>OIWS01000004.1_pt1 | contig 403098 bp, 311 predicted proteins | sample 1587611 | NCBI WGS metagenome assembly OIWS01 (sample SAMEA3888919, study PRJEB22519) | human gut metagenome | biome: human gut; feature: human-associated habitat; material: faeces | place: Denmark | collected 2010 | reverse complement strand
TACAAAGGTACGAAGAATATCTCAATTATACAAGATTAAAGTAGATAATTCCGATTTATTTTAGGTTCATTGTGTAATGTTATGACTAAGCCAAACGAGAGGCCAAAATACTCAACGGATGCTCGCATTTTTTGGAGGTCGAGCCTTCGATCTGCCATTTGCAGGTTTCACAATCGGTTACCACAAGATCGGCTCCCGAAGCCTCGATCTGACGGAACAGAGGCTCTCCAATGGCCTGTGAAGTTGGGTAGTTCTCCTTTTTGAAACCATAGGTACCAGCAATACCACAGCATTGTGAATCCAGCACGATCACCTCAACGCCCGGAATCATCCGCAACAGTTCAATGGAATAGTAGGCCCAGCCCATCTTCTGCATGTGGCAGGCCGTATGATAAGCCACCTTCAGCGGTGCACCCTCCTTGAATTTCAATTTGACCTCTCCCGACTGAATCAACCGATAGATGTAACGGGTTGCCAATTCGATCCGGTCACGTACATCGCCATTCTCGAGATCCAAAATGTGCGGATACTCGTCCCGCAACGTAAAGGTGCAGGTCGAAGAGGTGGTGATCACATCCAACTTGCGATCATTGACCGCCGTACGAATAGATGCAAGATTGGTTTGGGCCTGTTTGCGCGCCTGATTGTAGAGACCGTTCGAGATCAGAGGCACACCGCAGCACTTCTCCTTGTCCAGCAGGAGAACGCCATAGCCCAACGCATTCATAATCTGAATCATCTCCTTACCCAGCTGCGGATTGTTGTAGTTCACATAGCAACCGTGGAAAAAGGCAACCTGTTTGGGAAAAGCAGCCTGTTCGGCAGCCACCTTCTTATACCACGATTCAAAGGTCCCATGCGCATATTTCGGAAAAGCCCTGCGATGATCGATCGCCATCACCTTGTCCATCACGGTACGTACCGGCTTCAACTTGACCGTAGCATTCACCACCGGAGCAAACGGTGTGGCCAAAGTACCCACCAGATCGGTATTGGCCAATACGAAATTCCGCAACGAGCTGTTTTTCTTCGGGCCATACTTGATACGGGCCGACTGGATGATGTCTCCGATGCGGACATTCGAAGGACAAGCCACCTCACAACGTTTGCAGTTCAGACAATATTTCAGGGCACCGTCGAAATAATCGGGCTGTTTCAACCGGAGACGCTCCCCATCCGGACCGGCCTGTTTCGGCCCCGGGAAGTTGGGATTCACAGCTGCCACAGGACAATATACGGTGCATATCGTACACTTGATGCACTGCTCGAAGTTATTTTCACTAACCGTATTTTGCTGAATATTCATGATCATTTGCTATTTAAAATCCGATCTGCAACATACAAAGCCGAAAGCAGGGAGACACCGGCACCACAACCCTCCTGTACCGGATAAAAACCGGCCAAACCGGCTCCGATACCATACAGATTGGTCAAGGCTGTCCCATTTTTCATGATATGCAATTCAGAGTCGGTTTTCACTCCGAATGCCTGATAGTTATGTTTGTCAAAGAAGCGCAACGTGTACCAGGTGGAACGATCCGGCTGGAAAACAGTATCCGCACCGAATACTGGTTCCACAATCCGATCCGGTGTGGCTACCAACCCTTTGCTGAAGAAGCTGCCGGTCGCCAGGACAAATTGATCAGCCTCGAAAGGGATATTGCCATGATCGGCCGTATAGACCTGTTTGATCCGATCGCCTTCAAAATCGGCCGAAAGCACCGAATCCCCCAGGAAATATTCACCGCCCAACGCCCGGAAACGATTTTGCAGCGCCTGCTGTGCCTTGATCCCCGGAATCGAAGGGGGCAATGTCGGCAACAAATAGAGCGGCAACGACACTTTCGATTTCAAAACTTCGAACGAATCGTTGCGGTTAATGCCGATAATGGCCGGCAAAATCACCGCCTCACTATCCGCTGCAACCTCACTGATCTTGGCTGCCAACGCCTCGAGATTCTCCTCCCGGTCGAACACCCGGGCAATATTGGCCGAACGCATCTCACTCGGATTTTTCCGAATCTGCTCCAAATCGGGGAAATTGATGCTGCCAAAGCTGCACGTTACCCCATATTTGCGGAGCTCTTCAGCGATAAACTCCGGATAAAAATCCAGAAAGCCTTCGACATTAACAATGCAAACCTTTTTAAAAGGGAACTGTTCCAAAGAGCTGGTTGTCAGATAACCCGACATGGTCAACCAGGTCGCTTTAGCCTTGCCCAGCGGGGTGATCCGATAATGATTCCTGCAGCAATCCCCCTCTACGGCAATACCGGCCGAACGTAACACCTCCGGCACCTGACGGGCATATTTTTCACAAAGTTCACTACCCAGCACCGAATAGGGATGCTCGGGGGCCATCTTCTCCAATTCGACAATACCGGCCATCGGGTCATTCACCGGCGTACCATCAAGCAAGTGACTCAACAGATCAAACGAACCCGAAGAAAAATGAAGCGCACTCTGTCCTTGCGACACAATCGCGCAACGTTTGCCAGCTTCGGCCAACCGGATGCCACATACCATTCCGGCCAACCCTCCTCCTATGATAACTGTATCGAATCTCATTGTGCTGATATTTTTTCCGTTTCGTCCGACAATCCACATACACTTTCATACACCCAGGTGGTGTATTCGCTCTCACGCAGCGTATCCCCCCAGGCAATGGGAGCCATACCCTTCCAGCGTTCATTCAGGAACGAGACCAAATCCGCCTTCGCCCGTTTGGCACAAACCGGATTCTTCTTACTCATCAATCCAGCAGCCCGACAAGCACAAAGCTCACCCTGACAGGTTCCCATACCCACGCGAGTACGACGACGCAAATCGACCAAATTATTCACCGACAGGCTATCGATCGCATACTCAACCTCTCCGATCGAAACCTCTTCGCATTCACACACCAAACTGTTTTTCACCGCATCCTTGTCGGCAATCCGAGCAGCCATATCGCCGTGGCGTGAAATCGCCGAACGCCTTTGGGTGAGCGGTTTGTTTCGATTCTCGCGTTCAAGCTCCTCTTTGCTCTCTACCGAACCCGGCAGCGGCAGCTCAGCCGTCCGACAGGGTTCATTAATTCCGAGCTTCTTGCACACCAGATCCGTCGCCCATTCCGCCATTAGTCGATAGGTCATCAACTTACCACCGGTAATTGTAATAAAGCCCTGCATGCCATCACGCTGTGCGTGATCCAACAGCACAATTCCACGACTTACGGCCCGACCGGTCGGATCATCATCCGATGCCACCAACGGACGCACACCGGCATAGGCGCGGAGAATTCGCGTATAAGCCAACTGCGGAGAGAGTTTCTCTCCTTCACGCAACAACAGATCCACCTCCTCGGGAGTCACAATCATGTTATCGATCTGATCATACGGCACCTTACTAGAGGTGGTACCAATCAATGAAATGGTGTCGCCCGGAACCAAAATATCGGCATCGGCAGGTTTCCGGCAGCGGTTAATCACCATCTTATTGACGCGGTGTCCGAAGATCAACAGAGCTCCTTTGGCCGGGAACATATTGACCGTAATACCGGCTTTAGCGGCAATGCCATGTCCCCAAATACCACCGGCGTTAACCACCACCTGAGCATAAAACCGCTTTTCACTTCGGGTATGGTAATCGTAAGCCACCACCCCGACAATACGATCCTGCTCACGGATCAACTCTTTCACCTCGGTATAGGTACGGACTTCAGCCCCATGCGCCTTCGCATCCAAAATATTGGAAGAGGTCAACCGAAACGGATCCACCGCACCGTCCGGGACACGAACCGCACCGATCAACGCAGGATTGGCTGCAGGCTCCATTCTTTTGGCCTCTTCGGGATCCAAAATATCGGCCCGAATCCCCGCTTTACGACATGCCTCGACAAAGGTAGCCTGGTACTCCAATCCATCTTCCGGCAAGGAAATAAAGAGCCCATCGGTCTTCTCAACACAATGCGAGGCTATTTTGCGCAGAATCATATTTTCCCGGATACACTCTGCGGCCGACTCATGATCCGTCACCGCATAACGTGCACCACTATGCAGCAAACCATGATTTCGTCCGGTCGCTCCGGTCGATATATCCGAACGCTCCAGCAGCAGAGCCTTGATCCCCCGAAGCGAGCAGTCTCTGGCTACGCCTGCTCCGGTTGCTCCGCCACCGATGATGATAACATCGTAGGTATTCTCCATAATATGGCATATTAATTTGATGCAAATATAACGTTAATTTCACAAAAGCAAATAAAACGAAATAATTTTATTTCGTTTTATTTCGTAAAAGTCTATACGCGCTTATTTCTTACAAACGAAAACTTACAAAACAAAACTTTATTCACCCAATGTAAAAGGTAGATACTTTATATAAAGACACTACACCAACCGCTTAGTGAACAATTCACACTTTTGCTTAGTTTCGTTTTTTATAAGTTACAGCTGCCAACAGGTTGCATACAAACGCAAACAGAACCAACAGAACATAGTTCGGCCAAAGCTCCACGACCGTAGCTCCTTTGAGATACACAGCCTGCATAATGGTAATAAAATAACGAGGCGGTAAAAAGCGTGTAATAACTTGTGCCCATTCAGGCATCGAAGTGATGGGGGTAATCAGGCCGCTCATCAAAACAAAGATCATCACGAAAAAGAACATGACAAACATCGCCTGTTGCATCGTCGAAGAGCCATTCGCGATAGTAACGCCGAAACCGGAAATGGTCAGAATAAACAGCGCGGCCGCCAAATAGATCGCCCCCAACGAGCCAACCGGAGACAATCCATACACCAACCAGGCCAATAACATGGCAATAGACAACACCACAAATCCAATCAACCAATAGGGAATCAATTTCGCCAGCGTAAAGGTAAATCGACTGACAGGAGTCACATTGATCTGTTCGATAGTTCCGGTCTCCTTCTCTCCGACCAGATTCAAAGCAGGCAAAAAGCCACTCAACAAGATCAACAACATGATCATCAATGCCGGAATCATATAATGACGATATTCCAACGTCGGATTGTAACGGCACTCAACCACAAAAGCGTCGGCCGGTGCAGATTTCCCATTTTCAACAATCAATTCGGAAAGCGTCTGTAAAATAGTCTGTACAGTATATTGGGCCCCCAGCCCACCTTTCATGGCATTCACCCCATTCGTCGTAACACGCATTTTGTCGGGAGTTCCATCGACCAGAGAGGCTTCAAATTGATCAGGAACTTCGACAATCACATCGACCTTTCCCGCTTCGAGTTGCGCCAAGCTCTCATGGTAGCGATCCGACACCATGACCAGCGTAAAATAATCCGACGCCCCAATCTTCTGCACCAAACGCCGGGAAGCCGATGAACGATCCTGGTCAACCACCGCCACATTGATATGACGGACATCCATCGTGGTCACCCACGGCAACACCAACATACTGACCAAGGGAAACACCAACACCAATTTCGGCAGAAACGAGTTCCGGAAAAGCTGCCGAAACTCTTTATCGAGCAAAATCAACAGAGTTTTCATTTCTATTCAAGTTTGTCGTTGAATTTTTTGAGCGCCACCACAACCAACACGAATGTCATGGCAGCCAAAATGGCAAACTGCTGCAATACGGCCCCGAAAGCAGCCCCCTCAATCATCAGTTTACGCATCGCCTCGATATACCAGCGAGCCGGAATCACACAAGAAACCACTTGCAAAATACCCGGCATATTCTCCACCGGGAAGACCATCCCCGACAGCATAATCACCGGCAAAATCAACACCATTCCGGAAATCAACATGGCCACCACCTGGGTTCTGGCAATGGTCGAAATAAACAACCCCAATGCCAAGGCCAACAGAATATAGAGCAGGGATGTACCGATCAGCCCGATCATGGAGCCGGTCATCGGAACCTCCAACGCAAAGCGGGCTAACAACAAAATCGTCAACAGATTGATACACGACAGTAAAAAATAGGGGATCATTTTGGCCAAAATGATCCATAACGGACGCACTGGCGAAACAAGCAGCACCTCCATAGTGCCTGACTCCTTCTCCCTGACAATGGAGATCGAGGTCATCATCGCACAGATCAACAGAAAAATCAACCCCATAATCCCCGGAACGAAATTGTACGCACTCTTCATCTGTGGATTGTACATTGTATGCGTTTCCGGCATCATCGAAACCGAGATACCATCCGACTGCAACACATTGCGCATATACCCCGATCCGGAAGCCGCCACATTGGGATTGGAGGCATCAAAAATCAACTGAACGGCTGCCCGATCCGATTCACCATGGGCCAATGCATTCATGCGTCGATCGTAATCATCCGCAAACACCACCACCGCATCGACCTCACCGCAACGCAACACCTCATCGATCGACTGCGGAACAATATACCCCTTGAACGTAAAATAATCATTGACCGAAAGCCGCTCGACCTGCTGCCGAATACTCTCCGAGCGTTTCGGAGCCACGACCGCAAAGTCAATATTATTGACCTCCGTCGAAATCGCAAAACCGAAAAGCAGCATCTGCACAACAGGCATCAACAAAACAATGAGCATCGTGCGACGATCCCGCAAAATATGCAACATCTCCTTGCGGACAAATGAACCAAAACCTCTCATCTCTCTTCTCCAATTGTTTACTCTGTACGTTTTGCACCACGGGCCAACGTCCGGAATACCTCATCCATCGTCGCCACCGAAAAACGTGATTTCAACTCCGCCGGACTCCCCAAAGCCCGAATCTGGCCATCGACCATGATCGACACCCGGGAGCAATACTCCGCCTCATCCATATAATGGGTGGTCACAAATACCGTCATCCCTTTGGCTGCAGCCTCGTAAATCAACTCCCAAAACTGACGGCGTGTCACCGGATCAACCCCACCGGTCGGCTCATCCAAAAACACCACCTCGGGACGATGAACCGTCGCCACGGAAAATGCCAGCTTCTGTTTCCAGCCCAACGGCAATTCGCCTACAAGCGTGTCGATTTCGGAACGAAACTGCAACCGGTCAAGCAGCTCGACTGTCCGACGCAACGTCCCGTAACGGGTCAAACCGTAAATACCGGCATACAGGCGGATATTCTCCCGAACCGTCAAATCCTCATACAACGAAAAGCGTTGACTCATATATCCGATACGACGTTTGATCAATTCTCCCTGCGTCATCACGTCATAGCCGGCCACAGTACCACTTCCCGATGTGGGGTAACTCAACCCGCAGAGCATACGCATAGCGGTGGTTTTACCAGCCCCGTTGGCCCCCAGAAAGCCAAAGATCTCTCCCCGTGACACCTCAAACGTAATCCGATCAACAGCTCGAAACGCTCCAAAATCCTTACACAGCTCCCTGACCGATATGACTGTATCACTCATTTTCCATCCGTTTTATGAAGACATCCTCAATACCTGCCGAAACAGGCGTTACCTTTACCTCCCGAAAACCTTCCGCTGACAACTGCGCCACGAAAGCGGCCCTATCGAAATCCTGCGTTGTCACCAAATGGTGAACCTCCCCAAAAGGATAACAAGCTCTCACCCCACGACAACGCCGTGCAGCACCCAACACTCCAAACATATCCGCTCCCGACAAGGCATACAGGGACTCCCCGAACCCCTCGACTATGCATTGCGGAGTATCGATCTCCAAAATCTTCCCGCTGTCGATCAACGCAACACGATCACAACGACCCGCCTCATCCATATATGGAGTCGATACCAGCATGGAGATTCCCTGTACGCGCAAACCTGCCAACATATCCCAAAATTCACTCCGGGAAACCGCATCAACCCCTGTGGTCGGCTCGTCGAGAAACAGCACCGAGGGTCGATGTATCAAAGCACAACACAGCGCCAATTTCTGTTTCATGCCGCCAGACAATTTGCCGGCCCGCCGTTTACGGAATGGCTCGATCTGCCGGTAAATCGGCGCTATGAGATCGTAATTATCCTCGATCGCAACTCCAAACAGAGCTGCAAAAAATGCCAGATTCTCTTCAATCGTCAAATCGGGATACAACGAAAAACGTCCGGGCATATAGCCGACTCGCCGACGAATCTCCTTGTAATCGGCCACAATATTCAAACCATCAACCGTAGCCTCTCCACTATCGGGAACCAAAAGCGTCGTCAACAAGCGAAACAGCGTCGTTTTACCCGCACCATCCGGACCAATCATCCCGAAAAGCTCACCCCGACCAACCTCAAAAGAGACCCGATCCAAGGCTGTCAACTTCCCGTAACGTTTGACCAACTCTTTGGCTACAATAGCCGGTTGCATCCGTGTATCCATCTCTCTCAAAGTTTCACCTCCCCATAGAGGCCCAGTTTCAAACGTCCATCGTTTTTCACCGCAATCTTGACGGCATAAACCAGATTGGCCCTCGAATTTCGGGTCTGAATACTCTTCGGTGTAAATTCGCTCTCCGAGGCGATCCAGGTAATCCGACCCGGATAATCAATCCGTTCATCCCCGCCAAAATCTGCCGTTACCGTCACCTGCTGCCCCAGCCGCAAAGAGGACAACTGCTCCGATGTGAAATAGGCCCGTAAATAGACCTGACCCAAATCGGCCACCTTTATCAAAGGACGCCCTACTGCCGCCAACTCACCCGCCTCGGCATATTTCGTCAAAACAGTTCCGCCTACAGGCGACACAATGCGGCATTTCGACAACCTATCCTCAATCTGGGCAATCTGCAACTCGATGGCCGAAGAGTTCTCATCAATGGAGGCCAGATTGTTGTGCAGCGTAGAAAGCAAAGCATCCAACTGGCCCTGCAAAATCTTCAACTGTGCATCAATATCATCCAACTGTTTGGTGGTTGCCGCTCCATCCTTGAGCAAATTCTCCACCCGGCGACGCTCCGTCTGCTGCTGTGCAATCTGCTCACGCAAGGCAGTGGCCTGTTTGCGGACATCCGGACGACTGCTGCGGGCCGAAGCCACCTGTCGCTCCAACTGCAACTTCTGCAAATAGAGCTGAACCGTATCAATCGCTCCTACCGGAACCGCTGCCTCAACCGAATCCCCCTCCTCAACATCAAAACAGAGAATACGTCCATTGGCCTCAGCCGAAACGGTCACTTCAGTCGCCTCAAATGTTCCCGTCGCATCGAAATCATCTCTGTTGCCACATCCTACGGCCAGCAAAGAGAGCAACCCATAACACCATATCCTTTTCATCTCTTGAATCAATTTTATCTGTTAATCGTATATTTCAATTCATAAATTGCCTTCAATAACTCCACTTCACGAAGCGAACGGGCGGAACGGGCCGAAGCCTCATCGGTAATCTTACGCAACAGATCATTCGTATCGATCACTCCGTTGCGTAACTTGGATTCGGCCGCCTCACGCACCGAACGACGCAAAGCCACTATCCGATCATCATCCGCCAATGCCCGACGCAACCGGGAGATGTTCCCCTGCTCCTCCGCTACCTGCAAATCGGTATTAAAAAGGAACACATCCCGCTGAATATCGAGCTGCTGCTTGGCAACACGCAGGTTAGAAAGCCTGTTTTTCTTCGTATAATAGGCTCCGAAATTCCAGGACATCTTCACCCCGATCAAGGCATTCCAAGTCCAATCGGTCGATACCATACCGGCAAAATAATCCAGCCCGGGATAGCCATAATATCCCTGCGCAAAAACACCAAAACGGGGACGTGTGGCCGATTTTACCGACAACTCCTGCGCCGCCAACCGCTCCTGCTGCGCATCGATCCAAGCCAACTCCGGACGAGCAGACTCTCCCGAAACCGCCCCAACCAACTCCGGACGCTCCAATCGCTCCGCCAACCGTTGCCCTATAAACAACTCCAGCATCCGACGATAGCTCGCTCGAGACGCCTCAATCTGAACTCGCTGCTGTTGTACAGACAACAACTCCGCCTCAACGGCATCCGCATCCGTTTGCATGGCCACCCCATTCGTGACCAGAGAGCGAACCTTATCCAAATTACTCTGCAACAAAGCAATCGTCAGATCGGTCTGTCCCAACCGCTCCTCCAAAAGCAGAATACCAAAATAGAGATCATTGACCCGACCCTTTACAGCATACAAATCCACTTCAGTTGCCTGACGGTGCTCGTCTGCCGTAGCCTCAATCACACGACGGTCGGCCCGTGACTGACCTCCATCCCAGAGCGTTTGATTTACCTCCAAAGCAACCTTGTACTGATCCTTATCAAGTCCACGCAACGACACACCGGTTTGTTCAAGCATGCCGGAAAGTGCCGACGGAAACTCTGGGACCCTGTTTTGCCAAGTCGCCTGAGCCGAAAACGAAACCTGTGGCAACCAACTGCGTGCTGCATTCGACAAATCGTACTGTTCGGACTGCCGAATCAAATCATACTGCCGAATCTCCGGATAGTGGTCACACGCCAACTGCTGACACGCTTCCAAGGTCTGAGCCCACGACGGAACCCCAATCAGCACACCCAATAACCCAATAACAACCCAACGTTTCATCATTATGCCTTTTTTATTCTTCGTAAGATCACCTCTACATTCTCTTTGCGGCGTTGAGCAAAAAACTGCTCTCGCCCCTTCGCTGCATATCCCAATACAGGTTCAATAATCGGATAGGCTATAAATGGGAAAATATTGAGCGATATGATATCCAGAATCAACATGCGCACATCCAATGTCTCCAACTCTCCTCGCGCGGCTGCAGCATCCAGATCCCGCTGTAGATCGACAATTAATCGGTTCGCCATAAATGAAAGCCTTGTCTGCATCGCAGCGTAACGTTCCGGATGCGAAAAGACCTCATTGACAATAAAGCGAGGCAGATCAGGGTTATCCGCTATAAAATCAAAATGCTGCTCAACTCCTCCACGAATACGCTCCTCAAGAGGCAAACCTGGCTGACCAAAAGCCGACAATACCGACTCGCCCATCATGCGCATCTTATCATCCAGAATGCGTTCAAACAGATGCTCCTTCGTCCGAAAATAGTAGTGCAACATGGCATGCGTCACCCCAGCAGCTTCCGCTATCGAAACCGTTCTTGCCCCGGCGAATCCTTTGGTCAAAAACTCCCGTTCAGCCGCCTCCAAAATAGCTTTCTCTTTGCTAACCTTCGCATTATCTGACAATTCAACCATTATTAACAATTTTATTTAACAAATTTGTTAATACAAATATAGTGTTTACTTTTATTAATGCAAACAGAAATTTGATTCTCAGAGATTTTTTAGCATTACCGGCTTCAGCCGTCACACCCCACCAACCTGGAAATCACAAAAACACGATAAAAAACACTATCCATAATTTCATCAGTGTCAACCACTAGCGATAGTCAGAAGATACAACACACATAGAGGAAATTCTTCGATTGACCGGTTGAACCAGTATGGACACGCACAACCAATTGCGCTAAATTCACCGACGCAACACCGAATATGATGTGTTGGTGTTAAAGTAATTTGCATTAAGCACGACCTCTGCCGCCGGTATGACCGCGAACAGTGCAGACCTTGAATCATTTTTAGATGTACACCGATGGCCAGACAAAAATGTTCACCTAAAATTGTTCATTCTAACAACATTTTTCTAACTTTGAGAAAATGCTACCCAATCAATTATCAAAAATTATCAACTTAATTACCTAAATGATTATGAAAAAGGTTCTTTTAATCTGTGCCTCACTATTAACGGCACTGGTCAGCTGCTCCTCTTCAGACGACAACAAGCCGTCTCCATCCGGGAGCGAAACATCTATTAGTGTTTTGGCCCAACTGCCAGACATCACGACCAAAGTCAGTTTTGAACCAAATGGACAAGCCAATGAGAGTGTAATTGCAGGTTGGCAAGCCTCCGATGCAATCAACGTCTACGCAATCAATGGCGGCTCCTCAGCCAAAGGGTCACTGATCTTTGAAAAATATCCTAACGAATCGGACAAACACCAAGCTACCTTTACGGGCCAACTCTCAGCTTCCGTCTCTTCAGGAGCCACGCTATACTCATTTGTCAAAAGTACCGCTCTGAGCGAATCAGGGACCTCAATCACCTTCAATTTGAGCAGCCAGGACGGTAGCGCGAACGGTCTGTACAAATGCGCCATTCTTTATGGGCAGGGCACCTATACCGAAGGGGCTGCAACCAATATCACATACAATTACAAATCGGCAACCGCCAAATTCGCCGTAACGCTCCCCTCCTCTGTAACCGGTAGCATCAAAAAAATCTCGCTGATCGGCGAGGGGCTCTACAGCAGCGTCACGTTGAACGCAACGACCGGCGAGCTGGAAAACAGTACTGAAGGGGGCATTGAGATTACCCCTACTTCACCCATACAGATCGCCAACGGGACTGCAGCTATCTACGCAACCCTATACCCCAATACATTAACCGGAGTAAAAGCCATGATCACCATGAGCGATGATGAGCTGTATGAAGCTGAGATTGGCGACCTCACCGTCCAAACCGGCCTGAACGTCACGGAAATCGCAGCAACCGCTATCACCCATATCGGCAAAAATGTCGATCTGTACGGCTTCATCCGGGACGAAAACGGCAACCCGATTGCTGATGTTGTGGTGAGTGACGGCTACACCTGCACAACCACCGGAGCCAACGGTCTGTATGCCATGAAACGTAACTCAAGTGCCAAATTTGTATTCTTCTCCGCACCGGCCGACTGTGAAATCCCGACCAATTCGGCAACCGACAACTCGGCTCGCTTCTACGAACCGCTCACTAAGAGTTACCGTTATGACTTTGCCTTGACCAAGTTGCCTGGCGGACCCGAAATCAACCACACAATGATCGTTTTGGGTGACCCGCAAATTTTGGCAGGCCGTGGTGTACCGGGTGTTTCGGGCAGCACGTTGACCTACTCGTTCAACCGATTCAAAAACGAGACCATGGTCGACCTGAATAAAACGATCAGCTCGATCAGTGGTCCTGTTTATGGACTCTGCATGGGCGATGAGATCGACGCTCCCTCTACCAATCTGCAGCTGCAGGTACGCGAAACGATCGGATCGACTCCGATGAAGGTATTCTCAGTGATCGGCAACCACGATAAGACAGGTAAAAGTTGGGGATTCAGCGCCACCGACATGGCCGAATGGGAAAATGTCTGGGGACCGCGTTACTACTCATTCAACCGAGGTAATGTACACTATATTTCATTGGACGATGTGGCCAACGACCTGAGTTCGGTATCTTTCTCTGACGAGCAGGTCAAATGGTTGAAACAGGACCTCAGCTACGTTCCTAAAGACAAGATGATCGTGATCAGCTACCACATTCCTTTGGCCTATTCAGATTTGTCGAGTTACCAGGCTATTCTCTCTCAGTTGAGCGGATACCAGAAGGTGGTACTCTTCAGCGGACACACACACTTTGCTGATTATGCCGATTTCACCAATCCGGTTCAAGCACACGAATACATTCATGCAGCATCTTGCGGCTCGCTGTGGTCCTCATACATCAATCTGGACACCACTCCGAACGGCTACTATGTCTACTCTGTTGAAGGCACTGACTTCGGGAAAGAGACCTACTTCAAAGCCACTGCTTACGACCGCTCCAAACAAATTAGCCTGTTCAGAGCTGACGATGATTTTAAAGGCTATTCCTATGCCAAAGATCTCGGTCTGCCCACCGGCAAAAACATCATCATCGCCAACGTCTATAATGCGAACACGTCGTGGAAAGTATATGCATACGAAGGAGCATCGACCGAAGGTGTTGAACTGACCAAAGGCAAACAGATCATTCGCGACGCTTATGCGACCGGATACCATTGCGGTGTGCAAGGTCAAAGCGGCTTCTGGGGCCCAAGCAATTCATACATTCGGATCAACCACCTCTACTACTACCAACCGACCGATCCCGAAGCTGAAATTACAATCAAGGCCGTGGATCCTTATGGTAACGAGTATGTAGCCAGCTCTTCTGAGATCATTCCAAGCAATGACTGGAGCTTTGCACAACAATAATGCATTCGGGCAATTGTGATTTAGGGCCGAATCGAAGAGGACACCATCCAAGAGTTGTACATTTAAGATCGTTACAACTAACTGAAGAATTCCCTGACACGATTGCTTTCCGTGCACAATATACAGTGAACACAAACACGGCGAAGTGGAAGTGAGGGGCGTAATCAAAACGGATACTTTCTTCTCCCAATTCCAAGAGATAAAGATCGTCTAACAATATTCTACCAGCGAGAAGGGTGAGCTAATAGCTCACCCTTCTCGCTTTTACCACATTACGCATATCAAACCGTACGCTCAAACTCAGCAGCCACAATAAGCCAAATCAGATCCCAATCATGATATTTTTTTATTGATCAACATGCTGATACGCGCTCCACAAATCCATATACAGATGTTTCCACCTTCTTGTTGTTCCAATTATGGGATAGCCAATTCCGAAACATCAGCATACATATGCCCAACAATCGGCAGAGACATAGTTAAGAGCTCAAACTGAGAAAAAAATCGATCTGGATCTGAAATAACACAGACCTTCCCAATCAGATCCAGGACACACTCGTTTGGACAAAATAGGCCTTTTTCACGATAACCTAACAGGTAACAAGCATCAAAAAGTCTCCCCTAATACTGGTAAATAAACACTTCTCAAAAGGTGCGATTACATCAACCCATGGAGAGAAAAGAAAAGGCAACTACTTTACCCTGTCTTTATGCCGCCTACATTGCTCAAAGACCTCTATACTGCTGACATAAGCTGATTAACTGCCGGAAAGAGGCACCGCGACTAAGCCAAAAACAGGATAAACAGTTGCGCCGTCAACACACGCAAAAACATGGTCAATGGATAGACCGTCGCATAACCCACCGAAGGGATATCACTGTCAGAGAGATCGTTCGAATAAGCCAATGCTGGAGGATCAGTCGTTGCACCAGCCATGACACCAATCAGGGTAAGATAATCCACTTTAAACCAGATACGGCCGATAATCCCCACAATCAACAGAGGGAGGACGGTCACAATGGCGCCATAACCGATCCAGGCATAACCGCCGCCATAAATAATCGTATCGACAAATTCCGCACCCGCACCAAGTCCTACACAAGCCAGAAACAGAGCGATTCCCACTTCACGCAACATCAGATTAGCACTCATTGTCGTATAAGTCACCAGCTTAAACTTGGGACCGAAACGGCTAATCAAAATAGAGACAATCAGCGGTCCACCTGCCAATCCCAACTTAACCGGTTGCGGAATACCGGGGAAAGTAAACGGCAGGCTTCCCAAAATTACACCGAGTACAATTCCGATAAAGATCGGGATCAAATTGGGCACATTCAAACGTTTCATCGAATTTCCGAGCACCTTTTCGACATTGGCAATCGACACTTCGGTTCCCACAACCGTCACCCGGTCTCCCATCTGCAAACGCAAAGAGGGATGCGCAATCAGGTCGACTCCGGCACGATTCACCCGTGTAATGCTGACCCCAAAACCTCCATGCAGTTTGAGTTGAGCCAAAGACTTTCCGTTCAATTCGGGCTTCGTAATCAAAATACGACGAGAGATAAGCCGTTTATCAAGCTGTTCCCATTCAACCTCCACCTCACGACCGATAAAAGCTGTGACAGCCTCAATATCACGTGGCGTAGAGACCACCAAAATCTGATCTCCCACATGAAGTACAGAATCATCATCGGCGATTTCAATCGTACCATCGACCCTTCTCACCCGCGAAATCACAAAATCCCGATTCACCAAATTCTGAACTTCACGAATGCTCTTCCCTTCGACCGCGGGATTTCCGACACACAACGAATGGGGCTGAGCCGCAGAATCATGCTGAACATCCATCGTATCGAGGGCTTTCTGCTCCTCTTTGGCTAAGTTAACCCGGAACATTTTCCGCAACACGATCATGGTAACGATGATACCGATCACACCAAGCGGATAGGCTACCGCATATCCCAGTGCAATGTCAGGAGAATCGATCCCAGTCATATCACTATATGCTTGCTGCGCAGCACCCAGACCAGGGGTATTGGTCACGGCGCCGGATAGGATACCCACCATAGTGGTAACGGGCAGCCCTGTGATGAGGTAAATTACATAAGTCGTCAAAACCCCAATAGAGACAATCATCACTGCCAAAAGATTGAGACGAACGCCCCCCCTTTTGAAAGAGGAGAAGAAACCGGGTCCCACCTGCAGACCAATCGAATAGACAAAAAGGATCAAACCGAACTCCTTCATAAAATGGAGCAGATGGTCATCAAGACGCATCCCGAAATGGCTAAAGATGATTCCCACGAACAGAATCCAGGTAACGCCTAACGAAATACCGGCCACCTTGATTTTACCCAACATGATACCCAGTGCAATCACCAGTGCAAGGATCAGCACCGAATGGGCGACACCTCCACCCCAAAAGGCGTCATTACCAAAAAAGAGACTCTTTAGCCACTCCATTGTCGTTCGAAAATGATCGTAATTAATTGTAACGATACTGCTACAGAATGAAAATTTACAAAATTACAGGGTTTTAATGAAATATACAACCTTCATGTCATAACGTCCGTTGGCGTAGCAAATTTCCCCCTATCCCATTTAAGACTTTTCAACAAGTCAAGCCTTATGATTTTTCGTTACGGCATTACGTTATTCATTATGTAACCTGCAGCCCAAACCACAAACAATATACACCATACACCTTTATACGATGGAGACATACCTCACCTGCAACGTAGTGTAAATCGGGTGAAAAACAGGATAAAACACCTGAACTCAGCGCATTAACACTGTCTTGCAAAATTAGAAACCGATATAAAAAATATAAGGGGGTGAGACTACAAGCCTCCCCCCCTTATATCGTTAACAGTAAATGCGACTTTTCCGTGCAGTCAACATTTATATAATCTGATGAATTCTATGCCTGTAACACACATAATAAATAAACTCTGAATGGCAGTTACAACCGTATGGCGGTTGAAAGGATTATTGCTGGCTATGAGCTGCCTTGAGCAGATCGCCAAACTCTTTTAAGGTTCTTGCGGTCAAATCAGGCTGGGGATTGGAGTTGAGAGCGGTCTCCAGTGTCGTCTCGCCGGAAAGAACCAGCACCCCAAATGCACCGGCATTCTGTGCTGTGGCAACATCCGTATAGATACGATCACCTGCCATGGCAATTTCATTAGGATTCAACTCGTAGCGAGAGGCAATCCCCGTCAGCATACCGGGATCGGGTTTACCCAACACAAGATCTGGTTTGCGTCCTGTGGCATGTTCGATGCATTTGCAGATGGAGCCGCAGTCAACCAATACTTCGGCTTTATCGGTCGGGCAGACGCGGTCCGGATTGGTCGCTAAATAAGGAATATTTTGTGTAGCCAGCCAAGCCGCGTGGCAGAGACGATCGTATTGCAGGGTCATATCGAAAGCTACGACCAACATGTCGGGTATATCCCCTTCGGTTGAAGGCGCCGACTCAAATCCTGCTGCCTCGAATTCAGCAATCATACTTGGCGTGCCGAGCAAAAACAGACGTTTGGCTTCGGGATGGTGGGTGTGAATATAATCGATCGTCGCCAAAGCGGAGGTATACATCTTCTCGCGAGGGACATGAATATCCATCTTGTCGAGTTTGTGCAGGTAATCATCGATATTTTTCGATGGATTATTGGTCAGAAACGAATAACCGATACCCATTGAATCAAGCTCCGCCAAAAATGACTTTGTCCAAGGAAACAGGGTTGAACCCATGTAAATGGTACCGTCCATGTCCAAAGCAACGTGCCGGATGGCAGCGATTCTGCTCATCAATTCGTCCTGTTGCAGAGGAGTGTAAAACGCTTTTAAAGTGTCGTTATGCATGTTTTCTGTCGATTGTTGTGTAGGGCCTTGTGCTACCACACTTGTATGCGACAGCTTCTCGGACCAAAATGAAACATTTTATTGGTTGTTCGATTCGTTATTAGGTCAAGTTTGATATCGTTCAATGGCTGTCGACCTCGACCTATTAGGTCAACCCAAATTTATCGTTGGATGGCTAAATTCGTCACACAACTACTCGCTCCGATCAAAACCAATCGGACAAATCATCTCTCCCTGTTTTATCTGCTTGTGGTTTGTGTAAGAGAGGTAAAGCTCAACGGACATATCAAGTGTTGTCCCCTCGTCCGTCTTTATTGCCCCGCATATATCTATATCGACTGCGAGAATCGTACAACAAGGTCAGAACAGCAGGTTATTGTGCATTGAGGCGATCGTATCCATCCATTTTAGCTTTCCACATCAGCGCGAAGGTAAACATACCGATCAACGACATGGTAATCATGGTGACGTATGCCCAATTCCAGCCGTAATGCTCAGCCACATATCCTAATCCAAAGCCTGAGATGATGGTGCTGGCATAACCAAACAGACCTGCCAGTCCGGTAGCGGTTGCTGCGTACTTTTTCGTGGCTTGGTTGGCTGCGGCAATGCCGACCAACGCCTGGGGACCATAGATGAAGAAACCGGCCAGGCACAGCAGCATGAAGGTCAACCAAATTGGGGCCCCGTGCGGCAATTCCCAAAAGAGGAAGATAAAGATGGTAGCAGCTCCCAAACTGATGACACAGGTTCGGTGAGCCCGTCCTTTCAAATAGCGGTCGGTTACCCAACCCGATACGAGCATTCCGGCGATGCCGGCAATTTCAAACAGTGCAACGAGCCAGCCGGCCATCTCCAGGGAAATTCCCTTGGATTGTTTGAGCAGGGTCGGTCCCCAATCCAGGATCGAGAAACGTACGACATAGACAAAAAAGTTGGCAATAGACAAAATCCAAATCGTCGGATTGCCAAAGACCATCCGACGCAACATGCGTTTGTCGTGTTTGGTTGTTTTCTTGTCCGATGCCTCTGAGGTGTTCTTTTGCTCCGTACCGGGCAGTTCAGGCAGGCCGACAGACTGTGGCGTATCACGCAGGGTGATGAACAGTCCGATTGCACCGGCCATAGCGATTGCCGACGGAATCCAAAAACACCATTTCCATGCACCCACATGGTTTTCACCGACGCCCATGGTCCCCATGATGTAACCGCAGAGGATTACGACCAGGCCAGCTCCGACCGAATGTGACGTGTTCCATATCGACATTTTGGTTGCCAGCTCTTTGGGAGGAATCCAGTGGCTCAACAGTCGTGCGCAGGGGGGAAAGCCCATACCTTGCAGCCAACCGTTCAGAACCCACAGGATACCCATGAACAGGATCAGGGTATTGGTAAATTGCGATCCATCCTGTACGCCCGTGATCCAACCTGCGATGTCCTGCCCGAAACCGAAGGCGAAGTTGGCCAGCGCACAGAGGGCCAGGCCAATTGCCATGAAGAAACGGGCATTGACTCGATCGGCCAATACGCCATTGAAGAAACGTGACACACCGTAGATTACACCATGCAGCGTTAGGAAGATACCCAAGCTTGTTTTTGGGATGCCCAGATCGGTTTCCATTCCGGTCATGGCGAACGAAAAGTTCTTCCGGACGAAATAGAAGAGGGCGTAACCGACCATTGTTGCAATGAGCGTACGGTTTTGCCAATATATAAAACGTTTCCGCACCTCAGGACTAAGCCCATGTTTATGAGGTGCGTCGGCCGTTGCGGTCGAAGTTGTCGAGTCGTTGTTCATCAGTTCAGGTTGAAGAAGAGTTTAGGTTAAAGGAGGTTCGCTCGGGACCAGCTCGGGCAAGACGTTGCAAACAACAGTAACCGCTTGCGCACTATTTTTTGATCTCCCAAACACCGCCGGGACCAAAGATCGCATCACTCCACTTCTCCAGCATGTTGGTGCGGACTGCTACGTCTAGAATGGTGAAACGACGGCGAATGTGTTGAGCACGGATCACGCTGGCTCTCATGCGTTCACGTGTCAGGCCGATATCTTCGGGCAGCGTCGGAGCACCGACAATGCGCAAACGGCGAGAGGCTTCGTTAAAGGATACCAACTGTTTTTCAAGACGAGCTTTGATCTCCGTCCAATTATTTTTCAACAAGTTCAACTGTGCACGCAGATGATCTTTGTCGATGTATTTGGCACGAGTCTCTACTACGCCGATTTCAGGGAAGTCTGTACCTGCATAGAGTTCCCGAGCGTAGCGTTCAGCTTCGTCCCATTCAGGCCATGCTGCAACGGCCGATTCGACATCCAGGTGGGCAATATCGCTCTTCAGGAATTGGTCGTAGTAGGCAAGCGAAGCCAACAGTCCGATACTAACCTGGAATCCGTGTGAAGGGGTACGGCCGTCAGCCATGGTGTGGTGTTCCATGTTCCACAGGTGGCTGAACTGGTGGTCGGCACCGCTGGCGGGACGGCTTGACTGAAGAGCCTGCATGGCAAATCCGCCCAACATCAAACCTTCGACTAACGGTTCAATTGTTTCAACGGTTCCTTTACGGATGCCTTCCGGATCACCCAGTGCATCATGCAATCCATCCTGAACAATCGAGAAGGAGCGCTTATCGAGAGGTTCTATTCCCAGCGCATCGGAGATGATCCAGTCTGCACCGGCCGGAACTTTGGCAAACAGGTCGGCATAACCGCTTGCGGTAAGCTCTTTGGGTGCTGCTGCGATGATCGCGGTATCAGCCAATACGCCCAGCGGAGCAGGACAAGAGAAGGTCTGTTTTGCACATTTGTAGGTGATTGAGGCACCGTATGAGGTATAACCGTCCATCGAAGCTGCAGTTCCTACAACCATGTAACGGCGGTTATTGTGGTGCGAGCAGAGTTTCGTCAAGTCGTTGATGGTTCCCGAGCCGACGGCCACCGGAATGGCATCTGTGTTTTTCAAAACAGCGTCGAGTTCTTCAACGAAGGTCCACTCAGCATGCAGATCGGGAGCGGTGAAGATATGGGGTTCGTCCAGTGCAACTCCTGCTGCAGCCAGACTCTTTTGGACGTCGCTTCCAGCTACTTTGAAGGTGGTCGGGTCGGCTATGACAATGGCGCGGCAGCCGGGAAACAGCTCTTTAAACAGTTCGCCAGTTTGGGGTAAAATTCCTGCACCGATACGCAGTGCTTTAGTTTCAGTGGCATGAGCCAAAGCATACTCTACACGATTCATGATCTATATAGTTTATTTATTGTTTTTGATTTTTTCTTAACGTAAGAACATCTTTTTTGTAATTCTCGGATACATGCAATGTAGTGAACTTACATAACCCGCAAGCTTTTTTTGGGTTAACAAAGATAAAAAAAAGGATCGAAATATGCGAACGTCTATGCTGTTTGTAACTATCAAAAGAATTGAAACGTTGATCGACCTATTTTCTATGAAATAGTAAATATGGAATAACTTTCATGTAAGAACAGCATTTTTGAATCGATAATCAAAAATGATAGAGAAAACAGCATGGCTACCTATAGACATACAGATATCAGGGAGGTGAGAATGTATGTATCTGATCTTTTGCCGTGCCACAACTCATTAAGCACAATGGTTAGCACAAAATAAAACTGAAATGGGTCAATGGAACGACGCCGTTATGAATAAAGAATTAAGATATTAGACTAATCCACTCCCCTCGGTATATTAACAAACAAGCGAGACTACTCAAGTAAATCTGAGCAGTCTCGCTTGTTACTACTTATAACTACACGGCAAACATGAGCCGCAGAATATTTTCGAAAGTCTTACAACATTACTGTTTCAGGCCTCCCCCTAACGCTCGATAGAGCGAGACCGTTGCAGTCAATTCTGCCAGGATGGCATCATTCACCGCAATCTCAGAATCAAACAACTGACGTTGAGCGTCCAGCACATCCATGTAGCTAACCACTCCGTTCACATACTGCAATTTCGCCAGATTATTGTACGACAACGCCGAACGGTACAAAGCGTCGGCCGAACGACGCATTTCACGGCTTTTGCGGTAGGTGTTCAGGGCACTATTAACCTCTTTAAAAACATCGAGAATTTTTTTCTCATAGGTATATACAGCCTGCTCGTAAGCCGCCTGCGCAGCCTTGTGTGCTGCACGTTTGCGCCCTAACTGAAACAGCGGCCCGGTAATGGCACCCGAAATAAACCAGGCCGGACTCTTCAAGAAATCGGTCAATTCGGCATTTTCTGCACCCAATTTGGCGGTCAACCGCAATTTAGGGAACATATCGGTTAAGGCCACCCCAACGTTTGCATTGGCCTCCCGCAACGCCTGTTCTGCCTGCAACACATCCGGGCGTCGTTCCAACAGCGTTGACGGCAGATCGACCGGCAGGTCAACCCCCAACTCAATGTTGCTCAAATCGCCCCCACCTCGAGGAATTGAGGTCGGAAATTCACCCAACAGTACCGAAAGGTCATTCTCCTTGAGTTTGATCTCATTCTCCAGCTTCGGCACCAACGTTTCGGTGCGAGCCAACTCCACCAAACTCTGTCGGTAAGGGATCTCAGAGGTCAACCCTCCTTCGTATCGTAACGTAGCAAAATGGACAGCATCCCGACGAGCATCGAGTGTCTGACGGACAATCGACAACTCCCGATCGAGAGCCTTCAGATCGAAATACATCTGAGCAACCTGAGATACAATCGTCAACTGTAAAGCTCTTTGGGCCTCAACCGACTGCATATATTGCGCAACCGCAGCCTCATTCTGCCAACGGAGGTTGCCCCAAATGTCGAGTTCCCAGTTAAAGGCAAAATTGGCCTGCAACTCGGGATCATAACTCTTCTTATTACCCCCATAATTCAGGTATTCGCGTTCGCCGTACAGATTGAACCCTACTCCTGGCATCATATTGGCAAAGGTGATCCGTTTGGCAGCCATCAGTTCGCGAATACGGGCCGCCGCAACCAACATATCCTTGTTGTGCTCGAGAGCTTGCGTAATAAGGCCTTGCAACACGGTATCGGCATAGAGGGTACTCCAACCGATATCGGAGGCAATTCCCTCCGTCATACCTCCCTCATCGAACGTTGCAGGAATGTCCAACTCCGGCGTCCGGAATTCACGTCCCATCCGACAAGAGTAGAGACTTAATCCGGCGACCGCCACAATCAATATATTCAAAAAGAGTCGCTTCATGTCACTGTTTTTTGTGTTTATCCCCGAATGAGATATGGATGTGGGGCAAATTCACCTTCGGCAGGTGTATCCGCGGCAACCGCAACTCGGGCAGATGGAAGTACTCCTTGAATTTGCAAACAAGGACAAAGAAGAAGGGAACCAATACGATACCGACAGTAATGGCCACGATCATTCCGAAGAATACGCCGGTACCGATGGAGTGACGGCTTGCCGATCCCGGGCCAGAAGCCAACACCATCGGCAACATACCCAACACGAAGGCCAACGAGGTCATCAAGATCGGGCGGAAACGCAGCTGTGCTGCACGGATCGCCGCTGTTGCAGGATCAATTCCTTCATTGACCTGGATTTTGGCAAATTCGACGATCAGAATGGCGTTTTTCGCTGCCAGTCCCATCAGAGTTACCAAACCGATCTGGAAATAGACATCGTTATCCAAACCTACAGCTGCGATGCCCAAATAGGCACCCAGAGCTGCAATAGGCAGCGAGAGCAAAACCGCCAACGGCACAATCCAACTCTCATACTGTGCCGCCAGGAAGAGGAACACGAACAACAGCACCAGTGCCAACACTTTACCGGTTTGTCCCGACGCCTTCTGCTCCTGGAAAGAGAGGCCACTCCAAGCCAAACCGATGTTTTCAGGCAGATGTTTGGCAACGATCTGCTCGATCTCGGCCATTGCCTGTCCCGAGCTGGTTCCTGGAGCCGGGGTCACCTGCATCGGAGCCGAGGTGTACATATTGAATCGTGTAATACTACCCGGTCCGGTCGTATAGTGGGTATTTCCCAGTGCAGATAACGGCACCATCGCCCCCGACTTCGTCTTTACGAAGAAGAGATTGATATCGTTACTGCTGGTTCGGAACGACTCGTCGGCCTGAATATAGACACGATAAATACGGTTAAACATATTGAAGTCGTTGACGTAAACCGAACCCAAATAGGCCTTCATGGTCGAGAAGATATCGGACATCGGAACCCCGAGCAGTTGGGCCTGATCCCGATCGACATCGAAATAAAGTTGCGGGATAGCTGCCTGCAACGACGTCGAGACATTGGCCAGCGCTTTCGATTCGGCAGCATAGTGGGTAAAGGTATCCACGGCGGCCACCAAATCGTCCCATTGCGCACCAGAACGAGCCTGCAACTGGAACTCGATACCACCGGCAGCACCCAGACCCGGAACCACCGGCGGACGACTCGTATAGATATTTACCTCTGGATAGTCATGGAACTTGCGCTGCACTTCACGGATAACCTCCTCAACCTTCTGTTTGCGTTCACTCCAAGGTTTCAGGATCACCGTCAACGTAGCACGCCCCTGATTGGTTCCCACACGCGAACTCGATCCGGTCACATTCTGGACATACGCCACGGATTCCAAAGAGTTGAGATACTGTATAGCCCGTTCCGTCACCGCGCGGGTACGTTCGATGGTCGTCCCCACGGGCATCTCCAATTCAACCGTAAAGTAGCCCTGGTCCTCCTGAGGAATGAAACCCGAAGCGATGAATTTATTGAGTACAAAAATCAACACGAGTATCATACCGAATCCTGCAAGGACCCTTCGACGGTGGTTAAAGACCACCTTGAGAATATGCGTATATTTTTTGTTTCCCTGGTTCAGCCAGATATTGATCTTGCGGAAAACGATATTTTTCTTACCGGTCTGAGGCTTGAGGATGATCGCACACAACGCTGGAGAGAGAGTCAAAGCCACAACAGCCGAGATCAACACAGACACCACAATGGTCACCGAGAACTGTCTGAAAAGTGAGCCCGTGATACCGGAGAGGAAACTTACCGGGACAAACACGGCTGCAAGCACCAAAGAGGTGGCGATCAACGCTCCGGTCAGCTCCTTCATCGCGATATGCGTAGCTTCACGTGCACCCACTTTGCGCTGTTCCATGATACGTTCGACATTCTCGACCACGACGATCGCATCATCCACGACAATACCGATCGCCAGCACCAACCCCAACAAGGTCAACGTATTGAGCGAGAATCCCATGATCAACATAAACCCGAAGGTTCCCACCAACGAAATCGGCACCGCGATAATCGGGATCAGGGCCGTACGCCAACTCTGCAACGAAAGATAGACCACCAGAATCACCAGGAAGAGGGCCTCGAACAACGTCTTATAGACCTCATGGATGGATTCGGAGATATATTCAGTCATATCGAACGGCAGCAGATACTCCATGCCATCCGGGAAACTTTTGGCAATATCCTTCATGGCATCCTTAACCTCCTGAGCCACCTCCATAGCGTTGGCACCCGGCAACATATAGACACTCAGGATAGCCGCATTATTTCCATTCAAACCGCTTTCGGTATCGTAGGACTGAGCCTCCAGGGAGACTCTCGCCACATCCCGCATGCGAATGAACGAACCGTCGGGGTTGGCCTTCACCACAATCTCTTCAAAATCCTTTGCCGTTGAGAGACGCCCCTGCGCAGTCAGGGGGATCGTCACATCGATATCCTCTACGGGCGGTTTACCCAATTCACCGGCCGCAGACTCCCGGTTCTGGTCTTTGAGGGCATTTTGCAGATCCTTGACCGTCAAACCAAAGCTGGCCAAACGATCCGGATAGACCCAGATCTGCATACCGTAATAACGGCTACCGACATTCGAGACACGTCCGACGCCCGGCACACGACGCAACACATCGACCACATTGATGGTCGCATAGTTACTCAGGTAAATTTCATCAAATTTCGGATCATCCGAAACCAACGCCACCGTCAGCAACTGACTGGGCGACTGCTTTTCCACGGAGATACCGTTCTGCAACACCTCGGCCGGGAGGCGGGCTTCCGCCAGCTTCACACGGTTCTGTACCTCAACTGCCGCCAAATCGACATCACGATTCACATCGAAGGTAATCGTAATGGTCAATCCTCCGGAGTTCGAGCTACTCGACTCCATATACAACATACCGGGCGTACCGTTCAACTCCTGTTCGATCGGTGTGGCCACCGCCTGCGAAACGGTCTCAGCATTGGCCCCCGGATAAGAGGCACTAACCTTAACCACGGGCGGCGTGATCTGCGGATACTGCTCAACCGGCAAAGAGACCAAACCGATGATGCCCACCAGCACAATCAACACCGACAATACGGTGGAGAGTACCGGCCTATCTATAAAAAATCCCGGTTTCATCGATTACTGTTTTTGGTTGTATCCGAAGTTTTCTCTTCGCCTGCCTGCTCCACAGCTGAAGCATCTGATGCAGCTCCATGATGAGAAGCATTCTGCATTGAGGCAGATTGTGAAACAGACTCTTCCGCTCTTTTTTTGGCGGCCTGCTCGGCAGCTTCCCGTTCGATTTTCTGTTTTTGTGCAGCGGGTTGAACAGCTTTATAAATATCCTGCATATCCTTGTCAGCAGTATCCCGTTTGGTTCCAGCACTTCGATTCCCACGAGATGCACTACCGTTTACCCCCGCTTTACGCGTCTGCTCCACCTTTTTTGCAGCAGCCGAATCGGTTGCAGGCTTGGCCAGTGAATCTGCTTTTGCTGACCCATTCAACACACTATCTGAAAACTTATCATCCGAATTCCAAGTCACCCGTTGACCATGCTGCAACTTCTGGAAACCTTCGGTCACAATGCGCTCATCCGGCGAAAGACCGCGATCTACCACTACACGGTTGTTCTGTTCAACACCAAGCTCAACAAAGCGTTTTTCGGCAATGCTGTCCGGACGTACCACAAAGACATACGCACCGCCCTTTTCAATAATCACCGCCTTGCGTGGAATGACAATCACATTCTCCAGGACATCGAGCAGCAGGCGAACCCGGGTAAACTGTCCTGGCAACAACACCTGATGGGGATTGGGCAGAATGGCACGGACCCCAAAGGTTCCGGTCTGCGGATCAACCTGCGGCGAGGCAAAGTCAACAATTCCCTTTTCGCCATAGACCGAGTTATCGGCCAAGGTTACCGTAACGGTTGGTTGCCACGAGCGAGAGGTGTCCAACTCTCCCAAATGGACATTTCGACGTTGACTGCGCAGGTAATCGAGTGCCGTCAGTTTGAAATCGACCTGCACCGTATCGCTTTTAACGACCGTGGCCAAACGCGATGAATTCGACTTGCCAACCAACGATCCAATATCGGCATAACGTTCACTGATATATCCGGTCAACGGCGAACGCACAACCGTATAACTCAGCTCGAGTTCGGCCTGTTTGAGATCGGCTTCACTCATGGAGACATTGGCCCGAGCCATATCCAATGCGGCTACGGCATTATCCAAATCGAGCTGACTGGCCGCATTCTGCTCATAGAGCGGGCGCAAACGCAAAACGTCACGTTCAGCCTTTGCTGCCTGAGCCTGATCCTTTTTCAATTGAGCCTTGGCCTTCTCGACCCGGGCTTTGTACTGATCGTCGTTAATGTAGAAAAGCGGTTCGTTCATCTGGACCAACTTACCCTCTTCGAAGGTCATCTTTTCCAAAAAGCCCTCTACTCGAGCATGGACCTCAACACGCCTGACTGCCTGAATCAAGCCCACGTAATCGCCATAAATCTCGACATTGTCGACCATGACATTTTCGACCGTCACCACCGGCACATCGACAGGTGCATCTTTACACCCTGCCAGTAGAACGACCGATGCAAACATTCCGCATAAAATGCGCAATCTGCTTCCCATAAATTCCTGTTTTATTCTACTATCGGCGGACAAGATATGTATTTTTTTATGAAAAGATTCGTCCATTCGGCCGAATTCACCACTCTTAATCGCCGATTTTGACAAGACAATCTCCTTTCCTGAACACATTACCGGATAAAACAGATTTGGAGGTCAACATGTTAAAATCATAAAACAATCGGGAGACTAATGAAAATAATATAACGTGACATCGAAAATATTTACTGCAATACGTCACTCTTTTCCCCGCGCGAGGCACGACTCACACAAAAACACACCCCGATGCGTAAAAAGCCCGAGGTGTTGAACGATCTTACTTTGCCTTATATTCTGAGGGAGATATTCCGGTATGGTGCTTGAAATATTTGCCAAAAAAAGATTGGGTTGAAAAATTCAGTTCATAGGCGATCTCCTGAATGCTGAGTCCTGAATAACGCAACAATGCTTTGGCCTCAAGAATCACATAACGATCAATCCATTCCGCCGCAGAGAGTCCGCTCACCTCTTTTATGATAGATGAAAGATATTTTGGGGTAATATGCAACTGTTCCGCATAAAAGCCCATACTGCGTTCCCGTTTGTGATACTTGGTCAACAACTCCATGAACTGGACGAAAAACTCTTCACGCCGACCACGATGCACATTCACTTCAGGAACATGACGGCGATACACCGAAAGTATTTTATAAAAGAAAGCCTCCAACAGACGTTGCACAATCGCTACGCGATACTGCTCTTCCGTCGCAATCAACTCGCTCCGTAAAGCGTTGTACATATTGTGTAACACCTCACTCTCTTCATTATTCATCTTTACCAACGGGTGCTCTTTCATATACATGAACAGCGGTATAGCCTGTGTCAAATCAATATGAACCTCTTGAATAAACTGCGATGACAGGACGATAACGCTCGCTTCGAAATCCTCACTTTGAGAACGGAACTGTAACAGATGTTCAGTATGTAGTACAGCCACCATACCCTCTTCAAGACGGTTTTCCATCAAGTTGACCGTACCGGTCAAATATCCTTTGTGGCAAAACATTAATACCACACCATCAATACGATGCGGATACTCGAACAGCTTCACATCGAGATGTACGCGATCACCTACCAAAAGTTGATTGCCCAATTGATAATAATCGACACTTTGCCTCGATGCGTCGCAATGGAAGAGATCCGAGATAGAATAAATCCCAGGTTCCTTCTCTTTAAGCAGCTCTTTTTTTACCATTTTACCTTTTTTTGACCAGCAAATATATATTTAATCGCCATCTTAATGTACAAATAAGGATAAAATAGGATTTTTTGAACAAAAAAGATGGACAATAAGACTTTAGAGGAGCCGGTTGAAATACAACCTTTGCAGACATGAAATCGATACAAAAATTTGTTTGGCTCCTTGGGTTGGGAAGTGTCCTTATTGATGCGAGTTATGCCGAAGAGACCCGTCCTCAAGCTTTTCAAGTCTGCACATCTGAGCAGGGAGCAGGTAAACTTCAGCCTGAATCGGGAAATGATCAGGTTCACGTTTGTCCGATCTTATCTGATACCTTGACATCAGATCAACCATCCCCCATAGTTTCCCCCTCACTACACGACCAGGCCGTTTCATCCCATCAACCTATAAAGTTCATTGAAGACTCTGTTTCAAAACAAAGACACTCCACTCCACCCTCCACCTCCACTATAAGTACGGAAGAGACTGGACATGACACCACTGCCAATCTTCCCATAATAGATTCCATGCATCTGGACACCAACCAATTAACCCGACGTCAAAAAAAGCTGCTGCAATTTCCAGACAACGATTCCATACGCGACCAAATCGATCACGATCCAGCCTTCGGAATCTATAAAGACAACTACTTTGTCACCGGCAGCAGCTTCAACGGAGGTGTCAACAAAAACAATTCCGATGCAAAATTCCAGATCAGCCTGCGCTATCGGCTGATTCAAGGAGTACTGCCCTATAACACCTATCTCTTTATCTCCTATACCCAAAAATCGTTTTGGGACATCTACCGCAAATCGAAACCCTTTTCTGAAAATAACTATAACCCCACCATCGGTCTGGGTAACCTGATCTGCCGGCAGGGGAAAGCCGTAGGACTCGCCCTGCTACAATACGAACATGAATCAAACGGCAGAGACAGTATCTGGTCCCGCAGTTGGAACCGAATCAGCCTGATGGGACAGCTCTTTTTCACCAAAAACTGGGCTATGGAGGTTAAACTGTGGATTCCCCTGTCCCTCGAAGATAACCCCGACATCGTCCGTTACAAAGGCTATGGGCTGGTCGCCGGCAGCTACATCAGCGATAACGATCGATTTCGGGTCTCGGCATGCATCACCAAACGCGGAGGATGGAACCTCAACGCTAATACCGAACTCGAAGTGGCCTGGCAAGCCTGGCGCAAAATCAATCTGTTTCTCACTCTGCAATACTACAACGGCTTCGGCGAAGGAATGCTGCACTACAACAAATACCGCAATATGTTCCGAATCGGCCTGGCCATCAAACCCCGGCATATCAGTATTTTTTAGGACAACTCTGTCGGCGCGACGGTTGCATCCGTTTCACTTCCCCAGGATCAGACCGCATAAAACCGAAAGTACAATCGTCGATTTATTTCCCGGGCAAAAATTGGGATCCTTCAGCACCCAGCCGGTGCAGGGCGAGACTTAAGAGCTCTCTGTTCACCTACCTCTCATCTCATCCGAGATGCGCTCAACCGGATCGCACAACCTTCCTTTCGCCACGCTCCCTTTCAGCAAAGCAGAGATCACGACGCTATCCGAAACCGTACTGAACCTGTGATCTCTTTCGATTCTATAACTCCAGGCCGACCAATAAAACATTATCTTTGCAGAAACAAGCTACACACATGGAAGATCGCAAACAAAAAGTTTTTGACTACCTAGATCAGGCCGGCATCCCGTACGAATGGTACGAACATCCCGAAGCCCCTACCATCGAAATTGCGCGCCAATACTGGCGTAACGATGGCTCAAAACATTGTAAAAACCTCTTTTTCCGCAACCACAAGGGGAATCGACACTATCTGGTCGTATTCGATTGCGACCAGCAAATGGCTATCCACGACCTCGAACATCGTCTGCATCAGGGAAAACTCTCCTTTGCCTCCGAGCAACGCATGGACCGCTACCTCGGACTGCGCCCCGGATCCGTTTCTCCATTCGGATTGATCAACGATACCGAAAACCATGTCCATCTGTTTTTGGACAGCACCCTGAAAGATCAGCCCTCACTGAGCTTTCACCCCAATGACAATACAGCGACCGTAGTGATCTCCCGTGAAGCGTTCCAACGCTTTCTCGACATCTGCGGCAACAGTTACGAATATATCGACCTCTACTGATTCGCTCTCCGGAAGATCTGGTACCGCCATTACAGATTGGTCGGCTACAGGGGAGTTGTGAAGAAATATAGAGACTTCGAAAAGCTCAGAACTCACTATCTACACGCTACTTGTCAGCTCATATTCGTAGGGACGCAGAAGGTTGTACCTCACAATATTTTCATATTGGCATCCGTAATAAAAGGAGAGCACCCACGGACAGGCTCAGCAAAAGGTCTGACACACAAAAAATTTGTAGCACAAAGTCCGTTGCCCCAATATAACAGGATGGATAGGGCTGCACTCCATCCTCAACAAAACGACGCTTATGGCTTCTGACAATTTATCTAAAGACATACTGTTAACCGGCGGTTTTGTGGTCGATGGCGAAACAAAATCGATATATCGGGCTGACCTCCTAATCCGTGACGGACAAATCGCCCGGATCGATCAAGAGATCCCCGTAAACAATGAGCAAGAGGTCCAGATCATCAACTGCACCGACCAAATTATTACCGCCGGATTTGTCGATGCTCATGTCCATATCGAATCGAGTATGGTGCTGCCACAAACGTTTGGCGAGGCAGTCCTTCCTCACGGAACCACCACGGTGATCACTGATCCGCACGAAGTGGTCAACGTAGCCGGAACCCAGGGATTGCGCGAATTTCTCGCAGAGGCCGCCGCTGCACCAATTGACATCTTTACAGTGGTTCCCTCGAGTGTGCCGGCCACCCCACTGGATACAAACGGTGCAGGTCAGTTCTTGGCTGCAGAGATGCAAGAGTTTGCCGACCGTCCGGATATTGTCGGACTGGGTGAGGTGATGTGCTATTACGACGTTGCCGAAAAACAGCCCGAAATCATGGACAAAATAGCCCTTTTCCGCTCCCGGCATAAAACCATCGATGGCCACACCTCCGGCATGCCGGATGAACTGCTCGAAGCCTATGTGGCGGCTGGCGTTCAAAACGATCACGAATGTTGCGACTGCGAAGCCCTGCTGAAACGCTATCAACACGGAATCAATATCTACATCCGTGAAGGCAGCGCTGCCCGTAATGCTCGGGAGCTGCTCAGCTGCGTCAAAAAGCATCGGCTCGACACCGCACGTTTTGCCTTTTGTACCGACGACAAACACCTTTCGGCAATCGCCTCCGAAGGGCATATCTCCTACATTGTCCGGATGGCTCGGTCAATGGGATTCAGTTGGGGCGATGTGGCCCGTATGGCCTCCTACAACCCCTGTCGGTTCTACCACCTACCCCAACGTGGCAATATTCAGGAAGGCTACAAAGCCGATATCGTGATCACCGATGACCTGTGTAACACCATAAAATGGGTTCTCAAAGATGGACAAATTGTGGCTCAGGACAACAAACTGCTCCCAACCGCAAACACCGCTCAGAGTGCCCACCGAAAATTCGCCAATACCATCCGTTTCCGAGAATTGAGGCCCGAAGACTTTACCCTGCCCGACAACCGCCGGCACACAGCACTCGCATTGGTGGAAGGACAACTGCTGACCCGCAAGATCCACCCCTCCCCGGCAGAACAACAGCACATGACCCTCCTGGCCAATATCGAACGTCATGGTAAAAACGGCAATATCGCCCTCTGTCTGATGGAGGGCTACGGGATCAAAAACGGAGCGGTGGCAACCAGTGTCTCACACGACTCGCACAATGTCATCTGCGCCGGAGACAACCCATCGGACATGGCCGTTGCGTGCAACCGACTCAAGGAGATCGGCGGTGGGTATGTCGTCGCATCCAACAGAAAAATTCTCGGCGAAGTGGCCCTGCCGGCCTATGGCCTGATGTCCGACCAAGAGGCCTCAACCACCACCGAACAGATTCACCACCTGGAGACAACACTCCACGCCCTCGGAGTCCGCAAGACAATCGACCTCGTCAACTTGACCTTTGTTGCGCTGCCGGTCATTCCCTCGATTCGGCTGCTCGACACTGGACTCTACGATGTCGATGAACGAAAATTTATTGATTAGGCCATAGTGCTTTCCGCTGCCTCTTCATCGCGACAAAAGCACTCATAGAAATAGAATAGAGTCCAGCTTACGGTGCGGGGCAATAACGCCATGATGTTATCCCACCACAGCTATCCTCCCCCAAAAATAAAGCACCTCGAATACCGGACTAGGTATTCGAGGTGCTTTATTAATTTAAAAGGTGGTTCCCCAATAAGGGAATTGCGCCACAGTGCCTACCTTATCGTTTACCGGACTGTTTGATCGTAATCATCTCTATGGGTTGTTGCTGAACGGCATCGAGCGGCTGGCTCTGATAGGTGACCTTACCAAAATCGATCGTCGACAGATCGATGCAACGTACCGCACTGTTATACATCGTATTGTAATAGATAGCCCGATGGGTCATGTCGGCAACGGCCGTCCATTGGGTTGCGCTGGGGATGTCGGTGGGCTTTTGGCCGGCCGCAAACTCAATGCCGATCGGAATCTCAAAACTGCTCAAAATACGGAAGGTCTGCATCACCGCTTCCCGAGAAGTAGGCAAAACGGGAGCTGTCGCCTGATAAAACGCGGCACGTACAAAACGTGACGGCGGGGTGACATCACCCGGCAAGCCGAGGAATCCACTTCCGGCACCGAACGGAGAGAGACGCAAACTATCGAGTTGCAGCGATTCGGCCGAACCGGAACGCAAATTGACATAATTATTCAGATTGGTCAACTGCCACTCCAATCCGGGCGAATTGGTCAGCACCCCCAACTTATTCTCATAAAAACGGGGCTCTCCACCAATAATTTCCAATACGATTTGACGTCCCGAAGGATCCGAAAAACGCCAATGAACGGTCGAGGCCCGGGGATCGATCGCGACAACTCGCACTCCGCGGATCGCCGGTTCCACCTCATCCACCGTTGCACATTGGCCCAGAATCCAGGACACCAGTTGCAAATCGGTGATTGTCATCGCCTTTTTTGTCGAATCGTATGCCGGGTATTCGCCATATGCCGGAAAATAGAAGAGGCCTGCCGAAAGTCCCTTTTCGTTAATTCCTTCTGCAACAAAGGCCTCATTTTCGACCGACAAACCGACATAACCGTAACGTGCTTTGAAAGTCATGCCTTTCCCTCCATCCGGCAGGAAAGAGCTCTGTTCGTATCCACGGGGTACAATAGCGTAACGGCTATTCAGGTTGGTCCCGCCCCATTCAATGGTACGTCCTACGATACGGGTTCCATCGGCTGCATGTTGAGTAATACCGGTACAAGCCCGTCCGGGTGAGGCTGACCAAAGTGCGGCCACAGCCGCCACCAGAACCAAAATACGCTCTCTATTCATAGCTATATTCATTTAATGATACTGTTCGAGAAAACTGTCAATTATTCTGCCAAACTATTTTAGTGGGCATAAACACCTTCATGCTGCATGACATACAATATGTTTAGATTGCGGGTGCGCGCCCGGCAATCCCTCAACAGAGACCGATTGCCTTTGTTACATTAGTGGCGAGTTATTCGCCTGCCGACTATCATGAAAGTTACGCCTATTCCCATAAATATTTTGTGGAAACAATAATCGTATCGCGACAAATCACTTGTCCCAAATAGGGATAGTACGATTTGTATTTGGAGCATGGCTCCGGATCATAATACCAAAGCTACGGAACTGGTTTCATGCTTGTGGTATATAATGGCGGTTCCGAAATCTTGTCTGCTGATATCCAATTGACTCGGGGAGGAAAGTAAGGAGGGGAAGCTTTGTAATGGAGCATAGCTAACCCTCGCGGACACCTCAACAGCAGATTTTTTTCTGGCAACCACCATAAAACACACCCCAACTCCAAGAGGAAACACGATACCACACAACATAGCGTAACACCTCTACTCTCACAAACCATCCAGCACTCTTCTGTGGATCTTTTTTTGAGGGAGGGGAGGTAAAGCCACTCCATATCCCGAACGTTCATTCAACACCCTGCATCAAGATACGCATTTATTTTCACTGAAATAACAATACCTGAATCGAATTTTATCTTGACATTCCTCGGATCTCAAACACATTTCATCCGTTCACTTGCACCTTTCCGGCCAATCCAGTCAAAAAAACTTGCCTCAAATGCAGGAGTTTTCATTTACTATTTATTCCTTTGCAGTCAAAATAACCGTTATTTTGCCCCAAACGGCGTTTCCTTACGGGCAACTCTTGTTTACGGAATTTTACGGAATATGAAGATCGGATTATTCATCCCCTGTTACATTAACGCCATCTATCCCCAGGTGGGAAAGGCCTCCTATGAATTGCTCACAAAACTGGGCTGTGACGTAGAGTACCCCTTAGACCAAACCTGCTGCGGACAACCTATGGCTAATGCCGGTTTCGAAACCGATGCTCGCAATTTGGCTGAAAAGATGAATGAAATGTTCGCCCAATATGACTATGTTGTCGGGCCATCAGCCAGCTGTGTCGTTTTTGTACGCGAAAGCTATCCAAAACTACTACCCGACCAGCACGCTCAACATGCCTGCATCGACTCCCGCATCTGGGAAATTTGTGAATTCATTCACGATATCATCCGCCCAGATAAGCTCGATGCCCGATTCCCACACAAAGTCAGCATTCACAACTCTTGCCACGGAGTGCGTAAAATGGGACTCTCCTCCCCCAGCGAGCTGAATGTCCCCTACTTCTCCAAACTGCGTGATCTGCTCTCCAAAGTCGAAGGTATTCAGATTGCTGAACCCTCGCACCGAGATGAGTGCTGCGGATTCGGAGGCATGTTCTCGGTCGAAGAGAATGCCGTCTCCGTCTGCATGGGCCGCGATAAGGTGCATGACCACATGCAGACCGGAGCCCAATACATTACCGGTGCCGATGCCTCGTGTCTGATGCACATGCAAGGCGTGATCGACCACGACCATCTGCCCATTAAAACCATTCACGCCGTCGAAATTCTCAATTCGCGATCATGAGTTTCCATTCCAAAGCTGCCGCCCGTTTTTTGGCTGATAAGGAACGCACGGCATGGCATAACAAAGCCCTGTATGCGGTACGTGAAAAGCGTGACCGCATGGCCCAATCCGTCCCCGAATGGGAGACCCTACGTCAACTATCCTCCGAAATCAAACTCCATACGCTGAGCCATCTGGGCCACTACCTCGAAGAGTTCGAACGCAACGCCACAGCCAACGGCATGGTGGTGCATTGGGCTGAGGATGCACAGCAGATGAACCAAACCGTACTGGAGTTGATCCGCAACCACGGAGGGACCAATCTGATCAAAAGCAAATCGATGCTCTCCGAAGAGTGTGGATTGACCCCCTTTTTGCAACAAGAAGGCATCGATGCGGTGGAGAGCGATCTCGGCGAAAGAATCATGCAGCTGCTGCATCTGCCACCCAGCCATATCGTACTGCCGGCGATCGGGGTGCGGCGTGAAGAGGTCGGCGAACTGTTCGAACGCAACTTTGGCACCGAACACGGCAATAGCGACCCAACCTATCTGACCCACGAGGCACGCCACCAATTGCGGCCGAAATTCCTTCAGGCAGACGTCTCGATGACCGGCGTAAACTTCGCCATCGCCTCAACCGGCGCACTGGCCGTCTGCACCAACGAGGGGAATGCCGATATGGGAACCTCGTTCTGCGACCTGCACATCGCCATTATGGGACTTGAAAAGGTGATCCCCGATATGAAGGCTTTAGGAGTCTTTACCCGACTGCTGGCCCGCTCCGGCACCGGTCAACCGATCACCACCTACACCTCCCTCTACCGCAAACCGGAGCCCGGAAAACAGATTCACGTCATCATTGTTGACAACGGACGTTCGGAATGGTTGGCCAACGAAGCACACCGCAATATGCTCAAGTGCCTGCGTTGTGGAGCCTGCATGAATACCTGCCCGGTCTATCGTCGTTCCGGAGGTTACTCCTACTCCTACTTCATTCCCGGTCCGCTGGGAATCAATCTCGGCATGCTCCGCTCACCCAAACTGTATCACGGCAACATGTCGGCCTGCACACTCTGCTACTCCTGTTCACAGGTCTGCCCGGCCAAGATCGACCTCGGAGAACAGATCTATGCCTGGAGACAGGAGTTGGGTCCAAACCGTCTGGCAGATCCAACCAAACAATGGATGAGTAGAGGGCTACGCTTCGTTATGGAGGATCGAAACCGCTTTTATGGAGGCATTGCTGTGGCTCGCACTGCAGAGAAGCTTCCGCACTTCGTACTGAATAACTGTTTCAATCCGTGGAGTGCTCCGGGTCGGGATCTGCCCCACTTTGCATCGGCCACATTCAACGCCCAATGGAAAAGAGAGAAAAAATGAGCAGCAAAGAGAATATTTTAAAACGGCTTGCCGCAACCTCTATGCCGGAATTTGCCTACCCGGAATTCAACTTTACGCCACAGCATTTCGATAATGCCGTCGAGGTCTTTGCCCAAAGACTGGAGGCAGGCGGTGGAAAATTTGTTCAAATGCATCCGGGTGAAAGTTTAGATGATGTGATTCGCCGCTGCTATCCGCAAGCCCGTACCATCGCCTCACCGTTGGAAGAGGTGACACTGGCCACTCTGCACCCCGATCAGGTAGAGGATCCTCGTCAATTGGTTGATATTGATTTGGGAGTTGTTGCGGGCCATTTTGGCGTTGCGGAGAATGGTGCGGTTTGGATCACGCAGGACACGCGCCACAAAGCGCTCTATTTTGGCACCACAGCCTTGATAATCGTCATTCCTCAAGGCGCCGTGGTCTCCACCATGCACGAGGCGACACTCCGTCCCGAAACCGAAAATTTCGGATACGGCTGCTATATTTCCGGTCCCTCGAAAACAGCAGACATCGAACAGGCTCTGGTATTCGGGGCTCATGGTCCCATGTCGGTAACCGTAGTGATGCGCAGCTAATCGCACAAAAATCGGCACTGCAGCGTTCAACGGCCAGCGCCACCCAAGCGCGAAGAGCGGCGCCCAAATTTCCCCATACGATCACCTGCAACACAGCCACAAAGGAAGCTCGGTTCGGCGCAGTCCAGCCATCCAAATAAAAAAAAACGAGAGATACCAATCTCTCGTTTTTTTATTTTTATCGCTACAACAACAGCTGTGTGTCCCTGTCCTGTCTCAATGTTCTTCAACATGCTAAGAAGGTAAAGCGGAGACTAATCTCTTCGCGAGCCATCCATCCCATCTCTCGAGCAATCTTTCCACTCTCCCGAAAATATCCACCCCTCAGCTGCATCCGGCCCTCGTGATCCATCATCCGCTATCCGAGATCCGCATCCATCGTTCCAACCGGCTATCGTCCACCGTTAGGCACCGTCCTCCAGAGCGAAGCCTATAAAACAAAAATGGATAACCTGCATCGTAGCCTGTTATCCATTTTTGTAGCGAGTCTGAGACTTGAACTCAGGACCTCATGATTATGAATCATGCGCTCTAACCAGCTGAGCTAACTCGCCATCCCTAAAACCGAGTGCAAAAGTAATCATTTTTTCCTATTGTGCAAACCTTCTCCCAAGAAAATGGCGTTTTTTACTCCGAAAGCAAGGCAAAGAACCCAACGATTTCCCCTTTGGGGTTTTCTCCTCTCCTCATTCAACCTCACCACTCATCAAGCCAAATCTGCCCTCTAACAACGCCGGCCCCTATTTTTTCCCAACACTGGACACACTCCGCCTTCCCTACCCTCTTCTCCTGCAACAAAACACAAAAAAAAGGTTCTGCACCTTTCGATGCAGAACCTTTCGTTCCGGTTACCCGGTTAAATCAAGTTTGAAATCTCAAAGAGATCTTCAGATTTCAATGAGTATTATTTCACCTCAATTGAACGTTCTTGCGGTTTCTCAGCCTCAGGAGCAACTTTCGGGATCAAAATATTCAAAACACCATGCTCAACACTGGCAGAGATTTTGTCTTTCTCTACATTGTCAGGCAACAGCAAAGTCTGCTGGTATTTCGAATATGAGAACTCGCGACGCAAATAACGACCATCGTTATTTTCATCTTTCTGTTCCTGTTTCTTCTCCATGGTAACGACCAACTGGTTCTCCTCCGTAACACGTACATTGAAATCCTCTTTGGTCAGGCCTGGAGCAGCCAACTCTACCTTGTACTCTTTATCATTCTCGATAATGTTGATGGCCGGAGAAGTACTCTTTTCCATCCACTCATTGCCGAAAAAGTCATTGAAAATACCCGGTAACCAATTCTGAGATCTTCTAGTAGGTAACATAGTTTTGTCCTCCTTTTTATATTTTTTCTTGTTTATCTAATTTGTCCTCCGGGAACTCCCGGATTCGCTATAGGAATAGACAAATCCCGTGCCAACAGACCAAAGAGGACAATTCGTCATAAAATTTCATACAACACTGACAATCAGTCTTTTAAATGGACAAAATGACAGTTTTCGCATGTCAACAAGACAATTTCAAGACACAAAAAGCTTTAGGTTAACGCCGAACGCTTATCTTTGCACTTTGAAGGAAGACGTTTGACGGCCAATAAGCCATCCAAAACGTTCATTTTTATCAATTATCCTTTTGCATGGGAAAGAGTTGTCCACGTTGTAACACCCGATTTGACTATCTCGATGATGCCGTCATTCAAACGGATCTAAACGGCATGCCCACCCGTAATGCCCACAACGCATGGGCCAACCAGTGCGGCATCCACCTGACAGACGAACAACTCGACTACATCACCCGAAATTACAGCGACCTGCTTTGCCCCCACTGCATGCAAAGCATCTCAGCAGAAGAGCATCCTGTATCGGTACGCGAATTATCCAACTTTCTGTTGGACCTCTCCCGCACCTTGATGGGGGCCGGAGCCCACACCTCACGCGTAGTACGAAACGTCACCCGTATTGCCGAATCATTCGGCTACAAAGTGGATATGACCATCTTTCAGATGCATATCACCATGACCATCCGTCATGCCCAAGACGATACCGTACGCCGTACCTCTGTGGGCAAAATCGGTGCTGCCGCCTTCAATTTTAACATCATTTCCCAAATCAGCACCTTGAGTTGGGAGGCACATGATGACCACCTCTCTTTTCGCGAATTGTGCGAAAGATATGATCAAATCATTCATGAACCTCGCCTATCCCGTTGGTGGGTATTAATTCTGGTAACCGCAGCCAACGCCTGCTTCTGTCGGCTGTTCGGCGGAGACGCCTACGCCATGGGAATCGTTGCAGTGGCCACCTTCATCGGTTTCTTCATTCGACAGGAGATGAGCGCACGTCATATCAACCATATGGCCATCTTTTTAGTCTGTTCGTTTATTGCCTCTTTAATTGCAGCGACCGGTTTCTGGTATCACCTCGGATCAACTCCTGAAACCGCTCTCGGTACCAGCGTTTTGTTTCTGATTCCCGGAGTACCGCTGATCAATTCAATATTTGATCTACTCGAAGGGCATGTGTTGGTGGGTATTTCCCGCGCTGTCAATGCCCTGATTCTGATTGTCTGCATCGCACTCGGCCTTTCAGCCACCATGTTAATTTTAGGATTGGATATGCTATGAATTGGGAACTTGTCGGACAACTATTGGCAGACGGCTTCTTTGCCGCTGTGGCCTCGATCGGATTCGCCGTCATCTCGAATCCGCCGCGAAAGGCTATCTTCATCTCTGCCCTGTTGGCCGCTGTAGGCCACGCCCTGCGTTACTATCTGATGCACCATACGCCACTGGATATTGCCATGTCCTCCTTGGTCGCAGCCTTTACAATCGGTCTGTTCAGTATGATATGCGCCAAATTGATCCACTGCCCGGCTGTCATCTTTTCATTTCCCTCCCTGCTGCCCATGATCCCCGGTATGTATGCCTATAAAACCGTATTGGCCCTGATGCAGTTTATTCGAGGAGGAGACATCGTTCGTCAAAACGAACTGATGGTTGAATTTTTCCGAAACGGTCTCACGACCCTTTTCATCATGTTTGCGTTGGTGATCGGCGTTGCATTGCCCATCTTCATGTTCCACAAGCAATCCTTCATGATGACCCGCCTGCTCAAAAAGAATCATAAAGCGGAAAAGTAACCTCTCTTTCTTTTCTTTGGTTGGTCTTGAAGCCCCCGGCCACTTGGCACCTATATTTTCAGGCAGTGCTCTGCACACCGCGACAAGGCATCTCTATTGCTGCTGTTCGACACATGCCCACCTTCTTCCCCTCCGCCGACTAAACAGGTCTAAAAAATCAAACCATATAGTCCTAATCTGACCGCCGTGGCCTAAGGTATTTCGAATCATACGCTGCCGTGTAGCGGAGCGTCTATGTAGTCATAAACACATTAGCAGCGAGGCTGAACTTATTGTTCAGCCTCGCTGCTAATGTAATCATGCTATTTACTCCGATTCACACCCACGCTGGGGCTCAACCTGCTGATGGACATTCACATTCCCGGTGAGCTTATGGAGCGGTTTAAAAGGACTATTCTCTCGCCCTTCTAACACCTCTTATATAGCGCACTGGCGAATTAAGAATCGGGAAAACGGTCGCTACTCGCTCCAAAGTTGGGCCAAATAGACCAACGTCGTGCAAGCCTTGCACATCGTATCAACCGAGCAGTACTCAAATTTTCCGTGGAAATTCATACCGCCGGTAAAGAGGTTCGGACAAGGCAACCCCATATAGGAGAGACGTGAGCCATCGGTACCCCCGCGGATCGGACGAACCACCGGAACGACACCCGCCAACCGCATCGCCTTCTCGGCACGATTAATCACCTCAGGATGCGGTTCAACCATCTCACGCATATTGTAGTACTGATCTTTGATGGTCAACGAGATCACCCCTTTGCCATACTTCTCCTCGAGCAGATTGACCACACTTTGCAGATAACTCTTCTTGGCCTCGAATTTCTCACGCGAATGGTCACGAATGATATATTCCGATGTGGCCTGCTCCACGGTACCGTTCATCCCCACCAAATGGTAGAAACCGTCGTACTCATCAGTATGTTCAGGACGTTGGGCCGCCGGCAGCAGCGCGTTGATTTCGCAAACCACCTGCAACGCATTGATCATTTTATCCTTGGCATATCCGGGATGGATATTGCGTCCCTGTACGGCAATTTTGGCACTGGCCGCATTGAAGTTCTCATACTCCAACTCCCCTTCGAAACCACCATCTACCGTATAGGCAAAACGGGCTCCGAAACTCTTGACATCGAAGAAATCAACGCCACGGCCCACCTCCTCGTCGGGAGTAAAGCCGATCCGCAACTTGCCATGCGGAATTTCGGGATGGGACATCAAATACTCGGCAGCCGTCATAATTTCGGCCACACCGGCCTTATCATCTGCTCCCAACAACGTAGTACCATCCGTAGTAATCAACGTATGACCTTTAAAAAAGGCCAATTCCGGGAACTCTGCCACGCGCATGACCAGTGACTCATTCAAACGGATATCCTCTCCATCGTAATCATATATAAATTGAGGATTTACCCCTACGCCTGTCATATCAGGACTGGTATCAACGTGTGAGATAAAGCCGATGACCGGTTTTGTCTCACAGCCGGGAGTGGCCGGTACGGTGCCTGTGACATACCCATGCGGATCGATCTCCACATCTTCAAGTCCCATCCCAAGCATCTCCTCCAACAACAGATTTAACAACGTCAGCTGTTTTGCTGTCGAGGGGAAGGTTTCGCTTTCCGGATCACTTTGCGTATCCACGGCCACATAACGTAAAAAACGTTCAACCAGCCGCTCTTTGTCAATCGTAATCTCCATGATATCGTTTTTGTAAAATCATTTATTGTCAACTACTCTTCTCCGTGGCCGTACAGAAGCTGCCAGAGAAAATGATGCAGTTCCATGTCCACTCGTCAGCACATTACTTTCCATTGCTGCGGGTGGACACTCAGCAGCCCAATCGCACATTGCCGAGCAGCACTAACCAAATTCAACAAATTCAAACGATCTGGAACGGATGCAGAACAACTGTCCTTGCACCTTTCCTCCGTTGAACGTATTACAAACGGTGCGGCTCAACCAATGGGGATGCTGACACGCCGCTACTCTTCGGGTTTTGCCCGCAGGCTGTCCCAAATGAAATAGACGATAATGGCCACATACATCACCACAGCCAGGATTTCAGCACCTTGCGACTCATTCCAGGTTGCTGCAAACCAATCGGCGCCGAAATATTTCAACAGAGCGCTCACCACACCCATCAATGCTCCACCGGCAATAAATCCGGAAGCGATCAGTGTACCACGTTCCCGACGGGATTTTTGTTGAGCTTCGCTTCCCTTACGGCTGGCCACGAACCAACTGATCAGACCACCGACCAGCAGCGGGGTATTCAGCTCCAACGGGATAAACATACCCAAAGCGAAGGCCAGAGCCGGCACCCCGATCATGGTCAGGATCAGAGCCAGAGCAGCACCGGCCAAATAGAGCAACCACGGAGTGGAGCCTCCCTCCATCAAGGGTTTAATAATGGCTGCCATAGCATTGGCCTGCGGAGCCACCAGGGCACCCTCGCCCACAAAGCCATACGTTTTATTCAGAATCATCATCACCCCGGCCACAGTTGCCGCAGAGACGGCTGTACCGAGGAATTTCCAACCCTCCTGTTTGGCCGGTGTGGTTCCGAGCCAGAAACCGATTTTCAGGTCTGTAATGAAACCGCCCGCCATCGAAAGTGCTGTACAAACTACACCGCCGATAATCATGGCTGCGGTCATTCCACCGGTACCGGTCAAGCCAGCACTCACCAAGACCAGTGAACTGAGGATCAGGGTCATCAGCGTCATACCGGAAACCGGGTTGGTACCGACAATGGCGATAGCATTGGCTGCAACCGTCGTAAAGAGGAACGAGATAATAAAGACAATCAGGATAGCGATGATCGAATGGAACCAGTTGTCCAACACTCCGAACTGGAAGAACAGGAAGGTGGTAAGCAGAGTAGCGATCAGCACCGAAAGGATCAGTTTCATCGACAGATCCCGTTGGGTACGTTCCGTAGAGGCAGCGCCTGCGTTTTTCTTACCCTTGAGTTCACTGACAGCCAGGCCCAATGCCTGACGGATAATTTTGGACGAACGGATAATTCCGATCACACCGGCCATGGCAATACCGCCGATACCGATATGGCGGGCATAATTCAGGAAAATATCTTCGGGCGACATATCCCGCAGCAAGGTGGTCACGCCCTCGCCTACTGCCAAGGTTTGACCGTCTGCAAAGTGACAAATGAAGGGGATCAGCACAAACCATACGGTGAAAGATCCGGCACAAATAATCGCCGCATATTTCAGCCCGATGATATAGCCCAAACCCAACACGGCGGCACCGGTATTTACCTTAAAAACCAATTTGGTTTTATCGGCCAAAACAGCACCCCATTCAACGATTCGGGTCGAGATGTTTTCGGTCCACCAGCCGAAGGTGGCGATAATAAAATCGTAGAGACCGCCGATCAGACCGCTCACAGCCAACAGTTTGGCTTGATTTCCCTTCTTTTCGCCCGAGACCAGCACCTCGGTGGTTGCAGTAGCTTCGGGGAAGGGATAGCGCCCCTGCATATCCTTGACGAAATATTTGCGGAACGGGATCAACAGAACGATACCGAGCAGACCGCCAAAGAGTGATGAAAGGAAAATCTGATAGAATTTGGCCTCAAGCCCCAGAATATACAGAGCCGGCAGCGTAAAGATGGCTCCGGCGACGATCACTCCGGAAGAGGCTCCGATCGACTGAATGATGACATTCTGGCCCAACATATTTTTTCGGCCGGTCAAATTGCCGACCCCCACGGCGATAATGGCGATTGGGATAGCGGCTTCGAAGACCTGTCCGATCCGCAAACCGAGATAGGCGGCTGCGGCCGAAAAGATGATCGCCATCACGATACCAAAAGTAACGGAATAGACCGTTGCTTCGCGCGGGCGACTCGAAGCCGGCATCACAGGATGATACTCCTCACCGGGTTTCAGTTCTCGATAAGCGTTTTCGGGCAGTGACACGGGCTGCTCGTTTTCGGGTTGACTGTTTTCGGATTGCATGTTCAGTTAATCTATATTTGTATTTATCGTTTTAAAAGGTTCCGTTTTATCTTCGATCCGGGACAAGAGCCCCATCCTGCTATTGGGTATTCCCGGTTACGGTTCATGGCTATCGTCCGCACCAAACTCGGAACAATATTTTGTTGCCTGGTCTCGATCGGTCTCGCCTCATGCAAAGCATCTTGGTGGCCGAATTTCAGGCTCTACCATCCATAACCTTTGCCTCTGGCCTACCTTCCACCACCTTGAGGCGATCGATTGACGCATCCCAATAACAACCTACATGACAATGCATTCCACTAATGCACCGCAAGGCTTATCGAGACAAGTCACAACACGAAGCACCTCGTTTGGTCAAAATCTCTCAAAGATAGCCACTTTTTAACTAAAAGTGGAAAAATTCCACTAAATTTGCCCGCTAAATTCAAGAAGACTATGTGGTTAGCGCTCGCTTTTTTATCCGCCCTGTTACTGGGTTTCTACGATGTCTTTAAAAAACAGTCGCTCAACGGCAATGCGGTATTACCCGTTCTGCTGCTCAACACGCTTTTTTCGTCGCTGATTTTTCTGCCGTTCATACTCTTGTCGGCCTGGCGGCCCGAACAAATGGCCACCCATCCGCTTCTATATGTCCCCTCAGCCGGTTGGGAGGTGCATCGTCTGATCCTGCTCAAATCGCTGATCGTTCTCAGCTCCTGGACCTTAGGCTATTTCGGGCTGAAACATCTGCCCATCACCATCGTAGGCCCGATTAACGCAACCCGTCCCGTCATGGTGCTGGTCGGAGCGCTGCTGATTTTCGGCGAACGCCTCAACCTCTACCAATGGATCGGTGTCATTTTGGCCGGTATCTCTTTCCTGATGTTAAGCCGTTCCGGACGCAAGGAGGGGATCGATTTCCGGCACAACCGCTGGATCTATTGCATCGTCCTGGCAGCCCTGCTTGGCGCTATTAGCGGTCTCTACGATAAATACTTGATGCGCCAACTTGCCCCGATGATGGTACAATCCTGGTACAACCTCTACCAGTTGGGAATCATGGCCATCGTGTTGCTGATTCTTTGGTGGCCCCACCGTGCAAACTCACCTTTTCATTGGCACTGGAGCATTCCGTTGATCTCGATCTTTTTGTCCGCTGCTGACTTTGTCTATTTTTATGCGCTGAGTCTCGACGGTTCGATGATTTCGGTGGTCTCCATGATCCGACGGGGCAGTGTGATCGTTTCGTTCCTGTTCGGGGCGCTGCTGTTTCGTGAAAAGAATCTGCGCAGCAAGGCGATCGACCTGCTGTTGGTGTTGATCGGTATGTTGTTCCTCTACTGGGGTTCAAAGTAGTATATAGGCATAACACACTGAGGCCCGCATTGCGATGAGCGAACTCGGATACGGGATAGCTCCGAATGCAAGGCAATCGGATACGTTGCCTAATCAGGTTATCGAAGGTGATAATCAAAGAGCTCCTGTCATTCTGGCGATCGAAAAGTCACAAGGGATCCAGGTGCCTCCCGCAACCTTGACAAGCAAAACAAAACTGGCACTTCATACGACACAGGATCGTATAAAATGCCAGTAAAAAGCCTACCATCGGCCTACGAACGGCTATGCAAACAAGCCACGCCACTACACGCACAAGAACACACGCAAAAGCACGAGCAACTGCATACGCACGCACGAGTTACGACAGAACTAAGCACACCCACGAGCATACAACCGAATACACGAACAATTGCGCATACACACAGGCTGTTCTGAACGGAGCGCAGCAACAGATACACAACCGAGTCCACGAACGGCTGTGCAAACAGGCATACAAGCCACTATGCGCACAAGTACACACAAGTGCATGAACAGCTGGACGCTTTCGTTATTTTGCTTTTTTCTTATCCTTGCCAAAGAAGAGGATACAGACTGATCCTCCCAGTGTAGAAGAGTAGTTAAAATCTCTGATACTGCTGGTTTGCACCGATCCGTCCATGTTGTACTCTTTGGCTTTAAAATGCACCGGTGAGAAACTAATATCGTAGAAAAGGCGGACACCCAGATTTCGGCCCACCAGATACATGAACGACAGTCCGGTGCCGAATCCGAAACTTTCACTGGAACCGATCTCCATCAGAGGTTGACGAGTCTGTCCCTCCTCCAAACCGTCAGCCAATTGCTGAGACTCGGTAACGCCTCTTGACAGCTGTACCACCGGGAGATTCACTGGCAGGGTACTCTCCTGCTGGGCAGGATTCAGTACGGCATTGACCCGGTTTTTACGAATGGAATAGGTACCACACAGCAGTTTCGACCCAACGGACCAATGTTTGGACAGAGGATAGGAGAAGTAGGCACCGGCCATCACTTCGGAGACCTTCAAAGAGGAGATTTCGATACGTTCCAGACGACTCATCAACGCCTCACCATCCACCATCTGATTATCCTGCAAGCTCACAGCCATCGGCATACTGGCAATGGTTGCCCTACCGCCGATACCGATATATCGATTGATAAACCACGCACCCTCTATACCCGAGATTGCACCCGCAGAGACCTTGATTCCGGCATGATTAAAATAGGCCATGCTTTTCCCAGCCCAATTGAACCCCATGTATAGGCCAAAAAACGAGGCTGTTCGGTCATAGTTGAAATGGGAGTCATCCCGATCGGGACGGCGCAATCCCCGATCCTTATAGATCAGATCGGTCAAATAATAGCCCAATTCCGTTGACAAGATACCGATTCCGGCACCCACCAGGACATCAGAGATCCAGTGTTTATTGTTCATCAGACGGCTCACGCCGATTGTCGTAGCGGTCATATATCCGCCAATACTATACCAGGGGCTGTGGGTAAGGCCATACTCCTTATGCAGGATGGTAGCCGCCATAAAGGCTGTAGCGGTATGTCCCGAAGGGAATGAGTTGTTACCCGATCCGTCTGGGCGGGGTTGCTTGACCGAATATTTCAAGGTATTGACAAACCCTGCCATCAATGCCGCAGAGAAAACATTGGATACCAGCATGCGTCCCCACGAGCTGCGCCCCGGAACCCCGGCCAGTTTCAAGCCATAGGTCAATGCCATCGGAGCGTACTGCACATAGTCGTCGTAATGATATCTGAAGGAAGGAATATAAGAATCACGCAAAGCCCGGAAATGGTATCGCTGCTGGTTCAAGGCAACGCCCGCAACGATCAGAGGCACCGACAAATAGGTCATTTTATAGAGCCGGGTTTGGGTCATCCGATCGACCTTATGCTGAAAACGTTGCCAACCGCTTATCCGCACCAAACTATCCCACACAAGAGTATCGCCAACCAATGTATCCGGGTGAAACATCGGATCCGAAATCGGTGTAAACGGGAAAGTCTCGGCTGCTGGTTTGATACTGCTTGCTGAAATGGATTGCGGTAAACCAAGTCCCCACAACAGGAGGCACACCCCCATCACCCTTACCCAGCAAATTTTCCCTTGAAAAATTCGTTTCACGATACTTTCGTTCGAACAATTTTCCCAAAGGTACGTTTTTTTGTTCTAAAGGACGATGATTTCAACAAGTTTATTTGACCTCAATGAGACTGCATACGATACTCTTTCGGAGTCATCCCGACATGTTTTTTGAAATATTGACCAAAAAACGACGGCGTCGGAAAATTAAGATAATCGGCAATCTGTTGAACCGTGAGTTGGGAGGTTTCCAACAGGGCTTTGGCATTGCGGATCACTGATCTAATAATACACTCCGTGGCACTGGATCCCGAAACTTGCTTGACTATCGATGAAAGATATTTGGGAGTCAAGCACATCTGTTCAGCATAAAAACCGAGATCTCGGTGCATGCGATAATGGGTTGCCACCAAATAGAGAAATTTTTCAAATAGCTCCTCTTGTCGTCCACGGGCTTTCCGATGTTCAATTTTCTTACCCCGCTGCATGATTGCCCCAATCTCATAGACAAGATTCAAAATAAGATTGGCTATGATCTCCCGATAATAAGGATGATCAACTATTTTCATCTTCTTTTTGATCAGGTCGCACGTTTCAAACAAACTCTGCATATCCTGATCGGTCAACGATGCCCAAGGATGATCGCGCACCGTCAGATAGAGCTGTACACCCGCCGAAGGATCAAGATCTATGACCCGATCCACCTTCAACATCAAACAGTAACCCACAAAATCATCACTACGACTGATCGGCTGGACCACCGATCCTGGCAAAAAGATCACCATATTGTGTTTGCCGATCCGGTACTGTTTTTTGTCAATGGAGATCATTGACTCTCCCTCTTTACAGATACAAACCCCCATTCCATGAATTTTCTGGGGCATAACGTAAATTTCGGATGGCACCGGGTTCTCTGCCGTCGCCTCAAAACTTTCGAAGACCATTTCATCATCATGTCCTTCAAACGAATCGACCATTTTTACCGTATGCTCTTTCATGCGAACCTTCTTAATTTGATGACCAAACGCAAATTTAGCCAAACAATCGGCATTACCACACGCACTAATGCAGAATAGAAGATAGGATCAGACAAAAAGAATATATATTACCCCACCGAACAACAAAGTACAAGCACAAATTTGCCAGTCATATCTTGACTGGCAAAGGATTTCATTTTCTGCTGTTCTTATTAAGATGTAGAATAATTAATAACTCTGAATCAATATAAGGATATTACACGCAGCACCTTAATTATTATAAATCGCAAAAGACTTGCAACATCTCTTGCCGTTTGCTCAAATCGCTGCAATATGGGCAGTCATCTCGTCAATACTGTAACGTTTTGACTGAAGTGCTTAGCATAATCTCTCTTCGCTTCTGAAACACTCATTGATAAGCACATAACAACTTATTCCGAACATATTTCACACATAAAATACCTTGTATTTCATGTGTCATGCGGAAAAAAGAAAACGAAATAACGGTATCCAATTACATAGCATCACCGAACAGCCCAAACAGCACAACGGGCTTTCAAAGTTTCTCGGCTTTATAACCTGCTGATTTCACCTCTGCAATAATCTTTTCATCCGGCACATCTGCCGTAACGGTCAACACCTTATCGGCCGTCGAGAGATCAATGCTCCACTGTTCACGAGGAACAATCTCGTTGAGTTTGTCAGCAATACGAGCTACACATCCGTCACACTTCGCATTGGTTCTGAATTGGCTTGTTTTCATCTTCTATACATTAAAATTGTGATTACTACTGATAACACTACCTACCGGGGCTAATCCTCCACAACAGTTAGCAGCCACTTCCGTGGTCAACTGTCTGCCCCAATATCGTACACAAGATACGAAATTTCACCACAACAACTACCCGGAACTAACACAATTCACCAAGCTGCGTCTAAAAATAAAATTTACTTCCAGCGCAGTCGCAGACTGTTCATCACCACCGAAACCGAGCTGAAGGCCATGGCAGCGCTGGCCAACATCGGATTGAGCAGCAGACCACACACCGGATAGAGCACACCAGCCGCAATGGGGATACCAATCAAATTGTAGATAAAGGCCCAAAAGAGATTTTGGCGAATGGCCCGTACCGTATCCCGTGAAAGCCGGTAGGCCCGTGGAACAAGTTGCAAATCGGAGGAGATCAACGTCACCATAGCCACCTCCATCGCAATATCCGTACCCCGTCCCATGGCAATGCTGACATCTGCGCACGAGAGGGCCTGCGAATCATTGATCCCATCCCCAACCATCGCCACCGTGTGGCCCTCACGCTGCAACCGACGAATATACTGCTCCTTATCAGCAGGCAACATTTCAGCCTGATATTGCGAGATACCCAGCTCAGAGGCAATCGCAGCAGCTGTTTTTTGGCTGTCACCGGTCAGCATGCAGATCTCGATGCCCGCACGACGCAACTCCTTTAAAGCTTCGGGGGTGGTCGATCGAATCCGGTCACTAATTACGGCCACAGCCACCAACTGCGAGCCATATCCTCCGAAGACCGTCGTGCACCCGGCCTGCTCCTGTCGGGCGATTTCAGCAGCCAACTGTCGATCCAAAACCGCCCCATAACGCTCCGCCAACTTAAAGCTACCGATCCAATATTTCGTCTGAGGGCTGTTTAAGTCCTCAACTTGTGCTTTTTCGTCTTTCCCAACTGTCGCAGCAGTCTCAGACGGAGAGTCCGTCTTCGATGCCGCAACACTCGATTCGGCAGCAGCACCGTTAACCTGAAATTCGATTCCCTCTCCCGTCAAACTCTCGAAAAGGGAAAGCGATCGATTGGCCGCCCCCTGCTGCTCCAGGTAACGAACCACAGCTTCCCCCAACGGATGTTCCGAACGGGACTCCGCCGAATAAAAAAGATCACGCCACAAATTTTGCTCGGTCTCACGACCTGCTGTCCAGATCCAGGAGGTCACCTCAGGACGTCCTTCGGTCAGGGTGCCGGTTTTATCCAGAACCACCATATCGATTTTGCACATGCGTTCCAGAGCTGCAGCATCTTTAATCAGGATCTGCTGTTCAGCTCCCTTACCAATACCCACCATCAAGGCAGTAGGTGTCGCCAACCCCAAAGCACATGGGCAGGCGATGACCAATACCGAAACCATTGCCAACAGGCCATAGGTCAAGGCTCCTTCACCGCCAAGAATCATCCAAAGCACAAACGTCAGCAGAGCCAGGCCGATCACTGTCGGAACAAAAACCGCTGCAATACGGTCGGCAATCCGTTGGACCGGAGCCTTGCTCCCCTGAGCCTCCTGAACGGTCCGAATGATCTGCGCCAACAGGGTATCACTACCCACTTTGGTTGCCTCCATCACAAAAGAACCGCGTTGATTGACCGTACCGGCCAGCAGACGGTCTCCAGGCTCCTTTCGTGCCGGAATCGGCTCGCCGGTAATCATACTCTCATCGACAAACGAGGCCCCCGAAAACAGCGTACCGTCCACCGGAATCTTTTCGCCGGGACGCAGGCTGATCCGGTCACCCACCTGCAATTGAGCCACCGGAATATCCTGTTCCAAACCACCGGCGACAACCAAACGTGCCGTTCTTGGCTGTAGTCCCATCAATTTTCGGATGGCGGAAGAGGTATTTCCCTTTGCCTTCTCTTCGAGCAATTTACCCAATAACACAAAGGCGATGATCATACCTGCCGCTTCATAATAGACATGTGGTTCCAACCCACGTGCCAGCCACACCTGAGGGAAAAGTGTATTGAAAAGACTGAACAGAAATGCGATCGAGGTACTCAACGCCACTAAGGTGTCCATATTGGCCGAACGGTGCCGAGCCTGCTTCCAGGCATTGACATAAAACAGACGTCCGAACCACAATACCGGCAAACAGAGCAACAGCATCAACCAAGCCGCCCACCGTTCATGCATGAACACCATCCCCAGAATCATCAACGGCAGGGCAAAACACCAAGCGCCGAGTGTAGTCCGTTTCAGCTGGTGGTAATGGTTCTGTTGGGCCTGTTGTTGCTCCTCTTCTGCGTGATCTTCGTCCACAATCAGATCATAACCGATCGATCGCACCGCCTGTTGCAGTTGAAGCGGTGTCACGCGTGCCGAATCATATTCAACATACAGTTGATTCGAAGCAAAATTGACCGTTGCCGAGATCACCCCTTCGACACTACGCACCATATTTTCGACATTAGCAGCACATACCGCACAGCTCATCTCCAAAACCGGAATATTTTTTTTGACTATTGTCATCGTTCACATTATTAATTGGTTTGTATTTGTCGCCGCAATTAATCGAAATCGGTTTGTAGCATCTACACATAGTGAAATCACAACCTTTTCCACCATACCCTGTCGCACAAGAATTATCCCTGCATTCATTTTGTTCAGGGACACGACAGTTTCCCATCGCAGCGATCTGTTTGCAAACAGCCAAAATTAAACATTTGAAAATAAAAATCCTACCTTTGTCGATTGTTGAGTAAGAGGTTGCATCCGTTCTCATGCACTCCGATTCGATATTGATCTGGCCAACTGCTTCGTAATACAAAAAGATCACTGACCACAAACTTTTGTAAAACGGTAGTCCAGTTCATATCGGATGCTGGCGGATAGAGACGTAACCGCGATACTCCAACTGGGGCTATGCGTCATATCCAAAGCCCCCAAACGGATCGACAAACTGCCCAACCACTGGTCGCCATCAGCAAAAAAGCTGAGTGAACGGATGGGCTAAGTCTCCCAATAGGCTTCAGCACACACCCGACGCCCCCATCAAGACGCAATTAGTAAAACCGAAACCGTACGCAGTTCAACACCCTCTATGCAGGCCTATACGAACCGACATATTTGGAAAATTACCTACCCGTTGCTGATCAGCTTACTGATGGAAAATCTGATCGGCTTGACCGACGTGGCTTTTCTGGGACGGGTTGGAGATGTTGAATTGGGGGCATCTGCTCTGGCCGGAGTCTATTTCATGGCCATCTTTATGCTCGGATTCGGCTTCAGTATCGGCGTTCAAATCCTGATTGCCCGACGTAACGGCGAAGGGCGCCCGCAAGAGATCGGCAAAATCTTCCAACAGGGTCTCTTTTTTCTGTTGCTGTTTGCCGCCGTTATGTTTTGCGTTTCAAGACAGTACTCCCCCCTGCTGCTTCGTCCGCTGATCGAATCGGATGCCGTCTATGCCGCTGCAATCGCCTACCTGGATTGGCGCGTTTACGGTTTCTTCTTCTCTTTTGCAGCCGTACTGTTTCGAGCCTTTTACGTCGGTACCACCAACACACGCCTGCTCACGGTCAACTCAATCGTAATGGTGCTCACCAACATTGTGCTGAACTACATCCTGATCTTTGGTAAACTCGGCTGCCCTGCATTGGGTATCGCTGGTGCCGCCATCGCCTCTTCGGCCGCCGAATTCAGCTCCCTGCTCTTCTTCGCTATCCATACCCGCATCCGAGGCTACGGAAAACGTTACGGACTCTTCCGGTGGCAAGGCCTCAAATTCCCCATTCTCGCACAAATTTTCAACGTGTCGATCTGGACCATGCTGCAGGCCTTCATTTCGACTGGAACCTGGTTCATCTTCTTTTTGACCGTCGAACATCTCGGCGAACGGCCCCTGGCCATCTCCAACATTGTCCGCAGCGTATCGTCAATCCTCTTTGTCATAGTCAGCGCTTACAGCTCAACCACCAGCGCCCTGACCAGTACTCTAATGGGGAAGAAAGAGTACGACCAAATCATGCCGACAGTCCGACAAATTATCCGGTTGGCCTACCAGCTCGCATTACCCATTATGGTCTTGATCTGTCTGTTCCCGTCCATCGTGCTCCGACTTTATACCGACGATCCAACATTGATTGCAGCCTCTGTCGGATCCCTTTGGGTCATGGTTGCCGGCTACCTGACCCTGATTCCCGGCAACATCTATTTCAATGCCGTCTCCGGTACCGGAAATTCATTTATGGCCATGCTCATGGAGTTGGGAGCCCTGGCCATCTATGTCCTGTCGATCTGGTGGATCATCATCCTGCACCACCCCAGTATCACCCTCTGCTGGACGGTCGATATCATTTATAGCATTGGATTGCTATTATTTACCTATCTTTACCTCGTCAAAGCCAATTGGCGTAACAAAAAAATTTAATTCCACATGACAGAACTCACTTTATCTACACCCTCTATTCTTTTTTCTGCCATTTCGTTGATTTTGCTGGCATATACCAATCGCTTTCTCTCATATGCACAAGTTGTTCGGACCCTTAAAGCCGATTACGATAAAAATCCCTCCACCATCACCCATATGCAACTGGCCAATCTGCGCCGCAGACTCTACATGGCCCGCTCAATGCAACTGTTCGGAGTAAGCAGTCTGTTGTTGTGTGTGGTCTGCACCTTCCTGATCTATATTGGCATGCAGATGGTTGCTGTTTATACGTTTGGTATTGCCTTAGTACTGCTGACCATTTCGCTGGGAATCTCTATCCGGGAATTATTGATTTCGGTACGGGCTCTCGAACTGCACCTCGACAGCTTCGAACGAATGAAGACCCTTACCGCCACTTCCGGGCGTGAAGGCAATATCGAACCGGTTCGTCGCCGTAAAACAGTCGCTGACAATGCGCGTCAAGCGGCCTCTACCACCGAACACACACAACGCTCGAATAAATCGGTTAAATCGGCACAGGCCAAGAGTGAGCCCGCCAAAGCCAAAGTCCAAACCAAAGCGACAAAGCCCATTGCTACTCCCGCTACCGAAACTGCAACCAAAGCACCGGCCAAGGCCGTCAAAACTCGCACTGCCGGTCGCACTAAGACAGCCGCCTCTTCATCCGCTTCGGGACACGCATCGGATGGAGAGCAGACAACCAAAGAAAACGCAACGACCGGTAACCCTACTCCAGAGATTCAGGGTAATGCCGCCAATAACAGCACCGCTAAAAGTACACTCAAAAAACAGAGTGCAACCAAGTCCACGACCGGTTCAGGATCCAAATTATCTCGACCAAAGGCTACCAACCAAGAGCAATTAGCAACGAATGATACTGCTATATCCTCTACCGCCCAAGCTGTCGCCTCTACGGAGATTCGTAACAATCAGACCTCCAATGGGGAGGAACTTTCGACATCGGCACGGTCACCACGTGGACGTCGTCGCAACAACAGCCGCCGTTCCGCTACGCCGACGACCGAGCCCAATTCCGTAGCAACAAACCAGCCCTCCAGTCAACCCGTAGCCAACGACAATAATTAAGTTGCGGACAATCGCTGTAACAGACCTGACATTTCAGCCTGGCTACATGTCTGAAGGAGGCTCTTCGGGGCAGCAGTACCGTTGGATGCGCCGCCATTTTGGACAGTGCAGCCTCTCAAAGCGAAGCGTTGCTGTGATCGGAGACTGACCGAAGCACTGCTCCGGGATGGACAGCTTCTCAAATAGGAGCGCTTCGGCTAGACGGTATTGTTCGGTTTCTGTGCAAGTTTGCTGGATCAGGCACTCATTTGGTCGACACGGAATTTTGTCCGAAACCCACGTCGTGTTGTTCAACGATTGGGGCACACATCGAGTGTCGGAGGTACGGTTGTTCGGTTCCTTTTTTGATCTACCTACAATTCCGAGCCAATCTGTTGGGCCTGAGTTTACCCTTTATGCGATACCTTGTCTGCGCCACGTATTGTTATACTACATAAAAAGCGCAGCATCGAAAACGAGTTTCGATGCTGCGCTTTATGCGTCATAGTCCACATTCCGCTCTTACAGAACCGGTGTTCGGCTATTTTTCTGCCGGCCTCACGACCAACAAATCATGCAAATCAGGTCTGCGCTCAAACACCACACGGGCAAAAGAGCATTGAGGAATTACCTTGCGATGATTTTGTCGGGCAGCATCAGCCAAAGCCAATACCAATTTTTTACCTACTCCCTGTCCCTCATATTCGGGAAAGACCACTGTATGGTCGATCAGCCATCGATCCGGTCCGACCTCTTGATAAGAGATCCACCCCAACGCCTTACCATTCTCCACAATACGGAAAATTCCTTTACGGTCCGCTTTTGAATACTCGATTTCCATAGAATTTTCAATTTACGTTACATCGCTCCGACAGCAAATCGTACGCCAAAATACACTGCTCACCTGTCTCCTGTAGGGAGACACTTTCCCGAAATCAATCTGAACCTACTACAAAAGTACACTTTCTCAAAACGGACCAGATAAAGAACAATACCTGTGTGCTTGCGCCACACTTTGCACGACTATCAGGCTCAATAACCTGGATTACAGAAATGTTGATTTGTGCCGATCTTAACGTTTCCAAGCTCCGATAATCTCAGCGATGTACATTTTGTGAAAATCCTGTTTGGGATACCAACGTTCAGCCGTGGCAAAATCAACAAAATTGGTCTTCTCAAGCATATCCATATAAAACTTGCGGCAATCCAACACCAACGAGGCCTCCTCAAAAGCCATATTGCCAGAAGGCATGGTCATCGGAGTCAACTTTGTCTCAGCCACCTTGTCAATATCTCGGCCCGAACGGGTTCCACACAGCTGCAGCACCTTGCGATACTCTTCTCCATAAAATGAGAGTGTAAAGCCTTCATTACGCTCAATAAACTCAAAGGTATAACGCTGCGGACGAATAAATACAAAGGCCACCGGTCGATTCCACAAAAAACCGAGTCCGCCCCAACTGGCCGTCATCATGTTGAATTGATCCTGTTTGCCGGCCGTCACCAACATCCATTGCTCCCCGATCAGTTTAAATACATTTGCATCCAACGTTTTGGGATCGATCTCCTGAAAAGTATTCATCATATCTGTTCTATGTTTTACTTTACTTTTTTCTGTGTCGTTGCAAATAGAGTTCCGTCAATCGCGATATGGGGTAACGATCCAACTCTGATTGTGACAGAACAGACGCCTCACTCGGCCAGCTATCGGGCCAATGATCCACACAAATTTCATAAAACGTTGCGTAAATCGTCCGATGCGACAACTGATGTTTGGGCATCGTCACTTTGTTCAGTACAGTGAACTTCTGCTTGCCCACCCAAGCGATAAAATACGAATCACGTCGCAACTGTTCAAACTCGATCGGTTTCTCCGTCTCAACCAACGGAAACTCGTACAGATTCTGCCAGATATCCTTGGCTGTACGCTTGACCAAAACCGTCTGCTCAAGGCAGTGCAGATAAAGATAATTAAAATATCGCGGTTTTATATCCGTCCGCCCTACTTTTACGGGGAGCATCTCGACCCGCTCCTGACGCAAGGCAACGCATTGCGCAGCCAATGGACAGATTGTACAGTCCGGTGAGCGAGGCACACATTGCAGGGCTCCGAACTCCATCATGGCTTGATTCTGCAAGGCCGCCTGCTGCCGGTCAAGCAGATCTGTTGCCAAATCGGCAAAAAAACGTTTTCCTGCCGGCGTATCGATCGGCAGATCCACCCCGAAAAGACGTGACAACACGCGATAGACATTTCCATCCACCGCCGCATAGGGCTGATTGTAGGCAAAGGCACAAATAGCGGCTGCAGTATAGTCTCCGATCCCCTTCAGGGCACGCACCTCAGAATAGGTTGTCGGGAAAACTCCCTGATACTGCTCGACGATCGTACGAGCCGCTGCATGCAGATTCCGGGCCCGACTATAATAGCCCAAGCCCTGCCACTGTTTCATCAGCTCATCCTCGGTGGCTTCAGCCAACGCCTGCACATTCGGGAAGCGCTCCACGAAACGGTTGTAATACTCCAACCCTTGGGCCACACGGGTCTGTTGAAGGATCACTTCGGAGATCCAGATCCGATAGGGATCCGTGCTCCTGCGCCACGGCAGATCACGATGGTTGGCGTCATACCATTGAATCAGGACCTGACTGATCTCTGACCGTTTAGACTGATCGACCAAACATGACACCTCGCCTTTCATCCCTTCATCTCCTCTGCAATACGTCTTTAGCAACAGCTCTGATCACCCACCCAACTGTCACAGCAGGTCGGTCACCTCGGCTCGTGTAAAGCGTATCAAATCGGCCGGCGCGATACGTAATTGCAAACCCCGCATGCCGGCACTGACATAGATATAATCGAACTCAAGACAGGTAGAGTGAATATAGGTTGGAAAGTTTTTTTTCATTCCGATCGGAGAGCAGCCTCCGCGAATATATCCGGTTGTCGGCAACAGCTCTTTCATATGCAGCATCTCGACACTTTTGTTACCGGAGGCTTTGGCGGCCAGTTTAAGATTGACTTCACCGTCGCCCGGGATGACACATACCAAAATTCCGGTGCGATCCCCGCGCAAAACCAACGTCTTGAATACTTGAGCTATATTTTCGCCCAACTGCTCCGCCACATGCGTAGCGGCCAAATGCTCCTCATCCACCTGATACGGGACCAGTTCATAACCGATTCCTGCCCGATCCAACAGCCGAGCAGCATTGGTTTTATTAATTTTCGTTCCCATAATACCGATAAGATTATATTCCGCAATTACCCATTGTACCTGCCGGTAGCACACGTCAACAGCCACCCAAAGAGGCACACAAAAGGTACTGCGAAGATAACCCAATTCGCCCACTTTAGGAAAGGGAAATATCATGTCAGAGGATAATTTTCACCATTTGCGACAGGTAGAAATGGTACTAAAATTGCGTATCTTTAGGCCGAACCAAATAACATTACTGCTATGAGTAATACTAAAATCACATTCATGGGAAACCCCATTACATTGGTAGGGGACCCACTGCATGTCGGAGACAAAGCTCCGATGTTTACCGTTCTGGACAGCAATCTGCAACCGGTACCGTTCTCGCAATACAAGGATAAAAATATCATCATCAGCGTATTTCCGTCAGTTGATACGCCGGTTTGTGCCCTGCAGAATATTCGCTTCAACAAAGAGGCCAGCAAACTCAAAAGCGATGTCGAAATCCTTTCTCTCTCGGTCGATCTGCCGTTTGCCCAGAGCCGTTTCTGCGCTGCAGAACATATCAAAAACGTCCATGTCTATTCGGATTACCGCGATCTCGATTTCGGTCTGAAATACGGTTTCGTGATCAAAGAGCTGCGACTGTTGTCTCGTGGCGTTGTCGTTATTGACCGCAAAGGCATCATTCGCTATATCGAATACGTTCCGGAGGTAACCAACGAGCCCAACTACGAAGCCGCATTGAAAGCTGTCGCTGAATTAGAGTAGCTTCAACAGGTAACCAAACCTACACGGTTTAGTCACAACCCCCAAAAAAGAAGGCGCCACAAAATTGTGACGCCTTCTTTATTATGCGAATGGGTGAGGTGAAAGCCCCACCCTCATTCATTACATACCAAAGCTCAGAGGAACCAAGCTGTCGTAAACGACGCTCAGCAGACCGAGCAGGATGATGGCAACGCTGCAGACAAACAAGCTGACACGCATGTAATTGTCTGAACGGAACTTCTCGATCGGTGCATCGTTTTTGTTGATGAACATCGCCTTAACCACCAGCAGGTAGTAATACAGTGAGATAATCGTATTGAGCAGGGCGATGAAGACCAGCACATAGAATCCCATCTGCGCTGCCGAAACGAAGATAAAGAACTTACTGAAGAATCCGGCAAATGGCGGGATACCGGCCAAAGAGAAGAGAGCGATCATCATAACGAAGCTCAGCTTCGGGTTGGTCTGGTAGAGGCCGTTGTAGTCATCCATGGTCACTTTACCGGTCTTGTGCTCAATTGCGGCGATTACACCGAATGCGGCGAGGTTAGAGACGAGATAAACCAGAATGTAATATACCAATGCAGCCATACCCAGTGCATTGCCACCGATCACGCCCAGCATGATGTAACCGGCCTGCGACACTGAAGAGTAAGCCAAGAAACGTTTGAGGTTCTTTTGACGAATCGCAAAGAGGTTGGCCACAGTAATGGTCAGAATGATCAAACCATAGAGGACTGCCTGCCATTGTGCAACGAACGGTGCGAAGACCTTGATCAGGATAAAGAGCAGTACGAATGCACCGGCACCTTTCGAGATCACCGACAGATAAGCCGTCACGCTGGTCGGAGCACCTTCGTAAACGTCCGGAGTCCACAGGTGGAACGGTACCAACGAGATCTTGAAGAAGAGGCCTACCAGGAAGAAGATCATCGCCATGATCTGCAGCGGGCTACCGTCCAGCATCATTGGGATATCGTTGAAGTAAAGGGTACCTGTTGTACCGTACAGCAGCGAAAGACCGTAGAGCGAAAGACCCGAAGCGAAGGTTGCATTCAAAATATATTTGGCACCTGCCTCAGCAGATTTGCTTTTATACTTGTCGAACGCCACCAGGGTAGCCATCGGAATCGATGCGGTCTCCAGACCCAGGTAGAAGAGCAGGAAGTTACCGGACGAAATCATGAAGTACATACCCAGCAGGGTTGACAGCGTCAGGAAGTAGAACTCACCGCGACGAATCACGGCATCTCTTTCGAGCCAGCTGCGAGATTGCAGGAAGACGATCAAGGTACCGATCGTCAAAATTGTTTTCAGCACACTCGCCATCGGGGTAGACTGGTACATACCGCCGAGGATCTCGACATTGCCCGTAGGAACAATGTTGAAGAGCGTGTGAACTGCCACCAGAATGCAGGCAACGGGTTGGAACCAACGCATGCCTTTCTTCCCGGCGAACAGATCATATATCAACAGGATCACTATCACTGCGACGAGTGACAGCTCCGCTTTCATCTCCAAAAAACTACTGTAATCCATAGGACATTATCGGGTTAATTGTTCAATTACGGGTACGAGACCACCCTGAATCATGTTCGATACCCACAGCGGGGCCATACCCAAACCGGCGACAGCTACGATCAGCGTAATCACCGAGAGACGTTCGTACCAAACGGCATCGGTCAGTTGCAGGTGATGCGGATCGACCACTTTACCGTAGAGCAATTTGCCAACCACGCGGAGGATATAAACCGCGGTGATCACAATTGAGGTACAAGCGGCGATGGTCAACACGCGGTGGAAGGTATCCTGGTGTTCGAACGAACCGACGAATACGGTCATCTCAGCCATAAATCCGCTCAATCCCGGCAGACCCAGCGAAGCGAGACCGGCGATCACATAACCTACACCCAGGAAGGGCATGATCTTCATCAAGCCGCCCATCTGACGGATATCACGCGTATGCGTACGCCCGTAGATCATACCGATCAGCGCGAAGAAGAGGGCCGTCATCAAACCGTGTGAGAGCATCTGAAGAATGGCACCGGTCATTGCCGTCTGATTCAGCATCAGGATGGCGAAGAGCACCAGACCGCAGTGGCTTACCGAAGAGTAGGCGTTGATATATTTGAGGTCGGTCTGTACGCAAGCCGAGAAGGCTCCGTAAACAACGCTGATACCGGTCAGGATCAAGAAGATCCAAGCCAATTCGTTTGCTGCCTCAGGCATCAGGAAGATGGCGACACGGAAGCAACCGTAACCACCCAGTTTCATCAACACACCAGCGTGCAACATGGAGACCGCCGTTGGCGCCGAAGCGTGACCATCAGGAGACCATGTGTGGAACGGGAAGAGGGCTCCCAGCACACCGAAACCGACAAACGTCAGCGGGAAGAAGTAATGCTGAATGGCTACCGGCATGCGGGTTTTCGCAAGCTCGAGGATGTTCATGGTGTAAGCACCGCTTTCGGCTCCCGAGAAGAAGTAGATTCCCAGGATACTGAGCAACAGCAGTGCGGAACCACCCATCAGCATCAGGGTAAGTTTCATTGCGGAATACTCTTTACGTCCAGTTCCCCAGACACCGATCAACAGATACATCGGGATCAGCGCCACTTCATAGAAGAGGAACATGGTAAAGAGGTCGATCGAGATGAAGAATCCGTAAACACCCGTTGAGAGCAGGAAGAACCACAAGAAAAACTCTTTGGGTAGCGGATCGATTTTCCACGAGGCGAAGACACCGGTAAAGACGATTACCGACGAGAGCAGCAACATGGCCACTGAGATTCCGTCGACACCGACCGAATAGTTGATGTTCAGCGGAGTAAACCAGGGCATTTCAGCCGTAAAGAGCATCTCGGCATCGTTTCCGGCGGCACGTTCACCCAGGAAGAGGAACGTCAGCACAACTGACAGTATCAACAGCAGCGAGGCTCCCGTAGCAGCTACCCATCGGATCTGCTTCATGTTGCGAGAGAGGAAGAGTCCTCCCAGCATCAGGATGGGTATCAGCACAAATAACGATAAGAAATTCATATCCAGTCTTTAATTTTATTCGTTAACAAAACACGATCAGGAGCGTCAGCGCCAGTGTGCCGATCAAGAATACATAAGCATACCATTGGAGTTGCCCAGACTGCAGTCCACGGATTGCCAGCGAGAGGCGTTGTGTTACGGCAGCCAGGCCGTTGAGAGAGCCATCGACCACGTGGCGATCGAACCAGGCGATACCCGAGCAGATACCCCCGAAGATGATCTTGTGGGTGATGAACTGGTAAACTTCGTCGATATAGAAACGGTGGTAAGCAGCGGTATGCAAACCTTTCATAGAAGATTCGAGTTTACCGGGGATCGGGTTCTGGCGGCGATAGAACCAGGTAGCGATTCCGATCGAGATGCAGGCGATCACGACGCTGGTGATAGCCACCGTTGTTTCGAGGTGAATAATGTACTCAGCACTATCACTGCTGACGAACTTGCCGAATGGGATGAAACCGGCAACGCAGGTAATAGCCGCCAGAATAATCAGCGGTGTAGTCATGGTTGCGGGAGCTTCATGCGGTTCGTGTTCATGTTCGGCAGGATTACCCCAGAAGATACGGAAGTAGAGGCGGAACATATAGAATGCGGTCAACGCAGCGATGAAGGTCATGACCCAACCCATAACCGGGCTGAACATGAAAGCTGCGGTGAGAATCTCATCCTTACTGAAGAATCCCGAGAAGGGAGGAATACCTGCAATAGCCAGGCAGGCGATCAGGAAGGTGATGTGTGTAATCGGAAGTTGTTTGCGCAGCCCGCCCATATGGCTCATTTCGTTGCTGTGAACGGCGTGGATAATTGCACCGGCACCCAGGAAGAGCAGAGCCTTGAACATAGCGTGCGTAAAGAGGTGGAACATGCTGGCCATATAACCCAGGCCGTGATGTCCGCCGTAACCCGAAACGCCCAGTGCCACCATCATGAAACCGATCTGCGAGATGGTTGAGAAGGCGAGCACACGTTTGATATCGGTCTGTACGCAGGCGATCACCGCCGCAAACAGCGAGGTGAAGGCACCCACCACAGCGATTCCGACGAGCACTTCAGGAGTTTGGAAGTAGTAAACAGGGAAGAGGCGGGCAACCAGATAGACACCGGCCACGACCATGGTTGCGGCATGGATCAACGCCGATACGGGGGTCGGACCCTCCATTGCATCGGGCAGCCAGATGTGCAACGGGAACATAGCCGATTTACCGGCACCACCGATAAAGATCAGTGCCATTGCCCAAGCCATCACCGAGCACCCCATGAAGGTCTTACCAGCAGCACCGGCGAAGATGCTTCCGTTACCGGCTGCACTGGTCGTGATAGCCTCGAAGTTGAAGGTTTGGGTGAAGTAAGAGAGCAACAGGATACCGATCAGGAAGAACATATCGGCAAAACGGGTTACGATGAAGGCCTTCTTTGAAGCGGCGATAGCTTCGGGTTTCGTATAGTAGAAACCGATCAGCAGGTAGGACGAAACACCCACCAACTCCCAGAAGATATACATCTGGAAGATATTGGTAGCGACGACCAGACCCAGCATCGAGAAGGTAAACAGCGACAGGAATGCGTAATAACGCTGGAATCCCACTTCGCCTTTCATGTAACCGAGACTGTAAACATGCACCATCAGCGACACGGTCGAGATGACCACCAGCATCATCACTGAAATCGGATCGAGCAGGATGCCCAAATCGATATGGAGAGCGTCGGTGAATCCGAGCCATGTGAAGTTCATGACGGTCCAAGGCTCATAGACCCCGTCGACACGAGCACCGGTGAAATACTGCACGGCAGCCGTGTAAGAGAGAGCTGCGACAGCGGCCAGCACGACCGATCCGATGCAACCCGAAACGAAAGGCCGGAGCTTGGTACCCAGCAGGCCGAGGCCAAGGAAACTCAGCAACGGCAATAACAGGATGAGTATCGTATATTCCATCTTCTATTCGGTTTAGTCTTTCAGTTCGTTGAGTTTCTTCACCTCAATATTGCGGATATTCCGGTAGATATTGATGATGATAGCGATAGCGACAGCTGTTTCAGCGGCGGCTACGGCGATAGCAAACAGCGCGAAGAAGAGACCTTCGAGCGCTCCGGGATAGAGGTAATGGTTGAACACCGCAAAATTGATGTTCACCGCATTGAGGACCAACTCAATCGAGATGAGGATAGCCAGCAGATTACGGCGTGTAATAAAACCGTAGATACCCGCGAAGAGCATCACTGCGCTGACAATCAGGTAAAACTGTACTGGTATCATAGTTTATTGTCTTTTTCGTGCGATCATTAAACCTCCGACGATGCAAGCCAGCAACAGTACGCTGACCAACTCGAACGGCAACAAATATTGATATTTGCCGGTTCCCATCATCGTATAACCGATGGTCTTCATCGACAACTCACCCGCATCGGGCAGAGCCAGAACTTCGGGGAAGGTGTGGGTCAGCAACAGGAAGAGGCTCAATGCCACGCCGACAGCCGATGCGATCAATCCGGCCACTTTGCGACGGTTACGCAGCGGTTCCTTTTTGTCTGCATCGGAGCTGGTCAACAGTATCGAGAAGACGTACAGCACGATAATACCACCCGCGTAAATGGTGAGCTGAACCGCGCCGAGGAACGTATAATTCATTTGAAAATAGAGACCTGCCGTAGCGAACAGCACGAAGAGCAGGTAGGTAGCAGCCCTCAGGATCCGGCGGGTGGTGACGGTCAAGATCGAGCAGATCACGATCACCGCAGCCAGGATAAAGAAGACTATCTGTTGTGATGTAAGTTCCATAGACGTCTATTTTTTAGCAAGAGTTGAACCTTCGTGATTAAGCTGCTTGATCAGCTTGCTGCGTGTAAAGACGGCATGTTCGTAAGTGTTCACGAACTTGATGGCGTGATGCGGGCAGGAGCGCACGCACAGCTGACAATAGAGGCAACTGCCCAGATCGTACATATAACGATCGAGCACTTTACGGGGTTTCCCGGTCTCTTCGTCAACCACCTGTTTAGAGATCACGTTGATGGTGCCGTTCGGGCAATTGATCTGGCAGATTCCGCAAGCAACACAATTGTGTTCATTGTTCTCGTTGTGGATCATCACCAGTTCACCACGGTAACGATCCGAGATTTTCAAAGTAGCACGGTTTTCGGGATAACACTCTGTGGTTTTGGGGCGGAAGTAGACCTTGATGGTCGTCTTCATACCCACCAACAGTGAGCGCAAACCGCTGAAAAATGAGGTAAAATATTCTTTAACTGTCATAGCTCGTCCTGTTTAAAAATGTAACCCGAAAACGATAATCAGTGCCATGAGCAACAGGTTAAACAAGTTGATCGGCAACAGATATTTCCATTCCAGTTTCAGCAGCTGGTCGATACGCAAACGGGGGAAGGTCCATTTGAACCACATGATGATGAAGATCATCACGGCCACCTTACCGAGGAACCAAATCAGGGAAGGAATATAGTCCATCACCTGGTTGAATCCGTCCCAACCGCTGATGTGCAGTGGCATCCAACCGCCCCAGAAGAGGGTTGCGGCAACCGAAGCCACGATAAACATATTCAGGTATTCGGCCAGGTAGAAGAAACCGTAGTGGATACCGGAGTACTCGGTGTGGTAACCGGCGGTCAACTCCGATTCGGCCTCAGGCAGGTCGAACGGGCCACGGTTGGTTTCGGCGGTACCGGCAACCAGATAGACCACGAAGGCGATAATCGCCGGAATGTGACCTTTAAAGATAAACCATCCGTCGGCCTGAGCCTCGACAATGCCCGAGAGAGACATTGTACCGGCCAGCATCACCATGGTCAGGATCGACATCCCGATAGAGAGCTCGTAGCTGATCATCTGGGCGCCGCTTCGCATGGCACCGATCAGGGTGTACTTGTTGTTACTGGACCAACCGGCCAACAGGATACCTACAATACCGACTGACGATACGGCCAGCAGGAAGAAGATACCGATATTGAAATCAATGATCTGCAATCCTTTGGCAAACGGCAGTGATCCGAAAGCCGCTACGGACGAGATGATCACGATAAACGGTGCAAGATTGAAGAGGAATTTGTCGATATGGTTGATATGGATGATCTCTTTGGTGAGCATCTTGAACATATCGGCAATCAGCTGGGTAGATCCCCAGGGGCCTACACGGTTCGGGCCCAGACGGCACTGGAAATATGCGCAGATTTTACGCTCGGCGAAGATCAGAATCAGCGCGATCACGGCATAACCCAACAGCAGGCAAACCCCTATCAGCACACACTCAACGATCAAGGCCGCCGTGTCCGACATACAGCTTCGCAGCAGCGAGTCGATCCATTGAGTCACGATTGAAAAATCAAACATATTTGTTTAAATTATCAGGTTAAACTTGGGTTAGCGGTCAACATCAGGGATCACATAGTCGAGTGTCGCACCGATGACGATCAGATCACCGATCTTCGAACCGCGCGAGAGCGTATCGATTACCGATACCAACGGCAGGCAAGAGGAACGGAACTTCATACGATAAGGATATTTATCTCCGCGGCTTTCGATGTAGGCACCGAACTCACCACGAGAGGCCTCCGTACTTGCGTAGTACTCGCCTTCCGGCAGACGGATAATCGGTTTGGTCTTAACAGCGTAATCGCCAGCAGGAATGTTGTCGATCAACTGCTCGATGATGTGGATAGATTCCAGAATCTCATCCATACGAACGAGGTAACGGGCCCAAGAGTCACCCTCCGTACGGACGATCTCTTTGAAGTCCACCTTATCATATACGCCGTAAGGATGCACTTTACGCACATCGCAAGCCCAACCCGAAGCACGACCGGTAGGACCGGTAGCACCATACGAGATCGCATCCTCTTTGGAGAGGATACCGATACCCTTCATACGCTGTTGAGCGATCACGTTGCCGGTGAAGACATCGTGATAATCTTTCAACGCGCCGGGCAGATAGGCAATAAATTTCTTAACCTTCTCGACGAAATCGGGAGCGATGTCCGCCATCACACCACCGATCACATTATAATTCTGAATCAGACGGCCTCCGGTCGTATCCTCGAAGATATCGAGGATCTTTTCACGGTCACGCATACCGTAGAAGAAGGGGGTCAGACCACCCATATCCATGCAGAGGCAGGAGTAGAAGAGCAGGTGCGAATCGATACGCTGCAACTCATCCATAATGGTACGGATGTACTGGGCACGTTCGGGAACCTCGATGCCCATCGCCTTCTCGATACACATACAGAGCGCGTGGCGGTTCTGATGAGCACCCAGATAGTCGAAACGGTCGGTCATCGCCAGCGTCTGCGGGTAGGTCATGCTTTCGCACATCTTCTCAATACCGCGGTGGATGTAACCGCAGTGAACATCGATCTTCTTGACGATCTCACCCTCGATGGAGGTGCACAGACGGAGCACACCGTGAGTCGAAGGGTGCTGCGGACCGATATTGACCACATACTCCTTCTCGTCGAAGAGCTGGTGGTCGCACATCTCCAGTTTACCATCCTTAAACTCGATCTCCTCGGTCTCATCCTCAGCCTCCTCGTTGGTCGTAGGCACGGGGTTGAGTTCAGGATTGGCATCATAATCCTTACGCAGCGGATAACCTTTCCAGTCGTTACGCAGGAACAGACGACGCATATCGGGATGTCCGACAAAACGGATACCGAAATAGTCGAACACTTCACGTTCGTTAAAGTTGGCCGAATGCCACAGGTCTGAAACGGTCGGTAACATCGGGTTTTCACGATCGGCCGTCTCCTGACGCAGCACCACCTCGTGACCCAATACCGTCGAACGCAGGTGATAAACCACACCCATCGTTTCGCCCCAATCGGCACCGGTAACACAAACCAGGCAGTCGAACTGCATCTCTTTGTCGTCACGCAGCATCTGCGCTACGGCATGGAAATTCTCTGCCGGGATCGTTACGGTCAGCACTTCACCCTCTTTAACTGTAGCGGCGTGGGCCAGTGCCAGAATCTTATCTTGTATCAGATTACTCATTGTCGCCTCCTTCCTGTTCCTTTAATTCTTCGGGCATTTTCTCTTTGCGGTTTGCGCCGCCGAAGAAGCGCTCGAGTTTGATCTTACGCTGCAACTGCATCATACCGTAGAGCAGCGATTCGGGACGCGGGGGGCATCCCGGTACATAAACGTCCACCGGGAGCATGGTATCAATACCCTGTACGACGTGATAGGACTTCTTGAACGGACCGCCCGAGATGGTACAACCACCCATAGCAATCACATATTTTGGCTCGGCCATCTGGTCGTAAAGACGTTTCAGCACAGGCGCCATTTTGTGCGTAATTGTACCGGCCACCACGATCACATCAGCCTGACGCGGGCTGGCACGGGTTACCTCAAACCCAAACCGGGCAAAGTCATAGCGGGCAGCGCCGACCGCCATGAATTCGATACCGCAGCAACTGGTTCCGAAGTTCAGCGGCCAGAGGGAGTTTGCACGGCACCAATCGATCATTTCGTCCAGGACGCCGATGGTTACGGGTGCACCTGCATGCTGCAGTTCTGCGTAGGTCTCCAAGTACTCGTTATCCTTGAAGTCCTCGTATTTCATCGATTTGATTTTTACTTCCATTCCAAAGCTCCTTTCCTCCAGGCGTAAACCAAGCCCAGAACCAAGATAAACAAGAAGAACAGGATCGTCACGAGACCTTGTACGCCCACCTCACGCAGGATCACGGCCCACGGGAAGAGGAAGACGGCCTCGACGTCGAACATCAGGAAGAGGATTGCGAAGAGGTAGTACCCCACTTTGAACTGCATCCACGATTTACCGCGGGTGGGGATACCGCACTCGTAAGCTTCACCTTTTTGCTTGTTGAACGAGCGGGGAGCGATGAGCAATGCAGTGCCCAAAGCCGCTACGACAAGCATTACCCCTGTAATCAGGACGGTAACAAACAGTGTCTGATTCATAAGTTATGGTATCTTATTGGTAATCAAAAAGTGAAAAACGAAAAACTGCATCTGCCGATCGGTGAAACCCGCCGGCAGACACGATACGCGGCGCAAATATAGCGAAATATTCGCGGAACAACCAATAAAAAAGGGATTTTATTATCGCTGTTTTTCACAGACATGGCGCGTTGTTTGTCGCAAAAAATGCCGAACGAAAACTTGACGCAGAATTGCTCCGTCATTCTGCCACAATAAAAATTTGCCGCAATAAAATAAGGGAAAGAGAACACAATGTCTCTTTCCCTTTTATGATCAATCTGGATCGAATCCTATCTGACGTAGCAGAAATTCTCCCCCCTGATCGCAGGGTGCCTCGATCCATCCCGGAATTGAATCGTCTCAAACGCTGCACAACGTTAAATTGTCAGACGATCCCTTGATCCGGATCCGATCGGGACCTCTTTAGACAATCTCGACCAAAGGAGCGTCAGCCGATACGGCATCGCCTTCAGCCACCAGCACCTGTTTGATGGTTCCGGCTTTGCTGGCCATGATGCTGTTCTCCATCTTCATCGCCTCGAGAATCACCACATCTTGTCCCGATTTCACCTCGTCACCCGGTTTTACTAAAACCTGAATAATACGGCCCGGCATCGGAGCGCTGACCACCGTTCCGGTAATCGGTTCGGCTACCGCACGAGGAGCCGCTTCACTTTCAGCCGGCTTCGTCTCTTCGACCGGTTTATTCTGTTCGTAACGCTGTTTTTTCTGATCGGTCAGGAACTTTTTGGCTACCAACGGGAACAGCTCGAGCAGCAGCACCTCTTTCTCATTCTCGGCCAGCTTCACGCCACCACAATCCTCCAGCACCGGATTGGGCTGCATCTGGTTTTTCGAGGTATCGTAAGGGGTCTCTTCCCGCACGCCGGCAATTTTGTAACGGAACTCCGGATCGACCGGAACCGGCGTATGGCCATACTCCCCTTTAACCAAACCGACAAACTGATTCGACACATTCGAATACATCGGTTTGCCGTTGCGGGCATCCAGTGCACAGTTCACCGCCTGAGCACCTACGATCTGACTCGTCGGTGTTACCAATGGCGGCAGACCGGCATCCAGCCGTACTCGCGGAATCAGCTCCATCGCCTTCTCGAGAATATCCTCTGCTTTGAGCTGTTTGAGCTGTGCCACCATATTGGTGTACATACCGCCCGGAATTTCGGCCTTCTTCACCAGTTCGTTCGGAGCCGGGAAGTTGAAATAGCGTTCAATCGCATGGCAAGCATCGATCAATTCGGCCTCATTCATGCTCTTGGCCGCTGCAATGGCACGATCGAACTCTTTGTCCACTTCGGCAGGCAGCGTATCATTTAACGGATTGAATGGGTTGGGGAACTGTTTAACCGCATCGTACTGTTCGAGCTCTTTACGAATCCGGAGCAGTTCGATATTGATCTTGGCAACAGCCTCCATATTGACATCCAGCTCTATGCCCAGCTTTTTACAGAAGACATAGATCAACTCAAGCGCCGGAGCAGCCGGTCCACCGGCAAAATACCAGATATTGGTATCGACGATATCGGCACCGGCCACAATAGCCGAAAGCACTGAAGCCAATCCATACCCCGGTGTACAGTGCGTATGGAAATCGACAGGCACCTTCAGGTTCTGTTTAAACAGCCGAATCAAGGTTGCCACGCGCTTTGGCGGAATCAGACCACTCATATCCTTAATGGTGATCATATCGGCACCCAGCGCCTCCATCTCTTTGGCTTTACCCAAGAAATAGGCGTCAGTAAAGACCTTTCCAGGCAATTTTTTCCCTTTGAGCAAAGACGTGAGACGTTCGCCCATAGAGAAATGGGGGTCGATCGTATAGCAAACGGCGCAATCGGCCAACCCACCATACTTCTTTACATATTTTACGGTAGATTTGACATTGTCCACATCGTTCAATGCGTCAAAGATACGCATGATGCCAAGTCCGGATTCAATCGCATTTCGACAGAAACCTTCGATGATTTCATCCGTATAGGGGCTGTATCCGAAGAGGTTGCGTCCTCGTGAAAGAGCGGTCAGTTTGGAGACATCGCCTACGGCAGCTTTTATCTTTTCGAGGCGATCCCAAGGGTTTTCACCCAGGTAGCGCATAACCGAATCGGGTACTGCACCACCCCATACTTCCATAGCGTAAAAACCCGCCTCCTTGTAAAAAGGCAGTACGCTATCGACCTGACTTTGATTCATACGCGTGGCAAACGAGGATTGCTGACCGTCACGAAGGGTCAAATCCCTAATCAAAATTTTCTTAGCCATAATCTAATGCGTTTATTTGTCGTTAGTTAAGCAGTGGTGTTATTTTTCTAACAAATATAAGCATAAAAACTCGAATCACGAAATACGAAAATTGCTTATCACTCTGTGGTCGCTATTTCATAGCTTATTTCACAAAAATAATTCATTTAATTCTTTTATAACAGAACCATTCATGCAACCACATTGTATGAGAGTCCCAGCCTGACGACATTTTTATTATAGTATGGTCTCACAGCTGCGGCCTCGTACATATAAACAGAGTTCCTCCTGAAACCAATTGCACCTCAACACCTCCTCTGTCCGACCTCAGTCCGCACCCTCTGTTCTATATCAGGCGATCTGGCGTAAGCGGAGATAATGTAGATACCATGCGCTTCACCATAAACATAGACACCATCACCTGGGCTTTCCCGACTGAAAGCCGGTTGATCTGACCATCGACAACGTGTGTTACCGAATAAACGACTATATTTGTTTTTATCTGAAAAAAAACGCATTTTTGTCGCGCAATGGTTCCCCGAAACAGAGATCGATCAGGGGATTAAAAGGGAATGCCGTGCAAATCGGCAACAGTTCCCGCTGCTGTAAATCCCGTCTCCGCAAGAGACGTTGCTCTCCACACTGGCCACTGTCCGCCTTCGGACGGGAAGGCGCGGAGAGTGGGACAAGTCAGAAGACCTGCCTTTGCACGATTGCCCCGACAACCTGCGGCGAAATGGGTTGGCAACACTCCCGGCATCATCGGTCGGCTGTTTCGTACTTTCCCCGAAATAGGACGGTACGCATACATCGCTACTCGTTTCAGTGGGTCGTCTTGAACCAATTTAGCAAACGAAACCGCACCCATGATCCGCTCTCTTTATCCCAATATCACACCTTCTTATAATAGTAGGATCGTTCGACTCCGTCGTTTCATATGCCATCTCTGCATGGCTGCTATGGTCGTGCTCCCGTTAACAGGTTGCATGGACTATGGCCCTATTGAACCAATCGATGTCACCCTACCCGGTCGCGGATTATTCATCTCCAACGAAGGGAACTTCACATACGGAAACGCTTCACTCTGCTATTACGACATCACCGATAGCCAGCTGGTCACCGACCCGGATGGCGATAACGATATTTTCCTCAGTGCCAACGGCATTCCGCTGGGTGACGTTGCCCAATCGGTCACCGCATACGGCAACACGGTCTATGTCGTGGTCAACAACTCCGGGGTCATCTTCGCCATCGACCGCAACACGGCCAAAATTACCGGTACGATTCGGGGACTCACCTCCCCCCGTTACATGCATATCCTGAGCAGCACCAAAGCCTATGTAACCGATCTGTACGCGCGTGCCATTACCATTGTCGATCCGACGAGCTGTCAGATCACCGGCCGGATTGACGTCTCCAACGGCAAGGATCGCCAACACCCCACCGAACAGATGGTTCAATACAAAAATCTGATCTTTACGAACTGCTGGTCTTATGACAACAAACTGTTGGTCATCGATACCGATCAGGACAAGGTCGTCGATTCGATTACCGTAGGCATTCAGCCCAATTCGATCGGACTGGACTGCAATAACAAATTGTGGGTACTGACCGATGGCGGCTACGAAGGGAGCCCCTATGGACACGAACAGCCCACCCTCTGCCGCATCGATGCCGAGACTCGTCGTATCGAGTTACAATTCACCTTCCCGGTAGAGGATTCTCCTACGGAGATCTGTTTCAATGGTGCCCGTGATACGCTCTACTTTCTCAACAAAGATGTGTGGCGGATGGAGGTGACCAGCGAACAACTTCCCGAAACCCCGTTCCTGAAATATACCGGCACGCTCTACTATGGGCTGGCCATTGACCCCAAGACCTCGGAGGTCTATGTGGCCGATGCGATCGACTACGTGCAATATGGGGTTGTCTATCGCCTCTCTCCGCAAGCGGTGCCACTCGACACCTTACGGGTCGGCATTATCCCCGGATCGTTCTGTTTTGTCGAATGACACGAATACAAAAATGGGATGCTACCGGATTGATTTCAACATTTGCCTAAAGCCAAATTTTTCCTCACAGGCAGCAACTCTTACCGTCAACCGAATCAAAAGACATCAACTGACTCAAATAAATAAAAAGTTCAGCAACAATTATTTGACTGCGGCAATAGTAAGACTTTTCCTTACTTAACCTCTAAAAAGAACTGTACCCGCAACCGGATCAACATGATTTTACTCTTGCATCTATTCAATAAAACCCCAAGATAAAAAACACCACGACATACCTCTAAAGCAGCTTCACCGACACCACCTCTCTTTCACACAAAATCCTCAATTCCACAACATCATTATGAGACGTTTCATCCTACTGCTTTGTACGATTCTGGCCCTCTCGGCAGGGATTCCACTCCGGGGGCAGGAGAAAAGCACCAAACAGAAAAGCTCCTCCGATCAAGAGCAATATGAACGGCTTGTGGAATTGCAGGAGGTACCGGTAACGGCACGCCGTCCGCTGTCCGACGTAGGAACAACCATGACCACCCTCGACACGCTCACCTTGCGCGAAACAGTGGTCAACAGCATGGCCGACGTCTTGGCCCAAAATACTCCGATCTTCATCAAATCCTACGGTCGTGGTTCGCTGGCTACCGCCTCGTTTCGGGGTACAGCTCCCTCCCACACCCAAGTGCTCTGGAACGGCATGAAACTCAATTCACCCACGCTCGGCATGGTCGATTTTTCGATGATTCCCTCCTTTTTCATCGACAAAGGAAGCCTCTATCACGGAGCCAGTTCGGTAGGAGTAGTGGGTGGAGGTCTGGGTGGAGCCGTGGCCCTCGACACCAAATATACCCCGGGATTGGATGGCGTCAAGCTCAATTTCATTCAAGGAATCAGCAGCTTTAGCACTTATGATGAATTTCTGCGCGTCCAATACGGCAGTGACAAATTCCAATCCTCGACACGGTTTTATTACGCCAACGCTAAAAACGACTTTCCATACGTCAACTTCAACAAACGTAATGATGACGGCAGTTATCCGGTCGAACACAACAAAAATGGGTCCTACCGAGATCTACACCTGCTGCAAGAGTTTTATTGGAAGGGCCAAAACAACAACCATTTTGGGTTCACCGGATGGTTTTTGGACTCGAAACGGGGCGTACCGATGCTCAACGTCAACTACCGCGAAGAAGATGAATCCAAAAACGAACAGGATGAGACGACGATTCGTCTGGTAGGGAGCTGGGATCGCTTCAATGAACGTTGGAAGCTGGCAGCCAAAGCCGGTTACAGCTATTCAAACATGTTGTACACCTACAAGGGTGAAAACGGCACAGACGAGTTGGTGGAGATGATCCATTCGCTGAGCCGGATTCACACCGGGTATGCGCAATTTTCGGCAGACTGGTATCTATCTGACAAATGGATGTTCAAGGCCAATGCCGATGTAAATCTCAATGCGGTCAACAGCTACGACAAATACGACAAAACCGGTTACGACAAACAGCGGGTCGAGGCCTCCCTGTTTGCCACTGCCAAATATCGTCCGGTTCCGCGACTCAGCCTGGCTGTCGATCTGCGCGGAGAGAGCTATGGGCGTAAACTTACCCCAATTATTCCCGCTTTTTTTGCCGAATATGTGTTGTGGCCCAAGGCTGGGTTGGTCGTCAAAGGGTCAATCGCCCGAAACTTCCGTTATCCTTCACTGAATGATCTCTATTTTCTGCCGGGCGGTAACGATTCCTTGCGGTGTGAACGAGGTTTTACCTATGATGGAGGGATCGAGGCTGGATGGGACATCGGTCGTTTCTCTGTCCGCGGCGAGGCTACGGTGTACAACTCGAAAATCAACGACTGGATTCTGTGGCTGCCGACGGCCAAAGGATACTGGACCCCCAGTAATGTCAAACAGGTACACAGTTATGGGTTCGAGCTTCGGGGTCGGGTCAGTGTCGATTTGGGTCGTGAATGGGGCATCCGCCTCGACGGAAACTGGGCCAAAACCCGTTCGATCAATCAGGATGAACCCAAGAGCTGGGCAGACCAGTCAGTCGGCAAACAGCTTGTTTACATTCCCGAATACTCATCATCGATCACCGGGCGTCTGACCTGGAAACGTTTTACGCTGATCTATAAATACAACCATTACAGCGAACGATATACCACCTCGAGTAACGACGGTGGCAAACTCGGTGTGCTGACGCCATACTACATGAACGACGTTTCGTTAGAGAAGGTGTTCGTAGCCAAGTTCGGGGAACTGTCGTTGAAATTCTCGGTTTACAACCTGTTCAACGAAAAGTACGTGTCCGTACTTTCACGTCCGATGCCGGGCCGAAACTACGGGTTCTTCATCAGCATCACCCCCACCTGGAAAAAGAGCGGACATAAAGCCGAAACGGACAAATAAACCCGTTCCTCCACCAAACTTTCATACAGATTTTTTCACTTCCCCACCCGATTCCGCATTCCGCAGACGGTACTGACTTCGCCTCGAACACCCACATCCTGACAAATGCAGGCTGATTGATCACCCATACGGACAGCCGTACAGGTACCGACCACAGCAGATCTATCGCCATTGTTTCGAGGTAACAACTGCACCCTCTTCCCCCGTCAATACTACATCCATTGCCCCTACTTAACTTGTCAATCGGTCTCTTGCTGATTGAGTCAACGGCAGCGCAACGGCACCTCACCACCAAGCCCGGAACCGTCTTCTTTCATTGCTAGTAATGGCTGGCCTATCCGGGAAAGTCATTCAATAAAAATTTCCCCTGTCTCAATACTTTTAGCTGAAAAATTTACGTTTTTATTATAAAAGACTTTTGTGGAGAACGACCGTCCTCAGGGCTTACAGCGGCACCAACCGTCTGTTCCCAAACGATACGACATTCAAGGCCCATTTTGCCCATTGTTGCTATGACAGCCAAGAGCCAACGGGTATTTGGTTTGCACAGGAAAAAATGTAACTTTGTTGGGGTTTTGCGGCAAGGCTTCGGCATTAGATTTCAGCTGACAAAACCCTGTTTCTGATATCATCCATTTACACAACTGAATCCTAAAGCGATTAACATGACAACCCGAACCCGATTGGCCACATGGGCCACCCTTCTGGTGTTGGGAGGCTTCTCCCTCACCACCGTTCAGGCCGCCAACAACGACAAACGTCCGGAACAACAACCGGCATCTGCCGTAGATCCCCTCTATTCACACACGGTCGTTACCCCAGCTCCCGATACCGTAGCGGGTGCTCCCTGGTTATATGCCGATACCGAACTCGAAGCCTGGAGACTGCAGCTGATGCGCCAACTGGTTATCGATGCCCGTCTGCGAGTACGCTATCCGGGTGAATACTACACCCCCAGCAACCGCACACACTTCCGCATCCCGATGCCGGTCGATGCACGTTATCCGCAATTCATCACGCTCAATGCATTTGGCGATGTCACCGTCGAGGTTAATGGACAAAAAATCTACACCGCTGCCAACAGTGACAAACCACATAAATTCAAAGTGGTCAATCCCGGATTACTGTTGATCACCTTGACAACCGATAAAGAGCCCCCCACCCTGCGTATTGACAAAGGGGTTATTGCTACCGACAACCCGCATTGGGAGGCCTCATCGGACAGCATCACCTGGGCTGCAGCCTGCCACTACCCACAGTACAATGATGGCACGCTGCCCCATCGCTTCGACACTCCGACCGTACGGCTTCAACCCGTCAGCTCACAAAACGACACCTTGTACGACTTTGGTCGTCAGCTACTTGGATTCATTGTAATCAAAGCAGAGAGTCAACCCGAATTCTTTGCTGGTGAATCGATTCTCGAAGCGGTGGATACGGCCGCTCGTCCCCGGGAGCAAAGTTTCGATTTGGAACAGATTGGCAAAGGAGTGTGGCGCTCGGTAACCCCGGTAGCCTTCCGTTACGCCTATCTTCCACAAAAAGGGCTGATTCAATCGGTCGAGTGCGATGCATATGCCTACCCGGCATGCTATCGCGGTGATTTCCAATCCAGCGACACCCTCTTGACCGATATCTGGTTCAAGAGTGCCTATACGCTCCGCCTGTGCATGCACGAATTTCTGCTGGACGGCGTAAAACGTGACCGTCTGCCCTGGGCAGGAGACCTCGCCATGAGTATGATGGTCAATGCCTACACATTCCGGAATCCGGAGATCGTGCGCCGCACCTTGGCTATCCTCGGTCGAGCCGGCATTGCCAACGAGGATATTAACGGTATTGCCGATTACTCGCTCTGGTGGGTTATTTCGCAAGATCGTTACCAGCTCTACTTCGGAGACATGGAGCACCTGAGACGCGAATGGCCTCGTATCAAGGCTCTGCTGAAAGAGGTAGAGAGCCGCTGCGATGAAAACGGGCTGTTTACCGAAGGTCTCGACTGGCTCTTTATCGACTGGACCAATATCGAAAAGGAGAATGCCCTGCAGGTACTGTGGTGGTGGGCACAAGAAAGTGCCGTATCATTGGCCAACCGCATGAACGATCCGCAGACCGCGGCTTACTGGCAAGAGAAGGCCGACAACCTGAAAAAAGTGCTTTACGAACGTGGTTATGATCCTGTACGAAAAGCATGGAGAGGGAAACCCGACGGACAAAGCCAACCCAACCGTCATGCCAACTTCCTGGCTGTAATTTCCGGTCTGGCACACCCGTCGCAATATCCCGGCATTCTCGATGTTTTGGCCGATACCACCGTTACTGCCGTAGGAACCCCCTACATGGCCGGTTTCGAATACATGGCGCTTTCACGCATGCGGGCTCCAGAACGCATGTTACGCGAAATGAAAGATTACTGGGGCGGAATGATTGCCCAAGGTGCCACCAGCTTCTGGGAGGGATACGACGTACGTGAAGATTCGGTAACACAGTATAGCTTCTATCGTCGTCCTTTCGGCAAGAGCCTCTGCCATGCCTGGAGCAGTGGGCCGGCAGCATTGATTCCGTCTGAGCTTTTGGGAATCCGTCCGATCAGCGACGGCTGGAAAGTGTTCGAAATCGACCCGCAAGTTCCGCTGTCGATGCAGCCTTTGAAGGCCACCATCCCAACCCAATATGGCGACATCAACGTAACGATGGAAAACAACCGGTTGCGTGTCACGATTCCCGAAGGTACCACCGGCAAGTTCCAGGGAAAGAGTTACACGGCATCCACTCCGCTGGACGTGCAGTTGTAATCATACATACGTAGCAGATACAGAGCGACACCCTGCAGGGTGTCGCTCTCTTTTTTGTTTGTAGCAAACGGCACACCCTCATAAATTCCATAGCACACTAATCTTTAAGCAACAGGATCGACACTCTCTGTGCACCAGCCATGTGCCTTGAAAAGTTACTCATGGCGAATCAAAATCGTTGGATATGAACGGTAAAACGGTAAATTATTGCTACTTTTGACCTACGAATTTCCCAAACGATTCTGATATCATGACATATTCGCTAAAAGAGGTTACTACCCGGCGTGATGCTCGCGAATTCATCGACTTTGCCAAACGGCTCTACCGTAACGAGCCGAATTGGATCTGTCCGTTGGATCAGGACATCGAACGTCGTTTCGATCCCAAATACAATGAGCTACTCCGTAATGGTGAAGCCATTCGCTGGCTGGCTATCGATGCCCAAGGTAAGACGGTTGGGCGTATAGCTGCATTTTACAACCGCGATCTGGCAGATGCCACAGACGGTCAACCCACCGGAGGCTGCGGCTTTTTCGAATCGATCGATAACCAGGAGGTTGCCAATCTGATGTTCGATGCCGCCAAAGAGTGGCTCGCATCCAAAGGCATGGAGGCCATGGATGGCCCCATCAATTTTGGCGACCGGGACCAGTATTGGGGGCTGTTGGTCAAAGGTTTTGAATTTACTCCTCTCTACGGGAACCCCTATAACTTTGAATATTACATCAAACTGTTCGAAAATTACGGTTTCCAAAACTACTTCAATCAACACACCTACCTCCGCGAATTAAAAGCGGGCCAATTCTCCGACAATGTGTATGAGCGGGTAAAACGACTTCATGAGGAGCCGCATTACCGATTCGAGCACATGGATAAACGCAAGCGCAGCCTGGAGGAGTATGCCGAAGATTTCCGCTCCGTTTATAACAGAGGTTGGGCCAATTTTGTCGGGGTCAAGCCAATTGATCGTGAACATGCATTAGCGCTGCTCAATTCGATGCGGCCAATCATCGACGAAAAGCTGATGTACTTCGCCTACTATGATGACCAGCCGATCGGATTTTACCTGATGATACCGGATTTGAATAATGTGATTGCTCCTCTGCATGGCCGTTTCGATTGGTGGGGAAAATTACGGTTCATATGGCGCCTGAAGGTACGCCGTAAAGCCACTCGCATTTTTGCGTTAATATTTGGAGTAACCCCCGAATTTCAGGGCAAAGGGATCGAATCGGGTATGATGTACTCGTTCGAGCAGGAAGTTGCCAAAGGAAAGATCAACCATTATAAAAGTTTGGAATTGGCCTGGATCGGCGATTTCAACCCGATGATGATGCGTGTTGTTGAGACGTTGGTATGCGCCAAAAAACACAAAATGCACACCACCTACCGTTATCTGTTCGACCGGGAAAAACCCTTTACTCGGGCCCCGCGCTTAACCTTCCGCCGGACAAAAAAATAGATTGCACCTCGCGATAAAATAAATGCCGCAATTTTAGGTTGCGGCATTTATTTTTATGGTTCCACTAAACGAACTCTTCTACTAATAGCAGACTAACATCACGTTCCGTTTCGGGCTCTCACCCTTCCTGCTCCACCAGATTCTTCTTCGCCCCAAAGGCACAGACTGCCGGGGCCATAAGGCAACTCAGTTTTTCAATTATTCGTGACGACGATAGAGGAAATAACCGATATAGAGCAGGATCAAAGCGGCTCCACAAACTCCGACCAGCCATCGGACATTCATCCGTGACGATTGCGCCACCACATAGGAGAGGATCGAATCACTATGCGTAAAATCAGGAATGTCTCTGCAATTCCATTTGGATAGGATTACACCATCCTTGATCGCGATCAATCCTTGTCGAGCGCGAATCAACGATTTCAATGTCGTCCCATCCATGTTATACAACGGAATATGCTGCAGACCGACTTTCAGGGTCGAATCGGTCAACGGAGCCGATGTCACCCCAATGATCGGAATGCCCCGATCTTGTGCATACTTCGCTGTCAGTGCCAACCGCATCCGACAAGTTTCAGGCACTTGTTGCGGATCAGTTACCGTCACAAGCAACCACTCCGAAGCGGCGGACAACAGTTGATCGGTATGATCTCCCTCCGCGTCAAAAATCGAAAACTCGGCCAGCAGCGGATCGATTGTTCCGGCATGCGGATTTTTGTGCTCAGTAAACCGGGTATCTACAAACTCCCAACGAGTCGTATCGTACCAAGCCGTATCGCTGAGGGAGAATTCATGGTTTTCGCCGGTAGTTTTATCTTTATAGACCAGCGTCGTGACCAAATTGACTTCGGAAGTGTCACTGCGTGCCGTAAGATCGGTTCCTGCTTGAAATGGGAGAAAATCAATAACCGGCAAATGGCGCAGGCTGTAAAGCCCCACACCGACCGAAAAGAGCAGAAACATGAAGCCCAGACTCCATTCGAGTCCATGTCCGTGATGTCCGACTCCTGTTGTATACTCCAGAGCGCTCCAACGTGGCTGCTGAGGGCGATTCCCGAGCCACACCACAACAGCTAAGCCCAGCAGGACCCAGTTCTTAAAAAAGGTTTGCCAATTGGTCAGCGTCACGACATCCCCGAAACAGCCGCAATCCGACACCGGATTCCAAATGGCCAAGATCAGTGTAAGGAGCGTAAAAAACGCCATCACAATCAACATGAAGGTCGGAGTGCGACGTTTGGCAAAACCCAATCGGAACAGCATACAGAAGCCTAACAGCATCTCTACCGACGACAAAAGAATCGAAAAGAAAAAGGCAGAACCTTGAAGAGCACCCAATCCAAATGCGTGGAAATATTCGCTCAGTTTGATGGCCGTACCCCACGGATCAACCGCCTTGACGAATCCGGAGAAGATAAATACCAACGCCAAGACAACCCTACATAAAGCGACAAATCCGTTCTTCACTTTCATCGTACTACATGCTGTGTTTTTATATCCAATCTCTTAGCCAACAGCCAATCCTGAACAACTCCCTATCGGGTATCCGCATCACTTGCCTGTTGCAATCACCTTACTGGCCTATACTATAATCATCCGGCACAGCTTCGAACCCTTTCATCGATAAAGGTCCACTATATCACTTCACCTACAGTCCCTTCATCGCGCCTACTCGCCATTTGCCCCTGTCACAAAAAACATGGCAAGAATCCCACATCTTAACATCCGATCGCTCTACCACAAAGCCTTCGTATAAGTCTTCGTATGCAGAGCAATCACCTTCCGATATTACCCGTTGAAATACGCCGATCACTGCAATCCGACCGGTCAACCAACTGCTCCTCAGACAAATGTAGTGATTTTTTTATTTTTAAAAACTTTCAGTTATAAAAAAGCATTGTAACAAACGAAGTTTCCATTTGTTACAATGCTATAAAGGATTGGCAGAGAAATGATCAAATGTATCCCTACAACAACGGCTTCACTTCAGCCAAGATACGTTCAAAAATGGCCTCCGGAGCCGACATCTCATCCTTGGCATCGGTGCATTCAATGACCCGGAAACGGGGATCATGCGTCGTCTGTTCCAAATAGACACGCCGCACCCGCTCCTGCAACGACAACGAAGCCTCGTGAATATCCTGTTTGCCATGCAGATATTGGCGGTCATCCCCATCCCGTTGCTCGGTCAATTTACGCTGTGTAAACGAAAAGGGCACATCCAGAAAGAGCGACAGGTCGGGTTGCGGAATAGCATTGTGCTGATATTCGAGATCTACAATCCACTGCCGTAACTGCTCCCTTTCGGCGGGATCATCCACCTTAGCACACTGATAACCGACATTGGAATAGACATAGCGATCGACGATGACGAATTTGCCCTCATCGAGCCAACTGCGAATCATGGAAGCAGCTTCCGCACGGTCACCAGCATAAATCAGCGCCACCAAATAGGGGTTGACCTGATCGAGCGCTCCCAATTCGCCACGCAGAAACCGAGCCACCAGATCACCATACACCGGCGCATCGAAACGAGGGAAATGGAGATATTCATAACGATGGCCTTTGGAGCTGAGATACTCCTGCAACATTTTGACCTGAGTCGATTTTCCGGCTCCATCGAGACCTTCAAGAACAATAAATGGCATGGTGATCTGCGTCGTTAAAAAAGTTACTGCGTTTAAATGTTATTTGATTGTGCGTCGTTGGCAGGATGTTTTCCCCTCAAGATCCAATTAAACAGACATCCTCAACAACCATCGAGGATACAAAGTGCCCAGTCTCCCAAAAACAGAGTCGCGTTTTGCATCACGCCCTCTAAACTGCTGTTTCGCAGGCAGGCACCCGACCTTGCCTACTGGACACTCAAGCTCGATGTAGCCTGGGACACCGGTCCGTTATGCTCGCAACATGCGGGCCGCACGCTGTACCCCTGCTTCAAGGCGATCTATATCGGTAAAGTCATTGTACAGTGCAAACGAAGCCCGCACCATCGAGGTGATTCCGTAATGGGTCATGACCGGTTCAGCACAGTGGGTACCTGTCCGTACCGCAATGCCCATTTTATCAAGAATCATTCCTACATCCATCGGATGCGTTCCATCGATCGTAAAGGAGACGATTCCACATTTATCCGGCTGCGTTCCATAGATACGCAACCCATCGATCCGTTGCAGCTTCTCCGTTGCATATTCCAGCAGTTGCTGTTCATGACGCATCACCTCTTTCGGATCGAGCGTATTGAGATAACGGATGGCCTCACCCAATCCAATAGCGGCAATATAATTGGAGGTTCCGGCTTCGAATTTCAACGGCAACTCCGCATAGGTCGTTCCGGCAAAGCTAACCGTCGCTACCATATCTCCGCCCCCAAAGAAGGGAGGCATCTCTTCAAGCCAATGCTCCTTGCCATACAAGACACCAATGCCGGTCGGGCCGTAGAGTTTGTGGCCCGAAAAGGCGTAAAAATCGCAATCGAGAGCCTGGACATCCACACCACCGTGCACAATCCCTTGACAACCATCCACCAACACCGGTACACCAGCCGCATGGGCAACCTCGATAATTGGTTTAAGATCGGGACAGGTTCCCAGAACATTTGATGCCTGAGTCACACACACCAGACGGGTCCGATCATCCAGCAACTCGGGTAACTTTTCGGTCATCAGGCGCCCCGCATCGTCGAACGGCACCACACGCAATTCAGCCCCTTTCCGCTCACAGATCAGCTGCCAAGGAACGATATTAGAGTGGTGCTCCATCTCCGTGGTAATGACGTTATCCCCGGCATGTATAAACTTCTCTCCGAAACTATACGCCACCGTATTGATCGAAGCGGTCGCACCGGCCGTAAAGACCACCTCACGTTTTGAAGCCGCACCGATCAATCGTCGTACCTCTTCACGTGCAGCCTCGTAAGCCGTGGTACACTCTTCGCTCATGTAGTGAAGTCCCCGGTGAATGTTGCCATTAAGATGGCGATGCAGGTAATCGACCTTTTCAATCACCGACAAAGGCTTCTGTGCAGTCGCCCCGCTATCCAGATAGACCAGATCCTTCCCGTAAACCTTGCTGCTCAACAGCGGAAAATCGGCCCGTATTTTAGCGATATCGTAAGCCATATGACTTTCCCCTATAACGTTTCGATCTTCTCTCCGATCTTCTGATCGAACAGTTCGTTCATCTGCGGGACCCGGCTTTCGGCCAGAACATCCAGCACAAAACCATACATCTGCAAACGGCGGGCATCTTCAAGGTCGATACCCCGCTGACGCATATAATAGATCGCTTCGGGATCGAGCTGACCAACCGTTGCTCCGTGGCTGCATTTCACATTATCGGCATAGATCTCCAACTGAGGTTTGGCGTAGGCATGCGCCTCGTTCCCCAACAAAAGGTTGTTGTTTTGCTGGAAGGCCTGTGTCCGTTGGGCATCCTGTGCGACATAGATCCGACCACTGAAGACCGAAGTACCGCCATCTGCAGCCACCCCTTTAAACAGTTGATAGCTGTTGCAGTCCGAAACAAGATGTTCGATATCGGTCGTAAAATCGAGATGCTCATCTTTTCCGGCAATCATCAGCCCGTTGGTATGATTCTCTGCGCCCTCTCCTTCCAACCGTACATGCTGCTCGTTTCGCATCAACTTGCCGCTCATCGCAACGGAAACCGAGTGCAGGACACTATCCTGCAACTGACTGACACGACTGCAAGAGACCAGCGAAGAGCCGCTGTTCAATCTGCACCCCTCAAACATATCGATTCGTGCACCAGCCCCTACGAACATCTCCCGTGTTCTGCAGGCCAGTACCGCTGTTTGGTCCACCGAACGGTAATCCAAAACCAATCGAACCTCACTCCCCTCTTCGAAGATAAACAGGTTTCGTCCGAATGTGGCGATCTCCTGATCGGCTCCGCCAAAGCAAGACTCAACCGCAATCGGCATCTCAACCCGCACCCCTTTGGGCACATAGACAAAGGCACCGTCCTGAACAAACGCTGTAGTCAATGCCTCCACGGCATCGTTCGTATCGGCTGTCAGCGTATTGTAATAGCGGGCCACAAGTTCTGGAAACGATTCAACTGCGGCAGCCAAGGAACCATACACAACACCGTTGGGCAGCTGGACCAATTTTTGCTCATCAGCGCAAAAGCCGTTAATAAATGTAATGTGATACATCTCACCCGGCAGCGCTTCGGTCGAATATACTGCTGAGAAAGCGGTCTTCTGTTCGGATGCAGCAAAAAGATAGTGCCACGGCTGATCAAACGTCTCACGTAACGAGGTATAGTGGTAACGGTCCCCATTCCCGGAGCCCTTTTTAGGGATACCCAAACGGTTCACCCGCTCCATCGATGCACGACGGGAACGAGTCAACGGAGAGGCCTCATCAATACCAAGCAGCGTTTCGTGTGCCTGGAACAGCTCCGTCAATCTATTTTCAATCGAATGTTCCATGCTGCTACTCATATTGGTTGATCAACCAGTCGTAACCTTTTTCCTCCAGTTTGAGGGCCAACTCCTTACCCGCCGAATAGATAATACGACCTTTATACAGCACATGCACCACATCGGGCACAATATAATCCAACAGACGCTGATAGTGTGTAATGACAATGGTAGCGTTATCGGGGCGTTTCAGTTTGGTCACCCCAGTGGCCACAATACGGAGCGCGTCAATATCCAAACCGCTATCCGTCTCATCGAGGATGGCCAGTTTCGGTTCGAGCATCGCCATCTGGAAGATCTCGTTCTTCTTCTTCTCGCCACCCGAGAATCCGGCATTGACGGCCCGGTTGGTCAGTTTGCTATCGAGTTCGACGATAGCACTCTTTTCACGCATCAGCCGTAAGAACTCAGCTGCCGACAGCGGTTCGAGCCCCTGATATTTACGCTTCTCATTCACCGCATAACGCAGAAAATTAGCCATGCTTACCCCCGGAATCTCGACCGGATACTGGAATCCGAGGAACAGCCCCATGCGGGCACGCTCCTCAATACTCTTGTCTAAAAGATTCTGGCCCTGGAACCATGCCTCACCTTGAGTCACCTCAAAGCGTTCATTACCCGCCAGCACCGAAGCCAACGTACTTTTACCCGAACCGTTCGGGCCCATGATGGCATGCACCTCACCAGCCTTGACATTCAGATTGATTCCCTTGAGGATCTCCTTGCCATCCACACTGGCATGCAGATCCTTAATCTCCAACATATATTTCTCAGCCATTTTCATTGATTCTTTTTGTTTCGGTTTGTTCTACATGACCTTGAGGGAGCCTCCCTCCCAGTCTAACCTACACTACCCTCCAATGAGATCGAAAGCAACTTTTGCGCCTCAACCGCAAACTCCATCGGCAACTTGTTCAACACCTCTTTGGCATAACCGTTGACAATCAACCCAACGGCATCCTCCGTAGAGATTCCGCGCTGGTTGCAATAGAAGAGCTGATCTTCACCAATCTTGGAGGTGGTTGCCTCATGTTCAACTACCGCCGAACGGTTGTTCGATTCAATATAGGGGAAGGTATGGGCTCCGCACCGATCCCCAATCAGTAGGGAATCGCACTGCGAATAGTTGCGAGCATTCTCCGCCTTGCGAGCCACCTTGACCAAACCGCGGTAACTATTCTGGCTACGTCCAGCCGAAATACCTTTGCTGACAATCCGACTGCGGGTATTGCGACCCAAATGGATCATCTTCGTTCCGGTATCAGCCTGCTGGCAATTATTGGTCACAGCCACCGAATAGAACTCTCCGACCGAATTATCTCCGGCCAAAATACAGCTCGGATACTTCCAGGTCAGGGCAGAACCGGTTTCGATCTGTGTCCATGACAACCGAGCATTTTCACCCTTGCAAATACCCCGTTTGGTCACAAAGTTGTAAATACCGCCTCGTCCCTCTTTATCGCCCGGATACCAGTTCTGGACAGTCGAATACTTCACCTCGGCATCCTTCATCACGACAATTTCGACCACCGCAGCATGCAGCTGATTTTCGTCACGCATCGGAGCGGTACACCCCTCCATATAGCTGACATAGGCACCCTCATCGGCCACAATCAACGTCCGCTCGAACTGTCCAGTTCCGGCTGCATTGATTCGGAAATAGGTCGAGAGTTCCATCGGGCAGTGAACCCCTTTGGGAATATAACAGAACGAACCGTCCGAAAAGACCGCTGCATTCAAAGCCGCAAAGAAGTTATCGGTACTGGGGACCACACTGCCCAGGTACTTACGGACCAGGTCGGGATAATCACGAATCGCCTCCGACATGGAACAGAAGATGATTCCCTTCTCTGAAAGGGTCTCTTTGAAAGTGGTCTTAACCGAAATGGAGTCCATAACGGCGTCCACTGCCACCCCCGACATCATCATCTGCTCTTCGATGGGTACCCCCAATTTATCGAAGGTCTCTTTCAGTTTGGGATCGATTTCATCCAGGCTATTCAACTTTGGTTTAGCCTTTGGTGCCGCGTAATAGATAATATCGTCGAAATCAATCTCAGGCAAATCCAAGTGGGGCCAGCGCGGCATTGTCATCGTTTTCCAACGACGGTAGGCCTCCAGACGATAAGCCAACATCCACTCCGGCTCCCCTTTCTTCGCGGAGATCATCCTGACGATCTCTTCATTGAGCCCTTTGGGAATGGTATCCGTCTCCACATCGGTCGTAAAACCGTATTTGTATTCGGGACCGGTCAGCTCCGTTAATATTTTATTATCCTGCTCTTCCATAGGTTAGGGTAATGGGACAACTGGAACCCTCCACTATCAAACTTGACAATCAGCGATGCGTTCCTTTTTCATCCAATTCTACAATTCGCAAAAATAATCCATCCCCCGCTATCCTGCAAAATTTTGTCCAAAATAAAAAAGAGCGCCATTTCTGACGCTCTTTTATTAACAATACTCATTAAAACTACTGCTGCATAGACTCCAGCAACTCGTTATAATGTTTGTATTTCTCCATATACTGGGCATTTTCGTCCCGGAAACGGAAGTAGAGGTTTTTCAACAACTCAACTGTCGTCACATCGTCCGGCTGCAACTCGTGAGCTTTCTCAAGCGGCTCCAGTGCTTCTGCATACATTGCGTTCACAGCAGCCTCTTCAGCTTTGAGAGCATCTGAACTTGTAAACATTTTGTCATTCAATGCATTATTGGCTTCATCACCACGTTTAATCAGCATCAAACCAATGTTGTAATTTGTTGCGAAGTCATCCGGTGCCAAACTCAGCGCTTTTTTGAAAGCTTCGATCGATTTATCAGGCTGACCTAACTTATCGTATACGCGACCCAATCCTGCATACAATTCCGGATTGTTCGGATCATTCTGAATGGCCTCCTGAACCAATGGAATGATTTCATTAGGATCTTCACCTGTCGTAGCGTAAACAGACATCAACCCTTCAACCAATTTGGTGTTCATCGGATAGGCTTTAATACCATCCATCAGGGTCTGCTTTGCCTCGGCATTCTTACCATCACCAGCATAGCACAAATTCAGATAATAATAGGTATCACCACCTTTAGCCAAACCATCTTTCAACGCTGCCGAAAGATACTTCTCACCATTGGTGTAATCCTTCATAATAGCGTAAATCAAACCGGCATTGAATGAACTGGTCGTATCAGCCTTGGTGATCACACCCTTCTGCAACAGATTATACGCACTGGAGAAATTTTTGGCAGCCTCGCCTAAATTCTGTTGTGTAAAGTTATTGTCTGCAATCTGCTTGTACCAATTGTACACATTGGTCAACCCTTCCTGTACTTTTTTCAAAGTAGAAGCATTGTCCTTATCCAATTCATAAGCCTTCATGTAGGCAGCTTCAGCCTTCTCCAATCCATTTGGATTGATTGTCTTCTTCTCTTTCCAGAAAGAGACCATACCATTGGTCAAATATACGTCGACATAATCATACGATGCCTTTGTCACCGGAACGCCGTTGATGGTATCAGCAGACTGCTCATTTTTGCCCATCAAATAAATCATGTCGATCTCACTCAAACCACGATACAACGAGGCAATCGGAGCAATCGCTGCATTATAATTGGCATCACCCAAAGTAATCCAAGTGCCTGCTTTAGTATTTTTTTTGGGATCTTGGGTAGCCGCTTCGGCTTTGCTGACTTTCTGCATCAAATTGGACTCATTCACACCGGACTGGCCGAATGCAGTACCGGCTGCGCCCACCATGGCAATGGAAGCCAATACCAATAATCGTTTCATAATCGTAAGTATTAATCGGTTTAACCTGTTTCTTTTGTTTGAGTTATTTTATTCGTTCGTAAACAAGACTAAATCTCATTGTCTGATGTAGTTGTCGGATCCGTCGTGCCTGCCTCAGTATTTGCAGGAGCTACGTCGTCAGCATTCTGTGCAACAATCGGCTCATCCTCTTCATCACTCTTCGGCACTGGAATTACCGAAGCGATGGAATCGCCCTCACGCAAATTAATGACTCGGACTCCCTGTGTCGCACGTCCCGACACACGGATATCGCTCACCGGAATACGAATGGTCAATCCTGAACGGTTGATAATCATCAGGTCATTATCATCCGTTACCGATTTTATCGCGATCAATTTACCGGTTTTCTCGGTAATCTGCAAAGTCTTGACACCTTTACCACCGCGATTGGTGATGCGGTAATCGTCCAGATCGGTCCGTTTGCCATAACCGTTCTCCGAAACAACCAGGATATCCTCTTTGCTGTCGGGCTCAACGCAAACCATACCGATCACTTCGTCACCCTCCTCGATCGTAATACCCTTCACACCGGCTCCGGTACGACCAATCGGACGAACAGCCTGCTCATTGAACCGAATCGCTTTACCCTCCTTGGCAGCGATCAACACCTCACTATTACCCGTGGTCAATTTCGCCTCGATCAGCTGGTCTCCTTCGCGAATCGTAATGGCATTCACGCCGTTCTGACGCGGACGAGAATATGCCTCCAAACGGGTCTTCTTCACAACACCCTCTTTGGTACACATGATAATGTAGTTATTATCGACATACTCCTTGTCGTTCAGACGACGTACATTGATGTAGGCCCGGATCTTATCGTCCGGTTCGATCTGAATCACATTCTGCAGTGCACGACCCTTCGAAGAGCGCGATCCTTCAGGAATCGCATAAACCTTGAGCCAATAGCAACGTCCCTTCTCGGTAAAGAAGAGCATCGTATTGTGCATGGTCGTTACATAGATATGCTCAATAAAGTCCTCATCGCGCGTAGCGCTGCCCTTCATGCCGACACCACCGCGGTTCTGGGTCCGATATTCCGTCAGCGGAGTCCGTTTGATGTAGCCCATGTGCGAGATGGTGATCACCATCTCATCATCAGCATAGAAATCCTCCGGATTGAACTCCTCGGCACTCATCACCAGTTCGGTACGACGCTCGTCACCATACTTGTCGCGCAACTCGATCAATTCATCCTTGACAATCTTCATCTGCAAGGCGTAGCTGCCCAAGACCTCTTTGAAATACTCGATCTGTTTGCACAGTTCATCGTATTCTGCTTTGAGCTTGTCGCGCTCCAGACCGGTCAATACACGCAGACGCATATCAATGATCGCAGAGGCCTGTACTTCAGACAACGAGAAGCGTTCCATCAACCCAGCCTTAGCCTCATCCGGCGTTTTGGCCGAGCGGATAATCCGAATCACCTCATCAATATTATCGACCGCAATGAGCAATCCTTCCAGGATATGTGCCCGTTTTTCGGCCTGCTCCAGATCGTACTTCACACGGCGTACCACCACATCGTGACGGTGCTCTACGAAGTGCTTGATCATATCCTTGAGCGTCAACAGGGTCGGACGGCCATCCACCAAAGCGATATTGTTAACCGGGAAGGAGGCCTGCAGCTGCGTGTATTTAAACAGATTGTTCAACACGACACTGGCCACCGCATCGGTTTTGAGAATGATGACAATACGCATACCGCTGCGGTCACTCTCATCATTGATGTAGGCAATTCCCTCCAGCTTTTTATCGTTGATCAGGTCGGCGATCTTTTTGATCATTTCGGCCTTGTTGACCATATACGGGATTTCGGTCACCACGATGCATTCCCGACCGGTCGAGGTGTGTTCGATCTCGGTTTTCGAACGCATGATAATACGGCCACGTCCGGTCTCATAGGCTTCGCGAACCCCTTCATAACCGTAAATAATGCCACCTGTCGGGAAATCCGGAGCCTTGACATAGTGCAATAGCTCTGAAATCTCGATGTCGGGATTATCGATATAAGCACAACATGCGTTAAGCACCTCAGTCAAGTTATGAGGCGGCATGTTGGTTGCCATACCGACCGCAATACCGGATGAACCGTTGACCATCAACAGAGGCACCTTGGTCGGCAATACCACCGGCTCCTTGAGGGTCTCATCGAAGTTCGGACGAAAATCGACCGTATTTTTATCGATATCGGCCATCACCTCGTCAGCAATTTTCATCATGCGGGCCTCGGTATAACGCATGGCCGCCGGAGAGTCACCGTCAACTGAACCGAAGTTACCCTGGCCATCAACCAGCGGATAACGGAGGCTCCACTCCTGCGCCATACGGACCATGGCGTCATACACAGACGAGTCACCGTGCGGGTGGAACTTACCGAGCACGTCACCGACAATACGGGCCGATTTACGGTAAGGCTTATCGGAGGTCAGATTCAGTTCGCTGCTCATATCGTACAGGATACGACGGTGAACGGGTTTCAGTCCATCGCGTACATCAGGCAAGGCACGAGCAACGATCACCGACATCGAATAATCGATGTAGGCGGTCTTCATCTCCTCCTCTATGTTAATTTGGATAATTTTTTCTCCTGTCTCTTCAGTCATAGCTTTACATTCATATAACTTTGTAAAGGTACTTCTTTTTTACCGAACCACAAAATATGAGCCTTTAAAATCCGATTTAGAGGCATTTTTTACTTTATGCCTATTTTCAAAAAGAGTCTTTACAAATTTCAAGTCCTAAATCGGGCTAAAAAAGGGCAAAAAATGAATGTTATTTAGGATGATTCGAGTTTACGAGCAAAAAAATCGCTACCTTTATATATAATACAACGTTGACCCCAAGCAAAGGTTACGGTTCGCGATCTGCAAATTTCCACTTTGCATGCTGAAGAATCACACAAACCTTAAGTGAAAGGATTTGGAGACTAGCCCATCCTTTCTGGCTCTAAGATACCCCATAAAAGGAGATGTCACATAAAAACAGATATTGACAATTAAGGAAGTCCTGGCAGCGTAAAACCGAAAAGCGACAAGGCTTCGGCAACACAAAAAAGAAGAAGCAAAACGATAGAGAATAAGGACGAGGACAACAAGACAAGAGGCAAAGATCTCACTTCAAACTATCAAAGAAGAGTGAATACACATCAGGGCAAATGATTGGGCTAACGCCCATAAGGCCTGCTTCTTCTGCACTGCATACTGCAAGGCTCAAGGGCAGAAACCATATGGCCGACACAACACACTTGGACATCTACCTCGCCAAAACATCTTTTTCGTATCTGCTGTAAATGTGCTCGAGCGGTTCACAATCGGGCACCGTTCCCAATAACCAATAATAACCAATAATAAAGAGACTCTTATTTTACTTAATCAATACAACCTATTGGTGGCAAGCATGGCAAAACATCCGACTAAACACACCCTGTATTCACCTCAACTCTTTCCCATACAGAACACACTACTTGTGACGACATCCGCTCGGCACCCACATCTGGCAGCCATCGTTCGCCTCAGTCCGTCAAGCCGGAGAGCAACCCGATGCATCATTGCACTCCTTTTTGTCCTACTCCTTCCATACACCTTGTGGGCCACAACCCCTCTTTCAAATTCAAAAAGCGCATCCACCAATAGCGCTATCGAGTTCATACACACATCCCCAACCGACACCGCAACTCCAAGCAGGTCTGCCTCTCCCAAACTAAACCCACCTGACGTCCACCCTCATCTGAATGATGCCTCAACAAATCATCCAACTCTCTACAAGAATAACAATCCCAGTCCTACACTCCAGGAGGTAGAGAAAGGCTCAGAGCCAGAGTCACACACTGATTCTCTGCCACTCGAGTCACCCTGTCTCGACAGTACGCTGCTCTCCTTGGACTCATCCAAACCAATGACCGTTTCCGACATCTTATCACTCGCCGACAACCGTACCATAGCCAGGGTATCGGGAAGTCATTCAGATGCGTCCATCACCTTACAACACAAAGAATCTTCAGAAAGAGGCCTCACCACTGCTACACAAACGTCAATTTACTCCGAAGAGCATTCTGCCCACCACCGCGAAACGATCAAAATAGCCTTTTACAATGTCGAAAACCTGTTCGATACAATCCGCAACCCTTTGACATTCGATGCCGAATTCACACCCAAAGGGGCTCGTCGCTGGAATACAGAACGATATCAGCTCAAAATCGCCCATATTGCCCAAGTGCTCGATGAACTGCAAGCGGACTTAGTCGGTTTAGCCGAAGTGGAAAATGAAGCGGTACTACGAGATCTCTTGCTAACCATGTCTCAGGATTACAATTACATCCATCGTCATACGGCTGACTCCCGCGGTATTGATGTCGCCCTGCTTTATCGAGGGAGCAGCTTTATTCCCGAACAAATCAGCCAGGCAGGAGCCCCGCTGTTACATCGAGATTTTCTGGTTGTCGAAGGCGAACTGAACAACGAGCCACTTTGCATCGTCATCTGCCACATGCCGGCCGTCCCCAATGGCACCGCACTGCGCAATCAAGCGGCTCAACTGTTAAATCACCTGACCGACTCGCTCCTAAACCAACACCCGAACCGCAAATTGATCGTTATGGGCGACTTCAATGCCACTCCATCCTCTTCTATCGGCAAAAACATCATCGGACAACATCTTTTTACCCCGTTTATTGAGAGCGAGCAACGGGGATTCGGATCTTACTGCTACCGCGATCGCCGGTTGCAATATGATTTCATCATGATGAGCCACAATTTGCTATCTGAGCAAACTGGACGAAACCACTCCAGTCCAGATTCCCTGAAACGTATCGACGGTCTGACCTTCACAGGTCGATACGGCATCTTCGTCCGTAAATACCTGCTGCAAAACGAGGGACCTAAACGAGGATACCCTTTTCGCACCTTTGACGGCAGCGCATACACCGGTGGATATAGCGATCACCTGCCTGTCTGGATCGAATTGACCCAATCATCCATCCCCACCCCAATTACACCAATTTTAAATCGGCTACTAAACTTGAACGACACTACTAATTTTAATTCCATACAACAATCAATCCCAATTTTCCCCCACAAAACTGCTACCCCACCCGAAACAATACATGAAAAACAAGAACGATAATAAGTTACCAAACCATTTTTTTGGTAAATCGGGAGAAAACACTATCTTTGTTCTCCACGATAGAAGTCCAAATTTTAACAAAAGGATTGCCAAGTTATTAAAATATTTTAAAAAGCAGAAAACATCACACAAAACAAGAAAGATATGCCTAACACGAAAAGAGTCTATACTTTCGGTAACAAAAAGGCCGAAGGTAACGGAAAGATGCGAGAGTTGCTCGGTGGTAAAGGAGCCAACCTTGCGGAGATGAACCTGATTGGTATCCCCGTTCCTCCAGGTTTCACCATTACGACTGAAGTGTGCACCGAATATTACACCCATGGCCGTGAAGGAATCATTAACCTGATCAAACCCGATGTAGAGGCGGCGATGAAGGGGGTCGAAGAGATCATGAACATGAAGTTCGGTGACAGTGAAAATCCACTGCTGGTTTCAGTACGTTCAGGTGCACGGGCTTCGATGCCGGGTATGATGGATACGATCCTGAACCTCGGTCTGAATGACGAGGTGGTTGAAGGTCTCTCAAAAAAGACCAACAATCCACGCTTTGCATGGGATTCATACCGTCGTTTCGTACAGATGTATGGCGACGTGGTACTGAACATGAAGCCGCAGAGCAAAGAGGATGTTGATCCGTTTGAGGAGATCATCGACGCCGTTAAAGAGGAAAAGGGTGTAAAACTCGACACCGAGCTGACCACCGACGACCTCAAAGAGCTGGTAAAACGTTTCAAAGCAGCTGTAAAGGAGGTAACCGGACAGGACTTCCCGACTGATCCTTGGGAGCAGCTTTGGGGTGCTGTTTGCGCCGTATTCAGCAGCTGGATGAACGAACGTGCTATTCTGTATCGTAAACTGAACAACATTCCTGCTGAATGGGGTACTGCGGTGAACGTACAGTCTATGGTATTCGGTAACATGGGTGAAACTTCAGCAACCGGTGTAGCCTTTACCCGTGACGCCGCAACCGGAGAAAACATCTTCAACGGTGAATACCTGGTTAACGCTCAGGGCGAGGATGTGGTTGCAGGTATCCGCACCCCGCAGGAGATCACCATTGAGGGTTCACGTCGTTGGGCAGAACTGCAGGGTATCTCTGAGAGCGAGCGTTCAACCAAATATCCTTCACTGGAGGAGGTGATGCCGGCTGCATTTGCCGAATTGAACGAGATTCAGCAGCACCTCGAAGAGTACTTCACCGATATGCAAGATATCGAGTTCACCATCCAGAGTGGTAAGCTGTGGATGCTGCAGACTCGTAGCGGTAAACGTACAGGAGCTGCGATGGTGAAGATCGCTATGGATATGCTCTCAGAGGGTATGATCGACGCCAAGACTGCTGTTCTGCGTGTAGAGCCCGCTAAACTGGACGAATTGCTGCACCCGATTTTTGATGCAGCAGCGTTGAAAAAAGCAATCATCATCACCAAGGGTCTTCCCGCATCACCGGGTGCTGCCACAGGTCAGATCGTCTTCTTTGCCGATGACGCAGAGAAATGGGCTGCTGAGGGCAAAAAGACCATTTTGGTTCGTATCGAGACCTCACCTGAGGACCTGAAGGGTATGACCATGTCAGAGGGTATCCTCACCGCACGTGGAGGTATGACCTCACACGCTGCCGTTGTGGCTCGTGGTATGGGTAAATGCTGCGTTTCCGGTGCAGGCGATCTGGTTATCGATTACAAAGCACGTACAATCACCGTTGGTAACAAAACATACAAAGAGGGTGACTGGATTTCACTGAACGGTTCAACCGGTGTGATTTACGAAGGCCAGGTTGCTACCAAAGATGCAGAGGTCAGCGGTGACTTCGCAAAACTGATGGAGCTGGCAGACGAATTTGCACACTTGAAGGTTCGTGCAAATGCCGACACTCCACGTGATGCCAAAGCAGCCTTCCGTTTCGGTGCACAGGGTATTGGTTTGTGCCGTACCGAGCACATGTTCTTCGAAGGCGACCGCATCAAAGCTGTTCGTGAGATGATTTTGGCAGATGACGAGGCTGGTCGTCGCAAAGCCCTCGCTAAATTGCTGCCGATGCAGCGTGGCGACTTCGAGGGTCTGTTCGAAGCGATGAACGGTCTACCTGTTACGGTACGTCTGCTCGATCCACCTTTGCACGAGTTCGTTCCTCACTTCGAGAAAGAGCAGCGCGAGATGGCAGCCGAAATGGGTGTTTCTTATGAAGAGATCAAGAACAAGGTCGATGCCTTGGCTGAAGCAAACCCGATGCTGGGTCACCGTGGATGCCGTTTGGGCAACACCTATCCTGAGATCACCGAGATGCAGACCCGTGCAATCATCGAGGCCGCTTTGAACATCAAGAAAAAGGGTATCGATGTACACGTAGAGATCATGGTTCCGCTAGTTGGTACTCACCGGGAATTGCGTGCTCAGAAAGCTGTAATCGACGCTGTAGCTCAAGAGGTATTTGCAGAACACAACACCATCATTGATTACACTGTAGGTACCATGATCGAGATCCCGCGTGCTGCTGTTACAGCAAATCAAATCGCTGAGGTGGCTGACTTCTTCTCGTTCGGAACCAATGACCTGACGCAGATGACCTTCGGGTACTCTCGCGACGACGTCGCCAAATTCCTGCCGATCTATCTCGAAAAGGGTATCCTTAAATACGACCCGTTCCAGGTATTGGATGTTAACGGCGTAGGTCAATTGGTACGTGAGGCTGTCTTCAAAGGCCGTAGCGTGAAACCGCAGCTCAAGTGCGGTATTTGCGGCGAACATGGTGGAGAGCCTTCATCAGTTGAGTTCTGCCACTATGCAGGTTTGAACTACGTTTCTTGCTCGCCTTACCGTGTGCCCATCGCACGTTTGGCCGCCGCACATGCAGCCTTAAAACAACAATAGTACACAGGGTAAAAGGTATTATATTCTAACGGACGGGAGTTTACTATATGGTAAGCTCCCGTTTTTTCACTGAATAATAGCAGTAGATCAATTACCTCTCTGCACGCCATTCTGCACTATTCATCCTCTTCTTTGATAACGACACACTCCCTGGTTTCGATCCTTCTCCACGGCAACTCCAACCAGCCCTCCCTGAACTAAGCGGTACAGCTGAAATCCGGTTGACTGAATCTTGACTCTAACTAACTCTGACTCTTGCCACCACTTCAAAGGTCTCCTTTGCGGCACTATCTGCTCAGCTATTCACTCTCTGCACTGCTTATCATCGGCACCTCGCACCTCCCCAGAACGCACGAAAAGACACAAGTGTATAACAACCAGCACCTGGTTCGGGCAGACATATTGTGTCATATTCAATAAAAAAGCGCACCAGTACAATACTGGTGCGCTTTGTGTCGAGAGATCGATCGGACCGTGCTGAGCGTTAACGAGACGCTCCCTCTCACGGAGATTCCGATCAACAGCTGGTCGTTACCGACTAAAATTGCTGCAGTAGGTCTGATACTTTGCGCAGACATTATCTACAAAAGAGAGCGTCTGCGAGCTGTTGAAACGACCATACTTGACAGCGGAATCACTGGCCACTTCGGGATCGGACTTCCGACTCAGATAGGTCGAAACATCCGCCCAGGAATCGGGATTGGCCCCATACTTTCGGGCCAAACTACGTGCATCGAGCACGTGGCCGATTCCGGCATTGTAGCAAGCCAACACGATCTGCATACGATCGGTTGACGGGGTTCCCGGCGCGAAATCAAGCGACTTTTCGATCTTAGAAAGCACCTTGATAGCCAACAAAACATTGTTGGCCGGATCGGTCAAATCACCACCGACCCCAAATTGCCGGGCAACACGGGGCATCACCTGCATCAACCCCATCGCTCCTTTCTGGGAAACCACATGGGGGTTGAAACGCGACTCGTTGTAGGCAATTGCCGAAATCAGACGCCAGTCGTATCCCTCTTTCTCGCACACATCGCGAAAAAGATCATCATACGGCGAGATTCCGCCAGCCTGCGCTGCGGTAAGTCCCTCTCCCATTACGCGTCCAACAATACCTCGTTCAAAATAGAGGTCGTTGAGTACCGCGTACAGTTCGCTGCCACGGAAGTGGTCAAGCCAAGTTGCAAACTCTTCGCGGGCCTCATCGTCGGCAATCACTGCGCTGATTGCAAGCGGTTCACTGAAGGCATAGACCTGTTCTACACCATGGACCAGAGCCGACCCCAACTGGGCCTCACTCATCTCGCAGATCAGAAAGTCATACTTGCGATCGCGGATCAGCTCCATCATGTCAAAGCTGTTACGGGATGAAACGTAGATATTCGATCCCGAAAGCGAATCGAGCAACGACTCATACAACGAGGTGCCCTGCAACCCTGAAGAGACCAACAGACGGCGTCCTTTGAGGAAAGAGATCAGCTCGAAATTTTTCATTTTACGAGCCTCGTTCGCCTGCTCTTTGTTGGCCAACAGCACGTACGACGACGAGTAAACCGATACAGCCTGTGCATCGTCGGCCCTCTTCACATGAGAGGTCAATGTCGCTACGATGTCGGGCGTCCCGAGATCTTCGATCCGGTCGGGATGCGGCTTTTCGGTCACCACCCGCAATCGTACCCCCAAATAGGAGGCATACGCTTTGAAGAGATCGTACTGGTAACCATAACTTTCACCTCCCAGTACGAAGTACCCCGGCATCTCGGCATCCATGGCCACCACCAACTCGCCACGCTGACGTATGGTAGTCTCCGGGGAACGGTTGCAACTAATCAAAAAACTTACAAAAGAACTCATTACGACCCAAAGGGCCGCTTTGCTTACTTTTTTCAGCATACAATAAATTTTGTGGGCTGCTGACCTGCCCACAGTTTAGTCGTAGAAGCTCCAGGAGAAGCCCACCTTGAGGACCCGTTTGTTGAGCGGATAGTGCAAAACGGTGAAGGAATCACGTCCACCGAAAAGCCCCTCATTGAGGTGTTGCAACTTGGCAAAGATTCGCATTCGCTTCCATTTCGCCGCAACGAAAAAGTCCACGAACGGATAGTTTCCCAACTGTTTCTCGCGCTGGTTGTAGAACTGCCCGATGGCAGGATTGTAACCAAACGCATAGTACTTCGTGTTGTAACGGCCATCAAAACCGAGCTGGAGTCTCAAGACCCCTTTGACCACGTTGAACTCGTAGAAATAGCTGAGATAGGCACTCGCCAGTGGCACAGGCACAACCTCCTGGGCACTGCTAAACTGGAGCAATACCCTGTGGTTCAAGTGAAGTCCGCCAATGCGGAAATCCTTTTGAGCATACAGGCCCGTCACACTGACACTACCGTTATGTTGGACGGGAACGGCATCCGGACCATAATAGATTTTATTGGTCGAGATTACCTGGTCCACTCCAACCTCCGCACCGATATGGGGTGCAGAGAGTGTGACAGCAAAACGGGTCTCAGACTCTTTAACAAAAGAGTTCGACCACGCATAGTGGTTAGAGAAGTAGTTAGCCATCCAGTAGTCGGGCGTCCACAACTCATAGCGGGCGCTACCCTGGAGGGTAACGGGGTGTCCCTTGGGAAATACACTCAGTCGGATGTCACCACCGATCGACAGATCCTGACTGCGATAGCCGAAAGGATGATACTGTATATCGGCATTCCAACTGACATACTTGCGTACCTTGCCTTCCACCGAACCATAGACATAGGTACTGTTTTCATTCACACCTTTGTTCTTGTACAGGTACTCCTGCATCGCGAACTGGTAGTAGTGGTGCACATCAAATCCTATACCAGCATTGATCAGACCGATCACGCCGTTTCGGTTCCACGGCTGGATCTGCACGAAGACCTTGTTCGACAACAGACTTTCGAAGGTCGAGTCTCGTGATGAGGTCGGGTTGATGTACCAATGATCATAGAACGATTCACCATTATCACCGGTACTCATCCCGTTACGGGTATCGGTGTAGCGTCTCCAATAACGGCTATATAAAAACGAATGGCCAATAAAGATCGACGAACGGTCCGCAATCGAAAAGACACTATCACTGAGTTGACGCAACGGGAAGCCGTACGACTGAGTCAGATAAAACGTATTATTCTTGTATTCGTTTTTGGCGTCTTTTAGCCAGACATCCAGCAATTCGGGCAGATCAAACACCGTATCGGTCACATCCTGATCACGCAGGATACCACCATTCTCCTTCAGACTGGCCATATTGTAGATGTATCCGGCGTGGATCGAATACTTTTTACCGGTATGCGAAAAGGCCAGCGAAAGGTTCTTGTCCCGGGAGGCCTGGTTAGTATATTGTCCACGCATACCCCGGCTTTTGTAGTCGATATTGATTCCTGTCGAAGGGGAAATCTGCTGAGCATGCGTCACCCAGAGCGACTCCTCCAACTTCTTCTTTTGACCGCCAAAGAAGTAGGACAAATGTGTAAAAGGCTTTTTCGTATTGTAGAAGTTGGCCCGCTCAGGGGTCACAATGTAAGAATCCAACGGCTGTACGAAGCTGAAATCGCGATAGTCAGGTCGCAAAGAGGCATCCAACGGCACAGCAGCACTACCGAGCGTCCCCACATAGGCCGATCCTACTCCGCCACGAACCCGCTGATAGGGATAATCGGTCTGGAAATTGGTGATCATCGTATCGATGGTTGACATCTTCACCTCATTGAATTTGAGGCTCGGGTTCCAGACAAAGATGGAACGCATACGAGTCGAATCGTCAAAGAAATAGGATTCGAGAGGTTTTCGAGGTTTACGCTGCTTGGTGGTATCACGTTTCTGCTCGGTAGCGTTATTATCCACCGTTCCTCCCACAGCTCCATACTGCATCTGGTTCTGACTATTGTTATAGGCAGTTCCCAACGCATTATTACGACCTGAGAATCCGGCCTGCGCCATGGCCAAGGTCCCCCAAAGTGCAAAAAGCGACACAAAGGCCGCGCGCATAAACAATAACCTGTATCTGAACTTCGGAGACGCCATCCGTTACGAATTCACACAGCTAAACTGGGCAAAGGTACAAAATTATTACGACTTACGGAAATTGACCACCATGAGCACCATCGAGAGCGCCACATAGGCCAGGATAATAAAAGGAATGGCCAGAATTTGCCAGATAACCAAAGCCACTACCGCGCAACCGGCAAAAAGGTACCGCACCTCATTGCCTCGGAAACCGTAATGTTTGAATTTGAGGGCAAACATCGGCACCTTGCACACCAGCAGGTAGCTCAACACAAAAGCCAACAGTACCGCGAACCAGGGATTTACCGCATACATCCCGGTACCGACCAAATAACCCGAAGAGGCCACCATCAAGGCTGCAGCCGGCGTTGGCATGCCGATAAACTGAGTCGATTGGTTTTCGTCGATATTGAATTTGGCCAGACGCAGTGCCGAAAAGGCCGCCAAAACAAAGACCAAATATCCCCAAGGCTCCACACCTCCACTGGCTTCATAGATATTCAACAAAATGGCGGACGGGGCAAAACCGAAGCTGACACAATCGGCCAAAGAATCCAACTCTTTGCCCAACGGCGAGTAGCTCTTGAACAGGCGGGCAGCAAACCCATCCAGAAAATCGAATACAGCAGCCATCACAATAAACAGCAACGGCCATTGCAAATTCCCGAATCGCAAAGCGGACACAGCCGCTGCAGCACCACAAAGCAGATTACAAAGGGTCAATATGTTAGGCAACGTCAATAATCTAATTTTCATATTCCAATCCCCATTTTTCTTATGCAGCAGTTACACTACACCCTTCTGCACAATAACAACGTAGTAAAAATGAATTTAGCATTAATTGAGCAAATTTAGTAAAAAACAGTCAGATGATTCCTCTCTTCCGCCGGATCGCTTGCTTATCCCGGGAAAAAGAGGTATCATTGTAAAGTAAAAAACGTATTTACCTCCACAATATGGACAAAAATCGCTATTGCATCATCATGGCAGGAGGTATCGGCAGTCGTTTCTGGCCGATCAGCCGCCGTACTCAGCCCAAACAGTTTTTGGATGTATTGGGCACGGGGAAGAGTTTTATCCGCCACACCTTTGAACGTTTTGCGCGGATTATTCCGCCCGAAAACTTTCTTGTGGTGACCAACAGCAACTATAAAGCACAAGTGCTCGAACACCTCCCGGAACTTTCAGACAACCAGATACTGTGCGAACCGGTAGGACGCAATACAGCCCCCTGCATTGCCTATGCAGCATGGCGTCTGAAGAGTGTCAACCCGGCTGCCACGATGATCATCACCCCTTCGGACCACCTGATCCTCAACGAAGAGGAGTTCTGTCATGACATTGCCGAAAGTGCCGATTTTGCCGAGGCTCATAACGCGATGATGACCATCGGCATCCATCCGAACCGTCCCGACACCGGCTACGGATACATTCAAATCGAAGCGGGTTCTGCCGACGGATTCGCAGCCATCCACAAGGTTAAAACCTTTACCGAAAAGCCTAACCTGGAGATGGCGAAGCTGTTTGTCGAGAGTGGTGAGTTCTTCTGGAATTCAGGTATTTTCATCTGGAAGGTGGATACCATCATGGAGAATCTCGCAGAGTTTCTGCCAGAGATGCAACAGCTGTTCGCTTCAGCCCAAGGAAAATACAACACCCCCGAAGAGCAACAGGCGATCAACGAAATCTATCCGGAATGCCGAGGAATCTCGATCGATTTCGGGGTCATGGAGAAGGCCCGCAACGTATATGTCCGTTGCAGCAACTTCGGATGGTCCGATATCGGTACATGGGGTTCACTCTACCAGCACTCGGCCAAAGATGCCGAAGGAAATGTCGAAAGCCAGACCTGCATGCTCTATGACACGAAAGGTTGCATTGTGAAGGGGAAAAACGACAAATTGATCGTCATCGAAGGACTTGAAGACTATATTGTGGTCGATACGGATGATGTTTTGATGATCTGTCCCAAACAGAACGAACAGAACATCAAGAAATTTATCGATGACGTGAACTACAAAATCGGCGACAAATTTATTTAGTAACCGTACTACGATCGTCCGACGAGCCTTCGGCAGGACATACACCAGTCCACATGCAACGCTGGGCAGAATTGACAGACGAAGAACGCGATACGGCATCTCGTTCAGAATTTCAAATGAAGGACTATGAGCGAAATCATGGATAGCAAAACGCTGAAAGAGCTATACGAGACCTTTCTGCTCCACCCGCATATTTCGACCGATAGCCGCAAAGTCGAGCCAGGGTCGCTATTTTTTGCCTTGCACGGTGAGCATTTCGACGGTAATCAGTTTGCAGCGACGGCTCTTGCCAATGGAGCTCTGCTGGCTGTGGTCGACAATCCGAAAATCATTCCGATTGTCGAACAGGAGCCCTGCGCATGTGGACACGATCACCACCACAACCATACGCTCTACGACGAAGAGGATGAACAGGAGAGCTGCACCTGCCACGACCACGACACACACGACGACGATTCGGACGAGAAGCCCAAACTGGATCCTCGCTACGTACTGGTGCCCGATACGTTGAAAGCGCTTCAGGCCTTGGCAGCCTATCACCGCCACGAACTGGGCGTCATGATCCTGGCCATCACCGGCAGCAACGGCAAAACGACCACTAAGGAGTTGATCGGACGCACCCTCTCGAAAAAATATGCCACAACCGTAACGCAAGGCAATCTGAATAACCACATTGGGGTTCCGCTGACGCTGTTGTCCATGACGGCTGACACCGATTTTGCAGTGGTGGAGATGGGAGCCAGCCACCAGCACGAGATCGAACTGCTTTGCAAAATTGCACAACCCGACTTCGGATTGATCACCAACATCGGCAGAGCGCATCTCGAAGGATTCGGTGGGGTTGAAGGGATTCGCAAAGGGAAAGGCGAGCTGCTCGATTACCTGGCGGCGAACGGTGGAACAGCCTTCTATTTACGGGACGATCAAACCCTGCAGGAGATGGTTGATGAACGACCCGACCTGTTTGCCGTACCGTACAGTGCCAAACAGTTGGAACGTGATGACGACGGTGAATTTATCGGCGTTCGATGGGAGGGCGAGACCATTCACAGCCATCTGGTCGGTGATTACAACCTCAACAACATGGCTGCTGCATTGGCCATGGCCTCTTACTTTGCCGTGGCACCTGAAGATGCAGCTGAGGCAATCTCCAGTTACATCCCCGACAACAACCGTTCGCAAAAACAGGTAACGGCATACAACACCTTGATTAAGGATGCCTACAATGCCAACCCCTCCAGCATGCAGGCCGCTCTGGAGAACTTTGCCTCATCAGCTTCGGATTTGCCCAAGACGGTAATTTTGGGCGACATGGCTGAATTGGGCAGTTACTCGGCCGACGAGCACCAACGAATCCTCTCACTGCTGCAACAATTGGGCATCGAAGAGGCCTATCTGGTTGGCCAACATTTCGGGGATGCATTGACGGCCGATGCTTCACGCGCTGGAAAGTCTGAAACATACAACATTGCTGCAACATCCTCAGAACACAACACAGTTGCCTCACCCCAAAGTTCAGGCGAATTGTCTGGGCAATTTCACCATTTTACAGATGCAGACGCCTTACATGCGCACCTGACATCCCATCCGTTACGCAACCGTTTCATTCTCATCAAAGGGTCTCGCAGCATGCAACTCGAAAAGCTGTTTGACCTGTTGTAAAGGCTAATTTTTAACACATACGTGACGTTCACTACATCAACAGTGCATTCTCTATTGAATGCACTGTTTTTTTGTAAGTCATAGAGGCCTTGGCCATTACTGATGCGCTTTGCCTCTCTGCATGATATGGTCCTGCACCCGCCCAATCATTCGCAGATCATTCCTCCATTCACGTCCAGTTATCCAACATTCTTCAAATCCACCCACTCAACCAGAAGAAAAAGCAGTCCAAGCCCAATAAGCGTACCACTCCCCCTCTATCAACGAGACACGCTTCTTACCGGTTATTGCTGAGTTCACGCAATCCATCCCAGTCCGCACTGCCCATATCTCAATAAAAGAGCGTGGAAAACACCCTTTAAACTAAGGGTCTTCCACGCTCCTGTTGATATAAAAAGCTATGTACTATTTTTTCAGCATCGCTTTCACCTGGTTGTAAACATTTTGTCCAGAGAAGCCGAACTTCTCATCCAGCACACTGGCCGGAGCCGAGTAGCCGAAATGATCCAGACCATAAACCGTTCCGTCACCTCCTACCAGACCAGCCAACGTCACAGGCAGTCCTGAGGTGAGACCAAATTTAGGTACACCGGCCGGCAGCACGCTCTGCTGGTACCCTTGACTCTGATCCCGGAACAGGCCTTCGGACGGAACCGAAACGACACGTACTTTGACGCCATCAGCCTTCAGCAGTTCAGCTCCATCCACCAACGTAGCCACCTCTGAACCACTTGCCAACAGAATCACATCCGGCGTCCCTTCGCAATCCATCACCACGTAGGCACCCTTCACAGCCTGCATCGCCTCTTCGGCACGATTACCGTGCAGGGTCGGCAGATCCTTGATGTTTTGGCGAGAGAGCACCAAAGCCGTCGGACGCTGCTCCTCCATCGCGATCTTCCAGGCCGCCACCGTCTCACGGGCATCTGCCGGACGCAATACGACAACCGAACGTTCGCCCCGGTGGTTGCGCAACTGCTCCATCAGGCGCAGCTGTGCTTCATGTTCAACCGGCTGGTGGGTTGGACCATCCTCGCCCACACGGAACGAATCGTGTGTCCAAATAAATTTCACCGGCAAGCGCATCAGCGCCGAAAGCCGCAGTACCGGTTTCATGTAATCCGAGAAGACGAAGAAGGTACCGCAAGCCGGAATAATTCCGCCATGCAGGGCAATACCGTTCATAATACAAGCCATCGTAAACTCGCACACACCGGGTTGCAGGAAACGTCCCCCGAAATCATCTTTGGTCAGTGCATGAGTTTTTTTGAGGAAACCGTCAGTCTTATCCGAGTTGCTCAAATCGGCCGAAGCAACAATCATATTTTCGACCTTCTCAGCCAACGTTCCCAATACGGCAGCCGACGCCGCACGCGTAGCGACATTCTCACCGCACTTAATATTCAGATAGTCAATTTCCGGCAATTTACCCTGCAGGAAGCCATCGAGAATCTCTGCCAGCTCACTGTTGGCGGCTGTCCAGCTCTTCTGCTCCTCTTTACGCAGAGCGACCCATTTGCGCAACTCTGCAGCACGATCTGCATAGAGCTGTTTTACTTCATCAAAAATCACGAACGGATTTTCGGGATCACCACCCAGATGGGCCACCGTCTTGGCAATATCGGCACCGGCAGCAGTCAGGGGCTGACCATGAGTCGAAACTTTATTTTCAAAACTTTCGCCATCTTTTCCGAGTGCACCTTTGCCCATCACGGTATGACCGACGATCAGGGTCGGCTTCTCGGTCTCATTGATCGCACGATTCAACGCCATACGGATCTCACCGGCATCGTTTCCGTCGATGCTGATCACATTCCAGCCCCACGCCTCATATTTGGCCACAATGTCTTCAGTCGAAACCTCATCCACTTTGGTTGAGAGCTGAATGTTGTTCGAATCGTAGAACATAATAAAGTTGTGCAGTCCGAGGTGACCGGCGATACGGCCGACACCCTGAGAAACCTCCTCCTGAATGCCGCCGTCGGAGATGAAAGCAAAGGTTTTGTGAGCCATCCACTCGCCGAAACGAGCCACCATGAAACGCTCCGCAATGGCTGCACCCAACGCCATGGCATGCCCCTGACCCAGCGGTCCGGAGGTGTTTTCGATACCATGTTTCAGATCCAGTTCAGGGTGTCCCGGAGTGGGGCTTCCCCACTGACGAAAATGTTTGAGATCATCCAACGAGAAATATCCAGCCAACGTCAACACCGAATAGAGCATCGGAGACATATGGCCCGGATCGAGGAAGAAACGATCACGGAAAGGATAGGTCGGATCATCGGGATCATATTTCAAAAACTCGGTATAGAGAACGTTGATAAAATCAGCTCCGCCCATGGCTCCGCCCGGGTGTCCCGACTTAGACTTCTCTACCATCGAGGCCGCCAAAATACGGATATTATTCGCGGCCATTGTCGTTACATCTTTCATCTGATTTGGTTTCGATTTAAGTTAGTTTATCTATTGATTTGCATTTTATTGACAATGTCTTGAATGTCTTGCATGGCCCGAAACATCCTCTCCAGGCACACCAAGCCTTCTATATTTCCATCCGACCGGACAAAACTGCTCCATCATTTTCCACACTCACATCCTTTTAGCAATCGTCCATACCACTCTTTCGGCCGGGTCCGTGAACATAGACATATCCCCGCCTCTCCAAACTCCAAACCGATTTATGCCGGACTCGAGTTGGACGGATACGAAGCTTTACAAATTTATAAAAAATAGGCAGAGTGCCAAACTGGGAAGCAGACAATTTTCCAATAATTTCAGCCCAGATCAGGCTGGATCGATATCGGCCGTCAGACGCAGCACATTTTCAGTGTTGGAATCGACCCGATACCGTTCATCGACCCGACGGCCAATCACCCAGACGATCTCATCTCCGGAGAGCACGACAAATTGGCGCTGTTTATCGGGCAACGACACTTTGCTATCGATCAACAGATCGCTCACCTTCTTATGGCCCGACATCCCGAACGGAATAAAGGTATCCCCATCGCGCCAACGTCGGACATGCAACGGGTAGTGCAGTTTCTGCTCATCGAGCAACGCCACATTATCCGGCTGTCGCAAAGTCTCCAGGTCATCAATTTCCAGATGCTCAAACCGAATGATATTGCCTCCGCAACAGATGCGATGGGTCTGTTCATTGGCCTCCAATTCACAAACATCGTCCGAAGGAATGGGCATCACGATAATTCTACGACGATCGATATAGGCTGCATAATCACGCGAATAGAATCTTTTTCCGGTACTTTGTTCTCCGGTCTCGAAGCTGTGATACAGTTGATTGATCACATCGGGATTAAAGTGGAATCCCCGCAACAATTCATACACCACAAACTGCACAGGCAACATGGGATCGATCCGATCCACCTCGATAATGTGGTGATCGCCCTCATCGGTGACCACTCGCTGCCGCAACACAGCCATACTGCGGTCAATAAAGCCCTGAGCTGCCGTCAGTCGTTCGACATTGGAGGACATCGTTTCGGTAAACTGCGGGGAGATCTCTTTGATGCGGGGCACAACCCCCAGACGAATTTTGTTGCGCAAATATTTAGTCGAGGAGTTCGAGGAATCCTCCCGAAACGGAATATTGTTATGCAGAGCGCAATCGAGAATCTCCTTGCGGGTCGAAAAGAGCAGCGGTCGAATCAACCGTCCGTTGATCACGCTGATACCGGTCAATCCCCTCAACCCTGTACCACGCAGCAGGTTGATCAAAAAGGTTTCGACCGAATCGTCGCCGTGATGAGCAATGGCAATGCGCTGGTATCCATACTGGTCACAAAGACTGTCGAACCAGGCATAACGCAAACGGCGAGCAGCCATCTGCACCGACTCCCCGGTTTGTTCCATCTCCTTGAGCGTATCGAAACGGATATTGTAGTGTGGAACACCGAGCTTTTCGGCCGTATCGGCGACCAATTGTTCATCCTCCTCGGCTTCGGGGCCCCGTAACTGGAAATTGCAGTGTGCCACCCCGATCTGATAGCCTGCCTCGGCAAAGAGCGACAACATCACCATCGAATCGACCCCACCGCTAACTGCCAACAAGATTTTATCATCATGCGAACAGATGCTGTGTCCGGACACATAATTTTCAAATTTGCTCTGCAACGTCTCCATAACCCCTCCTATCAATTTTCAATACGCACTAATCAAAGCACATTGACCTCCATATCGATCTCGACCCCGAATCGGTCATACACCTCTTGTTGGATACGATGAGCCAACGCCAACACCTCATTCCCGGTGCCGCCGCCATAATTGACCAACACCAACGCCTGATGTTCATGCACGCCAACATTACCTACCCGACGTCCTTTCCACCCAGCCCGATCAATCAACCAACCGGCAGCCAATTTCACGCGATCGCCCCCCACTTCGTAGCTGGGCATATCGGGATACGCTCTTTTGAGCTGTTCGGCCATCTCCCGTGAAACCACCGGATTTTTAAAAAAGCTGCCGGCATTCCCCAACACTTTAGGGTCAGGCAATTTACTACGGCGAATTGCCACCACCGCATCGCGTACCGTATGCAAGGTGGGGCCGCCGGCTTCTGTGACTTTGGCCTTCAGATCTCCGTAACCCAATCTAAACACCGGTACAAGATCCAACGCAAAGGTTACCGAGAGAATAATGGCTCGGCCCCGCAACTCTCGTTTAAAGATGCTGTCCCGGTAACCGAACGCACACGCCTGCGCAGAGAGCACCTCGATCCGATCCTTCTCGGGACTGTAAAATTCCACTTCGCGGATGGTATCTTTCGCCTCAGCGCCGTAGGCCCCGATATTTTGGACCGGAGCGGCACCCACATAACCCGGAATCAACGAGAGATTCTCGACCCCTCCATAACCATGATCGACCGCCCAAGCGACAAAATCGTCCCACTCGACTCCGGCTTCGACCTTTACCAGCGCTTTGCCGTTCTCTTCACCCAGCAATGTAATTCCCTGAGATACCGGATGCAAGATTACGCCGGGGTAATCCTGGGTAAACAATACATTGTTTCCTCCGCTGAGTACATACCACGACTCACCCGAAGTGCGCTGCTCGGCAAAAAAGCCACGCAGGGTCTCCACATCGGCAAATTTGACACATCCGGCTGCAACGGCCTCGACACTGAAGCTGTTCATGGCCTTGAGAGATATGGGAGTTCGGTTAAATTCCATTTGTTTTGATATAAATACGCCTGTTTGTCTAAGACATCTTATCGTGCATTCCTATCGAACCATAAACCATTATGCTTCGATTCCGATCTAATATAATGCAACTCCGTTACGACTTCGATGCTTCTTGGACGGGGGAAGCCTTCTCACGCAGGCAGCGACCAACACTATTCAACGTTGACGTAATTCTCCCCCTCAACTGTGCAAAACAAGTCTATAATAATACAAAAATAACGCATTGTATCAAAATTCACAACAACCATCTCTGTCCACTGCAAATCAGGCCAAGTTCCCCTCCGCAACCCCTCACTTTCAAAGGGGTGAACAGACACCAACCCCTGACCAAATAATTTTCCGACACGGATGCTGCTTATACGCCATTTTTTGAGTACCTTTAGCAGGTTTTAAGGCGCTGGGAAGACAGCACCTTCGCTGAAGACCCAATTCAAACACAATCAAGATGTTTACCGAAAAAGATTTAGCTCAAATCGAAGCTCACGGCCTTACCCTGCAACAGGTTGAGCGCCAAATGAAATATTTCCGTTCCGGATTCCCCTATCTGCACATTGACCGTGCTGCGGTAGCCGGAGACGGCATTCGCACCTTCACCCCCGAAAAGGTGGCCGAATATATCAAACGATACGACGAACTCTCCGCTGATAAACGAATTGTCAAATTTGTTCCTGCCTCGGGAGCGGCCACTCGTATGTTCAAAGCCCTGTTCGAATTTATCGACAGCGGCAAACCCAATGCCGCCTCGGAAGAGGCAGTAGCCAACATCGACAAATTCGCCTTTGCAGACAAGTTACGCGAAAAGATCGGATCAACTACCGATCCGCAACAGGTGATCCGCGGCATTATCGGTCCCGAAGGACTCAACTACGGCAACCTGCCCAAAGCATTGATTCTCTTCCACCACTATGCTGACGGAAACCGCACGGCCCTGGAGGAGCACCTCAGCGAAGGGGCACTCTACGCCACAGACCGCAATGGGGCAGCCCGGATCCACTTCACCGTTTCGCCGGAGCACTTGGAGGGATTCAAAGCTCGTATCGAAGAGGTCCTGCCCCGATTCGAACAGAAATTCGGCGTACATTACGAAATCAGCTATTCACAGCAACAGCCGTCAACCGATACCATCGCCGCTACGCCCGAAGGTGAGCCATTCCGCAATGAGGATGGTTCGCTGCTGTTCCGCCCGGCCGGACACGGCGCTCTGCTCGAAAATCTCAACGAAATCGATGCCGATGTGATTTTCATCAAGAATATCGACAACGTTCTGCCCGACTCTCTGAAAGGGGACACCGTAACCTACAAGAAGGTGATCGGGGCGGTACTTCTCTCGTTGCAACAGCGTTGCCACTCCTACCTGCGCACGCTATACAACGGTGTAAAAGACAAAGGTATGATCGCCGAAATTGCCCGTTTTGTCGAAGAGCGTCTCGGCCAGAAACTGCCTAAAGACTTCGCACGATTGAGCCTTTTGCAGCAGGCTGATCGGCTGTACAAGATTCTCGATCGTCCCATCCGGGTTTGCGGCATGGTTCGCAACGAAGGGGAGCCGGGTGGCGGCCCCTTCTGGGTCTCTGCACCTGACGGCAGCCAATCACTGCAGATCGCAGAATCGTCTCAGATCGCTCCGGAGCAACGGGAGTTGATGCAGGCAGCCACCCACTTCAATCCAGTCGATGTGGTCTGCGGCACCAAAAACTACCGCAACGAATGTTTCGATCTGCGTAAATATGTCGATCCGATGACCGGCTTCATCAGCCACAAATCGAAAAATGGACGCGAACTGTTGGCTCAGGAGCTGCCTGGTTTGTGGAACGGCTCGATGGCACACTGGAACACCATTTTTGTCGAGGTACCGATTACTACCTTCTCACCGGTCAAAGTGGTCGGAGATCTCCTGCGTCCCCAACACCAAAGCCGTTAATTGCTCGACTGACAAATCCCATCCATAGCTTATGGCCAAAACCGGCAAACGTACGTTTCGCGACTCCGTTGACATGTATGCGGCACTCTGCAAGCAGATTGCTGCCCGGCAGTTTGCGCCCGTATATCTGTTGATGGGGGAAGAGTCCTACTTCATTGATCTGTTGAGTTCGCTGCTTTCGGAGAGCATTCTCAACGAGACGGAACGTGCATTTGGCCAGATCACCCTATACGGCAAAGAGAGCGAAGTGGGTGCGATTATCAACTTCTGCCGCCAGGTTCCGATGATGGGGGCCTATCAGGTGGTCATCGTCAAAGAGGCGCAACAGCTCCGCGGCCTGGACAAGTTGTCGCTGTACATGCAAGCGCCCTCCCCGACGACAATTCTTGTTCTCTGCCACAAGGAACGTAACATGGACAAGCGCTGGCAGCTCTACAAGCAGATCGAGGCCAAAGGGGTGGTTTTCGAGAGCATTCCTCCGCGCGATTATGAGCTCCCGGGTTGGATTGCCGAATATGCCCGCAGCAAAGGTTTTTCGCTTGACCCCAAAGCGATTGCCATGTTGACCGACCATTTGGGGGCCGACATTGCCAAGATCACCAACGAACTGGGCAAATTGCTCACCTTCCTGCCTGAGGGGACCAAAACCATTACCGCCGAACAGATCGAACAAAACATCGGTATCAGCAAAGATTTCAACAATTTCGAGCTGACCAAGGCTCTCTCGGAGAAGAATATGGCCAAAGCCATGCGCATTGCAGACCACTTTGCACGCAATCCGAAAGACAACCCGCTGCTATTGACGTTGAGTGCACTGTTTACCCATTTCCAACGCATTTTCATTGTCAACTATCAAAATTGGCTTGCCCGCCATAAAAAGAGACCAATGCCTTCAGATATGGAGTTGGCACGCATGTTGAAACTACCCAATGCCTTCTTTTTGAAGGAGTACACCCAAGCGGCGGCCCTCTACCCCAACAACAAGGTTTTCGCCATTTTGGGGTTGTTGCGCGAATACGATCTCAAGAGCAAGGGCATGGGAGCCGGCCAGGCCGACGACGGAGAGCTACTCAAAGAGCTTCTGCTCAAAATTCTGTTGATGTAGTGCACACCTGACCACCGATCTTGGCATTACCCGATCCAAACTGTATAAAGCCGAGGACATTGCAAGGCGCCTGCAACCCGACACCTTTTCTGATACGGCCGACTTGTGGCAACCTCAGTGATTTGCATGTTTTTTGGAATATGTATCTATACCGGAACAGACAAAACTTTTAATGATAAACTGATCGTTTACAATCGCATAACTCTATTATAAGGACTGAATGACATTGTATTACACAACAATTTAACATGTTTTTTGATCTATTCCATATTGGTTCTTCAATATGCCCTATAAAGGCAGACTCATCAAACGCCATCAAACCGTAGTACACCCTGAATCATGACCTATATCATTATTTTTCTGACTCTGATCGTGACAATCGCAGCCCTGCGTAACCACTCGCTTTTCGATCGGTTGGCTCTGATTCCCTATCGCGTAATCCATAACCGGGAGTGGTGGAGAGTCATCACCCACGGCTTTATCCATGCCGACTACATTCACCTGGCTGTCAACATGGTGGTATTGCTCTCTTTCGGACAGTTCATCGAACAACTTTTCGACTCGTACGCCCAAATCGGACTGATTGCAAACGGCGACTCATGGTACCTGCTACTCTATTTCGGAGGGATGGTTTTCGCCTCGATCTATGACCTGATACGCCACCGCAACAATCCATCCTTTGCCTCGATCGGTGCCTCAGGAGCCGTATCGGCCGTCGTCTTTACCTCGATCTTCTTTAACCCGTGGGGAAAAATCTACCTGTTGGGTATCCTTCCCATCCCCGGGATCATCTTCGGATTGCTGTATGTCGGATACTCCTCCTACATGGGGCAGCGCCAAGGAGAACGGATCAACCACTTTGCCCACCTGTTCGGAGCTCTGTATGGATTTCTGTTTCCGCTATTGATGAATGCCAACTTCTTCTCGCTCTTTTGGCAGAACCTGACCGGGGTTCAATAAATCCTGACACCATGCATACGGATCGGATATGCTATAACGGCAAAATCGCCACACCCGAACAGATCGGTCTCCGCCAAGGAGCTCTGACGGAGGCTCCTGCCATCTACCAATTGATTCACATCACCGGGCAACGGCAGGTGCTGCACCTGGAGACCCATCTCGAGATTGCCAGCCAAGCCTACCACGCACTCTATCCCGCAATTTTTGCGGCATCAGACCCTGCAACACAAGATTGTGCTTCAGCATCTCCATCGGTTCTGTCACCGGCCTCGCATACGGCACCTTTCCCCATCCCCGATCAGCGGCTGCTGCAAGAGCGCATCGAACGACTGTTAATCGAAAACCGCAGTCCGGCTACCGGCAGTTGCATGCGGCTACTGCTCCATCCCTATGGCTACTGCAGTGATGAGAAGTCCCCCTGCTGGATGCTGGATGCCATGACTCCACTCTACTATTCCAATTATACGATTTGGCACACCCGGCCCCTGCTCGATGTCATGCCCTGCGAATATCTCTTCATGGGCTATCCTACTACGGTCTCGCAACAGATCGCTGCCTACAGCCGAACAGTCGCTGCCGCCAACGGTTGCGGAGCAGCCGTCATCGAAAACTTTGACCAAGTGCTGACCAATGTGGAGGATGAACCGCTGTTCCTCGTCTTCGGACATGAGGTTTACACCTCGCCGATCGAGTGCGGTGCGACGGACAGTGTCATGCGACGCCTAATCTTCGAAGCCTGCCGCCGAAAAAAGATCGCCCTGCACGAAGAGCCCCTGGTGCGCGGCATGCTGACCCGCTGTGACGAAGCATTTACCGGTTCAGTTCATGGGTTGATCAGTTTTGATGGTTACGGTCCCCAACGTTACTTCAACATTATGGTCCAGCGTCTGATCGATGCCATTTATTGATCAGGTCAACTTTGCTTTCTTTTGTACGTTGCAAAACCTCCTTAAAGCCGTAACAGAACTCCTTCGCTGGATCTTTACAATCTTCCCCTCTGGTAACAAAATAAGGAACGGGAAATCGATGTATTCGATTTCCCGTTCCTCGTATGGATTCGCCGTTGGGGCTTTACTGCGTTGTTATACTCGCAAAAATCCGGGAGAGCGCCCCATCAGGTCGTTTGGCCACTAATTCACATTGTGGCTATTGCGGCGAGAACGGTCACGTTCAGCTTCTCGTTCGTGTTCGGGATCGGGGTTTTCACTCTCCATTTCGATTTGCAAAGCAGCCATGCGGATAGCCGCTACAGCAGCTTCGTCACCCTTATTACCATATTTGCCACCCGCACGATCCAGAGCTTGCTGCATGTCGTTGGTGGTCAACACCCCGAAGGCTACCGGCATATTCCAGGTCAACATTACATCGGTGACCCCCTGCGTCACACTTTGGCAGACATAATCGAAATGACGTGTTTCACCCTGAATAACACACCCCAACACGATCACTGCATCCACATCGGTATATTCTGCAAAGAATTGTGCGGCAAGAGTCAGTTCAATGGTTCCCGGCACATGCTTTACCGTAATATCCGTTTCGGCACATCCGGCAGCAACCAACGTTTTGACTGCGCCATCGAGCAGAGCCATCGTCACTTTGGGATTCCACTCCGCCACTACAATACCAAACTTCATTCCTGCTGCAGAAGGCAGTACACCTTCAATCGTCGACAGATTTCTATGAATGGTTGCCATATACTTGTTTTTTGATGTTCATATAAGGTTAAAAAAGGTTGCCATTCCCTCAGGAGGCAACCTTTATTACTGTTGATCGGGTCATTCTAAACCTTTTCAATTCATTTCTTTTACAGATACGCACGTGACGGAATGTCACAACGTGCATCTGCACAATGCAGATTACAACTGTTCGAGACGGCCGATGTATTTCTGAATATCGCGCGCCTCCATACTGCTGCCGTACGAAGCCTGAATCTCTTTGTAAACATCGAGAGCTTTGGCATTATCTCCCAGCTTTTCATAAGCCATGCCGAGCTTTTTCATGTAGAAAGGAGCGGTCAAACTATTTTCGCTGACCTCGACAGCTTTCTTATACAAAGAGACAGCCTCTTTGTAATTCTGCAACTCAATGCAGGCATCCCCCTGTAGCCCCAGACTCTGCGCCTTCAGCACCTGTCCCGGAATGCTTTTGGGAGCATCGTATTTTTTCAGCTGAGTCAACGCCTCCTCGAACTGGCCCATATGCATATAGCAAATACCTGCATACAGGCGAGCAACGTTACCTGTCGGGGTCGAACCATATTTATCAATCACCTGCAGGAAACCGGCATAGTTGCCGTCACCGTTCAAGGCAAGCTGGAAGGAGTCCACTGCAAAATGCTGCTCGGCCATGAACATCATCTCGGCAGCCTTTGCTCCACGCGGTTTAACCACTAAATATTTATAGCCGTAGAAACCTCCGACAACCACAAAAACTACCACCAATGCAATAATCAGTTTACGGCCGTTACGCATGATAAAGTTCTCGGTATTGCCGATCGCCGACTGAATCTTGACTTCGGGATCGAGGCTCTCCTGTGCCTTTTTTACTGACATAATCTATTGAAAATTAAAATTGGGAACTATATGAACTCTGCAAAATTAACCTTTTTTCGTCAAAATGAAACAGTTTACGAATATATTTTCGTTCCTTTGTGTGAGGAAGCGGCTTTTCCGCTCTTCAATTCGAGAGTTTTCCCAAACGATGTATCTGAAAAGACTTTCCCTGCTCAACTTCAAAAATATCCACGAGGCGCAAATCGATTTTTCACCGCGCATCAACTGCTTTGTCGGCGATAACGGTACGGGCAAAACCAATCTGTTAGATGCCATCCACTATCTGTCGATGTGCAAAAGTGCGTTCGGGCTTTCGGACTCGCAGTGTGTCCGCCACTCCGAGAGCGGATTTGTTATCAACGGCATCTATGTCATCTCCGGCGAGCGTAACGAAACCATCGTATGCACCTACCAGCGAGGCAATGCCAAAAAACTGAGCCACGGAGGGAAAGAGTATGACAAACTCTCGGATCATATCGGTTTGCTGCCGATTGTCATGATCGCCCCATCGGATACGGCCCTGATCAACGAATCGGGTGAAGAGCGACGCCGTTATCTCAACAGCCTGATCTCGCAGCTGGACCGCGACTACCTCGCCACGCTAATTAAATACAATCGGATTTTGGCCGAACGCAACAAGCTGCTCAAGAATCAGGCGGTTTCCAATTTCAATGAGATGCTCGAGGTGTTTGATCTGCAGCTCGCCATGTTGGGAGACTCGCTCCACAAACGGCGTCGGGCACTGATCGAGGAGTTGGCCCCCCATGTGGCGACCGTCTACACCAAACTTTCGGGGGATCGGGAAGAGGTCGAATTGAGTTACCGTTCTGAATTGAACGACACTCCGATGGATGAATTGCTGCGTCAATCCCGGTCCAAAGATCTGATCAATCAGTTCACCACCTGCGGTGTACATCGAGATGATATCCGGATGAGCATCGGGGGCTATCCGCTGCGCAAATACGGTTCACAAGGACAGCAAAAGTCCTTTCTGGTCGCCCTGAAACTGGCTCAATACGATCTGGTGATGGCCCACAGCGATCAACAGCCGATCCTGCTGCTGGACGATATTTTCGACAAACTCGACATGCAACGGGTCGAACAGTTGATTGGTATGGTCTCCGAAGAGCGTTTCGGACAGATTTTTATTACCGACTGCAACAAAGTGCGGCTTGAAGGTATTTTACGGAGCAACCGATGCGACTATACGCTATTTAACGTTACAGACGGCAACATCCATCCGGCCTTGAAGGCGGATAACTCAACCAACATGTAGCCGTGCATTAAATAAAATTTCCTGCGGCCCTCAGAATTCGGTTTTGAATGACACAACGACTGCTGCTTACTATTTGTCATGAGACGCAAAGACCCCATACGAATCGGCGATGCGATCAACGAAATGTTTCTTTCTGTACCGCACATTGCCCGCAAGATCGCCGAAGCCAAGATTCCAGACCGCTGGCCCCTGCTGGTCGGGCCGGTCATTGCTGCCTATACGACCCGGATGGAGGTCCGCAACGGGAGGCTTTTTGTCTATATCAGCTCATCGGTTGCCCGACATGAACTCTTCATGCGCCGCGAAACCCTCAAAGACGAAATCAACCGACTCTCCGGCATGCAGGTCATTTCTACCATTATTGTCAAATAAGCAGTGACCCTTCTACTTCTACTTCTACTTCTACTTCTACTTCTAGTCCTATTCCTACTCCTGCCCCCGCAACCACATTCCAGCCTCAATTACCAAACGCTCCCGGCATTTCGCCGCTTCATACCCCCTGAACCTGAAGCCTAAACCTGTCGTTCATAAACATCCCTGTTTCTGTTGCCCCAAAACCGCCCCACACCGCCCCACACCGCCCCCATCCTGCTCCAACCTGCTCCAACCTGCTCCAACCTGTCACCCGCTCCCAAACGCTCCCGGGCTCATCATTTTCTCAAAACACCAAGCATAAAAGCCGGCATGCGCTGTTAGTAGATCTGCACAAACAAGCACACCGAATCGAGACAGAAAAGCAGCCAGCATACAATTCCAAAATCATCCACAATTTCTCTACTACTCTTAAGAGCAATGACGATGCTGCTGGCCGATCTCTAACTCAAAAAAAAATCTGGGAAAGAGTTATCCAACTCTTTCCCAGATTCAGAAAATCTTTTCGGATAGTAAAGCGTTTTGCTTTTTTTATCCGTGTAAATTATTGGGCCTTATTGGCAGTTTTGTTCGGCTGGTTGAGGTTCAGTTTGCCTTTAACAGGCTGGTTGAGTTTTGCGGTATCGCCGGGCATCACATCCAACACTTTTACGTGGAACTGCAAAGCCTGGTTCGGGCCGATTACCTGACCGGCACCACGCTCACCATATGCCAAATTGGACGGAATCCACAAATTGAGCTCGCCACCTTTACCTACCAACTGCAGACCTTCGATCCAACCGGGCAGCATACCCTGCAGCGGGAAGGTTGCCGTATCCTGAGGAGCAAATACGTTACCGTCTTTCAACTTGCCTTCGTAAACAACACGGAGCGTATCAGCAACCGTAATTTTCTGTGCATCACCCGGAGTTACGATCTCGTAGAGCAGGCCGGTTGCACTCTTCTTCACATTGGCATTGTTCTTCTCGACATCAGCCAGGAACTGTTCACTCGCCTTTTTCTCTTTCAGCGGCATGCGAACCTGGAAATATTCACGCATAAATGCAAATGCCTGCTCCTGACCCATTACGGATGTGTCACCTTTCATAGCCGCACGGATACCTGCAGCAACTACATTGACATCCAGTGTGCTATCAATCTTTTTCGCGTAAAGACCAAAATCGACGCCCATTGCATAAGCCAATGAGTCAGATTCTGATTTGGGTGTTCCGGCACCGGCACCGCATGAGCTGAGCACCACTGCTGCGAACGTTCCAAGAATTGCAATCTTTTTCATGGTGTTTAAATTCTAAAATTATGATTGTTTAACGTTTCTATTTCAAAATTGGTATACATTTCTCCACAAAATGCAGGTGAAAAAATGCGACTGCAAACATAAATAAATTCAGTGAATCACGAGCATCTTTCGCAAAATAATTTTCACCGGCACAAAATCCAGCTACTCAATATCCTGTTCCAGGTTTCCGCAACACGAATTGCAGCCACACCAATCCGAGTACAGCAGCCAGTGTAGAGGCTGCCAGAATGGCTATTTTACCAGCTGCTACCAGGGTTAGGTTGGAGAAGGCCAGATTGTCAATAAAAATCGACATAGTAAAACCGATACCTCCCAGGCAAGCCACACCGGTCAACATTTTCCAATTGACGCCATGCGGCAAGGTTGCCAACCCCAAACGCCATACCAACCAACTCATCAACAGGATCCCCAATGGTTTTCCGATGACCAGTCCCGAGATGATCCCCAATCCCTGGGAACTATGCAAAATGTGAAGATCCTCGGGGCCGGCAAACTCCACTCCTGCATTCGCCAGCGCAAAAACCGGCATGATAAAAAATGCCACAGTGTGATGCAGGGAGTGCTCCAAACGTTGCGCCGGGCTGATCGTGCTGGCCGTCACCTTACGCTTCTGCAGCAGGGTACGCAGCTGGCGTGGATTGCAGAGTACCTCGACGCCGGGAATATCCCGATGGCGAAATTCATTGATAAAATGGCGGGTTTTTCGGATAAAATAGGGTTTCGAATAGCGGGGAACGGCCGGAATCGTCAACGCAATCAGCACCCCGGCAATCGTTGCATGCACCCCGGAATAGAGGAACAGGATCCACAGAACAATACTCGGGATCAGATAAAACTTCATGGCATAGACATGCAGCCGATTCAGCAGAATCAGAAACAGGAAAACCACTCCGGCGGCCACCAGCAGCGTTACATTGATCTCCGTCGAATAGAACAGAGCGATGACCAGAATGGCTCCGAGGTCATCGACAATGGCCAAGGCTGTCAAAAAGACCTTTAAGGAGAGAGGAACCCGATTCCCCAACAGGGATAATACGCCGATCGCGAAGGCAATATCGGTAGCCATGGGAATTCCCCACCCGGAGGCCTGCTCACTTCCCGCATTGAACAGCAGATAGATGATGGCCGGGAACAGCATTCCTCCGATTGCAGCGGCGATGGGCATCGCTGCCTGACGGGGGCTGGAGAGTTCGCCAGCAATGATTTCGCGTTTGATCTCCAAACCGACATAAAAGAAGAAGATGACCATCAGACCGTCATTGATCCAATGCTCGACACTCTTTGACAGGGCAAATCCATCGAAACCGATGGTAAAATTGCGGTGCAGGATTCCGTAATACCACTCTTTGGTTGCCGGGAGGTTTCCCAACAACAGGGCCAACAGCATAAAGATCACCAACATCACGCCACCAGCCCAGGGGCTGTGCATAAACCAGTAATAGCGTTCGGAAAAGAGGTAGATCCTGCGACGCCGGGCAAAACTCACATGACGGGCCATAACATTCGGCTTTTACAATTAATAAGTCAAATATTGGGTCAAAAGTTCAGGGGGCATTTCAGCGGTTGAGCAGGCTCCGACAGTAAAGGCATCAAGGAAGTAAAACCGTCAAAATTTGATTCCAGTTCATTCCCCGCATCCGCTTCATTCCTCCTCGCCTGAAGGTCTATTTCATAACTTTCTCAACACGAACGTTCGGAACATTCTCCTCGTAAAGTTTAATTCCTCTTCTAAGACCTACAAAGCACTATCAATCATTCGATAGCAAACCTAAAAATCGGTCTTAAAGGGATCAAGTCCTGCTTCACATATCAGTACGCCAGACTCTCATCGAGGCTTACGACCAAGCAATCGCATCAGGCTAGGTAGGGGCAGCCCACTTTAATTACACTTTTAACGTCAGGTTACACAATTTATACAAAATACGTGCCCCGACATTGGCATCCCACTCGTCATCCCGCGCTGGAGACACTTCGCACAAGTCAAACCCGACAATTTCACGTCCCGACTCAACAACACGTACCAACAAATAGACCGCCTCACGGAACGACAATCCACCAGGAACAGGGGTCCCGGTATGGGGACAATTATCCGGGCTCAGCCCATCGATGTCGAAACTGACATAAACCTGCTGCGGCAGTCTCTCCACAATACGATTGCAAACCTGCTGCCAACTCTCCCCGGCAAACTCGGCTGCCGCCAATTCGTGATCGGGAAACTGCACGACCCGATGGTCTGTACGTGCCGTTTCGAGCTCTTCGTCACAAAAGTCGCGAATACCCACCTGCACCAACGTTTCGATGCCGGGCGCCTCCTGCAGCGCATTATACATAATCGAGGCGTGCGAATAGGTGAATCCTTCGTAAGCCTCTCGTAAATCGGCATGCGCGTCGATATGCAAAATACCCAAACCGGGATACCGCTCAGCCATCACTTGCATCAAGCCCAGCGGTACACTGTGGTCTCCACCGACAATGCCCACCTTCTTGCCCTCATCGACCCACCGTTTCGACTCCGTGTAAACATAACGGTTCAGTTCGATCGACGCTTTATTGACTCTACGCAGGCGTCGCTGCACAAAATCGGCTTCGGTAGAACCACCATTCTCCAGATAGGACATCACCTGCAACGCCTCCTGCCGCAACCGACTGCTGCGTGGAAGGAGTGTATCGTCCATCTCCAGAGTTCCGATTCCCCGTTTCCATCCACCGGGGTTGTGCACGTCGTACAGATCAACCTGCATCGATGCATCGAGAATGGCATCCGGTCCAAGCGCCGTACCTCCACCATAGGAGGCCGTCACCTCCCACGGCACCGGAAACAGCACCAAACTGGACTCCTCCGGTGTAAACGGCATTCCAAAATAGCAACCGTTGTTAATGCCTGGAGCATTGGGATCGAAATCCACAGGAATATTTTTTTCCATCATTGACATTTTTTTCAGTTTGACGATTAATCGAGTGTATATCGATTCCTCAACGAATTTATAGGGAAACCGTGCAATCCATCACAGCACATCTCACTGTAAAATGACCGATAATCACTGTTCTAATTCACCAAAATTATAATACACCCGGATTATACTTGCGTTCCAAAGATAGGAAAATTTGGTGATCTCACATTAAAGCAGTATCTTCCGCTAAATTTCTTTAACAACCCCAATAGGCATCACCTACGATTTACAAGAAATTCGTGCCGCTATTTGCACCTTTTTCCATGTGCAACCACAATATTCACCATAGCGGAACGTTATATCAAAAGATGACCGGTATCGTTGTGAAATGAAGCCGGGGATCTGTTTTTCATAATCAATACATTAAGTTGGGTGGCTACCGCCGTGAACATTCTGTCCACGGCGGTAGTTTTATTGGGACGTTATGCTCTCACATCTTTCAGCGCTACTACACACCCACTCCAACCCTCAACCACCTCTCCAACCACTTTATTGATACATAATACTACTCTTTTCCCCCCGCTCGACTCTTCCAATTTCGCCGTAGTCTCCACATACACTCAGCCCTCTAACGGCAATTTCACACTTTTCGCCACCATCCTTTAATATCATCCCCATCGAATATTGCCCCTACCAACTTCGCAAAAAATCAGCTCAGAAAGAAATACCGGTAAAATCGGTCGAAGCAGGACAATCTCAACCAGATTTACCTATTTTTGCCCAGAGTCAATATTTTATTTGACGCATAAAATTTCTCTCCCCTATTACAATAAAAACATGCAGACGAAACCTCTGATTGTAGCCGACTGTGACATTCCGTTTTTACAAGGTGTTCTCGAACCCTACGCCGAGGTGCATTACCTCAAAGGGAGCGAAATTACGGCAGCCGATGTTCGAGATGCTGAGGTGCTCATCACCCGAACCCGAACCCGCTGCAACGAACAACTCCTGGCCGGTTCATCCGTTCGACTGATTGCCACCGCCACCATTGGCTTTGACCATATCGATCTGGATTACTGTGCTCGCCACAACATTCGTGTCACTACGGCTGCCGGATGCAATGCAAGAGGCGTCCTCCAGTATGTCATGGCTGTACTGCTCCGTTTTGCTGCAAACGAAGGATGGCAACCCCAACAACGCACTTTAGGAATTGTCGGGGTCGGACACGTGGGCTCTTTGATTGCCGAATATGGCCAACTGTTCGGATTCCAGATTCTCTGTTGTGATCCGCCCCGTATGCGTCAAGATTCCTCATTGGAATTCCTTCCACTCGAAGAGATGCTTCCACTGTGTGACATCGTAACGCTGCACGTACCCTACGCTCAAACCGGCACCGATCGAACAGCAGGCATGGCCTCGACCGATTTTTTTGCTCGCATGCGTACTGGTGCCGACTTTATCAACTGCTCCCGCGGCCCGGTCATGGAGGATGAAGCGCTGCTAAAGGCGCTGCGCGACGGTAAGCTGAACCATATAGCCATCGACACCTGGAACCACGAGCCGCATCTCAATGCCGAGCTACTGGAAAGGGCATTGTGTGCCACACCACACATTGCCGGCTATTCGATTCAAGGTAAGGCTGCCGGAACAGCTGCTGTTGTCCAGGCCGTTGCACGACAATACGAATGGCCACTCTCTTCTTGGTATCCGGCTGAAGTTACGCCGACTCAACCCAATCGCTCCATCACCTGGACCGAACTGCAACAGACGATGTCGCACTATTTCGACATCGAGGCTGAGACGGCTGAACTCAAAGCTCACCCGGAACGATTCGAGCAGTTACGCAACCACTACACCTATCGCACCGAATTCTTTTAGACAAATAGACGGCACATGTCGATTTCGACTGCAAAAAACAGGGCGCTATAAAATTTATTTTTGCTCCGATTCAGCATCACCCATAATAACTTATATTACATCTCGCCATACAGTATTTTCAATATATGGGGATCCCATCTCTATAACTGGGCCAACTTGCCTGCGTCTATGCGGGTCCCAATAAAATTAAGGATCAATCCGCCACCTCATTTTTAGCTCATGCCGTCTAAATCAATGCGACGAGCCTTCAACCTGGAGACGAGTCTGGGCAAGACAAAGAGGCAGGACGTACACTGCCGGAATCGCATACTTCGATCTGCACACAAAGGGCTCTGACGGCTTATCGTACAAAGGTTCCAGACCGATTCAATCGATCCAATCTTCGCTCCATTTTCACCGCTTTCACGGACGATTTAATCGCCCGATAGGCTCATCCTGTCCTGGCCATAAATAGCTAATTCACACGATTATTTCACACATTTGCACCTCTTCTCGATTTAATATCTTATCTTTGTCCGTAAGATTCACTTTAGCTGACCATGTACAAACAAATTCTTCGCCCACTACTCTTTCAATTACCACCTGAAACCATTCACCATTTGGTAATTTTGGGCTTGCGGATTCTCCACTTTATTCCCGGAGGACGCCTACTGTTGCGTGCCTGCTTCTCGATGCGTCACCCTTCACTCGAACGTGAGGTGTTCAGCATCCGTTTCCCGAACCCCATCGGTTTGGCCGCAGGATTCGACAAAGACGCCGAAGTGTATGAAGAGATCGCCGCCATGGGATTCGGCTTTGTAGAGGTGGGAACCATCACCCCCCAACCTCAACCCGGTAACCCCAAACCTCGCGTTTTCCGGCTGCCGGCAGATCACGCCCTGATCAACCGCATGGGGTTCAATAATCAGGGAGTAGCCAGCGCTGTACACCGCTTTTACAGACGTAACAGACTGCGTCCCAATCGCCGTTCGGTTATCCTGGGCGGAAATCTCGGCAAAAACACCCTCACCCCAAATGAAAAGGCAGCGGCAGATTACCTGCGTCTGTTCCGCAGCCTATACGAATATGTCAACTACTTTGTAATCAATGTCAGCTGCCCGAATATTGCCAATTTGGCCTGCCTGCAAAACAAGGACAACCTGAAAGAGCTGCTGCAGGGGTTGATCGATTTCCGTCGTGGGCAAAACCAATATCGGCCCATTCTGTTGAAAATCTCACCCGATCTGAGTCAAGAGCAGGTCGATGAGATGATCGAGGTATTGATCGAAAACGGACTCGACGGTATTGTGGCCACCAACACGACAACCCGCCGTGACGGTTTGCAGACACCGGCCGATCTGGTTGCTGAGATTGGTAAAGGGGGCATGAGTGGCGGTCCATTGACCAAACGTTCGCTCGAAATGGTTCGTTACATTCACGAAAAGACCGAAGGACGTTTCCCGATTATCGGTGTAGGAGGCATCATGACCGAAGATGACGCCATTGCCATGTTGGACGCTGGAGCCAGCCTGATCGAGATCTACACCGGATTCATTTATAATGGTCCCGGCTTCGTCAAACGGATTTGCAAACGGCTCAAAGAGGAGGCACTCCGCAAAGAACAAGTTGCTCTTCAAGCAGAAAAAGCGCAAAAGGCTGCTGAATCCACAACAGACCAGAACAAAAAAGATGTTGAGCAGCCTACCGATTCAGATAGAAGCAGAACAGAAACGGCAGACACCGAGCAGTCTTCAAGCCGATAGTATTGGGACGACTCCAACCGGATATATCGATAAATAAAGCTGTTCGATTTTCTCGCTAAGGATGTCTGCCAGGTAGAGCATAAAATTTCGTTTTAGGAACAACATCATCGAGCAACTCACAAAACCCTTATCGCAACATGTTGCGATAAGGGTTTTGTGAGTATATCCATATTGGCTTACGAATCACCGTTTGGAGCCGCAGAATCAACACCGTCTTTAATCAAAGAAGTCTCGTCCACTAATTGATCTCCAGATCGCTTGCAGCACACAAGACTGACCTACTTGCTTCATTTTTTTGATGTGGACCGATACACAAACTGCTTTGATCACTAATTTTGCAACACTATAAATTATCTTTTGGCAACTATGCAAGCAGAGATCATAACCATCGGTGACGAACTGCTCATCGGGCAGGTCATCGACACCAATTCAGCCTGGTTGGGCAGTACACTCGGCAACGACGGCATCAAAGTCATTCAGATCACCTCGGTCCAGGACAATGCCTCACAAATTGTTCGCGCAGTCAATGATGCGCTGTCACGTGCCGATATCGTATTGATGACGGGCGGACTCGGCCCAACTAAAGACGATATCACCAAAAAGACCTTGGCCGAAATGTTCGGCATGAAACTGGTTCGCGATGAACAGGTCTATGCCATGGTGGGCAAACAGTTGGCCCTGCGAGGCATTGCCTTTACCGAACTCAATCAGGGCCAAGCGCTTGTTCCCGATGGCTGCACGGTTCTCCCCAACCGCAACGGGACTGCCTCAGGCATGTGGTTCGAACGGAATGGGAAGGTATTGATTTCGATGCCCGGCGTGCCTTTCGAGATGAAAGCGCTGGTCAAAGAGGAGGTTCTACCGCGTCTGCGCAAACATTTCGCTCTGGATGCCAATGTACACCGTACGATCATCACCTTTGGACTGGCTGAATCGATTTTGGCCGACACGATCGCTCCGTGGGAAGAGGCTCTGCCCCCCTATCTGCACTTGGCCTATCTGCCCAGCGCATTGTGTATCCGACTGCGGCTGTCGGCTTACGAAACAGACCGTCAAAAAGCAGAACAGGAGATCGACAACCAACTCCAGAAACTCGCCAAACTGATTCCTCACTACATTGTGGGTTCCGAAGAGGATTCGTTGGAGTCGGTGACCGGCCAACTTTTGCGTGACCGCGGCGAGACGCTGGCCACAGCCGAATCTTGCACCGGAGGCAATATTGCTCACCGTTTTACCGCCATGCCCGGAGCATCGGACTACTTCAAGGGAGGTGTAGTTGCCTATTCGAACGAAGTGAAGATGGCTCTGCTCGGCGTTGATCCGGAGAGTCTCAACCAATATGGAGCGGTTAGCCAGAGTGTTGCCGAACAGATGGCCGAAGGGGTACGCCGTGCGACAGGAGCCACCTATGGAATCTCGACAACAGGCATTGCCGGCCCCACCGGCGGAACTCCCGACAAACCGGTCGGAACGGTTTGGATGGCCGTAGCCACTCCTCATGGGGTCTTTTCAAGGCGAATGGTCTTCGGCTCGATACGCAGCCAGAACATCGAACGGGCCTCCTCCAACTGTATCAATCTGCTCCGATTGCACCTGTTGGGATTCAGCAACCTTCCCCTCAGTGACAATGTCTGATCGCACGTCCAATTGAGATTGGATAGAAAGATTTGGCTGCATGGTTTGCAGTCAGCCGTACGCCATAACATCACCACCCCCACCTTCGAATCTATCACAATACAATAGTCTGATCAATAAAAAGCTTAATAGCAGAGGCGCCGACAAATTCTATATGTCTGCGCCTCTGATGTTATCCGGGCTGTATGCATTCCCACTACCCCAAACCGTTTCCCTATTAATAATTAAAATAGCCTTTTTGACTTCTCGCAGATCATTTCCCCGAAGCAGCAAAAGGATTGTAGATGCAGACACGAGGGTCTCTTCTCGCGGCAGTTCCGCACCAAAATGCGATCTCGTTATGATCTCCAGACAGAGCACTTCTCCTTAGCCTTTTCCTCATATAAACACCTGAGCAAAACTGGATCCCACCGGGTTATCCAGAGACCTCAATTGCACAAGACCAGTTCAGTAGCGGTACAAATGGTCTTAATTGTTGATCATTTCGACATTTTAAGCACCTCGGCAACCCCAGACATTATTTTCAGAAGCATTTTTCGTTATCTTTGCAACAGAAGGGACAGGCTCAAGATTGCTTGGTTAAAGATTGTATTTTGTTGCCCCCAGACCGTACAGTGAACGTTCCACCAGAGGAAACGCGAATGAGGTATATTTATTTGCATGTATCAATCCGTGGCACCGTTCGGCAAAAAATCAATCGGCACCTCAGACTGCTGTTCCCTTTGTGGCCGTAAAGACGAAACAGACCACCTCCCTGCAAACGAGGCAACCCCCAAAAGTCTCCCGAAATGTGCAAAGGTTCGATTTTCCCTTTTTGCTGCCAGTAATTTTCCCGTTCCGGGAGTTTAACCAACAAAAGTGACACCATGACCCTCGACACTGGAAATATTCTATTAATAGGTTCAGTCTTACTGTTCATCAGCATTCTGGCTGGGAAAGCCGGTTACCGCTTTGGCGTCCCGATGTTGCTGCTGTTTCTCGGCGTGGGCATGTTTTTCGGAAGCGATGGCCTCGGCATCCAGTTCAACAACCCCTCCGCCGCCCAATTTATCGGCATGATGGCCCTGAGCATCATTCTGTTTTCGGGTGGTATGGATACCAAATACGCCGATATCAAACCCATCGCCGCACCCGGTATTCTACTGGCCACGTTAGGCGTACTGTTGACCGCTCTGCTTACCGGTACACTGATATATTACATCTCCGGCATTCTAACCGGAATTCCGAGCCTCACCTACGCCGAATCGCTGCTGTTGGCTGCCGTCATGTCCTCTACCGACTCGGCCTCCGTCTTTTCCATATTACGATCCAAGGGGTTGAAACTGAAAGAAAACCTTCGTCCAATGCTCGAATTGGAGAGCGGTAGTAACGACCCCATGGCCTACATGCTGACCATTCTGTTGATTCAGATCATCCAATCCGGCGATATGAGTTTCTCGCAGGCTATCATGATGCTGCTGCAACAATTTATTATTGGCGGACTGCTCGGCTACCTGCTGGGTAGACTGGCCCTCTACATTATCAATCGCCTCAACATCGATAACGAAGCCTTCTACCCCATTCTGCTATTGGCCTGCGTATTCTTCATCTTCGCCTTTACCGATCTGTGCCGTGGAAACGGCTACCTGGCCGTCTATCTGGCCGGGTTGGTCATTGGCAACCACAAAATACTGCACAAAAAGAGTATCCAAACCTTCTTCGACGGTTTTGCATGGCTGTTTCAACTGATCATGTTCCTCGCATTGGGTCTGCTGGTCAACCCCAAAGAGCTGCTGCCGGTAGCGGGGATCGGCCTGCTGGTCGGCGGAGCCATGATTCTGCTGACCCGTCCAATCAGCGTTTGGCTCTGTCTGCTTCCCTTCCGCAAAATAAGCACCCGGGCCAAATTCTACGTCTCCTGGGTGGGATTGCGCGGAGCGGTACCCATCATCTTTGCCACCTACCCCCTCATCGCCGGACTTGAGAACGCCCACACCATCTTCAATATCGTCTTCTTTATCACGATTCTTTCACTGCTGGTACAGGGCACGACGGTCAATTACTCGGCTCTTTTACTCAAATTAGGGCGCGTGGCTACCTCCACCAAAAAAGAGTTCGGGATCGAGTTGCCCGATGAGATCAAATCGACCATGGTCGAACTGAATGTCACCCCCGCCATGCTGGTCAAAGGTGAACGGCTTATGGATATCGATCTGCCCGACAACACGTTGGCTGTTATGGTCAAACGTCAGGGCCAATTCTTCATTCCGAGCGGCAAAACAAAACTGGCAGCAGGCGACATTTTACTGTTGCTGTCCGACTCGGCAAGCGATCTGCAAGAGCTCCGACGCAAACAAATCGCCGGCTAAGGTGCGGATTACGCGACAAAATATTGCGAATCCGGATATTTTTCTCTAAATTTGTCGCTCCTTTTGGAGTAACCACATTAAAACGCACAGTCGTATGAAAATTTGTGAAATCACGGGTAAGGTGGCGCAGGTCGGCAACAACGTCGCTCACTCGAACAAAAAGACCAAAAGGCGTTTCAATCCCAATCTGAAAACCAAACGCTTCTGGAGCGAAGAGGAAGGACGATGGATTACGCTCAAGGTCAGCGCAGCCGGCATCAAAACCATTAACAAGAAAGGTCTGTCAGTAGCCCTCCGGGAAGCTGCCGCACCCCGCAAAGTTTATTAATCAAAAAGCTGAAACATCATGGCAAAGAAAGGTAACCGGGTGCAGGTAATCCTCGAATGCATTGAGCAGAAAGAGAGCGGTCTGCCCGGCATGTCACGGTACATCACCACCAAAAACAAAAAGAACACTCCCGACAGGATGGAACGTAAAAAATACAACCCGATCCTGAAACGAGTAACCATTCACCGCGAAATCAAATAAGGTTGAATCATGGCAAAGAAAGTAGTCGCAACACTGAAAACGGGCACTGGTAAAGCGTTTACCAAGTGTATTAAGATGGTCAAATCCGAGAAGACCGGCGCTTATGCGTTCAAGGCAGAGATCGTTCCTAACGAACAGATCAAGGATTTCTTCGCTAAAAAATAGTCGAAAGGCATCTTAATACAAAAAGCTCCTTAATTATTAAGGAGCTTTTTGTATTTTTGGGCGGTGGCATTTTGCCTGCTAAACATGCAGTTGCTTCTCTGTGAGGGAGGAGGCCAATAGAGCATAAAGTCCTATAAACCTACAAAGGAGCGCAAAGGGTTTCGAGGCAAAAGCAATTGCACACCCGTTACACGCAGATACGATTCCGGTATTGAATGCCGTTCCCTACTGTACTGTGGGAGAGAATCGTTCGAACAGACACGGCCCCGGCCGCAACACAAACGACCAAAACTGAAAATCGATATGGGACTGTTCAATCTCTTTTCGAAAAAGGAGAATAAAGAGGATCTAAACAAAGGGCTCGCCAAGACCAAAGAGGGGGTATTTTCCAAACTGGCCCGCGCCATTGCCGGAAAATCCAAGGTTGATGAAGAGGTGTTAGACAACCTCGAAGAGATCCTGATCACCTCCGATGTGGGGGTCGATACCACCGTACGCATCATCGAGCGCATCGAAAAGCGTGTTGCCACGGACAAATACATGAACACAAACGAGCTGAATGCCATTCTGCGCGATGAGATCACCGCCATGCTCGAAGAGAACCGCGATGGCGAGGGGGCACTATCCTTCGAACGTCAGAACGGTAATCCTTTTGTCGTCATGGTGGTGGGTGTCAACGGGGTAGGTAAAACCACAACCATCGGCAAGCTGGCCGCCAAACTCACCAAAGCAGGCAAAAAGGTCTATATCGGAGCTGCCGACACCTTCCGTGCTGCCGCGATCGACCAGTTGGCCGTATGGGCTGAACGGGCCGGAGCTACCATGATCCGCCAGGAGATGGGTTCTGATCCGGCATCGGTCGCTTTTGACACCTTGCGCTCGGCCGTCGCCAACAATACCGACGTAGTGTTGATCGATACAGCGGGCCGCTTGCACAACAAAATCGGATTGATGAACGAGCTGACCAAAATCCGTAACGTCATGGCGAAGGTGATTCCAGACGCTCCGCACGACGTAATGTTGGTACTTGACGGTTCAACGGGACAGAATGCTTTTGAACAGGCTAAACAGTTCACCCAGGCCACCAAAGTCACCTCACTGGCCATCACCAAACTGGATGGAACGGCCAAAGGGGGTGTGGTTATCGGCATCAGCGATCAATTTAAGATTCCAGTCCGTTATATCGGAGTAGGTGAAGGGATCGACCAGTTGCAGGTATTCAACCGCAAAGAGTTTGTGGACAGTCTGTTCAGCTAATCGAAATCAGGCTACAACGACCGGCTCCGATCAATCTTCCCAATAAAATCTGCAATACAGATTTTTGACAGCAAACAGGCCTTTAGCCAAATCTTCCATCCATTCACATCCTACAATGATGGAGGACAAATCAGCCATTGCCCTGACCATAAACGCAATCGGCTGGTTGGACTCAACTATATACAGATCACTCCATACGACCGGCAGCAATTGCGTATAACAATGACACGTCAATCATGGTGCAAGCTTGAGACAAATGGTAGTATCTGTGGTATGTAGAAAGAGTTTTATTCATTATCCTGCTATTTGCAGGTGTTGCTCTGACAAAAAATCAACAGCGAAAAAGAATCGTATCGTATAGCATCTAACTGCAACCGGAGACCCTGCGTGGTCTTTGCTCAATACCAACCTTTACGATCTACCATTCTATCATCGATTTTCCGCCACCGGCACCGCTTTATCTTATCTACCCAACCATAGCAAAACGTCCGATTCGATCGGGCGTTTTATTTTTTATAACAATTTTATTATCTGCATTTTACCGAACAACACACAACCAGTAACATTTCCTCAAGGTTTTCAGAAAAGAGCTATCAATACCGTATTTTCAGGGTAGTTTGCAGCGGTAGTGGCACACCTTTAACAGATAACACAGAGAGGACTCCTACAATTTTCTTCGATCCGTTGCGTAGACCATTCTCAGCAACTCGGAAACATTTGATAAGATATTTACACTGAATCGTTTGGAGATACAGCAACTTTGTTATAACTTTAACAGTGACGATATTGATCAGGATTGACAGCCCCATTTTCAATCATCATCCGAAGATAACGGCACACTGTCGCCACTCGTCCTACCCTTTACTTCCAACCTAAATTTGCGGCTTATGAAACGGTGGTGGATTCTCTTCGCTATGGTACCGCTCCTACTCGGGAATGCCATGTTTTATGCCCAACCGGGAATGCCCTCCCGCACAACCTCACCGGCACCCTCCAGTCAGACTTCCGACCCAAACGTCGGACAAAAGATAACGGAACAATTTAAAATCAGTACGTTACAAGATTGGATGAACGCAGCGCGTAACGATTCGCTATTTTCTGCGTTGACCGCCCTGTTCAATCGTGTCCCAAAAACCACAGGGGAATTCAAAAAAGACCCAGACAAACTATTGCTACTCTATGCTGCATCGGTCTTTCGTGTCGACGAATACATGTCCATACCGATCCTTGAAGCCCGATTCGACTCCTTGGTCCAAGCAGGCCAATGGAAAGAGGCCTACGATTTGGCTCAGGAGATTCTGTGTATTTCACCGATTACCCCCTACATTTTATCGGAAACCATCAAACTAAAACAACAATTCGATCCCGAGGCAACCAACGAACTCTCCTCATTGCGGAATCGGCTTAAACTCGGCCTCCAAACAATCGAATATTTAGGCAATGGCAGCAAACGCATCCCGTTTGTCGTCATGAATATGGAGGACGAATTTCTCTACTTGTCTGAAGTTCTGATGATCGACTCTCTCGATGCCTTCGAATGGGAGACCAATACCCCTCCGGATGTCTACATCAACAAAGTGGCGCTAATGGAGGAGGATGCACAGTATCTGGGCAAAGACACGCTCTGGTTCAATGTCTCCGGACCCATGCGCAGACTTGACAGAATGATGGAACTCGCCTTGGAGCAAATGGTCAACGAAATAGAGCCAAGTGACACGACCCAACAAAACGGTTACCTCAAGAAGTCACTACCTATCCGAAATCTTCCTTTCGGACCGCCACCCATCACTCCACAGAGAGATTCGCTTACGCCTCCACAAAAGACAGAAACGCCCCCTTCCACCCGACTTTCACTGATTCAATGGTCCACAGAGGGGACAGTGGGGACCGACGATCCGACTACCGCTTGGAATTTCCCTGACTCTAAGGTTCAAATCGTTTCGAGGCTGTCTATTACCCTATGCCTGATTGTCCCAAAACACACCTCCATTTCCCAAAATGTCAGGGAATTTCATACACAGCTTCGGTCTGAGATACCTTTTCAACAAGCCCGAAGTTGCACGAACACCGTCTGAATGGGACAATCCACAATGCACACCAGGCAGATGAACTTCAAAGGCCCGACAAGAAGACATAAAGTTCAACTCTGCAAACCCTACAACCATGAAACGAATCTTTTCATTCGGGGCGGCAGCCATCTTACTGGCTGGACTCTTGCTAAGCCTGAATGTCCCCGGCAATCCGCCTGAGGCAACCTCACCAAACGAACCGTCCCAAACCAAGCCGATCGACAGCGCCGCACTGGACAATTCAGATCTCCTATTTCAGCAATACCGGGCCGAACAGATTGCCCGTATGCCTATGGATTCAACCGGCGCACTGGATCTGCAGGCCTGGGGCAGAGATGCCTGCAATGATTCGCTGTTTAATGCACTGGCTGAACAATTTGCAAAGTTGCCGCATACCGAATCATACTTTTTGAATGACATCAACAACATGATGATTCTTTTTTACGGGGTCAATTATCGGTCAGACAACGCCTCGTTGTTGATGCGCGAACAGGAGTTCGATCTCAATTTTCGCAAAGGAAACTACAAAAAGGCATTCCAAATTGCGCAAGAAATTCTGAAATTTGCACCGGCTTCACCGCACGTACTGGATGTAACCGCATTTTTACAGTTTAAGCTCGACTCTACAGCCAAAGAGGCGATCCAATCTTACCAGGCACGTGCCATGTGGTGTCTTTTTGCGATGGATATATTGGGAGATGGAAGCCAACAAGCTCCAATCCTGATTACCAACGTGTCGGATGAATATTTCTATCTTGCCCGGAAATTAAAGGTTTTTAAAATCGAAGGACAGGAGATGATAACCAACCCGATCACAGGGGCCGAATGTGACGTACTGACTCTCAGCGAAGAGGATGCAAAACGCTTGGGGCGCGATGCAATCTGGTTCGATGCCGATTTCTCGATGCAAAGGATGTGGAGACTGCTCAACACCCCCTCTGACTCGGATTAAGAGGAACAAGAAGATCGGAACATACCGAAACAGGAAACGCACTATGTTTTTATCCTCAAACGAACGAATGGACGATCGCAAACCGGACCACAGAGCCTACCCAATGAAAACACGCCCACAGAAACGGCACCATAATCAATAAAACCCGAGGCAGACAGATTCGATTGGCATAACGATGGTGGCTGCCCCAATGCAGATTCATGAAAAAGAGACTTATTAACGTTGTCACACTCGGTTGCTCGAAGAACCTTGTCGATTCGGAACACCTGATGGCGCAGCTTCGTCGCAACAATTTCGATATCATTTACGACTCCAACTCGACAGACGCCAAGATTGTCATCATCAACACCTGTGGCTTTATCGGCGATGCCAAAGAGGAGTCGATCAACACCATTCTCGGTTTTGTCCGGGCCAAAGAGGCCGGCGAAATCGACCATCTCTTTGTCATGGGCTGCCTGGCGGAACGCTACAAAAAGGATCTCGAAAAGGAGATTCCCGAGGTTGACCAATATTTCGGTGTAAACGATCTCTCGAAGATCATCGAACAGGTGGGCGGCACCTACCGCAACGAATTGACCGGTGAACGTATGTTGACTACTCCGGCCCACTATGCCTATCTCAAAATTTCAGAAGGGTGCAATTGGGGTTGCGGTTACTGTGCGATTCCGCTGATTCGGGGACGGCACGTTTCGGTTCCGATGGAACAGCTGGTTGCCGAAGCGGAGGGGTTAGCTCGTCAAGGGGTCAAAGAGTTGATCGTTATTGCCCAGGATACTACCTACTACGGCATGGATCTGTACGGCGAACGCAAATTGGGGGAACTGCTCCACAAACTCTGTCAAATTGACGGCATCGAGTGGATTCGTCTGCACTATGCCTACCCGACACACTTCCCGGAACAGGTGATTGAGGTGATGCGTGACGAGCCGAAAATCTGTAAATACCTCGATATTCCGTTCCAACACATCAGCGACAGCCAGCTCAAAAGCATGCGTCGCGGATTGACCAAAGCAGAGACTTATACCCTGATTGAAAAGCTGCGTCAAGAGATTCCCGATATTGCGCTGCGTACCACCCTGCTGACCGGCTATCCGGGCGAGACTGAGGCCGATTTCGAGGAGTTGCTGCAATTTGTCCGCGATATCCGTTTCGAACGGCTCGGAGTCTTCCCATACAGCGAGGAGGAGGGCACCTACTCGGCCACTCAGCTGCACGACGATGTTCCGGAAGAGGTCAAACAGCAACGGGTTGATCGCATCATGGAGCTGCAAAACGAAATTTCGCTCGAAAACAACCAGAAGCGTATCGGTCGCATCGAACGGGTCATTCTTGATCGTCGCGAAGGTGACTATTGGATCGGAAGAAGCCAATACGACTCCCCCGAAGTGGATACCGAAATTTTTATTGATTTTTCGAACAGCCAAAATGCGAGCGACTCTACGGTAGATTCGGGCTCTTTAGAGGGGACTACTGCCAACCCTGCCTCAGAACCGATCAGCAAACGTTCCAACACCTCGACTCCACAAAACGCTTCCGGTACACATGCAGCCTCCGACACGACGACCAATCCCTGCACGCTCGACCCGGATCAATTGATTCCGGGCACATTTCTGCAGGTGAAGATTACCGAGGCCGAAGATTACGATCTGTATGCCACCCCAGTCGGATTGGATGCATAAATCCTGCAACACTCCACTGTTTGCCAGACGCTCCAGCGGCCCCCAAACCCAATACATCTATTCCCCGGGCAGTACAGCAGACCCGCACAGGAGACCGACTTGGTAAACGCGACACGGGGCATAATCGCCCCTGGATAATAAAGGGACCGCCTGAAAATTGGCCTGTGGGGTAAAGAGAGTGTGAGGAAAAGCAGAGGAGAAGCAAATTGAATCTGGCGAACAATTTTCCCCAAGCACCTATCATTACACGACTCTTGCGGGCAGTTTCCTTCCTTACAGGGAATTCTATATCAACTCCACCCCCGTCAGCCCCCTTAACGAACTTTAGAATAAAGTTTCCACACACTCTGCCACAGATCTCCAACCACCCACACCCCACCAAACAACACCGCATCCAAGCAGGGTTTACTCCAAATTGACCATAAGGTAGAATTGTTCGCACATTTAGCAAACAAATAAGCGCCTGATTGACAAAATATTTATTGGAAACCACCGTTGAATATCCCTACAGAGATTGGAATATTCATAATAATTTGTTAATTTTGAATTGAAGAAACATTCTTCGGAACACTGACGTGGAGAGCAAAACAATCATAGCCACGCTGAAGGGTCAGGTCGGCAAGCTGCTGGACGACAACCGGATGCTGCGCACCGAGCTTCGAAAACTCGTTGCTGAACGTGAACGCATCGCCCTCCAGAAACGGGAAGCCGAAGAGAAGATACTCGCTTTGGAAAAACGGGTGCGAACGCTCGAAACAGCACGTGCCTTTGCGGGATCCAAAGCTGACAACCGAGCGGCAAGACTACGCGTCAATCGCCTCATCCGAGAGATAGACAACTGCATTGCCCTGATGAACAGGTAAACGCATATACGCACATGGCCACAAGGCGGATTACGGTCAAAATCGGAGGGAAAGAGTACCCGATGACCATTAACCAAAATGACGAAGAGAAATATCGCCGGGCCGCCAAGGAGATCAATAAATTGATCGCCGCTTATAAAGCCAGCTATGTGGCTGAGCCCGAGGATTACCTCGCGATGGCAGCCATTCAGGTGGCCGTAGGGAAAGTAACCCTAGAGATGGATCGTTCGTTGAGCAACCAGCTGGAGGAGTTGGATGCCCTGAACCGAGAAATCGACAACTACTTGAATGACGTCAAACTGTGAGTCAAAATAGTACGTTCTTTACATAGACCTTAGGAATAAGCCCGCACGGATTCCTTTTTAACTTTGCGAAACTCAACACTTTAAAAATTGGGGTCAAGCTCAGTTTTTCAAAAACAGGCCTTACCCTCCTTCGGGAGGTTTCTCGCTTCGGCGGGGACGTTGGAAGTTTGCGAGTTACGGCAGCCCCACACATGACGAGACAGGAGCTTCGTCAAACCCAAAGAAGGTTCCCCGTGCGGGCATTTTTTATATTGTTACGGACACAATTTAAACACTCAATATATAACGGACATGAACATACTGATAATCGTACTGGTCGTGCTGATCGTCCTTGCCGGCGCAGCATCCTACTACATCATACAGAAGGCTTTGGCTCGTAAAGCCGCTATTCTCAAAGAGGCTGAGACCGAAGGTGAAATGATCAAAAAAGAGCGTATTCTCCAAGCCAAGGAGAAGTTCATTCAGCTCAAAAGCGAACACGACCGGATGGTAAACGAGCGCAACCAACGCCTGGCTCAAAGCGAACAACGCGCCAAACAGCTCGAAAACAATCTGCAACAACAGCAGCAAGAGCTGAACAAAAAGCTCAAAGAGCAGGACAATCTGCGCAATCAACTTGAGTCTCAACTGCAAAGCATCGAGCGCAAAAAGGAGGAGATCGAACGCAAGCTCAAGGAGCAGAACATGCACCTGGAGCAGATCAGCGGCATGAGCAGCGAAGAGGCCAAAAACGTTCTGATCGAGAACATGAAGGCTGAAGCCAAAACCGAAGCTCTCGCCTACATCAACGAGACGATGGAAGAGGCCAAGATGACTGCTAACAAAGAGGCCAAGAAGATTGTGGTTCAGACGATTCAGCGTGTTGCGACCGAGGCAGCCATCGAGAACTCGGTAACCGCCTTCAACATCGACTCGGATGAGGTGAAGGGTCGTATCATTGGCCGTGAAGGACGTAACATCCGAGCTTTGGAGGCTGCAACCGGCGTAGAGATTATTGTAGATGATACCCCCGAAGCGATCATTCTGTCGGGTTTCGATCCGGTTCGCCGAGAGATTGCCCGATTGGCCCTACATCAACTGGTTACGGACGGTCGTATTCACCCGGCACGTATTGAAGAGGTGGTGGCCAAGGTTGAAAAACAGATCGAAGAAGAGATCATCGAGGTGGGTAAACGTACCGCCATAGACCTCGGTATTCACGGTCTGCATCCGGACATGATCCGCCTGATCGGTAAGATGAAATACCGCTCATCATACGGTCAGAACCTGCTGCAACACTCTCGTGAAACAGCCAATTTGTGTGGCATCATGGCTTCTGAATTGGGCCTCAATGCGAAACTGGCCCGCCGTGCCGGTCTGCTGCACGACATCGGAAAGGTTCCCGATGACGAACCCGAATTGCCACACGCAATTATCGGTATGCGTTTGGCAGAGAAATACAAGGAGCGTCCCGAAGTGGTCAACGCAATCGGAGCTCACCACGATGAGGTAGAGATGAATAACCTGATCGCACCGATCGTTCAGGTTTGCGATGCAATCTCCGGAGCTCGTCCAGGAGCACGACGCGAAGTGGTGGAATCCTACATCAAACGTCTCAAGGAGATGGAGGATCTGGCCCTGAGCTATCCGGGCGTGATGAAGACCTATGCAATTCAGGCCGGACGTGAACTGCGTGTAATTGTCGGCAGCGATAAGATTTCCGATCAGGATGCCGACCAGCTCTCACACGATATTGCCAAAAAGATCCAGGACGAGATGACCTACCCGGGACAGGTGAAAATCACGGTCATTCGTGAAACTCGTTCGATCAGCTATGCAAAATAACGCCGGGGACGGGGCCGTGAGATACAACTGGAGCGTTTTTCACCACTCATAGCGGGCGAATACCTCCCAACAGACCTCGAATCGGGCAATTCACTGAACTAACTAAAAAAGCCTTCTCGAATGGAGAAGGCTTTTTTAGTTTCATTTTCAGAAAGAGCCAAGAAGGAAAGGAAAAAGGAAAGAGATACAGGAAACGATCCAAAAGAGATCAATAATTAGAACAGTCCATCTGTTTTCAACGGCTCACATCGCAATGATCAGACGTCCGTGTCTTACTTGATACTCACCTTTGTTAATTTCCCCTTCCGGAAATGCGTGACGTATCCACATTCGATTCAACTCTTCGGGTACGAAATTCTTTACCACTCTTAAACTTATATTGCATAGACACCACTAACATCGGCCGATTTCCCCAAAAAAAGGACTCTTCATAAAAGCTGGGATTATACACACGTCTCCAGGAATTATGCGTACCGAAAATATCATTAACTTGCAGACTGACAGTCATCTTGTCCTTAAATAATTGCTGAACAACCCCTGCGTTGATATAATAGGCCCCGTCATACTGCGTGTATTCATTCCGATTGCGGGTGTAGCCATATGCACTGAGATTCAAAAAAGTTCCCTCCCTCAACGTAAATGTATTAACCAGATTTCCTGTAATCCGGTGATTATTTTTCCGATATTGATCAATGTGATACCAGGCAAGTGACCCGACCAAATTAGCCTTAATACTCCACCAGGGTGTCACCTGTATTGGCACGGCCGCCGACATGTACCACATGCTGCTGTTAGACTGGTTTTCAGGCGTATGAATCAAGCCAATCGGATTCTCTGGATCGACCCGCGGTGTGGAGACCCATACGCCGGTCATCAAGTAAACCCCTGCAGTTAAGGTATATTTCTGTCGTATAATCCAATTCAGTGACATTTCGTGTGAAAAACTCGGTTTCAGTTTCGGGTTTCCAACTGAAACTTCCGTTTCGCTGACCGGTCGACGCAACGGCACCAACAACCAAAAACTCGGACGACGAATCTTGCGAGCATAACTGAAAATCAACTGGTCGGAATTTTTAAACGGAAAAATCAAATTGGCCTGCGGAAAAAAACTGACATAATTCTGCTTCTCAATATTATTGGCTCCGGCTACTGCTGGCATAGCGTAGGTATGTTCGATCCGCAAGCCGAAATCCAGACTAAATTTATTGCTAAATGTATAAGCATAACTACCATAAACTGCCGAAATATGCTCGTCGTAAACGATGTCGTAAGTCTGGTCGGGCCGCACAACCCACTGCTCACCCACCTGATCCTCATATTTCATCCAGCTGTCTACTTTGCTAAATATATATTTAAACCCGGTTTTAATTCGTGCGTGCCCCCCGACTCTCAAATTAAAATCGCCGGCCACCGAGTATAAATTATTCTTTGATTCATTGCGACTACGATACGTATATGTGTCTCCGGGCAGAATATGGTCCACATCGACATTGCCTCCTGTATACGGATGAGTCTTTACATAATCGACCAACAGCTTAAAGGTGGAACCTGCAGTATCGAGCTTGGCAATATAGTTGGCAGACAAGTTCCAGTTTTTCTGCTTATTCAGATAGGTATAATCGCTCTCGATATTTCCCAAATGATTCCCGTTATAAAAAACCGTATCGACAACACTCATGTATGATTTTTGAGGGAAAAATCCTCTAAAATTAGCCTCTAAACCTACACTGTGCTTAGGATTGATATCATAAATAACACCTACACGCCCAGTAGGATTATCTCCTAAACTATTCTGTTTCCATTGAGATCTAAAACTATATCCGTTGTCATTGATTCTTTGGGCAATCCCATATCCATAATATTTGCTACGATCTTCGCTCAAATCAGCATACAGGCTCAAGTTGTCATGACGGTAATTAATACTAAACGAAGGTTGGATATATTGCTGGGGATTGTTATTCAACCGGGTTCCATAACGTATTCTCAACGATCCCTCCAGACCGTTATTCCACTGTTTGCGTAATGTCAGCTTGATAATTCCACCTTGCGCAACAGCTTCGTGCTCAACTCCTCCAATCGGAAAGACCTCTATGCGTTGAATATCTTCAGCCCGAATCGAATACAGATACTGAATCAGGGCTTCACCTGACTCGCGTACCAATCGATCATTCACATAAACCTGAACATTTTCTTTTCCGTTGATCGAAATACCTCTTCGTTCGTCAATCCAGACAGTAGGTGAAAGATCAAGCATCTCTTTGGCTGTTTGTCCGGCTGCAAGCGGAGAATTGCCTACATTGACAATGAACCGATCCGCTTCACGTTCGATCATCTTGGCTTGTACGACGACGCCATCCAACTCCGTCCATACAGGCTCAATTACTACATCTCCCAAATCCAAGGACGATGTTAGAGCTATTTGTTGATTTAAAGAGTTATACCCCAAAAAGGAGGTACGAAGCGAATAATTTCCGGCAGGAACTTCTAAAAGGAAACGTCCCTGATCATCAGAGCTCTCACCATAGACTTTCGTTGAGTCAGCAACCGATTTCAGTAATATGGTTACATAACTCACGGCTGTTCCATCCGGATCTACAATGCGCCCGGAGAGCGAAAAACGTTCATTTTGAGCTTGTAGAGAGAGGCTACATCCTAACAACATAAAGAGCAACACTCTTTTCATTGTTTGCATACTAACCATTAGCATCACGTTAATAGATTATGAATGTTTACAATTACTTGGGGTCTATTCAAATATAACAAAAAAAACTATTAAATCCAATGGAACAACCAGGTTAACAATAAGTTAACACACACTAACCGATTAAATTCATTGCCTGCTATTTCAAGCATACTATTTAGGCAAATTTGAGACAGGAAGTGCTGCTGAATGATACTATTTTGAACTTTTCTATCATCTATCCACATCACAACAAACACAGGAACAAGCCCCTTCAACCAATGATGAACTGCATATAAATTATTTAACAGGGTGAAGAACAATACACGTGACGGACACAAAATCGTCAGATTATTCATTACCCAACGCTAAAATAAGTGTAGGATAACTGTTATTTCTCTGGCTATAACCACTCACACCCAACGCTCTATAGAGAAAAAGAGAAAGGGGATTTACTCCAGTTTTAGACAACCCTGCCCAAATGAATGCCTGATCATCTGAAAAATACAAATCACTATACTACTTACCCCACTGTAGATAGATCCATCCCCCTCCAAGAATCAAAAGCCACATCGGAGAAAAACAACATGTTTAACGACAAAATGGACCCTGTTTTTTTAACAAAATTTGTATTTTTGTAAAGCATCCCATTCACTTATGACGTTTCTGCAGGAGATCAAAGAGATGCTCTCAACCTGGAGAGCAACCGCTGTGTTGTTATTGCTGCTATCGGTGGCAATGGGTGCCGCCATCTTTTTAGAGAGTGGTTTGGGTACAGAAGCTGCCCTCAGTGTCATCTACCACTCCTGGTGGTTCTTTCTGCTGTTCGGTTTATTGGTGGCCAATTTCATTCTCCTATCCCAGAAACTGCTGCTCAACAAACGAAGACATTGGGGCGTTCTGCTCCTACATTACGGTTTTACAGTAATTCTGCTCGGAGCTTTTACGACCCATCTTTGGGGATATGAGGGCACCCTACGAATTCGGATCGGACAAAGTACCAATCAATTGGTCACATCAGATGGGACATTGCACGAATTGCCGTTTAGTCTCGCTTTGCGTGATTTCAGACTGGTCCGGTACCCGGGATCCAACACCCCCTCTTCGTATGAAAGTGACCTGACGATCCAGGAGGGAACCCAAACACGTGAGGTGTCCATCAGCATGAACAATATTGCCCGAAACGGCAATTACCGCATTTACCAATCTTCGTACGATCCCGACGAACAAGGCACAATCCTCACCATTAACCACGACCCGGCTGGAAATAGTATCACCTATGCCGGATATGTTCTGTTGTGTGGCGGTTTGATCGGGTCGATCGCCCAACGTGGATCGCGGTTCCGCATGTTGCTGTCACGCCTTGAAAACCGGCCTCAAACAAGCGCACTGGAACCAAATGTCAACAAAACCGCAACTCCGCGCTGGGATTGCCCTGTAACCAGGAATGAGTCTACCACTCTACCGCAAGATTCTCGCCCCGCATGACCTCCAAACAATTCAAATACCTCTACTTGAGCATATTGTTGGCGCTCTGCGTCACGACCATCAGTCGTGGCTACTACCTCAAGCACCATACCAACGACGGGAACCCCTTTGAACGGGCATTCGAAACCTTGGTTCCAGACGGCTTGTTGGGGATCAACCATGCGATCAACGATTCGCTATCCGATCTGCAAGAGACCAAAAAGATGGAACGCACTATCAAGCGTTTTATGGACCGTTGGGAGATCAAAGGTGCCTCCTTTGCCGTTATGAAGGATGGCAAATTACTCTACAGCAAAGGTTTTGGTATTGCCGACAGTGCATCGGGCGATTCGGTCAATGTGGGTAATATTTTCCGAATAGCTTCGCTCTCCAAGCTGATTACAGCGACCGGTATTATGAAGCTTTGGGAGGATGGGAAACTGTCGTTGGACCAAAAGGTGTTTGGAGAAAAGGGAATTCTCAATGACTCGGCCTTCCTGGATATCAAAGATCCGCGTATTCGAGAAATTACAGTCGAACATCTGCTGCGCCATCAAGGCGGCTTCTCGACTCGTGCAGGCGATCCTCTCTTCTGTATGCCCGCAATCGCCCGCAATCGGCATATAGACCATCCGATGACTGTGGATGATATGGTACAATTTGCGGCCAGCACCCGACTGCGTTTCCGTCCGGGAGCAGGCAATGCTTACTCGAATTTAGGTTATGTCGTTTTGGGCAAAGTGATCGAAAAGGTGAGCGGGATGCCCTACGAGACCTACATCCAAGATAGCATACTGAAACCCATTGGTTGCTACGACATGCATATTGGCTACTCGGAAGCAGACAAACACTATCCGAACGAAGTGCACTACTATGAGCCCTCTGATGCCGAACCTGTCGAGTGCTATGACGGCAGCGGACGGATGGTACCTCGCAGCTACGGTGGCTCCGACCTCCAGATTCTGGGCAGTGCGGGTGGCTGGGTGGCTTCGCCAACCGAATTGATGAAGTTTATTACCGCAATCGATCCGAACGATTCGAAACCCAACATTCTCAAACCTGCCACAATCGCCTACATGACAGAAAGAGATACTCGGAAATTTCCAATAGGTTGGATGCGGACCACTGCACATAACGATTGGTCACGTACAGGTTCCCTGGCCGGATCGAGTGCCATGCTGAAGCGCCAAAGCAACGGCTATACATGGGTATTTATCACCAACACCAGTTCATGGTCAGGCTCGCGGTTCCCGAACAAGATTGGCGCCATGATTCGCACAGCGCTCAACAATGTCAAAGATTGGCCGGATCGGGATCTGTTCATCAATGCAGCCAACACCTCCGACAACCCGGTTTTGCGAGCAGAAGTCGGGGCCGCTCAACATCACAAGCCCACCCTCGGAGACGAAGTATCCTCAAAAGCCTCTAAACTATAATGTGGCTATAGGTGTACAGCAATACGGTTGCAACGATCAGACACTCCCTACACCCAATATCGTCGCCGTTTCCTCTGGTATTCTATCTGTAGAACAACAATCTTTTGTCACTGCGCTGTATAACTAATTTAAAAAGGCGATACACAGGTCGATCGGTTCCCCTACCCCAATACACACCTTGTAAGCGACTTCATCACACGAGCACGGCTTCAAGACAAATCAATAGCTAAGCGGCAGCGCACACTATTCTCCTACACAGCTATACCGAATTCGTTCACCGGCAGTGATACCATCTCAACCATTTGACCAATAAAATAAAGGCCAACAATATATGTTGGCCTCTTATATACTAAAATCATTAACTTCTATAAGCAATAAACAAATCTTAACCGGATCTGGTTTCCCAAACTGCCATCGCACTTATCAACAGCATAACCAGAAACAGCATCTGATGCCATCCAGGCTCATAACACAGTCAAACCGTAGCTAAACTGTTTCTTCACAAAGCCTTTCGGAATCTTTCAAAACCAGGTGCATCACATCATACACAAAAAGATGCTACAAACCGGAAGAAATACCTGAACGGCAAGAAAATGGGCAAGAACTTATTTCTCCAGACCATGCAGGGTCCGTTCGATATAACTCTTGTAATCTTTCACCACCGGGACATAATCGCTACCGAACAAAGGCGACGAAATCAGGAAATCGGCAGAAGAGCGGTTAACTGCGGTCGGTACATTGTACAAGGTTGCCAGACGCAACAGTGCCTTGACATCCACATCATGAGGCTGAGCCTGCATTGGATCCCAAAAGAAAATCAAAGCCTCAACACCTCCCTCTGCAATCAGAGCCCCAAGCTGCTGGTCTCCGCCCAATGGACCCGATTTCAGGAATGTAATATCAAAATGGGCCTGTTGATTGCCTCGACGTTCCATCAGCGTATGAGCCACCATCTTGCCAGTCGTACCGGTACAGATCAAGTGATGCTGCAACAGTTTTTCCCAGTTCCAATCAACCCATTCAGCCAAATCACGCTTCATGTTGTCGTGTGCCACCAGAGCCACTCGTTTTTTCATATCCATAGGTAATAGGTATTAAGATGAGTTGATACAAAGATAGTAAACTTTGATTCCAGTCCGACCAGCTTTATAAAATTTACACTAACGATAACATAACCGAGCCGACAACTTCACTATTTAACCATCTGATCAAGTATGTGACATCGAAAATAGAGCTCATAAGATTATTCAGGACAGATTTTCGCAAACGCCTGTTATACAAACGTGTTAAAGGCAACAACATACCACCCAGACTTTTCTTCCCCCTCGGTCATAATCTCATCAGGCAGCACAACCGAAGCTATTTCTCTTTTCAAAAAACAGTTTTTACCCAAAAGTCTGGAACAGAAGTTAGAACAGACCACAAAGTCACCGAAACAAAAAAATTACATCACTCAGCCTATTTCGGTTCTTCCCTTGACACCGGATCGCTGGTTACCTTCCTGTCAACAAAAAAGGATCAACCCTGCAACAACGCTCCGGATTGACCCTCATGCTCAAAAACTATGTTTAATTAGTCTTTCCAAAATGGGCTTTTACAGATAAAATGGGGATTCTTCAAAGACTCCTTATTGTAATGGAGTGGACCACCGGCCAACTGCTCGACACGTCCACCCGCCTCTTTGAGAATCACTTCACCTGCAGCCGTATCCCATTCGCAGGTGGGCGAAGTCCGCACATAGACATCAACCAACCCTTCAGCCAACATACAAAACTTGTACGAACTCCCTTGCTGAATAACGACAGCTGTGGGGTGCTGACACTTAATGCGAGAGATGTATTCAAAGGTCTCATCCGTATTGTGAGACCGGCTAACCGCAATGCGTAACGGCTCATTGGCCTTATCGGTCAACGGTAACCGTTCTGCACCCTCGAAAATAGCCGCATAGCTCTGCTCGGAAGCGGCATCAGGAGCCACATCACGCTTCAGATACGACCCCATACCGGAGACCGCAAAATAGATCTTGTGAATGTAAGGGACGTAGGTCACTCCGATCTGCGGACTATTCTCATACATCAACGCAATGTTGACCGTAAACTCGCCATTGCCTTTGATAAACTCTTTGGTACCATCCAACGGATCGACCATCCAAAAAAAGTCCCACCCGCGACGCTCTTCGTACAACAGATCACGTCCCTCCTCACTCAACAACGGAATATGAGTCGGACCGAGATAACTCTTGATCAACGTATGGGAGTCCCGATCCGCCAAAGTAATGGGGGTACGGTCACTCTTGAGATTCACCTCCAGATCGATCCCATCGTTGTATATTTCCAGAATTCGCGCCCCGGCACGCAGCGCAGCATTATACGCCTTCTCCAAGAAAAATTCAATTTGCTCTTGTGTCAACATGATTGCCGTTGTTTATATGGAGTGAGGTAAAGGGTTTATTATCGTAACGTAAATTCGTCAGTTCTATTACTGTTTTTGGGTCTTTTCATCGGCTTTATCGGCCCGAGCCTCCTTCTCCGACTCAAAGAATAGCACATGGTCGTTCGAAGCGGTCACCGTCGTCACCAGAGGCCCGCGATAACGCTTCCCCGCAGCATCGATCCAGATACCCCGCGGGAAACGGACCATCCGACTGTTCTTACCATCCAGCAAGGGGGCGATCAGATAACGCGATCCGAGCATAAACTGGTCGTCACAATTCGAAAAGCCATTGCGCGGGAATTCATACTCCAAGTGGCGCAATACCGGTTCTGCCGTACGTCTCGACTCGGTCATCAACTGTTCAAAATAGGTGCCCAGGCGAGATCGGTCATTGACAATGGCCTTGCATGAAGCCGCCACCTCCGGATCGGAGATGCGCCACGGAGCAAACGCAATGTTCATCACCGGCATCACCGACGAAAGCTGCAAATAACGTAAAAAGACCTTTGGATCGATCTTATCCAGATCGGCCAATTTCGATACGCGCGATCCAATCACCGTGTAGGGATACCCTAACAGGTTGGCCGATATCATATCGGAGGTCACTCTCCGCAAAAAATCCCAGTTAAAATCGAGATTCAACCGCAGGTTGTGGATGTAGGGAACTAAACCGGTTCCACGACTGACGGTGTACTGACAGAAATTACAATCACCGCTCAGTTCGCTCCAGCGCAGCAAGAAATCGCGCGCACCCCCTTTTGCAAACTGCAGATAGGGCAACGCTCCGGCACAATCGAACAGAAATCCATCGACTCCATATTGGTTGCGCAATTGAGCGAGGTGCTCTTGCAGGAGTGTCATCACCTCGGGACGAGTCACATCATAAAATGCGCTGTATCCCCCTGTCCATTCGGCCATGACAACCGAAGAGTCAGGACGCGAGACAAACACCCCCTCTTCGCGATAATGCCGGAAAATAGAGCCATCTCCGCTGACAAACGGAGTAATGGTCAACATCACCCGGAATCCTTTGGCATGGAGTGACTTTACCCAAGCACCGAAATCCTCGGCCAGATGTTTTCCGGGTTTATAGCTTCCGATCGAGGATTGCCAACCGGCCGGCACCACCAACGTTCCTGCCGGGTACCCGGACTGTAAAATCCGATCGGCATATTCACTCAGCTGCTCGCCGGTAGCCTCAAATCCCAACTCCAAATAGGGATCGTAAATCGGGGCCGTTGTCAGTTCCGGGGACGGGTTGTCACCTTCGGGCGGGAAATTGCGGTGACAGCAGACCAAATAGGCCTCCCGTAAGGTACGCCCCGCCGACACCGCCTTGATCTCCCCCAGTGGAGATTCAATCACGAAGCTATCTCCGGTAAAAGTAATGCTGAAAGGTTCAGGGCTCCAGATATAGCGGCCACGACTGGAAACCAGCAGCGGGGTCATCTGCGAACGACTCTGAGCGATATCGACCCGTTCGAAGGGCGCATCGAAGGGCATCGTACGCCCTCCGGCAATAAATATGCCCCACCATTTTTCGCCTTTAAGCAGTTCGATACGACTGGTAACGTCGGCCCCGAAAAGCTGCACTGAACAGCACAACAACAAAAGCGAAACAAACGATACGGCTCTTTTCATAAAATAAAACTTCGACTATTAACGGCCTGGCCTGCATTTCCGCAGTACAAGTTATCCCGCACTTCTCAGGCCGATCACTCCTCGATCACCTTCATCAGCGTAGCGAAGTGCAGCACCTTGTCGCCAAACAGACCGCTGGCAATGGTCTCATACTCGGAGAAGAGTTCCCCAGCCAAACGCTGATAATCGGGAATAGCTTCGACCCGCACCTGCAACGCATAGGTAAATTCGGTGGTTGCCTCGACCGACAACACGCGGCTGAGCGTAATCTGCTCAAACCCCTCTTTTTTCAGGAAAGGGATATATTTTTCCCGAACCAATGCCAACCAACGGTCATGCACCTCGGCTTCAACCACAAACGAAGTGTTGTAAATGTACATACACCAAATAATTTCGATAAAGATACGATTTTATTCCGAATAAGGAAAACAAAATCGCCTCGGCACACCTCTCGGACCGACATTACGGGCACCTCTTCGCCTTACACTCAGAACAATCTGCCCGCTCTATTTTCAACAACATTATCTTTACATTTCTCTGCCACCAACCCTCTGCGATCGGAATGCCCCTCTCACAATCCAGAGTCATCCGCATCCTGGCACAAACTGCTCCTTCCATAGACACCATGCATTGGCTCTCGAGTTGTGGTCTGTTCACAGAGTTCAGACCTTGGTCCAAACAGATCATGCATTTTACCGCTGCTGTCTTTAGGCCCAACGCCCCATTGTCATTCCTTAATCCGTCCCCTGCTCCTGCTAACATTTCTAATCTAACCTTCGGTCTGCAAACAACCCAAACCGACATCAACTTACCCGACAAGTCTTCATCATCCGAGCCACAGCAACCATTCTTTCTGAAATACCCGGCCCTACATCCCCTCCACCACCGAAGGCAAAGGTATCCCCCAAGCACTCTGAAAACGGCTCTGGTCCTCATCACGGATCAACCACCTGTCACCTCCTCTCATTGACTTCCATCTTCCTTTCTACCTCCCCCATATTTCAGACAAATACAAAATAGTGACAGTCTCGCCGACTGGATTTTCGTCCACAACTTGAATGGCGATCAAAAAAACAGGGTTAAGACGCAACAAATACGGGATGAAATTTGTTTGTACAAAATTGTTTACTAACTTTGCAGTCCAATTTGTGCAAAAAATAATTTTATTTAATGTACGCAATCGTAGAAATCGCAGGTCAACAATTCAAAGTTGAAAAAGGCCGCAAGCTTTATGTTCACCGTCTTCAGGGGGATGAAGGTTCCTCTTTGAGCTTGGACCAAGTACTGCTAACGGACAATGACGGTCAGGTTAAAGTGGGCACACCTGTAGTAGAAGGGGCCTCAGTTAAAGCAACGATTCTCAAACACCTCCGCGGCAACAAGGTGATCGTGTTCAAGAAGAGACGTCGCAAAGGGTACCAGATTCAGAACGGTCACCGTCAGAATCTCACCCAGATCCAGATCGACGAAATCAATGCTTAACGACTAAAAACGAAGAGAGATGGCACATAAGAAAGGAGTCGGTAGTTCCAAGAACGGTCGTGAATCCGAAAGTAAACGACTTGGCGTTAAACTCTTCGGCGGTCAGATCGCCAAAGCTGGCAACATTCTGGTCCGCCAACGCGGTACTGTACACAACCCCGGCGAAAATGTCGGCATGGGTAAAGACCATACGCTGTTCGCTCTGATCGATGGCGTGGTTACTTTCCGCAAAAAACGAGACAACAAATCTTACGTATCGATCACTCCCCTCTCGTAGTGAGGTGAAACGGTAGGCTATAAAACAAAGCCATCTCCATTGTGGAGATGGCTTTGTTTTTGCTATGATATTGCGAAAAAGTACTATACTTGCATAAACTATTCTCGAACACAGCAATGAAAGATATCTATTCCAATCTTTTGCGATTGGCGCTGACGGCAGGGCTAACCCAACGTGAACTCTTCATCGAGAAGGTATCGGCCTACCTGTCTGACAAAATGGAGAGCAGTCCAGAAACCGGTGAACGCATTGCGGCGGGTATTGTCTCGCTGGCCGAATCCCTCAAAAATGAGCTGTTGATGCGAGATCTGTTTGCATCCCGGAATGATACGTCGTCGAATCAGGAGCTTACGGATCGACTCACCGAACTGAACCACACGCTCAAAGAGCTGACCGACGTCCTCAAACAACGCTCCTAATCTATTCTGCCATGCATATCATCAACATCTACATATCCTACCTCAAAACGGTTCGCGCCATACAGATCTTGTGGGTGCTCTTCAAACACTCGATGCGGGAACTCTTTACCAACCGTCGTCGTCGCAGCCGCCGCGAAGGGGAAAACAAGACACACAAGCACGCCTATACCACTCCGGAGCGACTCCGCATCACCATCGAAGAGTTGGGGCCAACCTTTGTAAAATTCGGACAGATTGTAGCGGATCGGCCCGATATGGTTTCGGAACGGTTTCGGATGGAGCTCAAAAAGCTGCAGTCGAAGGCCGAACCGTTCGATAACGACACCGCGCTAAAGTTGATCGAAAAGGAGTTAGGGGCGCCTATTGACGAGATATTTACCGAATTCGATCCGAAGCCCCTGGCAGCAGCCTCCATTGGCCAGGTCTATCAAGGGAAACTTCGTAACGGAGCAGAGGTCGTAATCAAAATACAAAGACCCTTCATCGAAAACAAGATCAAACTTGACATCTACCTGTTGAAATATATAGCTCGCCACTTTGCAAAGAGTTATCCTGAGCTGGCCGCCATCAATGTCGTAGGCTTGATCGATGAGTTTTCAGCTTCCATCCTCAAAGAGCTGGACTACACGATCGAGACCTCGAACATGATGCGTTTCACCACGATGTTCAAGGATGATCCGACCGTTCACTTCCCAATCGTCTATACCAAATATTGCACACGACGCATCATCGTCATGGAGAAGATCGTCGGCATTACGCCCGACAATCCTCAAGCACTACGGGAAGCCGGTCTTGATACGCATAAAATCGCCGAGAACGGGACCAACGCTCTCCTGAAGATGATCCTTCGACACGGCTTCTTCCATGCCGATCCCCACCCGGGCAACATTTTCATCATGCCCAATAACGTCGTAGCCTTTATCGACTGCGGGATGGTCGGAGCGCTCACGCCTCGCGACATGAACTTCCTGGCCGACTTTGCCATCGGATTTGCCAAACGGGACAGCGATACCATCGCACGCGCACTGCTCACCCTCTGCGGAAAGAAGTTTTTCGAACGTGAAGAGGAGCTACGTTTCGAACTGCATCAACTGATGATGCAATACTCGGGCATACCTCTTGAGATGTTGGATATTGCCGGTACGATGCAAAAGTGTGTTGATGTCATTGTGAAATACCAGTTGCAGATTCCTTCCGGTATTTTCATGCTGATCAAGTCTTTGGCTACGATCGAAAAATTTGCCGGCACGTTGACCACCGACCTGCCGCTGACCAAAATGATTCTCCCTTATGCCAAAGATGTCGTCACTGCCAAATACTCTCCACGCAAAGTGGCCAGCCAACTCTACGACACCCTCTGGGGATATCTGAACTTTATCCAGAACTTCCCCAACGACATGAGCGAAATTCTCTACAAACTCAAAGAGGGCAAAATCAAACACGACATTCACCTCTCCGATGACGATCTCATTTTGCGCACCATTCGTCAGGCGAGCCGTCGCGTAGCCTATACGTTGATCGTACTGGGCATGTTTGTCGGGGCCATCTTCCTGATCGATTTCGAACGACCCAACGGGACCAGCCATTACGGCCATTTTCTGCTGGTTGTTGCTTCAATCCTGATTCTGCTTCAACTACTCAAATGGCTGTTCACCTCGGAGAAAAAGTAAAGAGATGCGTTCGAATTGAGACACAACATAACACAATAAAAAGAGGAGCTGCCAGACAACTCCTCTTTTATTGATGTCATGTTTGGAAGGGTCCGATTTGTTGGGGAGATTGGGTCCGACTATCCTCAACGCCAGTTTTCCCCGCAACCCATATTGACAGGCCAGCAAATGATATAATTTCCCAACATGGGATAGAGGTTATTTAGCCAACAAAGCTGTTTTGCTTCGCTGCCTCGCCACTGCTGGACAAACTCACTACCCAAAAGTTCAACAAAACCACAAACAGGAGTGCATTCATGAAAGGAGACAACCTTAACGCTAACAATCACTTTACGTAATCGGCAACCCGTTCGGCACAACGTTCGCCATCCATTGCAGCTGAGATAATTCCTCCCGCATAACCGGCCCCTTCTCCTGCCGGGAACAGTCCACGGATTTGTGGGTGCATCAATGTATCGGGATCGCGCGGAACCCGAACCGGAGAGGAGGTGCGCGACTCAACCCCCACGATCAGTGCCTCATTGGTCACAAAGCCATGCATTTTACGATCAAAAGCGGCGAAGCCACCCCGCAAGGCATCGGAGATAAAGCCGGGCAACCAGCGATGGGCCTCCGTCGGCACTACGCCCGGGACATACGAACAACGCGGCAACGACTTGGAGGCTTTTCCTCGAACGAAATCGGCCAAACGCTGCCCAGGGGCCACTTGGTGATCCTCAACCTGCGCATAAGCCAACTCTTCGAGCTGCTGTTGAAATCGCAATCCGGCCAACGCCCCGTACTGCCCGGTCAGATGGGCAAAATCCTCCTGCCGAATTTCGGTTACAATCCCGGAATTGGCAAAAACGCTATTTCGACCGGACGGAGACATGCCGTTGACCACCGACTCACCGGTCCGTGTCATCGCCGGCACAATAAACCCGCCCGGACACATACAGAACGAGTACACCCCGCGACCGTTTACCTGCGCCACCAACGAGTAGGCCGCAGCAGGCAGGTACTCCCCGCGCTCGGGCATATGGTACTGAATGGAGTCGATTAACTGTTGGGGATGCTCTACACGCACTCCCATGGCAAAGGCTTTGGCCTCGAGTCGGACACCGTCTCGATCCAGCAACTCATAGATATCGCGAGCAGAGTGTCCAGTCGCCAAAATGACCGCAGCCCCCTCCACCAAGGTATCGCCCAGCCAAACACCACGAATCTGTTCGTCCCGAATCTCAACGCCACTCACTTTCGCCTCAAAGTGCAGCTCCCCGCCAGCCTGCAAAATACTCTGACGCATTGCCGCAATAATGCGGGGCAGACGGTCTGTACCGATATGCGGATGGGCATCGTACAGAATCGACTCATCGGCTCCGTGAAAATGAAATACCTCCAACGCCCGACGATAGTCTCCCCGTTTTTTGGAACGGGTAAAGAGCTTGCCATCCGAATAGGTTCCGGCACCGCCCTCTCCAAAAGCATAGTTCGAATTGGGGTTAACCGCACCGTTTCGGTTGATCTGTGCGATGTCCCGTTTTCGGGTGGAGACGTCCCGTCCCCGCTCCAGCACAATCGGCTTAAAGCCCAGCTCAATCAACCGTAACGCCGCAAACAGTCCGGCAGGTCCCGACCCCACCACAACAACCGGAGTCCGACCGCTGACATCGGGATAGTCGAACCGCACTTCGGGTGGCCGCTGCTCTCCATCGACATAGACCTCAAATCCCAAATTGACCTTGACCGCACGCCCCCGAGCATCGATCGAACGACGCACAATACGCAGCAAGGCGATACGAGCAGGATCAATATGTAATCGTTGAGCCACCAATGTTGTATGCAACTTGGGGTCCGCAGCCTGTTTTGGAGTGAGTACCAGCGAAAGTTCTACCGCCATTTTCGGAATAATCGGATAAAAACAAAATTTTTCGGTCAAAAATACTAATTTTGTTTTAAGAACGAGTATGTCCACCGGTTCCGTTTTCCAGCTTCCTACGACGAGACCACGAGTGGGTCCGATCAACGTGACGGATTTAACGGCACCCAAAATCTTGGAACAGATGAAAAATTTGGTTATCATCCCGACCTACAACGAATTGGACAACATCCGTCCAATGATCGACAAAGTCTTTTCGTTGCCTGAAAAATTCGATCTGCTGGTGATCGACGACGGATCCCCCGACGGCACAGCAGCCATTGTCAAGGAGAAACAGCAACAATACCCCGGCCAGTTGCACCTGATCGAACGCAGCGGCAAATTGGGATTGGGAACGGCCTATCTCACCGGTTTCCAATGGGCACTCGACAACGGCTACGACTACGTCTTTGAAATGGACTGCGACTTTTCGCACAATCCCGACGACCTGGTGCGGCTACTGAAGGCGGCTATGGACGGTTCGGATTTGGTGATCGGTTCCCGTTATATCACGGGCGTCAACGTCGTCAACTGGCCGATGAAACGTGTACTGCTCTCCTATTACGCCTCAGCCTATGTACGCATCGTAACAGGCATGCCGGTTCGGGATGCGACAGCCGGTTTCGTCTGCTACTCGGCTGCTCTGCTGCGCAAAATTGACCTGAGTAAAATTCGCATGAAGGGTTACGGCTTCCAAATCGAGATGAAATACACCGCATGGAAACTGAACGCTAAAGTGACTGAAGTGCCGATCATCTTTACCGAACGCACCTTCGGAGCTTCGAAGATGAGCAAGGGAATCTTCCGCGAAGCACTCTTCGGCGTCATGGGGCTGCGTTTCCGCAAAATCACCCCGCGTAACGCTTAGTAACTTCCGCTGGAGCATCTGCTCACCGACATTGTTCGAGATCGATTCGGTCCGATAATGCCCATTATTGATCGAGGGGGCTTAATCCTGGGACAGTAACAGTAGGAGATCTCTCTGCCGGCGGTTCAACTCCGGGCTCTAATTGGGATAAGAAGGAGAACGTCACAGGCGAGCGCTCCCATCATTCAGACGTTATTTTGCGAAACTGACATTCACTCAGAATAGGTGGCAACGCGGCCTCATCAAGCAGTAGGTCTTGGTTGCAAACGGATATTTACAACACTTCATCTTTATCGAACAGGCTTTTCATGAACAGAATCGTCATCGACAACGGCACGCTGATCAACGAGGGTTGCCAGTTTCAAGGATATCTTGTGATCGAAAATGACCGTATCGCCCGCATCGGGCACGGCAAATATGCCGATCAACACCCCGATAGCCGCACCGACACAGCAACCCGCATCATCGATGCAACGGGCAAACTGGTTCTGCCGGGTGTTATCGACGATCAGGTACATTTCCGGGAGCCGGGCATGACCCACAAAGCCGATATCCGCAGCGAATCTGCAACAGCCGTATGCGGCGGTGTCACCTCCTACATGGAGATGCCTAACACCAACCCACCGACAGTCAATGCGCAACGGTTAGAAGAGAAGTTCATCCGAGCCGCCGAGGTCTCCCCGGCCAATTACTCGTTTTACTTGGGTGCGACCAACGACAATTTTGACGAGATTCAGCGCCTCGATCCACGACATGTCTGCGGCATTAAGGTCTTTATGGGCTCATCGACCGGTAATCTACTCGTAGATAAGGATGCTGCCTTGGCCAAACTCTTTGCCGAGGCTCCGATCCTGATTGCCACCCATTGTGAAGATGAAACCACCATTCGGGCCAATATGCAGCACTATCGAGAGCTCTATGGCGACCGAGCGACTGCTGCACTGCACCCCCTGATCCGCAGTGCCGAAGCGTGCTACCGTTCGAGTGCCAAAGCGGTCGAAATGGCCGACCGGTACGGAACCAACTTGCACATTCTGCACCTAAGTACGGCTCGTGAGTTGACGCTGTTCGACAACAAACCGCTGACCGAGAAGAAAATCACCAACGAAGTTTGTGTACATCATCTGTGGTTCACCGATGCCGACTATGCCACCAAAGGCAATCTGATCAAATGGAATCCAGCAGTCAAAAGCGAGGCCGATCGCGACGCACTGCGCATGGGAATTCTGGATGGCCGGATCGATGTTGTGGCAACCGACCATGCCCCGCACACCCTTGACGAGAAATTACAACCCTACTGGAGTGCCCCTTCCGGCGGGCCCCTGGTGCAACATTCATTGGTGGCAATGCTTGAATTGAGCAAAAAGGGCCTCTTCCCGATCGAAAAGGTGGTCGAAAAGATGTGTCATGCTCCGGCGATTCGGTTTGACGTACATCAACGGGGATTTTTGCGGGAAGGGTATTATGCCGATATTGTCATCGTCGATCCCAACAAACCGTGGCAGGTTTCGCGTGAAAATATCCGTTCGAAATGCGGCTGGTCTCCTTTTGAAGGTACGGAGTTTTCACACTGCGTCACCCATACAATCGTCAACGGCCATATCGCCTACGAGAATGGTGAATTGAGTGCCTCCCTGCATGGACGCGCTCTCGAATTTGACCGATAATCCGACAACGTGTTCTGATACACGCCCTCCATCATTGACATTACGTTCTCATCCTATTGTCAGGATCGTTGTAACGCGAGAGGATAGCCCAAATCGTTTGTTTATGTGAGACTATCTTCTCGTCATACCCCTTTACACTTTGGCGAGCAGCAATCTCCCTTTCAATAAAATCCTACAACTATGAAGGCTTTGACACAAATCCAGAATTTTTTCATCGAAAATGTGAGGACCTTCCGCCTGGCTCCGGTTGAGATGGCCGTGGCATGCTACTATTTTATTGTCAGTCTTGTATGGGAACACCTAAATTGTCATGCATGCGAGAAACAACTAATGATCATTCCTTTGGCATTGATCTTTACCATACTGTGCAACAGATGGTTTACCACTCCAAAAAAGCGTATTCTCTATTACCTTTCCGGGTGCGTCGTACTGCCGTTTTGGTGGATCAATCTGCGCAATTGGGGCCCCAGTTATGTATCTTATTGGATTACAATCGCAATCGGATTATTAGCATTACTTACTGTCGGAAGCCATAAAGACAACCGCAAATTCACGACACAACTGCTCCATTACGTACTGGATGGGATAGCCGCAGTCTGCATCAGTGTAATTACCTGGCTGCTGTTGGAGGCTATTTACGAATCCATCATCTATATTTTTGACCTCAACAGGGTTAGCCACCTATCTGACGACATAATGCTGGTCAGCTTTGTGTTAGCTCTTCCCCTGCTTTTCCTCACCTTCAACCGTAAATCCGAATCTTTCGGCCCGCAAGGCTCAAAATTGCTACATATATTCCTCAACTGGATTCTCTCGCCTGCCATACTGATCTACACCGTACTGCTATACCTCTATTTCTTCAAAATCCTGATCAAATGGACATTACCAGAAGGAGGTATTGCTTTGCTCGTTTTTGGTTTCATCTTGACGGCCGTAGCTGCTCAAGCGGGACAAACCCTGTTGACCAAACGATATTACGACTGGTTCTACAAACACTTTAGTCTGATCTCCTTACCGGCATTGGCGATGTTCTGGATCGGTGTAGCCCGCCGCTGCAATGAGTATGGACTGACCGAAGATCGCGTATATCTGATCGCCTTTGGACTGATCATGACCTGCTGCATGGGACTCTTCCTTATGCGCCGCAGCAGCCATTACCTCTATGTGACTTATACGGCAATCGGGATTCTGGCTCTGTTCACCTACATTCCGGGATTCACGCCGCAGGCCATCGAACAGTGGTCACAACAAAGGCGCGCCGCAGCAGGTGACACAACTAATTTTCCAGGACACGCCACCACAGCATCCCTCTATATTACCGGATACCTCGATAAGAGTATCGATCTGACCGGATATTCCCAGTTGTACCCCATGCGAGAAGAGTGGTACAAAGGTATCGAAGCAAAACCCTACTGGAAACAGCACAATGACTCGCTCTTCCTTTACGCATGTCCAGGCAAAAAACTTTTTCAGGAGTCCACCGACACCATTCTAATGCGCCAATTGGCCAAGATCGGCTATTCATCGCTGAAAGGCATCCCTGCAGACTCGCTGCAAAAGCATCAGGACGCACTCACCCTATACGACTGTGAACAGGGGACAATCCTATTCAAGCAGCTCAACATCAACTATAACGACTCGACCGCCGACCTCACAGTCCTGTCCATCGACCTTTACCTCGAAAAATAGGCTTTTTATTGAGTATCGGGTTTGAAGGGGCGCCGTCACAGTCAGGGAAACTGACTGTTTCGTGGAGAGCTGGAAGGCAATGATCAAACAGCCTGTCCCCAACGCATCTGCCTACAAAACAACGCCATCAGGTTTTACGCCTCGGCAAGCGTTCCTCTCTCCCACTACATGAAACGAGGGACGGATAGTGAATCGACACTACCCGTCCCTCTTTACTGAAGCAATGATTTCTGGCAGCAGAGTAACCTCGATCTTCTCCAGCCAGCAGCAACAAACAAGCATCACTGAACAGCCCTTCACACATCATGGACCAGCACCTCGTGATCAATAGTACAGTTCACCGGCCGCGGATTCGTTACCGGGCGAGGTGCGGCTCTCCGTTACCCCACGGCGGACGATCCGCCATCATCCGCTATCCGCTTCACTGTTATAAAATTAGCACCGATTGTTTGCGGTCTAATAAAAAAAGCACTATCTTTGCTGCACTTTGAGCGGATATGGCGTAATTGGTAGCCGCGCTAGACTTAGGATCTGGTGCCTTTATGGCGTGGGGGTTCGAGTCCCTTTATCCGCACAACCGACCGCCTCCATCAGGCGGTTTTTTGTCCGACATCAAAAAACTCAAATAACAATACGTCAAAATGAACATCGTAAGAGAGAATCTGGAAGACGGAACCACCCTGCTCAAAGCAACGGTGGGCGAAGCCGACTACAACGAGGCCGTGGACAAGGCCCTGCGCACCTACAAACGCAAAGCCAACATACCGGGATTCCGTCCGGGCATGGTCCCCATGAGTATCATCAATAAGATGTACCGCAAGGGCGTCGTAGCCGAAGAGGCTTACCGCGCCGCTTCCAAAGGTTGCTTCGACTATATCGAAAAGGAGAAACTGACTCTGGTGGGTGACATGATCCCCAGCGACAAACAGCAGCCTCTCGATTTCGACAACGACACCGAATATGAATTCGCATTCGAGGTGGGAATCGCACCTGAGATCAACATCGCACTGAGCAAGAAAGATAAGGTCAAAAAGTATGCTATCGCCATCGAAGACAAGATGCGTGAGGGCTATCGCGGCAACTTCACCCGTCGTTTCGGCAAGCTGGTAGATGTTGACAGCGTCGAAACCGAAGATGCCCTGACCGTCACCTTGGATCAGCCCGAGATGAAGGTTGAAGAGGCCTATGTAGGTTTGATCGGCATGAGCGATGCAGCTCGCAAACCGTTCCTTGGCAAAAAGGTTGGTGACACGATGGAGATCGATGTAAACGAACTCTATCCCAACCCTGCACAGCGCGCAGCCATTCTGCAGGTTAAAGAGGCTGAATTGGAGGGCATCAACCCCAAATTCACGCTGACGATCAACAAAATCCGCCGCTTCACCGAACCCGAATTGAACGAAGAGTTCTTCAAGATGGCCTTCCCCGAAGGCAATGTGAAGAATGCCGAGGAGTTCGCACAGTACATCGACTCACAGATTCTGCGCGACTTGAAACGTGAGGCAGACTACCTGTTCACTTTGGATGTTCGCAAGCTGCTGCTCAACAAGGCCAATCTGACCCTGCCCGCAGCCTTCCTCAAACGCTGGCTCTACACCATCAACGAGGGTAAGTTCTCGATGGAAGAGATCGATAAAGATTTCGACAAGTTCCTCGACATGATGAAGTGGAACCTCATTCAGAAACACTACGTCAACGAGTTGAAGCTGGAGGTTACCCCGGAGGAGGCGACCGAAGAGGCCAAATCGATGGCAGCTCAGCAGTTTGCTTACTATGGCATGAGCCAGGTTGCAGACGACATGTTGGCCAACTACGCCAAGAGCATCCTCGAGAACAAAGAGGAGAGCCGCAAGGTTTACGAGAAGCTCTTCGAGCAGAAGGTTATCGACGCCGTAGTTCCGCAGATCACCGTCAGCGAAGCTACTGTATCTGCCGAAGAGTTCGCCAAATTGGCCGAAGCTGCACAGTAGTCCTGTGGAATCGAATCGTCGGATCATCCGCTGAAAAGCGATCCGCGATCGAATGCTTCCATGAAACAAATAGAGGCCGCAGGAACAACAATCCTGCGGCCTTTTCAATCTGTTACACAACAGTTTCTCAAGTAATCATCAGGGACTCCGGATCACTCCGACTCCAACAGTCACCCCATTCCATTACTACCATGAACGAATTTGAGAAATACGCAATCAAGCATGCCGGGATCAGCAGCTTGAAATTGCACAACTTCCGTTCGATCAGCAACGAGTATATCTCGCCCACCATCATCGAAGAGCGTCAACTGAACGTCGCTACGATGGATGTCTTCTCCCGACTGATGATGGATCGCATCATTTTTCTGGGAGTGCCCATCAACGATGACGCTGCCAATATCATCCAGGCGCAGTTGCTGTTTCTCGAATCGACCGAACCGGAAAAGGATATTCAGATCTATATCAACTCTCCCGGAGGCTCTGTTACGGCGGGATTGGGTATTTACGACACGATGCAGCTGATCAGTTCGGATGTTGCTACCATCTGCACGGGGCTGGCGGCCAGCATGGCGGCCGTCTTGCTGACGGCAGGCGCTGCGGGCAAACGCTCTGCACTGCCCCACTCCCGCGTCATGATCCACCAGCCGCTGGGCGGCGTTCAGGGTCAGGCTTCCGACATCGAGATCACGGCCAAAGAGATTCTGCGCACCAAACAGGAGCTCTATGAAATTCTCTCCGAACATTCGGGTGTAGATATCAAAAAGATCGAGCAGGACGCAGATCGAGACTACTGGATGACCGCTGCGGAGGCCAAGGAGTACGGTTTGATCGATGAAGTGCTGATCAAACGCGACAATACCAAACGGAAATAAATTACACATTATCGATCTCCGATGTCCACACACGGGGACATCGGTATCTGCATAAGCACCATGGCAAACAACAATCATAACCATCCTCACGAAGATTGCTGCTCATTCTGTGGGCAACCCCGCAGCGAGGTGGGCGTTCTGTTCACCGGCAGCGACGGATCGCAGATCTGCGACCAATGTATCGAGCGGGGACACGAAATGCTCGTCGAGAGCGAGCGGATGCAGCGAATGAGCGCTCCGAAAATCGAATTGGAGAAGCTGCAAAAGCCGGCCGAGATCAAAGCCTTCCTCGACCAATATGTCATCGGACAAGATGCCGCCAAACGTTATCTGTCCGTTGCGGTGTACAACCATTACAAAAGGCTGATGCACGCACAAGAGACCAGCAACATCGAAATTGACAAATCAAATATTATCCTGGTCGGGCAGACCGGTACGGGAAAGACCCTGTTAGCCCGTACAATCGCCAAGCTGTTGAACGTCCCCTTTACAATTGTCGATGCGACGGTACTGACTGAGGCGGGTTATGTCGGTGAGGATGTCGAAAGTATCCTTTCACGACTGCTTCAGGTGGCCGATTACGATGTAGCGTTGGCTGAACGGGGCATCGTCTTCATTGACGAAATCGACAAGATCGCCCGCAAAGGGGACAATCCATCGATCACCCGGGATGTATCCGGTGAAGGGGTGCAACAGGCATTGCTCAAAATTTTAGAGGGTACTGTGGTTAACGTACCGCCTCAGGGTGGACGCAAACACCCCGATCAGAAATTTATTCAGGTCAACACGACCAACATCCTGTTCATTTGCGGCGGAGCTTTCGATGGCATCGAAAAGAAGATCGCTCAACGACTCAACACCCAGGCTGTTGGCTATGGACAATTGCAACGGGAACGGGTCGATCGCGAAAACCTGATGCAATACATCTTGCCGCAAGACCTCAAGTCCTTCGGGTTGATTCCCGAACTGATCGGACGTATGCCGGTTCTGACCTACCTTGAACCGCTCGATCGGGAGGCGCTGCGCCGCATTTTAACCGAACCGAAAAATTCGATTATCAAACAATATGTCGAATTGTTCAAGTTGGATGGCATTAAGCTCTCTTTCGAGCCGGCCGTGCTGGATTACATTGTGGACAAAGCGATCGAATACAAACTCGGTGCTCGTGGATTGCGTTCGATCTGTGAAAGCATCATGATGGACAGCATGTTTGAGTTGCCGAGTGACAAGACGCGCAAAAGTTTCCGTGTCACGTTGCACTACGCAAAGAGCAAGATCGAAACAGACAAATTTCTCAAATTAAAAGCGGAAAATTAACAAATAACAATCCCGCTCCACCACCACAAACCGCAGCAGGCAACTTGAAAAGGTTGCCTGCTGCTATTTTATATCCATCAACCCAACCGTCTTATTTTCATCCATCCTACCCCACCCGGAAGGACGTCAATGCACTAATTCTCATTTGCTACATCCTATCTTTCACAAAGAGGCTCTCGAACACTAAGAAACAACTGCCACCAAAACTTTACAACAGAGTCTTCAATCGCCCCATGTTGTGCGGATCCACTTTTTACATTTATGGAATCTGGCTATCATTTGCTGCATAGGCGATGAAACGGCCCGGTACGCATTATACGCAATTACACCTTCTCCCATTGGTGGATGATTCTGGAATTGTACCTTCAACATATATAAGGAAGAACACCCATGACGCTGAGACACAAAGGGCCGGCCACGGGTCTAACCTGTCAAACACTGTAATCACACCACAACCGAAAAAAATAGTGTGTGCGTGTGAAAGGTATGGAAAGAGTCTCAGCACACAGATGTCCTAATGTTTTTGTCGAGAGAACGTGCAGCAGTGCAATTCAACAAACAGTTCTGACATTGAATAAGGATCTAACAATAAATAGGATATGGATACAGCAAGCCACAATATCACAGTCACTCAGAACGAAGCACCGTCTTTACAAACGGACTTTCGCGGAGAGCTGGGGGACCGAAAAAAGAACAGCGTGAAAACAGCATAAGGACAACGCAAGAACGGTCAGCAAAAAAGGCAGCAAGAGGACAGCAAGAGAAAGCCCAACCGAAACCTGGCACCAATTTCTTGTCTTATCCGCTCCATCGCACGCTATTCGCTCCAACCTTCAGCCTGCTCCAAAGTTTTTTGCAATAATACTGAATAGCAAGAATACAAAAGATGATTACACTGACCTGCAACAGAATATTCGGCACCTGTTACAATGCCTGTTCGAGATCCTCAACGGTCAAACGGGCAGAGTGTCCAAACCACAACACCCGTCCTTTGGCATCCAGTAATACACTGAACGGCACAAACCGAACACCATAAGCTTTGAATGTTTTACCGGCATCATCCAACGCCGCAGCAAAGGCGTAATGTTCCCCCTGCAACAACGAGAGCATCCGATCACGGTCATCGTTGGCCAGCACCAATACATCAATTCGACCCTTATAGTCTCCGGCCAATTTGTTCAATTCGGGCAGGCGTTCACGACAGGGCTCACTCGCCGAATAAAAAAATTCGATCAACAGTGGCCGGTCTTTTTGCGGCGCACCCAACAGGTATTCAGAGATCTTCACTTCAGACACCCGCGAGCCGATCACCAAATTCTGCGCCTGCACAGCCGTCTGAATTTCCAGAAATCCCCACACGGCAAGCAACATCAAAAGGAATCTTTTCATCGTCTCCATCCGTTTTCTATCAAGCCTTAAGACAGCCACTTACTCCACACTGTCGAACTCGATAAAACAAATATAACTTTTTCTTTTTATATAACGAGAAATCCACCATAAAGTTTTACGGACAGGTTATGCCTCCTTTTAACCGAAAACCGACCTTTAAGCGGCAACGCATGCCTCCGACATACTGCTCAATAAAACCTTTGCTGACAGACGAACTTCTCACATCTCTACTGGCATCTAAAATCCGATGAAAACCCGTGCGTACAACCTTTTACACCATGCACTCCAACTCCAAATGAATGTCATATTGTCCGCAAATGATGCCAAATGGTCGTATGGTAATGTTTTTCTTGAAAAAAATTAAAAATTCCGCTGAAAAGTCCAGAATTACGGCTAAATTTGTAAGGCTCAAAAAAAAGAAGACGATCTGTCTAATTTACAAACATTTAACTACAATACATAAACATTACAACAATAAAAAAATTACGATCATGAAACCATCACACATTGAACATCTGGGTATCGCGGTCAAGAGTCTTGAAACAGCTATTCCTCTGTGGGAAAAATTGCTGGGTACCAAATGCTACAGCATCGAAGAGGTTCCCGCTCAGAAAGTACGTACAGCCTTCCTGAAAATCGGCCAGACAAAGATCGAATTGCTCGAATCAACTGCAGAAGACGGTCCTATCGCCAAATTCATCGAAAAACGTGGTGAAGGCATCCAGCATGTGGCTTTTGCCGTAGAGGGTCTGGAAAACGTATTGGCTGAATGCGCTGAAGCAGGTATCCAGCTGATCGACAAAACTCCTCGTGGCGGTGCTGAAGGATTGAACATCGCTTTCCTCCACCCAAAATCAACCGGCGGCGTTCTCACCGAACTTTGCGAAGATCCCAAAGGTTGCAAATGCGGCAAATAAACCTTGTCTAAACCAGTAGATTCGACCAAATAATGAGCAGTAATCAGGATAAAATCAATGAACTGATCTCCTTCCGCGAACAGGCCAAAATGGGAGGAGGCCAGAAAAGAATCGACTCGCAGCACAAAAAAGGCAAACTGACTGCCCGCGAACGTATCGAAATGCTCCTCGACGAAGGTTCGTTCGAAGAGTTCGACATGTTCGTAAAACACCGCTGCACCAACTTCGGTATCGATAAAGAGAGCTACTTCGGTGACGGTGTAGTAACCGGTTACGGTACCATCGACGGCCGTCTGGTGTATGTCTTCTCGCAGGACTTCACCGTATTCGGCGGTTCACTCTCCGAAACCTTCGCAGCCAAAATCTGCAAAGTGATGGATATGGCTATGAAAAACGGCGCTCCGGTTATCGGTATCAATGACTCGGGTGGAGCCCGTATCCAGGAGGGTGTCAACAGCCTTTCGGGTTATACCGAAATTTTCCAGCGTAATATCCTGGCTTCAGGTGTCATTCCGCAGATCTCGGCCATCTTCGGCCCCTGCGCAGGTGGTGCCGTTTATTCACCGGCCCTGACCGACTTCATCTTGATGAATCAGGGTACCAGCTACATGTTCGTAACCGGTCCGAAAGTGGTGAAGACCGTAACCGGTGAAGAGGTTACTCAGGAGCAATTGGGTGGTGCTTCGGTACACGCTGCCAAGAGCGGTGTAGCCCATTTCGTTGTCGATAACGAAGAGGACGGTATCAAGACCTTGCGTAAGCTGCTGAGCTTCCTGCCTTCGAACAACCTCGAAGAGGCTCCGATGGTGGCTTGCAACGATGCCATCGACCGCCTGGAGGACTCGCTGAACGAAATTATTCCTGACAATCCGAACAAACCTTACGATGTATTGGAGGTTATCCGTGCCATTGTCGACAACGGTGACTTCTTCGAAAGCCAGAAACAGTTCGCAGCCAATATCGTAACCGGATTCGGCCGTTTCAACGGACAAAGCGTCGGTATCATCGCCAACCAGCCAAAATATATGGCCGGCGTGCTCGACATCAACGCATCGCGTAAAGCAGCCCGTTTCGTACGTTTCTGCGACGCTTTCAATATTCCGATCGTAACCCTCGTGGACGTTCCCGGTTTCTTGCCCGGTACCGGTCAGGAGTATGGTGGTATCATTATCCACGGCGCAAAACTGCTGTTCGCATACGGTGAAGCAACCGTACCTAAAGTTACGGTTATCCTGCGCAAAGCTTATGGCGGTGCATACTGCGTGATGAGTTCAAAACACCTGCGTGGCGATATCAACTACGCATGGCCTACCGGCGAGATTGCTGTTATGGGTCCCCAAGGTGCCATTGAGGTGCTCGAATCGAAACAGATTGCAGCTATCGAAGATCCTGCTAAGAAGGCTGAGTTCATTGCCGAAAAAGAGAACGATTACCGCGATAAATTCGCTAACCCGTATGTGGCTGCACAGTACGGCTACATCGATGATGTGATCGAACCGCGTAACACCCGTTTCCGCATCATTCGTGCCCTGCAGTCGCTTTCAACCAAAAAGTTGTCCAACCCTGCCAAAAAGCACTCTAATATTCCGTTGTAATGAAGAGAGTATTATTGACAGGACTGCTTCTGTTGCTGGGCGCGGCTCCGGCCACCTTCGCACAAGGAGCGAAGGATGTAGTTATCAACGAGTTGTTGGTTAAAAACCGTAACAACTACCAGGATGATTACGGTCACCGCGTATCTTGGATCGAGCTGCGCAACGCAGGCCACTCCAAAGTGGATCTGGCCAGCTGCTACCTCCTCCTCGAAACCAACGGCAAAAGCTTCTCGTACCGGATTCCCAAGGGGGATACCCGTACGACCCTTGCTCCGGGAGAATATGTCGTATTCTTCTGTGAAGGTTCCGAAACCAAAGGAACATTCCATACGAATTTCACGCTGACCGGTGAGACGTCGGATCCGGCTACCCTGCCGGGCTACACCCCCGACTCGGTGGATCGTCAACTGCCCAATCAGTTGGTAACACTGTCGTTCCTCGATGCGAACGGCCGCGATACGATCGACAAAGTCACCTACAATCTGGCAGACCAAAAGGCCGATATCTCAATCGGACGTACTTTGGCCGCCGATGGCAGTCAGGATGTTGTTTTCACAGCATTGACCAGCACCACGCCCAATGCTACCAACGACATCAATCCGCCGATGCCTAAACACGAAAGGATGCGTCAGGCCGACCCACACGGTTTTACGATGACCATTACCGCAGTTGTCGTTGTCTTTACGGCGTTGATTCTGCTCTACCTGGCCTTCTGGGCTCTGGGCAAGATCATGATCCGAATCGCCAAACGCAACAAACAAAAAGCAGCTGGTGTGTCAGCTGCTGTTCCGACTGAGAAGAAAAAAGATGACGGAGCCATTGTAGGTGCCGAAATCGCAGCAATCGGTATGGCACTGAAGATGTACCAGGATGAGATGCACGACATCGAATCGCACGTACTGACCATCAACCGTGTTGCCAAGGCTTACTCACCGTGGAGCTCGAAAATCTACGGTCTGACTCAGCCGCTGCACAAATAGCCGTTAGCGCGAAACCAGTTCAAAACAGAAAAATAAGACAACATGAAGGAATATAAATTCAAAATCCACGGAACCGAATACGAGGTTTCCATCAACAGCGTGGAGGATAACATCGCCGACGTTACCGTGAACGGTACTCAGTACGAAGTAGAGATCGAAGGCAAGACGTCGAAGGTAAGCAAAGTGACCAAACCGACCCCGGCATCGACCTCTGCCGCAACCACTGCCGAGGTGATTTCAACGGCTAAAGCAGCTGCGAAGAAGAGTGCCGGCATGGCTGTCAAGAGCCCGCTGCCCGGTGTTATCGTTGACATCAAAGTACGTCAAGGCGACCGCGTAACGGCAGGTCAGCATCTGCTGGTACTCGAGGCGATGAAAATGGAGAACAACATCGACGCCGATCGCGACGGCATCATTGTAGAGCTGAAGGTCAACAAAGGCGATTCAGTTCTGGAGGGTGATACACTTTTAACGATCGGATAGGCTATGTTGGCAGAAGTATCCACAGCAAGCACAGGTTTCTTCTCGTTCTTGGGGGAGAATCTGCACCAGATCATTGCAAACACAGGTTTTGCCAACATTACGGTTGGTCACCTGATTATGATTCTGGTCGGCTTGGCCTTCTTGTACCTGGCCATCAGCCGCAACTTCGAGCCGATGCTGCTCGTGCCGATCGGATTCGGTATCCTGGTCGGTAACATTCCGTTTACTCCCGGTATGGAGATCGGTATTTATGAAGACGGTTCCGTACTGAATTACCTCTATTTCGGTGTGATCAAAGGAGTATATCCGCCCTTGATCTTTTTGGGTATCGGAGCAATGACCGACTTCTCGGCCCTGATCTCCAACCCCAAACTGATGTTGGTCGGTGCAGCTGCTCAGATCGGTATTTTCATCACCTATATGGGCGCGCTGGCCTTAGGGTTCAGTGCTGCTGAAGCCGGTGCCATCGGTATTATCGGTGGTGCTGACGGCCCGACCGCTATCTTCCTGACCAGTAAACTGGCTCCGGATCTGTTGGGTGCAATTTCAATCTCAGCATACTCCTATATGGCTCTTGTACCGGTGATCCAGCCCCCCGTTATGCGTCTTTTGACCACCAAAAAAGAGCGTCTGATCCACATGAAACCACCTCGTCAGGTATCGACCACCGAAAAGATCCTCTTCCCGATCATCGGTCTGCTGTTGACGACCTTCGTCGTTCCGTCAGCTATTCCACTGTTGGGAACCCTCTTCTTCGGCAACCTGCTTAAAGAGTGCGGTGTCACCAAACGTCTGGCCAACACAGCCAGCGGTGCCATGACCGATATCGTTACGATCTTGTTGGGCTTCACCGTCGGTGCATCGACTCAGGCAACCACGTTCCTGACGCCGAAATCGATCTACATCTTCATTATGGGTGCATTTGCATTCTTCGTAGCTTCGGCTTGCGGTGTACTCTTCGTGAAGTTCTTCAACCTGTTCCTGCCCAAAGATGCGAAGATCAACCCGCTGATCGGTAATGCCGGTGTATCTGCCGTACCTGCCGCAGCCCGCGTATCGCAGGAGATGGGTCTGAAATACGATAAAACAAACTACCTGCTGATGCATGCCATGGGTCCGAATGTGGCCGGTGTGATCGGTAGTGCGGTAGCTGCCGGTGTACTGCTGGCCTTCCTGGCACAGTAGTTTCCTGCTCACAGACTAATAAAAAGAGGTCGTCCCATAGATGGGACGACCTCTTTTTATTAGTTCGCAGCTCACATAGAAAGCTAATCTGTATTGCACCGCCAAATCAAAGATAAGACCAGACTATCTCGGGGTTCCCAAAATAGCGCGGATCCGATTTCTAAAAAGATGGGACTGAACATGCCTTCCACGCATTTCCTTCGCTAGGCAGACAATCATTAGTGGCTCTAAGCAGCATAAGAGATGAACATCCATATATCCCAACACCTTACGCTAACACGGGACAAAGATTGAGCACACCGCATCACGAACAACTTTTCCCATGCGTTGCAAACTGAAACATTTCCTCTGTCCGCACAGGCCGCCAATCCACACTTTCACATTCCACATTATCATTTCTTTCTCACTCAACCCAATAACCGAACCTTAAATGTGAGGATAGCTTAACCAATGTAAACACAGTATTGACAACGCTCATTCACTCCTTCTATACTACCGCTCTATTCAGTCCAAAGCATATCCCCAAAACATAAAATAAGGGCGATGAATCCAGTGGATTCATCGCCCTTTTAGATCAAATAGGTTCAACCTATTCTACATGCAGTACCTATTTTAGTGGCAGCAGCTGCATCCGCCGTCGTGGCCATCACCACAACTGTCGCAACCATCACCGCAGCTATCACCACAACTGCAACCACCATGCATCGGTGCCAGATCGGCCGGAGTTGCCTCACGTACCTCAACCACCTTACCTTTGAAATCAAGTGATTTGCCGGCCATAGGGTGATTAAAGTCCATCGTCACCACATCATCCTTAACAGCCTTAACTACGCCAACCAGACGGTTACCCTGATTGTCGCTCATCGGCAACTGGTTGCCAACCTCCAGCAGACCATCTTCAATCTTGCCGTCCACCATGAAAACCTCTTTGGGCAGATCAACCACAGCCTCACTGATGACCGGGCCGTAAGCATCTTCCGTATCCAAATGGAAAGCAAAATCATCTCCTTTAGAAAGGCCCTTGAGGTGAGCCTCAAACTTAGGCAGCAGGAAACCTGCTCCATATATAAATTGCAGCGGGCTTTCGGCGGTTACCTTCTCTACGACTTCGCCGTCAACGGTCAACTCGTAGCTCAACGCCACAAATGTTTTGTCGTTTTCTCCGATTTTCATTGTTCAAACGTATTTTGGTTATTTATTATCTTCTTCATAAAGAGGATCACAAGTACACTGCAGGTGACGGTCACCGTATCCGCCATCGATCTTCGTCACATAGGGGAAGAACTTGCTCTCACGGATCCAAGACAACGGGAAGGCCGCTTTTTCACGGCTGTAAGGATGGCTCCACGCATCAGATGCCAACTCAACAGCCGTATGAGGTGCCATCTTGACGACATTGTCATCGATATCGGCTTTACCGTCACGAATCTCTTCGCACTCATGTTTGATAGCCACCAACGCCTCCATAAAGCGATCCAGTTCAGCTTTCGGTTCGCTTTCAGTCGGCTCAACCATCAAGGTCTCATGTACCGGGAACGAAAGGGTCGGCGCATGGAAACCATAATCCATCAACCGACGTGCAATATCGGCACACTCAACTCCACCAAACTCCTTACGGAAGTGGCGCAGGTCAAGAATCATTTCGTGACCGACACGTCCTGTCTCGCCGGTGTAAACCACATCGTATTCACCCTTCAAAGCCGATGCCATATAGTTGGCATTGACAATTGCCATTTCAGTTACACGACGCAGACCATTTGCGCCCAACATCTTGATGTAACCGTAAGTGATCGGCAGGATCGAAGCACTACCAAACGGAGCAGCTGCCACAGCGGTAATACCGTTCCGGCCACCGGTCTGTACAATAGCGTGTCCCGGCAGGAACTCTACCAAATGCTGTGCCACACAGATCGGACCAACGCCCGGACCACCACCACCGTGTGGAATTGCAAAGGTCTTGTGCAGGTTCAGGTGGCAGACATCGGCTCCAATGTAACCCGGGTTGGTCAAACCGACCTGAGCATTCATGTTGGCGCCATCCATATAGACCTGACCGCCATTTTCGTGGACAATCTCAACGATCTCGCGAATACGGTTCTCGAAGACACCATGCGTTGACGGATAGGTCACCATGATGCAGGCCAGGTTGCTGGCATTGGCCTCAGCTTTGGCACGCAGATCATCGATATCGATATTACCGGCATCGTCGCACGCAACGGTCACCGTGTGCATACCGGCCATCGTAGCCGACGCAGGGTTGGTACCGTGAGCCGATGCAGGAATCAACGCTATATTACGGAATCCCTGACCACGACTCTGGTGGTAAGCGCGAATCACCATCAGACCGGAATACTCACCAGTAGCACCCGAATTGGGTTGCAACGAAACTCCTGCAAAACCAGTAATCGTCGCCAGATCTTTGGAGAGTTCGTTGATCATCTCCATATACCCTTCGGCCTGATCGGCAGGGACAAACGGGTGAATATTCCCAAACTCGGCCCAGCTCAGCGGCATCATGGTAACAGCCGGATTCAATTTCATCGTGCAAGAACCCAACGAGATCATGCTGTCGGCCAGCGAAATATCACGATGCTCCAACTTCTTGATGTAACGCATCATGTCGGTTTCGCTGTGGTATTTTTTGAAGACCGGTTCGGTCAAATAGGCCGATGTACGCTGCAAACTCTTAGTGATATGACTCTCTTCTACGATCTCTTTAAGCGGAGTAAACTTCTTGCCTGCAGCCTTCGCAAAGATCGACAGTACGGTATTGACCTCTGCCAGGTTTGACACCTCATCGAAGCTCATCCGGATCAAATTCTCATCCACATAGAAGAAGTTGATCTTCTGTTCCAGAGCCAAAGGACGAATCTTTTCGGCACTGGCCTCCACCTCGATGGTATCGAAGAAGCTATGGGTTGAGAGCTTATAGCCCAATTTCTCCAAGCCTTCGGCAGCAGCAACGGCATGCGAATGGGCGTTCAGAGCAATGCGGCGAATGCCTTCCGGACCATGATAGACCGCAAAGAAACCGGCCATCGTAGCCAACAGCGCCTGAGCTGTACAGATATTTGAGGTGGCACGTTCACGTTTGATATGTTGCTCACGCATCTGGAGCGCCATACGCAACGCTTTGTTTCCCAAACGGTCGATCGAAACACCGATGATACGACCCGGCATATTCCGTTTGTAAACGTCACGTGTTGCCAGATAAGCTGCATGCGGACCACCGAAGCCCATCGGAATACCGAAACGCTGCGTGGATCCAACCACAATATCAGCACCCCACTCGCCCGGAGCCTTCAGCAGAGCCAGACTCAAAATGTCAGCTGCTACGGTAACCAATACCCCACGGCTGTGAGCGGCAGCGGTAAAGTCTTCGTAATCGCGCACCTCACCGTTGGCTGCCGGGTACTGTACAATCGCACCGAACTCACGTCCTGTGAAGGTGTAGTTATCGTACCGATCGCTGATGATCTCGATACCGAACGGTTCGCTACGAGTCAACAGCAGATCCAGGGTCTGCGGGAAGATGTTCTCATCGACAAAGAGCACGTTACGGCCCTCTTTGACCGCTTCACGCGAACGGAGCGCGAACATCATCAACATGGCTTCGGCAGCTGCAGTTGCCTCATCCAACAGCGAGCAGTTGCTCACCTCCATCCCGGTCAGGCTGATGACAGCGGTTTGGAAGTTAAGCAGGGCCTCGAGACGACCTTGCGAAATTTCCGCCTGATAGGGCGTATATGAGGTATACCATGCAGGATTTTCGAAAACGTTACGCAGGATGACAGCTGGCGAGGCTGTTCCGTAATAGCCCATACCGATCAAACTGCGGTAGATTTTATTTTTGCGGCTGATCTCACGGATGTGGTTGGTGAACTCATATTCGCTCATTCCTTCAGCCGGCAGATCGAGTGGCTGTTTGAGGCGGATTGTCGCGGGAACTACCTGCGAAATCAGCTCCTCAACACTCTTAACGCCAATCACCTTGAGCATCTCAGCAAGCTCCTGATCGTTCATTCCGATGTGGCGTTCAACAAACTTATCTTGTGACATATATATAAATGTTATGATTCGTTCCGATCCAATCAAAACAGACAGGGGATTCGCCTCATGAAACAATCCCCTAAAAAACGGTACAAAACTACGAAACTTTCCCGGCGAAACAAAGGTTTTCCCCGAAGTTCGAGACAGAGCCTCAACACTTTTTCACGTGTCGTATCGCGATATAGCCCATTTTCCGTTGCATTTCGGCTGACATCACTGCTCCATCGTTCAACAGATACACAACGGCAGTCCAACCTCTGCCTCCCGCTAACCGTTGCCAATCCTTTCCAGTCCCAATTACGGCTATGCAATCTTTGGAGGCCTGGAGACCCGCCGGAGATTTGGTTTTTGCGCAGGCCTGAAAATAGCCTGCAATTACACCTTGTATTGCGGGTATTTCAGCTGGCCATCCGCAACAGATCCCAAAGCAATCACAAGTAAGGCCCCTACGTCCTGGGAGTAAACTTTTTATCGTACACAGCAAACACCTTGTCCGATAGCTTCTCAAGCTTTTCCGGTTTTCGTCGTCACGAGGCATCGACAATTCCAATAAAATTTCTTCGATTGCGCCATAAAGCGTAACGGCATCCCCACAGTGCAAGCGGTACACCCTTCAATGTGACCGGCCCGACTGAATCGATCATTCCCGGACAAACCTAATAAGTAAAGCTGCTGCCCCCGATAAATTCCCGCAGAATCGAGGTAGGCGGAATCTCCTTTCCATTGAGCGGTGTAAACTGATCGAGGAACTTGAGCAGACGACGAGCCTCCCCATATTCAGGCATCGTATCGGGAACCTCATGCAACAGCGGCTCGATATAACTCTTCAAAACAGCAATCTCGTAAAACAGCGACGAGTTGAACATCACATCGGCCTGCTCCTGATTGGGGAAAATATGGCGATCCTCTCCCCTTCGCACACTCTCCCAACGGCGCAACGTGGCCGTTGCATCGCTGCCACGCGTATTGTAATCACGGACAATACGACGAATCAACCGGTTGTCGGTCGTCGCGATACGGTTCATGTTGTCCATCGAGATCGAGGTAAAGGCCGAAACGTAGATCTTGAACTTCAAGTTGTTATCAATATGCGGGGTCAGCCCGGGGTTCAAGCCGTGAATACCCTCGATGATAATCACCGAACGATCGTCCATTTTGAGTCGGTTTCCGTCAAACACACGTTTGCCCGTAATGAAATCATAACGCGGCACTTCAACCTCTTCCCCATTGAGCAGCTGCATCAACTGTTTATTGAAGAGTTCAATATCAATTGCTTCGAGTGCCTCATAGTCATACTCGCCCTTTTCATCTTTCGGGGTAAGTTCCCGATTGACAAAATAGTCATCCAGCGAGATGACCACCGGATGCATGCCCAAAATACGCAGTTGAATGCTCAGCCGTTTTGCAAAGGTGGTTTTACCGCTGGAAGAGGGCCCGGAGATCAGCACGATACGCCCTCCGCCCTTCTCATTTGCTTCGGCAATCTGATCCGCAATGCTGGCCAACTTCTTCTCGTGGAAGGCCTCAGCAATCTTAATCAGATCCCCGCCCCCACCATTCAGAATACGGGCGTTGAGTGCACCGATCGTCGCCACCCCGAGCACATCGACCCAACGCGTATATTCGTTGAACACATCGAACATCTTGCGTTGCGGCACCATGTGCTCGAGTTCCGTGGGGTTGGTCCGACAGGGAACCGACAGGTGCATGCCCTTATAATATTTATGCAGTCCGAACAGCGGTACATACGCGCTGCTCGGAGCCAGCGAGCCATAAAAATAACCGGCCAAATCGGCCATCATATAGAGGGTCACATACAGGTGCGGCCGGGTCTCGAGCAGAGCGATCTTATCCGGCATACCCAGTTTGGTGTACAACTGGATTACCTCTTCCGAACGCAGCTTTTGACGAATGATCGGAATATCCTGGGCCACCAACTCGTGCATGCGATTCTCAATCGCTTTGAGCTGCTCCAAAGAGATCTCCTCCATTCCCTCGATCTCACAATAGAACCCTTTGGCAACGGAGTGTTTGATGTGGAGACGCTGTCCGGGGAAGAGATCTCGCACCGCCTTCTGCAACACGAAAAAGAGGGTCCGCTGATAGACGCGCATTCCCTCAAAATGGGTAATATCGACAAAGCGTAACGAAACCGGATTGAATATCTGATAATACAACTCTTTGAGCCGATTATTGACATAGGCGGCCAAGAACGGTGTTTCACTTTTACTCTTCAGGGCCAGCATCGACAACACCTCGGAGAGAGTTGTACCGGGCTTAACGTGCAACTCGCTACCGGAATTTTCACAATATATCTTAACTGTCTCTTCCATCTCAGTTGTTTTTACGAATACAAACATAACGCCTGCGCGGTAAAGTTGTTATGCCTATTTGTCGGCAATACCCCTCTGAACGACAAATTTCAGATCCAGGCAGCTGCCGCCTCGAAGGGAATCTCCTCAAACAATGGAATCGTATCTACCACAAACCGTGCAGGATTCTTCTCCATACCGTGCACACCAGCCCCCATAAGCTAAACTTCTCTATGTGCAGCCAAACAGAATCACACCCAACACGTTCAGCACAACAATCTCACCCCGTTCAAAAGGCCATTAAAGGTAACCAAAATCCACTAAAAACACGAAAAATCAGCCACTTTTCATCGCGAAAGACTTGATTTTCCGAAAAAAACACTACCTTTGTCGCGCTTTGGGTGGAGTGTGCTCGATTTTTCGAGAGAAGATCCCGGCACGCTGTGCGACAAAGTTCTACAAATAATGTCTAACACATTAGTTATCAAAAACATTTTTATCACATGGCAACTAAAACAGAAACTCAGCAGGCTACCGTAGCCGCTCCGGCCAACCTCGAGACGTTCGACTGGAACGCTTTCGAGAATGACAGCGCCATCTACAACGCCCCCAAAGAGGAGATCGAAGCCAAATACGATCAGACTCTTTCTAAAGTACAGGTAGGCGAAGTTGTAGAGGGTACCGTTATCGGTCTCAACAAACGCGAAGTGGTCGTTAATATCGGCTACAAATCGGAAGGTATTATTCCTATCAGCGAATTCCGCTACAACCCCGAACTGGCCGTAGGCGAAAAAGTAGAGGTGTATGTAGAGAGCGCTGAGGATAAAAAAGGCCAGCTGGTCCTCTCACATAAAAAAGCTCGTCAGCTCCGCTCTTGGGATCGTGTCAACGAGGCTCTGGAGAAAGACGAAGTTATCAAGGGTTACATCAAATGCCGTACGAAGGGCGGTATGATCGTCGATGTATTCGGTATCGAGGCCTTCTTGCCCGGTTCTCAGATCGACGTTAAACCGATCCGTGATTACGATATGTACGTCGGCAAAACTATGGAATTCAAGGTGGTTAAGATCAACCAGGAGTTCCGTAACGTAGTGGTTTCGCACAAGGCTCTGATCGAGGCCGAACTCGAGGCTCAGAAGAAAGAGATCATGTCGAAACTCGAAAAAGGTCAGATCCTTGAAGGTACCGTCAAAAATATCACCTCTTACGGTGTATTCATCGACTTGGGCGGCGTAGACGGTCTGATCCACATCACCGACCTGAGCTGGGGCCGTGTAAATCACCCCGAAGAGATCGTCAAACTCGATCAGAAGCTCAACGTCGTTATCCTCGACTTCGACGATGCCAAGAAACGTATCGCTCTGGGTCTGAAACAGCTTACTCCCCATCCTTGGGACGCTCTGGATCCCAACCTCAAAGTTGGTGACAAGGTTAAAGGCCGCGTAGTGGTAATGGCCGACTACGGTGCATTCGTTGAGATCACTCCGGGTGTTGAAGGTCTGATCCACGTATCGGAGATGTCATGGAGCCAGCACCTGCGTTCAGCTCAGGAGTTCCTGAAAGTTGGCGACGAGGTAGAGGCCGTTATCCTGACCCTCGACCACGAGGAGCGCAAGATGTCACTGGGTATCAAACAGCTGACTCCTGATCCTTGGGCTGACATCGAAACCAAATATGCTGTGGGCACTCGCCACACCGCTAAAGTTCGCAACTTCACCAACTTCGGTGTATTCGTTGAGATCGAAGAGGGTATCGACGGTCTGATCCACATCTCAGATCTGAGCTGGACCAAGAAGATCAAACACCCGTCAGAATTTACTCAGATCGGTGCCGATATCGACGTTGTCGTATTGGAGATCGACAAAGAGAACCGTCGTCTGAGCCTGGGTCACAAACAGCTCGAAGAGAATCCTTGGAATGCTTTCGAGCAGCAGTTTGCCGTTGACACCGTTCACACCGGTACCATCACCGAGATGAACGACAAAGGCGCCGTAGTATCTTTGGGTGAGAACCTCGAGGGCTTTGCTCCGGCAAAACAGCTCGTTAAAGAGGACGGCACCACCGCTAAAGTTGGTGAGACATTGGAATTCAAAGTTGTTGAGTTCTCGAAGGCAACCAAACGCATCATCTTGTCGCACACTCGTCTGCATGAAGATGTAAAACGTGCAGAGGCTCAGGCTGAGATTGCTGAGAAGAAACGCGCTGATGAGGCTGCCAAAGACTCTGTTAAGAAACTCAACGCTTCGATCGAGAAGACTACTTTGGGTGACATCTCCGGTTTGGCTGAGTTGAAGGCCAAAATGGAAGCTGCCGAGAAGCCCCAGAAAGCCGCTAAAAAGGCTGAGGCTGCAGAGGCTGTCGCTGAAACCGAAGAGAAATAGTGAAATCTATCTATGACGTTTCGGGTTACCATATTGGGTAGCAGTTCGGCCTTGCCGACTCCGAAACGCAATCCATCTGCTCATGCACTCAATGTGCATGAGCAGTTTTTTTTGATCGATTGCGGAGAAGGGACGCAAAAGCAGCTTCGCAAATGTGGAATCAATCCGCTAAAGTTGAAAGCAGTCTTCATCTCGCACCTGCATGGAGATCATGTGTACGGTCTTTTCGGTCTGATTTCGACCATGGGCCTGATGGGACGACGCACACCACTACCGGTCTATGCTCCAAAGCCTTTCGACGAAATATTGGCTTGTCACCTCAAATATTTCGACAGTGCCCTGCCATATGAGGTGCAATGGCACGAGGTGCACACCCGCCAGCACGAACTGCTGTATGAAAACAAGACGCTGGAGGTGTGGTCCATTCCGCTGCGCCATCGCGTTCCAGCGGCAGGCTTCCGGTTTCAAGAGAAGAGGCCGCCCCTGAACCTGCGTAAGGAGGCTATTGAAACGTACAACTTGGGGATTGCACAACGGGTAGCTGCCAAACGGGGCGAAGATCTGCTGCTCGAGGATGGACGCCTCATTCCCAACAGCGAACTAACTTACACGCCCTATCGGGAGCGAAGTTACGCCTATTTGAGTGATACGCTCTACTCGGCCAAAGCGGTTAAGTTAGTACAAGGGGTTGATCTGCTTTATCACGAAGCGACCTTTGCCGAGGCAGACAAGGGCATGGCTCGTGAAACAGGACACTCCACCACCCTACAGGCTGCCAAGGCAGCGCGTGAGGCTCAAGCCGGCAAGCTGTTGATCGGACACTTCTCCTCGCGCTATAAAGAAGAGCAGGTGTTGGTGGATGAAGCTCGAACCATTTTCCCCAACACGGAGGCGGTGATCGAAGGCCACAGTTACGACATTTCCATCCTCAAAGAGAAACTTTAATATTGTTGAAGCGTACTTAACTGGGGATCATTGAAGAGTGAGTGACCACACGAATAGTCGTTCGTCATCGCGCACAGAACAAAGAAAGGGCAGATAACTGAATCCGGTTTATTAACTAAATGGATCCAGGCAATCAAGTTGTTTTGAAAAGCACAGCTGTAGGCAACATACGCCAATATTGCAGAAGCCTGCTTCTTTGAAGAGAAGGCGAGAGTCGAACACTGGATAACTCACAAATTGCTGACCCCCCCACCCGACATATAGATTCAGCAGCGCTTTGGAACGTTCCAGACGATTCCTATCCACCGGAGCCACACAAAGCCAAACAGAGATCATCAATATCCCGATATTTAGCACCGAAATGGGAACGGGGAAACGCGGTTAGGTTAAGATGAAGATTCTCATCGATTGGATACCGAGTACACTGTACCGCAATACTCCTCTTCGGCCACACAGGCTGCAAGACGCGAAGGGACCAGCGGCGGCAGAAAAGGCGTGACACAATTTTGTGCCGATTGACATCGTTTCATTTGTAACCAACAACATTCCCCAACCGGTTTTCCCCCACACCCAACAAATAGCTGCACACCAGCAACAAAACCATGAGCAATCCAACCATAAAAGCCATATTTTTTGACATCGATGGAACCTTAGTGAGTTTTAAAACGCACCGCGTTCCGCAAACAACGGTTGAAGCCATCGAGACGCTCCGCAGCCGCGGTATCAAAGTATTTATTGCGACGGGGCGTCCCTTTTACCAAATCAACAATCTCGGCACGCTGCAGTTCGACGGATATGTCACCCTGAACGGAGCATGGTGCATCGACCACACGGGGCGTGTCATCTTTCAGAATCCGATTCCTCGGGCCGATCTCGATGCTGTCAACCGCCGACTGGATCAAGGAGATAAATTTCCGTGTGCTTTCATGACCTCCACCCAGGTTTACATCAACTACGTCGATCAAACCGTAGCAAATGTGGCAGCTATGGTCGGTTTGGCTCCTCCTCCGGTTCGTGACCTGCATGAGGTCGCCAACGAAGAGGTACTCCAGATTAATATCTATGTAGAGGCTGAGCAAGAGGCAAAATTGATGCGCGAAGTTTTCAGACACTGCACCTCCAGCCGCTGGTATCCGGCATTTGCCGATCTGAACATCATGGGCAACAGCAAAAGTACAGGTATCGACCACATTTTAGCCGAATACAATATTCCACTTTGCGAAACGCTCTCATTCGGAGATGGCGGGAACGACATACCGATGCTTCAACACACCGGCTTCAGCGTCGCCATGGGCAATGCGGCCGATCCGGTCAAGCAGGCGGCTAGCTATGTAACAACCGATGTGGATCACGATGGTGTTGCAGAAGCCCTGCGTCACTTCGGCTTGCTCTGACCGAGAGATCTGCGATCAGCCTGGACGGAGTCATTCCAAAGTCGTTAAGAGTCATGCGGCAAAATATTTGCAACACACATTCACAAGATTTTATCTTTGTGCGAAACGGCATCAAATACCTTGACACACTATACACATCATTCGCTTAATTTGTTCACTTCATAGAATAAAACGTTTCAAGCTATGGATCACAATATTCAGATTGATATCACCGAATCGTGCATTCGTTGTGGCAAATGTGTACGAGTATGTCCTTTTGAAATCCTCGTTCAGGAGAAACCGGGAGCCCCAATCGAGGTCAAACATCCGGAATCGTGCATCCGCTGTGGACATTGTGTTGCAGTATGTCCGACCGACTCGATCCGCCACAATCTTTTCCCAGCGGAGAAGATTCATCCGATCGATTACACCCAGATGCCGACACCGGAACAGGTGTTACTGTTGTGCCGAGCCCGCAGATCCAACCGTGCCATCACGTCAAAACCTGTCCCCACCGAGATGCTGAATCAGATTCTGGAAGCTGCACATCGTGCCCCTACAGCCAGCAATCTGCAACAGGTATCCTTCACCGTAGTGACCGACCCTCAAAAATTGCGGGCAGTGAGTGATTTTACGCTGAAGACCTTCGACAAAGTCTACGCAAAGTTGACTAACCCGCTGCTCAAGCCGTTCTTCAAATTGACCATGCCGGGGGTGTACCGTTATGTTCCGATATTCAAACGGCTGAAATACAATGATCGGGCCGGTAAAGACCCCATCCTGCGCCATGCAACGGCATTGATTTTTATTCACACTCCCGCTTCAGACCGTTTTGGAGCAGCTGATGCCAACCTGGCCTATCAGAATGGTTCGCTGATGGCCGAAAGCCTTGGGGTAAGCCAAGTTTACATGGGATTTGTGCTGTCAGCCCTGCAGCAGGATGGCAAACGGCTCAATCGTGAATTGGGCATTCAAGGGAAAATTCATGCGATTATGGCGCTTGGCATGCCGGCATTCCGCTACCCGCACTATATCGACAGGGAAGACATCCAGGTCAAATGGCTCTAATCCGGAACAACCAGACGATTCAACCTCTCCATAGCTGGATCGTCTCCTCACTCTTTTTAGAAGCCACGAGAGAGAACGCGCCATTCGCAGCAAAGCAGATTGCAGATTGAGGATTAACCTCGAGAAAAGTGCAGCGACCGAAACGCTCACTACTCTTGACATACAGGTGCTTACCGCCCCTCTGCTTTCTGTTCCGCAAAGCACTTCCGCCTTCTTCCACAGATCATTCCGCGATAGACGCATACAAAACAATAAAAAATCCTGAGACTCGACTGAGCTCAGGATTTTTATTATTTAGAAGAAAACTAATTGGGCACGATCTCAAGACTATGCATCCAACCAGTCGAGATGTACAAGAGATATAAACCCACTATATACTTGTCATTGCCTCGTGCCTTCTCTTGTTCACAGTGCCACAATTATTTCGCCGGGTGCGGCTGTGGATCGGAGGCTTCAGGTTGTTGATCAGTGTCCTGCTTTTCAGTAACCCAACCGGGTGCCTGTACCGGGATCAACTGATCATCAGGTGTCACCAAAGCAACCCCCGTGCCGGCAGCCGTAATGTGTCCGATCACATCCAATCCCAAAGCAAAGACCTCCTCTTGACGAGCCAACGGCACCGTAAAGAGCAATTCAAAATCATCACCGCCATTCAGGGCAGCTACCACCGGATCGGCATGCAACTCCTCCGCCATACGGTGAGTCTCCTGCGCAATCGGCAAACGATTCAGGTAAATGCGGGCACCCTTGTCGGAATCTTTACACAAATGCAGAATCTCCGAAGCCAATCCATCGGTAATATCGATCATCGAGGTGGGTACCAGATTGGCTTTCGCCAACTCCTGGATGATATCTTGTCGTGCCACCGGACGCAACTGCCGTCCCAAAATATACTCATACCCCTCGAACTTCGGATGGGGATTGGGATGGCCGGCCAAGGCCCGCTTTTCACGCTCCAACAGGTGCAACCCCATATAGGCGCCCCCTAACGCTCCGGTCACACAGATCAGATCGTTTACCTGAGCGCCATTGCGGTAAACGATCTTATCTTTGGCAACCTCACCGATCACGGTCACCGCAAGGGTCAACCCATTCACCGAGGCCGACGTATCGCCACCAACCAGATCCACACCATACTCTTTGCAGGCATAACGTACCCCTTCATAAAGCTGTTCGATCATCTCGACCGAAAAACGAGCGGAGATTCCCACCCCAAGCGTCAACTGCCGAGGCGTACCATTCATGGCCAAAATATCCGAAATACCGGCCACAACCGTTTTGTAGCCCAAATGCTGAAGCGGACAATAGGTCAGGTCGAACTGTACCCCCTCCAACAACAGATCGGTCGAGACCAGCAGGTATTTATCACCGGCATCGATCACAGCAGCATCGTCGCCACACCCTTTCACCGTGGAGCTGTTCGAAGCCACAAACGGTGCACAAAGACGATCGACAAATTTAAACTGCCCCAATGAGGCGATTGACGTATATTTTCGTTCACTCATATTCCAACCGGTTAAATCTTTCATACAAAGGTAGAGCTTCTTTTGTTTCGGCAAAAAAAAGTCGTAGCTTTGCAATTAATAAAATTGTTTAAAAACAGCAAATATCATGTTCAATCTCGTATTGTTCGGCCCTCCGGGTGCAGGCAAAGGGACCCAGGCCGAAAAACTGATCAAAAAGTACGGTTTTAACCACATATCGACCGGTGAGGTGATTCGCGACCAGATCCGCAAAGGAACCGAACTGGGGCTGAGTGTACAGAGCTATATTGAGAAGGGACTGTTGGCTCCCGACGAACTGGTGATCAACATCATTGCCGACTATGTAGCCAGCCACAAAGATGCCAAAGGCAACATTTTCGACGGTTTTCCCCGCACGACGGTTCAGGCCGAGGCCTTCGACAAGATCATGAACAGCAACGGAATTCCGGTTAGCGTCATGTTGTCGCTCGAGGTACCCGATGAGGAGTTGGTTAAACGTTTGCTGCTTCGCGGCAAAGAGAGTGGACGTGCCGATGACAGCAACGAAAGTGTTATCCGCAACCGCATCAACGTGTACAAAGCACAGACTGCCGTCGTAGCCGATTACTACAAACCACAGGGTAAATTCCGCGCCGTAAACGGTTTGGGAACGATTGACGAGATTTTCGATCGTTTGTGCAAAGAGATCGACTCGCTGCTGAAATAACGACTTGAAATAGGTTATTACCCATCCTGCGCCCTCACGTTTTTACGTTACAGAGACAACCTGACAAACGGCACACCATCGTTCAGAAACAACGTAAAGTGATTAATCAAGAAGCTGACTCAAAGCCCAAAATCTTGAAATAAAACACCCGGAGGGCTTGGGATACAATTATCAACAAAAGCACGACAATATGTCGTGCTTTTTTGTTGTCAACAGGATGTTCATTTCTATTTGATAACGTCCCATCCACTGTTAATAATACTGTCAATAACCTTGATCATCTTCTGTTAATATCTCATGTACACCCGATTATTTCAGATTACGGCAGAGTGACAGATTACTGCTCTTACTATTCAATGAACTAGAGCGACACGGTAAAGTCTAACAAACGTCCACAGTACCCCCTCAACATGATATCGTAAGTACAAAAGAACTGATTACCTGATCAGTTCTTTATGAACCAAGATGACCTCTCTGCCTGCGCATTGTATAGAAGGGATATATGTTGGTAAATTGTGTACAGACTGTTGGCAGCGTATTGATAACTTACGAAAACCGTTTGATTATCTGTTGAAAAAACTGTTGATAAATAAGGTGCACCAAGACTCAAACATCACACCTTAACACCACCTAAAGAGTAGGCAACTGGAACCCACACACAAACGATCCCCCTCGCAACCTATCAGTTCTGTATCCTGCGTCAACACCAAGTTTGGCACTCGTATTAGTACGCTGTAATTAAGGGGCAGCATCACATGAAGTCCCTTTCCAGAGATGAAGAACTAGGAAACAAATCCCCCCCACACCTTAACATAAGACTATGCGGCCGCAACCGATCAGTCAACTATTCATCGATGCTGCATGGGCCGCTTCTTTCCACTAGAAACACTGCTATGCATAGCTACAAGAACAGCACACATTCTTGCTACTTAGGTGCTAAAACGGAAATACATAGGGACGTAACATACAGAGCATAAAACAGCCAACAGAATAGGGTTAAACACACAACCCACAAGTCAGCTATCAGCTCCCATTATCGAAGCACAGCAGCAATAAGAATAAGAAAAGATAAAATAAAGAATCTGTTTCAGAGACAGTCCACTTTCACTACACTTCAGCAATATCATCCTCGAGAACAGTGTATTGCAGATCAAAAGCGACTATTGGTACAGCTCTAACAAACCCTCAGGCAGATCAAATTCAATGGTTCGTTGCTCCTCGTCGATATCGGTAATAAACTCGTCAACTGCCGGAATCAAAACCTCACGTCCACCGATTTGAGCTTTGAAAAGCGGATTCTCCCCATCGATAAAAGCCTCGATATAATCTTCCTCCGGTGTCTTTGAGGGGTCAGATGACGGTGCAGAGGCAGCTTGACCTTTATTCGAAGCCAAATGAATCCGGTAACCAACCAGATCTTCCAGATAGATCAACCCCTCACCGGCCTCCTCTTCCTCCTCGGTCAGGGCCGGATTTTCCAAATAAAGTTCGTGCCCCACCAGCTCTGAAGCACGCCGTTCCGTGTCGAGATCCTCAAAACCGACAATCGCTCCGTTTTGGCCACGACGTTGGAAACGGTTACAAAAAAGAGGAACCGCCAATTTGTCGATGATGACAAACAGCGGTTCACTCAACTCATACTCTTGAGGAAATGTATCGTAAAGACTCAACGCAAGTTCTCCGTTCTGACCGAACGTCTTGGATACTCGTGCTACTGCCTCTGCGTTCTCCTCAAGCATAGATCAATTTCTCTGTGGAAGCGGCATTAAGCCTCAGCAGGAGCCTCTTCTGCAGGTGCAGCCTCAGCACTCTCCTCGCCCTGTGCCGCCTCTGCAGCGGCAGCAGCAGCGGCTGCGGCAGCCTCAGCACGTTTAGCTTCGAGAGCTTTTGCACGCTCCTCTTTGATTTTCTTCTCCTCTTCGAGACGGCTCTTAACGGCAGCCTCTTTGTCACTGCTGATCTTGTTGGTCTTGGCAGCGATCTTGGCAGCTTTCTGCTCTAACCATTTGGCGAATTTGGCCTCAGCAACCTCTGCGGTAAATGCACCCTTGGCTACACCACCCAGCAGGTGTTTTTTGTACATAACACCCTTGTACGACAAAATCGCACGGCAAGTGTCAGTCGGTTGAGCGCCTTTTTGCAACCACTCCAGGGCTTTCTCGAAGTCCAAGTCGATTGTAGCAGGATTCGTGTTCGGATTGTAGGTTCCGATCTTCTCGATAAATTTACCATCACGTGGCGCCCTGCTGTCTGCAACAACGACATGATAGAAGGCATAACCTTTCTTACCATGGCGTGTAAGTCTGATTTTAACAGGCATTTCTCTGAATGTTTTTATTGGTTAAACAGTGCCGGTAACCCGACCGGCGAGTCGCAAAGTTACTCTTTTTTGTAAACTTACAAAAATTTTTCCCGTTTTTTCATCCAATCCATCGCTTCGTGAAACTGATCGATCTGCTTCTGTTGCAAGCGAATCTGCTCATTGAGCAAATGAAGTTCCTCTTTAAGTAATTTGATCAATTCCTGATGAGAAGGTTCCATTGTACGCGGGTCAATGCCATCCTCCTGGGCTAAATTGGACTGTTCCGCAACGCTATTCAACATGTAACCCTCTCCAGTCAATAACCAATAGGCATTTATCTCCGGAAATCGGGTAATAATTTTTGCAATTTTATCGGAGCCAAGAGCTCCAGTCATGTTTGAAATATTACCACGGTTCAGTTGGCATTCCCGTTCAAATTCCCGAATCGACAGCCCAAAATGACAACATACAGCTTTGAGACGGCTTTTCAAATCCATGTTCAGGAGAGATTGTTGATGACATATATATTTGGAATTGTCAAATAAATATGTCAAATTTGTTTAGTTTATAACCAAAACACATTGTATTACTGTAACAAATATAGGGTTTATTTGCATTATTATGAAAAAACGGATTGAACGGAAACAGGAGCGTATTGAGGCGATTCGAAAGGCTGCTTCATTGAACAGAGGTGTTTATTCAGCAGTGGCACGAGAACATGGTTGGGGGCGCGCATATGTGTGTAGCGTAATGGCCGGACGCAACAGCAGCGAAAAATGTACTCAAAGCCCTGGAAGAAAAGTTACAATTGGGCGAAACGCCCAGTCTAACCGCTGATTAGCCACCTATTTCTTTCATAATTTGAATTATTTACAATAACTACGAGAAATAATATAATAGCGTCATCCAACGAACCAACAGAAAAATTGGGGTGAATAAGTTTTGATATTATCTCTATATTCTTACATTTGTTGAATGCATCCGCATTGGTGCACCCATTAATACTTAACACACTGTCAGGAGATGGAGTGGGCTGTTGGACTCTATTTTGTTGCCGCTTTTCTGTGCGCGATGGGAATGGGAGGTGTCCTGTTCCCAAAGATCATTTTGATCTCAAAGCGCAAGCGTATTTTGGACCGCCCCAATGGGAGAAAAGTGCATGTGTCAAAAAATTCCTCGTCTGGGCGGTTTGGCATTCTATCCCGCTATCCTGATCGCTTATTGGGTGATGCGAGGTTTACTATCTCTGTTCGATTCCCATTTAGTGGGATTGCCTGTGGAAGAGATGCTCTTCTTTTTTGCAGGTATCACCATAGTCTACTACATCGGTATCGCAGACGACGTAATCGGGCTCTCCTATAAAAGCAAATTCATCTATCAATTCCTTGCTGTAATTCTGCTAGTGCTGCCACTGAACTACATCTCAGATTGGCAGGGCATCTTTGGAGTATATCATATTCCCGCGTGGATTGGCATCCCCTTTACGGTAGTGCTGATTGTAGCCTTGATTAATTCATTCAATTTGATCGATGGTGTTGATGGCCTTTGTGCCGGATTGAGCATGATATCCTTGGCTCTACTGAGTGGATTATGCATTCACACAGGCAGTATCTATTTGGCCCTACTGGGAATCTGTGCCTTAGGTGTTTTGGCGTTTTTTTTCTTTTATAACGTCTTCGGGCGCCGAATGAAGATATTTATGGGTGATAGCGGCTCACTGCTGTTGGGATATCTCATTGCTTTCATGGCATTGGAAGTGGTGGTCAATATGCAACAACATACCACACCGGATTATGTAACATTAGTGTCGATTCTGGGCATTGTATTTGTCCCGTTGGCAGATATGTCTCGAGTCTTTATACAACGATTGCTGCACAGAGTCTCTCCCTTCAAGCCCGACAAACGTCACATCCACCACAAATTGCTACAACTGGGACTCTCTCATGTGCAATGCACACTGTTGTTGATGTTGATTCAAGTAATCTTTGCCATAGCCAATTTTTGGATGGCTCCCCGTGTTAATATCACGTTAGCACTGATAATCAATTTTATAGCTATTGCTTTATTGATTATATTTCTCAATTGGCGCATTGCTCGTCGGGAGTTACGCTGGTTATAGTTCGGCATTAAGGTTGCAGGTTTTACTTTCCGTTGGGAAAGAGTTATCTTTGCCGCTCCTAACCGAATAATCTCCATTATGCGTCTGTTCCGTAAGTTACGGGCATGGCTGCCCCAATATCGTGAAAATCTTTCATTGGCACTTCCTGTTATGCTTTCGCAAGTAGGACAGGTGTTCGTCCAATTGTGCGATAACGCAATGGTGGGTCATCTCGGGGCCCTGTCGCTAGCAGCCGTCTCATTCGGTGGTGCCGTTTTTGTAATTTTCCTCTTTTTCGGGACCGGTATTTCCATGGGATTGACTCCTCTGGTGGGCGAAATGTATGCACGTCGCGATTACCGAACCTCTGCACGTCTGTTTCAAAACGCTTTGGTGTTAAATAGTGCAGTGGGCATTCTGTTGTTTATCATCTTGCAACTTTTGGGGCAATGTTTAGGCCTAATGGGACAATCGGACGAAGTGGTGGCTGAAGCAGCCCCTTACTACAACTACTTGGCCTGGTCCATCATTCCGTTTATGGTATTTGCCGCATTCAAGCAGTTTCTCGAAGGGGTCGGGAATACGATTACCGGGATGGTTGTGGTGTTGACGGCCAATGCCATTAACATTCTTTTCAACTATCTGCTGATATATGGACATTGGGGTTTCCCAGCCATGGGTGCCGCCGGTGCCGGCTTAGCCACTCTGATTTCCCGCATTTGCATGCCACTTTTCGTGTTGATCTATTTTATCCGCGTAGCTTCGTTGAGACGCTACTTCAGATTCTTCTCGTGGGTGGCTCAGGGGTGGCGCATGACCCGTCGGCTTTTGGCAGTTGGTTTACCAATCTCCATGCAGATGGTCCTGGAGGTTTCAGCCTTCGCTTTAACGCTAATTATGATGGGATGGATCGGTACGGTAGAACAGGCTGCCCACCAAGTGGTGCTCTCCATCTCCAATATTGTCTATATGATCATTGTGGGGATCTCCTCGGCAACCACCATTATGGTAAGTCATCGTTTTGGAGTGGGAGACTACCGGGGACTGCGCAGGGCCGCAACCGCATCCTGGCACTTGGGATTGGTCGCCAATGGCCTAACAATGACCTGTTTTATTCTGTTTCGTCACTGGTTGCCGCTCATGTTTACTTCGGATGAGGCTGTTGTGGCAGTGGCCGCACAACTATTCGTCATGGCCGCAATTTACCAAATACCGGACGGTCTACAAACAATTGCCCTTGGTGTACTACGAGGCATGCAGGATGTTCGAGTGACGATGAACTATGCCTTTGTTGCCTATATTATCATTAACCTGCCAGTCGGTTATCTCTGTGCCTTTATCTTGGGATGGGGAGCTCCCGGCTTGTGGGTAGGCTTTATTGTGGGGTTGAGTGTCGCTGCCATCCTCTTTATCACACGCTATCGACGTGCCGTACGTCGGCTGATCCGCAGGTAAACGCAGCGTCAACAACACCGGAACCCGCCGCTGACCGCAAACTCGTAGCTTTACCATAAACTCTACAAGTTAAACATATTAAGACCCAGAAATGGGAACGCTCTTTTAGGAGCCATTTTGCCATTTTCCTCGTTACAGGTTTGAAATTCAGGATGAGCACTCTGCGCTCCATTTAATTTGCTTAAACTCATCTGCGTACCGGACCTTAGAGACTCGTTCTCCGCGGCCACTCCCCCACTTCGAGCTGTTCGATTCGTTCCCCGTCAATCACAAAACGTAAAGCAGTACGGACATGATGGAATCCGCTCAGGCCAGCAGCTCCCGGATTGAGGTGTAACAGCTCCAACTTTTTATCATAAATTACCTTCAGGATATGGGAGTGTCCGCTAATAAAGATTTTCGGACGGACATTTCGCAACAGCTCTGCAACGCCGGTGTAATAATGACCGGGATAACCTCCTATATGGGTCATCACCACCTTGACCTGCTCACATTCGAACTGCTGCCAACGGGGATAGACCCGCCGTAACACCCCGCCATCGATATTTCCATATACGCCACGCAACGGTTTGAAGGCGGCTATGGCATCGGCTGTCTCGATATTTCCGAAATCTCCGGCATGCCAAATCTCATCGACATCGGCCAAAAATTTTTGCAGAACGGAATCAAACGTCCCGTGCGTATCCGATATAAGTCCTATTCGTTTCACAATCAATCCAACGTCATGCTTTAATTACGTGTGCGCATATTCCAGCGACCCCATGCATACCCCTCCTCATATCAAAAGTCGCTCATCGTATTCCGGGGCCTGCGGACACACAACAAATGTATCAAAAAAGCACCAACCACATAGACAAAAAATTCCTTCGATCAAAAAAAGGATGCGGCAAATCTGCAAATGCAGCCGGTCAGCAGAAAATAGGGAAAAGACGTTGAGCCTACCGCAAGGTTTATTCCTGAGATCCGAGTCCTAAGAGCAGGCAGATCGAATCGATAAGTTTCCTATCTTTGTAAAGATAAATCACGTTCCATGCAGAGCAACATTCCGTTGGCAGAAAGATTACGCCCCCAGGCGCTCGACGAATACATCGGACAGGAGCACCTGGTAGGTCCCCATGGGGTATTTCGTAAGTTTCTCGAGACCGGTAACGTTCCCTCGTTTATTTTATGGGGGCCTCCCGGTGTCGGCAAAACCACCTTGGCCCGTCTGGTTGCCACCGCACTCGAGCGAAAACTCTTCACACTGTCTGCGGTCACCTCAGGTGTCAAAGAGGTGCGTGAGGTAATCGAACAGGCCCGGAAAAGCCGTTTCTTCAACGCTCCCTCCCCTTTTCTGTTCATTGACGAGATCCACCGTTTCAACAAATCGCAACAGGACTCCCTATTGGGGGCAGTCGAACAGGGCGTCATCACTTTGATCGGGGCCACAACGGAAAATCCCTCGTTTGAGGTGATCTCACCGCTACTTTCGCGTTGCCAGGTCTATGTCCTCAAAGCGATGGAGCCGACGGATCTGCAACAACTGCTCGATCGGGCCATCACTACCGATCCGATTCTTAAGGAGCGGGGCGTCGAGGTAGCCGAAACCGAAGCACTGTTCCGATTCAGCGGAGGCGATGCCCGCAAATTGCTCAACATCCTTGACATTCTCTGCAACGCTACGGAAGGAAAGATTATCATCAGTGACCAAAACGTTACAGACTGCCTGCAACAAAACATTGCTCTCTACGACAAAAACGGAGAACAACACTATGATGTGATCTCCGCTTTTATCAAATCGGTACGGGGAAGCGATCCCAACGCAGCAATCTACTATTTGGCCCGCATGCTCTCCGGCGGTGAAGATCCGAAATTCATTGCCCGTCGTCTGGTTATTTTGGCCTCGGAGGATATCGGGCTGGCCAATCCGAACGGTCTGTTACTGGCCAACGCCTGTTTTGACACGGTACACAAGATCGGCATGCCGGAGGCCCGCATTCCGTTGGCCGAAGCGACGATCTATCTGGCGACCAGCCCCAAAAGCAACTCTGCCTATATGGCCATCAACAAGGCGCTGCAGCAGGTTGCACACGACACGACGGATCGTCCCATTCCGCTGCATTTGCGCAATGCCCCAACCAAACTGATGAAGGATCTCGGTTACAGCGAAAACTACAAATATGCGCATGACTTTGCCGGCAATTTCACCGAGCAGGAGTTTATGCCGGCCGGTCTGGAGGGCAAACGGTTCTATGAACCGGGCGATAACGCCAAAGAGCGTGATTTAGGACAACGGATCAAAACGCTTTGGAAAGGGAAATACTAAACTTTTTTATTCTGTATTACTGTTTCGATTGATTTACAACCGTAAAACAATCACGCATGCGAAACGATTAGATCCCCACTGTCGGTTTATTGTTAGGGGAAGGTATGCGTTACCATCCTCAAATCAACAAAACCGCTGGAAGTCAATAAAACTGCAAAACAAAAAATAACCATAAAAAAATTTGACGACAAGATGAATTCGATTCTGAATCACATTCCGAACCTGAAGCATCTCGATAGCGGGATGTTTTTCGTGATGGCCGGCCCGTGTGTGGTAGAGAATGAGGAGGTCATGATGCGTGTAGCAGAAAAGGCCTGCGCCGTAACCGATGCGTTGAGAATTCCCTACATTTTTAAAGCCTCTTATCGCAAGGCCAACCGCTCGCGTTTGGACTCCTTCAGCGGTATCGGCGACGAAAAGGCTCTGAAATTATTGGCCAAAGTACACCGTGAATTCGGCGTACCGACAGTGACCGACATCCATAATCCCGACGAGGCCGCCATGGCAGCCGAATATGTCGATGTACTGCAGATTCCGGCATTTCTGTGTCGCCAGACCGATCTGTTGGTAGCGGCAGCCAAGACAGGCAAGGTGGTCAACATCAAAAAGGGACAATTCTTGGCACCGGAGGCAATGGCTTTTGCGGCCGGCAAAGTACATGATGCGGGCAACCCCAACATCATGCTGACCGATCGGGGAACCATGTTCGGGTATCACGATCTGATTGTCGATATGCGCAGTATTCCGACCATGCAGGCTACGGGCTATCCGGTAGTGATGGACATCACCCATTCGCTCCAGCAACCCAACACGACCAGTGGCGTGACCGGAGGTCTGCCGACCATGATCGAGACGATTGCCCGGGCTGCAGTAGCCGTAGGGGCCGATGGACTCTTCATCGAGACGCATCCCGATCCCTCCGTCGCCAAAAGTGATGGGGCCAATATGCTCCCATTGGAGAAACTCGAAAAGCTGTTGACCCGTCTGTGCCGCATTCGCGCAACAATCAACGAATTTTAATTGACTACTTTCCTGATTCCAGTAATTGATGGACAGAAAGCAATCCTACGATTCAATCGCTGGATTTCTCAAAGTTAGCATTCTGTAAGGTGCAAGTAAGAGTAGCCAAAGACACTACTGAAACGGGGAGACGTGATGAACGTCTCCCCGTTTCATGTAAAATGACTGCACTTAATATTGAATCATTAAGAATTGAATCGCGATCCCTTGGCCATTGCAGCCAAACGCCTCGCAGAAGTTATTCAGTAACGACCTGCAAAGTGCCGAACTGCTGTAAATGCACCTCTTCTCCTCCCAAAGTGAGGCATGTAAGGGATGAGGAATAACGAGGGCCTCGAAAGATGCAAGGAATACGAGCAATCCGCGACCTCCTGGGAAGGGACCAACGAAGAAAGGCAAGTGGGACCACAATAACCATTGGGGCCACAATAAGAGGTGCAAAACGCCTTGACTACTGTTTGGTAAACTCGAAGCCTAAATAGAGGTTATCCACATTAGAGACCAATGTGTCGAGCGTTGCGAGCAGTGAACTTACCGAGGAGACCTTGTCACCAAGCTGCTTTACCAACTCCAGCACCTTATTGGCAGAGAAGAGCAGCTGCATATTCGAGCCATCCAGATAGGCAAAGCCCTCCATCTTACCCAATGTCCGCTGAGCTTGGCTGGTTACGGTCAGCGCAATTGCATGCGATTCGGGCTCGTAGGAATAGGTTCCGCTGAGCGTCCGAGAACCAACTGCCATCGAGAAGGTGCTGTCTGCGGCAAACGTAATGGTGCACGCACCGCTCTTAATCCCGACCAATCCATAAATATTCTCCAGCCGCTCCTCGATCGAAGCGGTAGTAGTCGAAGCCGCCAACGTTGCCAAAGCATTATCACTCTCGAGACGAACACCCGGCTTCTCATAGTTCCAGGTGGCCACCAAAGCCATGGCTGTCAATTTACCACCCGTCGCCTCGTCGGCCACATTGGTAATAGCCCCTTTTAATACACTTTTCCAATCCTGCGCCTGCACCGTACCACACACCAACACCAACAGGGCCAGCAGACCAATCATCTTACCTCTTTTCATAAGCTCACAGTTTTATACAAAAAAATGACCGCCTGCGGCATGCAGGCGGTCACTATCATTCATACCTGTCAACATCCTTTACCTATTATAACGTTACGGGATGCGACAATCGTGCGTTTCAAAAAAACTATTTTTTCGGTTTCGGAGCGACGATCATAATCATCCGTTTACCCTCCAGGCGTGGCATCTGCTCCACCTTGCCCCACTCTTCGAGATCGGTCGCAAAGCGCAACAACAGAATTTCACCCTGATCTTTAAAGACAATCTGACGTCCGCGGAAGAAAACATACGCCTTGACTTTATCTCCCTCCTTGAGGAAGTTCTCGGCATGCTTCAATTTGAAGTTGTAATCGTGATCGTCGGTATTGGGACCGAAACGGATCTCTTTGATCACCACCTTCACCGATTTTGCCTTCAGCTCTTTGGCTTTTTTCTTCTGCTGATACAGGAACTTCGAGTAATCGACGATCCGGCAAACGGGGGGATCGGCCTTGGGTGAAATCTCAACCAAATCAAGCCCCTGCTCGTCGGCCATCGCCAACGCCTCTTTCAAAGAAACGACCTTCGGGGTCTCCACATTCTCACCGACTACGCGCACCTGCTGGGCCGTAATCATATGGTTAATTTTGTGGGCTGCCTCTTTTTCGGGCATTCTGCCGCGCAAAGCAGGCCTGGGTTGCGGTTTTCTAACTGGAATAGCTATGGCTTTGTCCTCCTGATTAATTAATACTCTAAAATCGAAAAACTATTTATTGTTTAAGGCTTCAACCTCTTTCTTTACGCTCGAGGTGACCAGATCGGCAAATTCCTGCTGGGTCATCACACCCTTATCGCCTTCGCCCTGGACACGAACCGAAACCGTACCATCCTGCTGCTCCTTCTCGCCGACGATCAACAGGAACGGAATTCGTTTCAACTCATTATCACGTATCTTACGACCAATCTTTTCGTTACGGTCGTCCACCTGAGCGCGAATATCGCAATTATTTAGAAAATTCGAAACACTTTGCGCATAATCGTTGAATTTTTCGCTGATCGGCAGTACAACCACCTGATCCGGAGCCAACCACAACGGGAATTTACCACCGGTGTGCTCCAACAATACAGCCACAAAACGCTCCATAGAGCCGAACGGTGCACGGTGAATCATGATCGGACGGTGTAGCTTGTCATCCGACCCTTTGTAGGTCAAATCGAAACGCTCCGGCAGGTTGTAGTCAACCTGGATCGTTCCCAACTGCCATTTACGGCCGATTGCATCCTTAACCATGAAATCAAGTTTCGGGCCATAGAATGCAGCCTCACCCAATTCGACCACCGTTTTCAGACCTTTTTCAGCCGCAGCCTCGATAATGGCCTGCTCAGCTTTGTGCCAGTTCTCGTCTGAACCAATATATTTCTCTTTGTTGTTGGGATCACGCAACGAAATCTGAGCGGTATATTGATCGAAACTCAACGTCTTGAAGATGTAGAGCACGATATCGATCACCTTCATGAACTCATCCTTGAGCTGGTCCGGACGGCAGAAGATGTGGGCATCGTCCTGGGTAAATCCACGCACACGCGTCAACCCGTGCAACTCACCACTCTGCTCGTAACGGTACACGGTACCAAACTCGGCAAAACGCAACGGCAGATCTTTGTATGAACGCGGTTTCCAACGATAAATTTCGCAGTGGTGCGGGCAGTTCATCGGTTTGAGCAGGAACTCTTCGCTGTCATCCGGTGTATGAATCGGCTGGAACGAGTCCTTACCGTATTTAGCGTAGTGACCTGAAGTCACATACAGGTCCTTCATTCCGATATGCGGAGTGATCACCTGCTGATAACCGTACTGTTTCTGTACATTACGCAAGAAGTGCTCCAAGCGGTCGCGCAGTGCGGCGCCCTTGGGCAACCACAACGGCAAACCGGCACCCACACGCGGTGAGAAGCAGAACAACTCCAGTTCACGCCCCAATTTCCGGTGGTCACGTTTTTTGGCCTCCTCCAGCATGGCCAGATACTCATCGAGCATCGACTTTTTGGGGAATGAGATACCGTAAATACGGGTCAACATCTTGTTGTGCTCATCACCACGCCAATAGGCTCCAGCGATCGACGTCAACTTAATGGCCTTGATGTACCCCATATTGGGCAGGTGCGGACCACGGCACAAATCGGTAAAATTACCGTTGGTATAGAAGCTGATCGTACCATCTTCGAGGCCGTTGATCAGTTCGACTTTGTATTCGTCACCTTTTTTGGTATATGTATCGAGTGCCTCGGCCTTAGACACTTCACGACGGGTAATCGCCTCTTTGGTGCGAGCCAGCTCCTCCATCTTCTTCTCGATCTTGGGCAGATCGGCCTCCGTGATGGGCACCGGCGAATCCACATCGTAATAAAATCCGTTCTCAATGCTGGGACCGATGCCAAACTTGATGCCCGGATAAAGCGACTCCAGCGCCTCCGCCAACAAGTGTGACGACGAGTGCCAGAAGGCATGTTTACCCTCGGGATCATCCCATTTGTGCAGTTTGATCTGAGCATCTGTCTGAATCGGCATGTTCAGATCGCACACCTTACCATTTACCGTCGCGGACAACACCTCCTGCGCCAGGCGGGGGCTGATGCTCTCGGCTATCTGCATAGCCGTCGTTCCTTCGGCGTACTCACGAATGCCGCCGTCAGGGAAAGTTACTTTAATCATTGTTTTGTATTTTATCGGTTTTGCTCGCAGGTTTCCACGTTACGAGGTGGACCTGCCTGCGAGGCTTATTTTCCTTATCTCTTTTTCTTTCACCCGATCTCTGTCAATCACAACCAGTTATCGGATATATGCTACGCGTTCAACGTCTCGCGTCCCGAACAACCGTTTACCACTGCAACCGATTTCGGCTCTTCGCAGCCTCTTCCTGTCGTTCTAAACCTCCTCCTCGGTTTCGGGCAGATCGGCCGCCGATACATCGACGCCATTCTCCCGTTTGAACTTCTGGAGCGGATCTGCCGAAATCTCCGCATACAACTCACGGCTACGCAAAATATCCATCGCCATATAGATGGCGTTACGCATGGCCTGAGCGTTGGCTTTGTCCTGTCCGGCAATATCGAAACCGACACCGTGGGCAGGGCTGGTTCTGACAATCGGCAACCCGGCCGTAAAGTTAACCCCATCACCCGACAGCGCTTTGAAGGGGGCCAGTCCCTGATCGTGATACATGGCCAAAACCGCATCGTACCGGGCAAATGTTCCGGCCGCAAAGAAGCCGTCAGCAGGGAAGGGTCCGAATGCCAACACCCCTTCGCTAAACGCGGTCTGAATCGCCGGCGTAATGATCTGCTGCTCTTCACCGCCGATCACCCCACCATCACCGGCGTGCGGGTTGAGTGCCAACACCGCAATCTTCGGTTCATGGATGGAGAAATCCTGAATCAGGCTGCTACGCAGACCATGCAAAGCGGACACAATCTTCGCCTCAGTAACAGACGGCGCCACCTCAGCCAGCGGAACATGAATGGTCACCAGGCCCACCTTCAGCAGGTCACTGCACATCATCATCAACGGCTCGCCTCCGAACTCGGCAGCAAAGAACTCGGTATGTCCGGTAAAATCGAAGCCCGCTTCATGGACATTCTCCTTACAAATCGGAGCAGTAACCACGACATCGATCAGGCCAGCCTTCAGATCAGCTGCCGCAGCATGCAGTGCCGCAATCGAGGCTTGTCCCGCTTCGGCGGTCATTCGTCCCGGTTCGATCCGCAAATCGCCCGCCGTACAATCGACCAAATTGACCCGACGAGGATGAGCATCCGACGCTTTGGTGATGATATTGTAGCTGAAATTTTCAGCATCGGCAATCGTACGACGGTAAAATCCGGCCGCTTTGGCCGAACCGTAAATCACCGGCGTGCAAAGTTCACAAATTCTCGGATCGAGTAACGATTTGATAATCACCTCATATCCAATTCCATTTATATCGCCTTGCGTAATGCCGACTCGTATCTTGGTATCACTCATCTGTGTTCGGTTTATTCCTACCGGCAAAGATAATAAAGTTCCGCCAAATAGCTCTCCATTCACCTTATATATTAAGATCGAACGCAACAAACAGCTGTATCTTGCGATGATTTCTAAAAACCATTACTGTGTATTGCACATTACCAAAATATCATTTACATTTGTTATGTAAGTGAAGTATTAGATAGCGTATCATGTCAATCACACCGACAACCGCGTGGTTACAGAGCTGAGAAAACCCTATGCGCTTCGGATACCTCTAACCAACTTAAAATTTGTTGAACATAAAACAATTGTTATGAAAAAAGCGCTTATGTTTTCACTGTTTGCCGCATTATGCTGCAGCAGCGGATGCCTCTCAGCCCAAACCATGACCACCCGACAGACCCGCTTCGAAGGACAAAACATCACTGGAGTTGCAGCCGGCACGGCATTCCAGGTAGAGGTTTACCAATCGGACAAAACCTCGGCAACCGTAGAGTTACCTGCAAAGTGGGCTGACAAATTGGAGTTTACGATCGACAACAACGGTGTCGTAAACATCAAATTGGATGGTCTCAAACTTCTAAATCTGAAAAAAGAGGGCGACTTCAAAGCAACCGTCTATCTCAAAGATCCCTATTCCCTGAAGGCCAGCAGCTCTGCAACCATTACGGCCAAGACCCCGATCAAAACAGCGACCTTGAATATTGATGTCAGCTCTTCAGGCGAAGTTATTATTCCTGACTTGACCGCGACCAACCGTGTTGTTATCAATGGTTCATCCTCCGGAGAAATTGAGGCCAAAATCACCGCACCTTTATTGCGTTGCGATGTCAATTCATCCGCTTCAGCTGATCTCGAACATATTGGAACCGAAGCCGTACTGAATGCAGCCTCATCCGCAGATATCGACATCAAAGGAAGTACAAACAAAGTTACAGCCACAACCAATTCCGCAGGCAAAATCGATGGAGAGGAGTACACTGCAAAGGAGGCCTCATGCCGTGCTAATTCTGCAGGAAAAATCACCCTGCATGTCACAGACTCACTCTCTGCACAGTCCAGCACAGGAGCATCGATCACATACAGCGGAAATCCCAATATCCAATCCTTAAAAACATCAACTGGAGGAAAGGTTCATAAAGCAGAATAGCAACATCAACAATCAATCACAAACATAAAAGAGGAGCAAAATGATTTGCTCCTCTTTTGTTTATCATAAGAATATTAATCTCAATATAAACTGCACCTCACTTATTTTCACAGATAAGAGATCAAACGCTTCAATAAAACATCACAGACCAGCCTCTCAAATAGCCTATATAAACAAAATGCCTGCATACAACAGCGACACCGCCAGCTGCTTATCCAACAATCTCACCCACACGGAAACACTCACAAACAACGTCGGCGGAACTCCGAACAGACAATAGCCGTAGCTGTCGCCACATTAAGTGACTCTGAGGTATCAACGCCTACCGGGAATGAAGGAATGTAAAGTCGGTTTGTCACCAACTCTGCGACCTGAGCCGAGACACCTTTCCCTTCACTACCCATCACGATTACTCCTTCTGCAGCAAGCGGGACATTATATATGGTCTCACCATCAAGAAAGGTCCCATAAATCGGTAACCCAGCCTGCAAGACCTCAGAAAGCCACTCTACCAACGACAGATAATGCACCCGCACCCGAGCGATCGCCCCCATCGTCGCCTGCACCACTTTGGGATTGAAACAGTCAGCCGTGTGCTCCGAACAGACCACCTCACGAATTCCGAACCAATCGGCAATACGCAAGATGGTTCCCATATTACCCGGATCCTGCACCCCATCTAAAGCCAATATCAAATCGCTATCACGTTTTGTGGCCGGCATGCGCCATCGTGGCACCTCAACCAAAGCCAACAACGCCGAAGGTGTCTTCAAAAAGCTGATCCGCTCCATCTCTTTCTGTGAGACCATGTCGATCTGCACCTCTTTGGATGTAGCAAACGTTTTCTCCATCCCCGACTGTAACTGCTTCAGTCCCTCTTCGGTACAGCAGACCCGACGCACTCGCAAAGCCCCACCGGCCAGTGTTCCTGCAACCAGCTCCGTCACCAATTTGGCCCCTTCGGCCACGAATAGCCCTTCCGCTTGCCGTCCACGCTTATCGCCCAGTGAACGGATCATCTGTATTTCAGCTTTGGTCAACATATTCTGTAACTTTCAAACGGCTTTCTCCCGAGCGATCCCATCGTCTTGCTGCTATGGTGACGCAATCCGCAGAGGACGAATCACCCACACGCTCAAGCACAACCCGGCCGCCAGTACAAATGTAACAAAACCCTCGCGACCAAACCAAAATTCTGCACAACATCTCCTCAATCTCGCCATTTTCCGCATCTGCTCACAGCTTGAAACACCATTCCCAACACACCCCTAACCACAACAGACACTCCACAACCCAATTGGCACACTCTGGCGGGTAAGGATGTTCGATTTTTCAATAAATTTTCGCAGTCGATTTGCAAAACAGATTCAGACACCGTACCTTTGCATCTCAGAAACTATTCTGAGAAGAAGACAGTTTCAGCAAGTGATACGAACGATTAACTTACTGATTGATAATGTCTGACAAAAAAACTGCCCGCCTCATTCTTGAGGACGGCACCGTCTTCACGGGTTACTCTTTCGGCACGGAAACGGCTGTGTCCGGCGAAGTTGTTTTCAACACCGCGATGACCGGTTATCCCGAAAGCCTGACTGATCCGTCTTACCGGGGTCAAATTCTGGTTTCCACCTATCCATTGATCGGCAACTACGGCGTTCCTAAAAAAGATATGGGATACGGTCTGCTCAAATATTTTGAGTCAGACCGTATTCATATTAAAGGACTGATCATCTCGGACTACTCGTTCGAGTACAGCCACTGGAATGCCGGTGAAAGTCTCGCCGACTGGCTGCGCGAAAACGGTATTCCCGGCATCTACGGGATCGACACGCGTCAACTGACCAAAATCATTCGTGAACGCGGTGTGATGCTGGGCAAGATTGTAGTCGAAGGTTGCGAAGAACCAGCCGAATTCGATGACCCGAACCAGCGCAATCTGGCCGCCGAAGTCAGCACACCGACGATTGAGACCTACGGCGATGGCCCGTTGAAGATTGTTTTGGTGGACTGCGGTTGCAAATACAACATCATCCGCTGCCTGATCAACCGTGGAGCAACGGTGATTCGGGTACCCTGGGACTACGATTTTACACAGATCGATTACGATGGCGTCATGCTCAGCAACGGTCCCGGCGATCCACAACAGTGCGCGGCAACCATTGCCAACATCAAGAAGGCGATGGCCTTGGGTAAACCGATTTTCGGCATCTGCCTGGGCAACCAGCTGCTCTCGATTGCTGCGGGTGCAACCACCTATAAGCTCAAATACGGACACCGCAGCCACAACCAGCCGGCACTGATGGTGGGCACAAACAAAGCGGTGATCACCTCGCAAAACCACGGTTTTGCAGTCAACACCGATACGCTGGGTCCCGATTGGGAGCCCTACTTCATCAACCTCAACGACGGTACCAGCGAAGGTATTCGTCACAAGAGTCTCCCCTTCTTCTCAGTTCAGTTCCACCCTGAAGCTTCGGGCGGCCCGGTGGATACCGAATTCCTGTTCGACGACTTTATCCGCAACATTGAAACCTCGAAAAATGGAAAATAAGATAGAAAAAGTGATCCTGCTGGGATCGGGTGCATTGAAGATCGGTGAGGCCGGTGAGTTTGACTATTCGGGTTCACAGGCGCTCAAAGCCCTCAAAGAGGAGGGTGTCCACACCATTCTGATCAACCCCAACATCGCAACGATCCAGACCTCGGAAAATATTGCCGACAAGGTCTATTTCCTGCCGGTCACTCCGGAATTCGTTGAACAGGTGATCGCCAAAGAGCGGCCGCAGGGTATTCTGCTCGCCTTCGGTGGACAGACCGCACTGAACTGCGGTGTGAAGCTCTACCAGAGCGGTGTTTTGGAGAAATATGGTGTGCAGGTGCTGGGTACTCCGGTACAGGCCATTATCGATACCGAAGACCGCGACAAGTTCGTTCACAAACTGGACCAGATCAACGTCAAGACCATCAAGAGCGAAGCGGTAACCACCGTAGCCGATGCAAAACGTGTCGCTCACGAGTTGGGTTATCCTGTGATTATCCGTGCCGCCTACACGCTGGGAGGTCTGGGTTCCGGATTCTGCGACAACGACGAGGAGTTGGACGCACTGGCCAGCAAAGCCTTCACCTACTCGCCTCAGATTTTGGTCGAGAAGTCGCTCAAAGGCTGGAAAGAGGTGGAGTACGAGGTAGTTCGCGATCGTTACGACAATTGCATCACGGTCTGCAACATGGAGAACTTCGACCCACTGGGTATCCACACCGGTGAGAGTATCGTCGTGGCTCCGTCACAGACTCTCTCTAACTCGGAATACCACAAACTGCGTAAACTCGCCATCAAGATTATCCGCCACATCGGAATTGTCGGCGAGTGTAACGTACAATATGCCCTCGACCCCAACTCGGAAGATTACCGGGTGATCGAGGTAAATGCCCGTCTGAGCCGTTCATCGGCCCTCGCTTCGAAAGCTACCGGTTATCCGCTGGCATTCGTTGCCGCCAAGTTGGGTCTTGGTTACGGTTTGCACGAACTGAAAAATGCCGTGACCAAAAGCACAACCGCCTGCTTCGAGCCAGCCCTCGACTACATTGTCTGCAAGATTCCGCGCTGGGACCTCGGTAAATTCAAGGGGGTTTCTCGCGAATTGGGCTCCAGCATGAAATCGGTCGGTGAGGTGATGGCCATCGGTCGTTGCTTCGAAGAGGTGATCCAGAAGGGTCTCCGTATGATCGGCCAGGGCATGCACGGTTTTGTTGCCAACAAAGAGTTTGCCGATATCGATATCGACAATGCCCTGCAGCACCCAACCGACAAACGAATCTTCGTCATTGCTCACGCACTCAAACGCGGTTATACCATCGACCGAATCCACGAACTGACCAAAATCGACAAGTGGTTCCTCGAAAAGTTGGAGAACATTATCCGTATCGAGGGCGAACTGGAACAATATAACGATATCACTAAAGTTCCGGACAGTCTGATCCGCGAAGCCAAACAGCGTGGATTCTCGGACTTCCAGTTGGCCCGCACCGTCAGCCACAGCAAAGCCGACGAGATCGAGGCCGATATGCTGAAGATCCGCCGCTACCGCAAAGAGCGTGGCATCACTCCGTTCGTCAAACAGATCGATACACTGGCTGCCGAATATCCGGCACAAACCAACTATCTGTATGTGACCTACAACGGAACAGCACACGACATCGACTTCGCACACGACAACCGTTCGGTTATCGTACTGGGTTCTGGAGCCTACCGCATCGGTAGTTCCGTTGAGTTTGACTGGTGTAGCGTCAGCGCCCTGAATACGATTCGCGCACTGGGCTACCGTTCGGTGATGATCAACTACAACCCTGAAACGGTTTCAACCGACTACGACGTCTGCGACCGACTCTACTTCGATGAGCTGACACTCGAACGTGTACTCGATATTACCGATCTCGAAGAGCCGAAAGGTGTGGTCGTTTCGACCGGTGGTCAGATTCCGAACAACCTGGCCATGCGTCTGCACAACGAGCATGTGCCCATCCTCGGAACTTCGGCCGAAAACATCGACAACGCCGAGGATCGCCACAAATTCTCATCGATGCTCGACAAAATCGGCGTCGATCAGCCTCGCTGGCGCGAGTTGACCACGATGGAAGATATCTACAACTTCGTCGATGAGGTGGGCTTCCCGGTGTTGATCCGGCCTTCATACGTACTGTCAGGTGCCGCCATGAATGTCGTTTCGAACCGCTCGGAGTTGGAGCACTTCCTCACACTGGCCACCAGCGTCTCGAAACAGTATCCGGTTGTCGTAACCGAATTCATCGAACATGCCAAAGAGGTCGAAATCGATGCCGTAGCGAAAAACGGCGAGGTGCTGATTTACGCCATCTCCGAACACGTTGAATTTGCCGGCGTACACTCCGGTGATGCAACCATGGTCTTCCCGCCTCAGAAGATGTATGTCGAGACCATGCGCCGAATCAAAAAGATCAGCCGTGAGGTTGCCCGCATGCTGAATATCTCAGGACCGTTCAACATGCAGTTGATGGCCAAAAATAATGAGATCAAGGTTATCGAATGCAACCTGCGTGCATCACGCAGCTTCCCGTTCGTATCGAAGGTACTGAAGGTCAACTTTATCGATATCGCCACCCGCGTTATGTTGGGTGCCGATCCGCAGGTTCCGCACAAATCGGCATTCGAACTCGATTACGTCGGTATCAAGGCGCCGCAGTTCTCCTTCTCACGTCTGCAAAAAGCAGACCCAGTTTTGGGTGTTGAGATGGCCTCAACCGGTGAAGTTGGATGCTTGGGCGAAGATTTCCACGAAGCGATTCTCAAGAGCATGATCTCGGTGGGCTACGCTATTCCAAAGAAAAATGTATTGCTCTCGACCGGTGATTCCCGTTCGAAGATGGATATGCTCTCAGCCGCCAAAGCTCTGCAAGACCGCGGATACAACATCTTCGCAACCAAGGGTACCGCTGAGTTCCTCGAACTGAATGGCGTTCATGCGACGATTCTGCACTGGCCCGATCAGAAAGAGCAGCCCAACACGCTGGACTACATCAAGGAGAAGAAGATCGATTTGGTGGTTAACATTCCGAAGAACCTATCGAAAGATGAGTTGAACAACGACTACACGATTCGACGTAGTGCAATCGACTTCAACATTCCGTTGATCACGAATGCACGATTGGCAAGTGCCTTTATCATCGCCTTCTGCCGATTGGCTCCGGGAGATATCAAGATCAAAAGCTGGGACGAATATTAATCGTTCGCTCCGATACACCACAATAAACCCTCCCATTAGGAGGGTTTATTGTTTTTATGTACCTTCGCTGGAGAGGATGGACCTGGTGTGAGGGTAAACTTCAGCACTTCAAATCACCACCTTCGTTATGCAACACAACAGCGCATTGAAAGCATGAGGAAACCTGACAAGACTGGGATACAGGGAAAACAAGCGAGTATCAAAGGTGCAACAAGAGGAAAGGTAAGAAAAAACAATCCATATTTTCCCAACAACGGAGGCTGGTCACACCGCCTGCACTAAACAAAGAAAGGAAAGAGAGGCATGCCACTCGTTTTACGACAAGCAATCACTTCGGGAATCGTTTTAGGGATTTGGAAGATTGACGAGCGCCCGGAAGAGCTGCTCGCCTTATGTCCCGAGGACGATCGTCGAGAATCGGAACAGTTTACCAACCCCTCCCGTCAACGGGAATGGTTGGCTTGGCATGCCTTGTTGCAGCAGCTACATCCAGGAGCCAAAGCTGAATATGATGCTCAGGGAGGTCCAACACTCGACATCAACCGCCACATTGGTGTGAGCCATACGCGTGGGTATGCCGCCGTCATTCTGGCTCCGACCCCCTGTGCTATCGATATCGAAAACGTAGATCGGGATTTTTCGCGAGCCCTGCCCCGTTATACCACTCCGCAAGAGCAATTGATTGGCGCAACCCTGCCCGATCCACAGCTCTATCCCGCCCTATTCTGGTGCGCAAAAGAGACGCTATACAAACTCAAACGTCAGTCCGAAATCGATTTCTTACAGGATATGCAGATCGTGGCCATCGATCCCGTCCGTCAAACCCTGCAAACCCGCATGCAGGAGACCACCTGCCGGTTACACTACCTGCAACACGACACGCTCTGCTGCGTCTATGCCTGGGAGTAGCCAAAGCTATTGTCTATGGCCCAATTTGACCACAAACGGAACACGAACAACCTCCTCCACAAAAGCAGTAAAACGCCGCTTCCGTTATAAATCTTTCTCGATATAGGTAAATGTCGTCTTGCCGATCAGGAATTTGGAACCGTGGTAGAGTCTCTTTCTCACACGCGGCTTGAGAGGCTTCTTATCGAAAATCACCCCATCCTCCAACGCTACCAGATAGAGATAACCGTTAACCATGCGGACCTCTGCCTGTTCAGGCGCAATCGGACTGGTAATATCCCACGACATCTGCAAATCGCAGTTGACCGACTTTCCAATCGTAACCCGCTTGGAGAGAATAGAGGCATTCATCCACTTATAAATGGCGATATCGATCTCTTTGATCGGTCCCTCGACGCGCAAGAAGTAGCGCTCCGATTTGGGACTTGTTGCGGCTACGCTGACGGCAAATCCGATACAATAGATCATATAGCTCAACAACAGGAACTCGCGCGTATCGATCTGTGCACTGAAGGCAAACGACCACAGATACATCGACCCCAACCCGAATACAATGGAGATTGCCGCACCGACCAACGCCTTTTTGAGTTTGATATCGGTTCCATAGGAGACCACAAAGGCGATCATAAATCCGCTCAACATCCAGGGGATCCAGTCAATCAGGAACGAATTATCCTTAAAGTTCAACGAGATGGAGACCACGCAACCGATAAAGAAGGAGAGATAACCGAACACGCCCCCAACAATCGATTTTACGGCAACGAATAGCGACCGTTTCCACCACCACCGGCCATGTCCAGTCAGCAGGCTCAATGACAAGGTGAGGAAGAATCCGATATTCATCCCGTAGAATGGCAAATAAAAGAGGTGATTCCCGTACTCCTCCATCAACGTACCTGTTTGTGAGGAATCGGCATCCAAGTTAAAGATAACATGGATCAGCCTTACCAACGAGATTCCTTCATCGTTATGGGCATTGGCCGTAAAGTTGATCCAGGCGATCAATCCGGCAAATGCTCCGGCCAAAATCCACGTGATAGGCCACAGCCTCCTCCATAACGGCTTTAGCCTCGTCCGAATAGTCGAGATCGCTTTGGGGGCGTACAGCTTTCGGGGCCAACTGCATTTGGACATCGGCCCACTCCTGCAGATAATAGTAGTCTTTATCCAGGTCTTTTTCAATAAAATGGACCAGTCCCATACTTTTATGCAGTACGGCCTTGAACAAATGAGCGGGATAGATCGCGTCGCTACAATACTCTACGGCGAAAGAGTTCGCAATGTCCTTAATATTACTCATTCTTAATCTTTTAAATCATTTCAGACACACTCTGCAGCTTACCGAACAAATGTAATAAAAAATTAAAAAAAATGCCATGCAACTCTCAATAAAGTAATCTATTACGCTCAATTCGCGAAATTCAAACAAACTGATAAAGTATCGTTAAAAAGATGACATAAAAAATAAGAAAAAACGATCAAAATGAAAGTTCTCCTTCATTTTATTGTCCACTGTCCCCTTGCTCTACCATTTGAAGAATACACATCTACTTCCTATCTGACACACCTTTATATTAATACTGGTAATACTGGCCCCACGCTTCGGACAGCGCATTTGTATTGATCTGACATTTGCCGAATGGACACTAGCATCCCCTACACGCCCCATGTAGATAACTGTAATCTGCCAACCACATCACTACCACAAAAGAACAGAACCCAGTATAGTGAAGCAGGAGCCGCACACGACAGCTCAAGACATCAAAGAACCAGGAATAAACCATAAACGATTTCGGACACAAACCGAGATGATAGATTCACTCTCCGCATAAAGGTATGCCATGCCGCACGTCCCCACAAAGCCCATTTTGAGGAAATTACCCGCAACGCTTTGCTTTTTCAACATTTTTACTTACCTTTGCTGAGTAGAAAAAAATGATTATGTTCTCGGTTCATCACATCCACGCCCATCATCATCCTTGCCTAAAGAGGTAAGCTGCGGGGTGTGTTTGTATCTGAGTGCACATTACGATACCACATGAGGCTTACCTGAAAAGGCAAGCCTTTTTTATTTGTCGGCACACAGGACGCTTCCCGACCGACACCCACAAACCAGCGGTCGCCAGCCGCACAAACCTTGCAAACCGAATAAAAACACAGATATGATCAGAATTGCCATCCAGGCCAAAGGCCGACTGAACGAAGAGAGTATCGCCCTGCTCAACGAAGCCGGCATCTCCATCGAAGACAGCAAACGAAAATTGCTGGCCAAAAGCGATGATTTCCCCATTGAAGTACTTTACCTGCGCGACGACGATATTCCGCAGGCTGTTGCCATGGGCGTTGCCGATCTCGGCATTGTCGGCCTCAACGAGGTTGAAGAGAAAAAATTCAATGTAGAGTTGATCCACAAACTCGGTTTTGGGAAATGCCGTCTTTCTCTGGCTGTTCCCAAAGCGGTCGAATATCCCGGACTCTCCTTCTTTAACGGCAAACGGGTAGCCACCTCTTATCCGGCCATTCTCTCGCGTTTCTTTAACGAACAGGGGATTCAAGCTGAAATCCACGAAATCGCCGGTTCGGTCGAAATTGCCCCGTCAGTTGGGATGGCCGACGCCATTTTCGATATTGTCAGCTCGGGTGGAACCCTGATTACCAATGGGCTGCGCGAAGTGGAGAAGGTGCTCTTTTCGGAGGCCGTGCTGATCGCCACTCCGGGATTAACGGACGAAAAGCAGCAGTTGGTTAATCAACTCTTGTTCCGTTTCGAGGCAGTCGAGCGCAGCAAAGGAATGAAATATGTACTGCTGAACCTGCCGCACGACAAGATTCCCGAAGCGATCAAGATTCTGCCCGGCATGAAGAGCCCGACGATCCTGCCGTTGGCTCAGGAGGGGTGGAGTTCGATCCATGTTGTGATCAACGAAAGCGAGCTGTGGTGTAAAATTGAACAGCTCAAGGCCATCGGCGCTGAAGATATTTTGGTACTCTCTCTCGAAAAAATGATTCGATAATATGCAAGTAATCGTCAATCCCGAAAAGTGCGAGTGGGCCAAACTAACCGCCCGCCCGCAAATGGAACGCAGCACGATCGGTCCGCGTGTCGCAGCCATTCTCGACGCGGTACGCACCGAGGGTGACGAGGCGTTGCTGCGCCTGACCCGAGACATTGATGGCGTAACACTTTCGTCACTGGCCGTCACCCAAGACGAAATCGATGAAGCCACTCAAGCCATCTCACCGGAACTTAAAGCGGCCATTGCAACTGCCAAACACAATATCGAGCAATTCCATGCTGCTCAACACACCGATGGCGTGGATATTCAGACCATGCCTGGGGTACACTGCATGCAAAAAGCTGTGCCAATCCGCAGTGTAGGACTCTACATTCCGGGAGGCTCCGCCCCTCTCTTTTCGACGGTGCTGATGTTGGCCATTCCGGCCCGCATTGCGGAATGCAGCCAAATTACACTCTGCTCTCCCCCAAACAAAGAGGGTAAAATTGCCCCGGCCATTCTCTACACGGCATCACAGTGTGGGGTAACCCATATTTTCAAGGTTGGAGGAGCGCAGGCAATCGCTGCAATGGCCTACGGAACGCAAAGCATTCCCAAAGCCGATAAAATCTTCGGCCCCGGTAACCAATATGTCACCGAAGCCAAACAGCAGGTGTCGCAATTTACGGCAATCGACATGCCGGCCGGCCCGTCCGAAGTGTTGGTCATGGCCGACGAGACCGCCAATCCTGTTTTTGTCGCTGCAGACCTGCTGTCGCAGGCAGAACATGGACCGGATTCACAAGCCATGCTGATTGCCTCTTCACGTGCCTTGGCAGAGCGGGTTATGCAAGAGGTAGAGCGCCAGGTAGCCCTGCTGGCACGTGCCGCCATTGCCACCCGTGCCCTGGATCACAGCCGTATCATTGTGATGGACACCCCGGAAGAGATGATCGAATTTGCCAACGCCTACGCGGCCGAGCATCTCATCATCTCTATGGAGAATGCTTGGGCAGTGGCTCACCAGATCACCGCAGCCGGCAGTGTGTTCATTGGCAACTACACCCCGGAAAGTGCCGGAGACTACGCTTCAGGGACCAACCACACGCTGCCCACCTACGGTTGGGCACGCTCCTGCAGCGGAGTTAACCTCGACAGCTTCATGCGTAAGATCACCTTCCAGGAGATCACATCGGAGGGGCTGCAGGGCATCGGCGGCGTGATTGAGACGATGGCTGCAGCCGAAGGACTCGGTGCTCACAAAAACGCCGTAACCCTGCGGCTCAACGCCCTGAATCGTTAATCCAATAATTTCAGCTTACTCGGTATAAATTCAGGCTACAACACAGTCCCGCTCGACACCCAGCCCGCTGAAGAATTCTCGAGCCATAGTTGAAATACCAAGACAACATGGGCGCTCGAAACGGGATTTTGGATCGAATTCACAAACGAACCGTCTCATCCGGTTTAACATAGAGATGAAAAGATGACACAAACAGACATACGCAACCTGATGCGGGAGAATATCCGCAATTTGGCCCCCTACTCGACTGCACGTGATGAGTATCAAGGCGGGGAGTTGGGCATTTTTCTTGACGCGAACGAGAATCCTTACGACAATGGCGTAAACCGTTATCCCGATCCGCATCAACGCGCTCTGAAGGCCCGGCTTTCACAGGTCAAAGGGGTGCCGGTTGAGAACATTTTTGTCGGCAACGGTTCGGATGAGGCGATCGATCTGATGTATCGGGTCTTCTGCGAGCCGCGTATCAGCAATGCCATTTCGATCGCTCCGACTTACGGCATGTACAAGGTGGCGGCAGAGATCAACGATGTGGAGATACGCGAGGTGCAACTGGAGGAGGATTTTTCGCTCAACGTCGACAAGCTGCTGGCCGTTGCCGACGAGAACAGCCGTCTGCTCTGGATCTGCTCCCCGAATAACCCCACCTCGAACACCTTTCCGGCTGAAACGATCGAACAGGTGATTCGCAATTTTGCAGGGATTGTAGTCTTAGACGAAGCCTATATCGATTTTGCAGAGCGTCCCGGATTTCTCTCTCGTCTGAACGAGTTCCCGAATCTGGTGATTTTGCAAACGCTGTCGAAGGCTTGGGGCATGGCCGGATTACGATTGGGACTGGCTTTTGCCCATCCACTGATCATCGCCACCATGTCCAACGTGAAATATCCGTATAATGTCAACGGCCCGACACAACGCACGGTCATCGAGCACCTCGGCACCTCGCCCGCACCCCAAATCGCAGCCATATTGGCCGAACGCAAACGGATCATGGAGGCGATGAGCCAAATGCCGGTGATCCGCAAACTGTACCCTTCGGATGCCAACTTTGTACTGATCAAAGTGGATGAGCCGCGCAAGGTCTATGAGTTACTGATCGCTGCGGGGATCATTGTCCGCGACCGTTCTCGCGTCAAAGGGTGTGACGGATGCTTGCGCATCACGGTTGGCACCCCGGAAGAGAATGCACGTTTATTGGAAGTGCTGAGTAACCTATAAGGTTCATCCAACAGCAGGGGTGACCACAGTTTTCTTGATACAAGAAAGAGCTATGCGGGTTCTTCCAAGTCTGCATGGCTTCAACGGGAACCAGCAAAAGAATAGACTACATAACGCAGGAACAGAAACAAAAGATTTTAAATTGCAAGGAGAGATGCCGTATGCGTCGAGCGGTCAGCTTCTGTAACAGCGGCCATAGATTAAGTACATGACTGGCGGAATATTTCAGCCGTGACTTGAACCGCAGCGTCGGCACCTTACCACCAAATATTACAACGCATGTCACAACCGAAAAAGGTACTTTTCATTGATCGTGACGGTACATTGATCGTGGAACCTCCCATTGACTATCAGGTAGATTCACTCGAAAAGTTACGTTTCGTACCAGGAGCAATTACCGCCATGAACCGAATTGCGACGCTGGATTACGAATTGGTACTGGCCTCCAACCAGGATGGTTTGGGCACTGCCAGCTTCCCGGAAGAGACCTTCCACCCCGCCCACAACCTGATGTTGGCCACCCTCGAGGGAGAGGGGGTACACTTCGATGATCAACTCATTGACCGTTCGATGCCGGCCGACAATGCCCCGACACGCAAACCGCGTACCGGCATGTTCGGCAAGTACCTCAACAATTCCGAATATGATCTTGCTGCCTCCTATGTGATCGGAGACCGTGTTACGGATATCGAGTTGGCCAAGAATTTGGGCGCACGGGGTGTGCTGTTGCGTCCGGTTGAAGAGGGACAAAAGATGTTGGCTGATGCCGGATTGGAATCCTACTGCTGTTTGATCACCGACGACTGGAACAAAATCTGGCAAATGCTTCGCGCCGGAGAACGAACCGCTGAGATCAGTCGCAAAACGGCCGAAACCGACATCACGCTACGCCTCGATCTGGATGGCGGTGGTGTGTCGCACATCGATACCGGTCTGAAGTTTTTCGACCACATGCTCGATCAGATCGTACACCATGCAGGTTTCATGCTTGATCTGACGGTACATGGCGATCTGGAGGTGGACGAACACCATACCATTGAAGATACGGCCATCGTACTGGGTGAGGCGGTTTATGCAGCTCTGGGATCGAAGCTGGGCATCGAACGTTACGGCTACTGTCTGCCGATGGACGAATGCGACGCAACGGTATTGGTTGACTTCGGCGGCCGGATCGATTTTGCCTGGAACGTCGAGTTTCACCGCGAACGGGTTGGAGACGTTCCGACCGAGATGTTCCGCCACTTCTTCAAGAGCTTCACCGATGCAGCCCACTGCAACCTGCACATTACGGCTACCGGCGAAAACGAGCACCACAAAATCGAAGGTATCTTCAAAGCCTTCTCACGAGCTCTTCGCATGGCAGCATCACGCAACAGTTTCAAATTCGAGCTGCCCAGCAGCAAGGGGATGTTATAATAAAGACACAAGGCGCCTACATGCACATTGATCAAATTTGCAGGGTGACACAGATAGGACAAAATTATGATCGCTGTTATTGATTACGATACCGGCAACCTCTGTTCGGTCGCCAACGCACTGAAACGGTTAGGGGTCGAATACCATATTACGGCCGATCCTTCGGAAATCCGGTCAGCCGATCGGGTACTGCTTCCAGGGGTTGGCGAAGCCTCCAGCGCTATGCAAAAGCTACGAGAACGGGGACTGGTCGAGGTAATCCGCTCGCTGACCCAACCGGTTCTGGGGATCTGCATCGGCGTGCAACTGCTGTGCAAAAGCAGCGAAGAGGGGAATGCCGAATGCCTCGGCATCTTTGACAACCGGGTTCGCAAATTCGACACTTTTTTTGTGGAAGCAGGTATTCCGTGGCATACGGATCCAAACTCAGCACCATCTGCTGGGTGTTGTGCCTCTGCGACACCAAAGGCAGCCCCTGAATCGTCCATTGCCTCCATGGCGACCGCCAAATCAGCTTCAATCGATCTGACGTCACCCAATACGGAAACAGCGGAATCACGATTGAAAATTCCGCACATGGGTTGGAACAGCATCGAGAATCTACGTTCAGGACTGTTCGATGGAGTTGACGAGGGGTCATATGTCTATTATGTCCACTCCTACGCACCGGAGATCAATGCCGACACCATTGCAACGACGATCTATGGCGTGCCTTTCAGTGCGGCCATCCATAAAGACAACTTCTACGGAACCCAGTTCCATCCTGAAAAGAGTGCCGGAATCGGGGCTCAAATTCTGCAAAACTTTCTGAAATTATGATTACCATCATTCCGGCTATCGATATGATCGGAGGCGAATGCGTCCGACTGACTCAGGGAGACTACGACCGTAAAACCTCCTATTATAAAGATCCGCTCGAGGTTGCTTTACGTTATGCCGACTGCGGCATCAAACGGCTGCATCTGGTCGATCTGGATGGAGCCAAAGCCTCGCATCCGGTCAATTTGGCTGTTCTGGAGCGGATTGCCTCGCATACATCGCTCGAAGTGCAATACGGTGGAGGCATCAAGACTGAAGAGGCGCTGAAGGAGGTCTTCAGCAGCGGTGCCCAACGGGCCATTTGTGGCAGTATTGCGGCCACCCGCCCCGAACAATTCGAAAACTGGTTGAAGACTTTTGGACCGGAACGCATGATTCTCGGCGCGGACACCCGCGATGGGCTGATCTCAATCAACGGTTGGCAACAAGCCGCCACCATGGGCGTGGAGGAGCTGATCGAACGGTTTCGCCCTGCCGGACTGCAGCAGGTGATCTGTACCGACATCGCTCAGGACGGCATGCTCAGCGGTCCATCCACTCCGCTTTACACCAAACTACAAGCCCAATTCCCCGAGATGGACATTACGGTCAGCGGAGGGATCAGCTCGTGGAAAGATATTGAGGAGCTGGATCGTCTCGGGCTGCGCAGCGTAATCGTTGGCAAGGCCATTTACGAAGGACGAATCACCTTCGACCAACTACGGGCTGCCGCAAACAGATAAATCCGATTGGCAGGAAGACCCTACGCTGGTTGAAGGTGCAAGAGCGAGAATTGGAGTAAGGCACGATACAGATGCAAAACCTTTGATCCCTACGCCAGCAAAGAGACTATCACCGCTCAGCTCCCTGATTCAACTGGGCACGGACCGCAGTCAAAACGGACAGAGCTGCACAACAAAAGAGAGGCGTACATTCTGCCCAACCGTAACACAAACAAGACACGAAGCATAAATCAATAAAAATGTTAGCCAAACGCATCATACCCTGTCTCGATATCAAGGATGGGGAGACGGTCAAAGGGATCAACTTCTTGCAACTAAAAGAGGTAGGTGATCCGGTTGCTCTGGGGCGACGTTATGCCGAAGAGGGGGCCGATGAACTGGTTTACCTCGACATCAGCGCGACATTCGAAGGGAGAAAAACCTTTGCCGAATTGGTTACCCGCATTGCAGAGAACATCAACATTCCGTTTACGGTAGGTGGAGGCATCAGCACGGTAGATGATGCGGGACGTCTGCTTGGAGCGGGAGCTGACAAGGTGAGCATCAACAGTGCTGCGGTGCGCAACCCCGAACTGATCAGTCAGATCGCCTCGAAATATGGAGATCAATTCGTAGTGGTTGCCATTGATGCCAAGATGGTAGATGGCGAGTGGAGAGTCACCACCCACGGTGGCCGTAACCTCACCGAGCGGGAGCTCTTCACCTGGGCCAAGGAGGCCGAAAATCGCGGAGCCGGAGAGATTCTCTTCACCTCGATGGACCATGACGGCACCAAAAACGGATATCCCTGTGAAACTTATGCCAAACTGTCCGACATGTTGTCGATTCCGGTCATTGCATCGGGAGGTGCCGGCACGGCTCAACACATTGCTGACGTTTTAACGATTGGTAAAGCGGATGCCGCTTTAGCCGCCAGTATCTTCCATTATGGAGAGATTCCCATTCCGGTACTGAAACGCGAACTGCTCCGTCAACATATTCCGGTCAGACTGACGAAATTTTAATTATCTTTGAATGTTTGTGTGCAGCGATCAGCCGTCACTTCATCCATATTTGACTTCAAGCATCGTTTCCCGCAAACACAAAAACAATATCAATAAAACCGATTCAAATTTGAAAACCATGATACAATTCAGTGAATTAGACACAACAAAAAGTTGCGAAGGGTTGGTTCCCGCCATTATTCAGGATGACAACACAATGCAGGTCTTGATGCTCGGTTATATGAATGCCGAGGCTTACGAAAAGACTGTAGCTACTGGTAAAGTAACCTTTTACAGCCGGACTCGTCAGTGTCTTTGGACCAAAGGAGAAACCAGCGGCAACTTCCTGACCGTAAAGAGCATTGCCAAAGATTGCGATAGTGATACGCTGTTGATCCGTGCGATTCCGGCCGGCCCGGTATGCCACACCGGCAGCAAGACCTGCTTCAACGGTCGTGAAACCGAAGGATTCATCAAAGAGTTGCAAAGTGTCATTCAGGGACGCCACAAAGAGATGCCCGACGGCTCATACACTACCAAGCTGTTCACCAAAGGGGTAAATAAAATTGCCCAGAAGGTGGGCGAAGAGGCGGTTGAAACCGTAATCGAAGCGATCGATGGCAACAACGAACGTCTGGTTTACGAAGCCTCTGACCTGATTTACCACCTGTTGGTTCTGCTCGAAAATCAGGGCCTTACGATCGCCGATCTGGAGGAGGAGCTTTTCCACCGCCACAAATAGACGCATTCGGGCAGCGGACTACAACAGGACATACCTAAAACCCATAAAACTAACTAAGACCATGGACGATAAGAAGATCGGTATTGCGTGTGACCATGCCGGATATGAACTCAAGGAGCTGATCGTCGGCTACCTTGGATCAAAGGGATACGATGTCTACGATTTTGGAACGTATAGTACAGAGAGCGTGGATTATCCCGATTATGCTCACCCGTTGGCGGAGGCCATCGAGAATGGTGAATTTTCACGGGGGATCGCTTTGTGCGGCAGTGCCAACGGCATTACCATGACCCTGAACAAACACCAGGGAATTCGGGCAGCGATCTGCTGGGAGCCTGAGATTGCCGCTCTGGCTCGTAAACATAACGATGCGAATGTCTGCTCGCTGCCGGCCCGCTTTATTGACAACGATACGGCTTTGAAAGTCGTGGATATTTTCCTGAACACGCCGTTCGAAGGGGGACGCCACCAACGCCGTATTGACAAGATTCCTTTGGCAGCTTATGAGGCCTCCAAGGCACAACAAGCAGAACCCAAAGTTCCAGAAAAACGCGAACAGAAATAAAAAACGTTTATAGAGCGACTACTCTAACGTGACTTTTTCATAGTAGCGCCCTCCCGAATTGTATCGAGAGGGCGCTACTGTTTTTCCACAGAGTGCTTCGATACGCCGATTTACCCCAACAGCGCACTCACTTCACCTCCATCGGTATTATCGTCAAGGGATAGTTTTGCATGATTTGGAAGATCACAACACAATTGGTAGCTCCTACAATCCAATCGGCTCAGATCTACTCCACTCTACGATCAAGCCCGAACCATGCTTTACATGAGGCGGCAGAGGTGGATTGGTTCACAATGAAACGTCATTCAACAAACCTCCTCTGTCCTTAAAAACGTTTCAGGCCGCCGGTCATCCAATATTGCAGCAAGCCGCGCAAAACCAAAAAGACCATAAAGGCCAGCCACAGCGCATTATTGCCGACCACGCCACGCAGAGCAAAATAGACGACAAAAAAGGCAACCGTCGAGAGGAAAACGGAGTTGCGCATCACGCGGGTTGCAGTGGCTCCGATCAGCGCTCCATCGACCAGGAACGGCGCAAATCCAATCAACGGTACCGCCACCACCCAAAGAATATAGTCGGCAGCTCCGGTGAGAATGGCCGGGGAGGAGGTAAACAGCCCCAGCAGCGGCTCCCAGAACAGGGCATAGATCACGACATAGAGCAGAGCTACTCCGCCACTCCAGGCCAACAAACCTCGCAAGGAACGTTGTACCATTACTGCATTACGGGCACCGACATAGCGTCCGATCAACGATTCGGCTGCAAAGGCGAAGCCATCCATCATGTAGGAGAAGAGCGTAAAGAGCTGCATCAACAACGAATTGATTGCTAATATGGTATCTCCCATGCCGGATGAGGCCGAAGTAAAAAAGGTATAGACGATGACGATACAGGCAGTTCGCAGGAAGATATCGCGGTTCACCCGGAAAAAACGCACCATAGGACGCAGGTCGAAGCTCTCCCGCAGGCTCACCTGTCTGATGAAACGGCGGTAATAGATCAGCCACAGCAGGAATGCGGTCAGCAGTCCACTGTATTGAGCCACAACCGTACTCCACGCGACGCCGGCAATACCCCAATGCAATCCGTACACGAACCATACACCAAAAATAACGTTGACAACGTTAATCATAATGGAGATGTACATTGGGAAGCGGGAGTTCTGCATGCCGATAAACCAACCCTGAAAGGCAAATAGCGACAGGGTAGCCGGGGCAGCCCAGAGTCGGATATAAAAATATTCGGCGGCGGCCTGCATGGTTTCGGTTGAGCCCTCCATCATGCGGAAGGCCAGTTTCCCGATCCCGTGTCGGAACAGCAGCAGCAACACCGCCACGAGCAGAGCCACACTAACCGAACGGACAAATACCGACCCCACCTCACGGAAGTTGCGTGCGCCAAATGCTTGGGCCACCAGTCCGCTGGTTCCCATTCGCAGAAAGGCAAAGTTCCAATAGATAAAGTTAAAGATAGCCACACCGATCGCCATCGCCCCGATCAACGAATCGTTACCGAGATGTCCGACCAGAGCCATATCGACCATGCCCAACAGCGGGACCGTGATATTCGAAATGATATTGGGGATGGCAAGTGCCAGAATTTTCCGATTCATGGGGCAAAGGTCAGAAATTCTTATCGGTTTGCGAAGTTTTCTTTGGCAGAATTACTAATTTCGTGCAGTAAAATTCACTTTTTTGTTCGAGCTTTTCCCATGCTAATGTGTGGGGTATTTTACAGCTGACTTCACAATCCAACCCAGGCAAATAGCCTCAAAACAGACGACTTGCCATGATACACTACGAAGAGATCCACAACCACGAACACCACGACAGTGCCTTGAAAGTCAATGAAGGTGTTCCTCAACCCCCTATTGTTAATCCATACTTTCAGCGTCGCAAGCGCCATACCCTCACCACAGACGAATACATCAAAGGTATCCGCGAGGGAGATATTACCATTTTGGCTCAGGCCATCACATTGGTTGAAAGTCTGCTGCCGGAACATTATGCACAGGCACAAGAGATTATCGAACGCTGTCTGCCTTATAGTGGCAATTCGATTCGTATCGGCATTACCGGTGTCCCGGGAGCTGGAAAATCGACCTTTATCGAAGCCGTAGGCTCTATGGTTACCGCCATCGGTCACAAACTGGCCGTACTGGCCATCGACCCCAGCTCGGAACGGAGCGGCGGATCGATTCTCGGCGACAAGACCCGTATGGAGCAGTTGGTACACAATCCGTCTGTCTTCATCCGCCCCTCCCCATCGGCCGGATCACTGGGCGGTGTAGCTCGCAAAACACGTGAAAGCATCATTTTGTGCGAAGCTGCAGGTTTTGATGTCATTTTTATTGAGACGGTAGGTGTCGGACAGTCTGAAACGGCCGTTCACTCGATGGTCGATCTGTTTTTGCTGATTCAGATTGCCGGTGCGGGCGATGAATTACAGGGGATCAAACGCGGCATTATGGAGATGGCGGATATGGTAGCGATCAACAAATGTGACAGCGGCAACGAGACACGTGCCGAATTGGCCAAACGCCATTTTCTCAACGCCTTGAATCTATTCCCGATGCCTGATTCCGGGTGGCGTCCTCGGGTGTACACCTGTTCGGCGACAGAGGGCAATGGCTTGACCGATGTATGGAACGGTATTGAGGATTTCCTCAAGTTCACGAAAAAGAACGGTTATTATCAACGCAACCGTCACCAGCAATCCAAATACTGGATGTATGAGACGATCAACGAGGCGTTGCACGAGCACTTCTACCGCAACCCGAAGGTCGAGGCACATCTCAAAGAGTGCGAAGAGCTGGTATTGGCAGATAAGAAGAGCTCCTTTGTTGCGGCTCGCGACCTGCTGAACGACTATTTTAACAGTTTGGAAAAATAATACATCCGGCAAACTACCATGTTAATAAAAGCAGGGGGATGACAGACGTCACCCCCCTGCTTTATATAAGTCTATATTCTCTGCGGATCGGCTGATCTTTTGCTTCAGAGAGTAGGCATGTATAGACTGGCACAATCCCATTTCCACAACAGGGCCAAGCAGTGCTTCTTCACGCAGTTCAAACCGCCATTACCAATCGGTAGTTTACCCTTCGAAGCCCCATAACAAGAAGCTCTTCGCACATGCTCAGGTGTCAAAACGGGTGAACGTGTTCGGTTCGTCTGCCGAACATGACCATCTCTTTGGAACGTTTCGTTGCACGATAACCGTTACCAACAGCCCCCCCGACAATTGCAATTCGTCAGGTGTCAACGGTCTGTTGCTATATCTATTTGGGAATATTAGGGACGTTTCTTGATTTCGCCCACCCGCTCGCCAGCTTCACAGCACAAAGTCTGTACATCGGCCATCAGCAACTGGTGCTCTTTGACAACCACTTGGCCATCTACGATAACGGTATCCACATCGGATGCCTTGCCACAATAGACCAGATTGGCGATCAAATCATTCTGCGGCGAGAGGTGCGGACGACGCATGTCCACCAATATCAGATCGGCCAAAGCTCCCGGCGCAATCACCCCCAATTCTCCTTCGCGTCCAATGGCTTTAGCTCCGTGCACCGTTGCCATGCGCAGCGTTTGATACGCCGTCAAGGCGCAGGGGTTCAACATCGCAACCTTTTGCAACAGTGAGGCGGTACGCAACTCCTCCCACATATCCAAATCGTTGTTCGACGAGGGGCCATCGGTGCCAATTCCCACGTTGATTCCCGCCTCCAACATGCGGCTCACCGGCGCGATTCCACTGGCCAATTTCATATTGCTTTGCGGATTGTGGGCCACAGAGACCCCGCAACGCGCCATAATCTCCATATCGGCTTCATCGACATACACGCAGTGGGCAGCCAACACGGGGCGCTCGAACAGCCCAACATCCCGCAGGTGGGCCACAGGGGTTTTGCCGTACTGTTCACGGATCATCCGCTGTTCATCGAGCGTTTCGCTGACGTGAATCTGAATACCCAAACCGTACCGATCGGCAATTTTCAGGGCCTTTTTCAGGGTATCCGGAGGACAGGTATACGCCGCATGCGGAGCCAACATAATCTGAATTCTTCCCTTTTTCGATCCATATTTTTCGGCCATCCGGATCGCTTCCGGCTCAAAGTTGTCGTAGTTGGCCCCGACAAAGGTGGGACACACCACCCCACGGATTTCCATCTCCGACACGGCATCGGCTACCCGGTCCGAATGCCAATACATATCGACAAAGGTGGTCGTTCCTCCCAACAACATCTCTGCAATTCCCAACTTAGCCCCGAGATAGATATCTTCGCCATTGAGTTTTGCCTCGAAAGGCCAGATCTTATCATTGAGCCACGGCATCAGCGGCATATCGTCGGCATAACTGCGCATCAAACTCATCGACACATGGTTGTGCAGGTTGATAAATCCGGGCAGGGCTACCATCCCCTCTCCCTCGATCTCTTCCAACGGCTCATGGCTGCGGGCACGAAACCTGTCAACACTGGCAGGCTCAGCATCGGCAAAAAGGATTTTTCCGTCGGCAATGCCGATATTACCGACAAAATATTTGCAAGGATCAGACTCGGATGCGGTCATCGGCAGGATGGTACACCCCTTAATCAACAAATTCATATCAAACGGATAATGGTCCGACACCGTTATCGGCACCGGTTAAAGATAGCGATTTTTCAGCATTCAGCACGCAAGACCGCACCGAGGAACGAGACCTCCCCCACCTGCGCAAAGAGGCAGGCCACCCATATAAAGAAGCGGACCATACGTTCTTTCACAACAGATCGCAGCAAATGAGGCTACAGCCTACACATACTCAAGCTGAACCCGAAAACAAAATCAGTAATAAGGAGAAGAATAAGCGAAACACGCCAACAAACGCATCCAAGGCAGCCATGCTCAACGTACAGTAGTCGCACGCTATGGACGGACCACTTCGCCGCGCAGCGTCACGACATAACGGACACCCGAAACGTTTGTATAGATGCTAATTGCTTTATTAAATGCTCCGGATTGGTGACGGGGATTGTAGATAACGGTAATCTCTCCCGACTGACCCGGCAGAATTGGTTTTTTGGAGAAAGAGGCTTTGGTACAAGCGCAGGCTGTTTCGGCACGCAGGATTACCAACGGAGCGTCACCGCTATTACGAAACTTGTAGACTCGGCTGACCACACCGCCCGATTCGGAAATCTGCCCCAAGTTGTATCCTTTCTGAACAAATTCCATGACAGGTTGGGCCTGCACTCCAAACCATGTCGCAACCGACAAACACAGTATCAATAAAAGATGTTTCATCTGAAATCGAGTCTTTACTCCTGTTGAATATACTGGCTTGAGCCGCCCGCCAGCCTAAATATGCTCCCTTCTCACTGCTACAGATCCACAGAGCCCAATACGACACTGCAATCGACTCACCATGAAAGCGAACGATGCAGCAAACACTCCACAAACATAACGAATAACGGGTGGATTATCAGAGCCTGCAACGCTTGATTAGATCCCGCTCTTACTGCATTCTGAAATTGTAGGTGATGGTACCGCGTTGAGACAACGGAGCATTGTCATCGACATTGAACCGAGCATTGCGTGCAGCGCGTAATGCAGCGGCAACCAGAGTGCTGTTATTGGTAGTCGAGCCCGATGACCGATAGGAGGCCGAAGTTACACGACCGTTGCGATCCACGGTGATCTCGATGACGACACGCCCTTCATCACGCGCCCCATAATCAGGACGAGGCAGGGCCCCCGCCAAAGTACGTCCCGAAAGACTGGCTTGTCCTCCTGTTCCCGGAGCTCCGTTTCCAGGACCGGTGCCACCAGTTCCTGTACCCGATCCGTTGAAACTGCCGTTAGCTGCACCGGCCAAATTACCTTGATTACCGGCCCCCTTACCGGTACCGTCACTGGCAGCCGTACTTCCGGCTGTACGTCCGGGAAATAGTGCCCGACGATTCACCTCACGCGGCTTCTCGGCAGGAGGTTGTGAATTGGGCTTCGGCTGAGGAGTCTTCTTCTCCGTTTTAGGTTTCTCCACCTTACGTTTGGCCTCCTGTTTGATGGCAGGTGCATCCTCAAAATCCTGAGTCATCTGCTCCTCTTCGCTCTCCACCTTGGGCGTCTGCTGCTCCTGTTGGCGGGCATCGGCAATCTCATCATTGAGTGCCATATCCCCACCGGGAGCCGCCTCATCCACATTGCCGAAGTTGATCATCAAACCTCCTTCGGCCGGATCAGGGATCTCCTGACGGAACTGCACCAATAGGAACAACAAGATCAACACCACCACGTAGAGACCGGTAGCCACGCCACCGATAACTCTCCCTTTGGTGCGGTTATCCTCCTCTTGCTGATAAAAATAGATCACCGTCTAAAACATTGGAGACCACCACAACAGCCCTATTCAGGACTGGTGGCCAGGATCAGTTTATACTTGTTATTTTTGGCGATATTCATCACCTTTACCACCTCATCCACCGGTACGGTTTTGTCGCAGTGGAGTGAAACGGTGGGATCTTCAGCGCCCTCCATTTTGGCCTGTAAAGTCTTTTCGAGCTGATCGAACGATACGGGTTCCATCTCCACGTAATAGTTCAAATCTTTGGTGATTGACACCGTCGTATAGGGCTTCTCCTTCAACTGGTTCGAGCTTTTCGGCAACATCAGTTTCAACGCATTGGGGTTGATCAACGTCGTCGAGATCAGCATGAACAACAGCAGCTGGAACATCAGGTCCGTCATGGATGAAGCGCTGGTCGACGGATCGACTCTCGTACCTCTTTTGATAGCCATGATCGTACGATTTTACTGTTCAACGGGCTGATTAAGAATATCCATGAAAGCGATTGAGTTGGCCTCCATCTGGAAAACCAGACGCTCAATACGCGCTACCAGATAGCTGTATCCGAAATAAGCGGGAATACCGACGATCAAACCACCGACCGTGGTCACCATCGCCACATACATACCACTGGCCAAGATGCTCATATCAACCGTACCGCTGGATGCAGCCATATTCATAAAGGCCTGCACCATACCGATGACAGTACCCAGGAAACCGATCATCGGTGCACCACCGGCAATCATAGCCAGGAAAGGAAGGCCACGTTCCAGTTTCGACACCTCAAGGTTGGCTACATTTTCGATTGAGGTATTCACATCGCTCAAAGGACGGCCGATACGTTGGATACCCTTTTCGATCATGTGAGAGATCGGGGTATTGGTTGAACGGCAAAGCTGTACGGCAGCTGCGATTTTACCCTCATAAATCAGATCGCGGATGCGGTTCATAAAATTCACATCCATGCGTGAAGCCTGTTTGATAGCCCAGAAGCGTTCACAAAAGATGAAAATCGTGACACCGCCCAATAAAAGCAAGGGCCACATCAACCAACCTCCGGCGAGGAAAAGCTCACCAAGTCCCATGGTCTGTTCCGTAGTTTCGGCCACCGCCTCGGTCGCCTGCAATAACATACTCATATCGTATCAAGTTTTATTATTTTCGATCTTAACAATTTTTCGATTACACCTTATCGGGTCCGCTGTTGTGTCAGGTCACGGCCAACGTTGTCGGACGTCATCACCTCACAGATCAACAGCTACATATCGCATAGCCGATTTTCGCGTACAAAAATACGTTTTTTCGTATAATAACGTCACCTTTCCGACATATTTGTTTGCAAAATTGGTCGGCCGGTGCTCTGCTACGGTCGCTTCTGCAAAGACACTTCCGTCAGCTTCCTCCGCTGCATGCACCATCAACTCCTACACCTGGATATCACTACGATTAAACAGCGCCGACAACTACCATTTGGGATCCCCACGTGCACCCTTTGCGTAGAGAGATCATACCAATTAGAAATCCCCCTCCTCTACCAAACGGTTCCTCAGTCCTCAACTCTTTGTTCTGCTCGAGTATGACACGGACAAACACGGTCTTCCTGCTGCACCACCGCTTCTGCCCACTACCAAAGTGGGTCAATCTTCTTGCGGTTTAGACTCCTCGGATTGGACTGTGGAATCGACCTGTGCATCGGGCACTTCAGATAAAACCTTCTGCTTGGCTTCACGCTGTTTTTGACGTGCAGCTTTGCGTTCGGCCCGTCTGCGCGCCAACGAAGCAAAACGGTTCTTGAACAGTTGTACCAAATCTTTGAAACTGTTGAAATCCTCGCGATAGAAGATGCCGACACCACTCTCCTGCATACCGTGGTTCAGGTTGAAGGCCTCGACCGTACGGGTAAAGGCCTGCACTCGCAGGTTGCCCGAACGGTCCAGGATCAGGCTCAACGTCGCATCGCCCGATACGCTGTTTTTGTTCATGCTGGTGCTGGCTTTGTTATTCTGGGTGTCGTAATTCACATCGGCCTCCAGAATCAGCTTATCCTTGATCAGCTCGCCATAGACCGATCCACCCACCTCATCGGACGACAGTTCGCCTTTCGGCGTATATTTCGGCACCAGGCTGAACCGTTCGGATGACATAAGGCTGCTGAACTGATTGGCCAAGAAATCGACACCGGTCGCAGTAGCCAGGCTGGTACCGAAGCTCTGATACTCACTATAAAAACTCTTGGTCGCCAACAGCCACAAGAACTGCGTTGCCATCGCCTCCTGCGTATTGATCGACTGCGAAACCAGGGCTTGCGTCTCGGGGTCGGCATTGGGAACCTCCACATTGAAATGGATCGTCGGATTGGTCAACTTATCGGTCAGACGAATTTGACAATCAACCGCAGTACTGGTTCGGAATCGATTCTGGTCGCTGGGGGCCAAAAGGCCGGCCAACGACGCCTTCAATTTATAGAGTGCCGTAATATTGAGCTGCGCATCCAACGGATCTCCCGTCCAGCGAATGTTACTGCCGGCCTGCAACTGGAAGGTACGTGAAACAATATTCTGCAAGGTAAATTTGTAACTACCCTCCGTAATGTCGTAATCGCCATAGATTGTAAAGAGATCGGTCGAAGGGTTGACCGTCAGATTCAGGTTACCGTTGCCTCGTCCCTTGAGGATATCCCCCGTAGAGGGATCAACCAACAACTGCATCTCCAAATCAGGTCGCAACGTAAGCTGCATATTGATGTTCATCCGGGAGGGAGCCGTATTGTTCATGCGTGCCTTGCGTTTGAGCAGGATCTGTTTTCGACGGCTCAACCGGCTGAGACTATCGGTCCGTTTCTCTTCAGCAGGGCTCTCAAAGACAATAAAATCGGCTGCCGAAATATTGGATGCTCCATTCAACGGCAGGTAGAACTGTGAACTTCCGGCTGTCGTGGCCAGAATATTCATGTCCACTCCATTCTTGTTGCCAACAATATCGGCCCGTCCTGAGGCATAGACCTTTCCATAAAAAAGGTCGTTATCTTTTTCCGTGGTGTTGAGCACCAGCATCCGTTCCGGATGCACCTCAACGTTATAGGCCAAATTACGCAAGTTCGAAAAGTCAAACGACATTTTGAATGTTCCCTGATGCCCCTCGTCATCCCGCACCAAGCTATTCCGCATGGTCATGACATTCCGACGCACATCGATAACCGTCGAATCCAACGTATAGGGCACATTCGTATAATCTACCGTCGTACGGAATGACGGTACGTAAATCTGACCGTCAAGTTGCATTTTGCCAGTCGGATTCGAGAGACTCAATTCGGCATGAGCCTTTCCCTTGCTGTCACGGATCGTACCTTTGAGTACCGGATCCAGTAAGGACAGATCGATATTGTCAAGTTGAACAGCCGCCCGATAATAATGTTCCGAAGGCTGATAATAGCCTCGGACAATCTGTTTTTGCTGTTTGCTTTCGACCAATTCGAACAGAGCGCGCTGTACATTAAAGTCCCATTTGCTTCGGAAGACGACATCACTAACCGGAATATCATTGATACGCAAACGATCAAAAGCCACATTTGCATAAAGGACTCCACGCCCCATAGCGGCCGCCATTGCAGCAGAGCCATTGGTAAAGCCGCTGATGCGGTATCCGCGACGGTCCGTAATCTGGGAGAAGGGGGTCAGATCAAAATTGTGCAGTTGTAGCTTCAATGTATCCGAAAGACTTCTGGACGCTACACCATCGATCTCCAACCGTTGTTGGCCGCTGACCATCCGGAATCCGTCGATCACGACACGGGACGAATCGCAAAGAATTTCACGGGCCCCCAGTCCCCACATCTGTCCATTCGACGTAAAGGTCGAGGGTGCAAACCGGATTTTGAGTTGGGGACGTCCGGTTAGGGAGTCACTCTGAAGAGTCGAGACGGTACTCAACAAAGCATACGCCCCGTTTTCACGATTGTGGAACCGGGTAGCCAACCGGATGCGATTCTCTTTGATACCACCTTGCACCGAAAAATCGGGCATGTAAAATCCTCCGACAAACAGATCATCCGAACGCAGATACAACAGAATCGAATCGCCCTGATTACGGCTATTGAGATTCAGGTTTGAAATGAAAAAGTCACCTCGCTCGATATAGTCGGAGGCGCAATTCAGCGTAAATATATCGCTTTGAGGATTGAACAGAAACGATAGCTGCGTACCCTCGGCCAACTCCAGTCCAGGGAGGAAGATACCCGCCACATTATTGGCCTCTTTGACATCGACTCGCAGCAGGTAATAACTATCCACAGATGCGACAGGGGGGATCTCCGGCCTTTTTTTAACCCGCCGCCGTGAAGTCTCATTCAGGGAAGGTAGATAGTTCACCAACGAGTTGGCCAAATAAGAGAAAAGATTTTTATAGCCGAGTTTACCCCGCAACTCTATATCGGCAAACGAAGAGTACATGTGTAGTTGTTTGCTTTCTGCGTCGTTCTGCGCCACAAAACGGATATCACCAGTTCGTACCGTATCGAGATGATTGACATAAACCATATGGCTGATGGTTGCCTCTCCGTTCATATTATCCAGTGTCAATCCCGAACCGGACGCAGCCAAACTGCCACGAACAACCGAGACAGAATCTCGTTTGTTAAAGTTGAGTTTCCGCAAATCGGCATGATAGAGCTGCAGAGCAAAGTTGTAGGCTGGAACCGTATCGTTGAAGGCCAACTGCCCATCGAAATCGAACTTCAGATTTTCATCCTGCGAACTGATCGATCCCAGGAAGCTGAGGTTATCGAACTCACCGTTCAATGCGATATCGTGATAGTCATAGCCGTTGAAATAGAGACCCGGCACCTTGGCTTCGGTCTTCAGGCGTAACATCCCTTTGGTATAGGAACCCGTAAAATTGGCGGACATTTTGGACAGACGCCCCAATTTAGCAATCTTAAACAGCTCGCCCAACTCTAAACTTGTTGTACTCACCTTACCGCTAAAGCCGGCTGTCCGAGGACGAAGCGATTTAAAATTGAGTTGTAAACTCATATCACCCTGATTGCTGCCAAGCGTACCCGAGGTTTTGAAGTCTCGAAACAGTCCATCAAACTTTCCTCCGAAGGTGATATGACCCATTCTCCGCAGCAGCTCTGCCTGTTTTGGTTTCAGCTGTCGGCCCGTGATATCCTGCAAGAAAAAAGCAATATCCGGTTGGGTAGTGTGCAAACCGGCCACATCGAACCTAAAGCGGGTGTTAGGGATATCCGGAATGCCATACATCCCAAAACGTACACTGAGGCGGGTATCCCGACTCTCGACCCGTGTCAGATTACCCGACATGGCAGCCACTGGCCCCTCGACAGTCCCATAAACATGTTCAAACACGGTCTGCCACTCGCGCAAAGTCGGGGCAAAAAAGGCAATGGTCTGAAAGCTGACCCGTGAATCGACAATTTCGGAGGAGATCTTCACCCTCTCGAGAAAATCTTTGTACCCTTTCCAGGTGCCGGTCTCAAACGAAAGGTAATTCATCTGCACATTCGACTCCGGCGTCCGCAAAAAGAGCCGATCGAAATACATTCCCGAACCGGAGATACGAAAATTACGGGTTGACAGCCGTTCGATCACCAGCCCGCTCCGCTCCCGTAACGAGAGATCGTCAATGGCCAAATTCACACTGTCGTTCACAACCGACACGCCCCGCACCTGCAAATTGAAATGTCGTACATCAAGATCGGTGAAATTGACTCCGTAATCTCGCTCCTTTCGCTCCAGTTTACGATGTTTGAAGGCCATATCCGAGATGGCCACACCAGCAGCCGTCAATCGGAACGGTTTCCGTTCCGGTTTTCGTTCCCGTTTAATTTTGGCGAGAATCTGTTTGAGATTGGTCCGTCCGGTGCTATCTTGCATCAAATAGAAAACGGGCTGCTCGATCTGTACCCGCCCCAAAGCAATCCGACCATTCCAGATGTTGAGACTCTGCAACGGCACCACCACATTGCGGGCATAAAACATCGTATCCTGGTGGTAATCTTCGATGTATAGGCCATCGACCGAAACCCGATTGAACAACTGTAACCGCAACCGATCAATCGACACCCGAGTCTCCAGTTTGTCACTGAGCCAACCGGTCAGCCAACGGGTTGCACCGTCCTGCACCGACGGCAAACTCAACAATAAAGAGGCACCTATGGGCAGAATGATCAGCGCGATGATGATCGCCGATATGCAGGATAGCAATATTTTTATAACTTTGCCCATGTACTCCCGAGCCCGCTCGAGCGTACGAACGGATGTACAAGTTTACTAAAATTTAGCCAATAAATAAATTTCCCGCATGGATATTACGATCCTGGGTATCGAATCGTCGTGCGACGATACGTCGGCCGCCGTGATTCGCAACACCACGCTACTTTCGAACGTGATCGCTTCGCAGGAGGTACACCGCAAATATGGCGGCGTTATTCCCGAGTTGGCCTCACGTGCGCATCAACAAAATATCATTCCCGTAGTCGATACGGCACTCAAAGAGGCCGGGATAACGGTCTCTGACCTCGATGGAATCGCCTTCACACGAGGACCGGGACTGCTCGGCTCCCTGCTGGTTGGGGTTTCATTCGCCAAAGGGCTTGCCCTCTCGCACGACATCCCGATGATGGAGGTCAACCACCTGCAAGGCCACATCTTTTCACACTTCATCGATCTGCCGGATCGGGACATTCCCCATCCGGAATTTCCATTTCTTTGCCTGCTGGTATCGGGAGGCCACTCTCAAATCGTCCTGGTCAAAGATTACGCCGATATGGAGATCATCGGCACAACAATCGACGATGCTGCCGGTGAGGCTTTCGACAAGTGTGCCAAAGTGATGGGGCTTCCCTATCCCGGAGGACCGGTCATCGACAAACTGGCCAAAGAGGGAGATCCGCAGCGTTTCCGTTTTGCAAAACCCTCTGTGGAGAGATTTGATTACAGTTTCAGCGGACTGAAGACCTCTTTCCTCTATTTTTTGCGTGATCAGGTACACGAAAACCCAGATTTCATCGAACAGAACAAAGCCGATCTTTGCGCATCGCTGCAAAGCACGATTGTCGAAATTCTGCTCAACAAACTGATCAAAGCGGCCAAACAGTACGATATTGATCAGATTGCGATTGCCGGCGGAGTTTCAGCCAACTCAGGGCTGCGCAATGCCATTATGGAGGAGGGTCGTAAACGCAGATGGAAAACTTACATTCCCGAGTTCAAGTTTACGACCGACAATGCGGCGATGATTGCCATCACCGGATACTACAAGTATCAACGCGGCGAGTTTGCGCCGATGGATATTGCGCCGCTCTCCCGGATCGATGACTTTTTGGAACACAAATAAAACTTGCTACAACAATCGCTCCTCAGCCGCATAGAGTCACACTTCACCATTGAGATATAAACAATACGAAGCCGAATGTAATGTGTACATTCGGCTTCGTATTTATACATACCTGAGTCTTAAACGGCCCTTACCTCATTATACTCATAATGACGAAGGTCTCCCGACACACCCTTTAAACGAAATTTTCTTTAATGCTATCTATAGAGAATGAACCGTTAAGTTCTTGTATCTCCATTTTGTTTTCAAGCAGATCGAAAAAGAAATCAGCTATACGTTCCGGCGTCAACACGGCCTTCTGACCCGACGCATCAGGTCCCAAATCATAAGTTTGCAGCAATTGACTTCCCAGGCTTGCTCCTGAAATAAGAAAATGGTTTTGTAATTTATCCCAATCAAGCATATCAGCAGCTAAGACCTTCCCTACAACACTGTAACTCCGAACGGACATTTGCCTGTCCTCAGCCGCCAGCGTACTTCTCACCTCATCGCTTGAGAGATCCATGCGTATACGGCCTGAATGGGACATCTGCGGCATCTTACGATATAATGCTCCTAAATCAGCAAGACTCAGATTATATAATTCCGTACTCGGATCTGTATGGATAGGTTCAAAGGAAAAAGCACTCGGTAAAAGTAGGCTCACCGTCCCCCGGAGGGTTACCATCGGACTATTGAACGTCCCAACAATCGAAGTTTTGATCTCAAGAGATTGAGTGGCAAACACGCCGCCAATCACTACGCAGTTATCCAGCGTAATCTCATCCGCAAAAATACTGCCAGCAACAAAGGCATTACATAGACGAACTGAACGGGCATTAACATCTGCCATTAGCTGCAACCTACATTTGCGAGCGTGCGACACGACCGATTCGATGGCTCCAACACTCTTTCGGAAAATCACTCGACCTTGAGCATCACTATCGACATGTAGTTCTAACTGAGCAAACGCTGCACCTCGGACGTCGATATCTCCATTACGTACTTCAATTTTATGTGCATACACAGCTCCCTCTACGACAGTATCTTGCTGGAAAATCACATCACGATCCATCTCTGAAAGTTTTTTTGGCAAAATGGCTCCGCGAACCATATTATTATTCAGTACGATCGTATCATTTGCAAACTGTATCTCTTTCAATTCCTTCATAACGCACCCGTTTTAATTATTTTAATTCTGTTATTGGCTTTCAGCGCCCTAATTGTAGCAGCAATACGCGGAGATACTCCACTTTTCCCCAATTCTTCATCGAAATAGGTCTGAATGCGTTCGGCTGCATCGGCATCCATCAATTCCCACTGCAAAGCTTTATTTTGAAATTGTTGTTGTAATGCCACATTTATCCCTGCACTACGAGCCAACAATCCCTCCTGTGTTCCATAAATCTGTCTATCAATGCCCTGAGATGATACCGTCGACTCTACATAAGCGACAGGAAGATATTGTAATCCCACATGTTCTGACAAACGTAAAATCTCATGTATGGAATTTTGGAGCATGTAGGTTCCTTCCAGATAACGATTTGCCTCGGTGATCAAATTCTGTGCTCGGCGTTTGATCGCTGAACACTTCAGAATCGAATCCACGTGGAACGTTTCATCAGCGACAATAGATGCTGTACCCAATAAATTACTGTCCAAAGGACGTCCCAATGTCTCTGTACTTTGTGCAACAAAATTGAATACAGGTTTACACAAAGCATGGATACGATTTAACATCTCTTTATCCAGATCGGCAAATAGAGTCGAATATCGTTTCGTGATGCGGGCGTAATCGTCACCCATCTGCGCTTTACGATGCAGACAAGCTTTTCCTTGTTCGACCAACTCCATCAACACAGCTTCGGCTTTAGAAGCAAGCTCCCGGATTTGTTGAGAAAGATCGGTCCGAATGTAAGAAAAAAATCCATTGAGAATGGAATTGCCAATTTTGCGTGAAGATTGACGTTTAGCCGCCACTTCAGCAGCCTCAGCAGCAACCACAGCACCTGTTAAGCGATTGACCGAGGTACGGCAATCATGCACGTTCCCGTCAAACCGATTCGTATCGACATGAATCGATATATCCACAGGCTCCGAATAGGGGACACTTACCGAACGGGATTGGCCATTGACCGTAACTGTCGTACTAGCCGTTCCATGAATAACCGCATGATAATGTCTTGTATAGCTCATATCCGGCCGTTTTTAAAATGTTGTAACGCACTTTTTTGGAAAAGTTCCAAAGCAAGCTTTTTGACTCGATCTGGAGCATCCCATTTCGCCAGAAATGTAATATATTCTGCCTCAATGGATTTACGATCTTTCTCTTGCGGTGCCGACCATTCCGTTTCGTTGACCGCACGTAACGCATCATCCCGCACCGCTACTGAAATAGCTTGATCGATTTTAGCGTTACCGGATTGTGGCGTTTGAACATTGACCGTCTCTGCACTCAAATCGGATGACGATACAGAAACAATCACCGGTAAATATATCGTTTCAGTCTTATCTATTTTGAGATTGCGCATAACATCCTCAGCTATGCGATTCTGCATAGATACACCCCGAACGTATTGATATATTTGGTTGATTGCTCGGCTGCTATCAAATTTGGTTTTGGAAACCATCAGTTGCTGGTTGAGTTCAAGACTTTCAGTCTGATGGGTTGGCGCCTCCGCAAGCACGCCTCTTATTCGACTATCATTCAACTGCATATCCCGGTTAACCAAATTTACAACCGGCTTATCGAGCTCATAAATTTGCGACTGGAGCGAAGCATTCAATGACCCAAACAGTTTACCATATCGTTTCGATATCATATGATAGTCTCGCTCCATGCGCTTTTTGAGATTCTGCAACGCAGCCGCCTGTTGTCCCATTTCGATCAATTTCGATTCGACCGTACTGGTTAGTTGGGCGATCTTCTGCGATATCTGGGAGTGCATCAACGTGTAGAAACCATAATTAACATTCTTGCAAACATGATCAGCGGCTTCCTGCTCTGCAACAATTACCGCAGATTGCATCGTCACTACTGCCGCCGACGTTGCATCGACATGTTTGGAGACTGTACTGATCTCGTGGGCCATCGGATCAGTATCGACTGTAAAACTAAAATTTGCCATTGTTTTGATTTTACGTTTTACATTACTCATTCTCTTTTAACGGATACCCACAAGACGGGCAGACCTCCGCATCAGCCGAGACCCCTTCGCCACACTCGGGACATACAAGCTTATCCTCGTCATCTTCCGTTGCATCCGTTTCGTCATCTTCGTCGTCGTCCTCGTTTGCGTCTGCGTCCTCGTCATCTTCGTCGTCATCTTCGTCGAACTCATAACCGCAATGTGGACATCGGGTATCCTCTTCTGACACCTCTTCACCACATTCCGGGCAGGTATATGTCGTCTCGGTGCCTTCATCAAATTCGCATCCACAATAAGGACATTTATCTACATCCTTGGAAACAGGCTTGTCACAATCGGGACAGAAGCAACCTTCTTCGTCATTTGCCTCTTCGTCACTATCTGGATTATTGGCATGCTTCATTGGTTTGCTCTCCAACTCATCCAATTCGTTTATCGCCTTCTTGGCTAAAGTCGATAGGTTAAGGGAAATGTGTTCGAAAGCCAATTCTTCAACATTGGGGACAGGGGGTAAATCCGACTCTTTCGCTAACAACGGGCTAACTTCTGCCAAAGGTTTACGGCGTTCATCAAGCTCTCCCACTTCATTGGCGGCAACCGCAATGTCCTTCGCTCTGCGATCCCGTAATGACGCATCATAATATTCAATATGGCCAAACTTAGCCGCCTTCGCATCTATATCATCATGCAAGCGTTCCATGTAATCCGCAAAATCCTTTTGCGTATCCATAAATTGCTTTGATTGCATTTGATAAGCAACCATCACATCCGCCGAATTATCTTCCGTTTCGGTCACAGTTGATTCCAAGGAGCCTTGCATTTTCATACTCTCTTCGGTCTTCTTAAAGGCCGCCAAAGTATTATATGCCGCTGTATAAGACGACAAATTCGCCCGCATCAGATTAATCAAATCTGAAGCCTCTGCCCGATTTCGACCATAAAAATCTTCCGTGTCACGATGCCACTGATTTAAATAGTCTATCTTCATATCTTTGATATGATTGTATATTGCCAACCGATCTTTGCGTGTCTCCATCAAAAGATTGGACACAATGGGAGCAATAATCTCTTCTTGAATCTGACTAATACCAAACGGTGCGGTTGTTTTACTGCCATTTTCAGCCACCCAAGACATCGACAACAAATCAAATTTCACCCGCGAACTCTCGCGTAAATTAAACGGGCGATAATCTGCTTCGACATCATTGTAATTAAAGCTCTCATTGCGAATTCTATCGATCTCTTCTGCCTCAAGCACCGGTGAATAAAAATTATAGGGCGCTTTCAGTACATTAAAGAGCATTCTGTTCGAGTAGCTGATCAACGTATTGGCCGAAGCCATTTTCATCGCAGAGGTAACCTGTACCGAATCCGCCATGTCTACCATCAACCGACGCAACATTGCATCCACCTGTTCCGATTTGTCAGACATGGTTCGCCGCATCTCATTCAGGGCATTAAAACGTTCGATATCCTTATCGTAAGCCGATGTATCAAAGACCTTGAATACCGGCATTCCGTCAGTCACAGTAGTTGCATGCTGCTCCAAAAAATCTGAATACGGGGTCCCAGGATAGATTACGGGCAATTCGACAGTCGTTTCGTCCACCTCTCCCAAACCATAAGCTATGGTACGCAAGGTGCGATCGAGTTTTCCGAAATAGTTGTGGAAGGTTACTTTTTGAATAGACCGAGAATACTGCCCTGTTTCGATCTGTTCAGGTTCGTTCGAGGCCTCGATGATTGGGGCCGATTTAGTCAAATCCTGAAGATCCTGAATCGATTCGTTGATCAGTTTGCTTTTACGCAAAATCTGCAAAGTGAATCGTTCTTTTGAGGTACTGCCGGTATGATCCACAATAAAACTTTTGTCATTAAAAGCTACGCTGCTGGCAACTGGAACATAGGCAACACCTATTTTATCGACGCGGTAATCACGGAAAATATTTTGATGTTTTTTCTGCAAATTATCTCGTTCTTGTTTTTTGGAATCAGCCAATTGGTCATAAGTTTTGGCTTTACCACTATGTATGAAGTAGTAGAACAGAGGAATAATCAAAATACTGAACCACAAAAACAGTTGTGCTTTGCGAGCGTGTTCATCCCGTTCGTTCTCACAATCCTGAATTTTGGCATCGAGTTGCGCTATCGCAGCCTCAATACTCTCCTCCTCAGCCACAATCTTTTCAGCTGCTGCCTTGTAATAATTAAACAGCACCTTAGCTTGATCTTGATACAGGTTGGAAGAGTCGTTAAAAATTTTTCCTTCCATAGAATTTTAAGTTAGCAGGGTTGGGTTTAAGTGTTATATTTATTTGTAATATTGATTACGCCGAACACGGATGATTTCGATACAATCTGCAACAGCCTTGCGAAACGCTTCGATATCGATTGTCGGCTCTTTCAACGAATCGGTCATTTTACATAAACGAGTCATCAGTTCGGTTTCAAGATGTTGTGCTGTCGGGCGGAGCGATACTGTAAGATAACTCACCTCCTCACGCAGCTTTTCGACAGCCGCTTTCGCCTCTGCTTTAATTTGAGACTCTCCGGCCGCGATATCCATCAGCGTAAGTTGGTCCTTAAGCATAACCAAACCGCTACGTTCATCCTCAATCCGGTCTAAAACACGTACCGCGTTGTCTGCCGCAATCTTTGATCCTACCAACAGCAATCCTGCCCCAAAGACGCACAACAATTGCAGCCAGATACAGAGTTCAAACGACAAGTTCCACACAATTGAACTAACGATCAATATAATGGAACACAATGACAGCAGCATAATAGCGAACCAACGAAGCCCCATGCCCGCATAACCTGAACGCATTTCTGCTGCAGGACCAAAATCAAACAGGCGCGCATATAGAATGGCGAATACGATCATAGCGGCCGTCAAATTCAGCACGAACAGGTTTGTAGGTTGAAGCTCCTTCAAAAACAGAAAAAAACCTGCAATGATGAGACATTCACCGAATATCAGCATCAGATAGAGTAAATAACGATTCATAAGGCTCGTGTTATTGAATTTTAAAACCGCAACGGGGACAGAAGGTCATTCCGCTCGCTGGAGCGCCACATCGCGGACACTTTTGTTCCGATAAAGGACGCCCACAGTGCGGACAAAAGGCTGTACCAGGAGCCACCGCTGTATGGCAATTGGGACATTGGGCTGCGGCATTCTCATCCAACCGTGTTCCGCAAACGGTACACACTTTGGCATCGAGATCATTGTCCGCACCACATTTGGGACAAGGATTATATGGATCTCCGCAATACGGACAGAACTTTACATTGGATGGGTATTTGCGATTGCAGTTCGAGCAGAACACCTCTTTGATCTCTGGCTCAGCAGATGCCATATTGTTTTGTTTGGTTGTGGGGCTCTCGGGTTCACACCCTGGCAGATTCTGGGGTTGAGCCAATGTTCCCACGCCAAAACTACCCCCCATGCCGCCCATCATCGATGTAGCCATTACCGCTCCGATTAAGCCTCCATTACCACTCGACATTCCGTCAATCGCCTGTTGTGCCGTAGCAAAGACCTGTTTCTGCTGCCATGTATAGCCCTGTAAACGCTGAGATGTCTGCTCTTTAATAGATTCATAAATCTGACTCCCGATCGGGTCATTTTCATCAATGCCGATCTTGGTCACGTCAAAACCCAACATCCGGCAGCCATATTCATCCCAAAAGGCGGACAGCTCCTGCTGAAGCGCTTGAGAAATATCATCCAAATGGGCCGAAATACGATTGATGCCAATACGGTTGGTAGTAATAATTTTTGTAATAAGGCTTTTGGTACGCGTTGACAACTGTCCTTGTGCCTGATCAGTGAAATCATTAACAGTGACAATTCCAGACGGGTATCCCCAAGCCAATTTACGAATAAGTCGTTCTGCATCCACAACACTAATACCATACCGACCCTCGGCAATAATTGGAATGCTTACTTTAAAATCGGGATCATAAATTGAAAATGCATCTACATCCCACTCCACATTCATGCGGTGGACCTTTTGCACAAACCAAACCTGAACCGTGTAAGGATTGCCACCCTGATTGAGCATTCCATAAAATGCTTTAAGCACAGGAACATTGGGGGAATCCAATTCATGCGTACCAGGCCCAAATTTTTGCATTGACTCACCGTTTACGACTACAACAGCCTCTTGAGCATCCGTCACCTGGAGTTTGGTATATTTGCCAAGATTTGCCTTTGGATGGCGATAGGCCAGGATATTCATATCGCCGTTCCATTTGATGTAGTCGAAAATATTTAATCCCATGACAAGCTATTTTTTCGGTTCAACAACAATTTTTTGTCCGATATCGATTCGATCCGATTCGATATCCGGATTTAAGGCCCGTAAGCGTGACAGCGACATTCCATAGCGTTCAGCAATCACCGAAAGTGTTTCTCCGGATTTGACCACATGAAATTGCTGTGCCCCCGACGGTTTAGGTCGAGCGGTACTTGGGGTTGATTGTTTTTTTACATCTGGGGCAGAAGCCTTTAACGAGGTAAGTTTAGGCCCTTTACGCGCAGCGGCGGGCATTTTGCAAGGCACTTTACTATCTGCTTCAGAGGTAGTTACAATCACAGGCATGCCAACATAAACCGCTTTTACCAATTCCAGTAAATTATCATTGTTCAAACGGATACATCCTTCGGTTGCTCGTGTTCCAATCGACGAGGGATCATGTGTTCCGTGAATGCCGATACCGCTATGTCCCGGCGTTTTCAAACGTATAAAATGGGATCCGTATGCTCCTTTAATCTCTCCCTTTCCGTCACCAAAATCATGCGACCATGTACGTGCATCTTGAATCTGTTGCACGGAGAACACTCCTTCAGGAGTCTTCATATCGCCAGGTTTTTCTTTATTTCCCAAGGCTTTGCCACAGGCCATAGGATAAGCTGCCAACAATTGGCTGCGAAAATCGTACAAAGCCAATGTCATCGACTCCTTGGAGATAACAATAAATGCTGCATTTGCCGGCTTAACTTCTGCCGGAGCCGCAACCTCGGTTTCAGCACTTTGAGGATCCGTTGCTTGCTCTTCGGCATTTCCTTTTGATTCATTAGAGGAGCAACTTACACCACACAAAACCGTGGAAACAATAAGCATGCGTAAAAAAAACTTCATATCCATTGTAATTAATCGTCGTAAGAATTTGTCTGAATAGATTAGTATCCTTCTATGATCGAAAATTTGTATCCATCATAATGTATTCTCGGATTGTTTACTGCCGGTTTTGTTAAATAGTCCTTCCAAATCTCTCGAGTATCATAGAAACTGAACAACACGTTTTCACTTGCCCCATCAGGATACGTAAACAATAATAAAATTGCAGTCATGCCATCGGAATAGCTCAATTCGGACAGCAATCCACGATAACGGGCTGACTTATGACACGCCAAATGGTTGGCTACTGCACGACGATACTTTGCCATTTTCAGGTTTGAACGCTGTGTCGAAGTGGTTCTGCTGATCAATTGGGCATATAGCGTGGCTGGCATCACAAAATCTGCCGCCACATAACCCTCTTTCCCATCATTTTGTTTCCGCACACGCACCCATTCACCATACACGTCCTGTACTTGCAACGATACTCCATCAGGCAACAGATCCAGTTTATTATAATCCACCCCTTTTACAGCAGAAGAACGCAACCAAGTGTTATCGGCAAATGTGTTGACAAGATCACCCAATGCGATTAGGTTAGGATTAGATACTTGCACAGGTTCTGCCTCGGATGCTTCAGTCGCTGGTGATTCGCTTTGCGATACTGGCTCATTCTGAGGTTGATTATCACTAGAAGATAACGTTGAGATATAGACAATAACCGCCATAAGCAGGAATCCCACCAAAACATACAGCCATATTTTACCATTACGGTAAGAGGTTGTCGGCAATGAATTTTTAAAGACTGAAGGTGTTGATGCCGACCGCATGCGAGGAGGAGATTCAGGAGGAATCGGGCTGTGAGATTGAGATATCTTAACCGATGGTGGCGCAACAGATTCCGATATCGTCACAGTCGATTGGGGAGATGATTGATCATCGCTGGAGGTATTTTGGACATTATTTGTTCCTGAACCTGCCACATCTATTACTGTTGATTCACGTTTTGCATCAGCAGTCTCCACAGAAGCTGTAGCATTAGACTGGTTCAAAGAGGGTTGGTGCGTTGTCGCAGATGAGATCGATGATTTCAAATCAATTTGGTGTCCACATTTAGGACATGCGCGAGCTCGGTCCGAGATTCTTGCACCGCAATACGGACAATAGATCAGAGCCATAAGATTGTATTTAGGTTAGGTAGTGATAATATCAATAAAATACGGCATCACCACGCCGAATAACTATCTAATAAAACTTTATCCCACACAACTTTTTACAACATATGATCACAATAGTTTTGTATGCCAATTTAAACAGCAACGTGACATATATTATATAAGGTAGGATAAAGATGCTATAATTCTATTGTAACATCCTCATCGATTCTTCACAAAAATAGTATTTTTTATATCTCGTCCAAGTAAAAATAAACTTTCTAATACAAAGGTGTACAATTAATAGAATTTCCTTTATATACCAAATTAGCATTAAGGCAAATGACAACAACTTGATATCGTATTAACAGGTTAACAGGATAAGCAAATAACTGTATTAAAATAAAAAAGGTTTACACGATTTTATCGTGTAAACCTTTCGAAAATACAAATTACGTATAACTTCAGAGAAAATTATCGACGAATCTCAACCTGCTCGTATCCCTCGATAATATCGCCGACTTTGATGTCGTTGTAATTTTCGATATTCAAGCCGCACTCCATATTGGTACCGACCTCTTTGACATCGTCTTTGAAACGTTTGAGAGATCCCAATTTGCCGGAGTAGACCACAATACCGTCCCGAATGACACGTACCAATGTATTGCGGGTAATTTTACCCTCACGCACAATACAACCGGCAACCGTTCCCACTTTTGAGATTTTGAAGGTTTCGAGCACCTCGACCGAACAAACGATCTCCTCTTTGGTCTCGGGAGCCAACATACCTTCGATAGCATCCTTGATATCGTTGATTGCATCGTAAATGATCGAATAGAGTCGAATTTCAATCTCCTCCTTTTCGGCCAGACGACGTGCCGATGCAGACGGACGCACCTGGAAGCCGACAATCACCGCATTCGATGCGGCAGCCAGCAGCACATCCGATTCCGAAATCGGTCCCACAGCCTTGTGGATCACATTGACCTGAACCTCCTCCTTGCTGAGTTTGATCAACGAATCAGCCAACGCCTCAATCGAACCATCCACATCGCCTTTGATGATGATATTCAGCTCCTTGAAGTTACCGATAGCGATACGGCGACCGATCTCATCGAGGGTAATATGTTTCTGGGTACGCAGTCCCTGCATACGTTGCAACTGTTCACGTTTATTGGCGATATCACGAGCCGAACGTTCATCAGCCATTACATTGAAGGTATCACCCGCCTGTGGAGCACCATTCAGACCCAATACCAACACTGGAGTCGAAGGTGGAGCCTCGGTGATACGGGTACCACGTTCGTTAAACATCGCCTTGACACGACCCGAATAGATACCCGACAGCATGATATCACCCACATGCAACGTACCGTTCTGTACCAATACGGTAGCTACATATCCACGACCTTTATCCAAGGTGGACTCGATCACAACGCCCTGTGCCTCACGATTTGGATTGGCCTTCAGATCCAGCATCTCGGCCTCAAGCAGCACCTTTTCGAGCAATTTATCGAGATTGATGCCCTTCTTGGCCGAAATCTCCTGGCACTGGTACTTACCACCCCAATCTTCGACCAAATAGTTCATGGCTGCCAGCTCCTCCTTGATACGGTCCGGATTGGCACCTGGCTTATCGATCTTATTAATGGCAAAGACAATAGGCACCTGAGCGGCAGCGGCATGGTTGATCGCCTCGACCGTCTGCGGCATCACGTTATCATCCGCCGCGATGATAATAATGGCAACGTCAGTTACCTGTGCACCACGCGCACGCATGGCGGTAAAGGCTTCGTGACCCGGCGTATCGAGGAAGGTAATACGACGACCGTCCAAATCGACACTGTACGCACCAATATGCTGAGTAATACCACCCGCCTCGCCGGCAATCACATTGGTATTACGAATGTGGTCCAACAGCGAGGTTTTACCGTGGTCAACGTGACCCATCACCGTCACAATCGGGGGACGTGGAACCAAATCTTCGGGTTTATCCGCCTCGGTATTGATCGCCTCCTGCGTATCGACCGTAACGAATTCGATCTGGAAGCCGAACTCTTCGGCCACCACCACCAGCGCCTCTGCATCAAGACGTTGGTTGATCGAAACCATCAGACCCAAATTCATGCAGGCCGTAATGACGTCTGTAACGCTCACATTCATCATCGTGGCCAATTCGCTTACCGTCACAAATTCGGTCACCTTCAGGATGCTCTTTTCGCGCTCTTCACGAGCGTGCTCCTCCTGCATACGGGCCGAAACCGCTTCACGTTTATCACGACGGTGTTTGGCTGTTTTGAATTTCGGTCCTTTCGAGGTCAAACGGGCCAATGTATCCTTAATCTGCTTCTGTACCTCTTCGTCACTTACCTCAACATGTACAGGAGCCGGTTTCGGATTCCCCTTCTGTCCCTTTTTACGGTTATTATTATTGTTGTTGTTGCTATTGTTATTGTTATCGCGTGCAGGACGTCCCGAAGCACCTCCACCAGCAGCCGGACGACCCTCCGAACGAGAACCACTCTGAGCCTGTTTCGGGTTATTCAGGTCCACCTTATCCTTCGTGATCCGTTTACGCTTTTCGCGTCGTCCGAATTCACCCTTCTTCTCAAGCAAATTGACGTCAATCTTACCCAGCACCTTCGGGCCTGACAGCTTATTCTCCTCCGCATTGGGACGAAACAGATTGCTTTGATCAGCCGCCAAACGTTCATCATAAGTTTGTGTCTGAGCGGCAAGATCGGCAATTCGAGTTGTTGCCACAGGAGCGGTTTTACTGCCAACCGAAGGTGCAGCGTGACCCGCTGGAGCAGGCTTAGCGGCCTGTTTCGCAGCTGGTTTCATCGCAGGCTTTGCCGAAGCCTCTGCTTTGGGAGCCGCAGGTTTTACAGACTCAACTTTCGGTTTGGATTCGTCGCGTTTTACCTCAATCTTTACCGGTTCCACTTTCACTGGTTCGCTTTTCACAACAGATTGAGCATCCGCAATCGGCTTCTTCTCTTCAACAGGTGTTGCATCAGATGACGTTGTTGCCGGAGCCGCTGCCGGTGCACTCTTCTCCGAAGGAAGCTCAGGTTTCTTCGCTTCTGCAGGTGCTGCCGCAGGCTTTTTGCCCGACAAATCGATCTTACCCAAAATCTTCGGAGCATTGATCGTCGGAACCTCATCTTTCACATTGATCACACCACCACTCTTGATAATCACCTCTTTTTTGAAGTCGGAATCATCCTCTGCCGAGGTACTGCCCTCCTTACGGTTGCCGAGCGAAACCGCCTCGAGCTTCTGGTTGATCTTCTCGCGGATATTGACACTCTCGGTCCTGCTGCCACCAAACTCCTTCTCAAGCACCTCATACACATGCGGCTCGATTAAAGTACTGGGGGCGTTTTCCACCTTGATCCCCTTCTTCTCGAGAAATTCGACAATCGTGGTCTGTCCTACTTTCAACTCTCTTGCAACCTGATGGAGTCTCAGTTTTCGTACATTCGGCATACTCTACTCTATCTTTTATCGTTTTTCGGCGTTATACATTCCGCAGCGATTCGCCTCCCGGCCACCCCTGCGGGACAAGAGTGCAACCCTCCGGCCCCACTCCAATTCAATCAACCGAGGTATCCGTCTATCCCTTTCGTCAAACGTTATCCTTCGGTAAAACATCACTCTTTCTCGTTCGGTCCTTTCGTCCCTTGGAAGGAAGAGTCACTTAGGTGTGCTAGCCGCCCGGCTCGTCCGGGCAACGATTATCTGTGTAAAATTAATGCAAATCCGGCAATTCTGCATACTTTATTCACACAAACCGCGCTTATTCGAATTCGGCCTTAAGGATACGAACCACCTCTTCGATTGTCTCAACCTCCAGGTCAGTCCGCTTAGCCAGCTCATCAACAGAGAGTTCCAACACGCTCTTGGCGGTATCGCAACCGATACTCTTGAGCTGATCGATAATCCACTGATCGATCTCGTCCGAGAACTCATCCAGAGCCACATCCTCCTCTTCGACTTCGCGATATACATCCAGGTCGTAACCGGTCAACATGCTGGCCAGACGAATATTCAAACCGCCCTTACCGATGGCCAACGACACCTCGCTGGGTTTGAGGTAAACGGCAGCGGTTTTGGTCTCTTCGTTAATCTGGATCGAGGAAACTTTCGCCGGGTTCAAGGCACGCTGGATCATCAGCTGCGGATTCGACGTATAGTTTACCACATCAATATTTTCATTGCGCAGCTCCTTGACGATCGAATAGATACGCGACCCCTTCATACCGACACAAGCGCCAACCGGGTCGATACGATCGTCGTAAGACTCAACGGCCACTTTGGCACGTTCGCCGGGGATACGGACAATCTTCTTGATGGTGATCAGACCGTCGTAAATTTCAGGCACCTCCATCTCGAAGAGACGCTCCAAAAACTCAGGAGCCGTACGCGACAAGACAATCAACGGCGAGTTGTTACGCATCTCAACGCGAGAAACAATCGCTTTCACCGTATCGCCTTTGCGGAAAAAGTCGCTCGGGATTTGCTCAGCCTTGGGCATCACCAGTTCGTTGTCCTCATCATCGAGAATCAGCACCTCTTTCTTCCAAACCTGATAAACCTCACCGGTAATGATCTCACCGACCTTATCTTTATACTTCTCATATAAGTTGGCCTTTTCGAGCTCCATGATCCGAGAAGCCAGGTTCTGACGCAACGACAACACCGAACGGCGACCAAAATCGGAGAGTTTGATCTCATCGGCCACCTCTTCGCCCACCTCGTAGGTAGGATCGATCTTGCGGGCATCGGTCAGTGAAATTTGCTGGTTGGGATTTTCGACCTGACCATCCTCCACAATGGTACGGTTACGCCAGATCTCCAGGTCACCCTTTTCGGGGTTGATGATCACATCGAAGTTCTCATCGGTCTCGTAGGTCTTGATCAACAAATGGCGGAACACATCCTCCAACACACCGATCATTGTGCTCTTGTCGATATTCTTAAGCTCCTTGAACTCCGCAAAGGTGCTTATCAGATTAAGGTTGTCCATAGTTGTAACTTATTCTGAATTATTTTATTTGTTTTTCTATTTGAAATCGAGGTATTCGCAGGTCGATTTTACCTCATCGAGCGAGAGTTCGCGTCGGGTGGTAACCAGCTGTTTTCGTTTTTTCCCTTCGACCGTCACCCGCTCTTCGTATTCGACGGCAATCTGATTATCCGAAGCATCAACCAGTTTACCGATAATTTTGCCGCCATCCTTGAGCACCACCTCCACCGGGCTGCCGATCAATTTGCGATACTGGCGCAAATATTTGAGCGGCTGACCGATTCCGGCCGACATGACGGTCAATTCGAAATCCTCCTGATCCCGATCGAGCGCCTCTTCGATCGAACGGCTCAACTCCACGCAACGATCAATACCCACTTGGGTATCGCTATCCACCGTCACAACGATTTCGTTAGCCGGGGTGACCCGCACTTCGACCACAAAAAGATCTGTACCCTCCATTTGGGCTTCAGCGATTTCGCGTACGTGAGCTGCATCAATCATAATCAGTTGCGTTTCATATAGTTAACAAAACGGGGGACTTCCGTCCCCCATCCCATAGCATAGAATACGATGCAAATATAACTATTTTTTACTGAAAAACAACACACTACCCCCTTTTTCTTTGTTTTATAACATTTTGAAGGCTTTTAACAAAACTGCAGTCGGGTCATCTCTCCAACTTCCTATGCGCTCTGCTCCCAAAACATCTGCAACAAAGCACGAGGAGAGAATCTGGGTTCGCAAGATTTCTTGCCAGCTCGCCCTGTACCTGCAAGCATCAACGGCTTTCTGCCACACGGTTCAGATCACCAACCGCACTGCCGGACAAACGGTATCCGTCGAATCAGATGGGAGGCGAGGAATGTTGACACGATTGCAGCGACGCAAACCAAACCGAAGCCGCCCCACAGTCTGCACCCCAATTGTTACACCCAATAGGTCCCACATACGATGAAAAACGGATGCACAATATAAGCCAGGTAACTGTCAGCTGACTGAGCACGAAAAAACCGATTCGGTCGATTTCCCCAATGTTTAAAAACCGCCAACAAAAAGTAGGAGATCCCCACACACAAGATGGGTTCCCACATTGCGTAGGCAAAGGCCAAGCGGTTCCATCCGCCCGCATCAGATCCGCCCGACTCCCGGTTCAGATAACAAAAGAGTGCAAACGCAACAATCGCGACCACAACGATAGCCAGCCAAACTTTTGCTTTACGCAGCGAGATCTGTTCCAACCATCTTTGTCGAGCAGCGATCAATCCAGCCCAATACATCCCCACATAGAGCGGGAAATAGCCAAACTGCAATCCAAACCAGCTTTTACCTACCGGATACTCCAAACGGATCAGAAAGGCAACCACGCCCGCCGTCAACATGAAAACGATCAGTTTCGCCACTGATGGAAAGTCCTTCGGCGTTGGAGTCTTTGATCTGGGATGTAGGGTTCGGTATCCCACATACAGTAGTTCAAAAACGATTAAGGTCAAGACAAACCACATGGGCCCCGGGGTATGATAATGTCCAAAGAGCTGTCCCCAATCTACTGCAACGCCCTTGAGCTCACCGACCAGTCCGACAATAGCCGGATTCAGAAAGAAGATATAGATCAGCAAAGGGATTCCCAAACGGATTGCCCGGTCTTTAAGGAATGCAAACACACCTTTACGCTCATAGGAGGCGGGCATCAGCAAAGCTGAAATAAAGAAAAAGAGCGCCATAAAATAGGATTGATTCCCATCACCAGGGACATCAACGCCTGACTCCACCCCTTCCAAAGCACCGACGACTTATAGTACCAGCCACCAGAGGCCCCGAACGCAATAGCGGTATGATGAAAGATCACAACGCAGATCAGAAAGACCCGCAATTTATCCAAATAATGATAACGTAGCTTAATCGGTTCTGCCATCTGAAAAACACTCGACTTCTATACAAACCATTAGACAATCAACAAAATACAGAAAAAGGCGATAATCGATTGATTATCGCCTTTAGACTTATTCACATTTTTTGGAAGTGGCTATAACAAACACCGTACGGGCAGCCTCTACAGCCCCCTTTTAACACTCTACGGTAACATTTGGGGTCCGACTGGCAGGCTGTCGTGCCTTGACAACCCTGAAAACAAACAGCAGCCTCCTAATTTTGATTGCCACCGCTCTCTCCCGGCACAAACGCCTTCTCTGCCGACCGCACTGCTTTGCAAAGGAAAGTAACAAACAGGACTTTCTACAAGCCCCTTTTGCTCTTCAAGCCCCCTTGATACCCCCTTGCCTCCTTGCTCGCCAGCAATTCTTTTCCGGGTTACACTCCCGAAGCTTTTACCGCGCTATGCATTGCAAGTGCATGTCTCCACACCTCCGGCTCCGGCAGCAGAGTGGTTTACACCTCTTCGTTTTTCTTGCTTGAGTTGTAGGGTTTGATGATGCCCCGTTTCGAAGAACGGATAAAGTTCAGCATCATATCGCGCTCCGGACTTTGCGGAATCTCCTGCTCAACCAAATCGCATCCGTGAGAGTAGGAGTGTCCCGACTGGAAGAGAATACGGCACATATCCTGAATCTGATTGATCTGCTCGTTGGTAAAGTTCCGGCGACGCAGACCGATCGAATTGATACCCACATACGAAAGCGGATTGTGTGCAGCAGTCAAGAAAGGCGGAATATCCTTACTGATGAGCGATCCGCCACTGACAATCACATGGGCACCGATACGCGAGAACTGGTGCACAGCACAGTGACCGCCCAAAATGGCCCAATCGTCCACTTCGACCTCACCGCCCAACGAAACGCGGTTGGCCAAAATACAGTGGTTACCCACTACGCAATCGTGACCGACATGGACATAGGCCATCAGCAGCACATTGCTCCCGACGATCGTTTTTTCCCGAGCCGCCGTACCGCGACTAATCGTCACACACTCACGGATCATGGTATTATCTCCGACTTCAGCCGTAGTATACTCTCCCTTGAACTTCAAATCCTGCGGCAAGCAGGCAACGACAGCCGACGTATGCACCTGGCAATTTTTACCCAGACGTGCGCCGTCCATCAATACTGCCCCGGGGCCAATCCAACTTCCGTCTCCGACGATCACGTCGTCGGCAATATAGGCAAAGGGCTCTACAGTTACATTCGCTCCGAGCTGTGCTTTTTCGGAAACGTATGCCAATTTGCTAATCATGCTTTCGATAGGATTTTATTGGTGAGTATGTAAGCGCGTTATATTTCTGTTTTAATTTTTCTCTGCCGTTCTATTCCAGCCCTGCGCATATCGGACTACAGAACAGCTTGACTCGCAAAAGAGGCTATGCCTTGTTGCGAATCACCTGAGCCATCATCAGGGCCTCGGTTTTGAGTTGATCGCCGACAAAAGCCTTTGCCTCCATCATGACAATGCCACGACGAATCGGCTCAACCAGTTTCAGCTCAAATTGCAGCGTATCGCCGGGTACCACTTTTCCCCGGAATTTGACGCCATCAATTTTCATAAAATAGGTTGAATAATGCTCCGGATCAGGCACATCGTGCAAAGCCAAAATACCTCCACACTGTGCCATAGCCTCGATAATGAGGACACCCGGCATCACCGGCTCTTGCGGGAAATGCCCTACGAAGAACGGTTCGTTCATCGTCACATTCTTGATACCGATTACATGTTCCGGATCTACATGCAATACCTTATCCACCAACAGGAAGGGAGGACGATGCGGAAGCAATGCCCGAATCTGGTTGATATCGTATTCAGGCGGTACGTTCGGGTTGTAACGGTATGACGGACGAGCCGAGTCACGTTTGATATTTTTACGCACCAACTTAGCAAACTCAGTATTCGCAAAATGGCCCGGTTTGTTGGCAACGATGCTACCCCGAATGCGGACGCCGATCAATGCCAAGTCTCCCAGCAGGTCGAGCAATTTGTGACGGGCGCACTCATTAGGGAAACGCAACTTCAGATTGTTCAGATAACCTTTGGATACCTTGATATCTTTTTTGTTGCAAAGTTTCGAAAGGTGTTCCAGCTCCTCGGGTGCGATATCCCGTTCCACAATCACGATAGCGTTATCCAGATCGCCACCCTTAATCAGATTGTGTTGCAGGAGCTGCTCAATCTCGTGCAAGAAGACGAATGTGCGGCAAGGCGCAATTCCAGATGCGAAATTGGTAATATTATCCAAACGAGCATACTGGTTACCCAGCACTTTCGAATTAAAATCGATATTGACATTGACCGTAAACTTATCATCCGGATAAGCGGCAATCTCTACGTCTTTATCTTCGATTGAGAAGACGGTCTTTTCATTGATTTCATAATAGACCCGATCTGCATCCTGCTCCTTGAGACCGATTCGTTCGATCGCCTCGGCATATTCGCGAGCCGAACCGTCCATGATAGGAGTTTCGGGGGCATCGACCTCCACGATAGCGTTATCCACGCCACAAGACCAGAGAGCTGCCATCACATGTTCGATTGTGCTCACCCGCACGCCCTTACGTTCAATGGTCGTACCGCGGGCAGTGTCCACCACGTAATCGGCCAACGCCTCTACTTCAGGAGCGCCCTCCATGTCTGTTCTGCGGAATCGGATTCCACTTCCGGCCTCAGCCGGGAGAAATGTCATCTTTACATTAAGTCCGGTGTGCAGTCCTTTCCCTTGGAAAGAGACGGGTCCGTTCAATGTCTGTTGTTTCTGCGACATGATGGTAAGAAAATAATTTAAAGACAAAGATATTATTTTTTTTCAAAGAAATCGTAATTTTGCTTCTCTTTTATAGCGAAGCGATGTTTCAGGAGCCACAAACCAATTCCGCAGAGACTGAGGAAGAACGCGACCAACAGCCACGCCAGTACTCGTCTTACCCACCGCGCGACCCGCGTCGGCAACGGATCGTACTGCCTTTCGATCCCCGACCGGTCGATCTGGGCACCTGGACCTATGAGCACAAAGTGGGGCTCTGTGTAGTCATCATTGCATATTTGCTTTTTGGCATTGTTTTTCTTTCGACCAAGCTGGTGGTAGGGGTAACCCCGCCCGAACAGCATACGATCTATCTAGACATGGTTCCGACGCCTGAGGAGGAGCAGAAGCCTGAGGAGCGGGAGATGACCGATGCCGAGTTGAACAGTGCGCGCAATGCCATCTCAAACGAGGATGCACTCGAGGAGGCCGATCGACAAAACGAACGTACCGCCGGTACCGGTTCGGAAGGGATTCGTCGCAGCTCGGACGGAGGTCCCATTCCGGACGAAATTGCGGATGAAGCGGATGCGGTTGCTGCACGAATGCGGGCTTCGAAAGCGGCCTACGAAAAGGGGCTTCGCGAACAGCAGGATATGATCGACCGACACAACGCCAACAAACAGAAACAGACAGAGCAGGGCAAAAAGCAGCAAGATGTTCGGGTTAAGGGCAACGTTTTGATCACCTTCTCGCTGGCAGGACGCACCTTTACCTATATGCATGTACCGGCCTACCAGTGTGAAGGGAGCGGACAGGTGGTCGTTGCCATCACCGTCAACCGCAACGGCAAGGTCACCTCGGCCAATATCAAAAGCATCTCTTCACAGGAGGATTGCCTGACGGATCGGGCCATAGAGGCGGCACGTCTGTCACGTTTCAACCTCGACGCCTCGGCTCCGGCCAGTCAATCGGGCACCATCACCTACCTTTTCCAGCGACAATAACCGATCGCCGCACACAGCCTTCCGAGGGCGCCATTCAAGACGAATGTCGATCGTGGCACACAACCTTCCTACAACGCTATTGATACCGAATGCGACTTGATCGAGTATCGACAGGTTCACGACCCACCCGCAAAGAACTGTACAAACGCCTCTTTCTACTGCCAATCAGCATATAATTTCAAGAGAGACCTTGATCATAGTCTCAGGAACAGCGATGGTCTTAACCTTGTAGTGAGCGCCGTTAACTGCGAATGACCATTCATCGAGCAGAAGATTTCCGGATTTCCTATTTACGTACGGTTGTCGAGGAGGTGGACAGCCAGCGACAGGTAGGACAGAACGTATCAGTTGCCATTCCGGGATATTTTAGTACCTTTGCTCCGACCAATTTATAAAAACAATATGGCATATAATCTTCTTAAAGGGAAAAAGGGCCTCATTTTCGGGGCACTGAACGAGCAGTCGATTGCCTGGAAGGTGGCACAGCGTGCCGTTGAAGAGGGCGCAGAGATCGTACTGACGAATACTCCCGTATCGATCCGCATGGGTACCATCAACGAACTGGCCAAAGCCTGCAATGCACCTGTGGTCCCAGCCGATGCCACCAACGTGAAGGACCTGGAAAACCTGATCGACAAGTGCATGGAGCACTTCGGAGGCAAATTCGATTTCATTCTCCACTCGATCGGCATGTCCCCCAACGTCCGCAAAGGCCGTACCTATGACGATCTGGACTACGATTTTTTGGCCAAGACGCTTGACATATCAGCCATTTCATTCCACAAGGTGATTCAGGTTGCCCGCAAGAAAGACGCCATCAATGACTGGGGTTCAATCGTAGCACTGACCTACATCGCTGCACAGCGTACCCTTTACGGATATAACGATATGGCCGATGCCAAAGCGCTGCTTGAATCGATTGCCCGCAGCTTCGGGTACATCTATGGCCGTGAAAAATTTGTCCGGATCAACACCGTATCACAATCTCCTACCCCCACAACGGCCGGCAAAGGGGTCTTGGGCATGGAGGATCTGCTCGAATATGCAGACCGTGTCTCTCCGCTGGGCAATGCAACGGCTGACGATTGCGCCGGTTACGTGCTGACCCTCTTCTCGGACCTGACCCGCAAAGTGACGATGCAGAATCTGTATCACGACGGTGGTTTCTCGAGCATGGGTATGAGCCGCAAAGCGATGGCAACCTATGGCAAGGGTCTCGAAGTCGAATACCGCGATATTCAGAAAAAATAATCGCACCATTTAACAACCGCAATAATAAAGGCTGCCCTCTCAGGCAGCCTTTATTTTATTCATTCCTATGCTTTGATTCGAGTCTTAAAAGGCTTTTCTCTATTCTATACTGTTTTTGTTTGCAGCACACCTGAGACACGGGTCTGCTCCACCTTACATCTTTCACACTTCCCATATTCCTCACCCAATTCATATCCCTCTTTATCGAACGGGCTCAGACATTTTGCACAAGGCGACTTTGCACTACCGGAACCTGCTCTCTTCCCCAAAACATTCTGAAAACAATTGGAGACTGGCGACCGTTCTTCAACGGCGACGACAAACATCGGTGCCACGCCTCAGTCCGCGCCATCAGTTCACAAAACCGTTAGTCCCCACACCGAACCAAACGTCAACGTCAAAACTTGCCGCCGCGTTTCTTCCCTCCCCGCAACACCTACCACCTAATTGCAAAAAAGGAGCAGGAGGTTAAGCACCTTCTGCTCCTTTTTATTGCGAAATGATTTGCACCGATCAACAGGGCAAGATCAAACGAACTGACCTTCACCGCCCACTATGACCGGATTCGCACCTCATCGAACGAACTATCGATTTGCAATATTGATCACAGCAATGCACATGGCACGAGCGGCATCAGCCATAATCACCGGATCAAGCTGGTCGATCGTATCGGCCGGCACATGGTAGGCCTGAGGCCACGGGCCACCGGTAGCACGCAGTTCGATGGTCGGGATCTTCTCATTTTGGAACGCATTACCATCGGTAAAGAGGGTCGTTGCGTAGCTCCAATCTTTCATGACCGTCGAGAAGGGGCGACGGGCCCAATTCTCTGAACCATCCCGGAAGTAGGGAACCAGATCTTTCCACTCGTTGGCTGTATTAACCATTAGGCCGTTGCCTTTACCCAACATATCGACATTGACCATGCAGGCGATCTTCTCTTTGGGATAGGGCAGGCTTGCCAGATAATGATATGCACCCAACACACCCAACTCTTCAGCGGCAAACAGCACAACGATCACACTGCGTTTCATCTTCACCCCTGAAGTTGCCAAAGCCTTGGCTGCCGACATCATGATCACCGATCCCGACACGTTATCCAGGGCACCTGGATACATCTCCGGCAACATTCCCAGGTGGTCAAGATGCGCACCAAGTACGATATATTCGTTTTTGAGCACCGGATCGGAACCCTCGATCACACCGACAATATTAGCCGTGGTCGTATTGGGATGGAACTCGGTCTGAGCCGCCAGACTAACCGTACGTCCCGTAAACACCGGTTTCCCTTTAAAGGCTTTGAAACGGTCCCGCCACTGATCCAGCGAACGTCCGGTACCGGCCAACAGCTCGTTTGCCGCATCACGACCGATAAACGCCACCACAACATCATCCTGAGCCCGACGTGGGAACGGATTGGCATATTTCGAAATAAACAGCACACCAGCCGCACCGGCTTCAGCCGCTGCAGCGATTTTGGCCCCTGCCCGCTGGTATTTGCTCCACATCTTCAGCGTGTCGAGATTCTTACCCTGGTAAGGATAACCACCCTCACAAAGCACAATCTTACCCCGAACATCGACACCTTTATAATCATCGTATTTCAACTCCGGAGCCGTCACGCCATAACCGACATAAACCACTTCGCCATTCACCTCGCCATTGCCGGAGAGTGCCGTAGGGAAATAATCTTTCCGAGGCTGATACTCTTTGACAATCGTATCCTTGCCAATTTTGAAATAGGCTTTCAGGTAGCCCACTCCCTGTACATCATTGTAGGGCTGTGCAAAGGTATTTTCGTACGTACCGTTATCTCCCATCGGTTTGAGTCCCCACGCTTTGAAATGGTCGATCACATAGGCTGCAGCCTTATCATAACCGACATCCCCCGAACGACGTCCACGATACTCATCCTTCAACAGCTCATGCGCGAAGGTGTGAATATCCTCAGGAGTTACCGTGTGAAATGCCTTCATCATCGCCTTCTGCTGATCACTCAGTTGCGAAGGTTGGTTCTGGGCCATCATCTGTCCTGCACAGAACAGGACGGCCAAAGTCAGAATCAGTTTTTTCATCTTTGTCAAATCCTATTGTTGATATTTAAATTGAGTTAGACCTTTATTCTTAATCTGCTTACATTAACCGTTAATCACACACTTTCATCTCGACATTCCATACGTATCGCAAGTCGGGACAGAAATATGGCCGAAGCAACTTTCTCTTCGGCCATAAACTTCTATATCTTAACGTCTCACCACGCAAAAAATTATTGTCCGACCACTACACGAACCTTATCGATCCGATAATTGCTGACCACCTCTGCGGTCAGGGTCAATTTCCGACAATAGATCACCTCTCCCTGATGCAAGAAATCACGCCGGATCTCCAACATCAATCCGGCAATGGTCTCGGCATCACCCCGGAAGTTATCCAAATAGTCATCATCCAGACCCAACACCTTAAGCATATCATTCAGATGCGTTTTACCATCAAAGATATAGGTATCGGCAGCAATCTTCGTGTAAAACTGCTGTTGTACATCCGATTCATCGGAGATCTCACCCACAATCTCCTCCAGAATATCCTCCAGTGAAATCAACCCCAACGTCGAACCATACTCATCCACCACAATGGCAATATGGATCTTTTGGGTCTGGAACTCCTCCAACAGGCTGTTGATCTTCTTGTGTTCGGGGACGAAGTAGGGCTTACGGCAAAGGTTTGTCCATTCGAAATCGTCACCCGAGGCGATATAGGGTAACACATCCTTGACATAGAGAATACCCCGGACATTATCCAGGTTCTCCTGATAGACCGGGATACGCGAATAACCCGACTGCATAATCACTTCGCGAACCTTGTCAAAATTATCCTCCTCATCCAGAGCAACCACCTCGACACGGGAACGCATGATCTCCCCCACCTCGGTATTGACAAAATCGACAATACCCGAGAGGATCTTCTTCTCCTCGACCGTCTGGTCGGAGGTCATTTCGATCGCATTGGAGAGCTCATCCATCGAAATGTTCACCTGTTTTTGAGACATTCGACGGTTGATCAGATTGCCCGAGCTGATCAGCAGACGGCAAATTGGACGAAACAACATGCAAAAAAATCGCAATGGAACGGCCATCAAACCGATCACCCACATCGAATTGAAGTTGGCAAAGATCTTCGGCATGATTTCGCCAAAGAGCAGCAACAGGAAGGTGACGATCACCATCTTAACCAGAAATTCCACGCCATCGGCTCCGCCGAAATCGATCCACGAGTCGATCAATGCGTTGGAAAGCACAACGATGCAGATATTGACCAGGTTATTGGCCACCAGAATTGTCGAAAGCAAATACTCGGATTGATCGAGCAGTTTTACTGCGGCATTGTTGCTACGGGAAGGATGGCTGTGCAGCCCCTCAATTTGGTGGGGGGACAACGAAAAAAAGGCCGTTTCAGAAGCAGAAACCAAAGCCGAGCAGCAGAGCAACACCACAATGACCGCCAACAACAGGTAATCCTGCAAAACAAACGGATGAAAAACGATAGCTGAAATAAAATTCAACATCACGATTACTAAAAAAAGGGCCGGAACACACTTGTTCCGGTCATATTGTCAAACAACTTCCGCGGCGAAACTACGTTCGCGTTCTTGTTGCATGTTTCTCACGATCCGCACGCTATACTCATTATCGGTACAACCTGAGCCCCCTTGCCCAACAGCGTTGCCTTGCACTGGCCAACTTAAATAGCCTCTTCCGGCAACAGTCTCTGCTTAACAGACAAGCATCTCTTCGAGCAGGCTTTCCCACTCGAGCATCCGCTCATCAACAAACAGCCCGCGCTACATTGCTATAAACGGGTTTAAGACAATAGACACCCCATTAAACAGGCAACTTCGCTATTCCATTCGTGCCATCCAGCCGAACCCAGTTGCGAGCTAACCTTGCCACCTACAGCTTGACCGAGCTGTGATCCTTGGTCACCGACTCTGGGAATGAGCAATCAATCAAACAACGATCCGTTCGAAGGATCGTTACTCTGCGGTCCCTCGTCCTTCAGCACCACACGAGAGGGACGCGAACCTTCCGTAACCGAATCTTTGACAAATTTCATGTTGCGACGCAAATAGGCCGGTTCATTTTCCCAATTGTCCGTATCGGTAGCCACCTCTTTGGGGCGCGCCTCAATCACATGCAGAGCTGCAGCAGGACGACTCAGCGGACTGGTATGTTGGTTGGCTGCCGGTGTATTTTCACGGTCAGGGAGGCGATTCGGCGCCACCGGGCGATTGAAACGGCGTGACTCCTGCAACGGATGCACCTCAGGCGTTGGGGCCTGTTCGGTCGGCGGAGTCCAACGTTGACGCGGAGTCAACGGGCTCTGATTACGCATTGTCTGCTGGGCGGCATTGGTTGGAGCCTCAACCGGCTGGGCAGTAGGTTCTGCCACACCCGATGCTGTATCTGTACTCTCAGCGGCTTCTGACGAACCATTCTCAGCCTCATTCTGAGTCTCTCGCTCTTTCTGCTGCCGATCGCGATAAGCTTGTAACGGAGAGTAGGTCGGCTGATCAAATGCTTTGGTCACGGCATCCTCAAAACCGGTCGCAATAATCGTTACCTCAATATCGGCACCCAATGTTTCATCAGTACCGGCACCCCAAATAATATCAGCAGCATTGCCAGCGCAATTCTGAATATACTCGGTAATCTGGTAGGTCTCCTCCAGGGTAATCTCCTCCTCACCGGAGGTGATATTGATCAGGATGTTACGGGCTCCCGTAATATCGTTGTGGTTCAACAACGGAGACGAAAGCGCCGCATTGGCAACCTCCATCGCACGATTCTCTCCCGAAGCGCGTCCCGATCCCATCAGCGCAATACCGCTGTCTTTCATCACGGTCTTCACATCGGCAAAATCGACGTTCACCGTACTCTCGCGGGTAATCACTTCGGCAATGCTTTTGGCGGCTGTAGCCAAAATATCATCAGCTTTACCAAAGGCCTCTGACAAGGTCAACTTACCGTATATCTCCTGAATATTTTCATTATTGATCAACAGCAGCGAATCGACATACTGACGCAGCTCCTCGATACCCTCCTGGGCATGTTTCATACGTTTCGGACCCTCGGTGCGGAACGGCAACGTCACAATGGCCACTGTCAGGATATCCATCTCTTTGGCCGCTTTGGCAATCACCGGAGCAGCACCCGTTCCGGTACCACCGCCCATACCTGCCGTAATAAAGACCATCTTGGTCCCTTCACGTTTGAACACTTCGACAATCTCGTCCAAACTTTCGAGTGCCGCCTCACGTCCCCGTTCGGGATTGTTGCCGGCTCCCAGACCTTCGGTCAACTTCTCACCCAAACGCACCTTAATCGGTACCGGGCTGCGATAAAGGGCCTGACGATCGGTGTTGCAGACCATGAACGACACATCGGCGATTCCGAGATCGTACATATGGTTGACAGCATTGCTACCGCCACCACCGACACCGGTCACCATGATGATCGACGGCGTGATCTTCGGCCGATCGAACTCGATAATATCAGGCATATTATTGTTTTCCTGTTCAGGCATAACTCTTTCTACTAAATCCGTGCAAATCAAATATCATTATCCTCGATCACCTCAAACATACTGTCGAGTTTACGTTTCCATCGACCGAGGAATCCACCTTTCTTCTCTTTGTGTGCAGGCTCTTCCGGCTGCTGTGGAGTTTCAGGTGCCACAGGGTTCTCTTGCGGTACCTCCACGCCACGACGCTCACCATAAATGCTGTTAATTGTCCGCTGATGAGTATTTCCAGGCGCAGCGTATGGGTTTCTACCATACTCCGGCTGCGTTGCCACTGGGGTCGGACGAGGCCGCTGACGAGTCACATGTCCGGCAGCCCCGGCATTGATTCCCCGCAGCAACAGCCCAACAGCCGTTGCAAACACCGGATTATTCACCCGTTCATCACTCTCTTCGGTCAAAACAGCATCAGGCGTAGCAATGCGCACATCAAAGCCCGTATAGTTTTTGAACAGCAGATCCAGATCTTTCATCTGCGCCACTCCACCGGTCAAAACTATACCAGCCCCCAATTTATCCTGACAGCCCGAAATCTTGATCAGCTCAATCACCTTGTCGATGATATCCAACAGACGGGCCTCAATAATCGTTGCCAAATTCAACAACGAGATATCCTTAAAGGCACGTGAATTCAACCCCGGGGTTCGGATCGTCATATCGGTCTTGATCTGATCGCGCATGGCACGACCATACTTCACCTTCAGATTCTCGACATGACGCTCAAGAATACCGTAGGAACGAATATCCCGATTGATCGTGTTACCACCCATCGAGATAACCCCCACATGGCGGATGCTATTTTTGTAAAAGATGGTTACATCAGTCGTGCTTCCACCGATATCAACCACGGCCACCCCTTCGTTTCGTTCGTCTTCGGTAGTGACTGCCTCCGCCGAGGCAACCGCATTCAAGAACAGCCCCGACTGGCGAATATCGACCTTTTGCAGTGCCCGTTTCATGCGGCTCACTGCGCTATTGTCCCCCAACACAAAATTGAATATCGCCTCTAATTTATTACCGAACGATCCGACCGGATTGGTGGTCTCTTCGCCGTCAACGATATAACATTGGGGAATAATCTGTATAATGGTTTCTCCATCGGGAGCCTGCACATTGTTCATGCTCTCGTGGAGTTTCTGCACATCCTCTTCCCGGATTTCGCCGTCACGACCGACGAAAACATAGTAAGGATATTTTACACAACGGGTATGCTGCCCGGAGATGCCGGCAAAAGCCTCCCGAATCGTAATCTGCTGACGCGATTCGATGGCAGCGATATTCTGTTTGATACTTTTGGAAACCAGATCGACATTTTTGATGCCGCCACGGTCCATACCCTCCATGGGGGAGACTTCGCAATCCACGATACGGACCTTGCCGCCCTCAGCACGGGTGCCGACCACTGTGGCCACCGTATTGGTACCCAAATCAATTGCAACTACGTAATCTCCGTTTTCCACTTCCAGCGCTCTATTTTATGGTGAATCTCAATCTTCGTTCGGATTAACACCTTGCTTTCACAACACTTATGCCATTCGCTGCTCCCGTACACCCAACGCAAAGATTTCTTGCTCTACTCGCTTGTTCCAAATCGCTTGCGTCGTGCTATTCCGAGCAGACAACCTGACCCCGGTATCGCAGATCGATGTAATGACAACTCTCCCATCCGGTGTAGTCCAGGCCATTGCGGTAAAAGCTCATCAACTTGGTGAGTTTACCCCGATAATCGTCGAGCGATCCCATGCAAACGATCTGATCTCCGAGACGCGGAACCAGCTCTACCTGAGGATCGTATCGGCCTTCCTGTCCGCTGTCCCGGATGTTGATCTGCACCCAGAAAGCGTTCCAAAAGCCATCTTCCTCCACGAATTTTACAAAATTAATCAGATTAGCTAAAAAGCTATAATTTTCTGACACTTTTTTTTCGCCTTGATCCTCACCTCCAGTCCACTTTTCCAGACTGCCGACATAATCGGGTGCAAACGGCAAACGGACCATCCCAGTCACCACCGGCACATAGACCGTATAGTAACGTTGCGTAGGCAGAATATAGTTGTCATCGGTCACGTAGAAATCGTAACCGTTTATGCTGTTGACCCGCAGAATAGGCTTACGCTGAGTCAGTTCGATATTCAGCATACCATCCATGGTCGTATAGGCATGCACCTCTTTGACAAAGCCTCTTCGGCGGACAAAGGCTTCCACATCGAGCGTATTGATTCGGTCGATCGGTTCACGCAGGAACTGCTGTTGTTCGAGAGCAAACCAGTTTTTGACCATACCGGAGGTGATGAAGCCCCTTTCGGCACTGTCGAGTACCGTAACCCGCAATCCTCGGCAAAGGTTTTTCTTCCGTTCGATACGGCAATAACGGGACGCAGCGACGAAATAGGCAATAATCGCCACCCAGGACACAATGCCTAACACAATCGAAGTACCCCGTTTCATCCGTTACACTCTCCTATTATCGCTTACCAATTAATCTCCCTAAGCAGACGTACATCTTCCAGTACCTATCCCTGCAAGCTTCACACACAATCTGCCCGCTTTCCTCAAAAAAACGCTCACTGGGCTCCGGGCCGTTGCCATTCGCCCTACTGCTCAGCTTTATCTCTGAACCTCAGAACTATCCAGTTTCCGATTCAGAGATCGAACGACCGGGATGAGACAAACAGGCTTACTTTCCTTGACCTCCCCGATGCACACAGATTCATTCCCGATCCCAACCTTCCGACCACTACCCTTCTGGGCTCATCCGCCCATCATCTTCAACCGCAAGCTTAATCGACTCAGAGGGGTAAGGCACACAATGTCTGTAAAACTCTAAACTATCCTCACCGACTCCTGAAGCAAGCATCGAGATGCACTTCAAATTCATTTTTCAACTGTCGAAGCGCACTTTCGTCCGTAGATATAACGCGAATTGGCAGGTGCTTCCCCTCCGCGGAAACGATGCTGCCACCTGGTCTACACTCTCAATCCTCCACGGCCTCAACAGAGACACGTTCTGCGTCCATTTTTATCTCTGTGCCCTACGCCAAGCTAACGACACTCCTTCACGGGCTATATCGCAAGATACTTATTGTCAGCGATATTTACAAAACAACTCGCTCAATCCGGCTGTCAAATCTTTGTCACAAAGGTAATGTAAAAAATTTACTTGACTGCCAGCGCTTCGGCGATCGGTTGACACAAACGGTCGATATCGCCCGCCCCGAATGTGATCAACGTATCGGGATTCTCCTGCTTGAGAACCTCGATCAAATCCGCTTTGGAGACCACTCGGGCCGGAACGGTAATCAACGGCAACATCATCTCGGAGCAAACCCCTTCGATAGGCTCCTCGCGGGCGGGATAGATCGGCAACAACAGCACCTCATCCGCCAACGACAACACCCGTGCAAAATCCCGATAAAAATCACGGGTACGGGTATAGAGATGGGGTTGAAACACTACGGTCAACCGTCGGCCGGGGAACATGTCCCGGAAAGAGGTGATGGCAGCCTTCAGTTCGTTGGGATGATGCGCATAGTCATCCATATAGATACGTTGCGGCGTATTGATGTAAAAGTCAAAACGTCGTTTCACGCCACTGAACGAAGCCAAAGCTGCCTTGAGTTTCGGCTCGTCAAATCCGGCCACCCACATCAGTGCCACAGCCGCTACGGCATTCTCGACATTGACCCGACCCGGCACCCCTAACGTACAGCCCTCAATCACACGGTCAGGACAAACCAGATCGAACGTATAGTGTCCGGAGCGACCAATCCGGATATTCTGTGCATAAAAGTCGCACGGGGTATCGTAGCTGTATCGATATACCTTGATCTCCCGGTTGCGTACTTCGACATCAACCCCGAGCTTAAGAATCAATGCTCCTCCCGGCTTGATTTGCGAAATAAACTCCGCAAACGCCTCTTTGACTGCCGCGTGAGTGCCGTATATATCGAGGTGGTCAGCATCTGCGGCCGTCACCACCGCCACATCGGGCCACAACTGCAGGAATGACCGGTCAAATTCATCGGCTTCAACCACCAGACGTGATCCAGGTCCAAGGACCAAATTCGAATCGAAGTTTTTGGAAATTCCGCCCAAAAAGGCACTGCCTCCACCTCCAGCCTCATGGTTCAGCCATGCGGTCAGCGTGGTTGTAGTGGTTTTCCCGTGTGTACCGGCCACTGCCATCACATATTTGTTGCGCGCAACTACCCCCAACATCCGGGAACGTTTCACGATCTCGAAACCCTTTTCACGGAACCAGATCCATTGGGGATGATCATGTGGAATAGCCGGCGTATAGACCACCAGCGTCGTTGCAGGATCACGAAACTCGGCAGGGATCGCCTCAACCCGTTCGTCGTAGTTGACCGCAGCCCCCTCCTGGACCAAATGACGGGTCAAATCACTCTCCGTACGATCGTAACCGGCCACCGGTTTGCCTTCATGCAGAAAATAGCGGGCCAAAGCACTCATTCCAATGCCGCCTATGCCCAAAAAATATACCTTTTGAAACTCCATAGCTTCACTATTTCATTTTGATTGCAAGCCACTTCTTGTAAGCGGCTGCCTTATCCATTCCTGACAGCTCCATACAGCAGCCTTCCAAAAATATAAACCAGACACGACACAGAGCCGAACTATGAATTTATACCAGGTTGTCTCACATCCCATCATACTCAACTACCGGCTGCAATTATTGAGGCCTTGTGCATTCCGATTTATTCTTCGTAATAGCAAGGATTCTTTGCAACACGAGACCGCCACACCGCACATGTGGGTGACAGTCCCTCGACGTTTATATACCTGCCCCTTTATGTAAGCTCCGTGCAAGGCCAATTCTGTGGACCTACCTCTTCTGCTCCTTAACTACAGCCAGCAGCTCATCGACAATCCGATCGGCCGAATCGGCAATTCCAAGTGCTTTGATATTAGCCGCCATACGTTGCATACGTGCCGGATCGGCCAACAGCTGCTCAACCACAGGGAAGAGAGCCGTCACTGCTTCACTGTCGGGAACCAACAGCGCTGCATCCTTGCGCACCAACGCCATCGCATTTTTGGTTTGGTGATCCTCAGCCACATTGGGTGAAGGTACAAACACAGCCGGTTTGCCGATCAAACAGAGCTCCGAGACCGTACCGGCACCCGATCGGCCCACCACCACATCGGCAACCGCATAGGCCAAATCCATCCGGTCAATAAAGGCGCCACGCCAAATCCCCTCAGAGGAACGGTTTTGCATGAATTCGGTCATCTCACGTTCGTAGAACTTACCGGTCTGCCAAATCACCTGCATTTTACCTTCCGAGGTGATTCGATCCACATTGGTCTTCATCATGTTGTTGAGCGTACGGGTTCCCAAACTACCCCCGACAACCAAAACGATCGGCTTATCGGCCTTCAAGCCGAAATAGGCCAACCCTTCGGCCTTCAAGACAGCCGGATCATGCTGCTCCAACAGACGACCGCGCAGCGGATTTCCGGTCATCACGATCCGATCTTTGGGGAAGAATCGCTCCATTCCCTCATAGGCTACACAGATCCGTTTGGCTCGTGATGCGAGTATTTTGTTGGTCACTCCGGCATAGGAGTTCTGCTCCTGAATCAGGGTCGGGATGCCCATTCTCTGAGCACTCCACAACACCGGTGCGCTGGCATATCCTCCAAAGCCCACCACCACATCGGCCCCGAACTCCCGGATCACCCGGCGGGCTTTTCGCAGCGATTCGGCCACTTTGAACGGCACCTGCAGATTCCGGAGTGTCAACCGACGTTGTAGCCCTACGACCGGCAGCCCTTCAATACGATACCCCAATGCCGGCACCTTCTCCATCTCCATCTTGCCCTCAGCGCCCACAAAGAGCAGTTCGACGCCATCGCCCAATCTGCGTTTCAGAGCCTCGGCCACTGCAACGGCCGGATAGATATGACCTCCGGTACCGCCACCGCTCAAGATTACCTTTAATTTATCCATTGTTATTGATTTGACTTTTCTTACATTTTGGAGCGTCACTGTGTTAAGCAGGCCTTCTGCACGCCATCGGCCAGTTTTATTCCAACAGGGATTCGTTTTTCGGGTGGTCGAGTGACTGCTCCTTCATCTGTCGGCTCACCCCCAAGATGATTCCCAACGACATGCTGGTAAATACCACCGACGATCCGCCCAGACTGATCAACGGCAAGGTTTGCCCCGTCACCGGGAAGAAGCCCACCGACACCAACATATTGATCAGGGCCTGCAACGTTATCATCAGGCTCAGTCCCAGCACCAACAGGCTCGGCAACGCCGTTGCACAACGTTGGAAAATCACGATTCCCCGGAAAAAGATGCAAAGATAGAGAAACAGAATGACACACGAACCGATCAGCCCATACTCCTCGACAATAAAGGCGTAAGCAAAATCGGAATAGGCGTGTGGAAGGTTCGAGCGTTGGGTACTGTTTCCCGGTCCCTTGCCGACAATACCGCCGGAGGCGATAGCGATCTGTGCCTGCTCTTTCTGCAGGTTATCCTCTTCGCTTTGGATCTGGACCTGTTCGGTTCCCGACAGTGCGTCACCCAATCCCAAACGGTTGACCCAGGTATGCGAACGGCCGATATTGAACATGTACATCACGGCGATAGCCGCCACGACACACACCACCACCAGACCGACCAGTCGAAACAGCTCCTTGAGGCGTACTCGGCCAATAAACAGCATGACGCAACAGGTGACAAAGGTGAGCGCTGCCGTTGAGAAGTTCGAAAAGAAGATTGCCCCGCACGCCACCACAACCGGTCCCAGCAAAGGGAAGGTCGTGTTGAGTAAAATCTCCATATTTTTATGGGGATCTTTGCGCCACCCGCCCAAAGTCAGGGCGGGAAGAATCGGGATCTTATCGATCACCTTTTGTCGTTTGGCCAGCTGTTGGGCCAACACCCCCACCAGGGTCACGCGGACGAAATCTGAAGGTTGAAAGGTGATCCCCAAGATCGGGATTCGGAGCCAACGCGATGCACTGTTCAGGTTTACCCCAATCACAAAGGTGAGTGCCAGACAGATCAATGCGAACCAAAACAGCAATTTGTAAAAGGGTACTAATCGCTGGTAGTTGATCCGGTGAATACCCCACATGAACGTAAAGCCCAGCAGGATAAAGAAGAGCTGGTTGAAAAAGTAGTGAGCCGTGTTACCGCCCGCATTTTTATAGGCCATCGAGGCGGTGGAAGAGTAAACCACCAGCAACGAAAAGATCGCCAACAGAATAATAATGGCCCACAGCGGTTTGTCACCACTGAAAAAGCGGGCAAAAAAGCCGGAAGATTCTACCTCTGCCTCCGCGCTCCCCGATTGGATGTTTTTCTGTTCGGCCATTCCGTTAGCTTTTATTGTTTTGATTTGTTTTTTTGAGGATGTATCCCTACACGTTTTTATTTATGCTTACTCTTTCTGCATCTTTTACGTCCACTCCGCATAGCTATGGAACGGATCATTTACGAGGCTGTCCGGCCAGATGGCTTTTCACCCAGGCCTTGAACTTCTCTCCGCGATCTTCGTAATTTTTGAAGAGGTCAAAACTTGCACAAGCCGGAGACAAAAGTACGGTATCTCCTGGCGACGCACTGCGGACAGCCGCCTGCATCGCCTCATCAAGTGAATGGGTATCGATAATCTCCGGAATGCGTCCTGCAAAATCGTGCAGCAACTTGGCATTGTCCACACCCATGCAGACCAACGTTTTGACCCGACCCTCTACCAGCGGATAGAGACGCGAATAGTCATTCCCTTTATCAGTACCGCCAGCAATCCAAACGGTCGGACGGCGCATGCTGTCCAGTGCATACCAAACAGAATCGACATTGGTCGCCTTCGAGTCGTTGATATACTGTACGCCGTTGTATTCGCCACAGGGCTCCAGGCGATGTTCTACTCCCTGGAAACTGCGCAATGTCAGTTTGATGCTTTCAGCAGGCACTCCGGCCGAAAGAGCAGCGATCGAAGCAGCCATGGCGTTATACATATTGTGCACCCCTTTGATCTGCAACTCATCAACTCCAATACTGAACTTCTGATCGTCCACCCGAACGTGAAGCTGATTATCCTTCAATTCAGCAGCACACCCGACAGCCCCTTTGGCCGTAAAGGGCAGCGTCTGCATGCAAAGGTTATGTTTTCCCAAGTTCTCCAACGTTATCGGATCATCGGCACAGTAAACAAACCGTTCCGTTGCCCCCTGATTCTGTAAAATGCGGAACTTGCTATCCACATAGTTTTGCAACTTGTAGTCGTAACGATCCAGGTGGTCTGGGGTAATATTCATCAACACCCCGACATCGGCCTTGAAATCATACATACCGTCAAGCTGGAAGCTGCTCAACTCGACCACGTACCAGTCGCAATATTCCGTTGCCACAGCCAGCGCAAGGCTCTGCCCGATATTACCGGTCAATCCGACGTTCATATCAGCCTGTCGCAACATTTCATAGGTGAGGGTCGTTGTGGTCGTCTTGCCATTGCTGCCGGTAATACAGATCGTTTTTGCACCATCCAGATAGCGGCCTGCAAACTCAATCTCCGAGATGATCGGAGTTCCCTTGGCGCGCAGTGCCTTGACAATCGGTGCCGTTTCGGGAATACCAGGGCTTTTGATCACCTCATCCGCAGCAAAGATCAACTCTTCGGAGTGGTGTCCCTCCTCATAGGAGACGCGCCACTCTTCGAGCAAAGCCTTATATTTTGGAGCGATTGCGCCCCGATCCGACAAGAATACGTCAAATCCTTTGACCTGGGCCAATACGGCCGACCCACAACCACTTTCGCCTCCTCCGAGAACTACAATACGCGACATGACTATCTAATTTTAAGCGTTGCAAGAGTAATGGCAGCCAACAGCAGCTGCACGATCCAGAAACGGACTACGATTTTCGATTCGAAGAAGCCCTTTTTCTGATAGTGATGATGGATCGGTGCCATCAAAAAGACACGACGTCCCTCACCATATTTATGTTTGGTATATTTGAACCATCCCCGTTGAATAATTACAGAGACAGCCTCCACCAAAAAGATTCCACAAAGCAGCGGCAACAACAGCTCTTTACGAATCGTCAGAGCAAAGACGGCGATAATACCGCCAATAGCCAGCGAGCCGGTATCACCCATAAATACCTGAGCCGGATAGCAGTTGTACCAAAGGAAGCCGAGCAGGGCACCGGCAAAGGCTGCCGCAAAGACCACCAGTTCACCGGTGGAAGGGATATACATCAAATTCAGGTAATCCGCATAAATTACGTTACCCGACAGCCATGCCAAGATACCTAAAATCACCACGACGGTGGCCGAGACCCCTGCCGAGAGACCATCCAATCCATCGGTCAGGTTGGCTCCATTGGAGACGGCCGTGATTACAAAAATGGCTACCAACACATAGAAGATCCAACCGAGCGTATCGCTGACCGGACCATCTCCCGGAATCAGCCAATGGTAATCGAACTCGTTGTTTTTGACAAAGGGAATTGTCGTTTTTGCAGTCTTTTCTGCAGGACCCATATAGACGGCTGCACGGGTACCGTTATCGTTCACATATTCGATCTGCGCATCGGGTGCGGTCCGAGCCACCTTCTGTTTGACCACCACCTGCGGGCTAAACCACATGACCAATCCCACGATGATACCGAGTCCCACCTGTCCGATAATCTTGAATCGGCCCTTCAGCCCCTCTTTATTTTTACGGAAGACTTTGATGTAGTCATCCAGGAAGCCGATCAAGCCGAGCCACACGGTCGAGATGATCATCAGCAGCACATAGATATTGGTCAGATCTCCGAACAGCAGGATCGGAATCAGGATCGATGCCAAAATAATGATGCCACCCATGGTAGGGGTCCCTCGTTTCTGGAGTTGTCCCTCGAGCCCCAGGTTACGGATCTCCTCACCGATCTGGTGACGTTGCAGCATCCGGATGATCCGTTTACCGAAGATCATCCCGATGATCAATGCGAGAATAATGCCCATCGCGGCCCGAAACGACAGCGAAAGGAACATGCCCACGCCGGGAATATCGAAATGTAGCGACAGATACTTGACTAAATGGTACAACATAATTCAAAAAAACTTATACTATCTTTTTGACGGACAGCATTTGCGGCCCGTCATCCTCTTTTGCAATCGGAAGCTCCTTGAGCGGAACCTGTTCAGGCTGACGATAGCGGTGGTCGAACAGCCGGGTCAGATCCATCTTCACCAATCCCTGACGGGTGTAGGCATAAAGCACGTTCCCGATCAGCTTGGATCTATGCGGCATATCCAACACGGCCACCACCTTTCCATTATCATCGATCAACCAACTTTTCGTTCTGTGACCGAGAAAACGCAAATTATCGAACTGGTCATAAAGGACCCACAACGAATCCAACGGCACTCCATTAACCTCTCCATTGTTCATATCCCAATAGAGCATCATATCCTTGTTGGTGATAAAATCCCACTCATCCGACAAACCGGACAGACTGTAATATCGGTCCCCCACACTGTCGTATTGGTACAGCACCGGATTATCTACGTTAAGCACGATCTTTCCCCAACGTGCGGTATCGATAAGGGTTTCACGCACCAATTTTCCGGTTGCGAGGTCATGCACGGCAATACGGTCTTCGAGCGCCAAAGCAATGCTATCGTCCAAAAAGACATGATCGATAATACTCAAATTGCGTTGATCGATCATCTGCAACATGGTAATTTTACCATCTTGCCGATCGAATGCAGCCAAAAATGGGCGCCCATAGACGCCATAATAGCGATCATAATAGACGGCTGACCCATTATTCACCATAAAAACTGTCGAATCGGTGAGATAGAGTCTTGAACTGCTACCCGCCTCCTGGGGCAAAGCCGTTCGCCAAAATACCGACCCATCCTCTACCGACAGGGCGACAATACTATCCCGAGTTGCCCAATACACCACGCTGTCAATCTGACACGTATTGGAACAGAGTTGACCCACAACATACGCTCCCGATGTTTGGACAAAATTATCCTCTTCCATTGTGTTGTTCGGGCTGACTGAACCCCAATAGTACCGATATTTACGAGGAGGCAAATTGTTATGGGCTGTTTCGGCCCAATAGCTCCAACCCTCTCCGGTACGGAGATCGATCCGATGCAATCCGCCCATCATAACTATCAATGTAGTATCATTCAAGTGGAAATAGCCGTGCCATCCCCCCCATGGAGAAATACGCCGCTTCCATAGCTGTGTGCCATCGTGAAGATTGACACCTCGCATTGGATCATCTGGAGAGAGCATCAATTTGGATATTCGATATCCCAGTCCAACAGCCAAATCGGTGGAATCACTGCAAACCACGTTAAACATTTGCATTTTCGTATTCCAGAGTTCCTGCCCAGTTGCCATATCAATGCGAGTCGTACTCATAGGGCCGAAACGAATCAAATACCCATTATCAAACCATAGAGAATGAGCTACCAGATATTTTTCAGGAAGCTCCCACAGCAATGTTCCTTTTTCCAAATCAAACGCCATGATCGAGCCCCACGCCTTCAGGGATCTGCCATTCCGCGAAATTTCCCGTTGGTTGATCACTACAATTGACGATGCGGTATCCACCGCTTCTACCGAGCCGATCGTACGTTCAAAACGATATACGGCGGCTTTGATACTGTCTCCGATGATACAGTCATATCCCATGTTGACAGAATCGACCTGAAACCGTTCCGGTTCAAGTGACTCCTGCCCCCAGAGCAAAACAGGCACCAGCAACATCCACAATGTCACATACTGTCTTAACGTCTTCATCTTTGAGCAGTTTACGTTTAACATTCCGTTCTATCGCGATCCGCCGTCTGCGGGATCATCTTTCACACGCCTTGGGGCTCTTTCGTTTTTCTTTTCCCTATACTGTCTCTTTTTATTCCTATTGTTCCGTATTTTTTCTCTTTGGGCACCTCTTGATTCGTCTGAAATGTCTCTGTTCCTTTCTCCTTTCAAGGTTACACGCACCAGCGAAACACTCAAAAGTCAAATAGCCTCCCCAAAACATCTTTTTTTCAATAAGGCCCTATCAATATAAGACTACGACATACCGAAAGCGGCTCGAATCTCTTCGCGGTCGTCGAAGTGGTGTTTCACGCCTCCGACATCCTGATAGGTTTCGTGTCCTTTCCCGGCTACCAAAATAATATCGCCCGGTGCAGCCAACGCAACGGCCGTTTTGATCGCCTCGTGACGATCCGTAATGGCCAGGTAACGCACTCCGGGTTCAATGCCGGCTTTCATCTGTTCGATGATCGCTTCGGGCTGCTCTAATCGCGGATTGTCCGAGGTGAGAATCGCCAGATCACTGCCATCGACCGCGATTTTAGCCATCTCGGGGCGTTTGGTCACATCTCGATTGCCCCCACAACCCACAACAACATACAGTTTTTGTCCCTTTTTGCGAATCTCGTTAATGGTCGAGATCACATTCTGCAACGCATCGGGCGTATGGGCATAATCGACAATGGCGGTAACCCCGTTGGGAGAGTGGATCGGTTCAAAACGTCCGTTCACCGAGGTCAACTCACTGAGGATCCGCAACACCTCATTGCGGTCTGCACCCAACAAGAGCGCCGCAGCGTACACGCTGAGCAGATTGTATGCATTGAACCGTCCGAGGAATTTGACCCACACCTCCGTACCGTCCAGATTCAGCAGCATGCCGTTGAGCAGCGTCTCAACGATCCGGCAACGAAAATCGGCAAACGATTGCAGGGCATAGGTTTTCACCGTCGCTTTGGTATTTTGAACCATTACCATCCCGTTGCGATCATCGGCATTAGTCAGTGCAAAAGCGCCGGCAGGCAGACCGTCAAAAAATAGCTTTTTGGCCCGAATGTACTCTGCAAACGTTTTGTGATAATCGAGATGATCGTGCGTAATGTTGCTAAAAATTCCCCCGACAAAATTCAGTCCGGCCGTTCGATGCTGCACCAGAGAGTGGGAGCTCACCTCCATGAAACAGTAATCACACCCCGCCTCAACCATCTCAGCCATCATCTCGTTGAGCCGAATGCTGTCCGGTGTGGTATGGGTCGAAGGAATCTCCCGGTCGTCCACGCAATAGACCACCGTCGAGATCAAACCAGCCTTATGTCCCAACTGGCGGAACATCCGATAGAGCAGCGTAGCGGTTGTAGTTTTGCCATTGGTTCCGGTGACACCGACCAGTTTGAGGCGGCGGCTCGGATAGCCATAAAAGGCCGAAGCGATCTCACCCAAAGCCACTGTCGAATCGGCCACCTGTACGAAAGAGACACCTTCCGGTTGCTCCGGCGGCAACTCTTCGCACACCACCGCCACAGCACCAGCTGCGATAGCAGCCGGGATATAGGCATGTCCATCAACCTGGGTTCCGCGTGTAGCAAAAAAGAGCGACCCCGATTTTACCTTTCGGGAATCGAACTCAATATCGGTCACCTGTACGGTCCTGTCACCCACCACCGAACGTACCTCGACGTCCTGCAGCAAATCCTTTAGCATATGCATAAACTACTTGTAATTTACAAATATACGTCTTTCAACAGGCTTTTCTGCCTCTATCGGGACAATTAACTGACATCTTATCGACATCTTTCTGCCCCATTCCCACTCTTCAACATCTTCCGCCTTTATGGCAGATATTACACCGCAAAATCTGCGCGTTACTCACCCTCTTCTGCCCAAGTTCGGAATCAATGTTTGGGCCCAACAATATATCCTCGTCCCCTCCTACTTTAAACCTAATCGGACCTCGTACTGCTGCTACCCCCTCCTCTTTCGGCCCCTTGGATCGATCCTTTATTACTTTGCTCTTGTACTGCAAAAATCAATCGCAAAGAGATCACACTCAAGGCATAACTTGCAATTTACAGATTACAACATCTCACGCTAACAGTTGAGTTTGGAGATTCCTCGTATGCCCGCATTATGAATTGGCCATACGATCGGTACGGTTCTCCCTCTTTTTCATCTTCTGTTGTCCGTTGTGTTTGCCTCTGCGATGCAAAAGATGATTCTTCAGCAGATATGTGAGCAGAGCCACAATCTTTTGCGAAGTGGTCAACTTCCGGCGCGTATTATCATTTCCCAATGTCAAATGCAAGCCATAGCGCGTACCGGCCACCCAGACCAGATCATACGGGCGGAAACGCACCAAACTCAATGGTTCGACAAATGATCCGTCTTTGCGTTCGATGCCGATCACCACGGCCTCATTCCGACACATCACCATAAACTGGGCAACGGTCATATCCACCAACATCGACGAAGGATCGATCGAAAATTGACGCATCATCACATCGTCCGTACTGTTGGTAGTGGAGGGATCAGGGGCTACCTCAACCTCAGCGGCAAAACGTTTCAGTTCGGTATCTGTTCCGACCACAGCGATTCGGTCTGCCGGGAAGAGTACCTCATCGGCCTGAGGGATATTAATACTACGACTGCCCCGTTGAATCGAAACAACCGTAATACCTCGGCGGGTTCGCAGGTCAAGGGTACGCAAGCTGCGTCCGACAAAGCGGCAATCCGAAGAAACGGTCAGATGGGCCAAATGCAAAAAGCGGGTTCTGCTATCCAACACGGTAATTTTATCGGAACTTTCGCCATTGAGGTTAGCATAGAATCTTTTTTCGAGCAGCAGGAAATTATTTTTGATCCGTTTCCAAAGCAGCACGATGGAGAGGATAATCAATGAGAACCCTATGATAGTACCCCAACGATACGAATAGAGATGAACGAGCACCAACATCACAAACGCGATTGCCAAAAAGAATCGGAGCAACACCAGTCCAACGAGCAGACCGTGGTTGAATCTGGGGTCATTCCACAAGGTTGCCAACAGTTTGCGATTCAGGTGTCTCAAAGCCAGAGACCACAATAGCGGCGCCATGAACAGGATGGTGGTCATCGTCGATAGAATATCTCCCCAAAAGCCGGGCATCCATTTCTCGACCCACGGCATGTAGTAGGTTATAGCAACCCAGGCCACCCCACCCAGAATTATGCAATGAAATGCTATATTGAACAATGAGCGTTTCAACAACTGTTTCCAGGCGCTTTGGTTTTCAGAACTTTGTGAAGCAGAACTATATTGCGACAAAAAGACCTTGACTTTACGGGGCATATGCTTATCCAGCCAACGATAAGCCGGTTCGCTCTGCCTGATAATGAACGGAGTTGTAAAGGTCGTTATGACGGAGACGGCGACGGCCACCGGATAGAGGAACGAACTGGTCACCCCCAGGGTCAAACCCAACGCTGCGATAATAAAGGCAAATTCACCGATCTGCGCCAGCGAGAAGGCGGATTGCAACGACAGTCGCAGGTCTTGGCCCGAGACCATGAATCCGATGGTTCCGTACACGATCTGGCCGACAATCACAATGATTGTCAACAGAATGATCGGTCCGATATACTGCCACAACAGAGCCGGTTCAACCAACATACCGACTGACACAAAGAAGATTGCACCAAAAAGATCTTTGACCGGAGCCATCACCTTTTCGATTCGTTTAGCTTCGGCCGTTCCGGCTAATACGGAGCCCATTACGAAGGCGCCCAATGCCGATGAAAAGCCGACTGACGTAGCCAGCACCACCATCCCCAAACAGAGACCCAACGAGATGACCAGTAAGGTTTCGTCATTGAGGAACCGACGGATTCGGGCGAGCAGGGTCGGGATCAGGTAGATGGCCACAATAAACCAGGACACCAGGAAGAAGAGCAACTTAAAAAGACGGCCAAAAATCTGCACATCATCCGTTGCCTTTTGCATGTAGATCGTGGAAAAGAGCACCAACAGCACCACCGCAAACAGATCTTCGACGATCAGCACGCCGAATACCTGACCTGTAAATTTTTGGTTTCGGAGCCCGAGGTCATCGAAGGCCTTGATAATAATCGTTGTGGAGGACATTGACAGCATTCCTCCCAGAAATACGCTATCGGTCGTGGTCCACCCCAACAGCCGACCGGCCATAAATCCGGTACACATCATGCCGACAATGATCACCAGAGCGGTCATCAATGCAGAGCCGCCCACCTCAAGCAGTTTATTGAAACTAAATTCAAGGCCCAGCGAGAAGAGCAAGAAGATGATACCGATTTCAGCCCAGATATTGACGTTATCGACATTCGAAACGCCCTCCAGCAAGAAGTTGCCGCTACATAGGAAGCCGGCTACGATATACCCCAACACGACCGGCTGTTTCAGCTTCTTGAACAGCAGTGTCGTAATTCCCGCCACGCCCAGGATCAGAGCGAGATCGGAAATAAGGGGATTTAGATGTGCCATGATTCAAACATTTGCGAGTTCGCCACCGCTATTGTGCTTTGGTTTCACGGTTCACGGACGAAAGATAGGTGCACAACACTGTACTTCACTTCGACCGATGTTTGGCTGCCTCAACTTTTCCGATCCATCCATTCGTTCTTGACGAAACACTCAAACAGCATTTCTGACATTTCTCGTCTCATACGAACAAATCCGTAAACGCTGACGTACAGCCCATAAAACGCTCCTTTACCACCAACGGCAATAGGCTTTGAACTACATTGCAAATGTAGCCATTTCCCCCCAATGTACACCGATTTTTGCAGGGAAAAAGTCCGCTATTTTCATCCTTTGCGGCACAAGACCGCCGGGACCATTCGCCTTGCTACGCAGGGTTTCGCAAAGGCTGTCCGGGGAGCAGGATTGGAAAGGGCTGGTAAAGAGTCGCAGCCCCTGGACTCCTCCCTCTTCGATACTTTGCAAAACCTTACCGCAATATCGACAAACGAGTTCTTCCATTGCACCTACTGGATGCAATCTTCAGGGTTACCCGCCAAACTTATGTCCTAAATATATCCCGATCCTTGCGGATCATTTCATTCCACACCCGGATATAAACTGCGAGAGGGACGTCCTTTCAGACCGTCCCTCTCAAGATTGCGGATGCATAGCGTGTACATCTCTTTTTGACATCTCTGTCCCAGGCGTACCACTATTTCATCAACTCAACCTCCATACTATTTGATATATTCTTGAATAGTTAATAATTCCACGATCGTTGTATCTCAAATAGCTTCAATCTGTACGATTGGATGAACACTACCTATCCGAAATCAACCGAGCAGATTCCAGAAGATACCGCAACTGAATAAATCTGCATATTGTTTGCCATACAAAGAACATACCACGCTACGCAGCTATTCAGCCCTTTACACGACCCAACACAATCTTTTCAACTGAAGCAGGTTATCCTTGCGAGAACGAACGATCGTTTCATCGGTACTGGATAACTTTTCACTCACATATCAACCCCATAATATTCAATCAACTATTGTATATTTTCGGATCAAAGGGATAGAAGCGGTGACTTTGCCCCCTCATACGTGAAGGTAGCGACATCGGTCACCGGGACAAACTCATGCGGCACATACTCCTGCACCTGAGCCAAAATACATGAACCGCTGGGTGTCGTATAGCACACCAGCAATACGTTCGAACTGTTTGTGCGCGCCAGTTTCATGATGCGATCCAGATCTCCGGCCTGGAATGCGGCCAACAGTGCTGCCCGTTCGGACAGCTCAAAAAAGATCTTTTTGCTACGCAACCGTTCTCCAGTGGGAGCATAGTACGGGACACGCGCTGAGATCCCCACCAACAGTCGGATCAACCCGTAGAGGGCGACCAGACCGCCGATCAGCATCAAGGCGGATGACAAACTCTTATTTTCGGCCAAGCCGGGCGACTGCAGGCTCCACACGGCCACAGCGGCCCCGACAACCAGCAGGATGGCAGGAATTACAAAACTTTTTTTGCGTGCTACGACCCCCTCTTGCGTATAGAGGGCATCGGACAATAAAGGGAAATTACTCATTGTAAATAAAATCATCATTAAAAATTAGACAAAGTGCATTCGGATCGCCTCAGGCGATCGCATACTCCACCCCTACACACCACTGCATATGAATGTGTACGGAGCGTGTTGTGTATCCAAACACTTTGCCGCTAAATGATGATTTTTCGCAAGGCCACCACATAGTAGCCAGCAGCGTCGAGCGACGCACGAAACGAAGAGGAGAGCGACTCTTGCACTTGTAGATGAGACACAAGGATCGACGGAAACTCATGGCCTTGCAACACGGCCGGAACCGCCAATTGCACACTCTGTTTGGGAGCCAACCGAAAGACCGGTGTAATAACACGTGTTCCGTTGACGCCTGGAGTGGCAGGCAACGCGTCGCTGCACAACGAAGCGTGAATCATGTGCAGGATCGCTTTGTGATGGGTCTGTTGAGTAGATAGCTGTTCGGTAGTGGTTTCTGTGCGCGACTCTGCCGCAGCCTCTGCTGCAGATACACCGACAGTGCCCGACAGCGAGAGGGCCACCCACAGGCAGCAACACCACAAAACAATATGTCCCAACAACCGTTTCATCTACGCGATGCCTTCTTCTATCTACTGTTACCTATTTCAATTTTGACATTACATCAGCACACTGACCCACGTCAAAATAATCATACTCTTTCAACGAACATCTTCTTATCCGACCCAGCCAATCAACAACATGTCAGGCATAGGCCACACAACATTGAAAGCGCCGATCATTGAATTGAATAGTCGGGATTAGTCTGCAACGATTTTTTGCATCTCGATACACCTCAACCACCACCCGGCTTCACCTTAATCGGCTCAACTGCTCCATTGGCACCCATGCCAATGCTCAACAGCCATTTTTCATACGATACTGAGCAAAGATAAAAGTTTTTTCCGATAAAAGCCCCATGCGATCTATCTCAGCACCATTTTTATCCTTTCCTACTCACAAAAGGGGTACAATCATAGCTGTACCGTTTTCGGACAATTGTTCACCTCCGATCAAACAACCATTCAATTTCCAGTCCACGCCCTCCCTGCTTCATAAAACATCTCTTGCCTTAAAGCGGCAATGTCAACTGGCACCGCTGCCCTCAACAAACCATTGTTCTTTTCCAATTTTGGCGCATATCCATGCCGCATGCACATAGCGTCAACGCCATCCAAATGGGCATCACCTTATAAATGGAGAGGCATCATCAAGCAGCCCCCCTGAACCACAAAAGCCGCTCTTAGGCCATAAAATGGGGGCTGGACACGAAAAAACTTTCTCGGGGTAATGTGCACTACGATTTTGGGGCTGAGCCCTTTTTCGTCTTCGATGAATCGGGAGCGGCCTGCTGCGTCGAATCTGCCTCGGAGGTTGCTTCACCCTCCCCCTCAGTCTCCGATTTCGGCTCAGCGGGTTCCACTTCGGGACGTTCCGGTCCCAATTGCAGCATAATCAAGGCTCCCCGTTTCGCCGCAGCCCCGGCCGGTAACGACTGTTTTTGAATATACCCCACACCGGTAAAGGTAACGCGCAGCCCCTCCCGCTCCAGCAGATAGAGGGCATCTTTAAGTCCCATGCCCACCACTTGGGGCACCACTCCAGTCCGCGCATCCGGCAATGAAGTCAACTCATAGCCGGCCGTATCGAGACGCAGCGTCTGCTGCCATACATCGCCGTGCATGGCCGAATAGGGCACGTCGAAACGACGCGTTACGCGACGAATCTGATCAGCCCGACCGCTTTTGGGCATCGGCCGCTCCTTCACCTTACTGTTCGTCTCGGAAAGTGGAGTTTGCCACGAAATATTACGGGCATAGACCCGATCGGCAATGGCGCGGAATACCGGACCCGCCAACGAAGCACCATAATAGGTTCCACGCCGTCCCGGACCATTGTAGGTCTTAATCGCAACGATACAACTGTACCGTGGATTGTCAGCAGGGAAATAGCCCACCAGCGTAGCCAGGTAGTGGCGGCCGCCGTTACGGTCCGTATAACCGTGACGTCCCATAGCGATCTGGGCCGTACCTGTCTTACCGGCCACCGAATAGTAGGGGTTCTTCAACCCGCGGGCGGTACCGTCGTTGACCACCCCTTTGAGAGCATCCTGCACCTGTTTGATCACTTCGGGCGAACCGATCGACTCGACCATCACCTCCGGTGGGAAGGTCCGCAACGTCTGGCCATACTGTTTGAGTTCCTTGACAAACATCGGACGGACCATCTTCCCTCCATTGGCTATGGCATTGTAGAAGCTGAGGGTTTTCAACGGTGTCAACCGCAAGCCGTATCCGTACGACATCATGGTCAGTGTCACACCGCTCCACGGTGCATCACTGGGGCGATAAATGACCGGAGAGGCTCCGCCCGAAATCTGCAGATCAAGCGGCATGGCCAAACCCATTTTGCAAAGGTGTTCCACGAACTGTGCCGGCCGATCTTTATAGTATTTATTGACCGCCAAAGCAAAACCCACATTGGAGGAGTGTTCGAAGATCTCACGCAGTGTCACGTCACCGCAGGCATGAGAATCGACCACGCGGGCACGGCCAATCATCATCCGACCGTTTCCGGTATCGAAATGCTCGTCGAGACTGGCTCCAGCATCATCGAGCAGCGTCATCAGCGAGGCAGATTTAAAGGTCGATCCCGGCTCCAGGTTCATGCCGATCGCATAGTTGAAATCCTCGACAAACTTGCCTTCACCCCGGCGGGTAAGATTGGTGATGGCACGTATCTCACCGGTAGAGACCTCCATCAGTACCGCCGTTCCCCAATCGGCATCCCCCAATTCGAGCTGTTTTCTCAGGGCATTTTCAGCCACATCCTGCACATCGATATCGAGTGTAGTAACCACATCTATTCCATCTCTTGGCGCCTCGTTCAAAGCGTCGGGAACAGGAATTTTGAAGCTACCCGATATGCGTTGCATCAGAATATTGCCATCCTTACCCTTGAGGATACTGTCGAAAGCTCCCTCGATGCCCCATTTACGGCCGGCTTCGTTGACCCGACCGATCGTACGTGAAGCCAATGCGCCGTTGGGCAGCAGACGTTTATTGATCTGTACGGCGATGAATCCACCCCGATTGGGGCCCAGTTTCAGAATGGGAAATTGTGCGATTCGTTTGATCTCAAGGTGGTTGACCCGACGGGGAGCGATTTGCAGATACCGGTTGCGTCGTTTATTGCTGTACGCCCGGTTCAGCATGATCAGGTAGGCATTTTTATTTTTATCGCCAAAGAAATTGGCAAGCGAATCAGCCAATGCATCGACATGGCGCCGGAAGATGGAATCGGCCAACCCCTGCGCCGCAAAATCCATACGCACCTCATACGTTGGGACCGATGTGGCCAGGATCCGTCCGTCACAAGCCAGAATATCGCCACGATCGGCTTCGATGACCTCCCGTTCATAGATGCTGCGCTCCCCCTTTTGACGCAACTTCTCGCCATTGGGGCCGTATTGGATGTAGGCAATCCGCACCGCAATGGCTATACCTATGGCAAAGAAGATAATGTACAGCCACCGCACGCGGGCCAAAATACTCTTTTTGATATCGGGTTTACGCGGCTCTGCCATAGCTATTTATCGATAATTTTGGGAGGAGTGAGCGACTCTTCCAGCGGAATGCCCCGCTCTTCGAGCTGTTTGATGATCTCACTCTGGCGGGTTTGGGTCATGCGGATCGACGAAATCGTCAACGAACGCGAGCGCAACTCCTTAACCTGTTCAGTTAACCGATCATGACGTCGATGCAACTTCTGGATATGGTATCCGTTGGCAATGTACAGAAACATCAGCACGACGATGAACAGCACATAGGGATACATCCGTCGTACTTCGACCCGTGTCAGGATACTTCCGGAGAGCACCTGGGCCAGGTTACGTTCAAACCAGGATGGGCCTTTGACTTTGGGCGAATCGTCTGCTGAAGCGGTATCATCTTCTGCTGCACCGTTTCCCGATGCTGCATCCTCGTTCGAATCGATCTGTTGCTGATCGTCGTCCTCATTATCAGCCGCACGATTCGTGTCTCGATCTGCATTCCGGCCAGTCCTTCTCGTTCGGGTACCACTCTCCGAATCGTTCCCGTTACGGGACCTGTCTGAACGCTGTTTCCCCGATGCACCATTAAGACCAGAAAACTCTGAATCATCCTCAAGCAGCACATACGAACCCTCCGGCCGGTCAGCCTCTTCAGCTGCGGCCTGTTCAGCACGGAACACCAGTTCATCTAATGCCGTCCACTCCTGCGGTTCGTTATGTTCTCCTCTTCGGCCCATCACCTGATCTTCAACGTTCCAAACACCGTTATTCTTATTCGGGCTTTTCTATTCTTCAGCGTGTCAATATTTTAGAGCAGTCTGATCAAAACACCTTTTACAGCGCACCGCTCTTCCACCCATTCTTTACAAAGGTAGCCTATTTTTGGGAACTCGATTTCAATTTTATGACTGCATTTTCCCCAACATGCTCCCTGCGATCCGAGAACACACCGCTGCACGATTACACATCATGCGAAAGCGGTTGCGGAACCATTTCCGAGGTGTCGAAGTCGCCCCAATGCTCCGCCACATAATCCAATGTAGCGCAAATTTCAGCGGGATCGAAGAGGGTTACCAACTTCAACCGGGTCGCTTTGAAATCGGGCAAGCCTTTGAAATAACACGACAGATGGCGGCGCATCTCCAACACACCCGCCTTTTCGCCTTTGAATTCGATCGACTTGGCCAGGTGCAATTTCGCCAACTCGACCCGTTCACGCACCGACGGCTGCGGCAACAGCTCGCCCGTCTGGAGATAGTGCCGGATTTCAGCAAAAATCCACGGACGACCGTATGTAGCCCGACCAATCATCACACCATCCACGCCATACCGGGCAAAGGCTTCGGCTGCCTTCTGCGGTGAATCAATATCACCATTGCCAATAATAGGGATATGTATTCGAGGATTACGCTTCACCTCACCGATCAACGTCCAGTCGGCCTCTCCCCGATACATCTGAGCACGGGTCCGACCGTGAATCGTCAACGCAGCAATGCCCACATCCTGCAACCGTTCGGCAATCTCCACGATATTTTTCGAATCCTCGTCCCAACCCAAACGGGTTTTTACCGTTACCGGCAGATGAACCGCCTCAACGATGCGCCGGGTCATTTCGACCATTTTGGGCACATCACGCATCATGCCGCTGCCGGCTCCCCGCCCGGCAATTTTGCGCACCGGGCATCCGAAATTGATGTCGATCAGATCGGGCCCTGCCGCTTCCGCCATCTTAGCCGCTTCGACCATCGGTTCGATCAGATGGCCGTATAATTGAATCCCCACCGGCCGTTCGTAATCGAAAATCGTCAGTTTGGCCAGAGCTTTGGAGGCATCACGGATCAACCCGTCACTGGGGATAAACTCGGTATAGACCATATCGGCCCCATAACGTTTACACATAAAGCGGAACGAGGGGTCGGTCACATCCTCCATCGGAGCCAAAAAGAGCGGCTTGTCGCCGAGATCGATCGAAGCAATTTTCACGAGTCGAAAAGAGTTTTTTTACATAGCGAGCAGCACCCTCACGCGCCTTATGCATTGCCAGTGAGGCAAAAAATGGGCAGGTTGCTCCTCTTCAGCGCAAAAATAGCTATCTTTGACGACAAAATCGCAATCGTATCATTCATGAATATAGAAAATTTCCTGCAGCAAAAGGCGGTGGAGACGGTAACCGCTCTGTACGGCCCGGCCGATCCTGCCGCTATCCAGATTCAGAAAACCCGCAAGGAGTTTGAAGGCGACTACACTTTGGTTGTCTTTCCGTTGTTGAAACTCAGCCACAAAAAACCCGAAGATACGGCCACCGAAATTGGTGAAGCCCTGGTCAAAAATGTTCCCGAGATCAAAGGATATAATGTCATCAAAGGTTTCCTCAACCTGTCGCTGAGCAATCAGTTTTGGGGAGATCGGTTGGCAGAGGTGGTTGCAGCCTCCGACTATGGGAAGGCTCCATCCACCGAACGCACCATCATGGTCGAATACTCATCGCCCAACACCAACAAACCGTTGCATTTGGGTCATATTCGCAACAACCTGTTGGGATATTCGGTTTCTCAGATATTGGAGGCTGCGGGCAATCGCGTCATCAAGGTCAACCTGGTCAACGACCGCGGAATTCACATCTGCAAATCGATGTTGGCTTGGCAGCTGTTCGGAAACGGCGAGACTCCAGCCAGTTCCGGAATCAAAGGCGACCACCTGGTAGGCAACTACTATGTTGCTTTTGACAAAGCCTACAAGGCCCAGATCAAAGAGCTCGAGGCGAAAGGCATGAGCGAAGAGGAGGCCAAGAAAGAGGCTCCGATCATGCAGCAGGCACAGGCCATGCTGCGCAAATGGGAGGCCAAAGATCCCGAGGTGTACAATCTTTGGAAGACGATGAACGGCTGGGTTTATGAAGGCTTCGATAAGACCTACAAAGAGCTGGGCATCAGCTTCGACAAGGTTTACTATGAGTCGCAAACCTACCTGCTTGGCAAATCACTGGTTGAAGAGGGACTCGAGAAGGGCATCTTCTTCCGCAAGGAGGATAACTCAGTGTGGATTGACCTGACAGCCGACGGTCTCGATCAAAAGTTGTTGTTGCGTGGAGACGGCACGTCGGTCTATATTACGCAGGATTTGGGCACAGCGTTGACCCGTTTCAAAGAGGAGAATCTCGATGCGATGATCTATGTCGTCGGCAACGAGCAGAACTACCACTTCCAGGTGTTGAAACTGATCCTGTCGAAATTGGGTTACAAATGGGCCGATCAGATCACCCATCTTTCATACGGCATGGTCGAACTGCCCGAAGGCAAGATGAAATCGAGAGAAGGTACCGTTGTTGATGCCGACGACCTGATCGACGAGATGGTGGCTACGGCTCGCGAAATGTCGCAGGAGCTGGGCAAACTGGATGGTCTGAGCGAAGAGGAGATTGCTGCAATCTGCCACATGGTCGGTTTGGGTGCGCTGAAATATTTCATTCTGAAGGTTGATCCGCGCAAGACGATGCTGTTCGATCCGCGTGAATCGATCGATTTCAACGGCAACACCGGTCCATTCATCCAATACACCCATGCCCGAATCAAATCGGTGCTGCGTAAGGCGGCCGCTCAGGGTATTGCTCCGGCCGACAAAATCGACGGCTCGCTGTTGGTTCCCGAAGAGGTGGCTCTGGTTGCACTGCTGACCGACTATCCGGCTACGGTTGCTGCAGCGGCAGAGAATTTCGCCCCCTCCATCATTGCGAACTATGCCTACGAACTGGCCAAAGGGTACAACAGCTACTACCACGACTTCCCGGTCATTCGCGAAAGCGATCCGGCCAAACAGTCTCTGCGTCTGACGTTGGCCACCACGGTAGCACGTACACTGGCATCTGCTATGGCACTGTTGGGCATCGAGGTTCCGGAACGCATGTAGTACACACAACGGTACACCTCAATAGCGCAATGCAATGGGCATCGTCAAACGGGACAGTATAGCTATCACTATCCTCTCCTACATCGGAGTGGTGGTGGGCTATGTGAACAAAATTCTGCTGTTCCCGAACTTTTTGAGCGAGGAGCAGGTCGGTCTGACCAGCATCCTCGTCTCATTGGCGGTGATGTATGCCCAGTTCTCCGCCTTAGGAATCAACTCGACCGTTGTCAAGTTCTTTCCCTTTTTCCGCACACCGGACAAACGACACAACGGGCTCTTTTTCTGGTCCGCATTAGGCATCACAATCGGTTTTCTGCTTTTTACGGCCCTCTTTGTCATCTTCCGAGAGCCGGTCATGCACTACTTCTCAAAAGAGTCGCCGCTGCTGTCGGAATATTACCTGATGCTGATCCCGTTAGGATTGGCCACACTCTTCTATAACTTTTACAGTGCCTGGCTGCAGGCGCTCTCCCGCACCATCATCTCATCGGCCGTTTACGATGTGCTGCTGCGGCTGCTGATTACCGCCGAAATTTCGCTCTACGCCCTCGGACTAATCAATTTCGAACAGTTTATGGTCGGCTACATCATCATCTACTTTGTGCCGACCCTGATCCTGCTGCTCTACACCATCTACCTCAAGGAGTCCTACCTGCATCCAGTCGTCACCTCCCGCACCAAAAAGCTGGTGGCCATTGCCGGCATTTACGGGCTGTGGCAATATCTCGGTGGAGCCTCGGTCTTCCTGACCAGCGTAATCGACCAAACCATGCTGGCCGGCATGGAGGGGTTGATGCAGGGCGGTATCTACGCCATCATGATGTATATGGTCAGTGCGATGCTAATCCCCTACCGTTCGATGATCAAGGTGGCCACTCCGGTGGTTACCAATCTCTGGAAAAAGCGGGACATGAAAGGGATGCAATATATTCACCGGGAGATGTCCCAAATGAACCTGATCGTCGGGTGCTTTTTCTTTTTGGCGATCTGGATCAACCTCGACAACATCTTCTCGCTGATGCCGGACTCCTATTCGGCAGGCCGTTACGTCTTTCTGTTTTTGGGACTTGGGCGTGTATTCGAAATGTACGCCGGACTGACGGGAGTCATCCTCATCACCAGCAAACGTTACCGGTACGATTTCACCTTCTCGATCCTGCTGGTTGGGCTGACCGTCGGCACCAACGCCGCGTTGATTCCCTCCCTGGGAATGAACGGTGCCGCCATCGCCACTATGATTACAGTCGTAGTGTATAATCTGATCCGCATGGCTTTTGTTTGGAAGTTTTTCCGGCTTCAACCCTTTGCTCCTAAGGATATTTGGGTCGTTCTGCTCACGGCAGCCATGATCGGTCTCTCGATGGCGATTCCCTATTTGGGCAACTTCTTCCTCGACGCTGCAATTCGCACATTAGTCATCACGTTGATCTTCGGAGGGGTGATCTACTATTCACACACCAGCCAACAGCTCAACGACACCATCGACGAACTGCTCGCCAAAGTGGGTATCCATCTACCCCACTGATTCGCCGGATAGTTTTCCATAAACACGCCTGCACCCACCCAAAAACAACTCTGTGATATCTGATCCAGCAGGCTCGTCTATCCCTCGCCTCGCCTTTTCACCACCTTGCACCGACACCTGCCACATCCCTATACACAACAATAGCAGCCTGCCGGAAGTCCGGCAGGCTGCTGCACAAAGGATATGTATTAAGACGGAGAGTTTTTCTGCTTCGAGGGCGCTATAGAGGCCCAAGCCATGCTCTTGACGTCGATCTGCGCAAGGCAAGTTAGCGCTACATTCCACAACGCGACACGTACCCCAAAGCGACAGAAGGTTGATTCGGCTATTTATTTCGGCGTGTTGACGTTTTGGGCGGTTCATTGGCCGCCAGCGAGCCGACATACTTCATCGCATGTCCGGGAAGTGCCATGGTCATGATCACCTCTCCAGTTGCGGTGGTCAGATAGATCCCGAACCGAAAAGTTGTTCCATCCTCCGGATTTTGAGCATTGAACGTAATGTTCCACCCCACTTGGGTTTTGTTGGCCTGATAATCCTGCACCTGCTCGGCGTCGAAATTGAGCACCTCAACATAGGTATTCAGATAGCCCCACAAGGTGGGCAGATGCACCTCAAGATGCCCATCCGGAAAGAGTGCCAAATAATAGTAGATATTATTGACCATCTGCTGGCTGCCACCCGGCAGTTCATAGACGCTGATCGGCAAGAACTGGTAATTCTTGGAGGCGATCAACGAATCTTGCTGGGCCGCATAACGGGCATCACGTTGGGCTCTAACCTCAGCTCGCGCCTGACGGCGCGAGCTTGGGTCGGAGAGCGTTGCCGAAGGGGTGATGTTTTCGGGTTGCTGAGCAAACAGCGCACTACCCGTCAACAACATCACTACCGACAGACACCATCCATCTATTTTCATTCCTAAAAAGCTTATTAGTACAGTTTGGTAACAGTACCCTGATAGGTAACAGGATTAAACTGATCGGTCTCGATCGTCAGTACACCCTCCTGCGTAATCGAGGTGATCGTCAGAGTGAAGGTGTAGTTATATTCGGTCATGGCATTGGTTTTAAATGTAACCGTCCATCCATCCTTGGTCTGTACAGCCGAATACTGGCTTACCTGCGGCATAATAGCGTTCAAGGTGGTCATAACAGGAGCCAAACCTTCGTTATTCTGAATGTAAGGCAGATCTACATCCACATACGACGGTTTAATAGTCAATTTGAAATTCGGGTTGTAGATCATGTGCGGCATACCGGCAGGCATCTGCTGGAACTGATCGGGAGTAAACACGAACCCTTTGGACATCACTACCGAATCCATCATTTTAATATCGGCAGCATTCCGTGCAGCACGAGCCTGAACACGCTCAGCGCGATGAGAAACATAATCAGAATCGGGAATCACGATGGTAACAGTTTGTGCAGATACGGACAAACCGAACAGGCTAGTAGCCATCAAAAGAAGTAAATTTTTCATAGCGTTTAATATAAAATTAGAGTATTACTTTGGAAGTTCTTTTAAACGACCTCTCTTGAACCTGTTCCATAACAAATTTCCTGCCTAAGTTGATCATAGAGCCCCCATCTCGCATTTCTTACGAAAAAAACGCATCTGCAGGGTTCGATTACCCCGCATTCACCCGTCACAAGTGCCCCAAAACAAGGGTATTCAATAAAACAGAGGGGGCATACCTCCGCTGGAAGCATGCCCCCTTGAAAAAACTGATATAACGAATTAGTCGATCGGCTCGAAAACCTCTTTACCCTCTTGGCACAGCGGGCAAACCCAATCATCGGGCAGCTCTTCAAACGGTGTACCAGGTGCAATTCCGTTATCTGGATCGCCTACGGCCGGATCATATACATATCCGCAAACCTCGCATTTGTACTTTTTCATCTTTGTGTCTTTTTAAGGTATAAAACAATACTTTTGTTTATGCTGATTCTAAAAAATCATTCTTTTCTGTTTCAGTCGGTCTTCACCGCGCATATTCCTCGACGATTAATGCTATGCCTCAAGAACCCTATATAGCCCCTTGACCGATCATACGTTCACCACCGCTTCCTGCTGTGTCCCTCATGCCTGCAAAGAGGAGCCTCCCCTCTGCATCTGAAGTCTGACCCTCCTCTCTCTCCCTGGCGCCAACTGCGGCACATTTGGACGCGATCGCTCACGTTTGCCCTGCTACTCGTGCCCCATCGTAGAGCGATCTTTCAACAGGCAATGCCCACTCTTCGGGTCACTGGGAGCATAAGGAATGAACAACAATACACTCGGCCCATTCCAAAGCCTTCGGTTCACGAGGTCAACCGACCTGATTCCGGGAGCAATATACACATAATTTCGACAAATCACATTTCAGGAGCACTTTTTTATCGGATAGGCGCACCTACTCCAACAAGCGAGCCCGTGCAACCACTCTACACCTCCTCAACAGTTAACATTATAACTTCCAACTTGAGGACCCTCCTCTCCACCGCTGCAAAATTCATGCTCAGTCACCGGACCAATCTGCCCCAATTGAATGCCTACACATTTCGTTCCAAACGGGACTCGACTCCATAGTGACAATCCGACAAAACAATTCACATTACCGACGACCACATCCGATCCTCGCAAATCGTTGTCACTGTCTCCGCTGCAAGCGCAATAGGCCACCAAATTTCGCCCAGAGATTGCATCTTTCGCAGGCGATCCGGCACAACCAGCTTCCAATCCCCATCTTGTCGAGTCCATATAACGACAGCGAGCGACAAAATATTTTGTCGCTCGCTGTGATCTATCTCCTGAACCGACCGTTAATAGGTGCAGATGCCGGTATAGGTCTGTGGAGTCAAACGACGCAACTCCTCTTTAACCGATTCCGACACATCCAGTCCGTCGATAAAATGGGTAATATCTTCGTGGGTAATCGCCTTGTTGGTGCGGGTAAGCGCTTTGAGCGCCTCATAGGGGTTCGGATAGCTCTCGCGACGCAAGATGGTCTGGATACCCTCGGCTACTACCGCCCAGTTGTGTTCCAAATCCCCAAGGATCTTCTCTTTGTTGACGATCAGTTTATTCAAACCTTTGAGGATCGACTGGAACGATACAATCGTATGGGCCATCGGCACCCCAACGTTACGCAGCACGGTCGAATCCGTCAGGTCACGCTGCAGACGCGAAATTGGCAATTTGGTCGAGAGATGGCCAAAAATGGCATTGGCAATACCGAGGTTGCCCTCTGCATTCTCAAAGTCGATCGGGTTGACCTTGTGCGGCATGGCCGACGAACCCACCTCACCGGCTTTGATCTTCTGTTTGAAATACTCCATCGAGACATACGACCAAATATCCCGGCACAAGTCGATCAAAATTGTGTTGATACGACGCAGGTTGTCGAAAATAGCCGCCAGATTATCGTAATGTTCGATCTGAGTGGTTACCTGCGAGCGGTCCAGTCCCAGCACCTCATTGACAAAATGGTTGGCAAAGCTGATCCAATCCACCTGCGGATAGGCAACCGAATGGGCATTGAAGTTACCGGTCGCACCGCCGAATTTGGCCGGAGCCTTGAGGGTACGCAACATGGCCACCTGTTTGTTCAGACGGTCCACAAACACCTCGATCTCCTTGCCCAGACGGGTTGGGGAGGCAGGCTGTCCGTGTGTATGGGCCAGCAATGGAATATCGCGCCACTCATCGGCCATCGACTGGAGTTTAGCGATCAACTCGTCGAGCATCGGATGGTACACCTCAATCAACGCCTCTTTGAGGCTGTAGGGAATGGAGGTATTGTTGATATCCTGCGAGGTCAGTCCGAAGTGGATGAACTCTTTGTAGGGATGCAGGCCGAGTTTATCCATCTTCTCTTTGAGCAGATACTCGACGGCTTTGACATCATGGTTGGTTGTCCGTTCGATCTCTTTGACCCGCAGGGCGTCAGCTTCGGTAAAATGGCGGTAAACATCGCGCAAGGACTCCAAAGCGGCTTTGTCCACCCCTTTGAGCTGAGGTAACGGCAGTTCACACAGCGCGATGAAATACTCCACCTCCACCAATACCCGGTAGCGAATCAGAGCATATTCTGAGAAATAGTCGGCCAGAGCTTCGCACTTGTCGCGATAGCGGCCGTCGATCGGAGATATTGCGGTCAACTTGGTCAATTCCATGGCTTAAATAAGTTTTGAAACGAACAACAAAGATAGGGTTTATCCCGTTGAATACAAAATAATAGGCAAAACTTCGCAACCATTCGTATCGGGAGGGAGGAAAGCACCGCGGCTCGTTGCGTTTTAGCGGAAAACCGTTACCTTTGCAACTTAGGGAAGAGGCTCCATCGAGGAGCCATTCTCCGGCGCCCAACGTAAGGCGTTGCAATCGGTTTTCTTGTGCGAGAGGGCCGCATTTACCAGACAAAACCATGGACACTATATTGAGTTTCATTCTTTTTCTCATCATTGGCTTCTATTTGGCGGGGCTATTGGGACGACTGCTGCTGCGTCGTTGGCTGGTCCGAAAACAAAAGGAGTTTGAGCAGGGGGGAAATCCCTTCTTCCGAACCTATACCTGGGGAAGCGGGACCAACCGTGAGGAGCCTCGGCGCCGACCCGAAGGCAAGGTTACGATCGAACAGACCCGCATTATTGAAAAGCAGGTCAGTGGAGAGGTCGGTGAGTACGTCGAATACGAAGAGGTCAAAGAGCGTAAAGAGAGCAAATAAACCAGTGGGGGGCTGGAGAACCAGAAGATGAGAGCTGACTGTTTTCCCTTGCATGCCTGATCCATAGGGGGGCACACAGAACCGATATTTTGTTCCGTAACGGCAACGAGAGGGGGTATCTGTCCGCGCAAAAGTTTCTCCACAGCCCAGCAGAGTCTAAGGTATAGACAGAAGACCCGCATACCAGGTACTCAATACTCATAAAAACGTGGTGCAGCATGCCGAGACCCTGCAACACTGAAGCGCTGAGGCACCAAACTGCCGAACCCTGAACTAAAGCCTTGGAGTACACAAGCACAAAAGTCCCGGCCGAGGGAATGCCCCAGGGGGCCAGGAGCTCAGAGACAACACGAATCAAAAAAGGAACGATAATTGAACATCTTCCACACGAACAAGACAATATAAACAGAGGCGGATGAAAAACTTTTTCGAACTGATCGGACGCTACTTCATGTTGATGAGCAAGACCTTTTCCCGTCCGGAGAAGTTCTCGATCTATCGCAAACGCGTTTTGGTCGAGATGGCCAGTCTGGGGCTCAACTCAATTGGCATCGTAGCGATCATCTCGGTCTTCATGGGCGCCGTCATCGCCATCCAAATGGCCCTCAACCTCGAATCGCCCTTTATTCCACAATACCTGATCGGCTATGCAACCCGCGAATCGATGTTGCTCGAATTCTCCTCGACAGTCGTTGCCCTGATTCTGGCCGGCAAGGTGGGATCAAACATCGCTTCGGAGATCGGCACCATGCGCATCACCGAACAGATCGATGCTCTGGAGATTATGGGTGTCAACTCGTCGAGCTACCTGATTCTGCCCAAAATCATCGCTACGGTCATCTTCTTCCCCTTCCTGACCATTATGAGTATGGGAATCGGTATTGCCGGCGGCTACTTAATCTCGGTTCTGACCGGCGCGGTCAACCCGGAGGCCTACCTCACCGGTATCCGTTACGATTTCAAACCGTTCTACATCACCTACTCGCTGGTCAAGTCGTCGGTATTTGCCTTTATCATCACCTCCATTTCAGGCTTTTTCGGCTACTATGCCAACGGCAACTCCTTGGAGGTGGGACGTGCCAGCACCCGAGCCGTGGTGGTGAGCAGCATTGTTATTCTGATCTTCAACCTGATCCTCACCCAAATCATGCTTACCTAAGATGATTCGAGCCGAACATATCACCAAATCGTTCGAAGGGCGCACCGTGCTGAAAGACATTTCAGCCACCTTCGAAACCGGAAAGACCAACCTGATCATCGGACAGAGCGGATCGGGGAAAACGGTATTGCTTAAATCACTGGTCGGCCTGCATACGATCGACAGCGGTAAAATTTTTTATGACGACATCTGTTACACGACGCTCTCGTTCAAGGAGCGGAAGGCGATCCGCCAACAGATCGGCATGATCTTCCAGGGGGGAGCCCTGCTCGACTCTTCGACGGTCGAAGAGAATGTCCGCCTGCCGCTGGACCTGTTCACCAACCAGAGTGCATCTGAAAAGGCCGATCGGGTCAACTTCTGTCTGCAGCGGGTCAATCTGCACGATGTGAACCACCTCTACCCGGCCGAGCTGAGCGGGGGTATGATCAAACGTGTAGCCATCGCCCGTGCCATTGTCCTGAATCCCAAATACCTCTTCTGCGACGAGCCGAACTCGGGACTCGACCCGATGACCTCGGTGGTGATCGACAACCTGATCAAGGAGATCACCGAAGAGTACAACATCACGACGATCATCAATACGCACGACATGAACTCGGTGCTGGAGATCGGCGAACACGTACTCTTTATATATAAAGGTGAGAAGTGGTGGGAAGGGACCAAACATGACATTCTGCATGCGGACAATCGCGAGCTTAACGAGTTTGTCTTTGCCTCGTCCATGGCCAAACGGGCCAAGGCTTGCAGTGGTCTCGACCTATCCGCTGACCGCCACTGAATTACGCCACCGCAAAGAAAGACAGCCTTTAATAAAAAAATTTAATTTTCTTTTTTTGCAGGGTTTTCGATTTTTATGTACTTTTGCAGTCGAAGTATCGAAAGAACAAGTTAAACAACCTTAATATTAAACAGTTATGTCAAAGATTAAAATCGGTATCAACGGTTTCGGCCGTATCGGACGTTTGGTGTTCCGTGCCGCAATGAGCAAAAACGATGTAGAGATCGTCGGCATCAATGACCTGATCAGCGTTGACTACATGGCTTACATGCTGCGTTATGACACCATGCACGGTCAGTTCAACGGTACAATCGAGGTTAAAGATGGCAACTTGGTTGTCAATGGCCACTCGATCCGCGTAACTGCAGAGAAAGACCCTGCAAACCTGAAATGGGACGAAGTTGGTGCTGAGTACGTAGTAGAGTCAACCGGTCTGTTCCTGACCAAGGAGAAGGCTGAGGCTCACTTGAAAGCTGGTGCAAAACGTGTTGTAATGTCTGCACCTTCGAAAGACGACACCCCGATGTTCGTAATGGGTGTTAACCACACCACTTACGCTGGACAGTCGATCATTTCGAATGCATCTTGCACCACCAACTGCTTGGCTCCTATCGCCAAAGTTCTGAACGACAAATTCGGTATGGTAGAAGGTTTGATGACCACCGTACACTCAACCACCGCTACTCAGAAAACTGTTGACGGTCCTTCTATGAAAGACTGGCGTGGTGGCCGTGCAGCTTCTGGCAACATCATCCCATCTTCAACCGGTGCTGCTAAAGCTGTAGGTAAAGTTATTCCTTCACTGAACGGTAAACTGACCGGTATGTCACTGCGTGTTCCTACCCTGGACGTATCAGTAGTTGACTTGACCTGCACCTTGGCCAAAGACGTTACCTACGATGAGATTTGCGCTGCCATGAAAGAGGCTTCTGAAGGCGAACTGAAAGGTATCCTGGGTTACACCGAGGACGCTGTTGTTTCTTCAGACTTCTTGGGCGATCCCCGCACCTCTATCTTCGACGCAAAAGCTGGTATTCAGCTGACTCCTCGTTTCGTAAAAGTTGTTTCTTGGTACGACAACGAGTGGGGTTACTCTAACAAAGTTCTTGAGCTGATCGAGTACACCAGCAAAATCAAATAATTAGGTTTCACCTAAGATTTTGCGAAACAATACCCCGAAGAGGCGTTCCGAAAGGAATGCCTCTTCTTTTTTTGTTTCCCTGTATCGAGGGAGGGCGGCGGCCATTTCTCCTTCTTCGTTGGAATTATCTCTTATGCTATCATGTGACGGACGCCATACAAGAACGAAGTTAAGGGCTGCAAATATCTGTGTAAAAAGATACGAGACGATACAATAGGCCATAGAAAGTGTAAAGAGCCAGAATCGGAGGCACAACACAATCGGTGAAAGATTCTAAGCAGAAAACCTGAGCAGGTGAATTCCACAAGCAGGATAGCTCACAAACAAGAAAAGTTCCGTGAGCAGGGAAAGTTCATAAACCAGAAAACCTCCGTAAGCAGGAAATTTCCACGAACAGGAGGACTCACTCATAGGGAAAATTCCGCGAGCAGAAAAAGTTCACCCCCCCGCAAGCAGAAAAAATCCACGAACAGAAAAGCCCAAAGTTTTCCAGCCCCCAATGACACATCATCTCAATGGAGGATGCAGCCTGAAACAACAGATCTGCTCACCACCTTCCACATGCTCATTCTCCTGAATTACAATCAAAGGATTTTTTATATACACAAAAAGAGGGAGAGTTGTAATACACTCTCCCTCTCTCAATCATAGACCTTCTCGTGTGGCATCGTGAACCATCCCGCGGAGTCACCTCAAAAGACCACTTATCCCATCAGGTCCGCTGGCGGCTCATCCTCCGCACACAGTCCATAATACCCAGCAAAAGCCCCCGCACGAAAAGGCTTTTATTTTTTCAGCTTGGCAATAATTTCGTCGGCGACCTTCTTACCCGACATCAGCATACCGCCGAAGATCGGTCCCATACGCGGGGTTCCCGAAACGGCTGAAGCGGCCATACCGCAAACATAAAGACCGGGATAGATCTCTTTGGTCCCTTTGACCACTTCATCCTCTCCGGCAGCTACATCCAACGAGCGTTCGCCGATTACGCCACCGGTTTCGGTTGCCAACTTGATGCCATTTTTACGGGCAACGGTAGCGGCAATTTCGCTATCATGTCCGGTGCCATCAACAACCACTTTGGCCAAAATATTCAACGGATCGACATGCAGACCTTCACGCAACACCGGCGTCCAGTTGACAACGACACCGCTTACGACATTGTTCTTGAAGATCACATCCTCAACCGAATAACAGTTGAAGATGGTCGCTCCTTCGTGCACAGCACGATACAACAGTGCCGAGGTACTCTCCACGGAATCCATCACATAAAGGCCCTCATCGCAAGGGGCATAATTGATCCCGAACTCTTTAACAATATCGATCGCCTCCTGCTGGATCACGATCTGGTTAAACATCATCGCGCCACCCCACATGCCGCCACCGGGCGACAGCTTGCGGTCGAACTGAGCCACCTTCAGACCGGCTTTTGCCAGATAATAGGCCGCCACGATACCTGAGGGGCCGCCTCCGACAATAGCCACATCAAGATTCAGATTCTTCTCCAGCTTTTCGAAATAGGTGCTGATAATACCTTTGGATACTTTTGTTTCAATCATGGTTCTGAACAGCGTTACAAAATTACGGCCTTTCGCTCCCGGCTACTCGGCATAAATAAAGTTGATGGTCTGCTTGCAATCGGCCCCCAATGTTTTGGAGACAGGGCAGGTCAAAGCGGCATTTTCCAAAATTTTACGCTGTTTAGGCTCGTAATTTTTCGGGAAACGTACATCAATTTTGATCTCACCGATACGACGGGGATCAGCAGCCATCACCTTCGTAATACTCAACCGGGTTCCATCTACATCGATATCATGAGTCTGACCGGCAATACCCATCAGCGTCATCATGCAGCTGCCCAAAGCGGTAGCCACCAGATCGGTCGGCGAGAAAGATTCGCCTTTACCGTGGTTATCAACAGGAGCGTCGGTGACGAGTTTCGTACCGGACTGCACATGGGTTGCTTCGGTCCGTAGGCCACCCAAATAAACGGTTTCTATAGTTGCCATATTCCGATTTGTTTTAATTAATTGTTCAATTTTCCGTTCAATGTCGCTCTCCAAATAGAGCCACACGACATACAAAGATAGAATTTTATTCATCATGTTTACGATTCGGTACCCAAATAAGCTTCCGATATTTTCTGTGTATAAGGCCCCGATCCGGTACCCCATCAGCCATTGCTCTGCCCTCAACAGCACTTTCCCCACTCTCCTCCTTCTCGCTGTTAGCCCCTCCTTTCTCACTACCTCAATTCTTTCCCCTCATCTCTTTACCCACGCTTCTCTCCCTCCGCTTCTCTATGTACCCTCTCCTCCACCGCTTGACTTCCCGCCTCGTGCCACGCAAACTGTGCGCCCACAGCAAGTAACGCGAGCCCAAGGCCACCTCACACCCACTGGTTTCCATGCAATGTGCTCCGCAACCCAGAACTTACCCGACGTAGCTCCTACAGGGAGCGAACATGTCCACTTGATAGCCAATCGACACAAAAACACTATCTTTGCAGCGATACACAACACATCCACCACAGCATAAAAGTTTCAGGCATGAATATTACCTCCGCCGTATTTCGCTGCAGCAGCCAAAAGCTCTCGCAATGTCCAGCCGACAATCGGCTCGAGTTTGCCTTTATCGGCCGCTCGAATGTCGGGAAATCCTCCCTGATCAACATGCTGACCGATTCGCCCACCCTGGCCAAGGTCTCCTCCACCCCGGGAAAGACCAAACTGATCAACCATTTTTTGATCAACAACAGTTGGTACCTGGTCGATCTGCCGGGATATGGGTATGCCCGTGTATCGAAAAGCGAACGTCGCGAGTTCTCAAAGCTGATTCTCGACTACGTACTCCAACGCGAACAGATGCATTTTCTATTTGTCTTGGTTGACTCGAGACTTGAACCCCAAAAGATCGATGTGGATTTTATCACCTTGCTGGGCGAACACGGCATTCCATTCGGCATTGTCTTTACCAAGTGCGACAAGCTCTCCTCCAACCAGACCGAATCGAACATCGCACGCTACCGCCGCACCCTACTCACAGAGTGGGAAGAGCTGCCCCCGATGTTTCGCACCTCCTCCGAGAAGCGGCAGGGACGGGAGGCAATCCTCGATTTCATCGGTAACTGTCTGACAGCAGCAGCCCCGAACGAATAAAAAAAATAGAACCTCAGTGTTCCGTTTCGTTTTGAAAATCGATCATTGCAATGAAAAAAGTTCCGTTTAACAATCCTCAATTAGCTGAAAAAAACTACCTTTGTAACGCTAAAGCATAACGCAAAATATTCCCAACATGGCGATTCACAAACTCAAATTTTTTGCCTGCCGCCAATCGCGCTATCTCGCCGAAAAAATAGCTAAGAGTTTCGGCACAGAATTGGGAGACTCAACCGTTCTGGAATTCAGCGATGGCGAATTTCAGCCCGCTTATAACGAAAGCATCCGCGGATGCACCGTATTTATCATCCAGTCGACCTTTCCACCCGCAGACAACCTGATGGAGTTGTTGCTGATGATCGATGCAGCACACCGCGCTTCGGCACACCGTGTAATCGCCGTAATGCCCTACTTCGGGTGGGCACGTCAAGATCGCAAAGATCGTCCACGTGTCTCGATCGGAGCCAAAATGGTCGCCAACCTGCTGCGTGCAGCCGGTGTGGATCGTATCATGACGATGGATCTGCATGCTGACCAGATTCAGGGTTTCTTTGACATACCGGTAGATCACCTCTATGCAAGCAGCATCTTTGTGCCCTACATGCAGAGTCTGAACATCGAAAATCTTTCGATCGCAGCTCCTGACATGGGTGGTGCAAAACGTGCCAATGCCTATTCGCAGCACCTGAATGCGCCGATGATTATCAGCCACAAACAGCGTGAACGGCCAAACGTAGTGGGCAAAATGACCGCTATCGGAGACGTTGTAGACCGCAACATTATCATTGTAGATGACATGATCGATACGGCAGGTACCATCACCAAGGCTGCAGACATGTTCATGGAACGTGGTGCCCGCAGCGTTCGCGCAGCCGTAACCCACCCGTTGTTGTCGGGTCCGGCTTACGACCGCATTAACAAGAGTGCCCTGCAAGAGGTGATTGTCACCGATACCATTCCGTTGAAACAGGGAGAGGACCTCTCGAAGTTCACGGTATTGTCAGTTGCCGATATCTTTGCAGATGTCATTGAACGCGTCCACAACTACAAAGAGATTAGTTCGCGCTTCATATTTTAGGGTTATTTCTTTGGATTTATCCAAAAATAGCTTAGCTTTGTAGCCCGGTTGGAGGAGACTCCACCACAATCAGTTGACATGGCCCGGAGAGGTGGGTGAGTGGCTGAAACCACCAGTTTGCTAAACTGACGTACTGGGTAACCGGTACCACGGGTTCGAATCCCGTCCTCTCCGCCAAGATATAAAGCACAAGCTTGCACGAAACCTGTAAATCTGAGATTTACAGGTTTTTTTATTTTGACCACAACACAAGGGCAAGTATCGCCAAACAAACTGTCGAGGCACTATTCCTGCGTACTTTCCTTCGAGTGAGGCGATGAACTTTCGCATAGCACAAGACGGGAAATTAATCCATAAATCATTCTAATTCGAGAAGATACAATACTGCCATTTCTTTGTGTAAACAATAATTCTTTCCCAACCGTCGTTAATTTCACGACACGAGATGAGCCCGGCACACCTGTATCATTGAAAAGGAAAACCCAGCGACTATCCCGACCCATAAACCACAGCCCGACCTGGGCAAGGTATTGTTTTCCCGATAAATATGTATACATTTGCGCCTCTGGCCCTTTCCGCATCGTTTTCCAAACAACATGATACGGTTCGCAGGCTCTGAAACAATTTGAAACCTATTATTGGCAAAGAATGAAATTGCACGGTATGACAACAAGGATGAGGCGAATCGCGACATTTGCCGCTGCCGCACTCTTGATGGCTTCATGCCAGCGCATGGAGCTCGACCAAATTCCGAGTACCGAAAACGACCTCATTGAGTTTACGTTTTCGAAACCCGTCACCAGCCGAGCCCAGATCAATCCGAATGGCAGTGGATCGTTCGAGGAGGGTGACTGCGTAGGCCTCTACGTGGGCACAAATCCGGCCCGCTACTACCGGCTCACCCTGCAAAATGGCGTCTGGACCCCGGGGATTCCGCGCCACGAATTGGGGAAAGGTACAGTGACAATCAATGCCTGCTACCCAGCCCCGTCCGAAACCGAGACAGAGGTGACCACATTCAGCCATTCGATTTCCGCCGACCAAAGTGCCGAGGGGTACGCTGCCTCCGATCTGCTGTGGTGCCACCACACGTTTGATCCTGACGCACTAAGCGACAACCACGTCGTAATGACCTTCGCGCATGCCATGCACCGGCTCGAGATCACAATTACCAATGGAATCTGGCGCACTTCCTACCGATCTGCAGGTGGCCGTACGTACGGCTACAGAGGTTACGATGGACTTCGAATCGGGACAACCTAAGATTGGAGAATCAACCCTGGAGTGGATCACTCCGGCAACCGATCCTTCACAAGCAGGACGCTACCTGACCGTAGTGGCCCCCCAATCGCTTGCCTCGCTACAGAAAGAACAAGGGTGGATACGCCTTACCTCGGACGGGAACACAGCATATAACGCAGTACCCGACCAGATCGGCGGTTCCACTACCCTAAACTCCGGCATGGAGAGCAGTCTTACACTCAACTTGAAAGGCCAAAGTACCGAGCCAGACCCCGACCTTGATTGGGCTAACCGCAAGATGTGGGTTTATGGTGTCAAGTCGCCGGTCTTTGATGCCGACAAGGCCCCGGTCTACACCTTTACTCCAACCGAGTACCCTGCCGGTGAATGGTACGTCGATCGCACCATTTGGAGTGACGGCACCTACACCGACTACTACTTTCTGCCTTGGGCTGAAGGGTGCGGATGGTACGACTGCAACAAAACCTATGCATGGGATGGGGCCAAGGATGACTACTTGTGCTGGGCTGCATCATCGTCAAACATTCTGCACTGGAGGCTGGAACACAATGCCGCCTACGTCGAGGCCTTCGATCAGAAATACAGCCAGACGGAGTACCATCAAAAGTATCCGCGACCGTCATCCGAGTTTAAGCCGTTGCCTGACAAAAGTCCAATCTTCCAGCTCTTCATCAACACCTTCAACAACCGAGGAGCCGGCGAGGGTGTACACTGGTTTATCAACGGCAGCCCGGGCTATGGCACATCAGGCATCATCGACAACTCGATGCTCAATTTTAATAGGGTATTTTAATGAAGTATTTCCAATTTCCACGAAGCTCTATGTGAGCTATTCGGGGATGAGCAAGGAGAACTTCAACAAGGTACTCAAGGATGCGCTACAACACCGCAAAGCCATCGCATTTGTCACCAATGGCAATCACGACATGACCATCTGGGGTGCAGAGTTCGACGAGGAGGGGTATGCATCCTATATCTACTATGTCAACAATAATCCCCGGGGTGACCCCGATCCGTGTGGAGCTGTCTGCATCCGTCAGGAAATCACCTATCGACCGAGTGCGTCAATGGGATTGCAGGACCAAACCTATCTGGGCAACGGCAACAGCATCATCTCATCACTGGGCATAGTAGACCTGCAACGGGATTTGTGGAAGGCAGCCTTCCCCGAAGTTGTGCTTCCCGCAGAAGAGCAACTGTAACACCACGGTTCTATCATTCAAAACAACGACTACAAACAACTGACCAAAAACAGAGTGAAAGAGACATGAAAAAGATTGTATTACTCCTGGCTATCATAGTCGGTACCGCCTGCTCGAAGCAGGACACTCCCGAACTGGGGAGCAAAATCAACCTTTCTGCCAATATCGAACCGATCACCCGCGTCAGCTTGGATCAAACCGGGAAGGGATATTTCACAACGGGTGACCAATTGCAACTCACCATCTCAGGATCGTCTACCGAGAACTTGATTGAGGCGTACACCGTTGGTACGACGGAACTTTTCTGGAATGATCTTGGGTTTGCCACGTCAACCCGTCAGGTGAATTTTGCGGGGTGCTATCCTACACTGGAGGGCAGCGGTACGATTCGCACATTTAACCTCGCTACGGCCGAAGAGAAGGATCTCCTGTTGGCCCCAGCCGTAAGCGTTGAACGCGGCACGACCAACACTGTGAAGCTCTCGTTCCGCCATGCTATGCACCGCCTACGGATTGTCTATGCTGCAACCGAGGACTACGCTACTGACGAGTTGCAACAGATCACAACACGCTGCACGGCCAAATCGGCATGTCAGGTGGACATTGCTGCCGGCATGGTCTCCCAGACACTGTCGGGCACCAGCACATTTGAAAATGCATCGGCCTCTGAAGCTCTCTTTTTGCTGCCACCGCAGAACAGCTCCGACGTAACGTTGACGGTAGTTCTCGCCGGCAAGGATGTTACGCTCAATCTGGCACAGTGGCTTGAGGATGCCGGACAAGCTCAAACGGCACTTGAGGGGGGAAAAGAGTTGCAAGTGATCATGCGTGTAAGCAAGCAAGGTATCAGCTTCGGCGGGATGGAAATCGTCGGTTGGGGCAGCCAGGGCACTGTAGAGGGTGACATCATTCTTTAAAGCTACCCAAATATCGGACGACGAGGCACGTCATCTGACTGCTATGACGGACAACCACCCATGAACGCCCACTCCACAAGGGCTTTAACCATAGTAGCTCCCGACATCATGTTGATGTCGGGAGCTACTGTTTTTATCTTTAGCGCCAAGATAACAATGATGGTCTTTTGAATACACTCAAGCGCAGAATCAACACATAACACCTGAACCGAGCAAGAGCCCGCAATCGGGGCCACTAAGTGCTTACCAACCCACTACCGCAGAACAACCATTATACCGCAGAAACAATACTACCATTCCTGCCAATCGTCCTAAGAAGGGAAAGCTTCGAACCATCTGCTCAAACGCCACTCTCTTTTGATTTACAACTGGAAAGGAGCTGGATTCTGGAAGGATGCTAATCAATACCTGATAACCTAAGACCCGCACTTAACCGAAAGTACACCCACTGTTCAACAAGCAGGTTCTGTCCGTTTTCAGCGCAGATTTTTATTATTTTCGTGCAACGGCAGTCGCAGTATTCCTACATCAGATAATATTAGCCACACCATCCTAACTATCTACTTATACTAATTTTCAGATAAATCATATCCTTTAATTGTCTACCCTCCTCAAAAATCGGATGATCATAATTATCAATGAAAAAATTGGGTATCCGGTGTGAATATACAAACCCGCAACTCTTGTAGAAGGATATAATTCCAGGAGAGTCTCCGGTACCGACAAGCACGGTATGGCATCGAGTTTTGTAATTTTCCAATAGAAAGAAGATCAACTTTTTTCCATACCCTTGACGTTGGAACTGTGGATAGACCGCAATACTTTTGATTTCGTAGATACCTGGGCTCTCTTCAGTTATAATGCATGAAGCTTTCACCTCGCTGTTATCCGCTAAGACGAACATCTCCCCGCGTTCCAAATAGCGGTCAATCATGGACTCTTGCTCGTCAGCAAGCAGTAGCAAATCAAGATATTGCTTTTTATTACAAAAGATTGGATAAATATGGATCATTTTCAGTTTTATATAAATGGCTTGATTCGCAATAAACAGACTTGTTTATTTGAGCCATAAAATAACAACTGTAACTTATACAACAAAATATAACCTGAATTTTACGATTCTGTCTTAAAAGAATATTTATTGGAACTACTGCATGTAAATTGTTCCAACACTGCAATTATTATTAGATGATCCAATAAAGCAGATAGAGATTTTAATTTATAGGCATAAAAAAGGAGCGTAAATCTCATAATTACTTGATTTACACCCCTTCTTGCGGAGAGACAGGGATTCGAACCCTGGGTACGGTTGCCCGTACACCGCATTTCGAGTGCGGCCCGATCGGCCACTCCGGCATCTCTCCTAACCGACGTGCAAAGATAATGATTCCTTTCGATTATCGAAGTGTTTTTTGAAAATTTTGATCCTCACATCTCAAAATCAACCTTTTCCGTCGGCACCCTACAAACCAATCTGATAACATGAATTTAAACTCGTTTTGCAACCACAACCTATCATCTAAAATCCAATATCCCAAATCCCGCATGAACGCTCCAACTCGATCAACGCTACAGAACAGTCAAACTGCGCCTCATTGAACGAAGTTTGAACCTCATTGTAAGTCCGTTGCGCATTCAGCACCTCGAGAATACTGGTTTCGCCACGTTTGTAACTATAAATCTTCTTTTGCAAAATCATCTCGGCATCCCTCAACATATTCACACTAAACTGCTGAGCCTTCCGCAAAGCGATCACGTATTTGTGGTAAGCCTGCAGCACCTCAGCCGAAATCTGCAACTCGACAGCTTCATAACGTTTTTGGCTCTGGGCCATCATAAATTGTGCAGCCCGGACCTCTCCTTTGTTGGTATTGGAAAATTTGAGCGGGATACTGATTCCTGCCGAAATACCCGTAAAAGCTGGGGCTGGGGCAATGGTATTCCGCACGATTGACGAATGGTGAGCCCCAATGTTCAAGCCCAGATCGATCACACGATTGGCGCGAGCCAGTCGCAGATTATTTTGGGAGAGTTCATTGGATTTCAATGCAGCTTGCAGATCGGTCCGATGGTGCATGGCCCGTTCGATCAGTTGATCCGGATCGAAGGTATGCACCGGGAAGGTCAATTTACCCGTCAATGAATCGGGCAACAGCATGGTGCTGTCACCCTGCAAAAGTGCCAAATCGATCAACGCATTACGCAACTCCCCTTCACTATTCAGCACACTGTTGTGCATCGTATTGGCCTCGAGTCGGGACTGCAGAGCGTCCACCTGCGTAATCTCACCCAGGCTGAATCGGATACTGTCTGCCTGAGCCAACTGATCCATTTGGCTATAAGACGAAAGCTGAATATCGAGTTGAGCCTTCTGTTTCAAGGCCGTCAAATAGGCGATTGTCGCATCGGCCATGAGGTTCCGAAAATAGTTTTCGAGCAACATTTCGGTCATCTCCTGTTCGCTCCGGGCCACTGCAATGCGGGCCCGACGCTTGCCGCCCAACTCGAGCGTATAATCCAACGATGCATCCACTCCATACCCCATCTGCAGGTTCCAATCCTGGTTGTTGGCATAGCCAACCGTCAAGGTCGGATCGGGCATCACTTTAGCTGCCTGCACTTTAGCGGCAGCAATACTCACGTTGTATTTCTCAGCCAAATATTCGGCATTGGTCTCCCTCACCTGCTCCATAAAATGCTCATAGGTTAAGACCCGAGGCGGCTGACCATATACCTCACCCGCCCAAGAGCAGATGATCGATACAATTACAATTTTCAAAAATCTCATTTCGACAACATTTTAGCGTGATGTTTGTGTGCATATCTCCGTTCGACGGCATAATAGAGTGCAGGCAGCATGTAGAGAATCAGGATGGTCCCAAAAAGCAGACCATAGACAATCACCGTTGCCAAAGGACGCTGCACATCGGACCCGATTCCGGTCGAAAGCGATGCCGGCAGCAGTCCCAGCACAGCCACCGTAGCGGTCATCAGCACCGGACGCAGACGGTGTGAAGAGCCTTCGATCACAGCCTCTTTGAGGTCGGTACGCCGACGGCGCAGGTTATTGATATGCGAGACCATGATCACTCCATTTTGAATAAAGACGCCGAACAGCGCAATAAATCCGACCGCCGATGAGACATTAAAGCTCATGCCCCGAACCACCAACGCCAACATACCGCCAAAGACGGCCAACGGCAACATTCCAATCAGCAGGCCTGCCTGTCGGAATTTGCCAAAAGCAAAAAAGAGCAACAGGAACATTACGGCCAACGTAATGGGAACGATCAGCGCCAAACGCCCGAAGGCCCGGTTCTGGTTTTCGAGTTGACCGGCCCAATTCAGGTGAAACTTATCGTGGTCATACGGCACCTGCTGTTCGATTTTTTGGCGCGCTTCGTTGACAAAGGAGGAGAGATCCCGTCCACGCAGATTCATCCGCACGGTGGTAAAGCGTTGATTCATCTCCCGGGAGATCATGCTCGGTCCGGTCGTAGTTTTGACCTCGGCCACCGCCGACAGCGGAATCATGGCCCCGGACGCGGAGGTCAGCATCAGTGCACCGATCTTTTCAGGGGTATCCCGTGACTGTTCGTTGTACCGACATATTACATCATACACCTTGCTTCCAATAAAGACTTGCGAAATCGCTTTGCCACCGATTGCCACCTCGATCAACTCCACAACATCCGAAACATTCAACCCATATTGCGCAATCTTGTCCCGATCGGCCACAATCTGCAACTGCGGCAGAAAGGGCTCCTCCATGATCCCGACATCGGCCACACCGTCCACGTTAGCCACCACACGTTGAATATCTTCAGCTATGCGACGGCTCTCGGCAAGATCCTCGCCATATACCTTGATAGCCAGATCGCTGTGGGCTCCAGCAATCTGATCCATCACCATATCGATAATCGGTTGCGAAAACCCGACACTGTATCCAGGCATTGTATCGACCACAGCCGCCATATCGGCAATCAAGTCTGCCTTTTTGCGTCCGTTTTTCCAGGTATCGTAGGGTTTGAGACCGATCATCACCTCAATATGCGAAAAGGAGAATGGACACACCCCTTCGTCGTCTCGTCCAGTTTGGGTCATCACGTAGGTCACCTCATCAAACTTTTTGAGCTCATTGCGGAGCGTGGTGGCCATTTCGGAGGACTTTTCGAGCGACATACCGGGAGGCAACTGCACCTGCAACCAGATACTACCCTCATCGAGTTCGGGCAAGAAGTCTTTTCCGACATGAATCGAAAGGCCGATCACCGCCAGCAACACCGCCACAATCGGCAGAATCAACCGTTTCGGAGCTTCGATCAATTTGGCCGTCTGTCGTTTGTACCCTTCCGTAAGCCGTTCCAGCCACCGGTTTCGATGCATCTTCTGCGGTTTGTGATAGACCGAGAAGGCCAGACCGGGAATCAGAATCAGCGCCGATGCCAGAGCCCCGACCAGCGCAAAACAGAGCGTAAAGGCCATTGGGGTAAAGAGCTTCTGTTCGACGCGATCAAAGGCAAAAAGCGGCATGTAGGCCACCATGATAATCAACGTGGCAAACAGAATCGGTTTGGCCACCTCGGCAGCCCGTTTGGCAATGCTCGACTCTTCAAGAGGTGCTCCCGGATTATCCTCCCGTTTTTTAAGGATAGTCTCCATCATGACGATCGTTCCATCGACAATAATACCGAAATCGATCGCTCCAAGTGAGAGCAGATTGGCAGGGATGTCGGTCAGCCACATCAGGATAAAGGCCGTTAACAACGAAATGGGGATGGTAATGGTGGCCAACAAAGCCCCGCGCGGACTTCCCAGGAAGATGATCAACACCCCGATGACCAGCAGAATGCCGAACGACAACGTATGCGATATGGTATGCAGTGTGGCATCGACCAATTCGGTACGATCATAAAAGGTGTGAATCTTAACCCCCTCGGGCAAGCCATTTTCATTGAGATCCTCAACCGCTTTTTCAATCTTTTTGAGTACCTGCGAAGGATTCTGGTAGCGCAGCAGTTGGACCATTCCCTGAACCCCATCCTCACAATCGAGCTGGTTATCCAGATAGCCCATAATTCCTTTGCGTTCGAGATTCCCGTACTTCAGCTCACCGAGATCTTTGATATAAATCGGCGCCCCATTGACCGTCTTCACCACAATGTTGCCCATATCCTGCAGATCCCGGACCAGCCCCACACCACGGACAACATAGCTCAGATCACCCCGGATCAACGTACTGCCCCCCGCATTGGAGTTGTTCTGTTCGATCGATTGGGTCACATCCTGCAGCGACAGGGAGTATTTGGTCAATTTGTTCGGATCAATTTCGATCTGAAACTGTGTAGTGATTCCGCCAAAATTCGACACGTCGGCAATCCCATCGATCTGCCGCAAACGGGGAATAATGGTCCAGCGGTTGATTTCGGTCAACTCGCGCAGACTGCGGTTACCGGTTACCACGTAACGGTAAATTTCTCCGGTCGGTGAGGTGAGCGGGTCGAGCCCCGGCTTTGCACCGAACGGCAACTCAACCTCATTGATCCGCTCCAACACCCGTTGACGAGCCCAATAGTCATCGACGCCATCCTCGAAGACCAACGTGATTTTCGAAATCCCGAAGAAATTTTTGCTGCGCATCACCTTCAAACCGGGAATACCGTTCAGTTCCCGCTCCAACGGGATGGTGATTTGCTGTTCAACCTCCGTTACGGCCAGACCCGGCACTTGGGTAGCCACCCCGACCGATACGTCGGCAATATCGGGATAGGCATCGATGGCCAATTGTCGCCAGGCATAAATACCCAATCCGGAGAGCAGCACAAAGATCGTCAGCATCAACCAGCGACGATGGATCAAATAGTGCATCATCTTTTCCATCGCCTACTCGTCTATAAAGATTCCACCTTCGGTTACGATTCGCTCACCGGCATCGATCCCCTCCAGAATTCGGACCCGTTTATCATCGACCGTTTCGGTACGAACCGCACGGCGCAGGTAATGTCCCGGTTCAAGCTCGACAAACACATAGTCGTGTGCCTCCTGCTGCATAATGGCCGTTGACGGCAGAATCAAGGACTCGACGGGCGCACTTTGAAAATGGACCGCACAGAACATGCCCAACTTCAGAGCCCGGGCTGCATTATCACACGCCACAATCACCTCCAACGAGCGGGTCTCTTCATCGAGCAGCTCTCCGATATAATAGAGTGTTCCCCAGATAGCCTGATCGGGATCTGCATCGGTGAATACCTCCACCTTATCACCGGGATGAATGGCACCGAAATACTTCTCTTTGACCAATGCAGCCACCCAAACCTGAGAGAGATCGGCCACAGCAACCATCGGTTCAGCATCCTCCTTGACATAGCTTCCTATGGTCAGGTCACATTTAACCACCTCACCGGAAATCGGAGAGGTCACTTTTAGGCCTTGCCCCGTGCTCAATGCCGATTCATCAATATTGAACACCTTCAGGGTCGCTTTGGCCTGATCGAGCTCCTGAGCCGCTACGACCGACTCATTTCGGGCAGCCTCAAGCTCTTTTTGCGAGGCGACGCCATGCTCGGCCAGCTCCTGCTGGCGGCGATAATTCTTCTGGGCCAACTCATTGGTAGACCGAGCGGCAAAATAGCCCTTGGCCGCCTCATAAAACTCCGACGACCCCAATTCAAAAATTGGTGTTCCAGCTTGCACACGTTGTCCGAGATGTACAAAAGAGTGCATCACCCGACCGGCAAACGGTGCAGCTATCTCAGCATATTTGCCCGCCACGGGACGTACCGTGCCCACCGTTTTGAATTCGCTGGCAAATGGTTCGAGATGAGCTGTCTGCACCTCGATTTTTTTTCTAACAGGTGAATTCTCCGCCACAATCACCGTATCGCCCCGATACGACAATTCCGTTGAGGTTGCAGCGGTTTGGGTACGATCACACGCCACACTTCCGGCACAAAGGCCTATTAAAATAAAAATATGTCTCATTGATTTTACGCTTTACGTTATTGAACTGCAGGGAAGCCGACCACACCCAGAGACGGTGGTCAGCCGATACAAATAGACAGGAGATCAGACTGTTGCAGCATCACACAGGAGCTGCCACACTCTTCCCCAACAGATAGCCCCAATAGATTAGGGGTTCAGGTCTGCCCTGAAAAAAGATTACGCCAGAACAGGCGGGGCGCGTAAAGATCGATGAAGCGTGACTGGAGCGGCCACGGCCCGGATTTCGGGCACCAGCAGGATGGCCGTCAGCGCCAAGAATAGCGTCAACGCTGCAAAAAAGAGTGCCGGAGCACAACTTTGGAACAGGGAGAGAGCCGAGATCAGCGTTAATTGGCTCTCAGAGTGAGCAGCGTTATTGAGCGGATGTGCCTTGTCGTGAAAGTGCGAGTGCACAATCGTCACGCCATTAACGATATGGCCATGATAGAAGAAGCAGATATTCGCATAATAGAGTGCGAATATGGCTACGGTAACAATACCTATGATTCTTCTAACTCGCTGAGACATGCTATTTGGCCATCAATGTCACAAAAATAACTATTTTTTTTAATTTCAGTGTTGACCCCATCCATTCGCCCAATTCTCAACAGCAGACCATGGAGCTTGTGACCTTTTCTCCTTACGCATACAAAGAGAAGAAAAAAAGAAGAGCAGAGAAGAATTTACCTTTAATGTTACCATCCTTACAATGGTCCATCAAACATTTCACGGTGATCAGTCTTTTCACAATACCTCTTGTTTGACTGTTTTCTCTGGCCATATCCGACACAATGTTTCAGTATCACCACACAATCGACCGGCTTGACCGCTGAATCGACATGGACTTAAGCCGACCTGCATTCCTATCAGTATTTGCACAACTTTACTCGACGCAATCCTTTTCTTCACCGTAACTCAACTTTTCCCCAACCCACAAAAAAAGGAGAAAACCGCTTCGTTTTCTCCTTGCATATTTTTCATGGTAATTACACAGCCAACCAACAACACAATGCTCAACAAAATGATCAGTAGCTTCTGTCGTTACACTCCACTACCGTATTCAGCACACAGAAACAGACACATAACACACCTTTATAGATCCCCGTGGAACACAATCTTAATGATGGACTCATGTAATCTGGACCAATCCCGTATGGTCTCAGAACATCCGCGACACGATCTCGAGCCGGCACTAATACTTCCCCACTGAATCGTGCGTTGCTGCACAATCTTTCTCCGCAAAACAATCTGATCACTTCTCAGAGCGCTTTGCCTTCTTGCCTCTATTTGCTTTGAGTCAGCAGCTGTTCAGGCTTGAGTGTCGTGTGGCATTGATTTTTCCAGTTTGGTTGATTCCCCTGGTTCAGCCTGTTTCCCCTGTTTTTCAGGTCTGTTATGATGTTTTTGTTCGCTCAGTTGCACCCGTTCACGATACAAGCGGGCAATCAACGAACATGCATCCTCCAAGCTAATACTTCCGGTATCGATCACCAGGTCGTAATTGTGCGGATCATCCCATTTGCGACCCGTGTAGTGTTGATAGTGGTCGCCTCTACCCCGGTTAATACGGGCAATTTCCGAACGAGCCTGAACCGGATCAACATGATACTCCTCCACACAACGACGATAAGCACTCTCCGGATCCGAATAGCAAAAGACCCGAATCACCGACTCCTCAGGACGATCCTTGAGGATGTAGTCTGCACACCGACCGATAATGACACAAGGGCCTTCGCTGGCCAATCTGCGAATTACACGGCTCTGGGCCACAAACAGTTTATCGGCAGATGAAAGACTCTTTTCGATCGGGGCCTCATAATCCTGCAGAATAATTTTGAGCAGGTAGTTGGAAGAGACCGACTGTTCGTTTTCCGACACATATTTTTCGGGCAGCTTACTCTCTTTGGCGGCCAATGTAATCAACTCTTTATCGTAAAATTTGAGGCCCAATTTGGAGGCAAGCATTTTGCCCAACAGACGGCCCCCACTTCCAAATTCTCGTGAGATGGTGACCACCACCGGATAGTGTTTTGCAGCAGCCTCTTCTGCCTCCTTGCGTTTGGATTTGCCGGTCAGCCAGCGGTCAAAGATGCGACAATAGGGTACAATGAAATGGGTCACAGGTCCAACCAGCAGGGCTGCGATTACGGTACCTTCACGTACGCCTTCGACACGTCCCATATAGAAGAGGGAAATGGCGCAGGCGATCAATACCAACGACACATCGAAGTAGACTTTGACAAAACCGAACTCGCGTTTCACGAATCGGGAGATGACCTGCACGAGGTACTCTCCGGTCACCATCGCTACATCGGCTTTCACCTCAAGGCTGATTCCCACACCAAGCAGCACGCTTCCCACCAGCAGTGTAATCATTTGGGTCAGGTAGTGTGTCGGCTCCAGCCACCACAGGATATGCATGGAGACATCGATAAAGGAACCGAAGCAGAGGGTAATAGGCACTTGCAACAGCAGTTCGTAACGTTTTTCACGAATTTCGTGCCGCTTCATCATGCACATTTCGAGCAGGATAAAGAGGAAATTCATGATAATGGTGTAACTGCCCAGTGTACCCCCGGACGGCACGCAGAGGCTTAACACATATGGGACGCTCGAAATGGGCGAAGTTCCCAACAAGGCGCGGGTAATAACCGCAATACTGAAACCATTAACAAAAACGGCGACCAGAAACAACAGATAGCGCCGCAACAACTCACTACGACTCATAAGCACATACGACCGAATCTATCGGTCATGCGAATTTCCCAAATTTTCTGCACAAAGTCAATTTTTTCAGCCATACAGCCCCGATTTTCTCCATTTTTCATGCACAATCCCCTTCTATTGTGAAAATGTCGGCCCAAAAAATCAAAATCTCGCCCGAAGCATGTTCTTGTGCAAAGAGTGGACAACAGCCAGACAAACGCACACGCCACGCGCCCCAATCTTCTGATCTACTCATGTCATGTGCTTCCACTCGTTCTTTTCATAGTTTTCGCCCTCTTTCTTGCTATTCTTTCCTCGATGCAGGTTATCACGGGGAAACTATAGGTCTTCAACGGAACATACCAGAAGGTCTCCTTCAAATACCTGAACAATCTACCCCTTAACTCCATGCAGCAGCAATGTTCGCGGCATCAACATTATCACGCAATTGCTGTCGGTGGTACAACACGCACAAGTCAAAAGAAGTCGCCCATACACCCTCCCACATCCAAGCATATCGCGCCCCGAGACAGTCTTCCCGTGTAACATGCAGACTCTGTAGATTTTTTCTGTTTTGTCGCTTCTGCAGATAACTTTTGAAACCCAAAGTGAGCTTTTCCATAAAAAATCCTAATAAGTTAGGGTTATCTGTCTGCGACTTTGTCTATCTTTGTACGTATAGAAAAGTACCGATAACATACCATTATGCGATTTGACGAACTCGGACTCGATCCTGACATTCTGCAGAGTCTCAAAGCGATGAATTTCCACGAGATGACACCCGTTCAGGAGGCCGCGATTCCCATTATACTTCAAAATAACGACCTGATTGGCTGTGCCCAAACTGGCACCGGAAAGACAGCAGCCTATATTCTTCCCCTACTCGACAAATTGATCCGTGAACCCAATACAGACAACGTGGTTCGGTCTCTGATCGTGGTTCCGACCCGCGAGTTGGCGATGCAGATCGATGTTCAGCTGCAAGGATTTTCCTATTTTTTACCGCTCTCGGCAACCGTTGTCTACGGCGGTGGCGACGGCATCGGCTGGGAGCAGCAAAAACAGGGTATGCTGCGTGGCTCGGACATTGTTGTAGCCACCCCCGGACGTCTGCTGGCCCACATGGCCAACAGCGGCATCGACCTTTCGCATGTGGAATATTTCGTGCTAGACGAGGCCGACCGCATGCTCGACATGGGATTCCACGATGACATCATGAAGATTATCGAAGCTCTGCCGAAACAGCGTCAAACGCTGCTGTTTTCAGCGACCCTTCCGCCAAAGATCCGCGAATTGGCCAAACAGATTCTGCACAACCCTTCAGAGGTCACGATTGCCGTTTCGAAACCCAACGAAGCGATCCAACAAGAGGCTTACATCTGCTACGAAGCACAGAAGCTCGACCTGATCCGTGCACTTTTTGACAAACCGCTTGATTCGAAGACGATCATCTTCGCCTCGTCCAAACAGAAGGTCAAGGAGTTGACCTATATGCTCAAACGCATGAAGCTCAATGCGGCAGCCATGCACTCCGATTTGGATCAAAATCAACGCGAAGAGGTGATGCTGGCTTTCAAAAACGGGAAGATCGATCTGCTGGTTGCAACGGATATTGTGGCCCGAGGTATTGACATCGAAGATATCGGGACCGTTGTCAACTATGACGTTCCATACGACCCAGAGGATTACATCCACCGCATCGGCCGCACGGCTCGGGCCAGTGCGACAGGTCGGGCGATCACCTTTGTCAACGAAAAGGAGCAGGGCAAATTTCACCGGATCGAGCTTTTCATGGAGCGCGAGGTGGAGAAACTTCCCTTACCGGCACCGCTGGGTGAAGGACCTACCTATCATCCCGATATGGACAAGCGTCGCAACAACCGCGAAGGGCGTGGAGGTAATCGACGTCGCAGTGGCCGCGGAGGTGGACGGAACGATCGGGGCAGCAAAGAGCGCCGCAACAATCGGCGCCCCAAGACTGATGCGACAGCTGAGCGTGTTGCAGGCTCCTCGGCAACCGATCAATCCACCGGACAAAAAGATCGCCAGGACAGAGGGGGCGATACCACCTCATCAGCGCAGCCCGCAGGGGGCACACCAACCGAGAACGCCGAAGGCTGGAGCTCGAACCGTCACCGTAACCGGCACCGTCATCGCAGAGGTTATCCCCGTTCCAAACAGCAGACGCAGCAGCGATCACAGAGCGGAGCGGAAGCAGATGGGTCAAGAACAGGCCATGCGTCTTCGTCGGGAACAACAGCGCAACAGGCTCCAGAATCCAACAACTAAAGCAAGAGGATCGAGATTCGGCGAGGCGTTTGGCCACACTTTGCCAACACACCTCGCCAAACTGAGTAAAAGCTAAAGCCTATACTTCAACCTAATTTAGGATTCGAAAACGAGTTGGATTGCTCCGAACCAGGAATGGCGGATGAGGATAACGCATAGAGATGGAAGATGGAGTCCCAAAGGCTGTCGCAACAGTTTTAATGACAGAGTGACACCAACTATCCCTCAGATCACTAAGTTTGGGAGCAACAGGACTGACCACAAACAATAAATCATTGCAACCCGTTTTTTCTCAACAGATATTAGAACATCAAAATAGAACTTTAAAACACAATATTCTAACCTTATGAAACAGATTGCACGGAGAACTTGTCCGCTGCTGTTGGCGTTGGCCACAATCGGCACGACCACTCTTGCAGCCCGCACCGTACAGCAAGATGCAACGTCAGCCATTTCGGCTGCCCAAACTTCATCGACAGACAAACCCTGTCAACAAAACGCCAAAGTACCCCAATTAGGGATCGACCCTCTGCAAGAGGTAATCGACGCCATGACCATCGAAGAGAAGGTCTATCTGTTGGTAGGGGCCGGCACCAGTGCCACCGATCTTGAGGCAGCCATCATCGGCCAGACCCGCAAGCTGGTTCCGGGGGCGGCGGGCACCACCTTTCCGATTGCCCGCTTGGGGATTCCGGCTATTGTTTTTGCCGATGGCCCTGCCGGATTGCGCATCTCCCCCACCCGCGACAGCACTGACCAGACATTTTATGCAACACAGTTCCCGATTGGCACCCAACTGGCAGCCACCTGGGATACTGCAATGGTACGTCGTATCGGTAATGCAATAGGCAACGAAGTGCATGAATACGGTGTCGATGTGATTCTCGGACCAGGTATGAACCTGCAACGCAACCCGCTCAATGGCCGCAACTTCGAATACTATTCGGAAGACCCGTTACTGACCGGGAAAATTAGTGTCGCCATGGTCAAAGGAATTCAGCAAAAACAGGTCGGCGTATCGATCAAACACTTTGCAGCCAACAACCAGGAGACCAACCGCCTCAACAACAGTTCGATTGTCGATCCGCGCACACTCCGTGAGATGTATCTTCGCCCGTTCGAGATCGTCGTCAAGGAGGCCGATCCGTGGACCATTATGAGCTCATACAACAAAATCAATGGAGAATTTGCAGCCGAACGCACCGACCTGCTCACCACCGTATTGCGCGATGAATGGGGATACAAAGGGGCCGTAATTTCCGACTGGTTAGGAGCTGATGATGCCCCCCGCAATATTTATGCGGGATGCGATCTGTTAATGCCGGGTCTGCCCAACCAACGTGAGGAGCTGCTGGCAGCCATTCACGAAGGCAAACTCTCGCTGCGGGATGTAGATCGTAATGTCAAACATGTGTTGGAGTTGATTTTGCGCTCACCGCATTTTGCCAAATACCCCTTCTCGGACAAACCCGACCTGAAGGCATCCGCTGCCATTGCCCGCACGGCTGCTGCCGACGGTATGGTTCTGCTCAGCAACCAGAACAACACTCTACCTTTGGCTTCATCCATCCATAAGGCGGCCATTTTTGGCGTCTCGTCATACGATCTGTTGCCTGGAGGTACGGGAAGCGGTACCGTCAATAGCGCTTACACCGTTTCCGTCGATGAGGGGTTGGCAGCTGCAGGGATCCGTCCTGACAAAAAATTGCAACAGACCTACCAGCAATACATTGTTGCGGACAAAGCCTCTCTTCCGGCCCCGAAACGCTGGTGGGAGCACCACATCCGTCCCCAGGCCCGTCAAATGAAGGTTTCCGATGCAGAGATTGCCCGTGCCGCCCGCACACAAGATGTGGCAATCATCACGATCGGACGTATTTGTGGCGAATTGTTCGACCGCATCGTCGGCACGGATTATTACCTCTCCGATATTGAACTTGGATTGATTCGCAGAGTGAGTGAAGCCTTCCATGCTGTCGGTAAAAAGAGCATTGTAGTACTGAACATTGGAGGTCCCGTCGAAACCGCCTCGTGGAAAATGATTCCCGATGCGATCTTGGTGGCCTGGCTGCCGGGACAGGAGGGTGGTCATGCCATTGCCGATGTCCTCACCGGAAAGGCTACACCTGCCGGCAAACTGCCGATGAGCTTCTCCATCCGCTATGAGGATGATCCCACGGCGGCCAACTTCCCGCACCGAGACGATTTAGACATCGAAGTGTTCCACGAGTCGCTTTCAACCAATCATACACTTCCCTACACCGGCACGAAAAACCTCGACTACACCATCTATGAGGAGGGGGTATTTGTGGGCTACCGCTATTTTGACACCAAAAAAGTAGCTGTCTCCTATCCCTTCGGCTACGGGCTCAGTTACACCACCTTCCAATATGACGACATGACGCTGACCCGTGAAGGTGACCAGTTCCGCATCACGTGCAAGATTACCAACACCGGCAAACGCCCGGGACGTGAGGTGGCGCAACTTTACGTGGCTGCACCGGGGAAAGATATGGTAAAGCCGGCCAAAGAGCTGAAGTCCTTTGCCAAGACCGATCTTCTGCAGCCCGGTGCTTCTCAGACGTTAACTATGTATGTTCCAGTCGAGACGCTGGCCTCGTTTGACACCGAATCGAGCAGTTGGCAACTGGAGGGTGGCACTTACAGCTTTAAGATCGGAGCATCGTCTGCCGATATCCGGCTCGAAGCCTCCGCCGATGTGGATGCGGCTTGCGTGGAGAAGGTTCATGCAGTTCTGCAACTCCCCACTTCGATCCCGACTGCCAAACAGGCTGCCGAACAAGCCATTCAGTAATGCAAAACATGGGCTCCTAACAGAGCCCTGCGTTACAAGATGCAGCTTTACCACGGCTCGACATGACAGATAGCTTCAGGCGAACAAAGATGACGATAATGGGTTCACCATTGCATCAGCCAATACTCTGACACAATAAAGTCCCTTCGGGTACAGTTAAAATAAATGAATAAAAATATCGGGGCAGTTCGCATCACCAAACGGGCTGCCCCGATCTTAACTTTTGGACTATGATTTGGGAACTTATTTTACGACTTTTGTTAGCTGGGGTACTGGGGGCCATCATCGGTCTCGATCGTGAATATCGCGCCAAAGAGGCTGGCTTCCGCACCCATTTTCTTGTCTCTTTGGGTAGTGCACTCTTCATGATCATCTCTCAGTACGGATTTGCAGAGATTATTCACAACGATCCGACCATCAAACTCGACCCCAGTCGTGTCGCTGCCCAAATTGTCAGCGGCATCGGTTTTTTGGGTGCCGGCACCATCATTTTTCAAAAACAGTTTGTCCGAGGATTGACAACAGCGGCCGGGCTGTGGGCCACGGCCGGAATCGGCATGGCTATTGGCGGTGGCATGTACGGATTAGGCGTTGCGGCCACGCTGCTCACACTGGCCGGGTTGGAGCTGCTCACCCTGCTGTTCAAAAATGTCGGTTTACGAACCATGATCGTCCGGTTTGTCACCCACCGGCAAGAAAATTTAACCGCCGTCCTCAACGAATTGGAACAACGCCATTACCGAATCATTAGCTACAAGGCGACCGAAGAGCATCGTGGGGAACAGATTGTCTATCGAGTTGCGCTGACGGTCAAGATCCGGGAGCAGAAGGAGGAACATGCGCTCTTCTCCTATATTCAATCGCTACCCGATCTAACCTTGACTGAAATGGAATAGTTCAAACAGAGTCTGCGAAAATCAGACATCGCCACAGGCCAGGAGTTCTGCCCCAACCCAACAAAAAACTGAAGGCCATTATAAAAATCCGCATTCAGTTCCTTGACACATTCAGTACCTGACAAAAAAGCCGGCACCCTGAAGGCACCGGCATTACCAACACATTAACACAAATCAAACAGTCCATTGTTTTTTGCTTCCTATGGCATTCGGAAAAGATTTTCGGCCCTGCATGGCTTTCAAAACCTCTACATAGTCTTGAGAAGCAATCGCATCGGTCTTTATTACAGGAGCAAAAATAGGTTCCTGCCTCAGGTTTTGGAATCCCCATTTGTGGGGAATTTTGCGCTGACTCTCCCCACTTTCAGCCACACGCGACAACGACACGTTCGCTTCAACGGGCAGGTTTATCGGCTGATGCATGTCAATTCTGAAAAAAAAATTCTATATTGGGCCAATCTTTCGCTCCTCGACAGGCTCGGCAGTTGTTTTGCCACACCAGGCAATTGAATGCAACCTCCCCAAGTCCACTAAAATAACCGAGGAGATCAACAAAAAATTTGAATTACGATGAGTACGAAAATGAAACCGGCAACCCTCTGCGTACAGGCAGGATGGACCCCCAAAAAAGGTGAGCCCCGTGTGCTCCCTATCTACCAGAGTACCACCTTCAAATACGAAACCAGCGATCAGATGGCCAAACTGTTCGATCTCGAAGAGAGCGGCTATTTTTATACGCGTCTGCAGAACCCGACCAATGATGCAGTTGCAGCCAAGATTGCAGCCCTCGAAGGGGGCATAGCTGGCATGCTCACCTCTTCAGGACAGGCTGCCAACTTTTATGCGGTGCTCAACCTCTGCTCGGCAGGCGACCACATTGTCTGCTCTTCGACCATCTACGGAGGCACCTTCAACCTCTTCGCCGTCACCATGGCGAAAATGGGAATCGAATCGACCTTCATCAACCAGGATGCCCCCGAAGAGGAGATCGCCGCAGCCTTCCGCCCCAATACCAAACTGCTGTTCGGAGAGACGATCAGCAATCCGGGGGTTGAGGTACTCGACATCGAAAAATTTGCCCGCATTGCCCACAGCCATGGGGTACCTCTGATTGTCGACAATACTTTTGCCACCCCAATCAACTGCCGTCCGTTCGAATGGGGAGCCGACATCGTCACCCATGCGACCACCAAATATATGGATGGTCACGCCACTGCAGTGGGCGGAGCTATTGTCGATAGCGGCAATTTCGATTGGGAGGCCCATGCGGACAAATTCCCCGGATTGACCCAACCCGATCCCTCCTATCACGGACTGGTTTACAGCAAATCGTTCGGCAAAATGGCCTACATCACCAAAGCCACGGTACAGTTGATGCGTGATCTGGGTTCGAGCCAGGCTCCTCAGAATGCATTTCTGCTCAACCTGGGACTCGAGACGTTGGATGTCCGGATGGAACGTCACTGCCGCAATGCCCAGAAGGTGGCCGAATACCTGCAGGCCAACGACAAGGTGGCTTGGGTACACTATCCCGGTCTCAAAGGAGACAAATACTATGCACTGGGCCAGAAATATCTGCCCAAAGGTTCGTGCGGTGTGATTGCATTCGGGTTGAAGGGTGGCCGTGACGAGTCGATTCGTTTCATGGATTCGCTCAAGCTGTGTGCTATTGTCACCCACGTAGCCGATACCCGTACGTCGGTGCTGCATCCGGCCAGCCACACCCATCGCCAGCTCACGGACGAACAGCTCATTGCAGCAGGCGTGGCTCCGGACCTGATCCGTTTCTCGGTGGGAATCGAGGATGCGGATGATATCATCGCCGACATCGAACAGGCCATGGAGGCAATCCGATAAACCAAGCGGGAGGCGAAGACAAAGCGGAGACCAATGGACGTAAGCTGAGACGACGATCGAAAACAGCAAAGGACCTCGGAGACCTTCTTGTGGCCCGCAACAGGGTTCACCTCACAACCCCAAACAGCCTCAGGAAAGGAAGGGAGACAGGAGAGACCAAATCATCCAACAAAACTCTTTCCCGACGGAAGCGGGTTAGACACGGGGGCACGAATCAATTGTTGCAGCCACACTGGCTGACTCAGAAAGTTCAAATAGGTCGATTACGTCTCTCCGCCCCACGCCCATTCATTTAAATTTTAAGATATTGCCTTACGGAACCGTACAACGGTCTCCGTAAGGCATATTTTATTTATGGGAGGCGCTTAGTGGAGCAATACATTCCCGACAAGCCTTGCACAAATGGCCCCACATCTTTCTTTCGTTGGGACAGAGAGACGTTCTCCAACCGGGCATCACTTCTGGCCCGCTCCTACATACACAAACAAATGAATACAGACACGAAAAGGCTCTGACGCTCGAGCCAAATCCGTAAACCTAAAGTTTCAGTGAAGGAGGGATACCGGTTTGGTTCCCGTCTCCAAGCCGCACAAGACATCGAGGGAGCTGCTGCGTCCCTCTTCATTCATGGCATAGACACTTGCATCGGACATCGAGGCCACCACATAGTTTCTGACCAAAGCGGTATGCCAACCGGTACGTTGCGCCCGACGCACAGAGAAGATTAAGATACGTGCTTCCGAGAGGGCCTTCTCCACCTCCGGTGGATAACGGCGGTAGAGCGTACGGCCCAATCCCCAGACGACCGGATGACGGGCCTTGAGCAGCAGTTGGAAGACCTCTTTTTCGAGTGGAGAGTGGAAACCGCTCATCACCACACGATCGGTAGCACAACACTGTTCGGCCCATTGGAGAGCCTGCTCTCGGATAGCGGGAGGAACAACGCGCGAGGCGAAGAAGGCGACCGATGGGCGGTCGAGCAGAGCGAGGTTTCCTGTGTAATCGTAATCGAATGCCATAAAAACGTGGGTTGCCGTATTGACTTACCCCGTACTCAGGCCTTCGCTGCCCATCACTGAAATAAGCAATACGGACAGCCCACGCGAAACGCGTATTGCACAAAGCGAGCCAAAGCCCACTGTACAATACATACGTTCACGAGCCGCCCGGATTACATTTCTTTCAGCGATACTTAAAGTTGCGAAGTTTGAGTACGAAAGGAAATGTAACGAAACGTTCGTAATATGTCTGGTTCAGCTAACTGTCGCTGAACTCCGTTACAAAAATAGGATATTAAATCGAAAAACAGCCTCAGGCCGATGATTTTGCGGGAGAGGGGTCCACAGCAGGTTTCTCCTTGATTGAATTACTGCATAAGCGATGAAACAAATAGATTCAAGGCCATACTTGGTTACCTCAGGTACACACGCCCCTCGAACATTATGCGGACCTGCTGTATCAATAAAATCTTGTTTCACAAGAACAGGTTTCCACCTCTCCCGTTATAGGCAGTAAAACCGTCCCAACCTCAACGCCAATTAACATTTCTGCATAAAAAAACGGGGGCAAAGTTTGGTACAAAATATTTTTTGTCTATATTTGCACCACGAAAGTGATTCTGCTCTGTTCGTCTAACGGTTAGGACGAGAGATTCTCAGTCTCTAAATAAGGGTTCGATTCCCTTACAGAGTACTTAAACCTCTGGATTACAGTAAATCCGGAGGTTTTTTGTTTATTATCGGGCCTGTAAGCAGATGGATCGGTTTGAGGCTATGGGGTCCTTCTTCAATCACGTGCCGTAAATAAAAGATTTCAGGCCATGGGTCTACCAATCCGGTCAGAATCAATCTCGACCCAATCTCAACCGACAAATTCTCCAACCTCCACTCACGCAATAACTAACGGGCTGCGCGCTCCCCGTCCACTCTGAAATCCGTCGCAATTGGAGCGCCATACCACCACCTGAGCCGGCAGCCCCTATGCAAGAATACGCATGCCATATTACCACAAACGGCCCTGCGGATGGAATCTGGAACGGCTGTGACCTCTCTCATCAACCTCATCATCGCAACAACGCCCATGTTCACTTTCTCTCAGGACATAGCCCAAGATCACGCCTTCTCAAAAAAAGATAGGCATCGGACCATGCCGATGCCTATCAGGTACTAAACCACGTTAACCATAAAAGAAACCTACAAATACTTCAATATGCTCTACTGTTATGAATAAGAATTATAATATTGTCTTAAAATCTTCGGGGAACTCCAGATCTTGCGTGATTCCCTCCCCATATACGCGAATCCACGAACGGAAACCCTCTTTGCCTTCGGTCAGCTCAATAACACGCGCTCCACTGGGTTTCAAATCGTTATAGACAGTATCACATCCACCGAAACGACCAAACATCAAAAACATTCCGTTCCAGCTCATTGAGTAGTCGTTATCGTGATCATGGCCACAGATCACCGCCTTCACATCCCCCATCTCCTTCATCGAGACGAACAAGCCAGAGTTAACCCGGGGCGAATAGGGCTCTTCCCCGAAATTACCTCTCAACACACGACGTGTATCGAGACGTGTCGCGTAATTGTATTCGGGCAGCGGAATGTGGAAGAAGGCCAACGACGGAACCGGACTACCTCCGTTACGCTGTTTAAACTGCGCACTCTGTTTGCGGTACCAATCGATCTGATCGAAATGGATATAATCATACCCTTTGATTCCCGGCAATTTGGACATGTGATTTGAATCAAAGAGGTAAAAGACCCATTTGACCGAATCGTTCTGCGCCGATTCCAGGGTAATCAGATCGTTCGAGACCCCGTAAATTCCCTCAACAAGGCTATTCACATTGTAGGGCAAGGTCCGGACCAGATCATACACCTTTCGACGGCTCATGCCGAACTCCTGATCGTGGTTACCCAACGTCACGGCAAAAGGTATTTTGCGTTCCGAAATGGGAGCCAAGATTTCACGCAACGACTCTTCAGCAGGGCGACCGAAAATGATATCCCCGGTATGGATCACCAAATCCGGTTTCTCGCTGTCGAGCATTTCAATCACATTTTTCAAGGCACGTTCCGAACGGGGATCACCCGAAACATAATGCGTATCGGTCAGGTGTAATATTTTAAACTTACCGTCCGCATTGAACTTGAATTTGGCGAACTGTGTCGACTCATTCTCCTCGGCAGATTTCGCAGCAGCAGGTTGTTTCCTATCCACCTTACCGGACTCTCCGGCCAACACCTCCTGCACCCCCGCCGTTGCGGCCAGGCCGGTTAAGCCCGCCACGACCGACTTTTTGATAAAGGTCCGGCGATTCATCTGCTTGCGGGAGAAGAGCGCTTCATTGTCCACCTCCTGATTCGAGTTTTTTTCGATTGTCTCCATTGTGTAGTAAAACCGTTATATATACGCTGTGTCCGAATCTCCTGCTCTCTGGTCATTCCAAAGGGCACAACAAAGCATTAAAGAACTCTGATATGCTAAGACACAGTTTCTTCAGCGTCGATCTTGCTGTTGCTGGCGACTAACTACCGGCTGCGATGATCAGACCGAGACCTGCTACAAAGAACAGGAACATCAACGTCAGCAAGCCGTTGACTTTGCGTTCGCCCTTACTGAACTCTTTCCAGATAAAGACGCCCCACAGTGCGGCCACCAGGGTCGCTCCTTGGCCCAAACCGTACGAAATCGCTGCACCTGCTTTACCGGCGGCAATCAGATTCAAGCCATTGCCCAGTCCCCAGATGATACCTCCAAGGATACCCACCAGGTGAATCGAAAAGCCACCCTTAAAGTAGGCAGAAATGGAGATCGGTTCTCCGGCCACCGGACGTTTCATTGCGATCGTATTGAACAGGAAGGTGCTGACAAAGATTCCCAGTGCAAAGATCACCATGGCTGTATAGGGGGTCATTTTGCCGACTGCCGGATTGACGAAGTTGTCCAGGTCCATCGAGATGGCCACAAACCGGTAGAAGAATGACATCAGCAAGCCCGAGATCAGAGCCAAAACGATTCCTCGCGTTGAAGTTGAGCTGCTGGGCGACACTTTTTTGTAGGCAACTCCATTGAGCACGATCGCCACGATCACCAACAGCACGCCTCCGAACAGCAATACGGGGTCCCCTTTGGCGGAACCGATATAGTTGATCAGCACGCCCAGTACCAGAGCCAGTCCGACACCGACCGGGAAAGCTACCGCCATACCGGCCACCGCAATGGCCGCAGAGAGCAGAATATTGGCGGCATTGAACACGACGCCACCCAGGAAAGCGCTACCGATATTGCTCCAATCGGCTTGAGCGAGATCCGGCAGGAAGGAGCGGCCTTCGGAGCCAAGACTACCCGCTGTCAGCGCCCACACCAATGCAAAGAGCAAGATGCCGATTACATAATCCCAGTAGAAAAGTTCGTAACGCCAGGTTTTGCCGGCGAGCTTCTGGGTATTACCCCAGGAGCCCCAGCAAAGCATCGTCACAAAGCAAAACAGGATTGCTAAAGGATAACTGTGAACGATATACATAGTTTAAGGTTGAGATTTGGTTAGCGAAGTAAGGTTAGTTTATTTGGCAGGTGCTTCGGGTGCATCCCCATAGACGAGCACACTGTTGATCTTCATTGCAGCCTCTTTCTTGGGGTTGAGCCATTTGAGCGTTGCCACATGGTCGCCCATCGGCAGTTCAAACGCAAAGGAGAGTTGTTCGTAACGACGTTTGTGATAATCTACCGGCAGGGTTGTTTTTTCAGCCACTTTACCGTCAATAATCAACTCGATTTCAGCCACATAGTCGCTTGGTCCGCTAACGCTGCCGTTAATCACGATACCTTTACCGTTAAAGGCAAAGTTCTCGACCTTCTGCTCTTGATTTTTCGACCAACGGACAATCTTGGTAGGATAGTAGCCTGGGAAGCTCTCCTCGAAAGGTACTGCTACAGGCTGCTGTACAGCGATGGTCACGCTATCCTGCGATACGGTACCGCCGTTGCGAGCGATCATCTGCTCGGCCTGTTTGTAGCTCATCTGGTAGATATCGGCCAACGAAGCACCCGTGTAAACCACGTCACGATTTTCTACCTGTGCCAAAGCTGACAGATATTGCTGCGGGATTTTGCTGTAACCCATCATGGTTCCCAAGATACCCACGGCATTGGCCGGGTTGCAATCCGAATCCTGACCACAACGCATCGAGATATCCATCGTCTGGGTGAAATCGCCGTTACCATACAGCAAACCGATCACGATATAGGCTGCATTCAGTTTAGCCTCAATATTGTAGGGGTCGAATGCTGCGCAATAATAGTGCTCCTCCCATTTCTTTTCGATCTCGAACCAAGTCTGTTTCCAGTCGTTGGGATATTTTTCATAATTGGTCAGCACATCCGAGATACACTGGTGGAATTTGCTTTCGGCCGGAACACTTTTCAGTGCCTCGGTCACCACAAATTTCACATCATCCGACACAAACGCCAGCGCATACATTGAGGCAACATATACTCCACCGAAATATCCATCACCGTAATTCATGATATGACCGATGCTGTCGCAAACGACCGATGCGGTGTTGGCCATACCGGGAGACATCAATCCAGCAAAGTCGGCTTCGATCTGGAAGTCGATATCGTTTGCGTGAAAGTTATTTTTCCAATGTCCCGATTCAGGAGCCTTGATCCCGTGCAACAGGTTGAAACGGGCAGCCTGATTGGCGTGCCACAGCGGATATGGGGCATTGGCAAAAGCCGACGCAAAGGCATCAACCGGAGCATCCAGTCCCAAACTGTCAAATACCTTGACAAAAGTCACGTCCATATAGACATCATCATACAGTCCAGGAGAGTTGTCATACCACCAGGTCATTGTAGAGTCGTTCCAGTCGATCTTTACATATTCCGGAATCAGACTACCTTGATATTTGAACTCGGTGGGACCGCCATAGGTACATCCGATCATCTGGCCGGCCCAACCGCCCTTGATTTTATCAAGCAGCACCTCTTTCGACAGGGTCACCTGTTCGGGTAGGGCATTCTTCTCACCTGAAGGCTGGCACGAAACGAGCATCGCAGCCCATACCGTCGCACATAAAAATAACTGTTTCATCAAAATTGGAGTTTTTTATTAAGTTAATTAGATTGGATTATCAATGCTTGTGTGCTACTTTCCGCAAAATGATCTGTCCCTCGGTACATCTCACCCTTTCTCCTGACAGATTATAGCTTGCTCTTCTAAGCCCGGCTACTCGTTCTACTGAAGGAGTCCCCCTCATGTCTGCTGAAGGCCCCATGACAGCGGCACCCCGACTTACTGCAACTCTTTCAAATAGGGCAACGAAGGTTGTGCACCCCGACGAGTCACCGAGATTGCGGCTGCACGATTGGCAAATCGCACCGCTTCGGCCAACGCATCGCCTCGTCCGAGAGCAACGGCCAATGCGCCGCAGAAACAGTCACCGGCAGCGGTCGAGTCAACCGCCTGAACCCGTTCCGCCACAATCATCTCAGACTGTCCGGTTGTCGCATCAAAGGTAAACACCCCTTTGGATCCCATCGTAATCACCACGATGCCAACCCCCATCGCCGCAATCTGTTCGGCAGCCTGACGAGCGCTTTGTGCATCGGTTACCGCCACACCACAGATCAATTCGGCTTCGGTTTGGTTCGGGATCAGAATATCCACCAGCGACAAAAGTTCAGCCGGCAGAGGCTCTTTGGGAGCCGGAGCAGGGTTCAAAATCACGGTCGCTCCACTACGTTTTGCCTCACGGGCAGCCTCGACAATAGCCGGAATCGGAATCTCAAGCTGCATCAACACAATATCGGCCGAGGCCAGCATCTCTTTCTTCTCCGCCACCTCCGCAGCTGTCAACGCCATATTCGAACCGGAGGCTACAGCAATCACATTTTCGCCTTGAGCATCGATCAGGATCATCGCCACTCCCGAGGGGTTGACCGAATCGGGAACGATTCCCGTCGTATCAATCCCCTCGTGAGCCAACGATGCGATCGACGCATTGCCCAGGGCATCACACCCTACTTTGGCAATCATTCCTACCGGAGCTCCCAGGCGTGCGGCAGCAACAGCCTGATTTGCTCCCTTGCCTCCCTGAGCCGTAAAAAAGCGTCCGCCGAGAATGGTCTCCCCGGGTCTGGGCAACCATTCGGCCTTGATCGTCATGTCGGTGTTGATACTTCCGACTACCACAATGGATTTGGATCTGTTTTTCATATATAATATAGCTTAGCTTGTAGGGACAATTTTATATTATCAAAATGCGCATAAATACAATTACTCAATCGTTCGATTCCACTCCTCTCCTCGCGATTCCGTTCTGTCGAGATCATTCGAAAAAATATGCTCTGCTGTCCGGCACCTTTTCGTCCAATAGTTCTCGTTTTGGAGAAGATCGGGAGGGTCGGTTGCGCAAAAAATTGAGCAAATTTGCGCTTTAAAACTTGCTCAATCGATTGCGCAACATTACAAGGATAAAAAATTAGATTGAGAATTCCAAATTTTTCGACTACTTTTGGAGAAAATAATTCGGCCCATGAGTTCCGAGAACAGTTTGAAAAGTATCGCACAACGCACTGGAGTATCAATCTCAACGGTCTCCCGGGTACTGAATGGAAAACACGAACAGTACCGCATCAGTCCCCGTACCGTCAAGCGGGTGATGGACGAAGCCAAACGGATCGACTACAAACCGAGTATTGTTGCACAAAGTTTGCGCACCCGAAAAAGCTACACGATAGGTCTTTTGATTCCCAGCATTGACAACCCCTATTTCGCCAATATCGCCAGCGAAATTGTGCTGGAGGCCCATCGCTACAACTATACGATTATCTTGCTGGATTCCATGGAGGACGAAAACACGGAAAAGGAGTGCATTGAGACGTTGCTGGCCCGGAATATCGACGGCATCATTTTGGTCCCCTGCGGCGAAAGATCTGAATACCTGGAGAAGATCGACCAACGCTGTCCGGTGGTATTGATCGACCGTTACTTCGAGTCCACTTCGCTCTCTTACATTTGCACCGACAACTACCAAGGTGCCTTGGAGGGAATGAAATTGCTGCTGAGCAACGGGCACCGTGACATTCTCTGCATCCGGGGCGTTCCCCACTCGACTCCGTCGAAAGAGCGCGTCAAAGGGTATATGGATGCGTTACAGCAGGCAGCTTGCAGTGAAATGTGTCACATTACTGGCAACGACTACTCGATCTCCAACGGCTATCTGGAAACAAAATTGGCCATTGGTAGTACATCCCGACCGACAGCCATCTTTGCGCTCAGCAATACAATCATGTTAGGAGCCATCAAGGCGATCGGAGAGTCTACGTTGCGGATTCCAGAGGATATCTCGATTCTTTCGTACGATAACAACCTCTTTTTGGACTTTTTACATCCACCCATTACCCGCATTTCACAACCGACCAAAGAGATCAGCCAATTGGCGGTCAAAGTGTTGATGGAACGGATAGCTAATCCCGATATGCCCCAAAAACAGATCAAATTGCCGGCACAAATTATCGAGGGCTCTTCGATCAAAAACATACGATAATCACAGGACTGTTCCACACCTCTTTTCTGCACCACTTTTGATGCTAAGTCGGCGTATTACCGCTATTGAGACCACATTTAGTAAAACAACAGCCATTCAACAGCCACCGGACGTCAATTACAGTACACAAACCGATCTATTCCAATACCATTCCTTCTGTATCGCCTTTCGCACGGTCAAGCCTCCAGCCCTCAATACTAAATTCCGCAATCATACCCATTGTTCCTATTATATATATTAGCTCGACTATACGTAATGTACATTTGAGGCTCAGACATATCACCCACCAATCATTACGCAATCATACTGACAAATTTGCGCAATGCTTTTTCAGCAATTTAGCAGCAAGCAGATTCCCGGCATGCCTCATCGTTCATATAGCTGTACCGGTCCGATCAAACCCATAGATTGCTCTGGTTGCGTTTTACGGCCTCCGACCCATTTTTGCGCTGTTTCGTTGTCTGTCAGTGTACGCATATAATTACCCAGCGTCGTAGTCACCTTCACCTCAAGCCGATTCTCCCCCTCTCGCAATTTTCCGGTCAAATCATACAACCTGCGCCCGCACCAACGCACACCGCACGGCTCTCCATTCAGCGTTACCTCCGCAACCCCGGCAACCCGACCCAGATTCAACACCGGATGTTGAGCCGGACGATCAACCACAAAACGGGTCCGATAAGTAACCTCACCGGCAAAATTGACAAATTCTGTATTGCGCAAATCTTGCAGCTGTTGCATCCTTACTTTTCGAGTCCACGCCTCACGAGCATGATGCAGCTCGACATCCCAATCCTCGATTTTCACCAACGGTTCACCAGTCAAAGGCAGTGGTTGCCATTGTGGACCTTTACGATTTCGATCAAAAACGATCAACAGCAACTCCGTCGGTCCCAAATCGAGTTCCATTCCACCATCTCGACCCAACTCCACTCGGAAACGTTCTCCGGTCAGCGGATTCCAAATCCATGGCCAACGACCTCGGGTTATCTCTTTGGAAAAGCTGATACGCGTCCGGTGCGATTCATACAGTTTGGAATTCACAATCAAGAAAATCTCCTCATCCCGATCGGAACAATACCGATTTTGCAACAGGAACGGATCCGGATTCGAAAAGGTCAGATAGGGTGTCAATCCGTACTGTTTCTGTACCTGAGCATACCAATCCATAAAGTTGTTATCGGCCGGTTTTTCGAGCAAGACAAACCGATCCGGAAACTCCTTGAGCCGTTCAACCCATTGGCACACTTGGCGATCCGCCTCCTCGTGATGATTCCACCCCAACGAAAGATGAGGCAGCTGCTCGATACAGAACAGGCGTCCACCCTGACGTACAAACTCGTACAATTTCTCCAAACCGGCAGGATGCATCCGCTCAACAGCCACCAAGAAGAGAGTTCCATAGGCTTTTTTACCATAACAGAGTCGTCCGTTACGCACAGATGCCTGCTCAATCAGCTCATCCGAAAGGTAATCGCATCCGCTGCCATGCTTGTGAATTGCCTCCCAAACAAAGGTGAACCACCGTACATTGGTATCGACCGGGAAGGGTTCATTCTGCATGCCCATCGTACTCCACATATCTGAGAGAGGCGGCAACAACGCAATATCGGTGTACATATCGGTCTGTTGTAAAAGGGCTGACAGGCGTGCCTTATAATCCATAAAATAATGCAGGTAAGGCCACCATGGGTTGTTCTCGTTGTAGTACGCTCCGTAACGAATCCATCCGGGGAAAGGAGCTTCTGGCGGTGAATAGTTGAATCCGTGAAAAACCGAATGGGTGATTCCCGAAAAGAGCGTATGATCGGATCCCAACTTCAGAAACTCCAGAGTAGCACTGAAGACCAAATAGGTGTTGGTCATATCCTCAGCACTGATTGTCCGCCGACCGGCGAGATGACCTGCAGACGAGACATACTTATTGATCATCGTATATCCGCGGCCACGCCGGTAATCATCCGTTCCCATCTCTTCGCCCAATTTATGTTTGAGCCAGTTGGTTGTCCACGACTCCCCTTCCGGAATGTCACAATGGAGCGCACTGTTCAACGGATGCACCCCTCGGCCATAGGCCTGTACACGAGAGAGTACGCCCAGCGACCGGCACCACTCTTGATACGGGATAAAAAAGCGTTCATCCAACAATTCGGCCTGCGTCCGACAAAAATCGCAACGTACCCGTTCCACCCGATCACGAACCTGATCGGTCATCTCCACGCAATAATGGGGATCTATTACGTTACCCATGCCACCGGTCTTGAACATAGTCAACGGCAACATAGGCATCGGATCGTAACCCCGCCGACGAATAAACTCTTCGCGCATATCGTCACACCAGTTGGCACCTTCCAGTTCGAGACCATCCACAAATAATGCCCGTATATATTGCCGCAACGGCCCGATCCTCTGTTCAATCGCATCCGACATTCGGGTCAGATACTTACGCACAGCCGCCGCATTGAAATGGTTAAGCGTCGGACCATTCGCACCGGGGACGCCGTTAATCACCTGCATAAAGCTATGAACCTTCACCAAGGCATACAGCGCATAGCGGCCTTCCGGGACCTCAACAACGATCCGATCATTATTCTTTTGATCCGACAGATCGACAATCCGCTCGAAATCATCCAACGGATCGGGAACCAATTGTAACGACACCATCTCCATGGTTCGCCCCGGATAGGGATTGTTCACCTGAGGATCTGCCTCTTGGAAAAGTTCAAAAGCCGAGTACTCCACGCGGGCTGGGCCATCGATACGTTTCAAGGCAATCACCATAACCTGCCCCCGTTCGTCATCTTCGAGATATTCCGCCCCGAACGGCCATCCGCTGCCCACAATCAGATCGCAAACCATTCCCAACCGTTTCGCCTCATCGAACGTCACCTTTAACAGATCGATCCATTCGGGCGAAAGCCATCTCACAGGATGTGTATCGAGCGGATCAGCCTCCTCCGGAAACTTTACAGGATTAATCTCAACTCCTCCTACTCCAGCCTCGTGCAACAGCCGTAGTTCACGCACAAGTTCTTTGGCTTGGATACGGTTACCGTTCCACCACCAGCGGACAAAAGGTCGGTCACAATTTGTAGGGTTACAGAAACGATGATACAGTTCGCTATCAAACCGTAACGTCTCACGCTCGATGGCTCGTTTGGCCCAAGCAGGCATTGAGGCTACAATGGCACCACCCACAGAAAGCGAAGCACACCGTATTAGAAAAGTTCTTCGATCCATATTATATTGATTTATATCTTCTTTATTTTTTAACAGACGGAACAATTTGTGCCCCTTGCATCTATGTTCAAGATGATCTGAGCCAATTGTCTTATTTAAAAGTTAAAATAGTACCACATAAATCATTATCAAGGACAATCCTCTCTGAATCCTAAAAATAACAAGATATTTCAGAGGAGGGATCTCTCCACCGTAAAATCAATCAAAAAGAAACTGGATGGATGGCGATGAATTTATCATTCATCGTCATCCATCCAGTTTTGCTAACTTATGGGGCCTATTGCCCAAAAATAAACCTATTTTACAACCAGAGTCAGCTGTTTACGTACATCGGGTTGAGAAATGGTGACTTTGAGCCAGCCGTTTTCATAGCTCCAATTGTCACATTTCGTTCCGTCAACCGTTACTGAGGCTGGACGCGCATCGAGCAGCATCTCCACCTCGTAAGTACGTGAGGTGTAAATACCCTCATACTCACCGACGGTCGGATTGACTACCAATTCGGTACGGTTACCCGACTGTTTGCAATCGTAAACCGTCTTGGCAATCTTACCCTCCTCGTAAGCGAAGGTAACCCCATCATCCTCATACAGCGTGAAAGAGCTGTTGCCATACGGATAAACCTTCAGGATCAGCGTATCGATCGGACGCTCGCCGATATAGTCCATATACTTCTGCATCGGGATGATCGCACCGGCCTTTACCATGGCGACACCTGCACGATTTTCGGGAACCTGATGGAACACCGTTTTGTTCTCACCCTCTACCTTCTGATCGGTCCACAGATCGATCCACTTGCCTTTGGGCAGATAGATCGAGTCGCTGAAGACACCGATCAACAGGTTATCCCCAAACATGTACTGATAAACCATATCATCCACATTGCGGTCGTCGGGATACATCAGCGGCATCGAACGCAACATCGGCATACCGGCCAGATGGCCATTCAACGCTGTTGAATAGATATAGGGGCACAGTGCATGACGCAACTGAATATAATCACGGTACATGGCCCGTTCGTGCGGAGAGTAGTACCACGGGTGCAACAGACTGAACCAGCTATTGATCTGCATCCACGGCAAGAAGGTTCCCATATGCAGCGATCCCATCTGATCCTGTGCTGACATCACGTCGCATGAGGTGTTCATCAGACCACTCGAACCGAGGTTCAACTGATCAAACAGGGCCGTACGCTCACCACCGTTATCACCGCTCTGGTTGGCGGTCCAGCGCTGTGTACCGGCATAACCGCCGCAATAGTGCTGCCAGGGACGGAGACCTTTATGATCCCGGAAGACACGGTTCATCTGACGAGGCATCAACACCTGATTCAGGTTATGCATCTCCTTATCGGTAAGGCCGTTATAATATTCACGGTCGGGATGTTCATCCAGGGTACGGGCCGGATCGAGTTTAAATCCGTCAACCCCCTGATCCATAAAGTTGGTCAAGTGGTCGAACCAGTGCTCCAAACCTGACTGTGGACGGCCCTCACGTGCAGCGATAATATCCTCCTCGACAATACTCTGGTCGTGGTCGATGCAGAGCCACAAGCAAAGTTTATAACCCAATCCGTGCAGACGGCCCAGGAAGCACCCCTTCCATTCGCGTTTGGGGAACTGGTGCTCTACCCAATAGCCTTCGGGCGGGAAAAGTTTGTAGTCCCAACTCTTCTTGGTCGAGAAGTCATAATATTCGGACATCCACTGCGGCTCGATCCACAGCACCTCGCAAGGTACATCCTCGCTGCGGAAACGGAGGGCATCATTCATGAGTTCGAACTGATTCTCCTGCATGTGGCCACCGAATGAAAGCCCATACATCCAACGCGGCAAGACATAGGCCCGACCGGTAATCGACGTATAGAGGTTCAGCGTCTTCTGCATCGAGCCACCCAGAATCAGGTAGAAATCGGCCCCCGAAGTGGTGTTGTAAATCAGCAGACGCTCTTTATCAAAGCTGGCTACATCGAAATAGTTGCGTACGGTTGTATTGTTGAAAACGCCCCAACCGGCCGAACTCATCATAAACGGAATCGGAGCCTCGGCAATCTGGTAGGTTGCCCACATACGCAACAGTTCACCACGGTGCTGAATGTGATCACGGCTCGTACTGCCACCGCCATAAAAGCGCTCGTCATCAGCCAGCGTGAAGCTCAGGATCGTATTGCGCGATGCATCGCCCAACTCAGTCTGCTGCTGTGTAGCGGAAGCATTGTTTGTATCACCAATAATCGCCTCTTCACGGCGTGGCTTCTGGAATTTTTTATTGATCACCGCACTCATCTCCTCGATGACAGGGGTTCCTGTGCCCAAGTAGGCGGCTTCACGCACAATCGGTTTATCCTTGAGATCGGTCACCCGAATGTTGCCATCCTTGCGGTTAACCCAAATCTTGTAGGCAGAGGTGGTGAAAATGGTCGATTCGCCTTCGTCGTGCTGCGTCACCTTCACCGGTGCCCAATCGTTCTTGATCAGACCGTAACGTTCCAGCCACGATGTAGCAAACGTATCCACCTCGCTCACCCGTACCCGGAAGATGCTATCTGTACAGATATCGAGTAACATTTTCTGGCCGTTGCGCAATTTCAATTCGAACTGCGTAGGAGCTGCCCAAACACTCGAAACTGCAAACACAGCGGACATTACGAACAAAAAAAGTTTTTTCATAGAGTAATAGTCAGTTGATGTTTTAGATTGTATGATTTTGGATTTTTGGTTATTTCGTTGTGCCCTTCCACCTCTTCAGAGGAAGGTTATTTTACAGGATGCCGTCTAACTCAATTTGCAATTATCTTTTAGGCATAGCCGATCGATCCTTTCCAGGTTCAGTTACTGCAACGACCATTGGCCGAATCTGTTTGGACTGACCATGACATGGGCTATTGTTTTCACAGACATTTTATGACTCCTTCACAAAAACCGGCTCCTAAAGATCGACGCATTCCGACCCTGCTCCACGTCACCAATATATAAAAAGGTAAACCTCTACCGTCCATTTTCGGACAGAGCCATTCGTAACAAATACCTTCTATGCTTAAATCGTGGACAAAGATACTAAAATTGTTGAGATTTTAAAGAGCTTTTACCCGACCGCGCCGCGCAAGAATTCACCTTCACAACAGTACGTTATCACCTTTCACGCTACGATATGAAACTCTCACCGGCAAGAATGCCGCCCAATGCCCGCACTTCTTATCAAACATACCATTTTACAACTTCGAGGAATAGACATAAAAACGCTCTAAGCCATCGCACTCAAAACATATTCACTATTGTGCTCCACGTGAGAACTTACAGCCCTGCAGCCACAAAAAGGCACCCACACCCCAAAGCTCTATATATTATAAGAGGTATGGGTGTATAACATAAAAAGGTGGATAGCCTCTTCCGATCTTCACATATCTCCAATACGCTGCCACGATCAAAACATCGGAACAGCCGACTCACCCACAAAGGAGAGGCATGCCGTTCAATATTTCTGATCGGGAAAGACTCGCTGAGAACAATTTGATGGACATGACTACAACACGTAAACCCCAATTCATAAATCGATGGACTGCTATACGGTATAAGATATGCCCTCCATTCGGCAAAAATGAATCGGAATACCTGAAAATCTGTAATAGTTCTGGATCAATAGATATTCTAAGCCGTAGATCGTGATTCAACATAACAAAGCTGAACAGATTCCCGTTTATGTAAAAAAGTAAACAAGTCAGGTAAAAGAATTGTCAAGGGAATCCCTATCTCATTAAGAAGGTTCCTGACAAATTGAACACTCCTATTGTTCCCGAACATGGAATCACAGTTCAACCCGACTATCCGTAAAAATTAGGTTCCATAATGTCTGGCGCGGCATTCGCCCCATGTTAAAAGAGCCAGGGTGAATTAATAAAAAAGTTAAAAAAACACATTCAAACGGCCGATTGGAACATAAAAAGCGCTTTCAAGATTTTCCAGTTCCGTACAATTTCGTAACTTTGAAAAGTTTTAAAATTAACGATACAACTACATCCTTTGCATATGGAAGTTGAAAATACATCGGGGGCCCGTACGGGAGTAAAAGTTACGGGCCGTGTCTCGCAAATCATCGGGCCGGTGGTGGACGTCACATTCGAAGGCGAAGAGAATGAGGTAACCCTGCCGCGTATCCACGATGCGATGACCATTATCCGCGACGACGGTCGTGAGTTGATCATCGAGGTTCAGCAACATATCGGAGAGAATACCGTCCGCACGGTAGCCATGGATTCAACCGACGGTCTGCGCCGTGGCATGGAGGCCTTCTCCTACATGCGGCCTATCACAGTTCCGGTCGGCGATCAGGTCAAAGGGCGTCTGCTCAACGTGGTTGGCGAAGCCATTGACGGACTACCGCAGCCCAAAGTTACTGACGAGGCCTATCCTATCCACCGCGAACCTCCTAAGTTCGACGAATTGACCACCACGCGTGAAGTACTCTTCACCGGTATCAAGGTGATCGACCTGCTGGAACCGTACGCCAAGGGCGGTAAGATCGGTCTGTTCGGTGGTGCGGGTGTCGGCAAAACCGTGTTGATCATGGAGCTGATCAACAACATCGCCAAACGTCACCACGGTTTCTCCGTATTTGCCGGTGTCGGTGAACGTACCCGTGAGGGTAACGACCTGCTGCGCGAAATGCTCGAATCCGGCGTTATCCGCTACGGTAAAGAGTTTATGGAGGGGCTCGAAAAGGGAGAATGGGACCTTTCAAAAGTAGACTACAACGAAATGGCCAAATCTCAGGCCACACTGGTGTTCGGCCAGATGAACGAACCTCCTGGAGCACGTGCTTCAGTGGCTCTGTCCGGTTTGACCGTTGCCGAGTCGTTCCGTGACGAAGGTACAGGTACCAAAGATATCCTGTTCTTCATCGATAACATCTTCCGTTTCACTCAGGCTGGTTCCGAGGTATCCGCACTGCTGGGCCGTATGCCGTCAGCCGTAGGTTACCAACCAACCCTCTCCACGGAGATGGGTGCCATGCAGGAGCGTATCACCTCAACCAAGAAGGGATCTATCACCTCCGTTCAGGCGGTCTATGTGCCGGCCGACGACCTGACCGACCCCGCTCCGGCAACCACCTTTACCCACTTGGACGCAACCACCGTGTTGAGCCGTAAGATCACCGAGCTGGGTATCTATCCGGCAGTTGATCCGCTGGAATCCACTTCGCGTATCCTCGACCCGCTGGTCGTAGGCGAAGAGCACTACCAGACCGCTCAGCGCGTAAAACAGATCCTGCAACGCAACAAAGAGCTTCAGGATATCATCTCGATCCTCGGTATGGAGGAGCTCTCGGACGAAGACCGTCAGACAGTAAACCGTGCACGTCGTGTACAGCGTTTCCTGTCGCAGCCCTTCACGGTGGCCGAACAGTTCACCGGTGTTCCGGGTGTGATGGTATCGATCGAAGATACGATCAAGGGCTTCAAGATGATCCTTGACGGCGAGGTAGATTACCTGCCTGAACAGGCGTTCCTCAATGTCGGCACGATCGAAGAGGCTATCGAGAAAGGTAAGAAGATTTTAGCACAAGCTGCCGTATGACCTTAGAGATTCTCTCTCCTGAACGTACGCTGTTCAGCGGTGAAGTCGAGAGCGTAACCCTGCCGGGCGCTTTGGGCGAATTCACCGTGTTACGCCATCATGCGCCGCTGATCTCCTCGCTCGAGGCGGGCGAGATCCGATTCCGGCAGAAAGGCTCCGATGTGCAGAGCTTTACGGTCAAGGGAGGTTTCGTCGAGGTGAAAAAAGACGTTATTTCGGTCTGCATCCGACAGTAACCCATCTCTACACGGCTCCACTACGGGCCATAACTGAACGATAATATGGCAAACGAGATCGATATCAACACCAAACGCAGACTTTCACAGCGATACATCCTGTGGTTGACGGCCATTACCGTCATCGGAGGTTGGGCTGTTGCATTGCCTCTACACTTTTGGCTACCGAGCTTCTATCCGCCAGCCTATCCCTTTATTTTGCTCTACTTCTACTTGTGGGCACTGGGATTTTCGTGGCTGGTGAACCGTCCCGTTCGCGACAACAAACTCTCCACACAGGGTTACCTCTACTTCAAGGTGGCCAAAATGGTGGTGAGCATCCTGGTGGTCGGTGCGGTCATCGGTTTGACTCAATGGGAGAAACATGCGTTTGTTCTGCTGTTTCTGTTCTGGTATCTGATCTATTTGATTTTCGAAACACGGTTCTTCTGGATCTACGAGAAGAGCCGTAAAAAAGAGGCTAAAGCGTAAAGATGAAAGCATCCAGACATATCCGACTGGTCTTCACCCTGATGCTGACGTTTGCACTCGCGCTACCCCGCGTAGAGGCTGCCGTTTCGGAGAACCGTGACACGACTCGGATCGACACATTGGCTGCAGAAGCGGCACAGAGTGTCGAACAGGTCGATGCCGACGCTGCCAAAGAGACGGCTGCTGAAAACAAAAGCGAAGAGGCTATCGACGTCAAAGGGATAGTTTTAGGCCACTTGGCAGATTCATACGAATGGCACATTACCACCTGGGGACACACTCACATCACAATTCCCCTGCCGGTAATCGTCCATGGCAGCGATGGGCAATGGCATCTGTTCTCATCGTCACATCTTTCACACGGTGAGAGTTATGAAGGTTTTTACATAGCTCAAAGCGGTGAACATGAAGGCAAAATCGTAGAGCTGAACGCACAAGGTGAAGAGGTTCGTCCATTAGATCTCTCGATCACCAAAACGGTACTCGCCCTGCTGATCAACTCCACCCTGCTCGTTCTGATCATTTTGGGAACCGCACGCTGGTACAAAAAACGTACCGCCCGCACCGCTGCTCCCGGAGGATTTGTCGGGCTGATGGAGATGGCCATCATGATGATCCATGACGATCTGATCAAAAGCTGTGTAGGCAAAGATTACAAACGGTATGCCCCCTACCTGTTGACGGCCTTCTTCTTCATTTTGATCAACAACTTGATGGGATTGATTCCGATCTTCCCGGGAGGAGCCAACGTAACAGGCAATATCGCAATTACTTTCTTACTGGCTCTTGCCACTTTCCTGATGACCAACCTGTTTGGTTCAAGGGAATACTGGAAAGAGGTCTTTTGGCCCGAAGTCCCCACCTGGTTGAAATGTCCGGTACCGATGATGCCATTGATCGAATTCGTCGGTCTGTTCACCAAACCGTTCGCGCTGATGATCCGACTGTTCGCCAACATGATGGCTGGCCACGCCGTGATCCTAAGCTTGACGTGTCTGGTCTTTGTCACAGCCAGCATGGGTGCCGCCATTAACGGAACCATGACGGTAGTCTCCGTCATCTTCTGTATCTTCATGAATATGTTGGAACTGTTGGTGGCATTTATCCAGGCCTACGTATTCACCATGCTATCGGCGGTATTTATCGGACTCTCCCGCGTAGAGTCCCACCACAAAAAGGAGGAGACCGAAGCCTAATAACATTTTAGAGTTCCACACACGAACTACTCGAAACAATCAATAAAACCAAATAAAGAACCAATAAAACCAAACGACTATGTTACTTTCCATTTTACTGCAGGCAGCAGCCGGATTGACAATCGGAAAATTGGGCGCAGCACTTGGCGCAGGATTAGCAGCTATCGGAGCAGGTATCGGTATCGGTAAAATCGGTGGATCAGCCATGGAGGCTATCGCCCGTCAACCGGAATCGGTCAACGATATTCGAACCAATATGATCATTATCGCAGCCCTTCTCGAGGGTGTTGCACTGTTCGCCGTGGTAGTCTGCTTCCTGGCTCTGTAAAACAATAAAAAAGAACAACAATGGGACTCCTATTACCTGAAACAGGTCTTCTGTTCTGGATGCTGCTCTCCTTTATCGTGGTCTTCGCGGTACTGGCCAAATTTGGCTTTCCAGTGATCACGCGGATGGTGGAGGAGCGCCGGGAATATGTGGCGCAGTCCCTGCAGGCGGCCAAAGAGGCCAACGACCAGCTCGCACAGGTCAAAAGCCAAAGCGAAGCGCTGCTCCAGAGCGCACGCGAACAGCAGATGAAGATTCTGAATGAGGCGTCAGCCACCCGTGATCAGATCGTTGCCGAGGCCAAGGCGCAGGCGCAGGCCGAGACGCAACGGCAGATCGAGGATGCTAAACGGCAAATCCGTCTCGAGCAGGATGCTGCCATTCGTGCGGCTCGTAGCGAGATTGCGCTGCTGGCCGTGGATATTGCCCAAAAGGTGATTCGCGAAAAGCTCGACAACACTCCGGCTCAGATGAGCATGATTGACCGTCTGCTGGACGAAGCACCCGTCATGAAAGGAGATACGAAAATCCAGTAAAGCATCACGCAGATGAACACAGCAATGATTCCCTTGCGCTATGCCAAAGCGCTGTATGAATTCGCCGAAGAGCGGTCGGCAACCGATCGCGTGTACGGTGAGATGCAGCAGCTTGCGGGGAGTTTCAGTGCAGAACCGGCACTGCGACGTGCACTGGATAATCCGGTCTTGACACGGCCACAGAAAACTGAGTTGATCTACAATGCCGCAGGCGGCCATCCGAGCGAAGTGCTCAAACGGTTCGTAGAGTTGGTACTCGAACACAAGCGTACCCCCTATCTGCAACGTATGGCACTTGGCTACCAGGCCCTCTACCAAAAGGCTCACAACATCAGTACCGGACGGTTGCAAACCGCCGTGGAGATTGATGCGGCGACCCGCCAACGGCTTACTGATTGGATTGTTTCGCGTACACACGGAACGGTCGAGCTCAAAACGCTGGTTAACCCTGAAATATTGGGAGGGTTCATCTTCGAGATGAATTCGTTGAGACTGGACGCAAGCATCGCTGCGCAACTGCGGGAAATCCGCAAACAATTCATCGACCGCAATAAGCGGATCGTCTGAAAAGTATCAATGCCTAAGCAGTTAGGCCATATTAATTTGATCGATTATGTCTGAAAATATCAAACCAAGCGAGGTGTCGGACGTGCTGCGGATGCAGCTCGAGGGGATCGACAACAAATTGCGGTTCGATGAGGTGGGCACGGTGTTGGAGGTTGCCGACGGTGTAGCCCGTATCTACGGATTGCAAAATGCCGAGGCCAATGAGTTGCTCGAGTTCGACAACGGCATCAAGGCTGTGGTGATGAACCTCGAAGAGGACAATGTCGGCGTCGTACTGCTGGGACCCACCGACCAGATCAAGGAGGGCGACACTGTCAAACGTACGGGTCGTATCGCCTCGATCCAGGTGAGCGAAGGCATGTTGGGCCGTGTGATCAATCCGCTGGGCGAGACCCTCGACGGTTTGGGATTGATCGGCGGTGAGACTACCGAGATGCCTCTGGAGCGCAAAGCGCCGGGTGTCATCTTCCGCCAGCCGGTGAATCAGCCGCTGCAGACGGGCCTCAAGGCTATCGATGCAATGATTCCGATCGGTCGTGGTCAGCGTGAGTTGATCATCGGTGACCGTCAGACCGGTAAAACATCGATCGCCATCGACACGATTCTGAACCAAAAAGCCAATTTCGAAGCAGGCAAACCGGTATATTGCATCTATGTAGCAATCGGACAAAAAGGTTCGACAGTTGCTGCATTGGTCAACACGTTGCGTGAAAAGGGCGCAATGGATTATACCATCGTGGTAGCCGCAACCGCTTCGGATCCGGCCGCATTGCAATACTTCGCTCCATTTGCAGGAGCCGCTATCGGAGAGTACTTCCGCGATACCGGACGCGATGCACTGGTCGTTTACGATGACCTCTCGAAACAGGCCGTTGCCTACCGTGAGGTATCGTTGATTCTGCGTCGTCCGTCAGGACGTGAGGCCTATCCGGGTGATATCTTCTACCTGCACTCACGTCTGTTGGAGCGTGCCGCAAAGATTATCAACCAGCAGGAGGTTGCCGAAAAGATGAACGACCTGCCACCCAGCCTCAAAGGCAAAGTGAAAGCCGGTGGTTCTCTGACCGCACTGCCTATTATCGAGACGCAGGCCGGTGACGTTTCGGCCTACATTCCGACCAACGTGATCTCCATCACCGACGGTCAGATCTTCCTCGAAACCGACCTCTTCAACCAGGGTATCCGTCCCGCAATCAACGTCGGTATCTCGGTATCGCGTGTGGGTGGTAACGCACAGGTGAAGGCGATGAAGAAGGTGGCCGGTACGCTGAAGATCGACCAGGCTCAATACCGCGAACTCGAAGCCTTTACCCAGTTCGGTGGAGATATGGACCCTGTGACCGCACAGGTCATCGACAAAGGACAAAAGAATACGCGTCTGCTCGTTCAGCCGCAATATTCACCGATGCCGGCCGGTCAGCAGATCGCTATCCTCTACTGCGGTGTGCACGGATTGCTGAAAGATGTACCGCTGGACAAAGTTCACGACTTTGAGAAGGCACTCATCAACAATCTGCAGGGCACCGATGTACTGGAGACACTGCAGAAGGGTATCATCGACGACAAGATCACAGCAAAACTCGACGAGGTGGCCGCACTGGTAGCCTCATCGCTTAAAACCGCATAGGCCATGGCATCGCTCAAGGAGGTCAAAGCAAGAATCGCATCGGTCAACAGCACGCTGAAGATCACATCGGCCATGAAGATGGTGGCCTCGGCCAAGTTGCACCATGCCCAGGCGGCCATCGAGAGCATGCTGCCCTACGAGAAGAAGCTCAACAGCATGCTCGCAGGGTTCTTGACCTCGGGTGTAGAGGTCAACTCCTCGCTGGCACAGGAGCGTGAGGTACATCGTGTGGCCCTGGTAGCGGTGACATCCAATGGTTCGTTGTGTGGTGCCTTCAATGCCAACGTGATTAAACGTTTACATGCCCGCATCGAGGAGTATCAGGCGTTGGGCAGTGAAAATATACTGCTCTACCCCATCGGCAAAAAGGTCGAGAAGGCCTTGACTAAAGAAGGCTACACGATTCAGGGGAGCTACCAGTCGATGATTGACAAGCCGGACTATGAGGCTGCTGCCAAATTGGCGGCCGAACTGATGGAGAAGTTCGAGAAGGGTGAAATCGACCGCGTTGAGTTGATCTACAACCACTTCAAGAGTACATCGACTCAGATCGTTACCCAGGAACGTTACCTGCCGGTAGAGATGCCCGAAGCGGAACAGAGCCACGACAATTATCGTCCCGATTACATCGTTGAACCAAGTACCGAAGAGGTTGTACGTCGGCTGGTGCCTCAGGTGTTGAGTTTGAAAATCTTCACCATACTGCTGGACTCTGCGGCAGCCGAACATGCAGCCCGTACGATTGCGATGCAGATGGCAACCGACAATGCAACCGAGCTGTTGCAGGATCTCACCATCCAATACAATAAATCACGTCAACAGGCCATCACGAATGAGCTGCTCGACATGATGGGCGGAGAGATTGCAAACTAACCCCGGAGGGTCATTGGTAATTAATGCGCTGAAATAAGACATCTTCTGTTGCACACTCAACAAAGATGAGCTCTAAATAAAAGAGCGGTGTGGATTGACCACGCCGCTCTTTTATTGTCGAATAGGGCACATAAAACAAGGCCCGAAGATAAAGCCTTTCCCCAATGCACATCAATAGAACCACACAACTGATAATACCTGTCAAAGAGGCTGTTTTACAACAATCCTTCCTCCATCTATAACAAAACAGGAAGATGCTACATACTGCCTAAAGGTTAGAACAACGCAAACGGAAAAGATAGAGGCATAAACTACACAACGCGGTCAGTAGCTCTGAGACCGATAGAGCGAGCCAAATCCCAAGAGTTCCTATCCAGCGAGGAAGCAACAAAAAGGCCGGAATCAAAAAGATAAATCCTCGTAGCAATGCCAAGTCCGTGGCGGGCTTCACCTGTTCAAGACTTTGGTAATAGCCTATTGTGGTCAGGTTGAGCACGAAAAAGACAAAACCAGCAGCATAATAGGGGAACCCAGTGGTCGCAATTACGAAGGTCGGATCATCGGAGGGAATAAACAGCCCCACCAATAGCTGTGGGAAAAATACAAAAAGCGAAGTGACCGCTGTACCACACAGTATGGCCGTCAGCAAAGCAATCTGAAAGGTCCGCCGTACCCGATGCAGAGAACCTGACCCAAAATTGTAACTGATGATCGGTTGTGCCGATTGCGCAATGGCATTCCCTACCATAAAGACAAACGGGGTATAATAGCAGGCGATTCCGAAAGCTCCTACTCCCCGTTCACCCAGATAGCGCATAAATAGATGGTTCCCCATAAACATTAAGGTTGCCAACGTCGCCTCAGCCAACAGTGCCGAAGAGCCAATCCGACACTGGTAACCCATATTCCGGACAAATAATCGTAAACTCTTGGTGCTCCATTTAATCGGATAGAGTCTTAGGAAACGGGCTTTGAACAACAAGTACCCGACAGCGATCAATCCGCCGATCACAACACTGATTGAGGTTGCAATTGCAGCTCCTTTTACACCCCAATCCCATGGAAAAATAAAGATCCAGTCCAGCACTACATTGATTACGGCAGAGATCAGGCTGCAAGCCATGGCCAACCGTGGACGGCCATCCAGCCGAATCACAAAAAGGGACACAGCGACCCACATCGTAAACAACCACGAAGGGACAGACCAAAGCATGTAGTCCCGTGCCAACGGCAATAATGCGGGAGAGGCCCCCAGCAATCTCAACACCCTATCTGGGAAGAGCAGGGCAATTAAGGAGGGAACAGCTGCAAAAACGGCAACCGTAACAAGTGCTTGCGTCACATTAATCCGGGCAGTTCGGATCTTACCTCGCGCCGATTGGATCGAGGCGACAACCGAACAGCCTACCCCGATCATCAGGCCTGTCCCGGTAAAAATCATCAACAGCGGGATCGAGATATTGACTGCAGCAATTCCGTCACTGCCTACCCCCTGCCCTACAAAGATTCCATCGATTGCCGTCACGGCCGACATGCCCAACATGCCCAGCAAAGTGGGAATAAAATATTTGCTGAATAGTTTGAAGACATTCAAGGTTTTCAGATCAATCGCATCTCTTTCCATAACCCGAACAATTTGCTAACGAATCTCTCTTTTGCACTCGTTTCACCTCATCGACCAATTCCACAGCATCGATACCGGCGAGAATCAACCCCAACACACAGACCATCGAAGTGTTCAACATTCATCTCAAATGGTCAAATAAGCCTTCGGCGAAAATACCAATCCGCAAAACTGATCTAATCAATTTGCAATCCTTTGAAGGATACCCTTGTGTCCACACAGATAAGCGCAGTGCGACACCTGCAGAGGAAATTACACGACCTCAACAAAAAAAGGCCGGATAAGGTGATTGGTTTTACCCAGTCATCTTATCCGGCTTATTGAGGCCCTCCGATGAGGATTACAAAACGTCTTAAAGGTATTATGTCGGCACAAAGATGGGCCAAAAAATTCAAGCTTCCAAATCACACACCCCATTCGATCCAATAAACCCTCAGCAAGGAAAGCCACAGGGGTTATTTCAGATTGAATAGAGCAATCGAAGAAGCCGCTTCTTGCTCCGACCGTAAACGAGAGGCCACACAGTCACCTTACAACTATTCCGGCATCACCCGACCATCCCATTCAAATTACATGTTGTCACGAACAATCATTCCACACAACGATAAAACAATTCCAATCAACTCGAAACAGATTCGCCATTTCGTAAAACGGCTCCTCAATAGCAACAATCAATTTTCCGACAGCTCTGACAAACAAGCCCTCTACGATTTATAGCAACTGGGCTTCAACAATAAAAACTACAACGCTGTCAAAACTAAACAACGGACAAGAAACATACACTGCACACACAGCTCAACCCTAAAAAACAAGCGGCGTAGAATTTTCATTCTACGCCGCTACCATTCAAATTAAGGTAACTAACTATTTGTTATATTTTTCGCGAAACTCTTTGCGGAAAGCTTTGCCTTCAGCTTTAATGGCCTTTTCGGTCTCTTTCGACCCAACCTTTACATTCATATCGCGTCCACCACCCAAAGCCTGGTAGAGACTAACAACAGCCTCCATCTTTTGGTAATCATCCGAAACCTGGGTCAACTGAGCACTGAGCAGCGACTGTTGAGCAGTCAACACCTCCAAATAGGTCGAAGAGCCCAACTTTAACAATTGCTGTGTATAGTCAACCGATTGTTCCAATGCAATAATCTGCGCTTTACGGGCAATGCTTTTATCCTGAGCCGCCTTGTACTGATACAGCGCGTTGCTCACCTCACTTCCGGCATTAAGAATCGTTTGCTGGAATGCGAGCATCGCCTCCTCCTGTTGTGCCTGAGCTGCACGCAGTTGAGCGCGATTACGTCCCTGATTGAAAATCGGAACCAACAACGAAGCTGCGGCATTGGCAATCAACTTACCCGGATTAACGATCATATTGCCGAGCGAATTGGTCCAGCCTGCCGTACCGGTAATGGTCAGACCCGGATAGAAGGCAGAGCGAGCCACATTCGTTGCAGCATAGGCAGCCATCAACGATGCCTCAGCAGCCTGTACGTCGGGACGGTTGCTCAACATCTGAGCAGGAACGCCGGCCGACAGGGTCGAAGGCAGCGCCTGATCCGCCAAAACACCGGGACACTCAATAGCCTGAGGTGCGACACCGAGCAGAATGGAAAGCGCATTTTCCGTTTCACGAATGCTTTGCCTCAAATCGGGCAGTGAAGCTTCGATCGAGTGGCAATTGGCCTCACTCTGAACAACAGCAGCCTCATTGGTATTACCTGCCAACTTGAGAGCCTTCATGGTTTCCACGCTCTGGTACCACGTTTCAACCGTCTGTTCGCTAATCGCCAACTGCTGATTCAACATCTGCAAAGTATAGTAAGCACTGGCAATCGAAGCAATCACCTGCGTACGAACTGCCTGAGCATAGGCCTCACTCTGCATCAGGGCGGCACGGGCTCCCCGTTTAGAGTTCAGCAAACCGCCGAAGATATCAACCTCCCAGCTTGCTGCAGCGGGAACCTGATAAGTCCAGCTACGACGTCCGTTTTCATACCAAGAGAGTCCCCCATTGGGATTGAGATTGAATGAGGGCACAAATGCCAGGCGTGCCGCCTGCATACTGGCTTCCGCCTCTTGTAAACGCAGATACGCAGTCTGCAGATCGATGTTGTGTTCAAGTCCCTGGGCAATCAGCGATTGCAGATAGGGATCCTGGAACACCTCCTGCCAAGGGAGGTTTCCCATCGAAACGGTATCACCGCACAAGGTGTCGCTTGACGAAAGCGGGTCGCGGTACATTCCCGCGGTAGTCACCTCGCTGGGCCGGGTGTAGTTGCGATAGATGTTGCAACTACTGAGCAACACCATGGCCGCACCACCTACCAACAAGATACTATATTTCATTTTCATATTGAGTATTTCTTAAGGTTACATACACTCCCCGCACATTAAGCGAGCTTTTGAATCTCTGCGTCGATATCGGTCGGCTCCACCTCCAGCGGCGTAAAGCGTTCCTGCAGCGACTGGAAGACCACGAACAGAACCGGCACGATAAAGATCTGCGTCAACATACCGATCAACATACCGCCGATTGCACTGGTACCGATCGTACTGTTACCGTTTGCACCCACACCTGATGCGAACATCATCGGCAGCAGACCGATAATCAACGCGAGTGAAGTCATCAGAATCGGGCGGAGACGAGCAGCAGAACCGGCGATTGCAGACCAGAGGATACTCATACCCTGACGACGACGATCGACAGCGAACTCAACAATCAGGATGGCGTTCTTAGCTAACAGACCGATCAACATGATCAAACCGACCTGCATATAGATGTTGTTATCGACACCCATGAACTGAGCGAAGATGAACGATCCGGCCAAACCGAACGGAATCGAAAGCAACACAGCCAACGGCAGAATATAACTTTCGTACTGAGCACTCAACAGCAGGTAGACGAACACCATACAGAGGACGAAGATCAAAGCAGTGGTACTGGTACCGGTATTGGCCTCCTCACGGGTCATACCCGAGAACTCAAAGCCGTAACCTTGTGGCAACGTTTCGGCAGCCACTTCGCGGATCGCCTGAATTGCCTCACCGGAGCTGTACCCCTCAGCAACAGAACCATTGACAGCCATTGAGGTATACATGTTGAAACGGTCGATGTTATCCGGGCCATACACTTTCCGCAGATTCATGAACTGCGTAATCGGTGCCATCTCCGAGCCGTTACGCACCTTCACCTGATTCAGGGTCTCAGGGCTGATACGAGCCGAAGGATCAGCCTGAATCATCACACGGTACAATTTACCGAAACTGTTGAAGTTCGAAGCGTAAAGACCGCCGTAATATCCTTGCAACGTGGTCAAAATGTCACTCGGCGAGATACCGGCCTGTTTACATTTCGCAGCATCGATTTCGATCATATACTGCGGGAAGGTTGGGTTGAACGAGGTTCGAGCAGCTGTAATTTCAGGACGCTGATTCAGCTTGGCAAGGAACTGGTTGGCTATTTCAAAGAATCGATCCAAATCGCCACCGGTCTTATCCTGGAGGTTCAACTCGAAACCGTTACTGATACTATAACCTGGGATCATCGGGGGACCAAAGATCAACACATTGGCATCAGAGATACCCATTTTGGCCTGTACATAGAGTGAGCCGATCACGGAGTTCAAATCAGCATTCTCCATATCCTCACGCTCAGCCCAATCCTTCAGTTTGACAATGATGGTACCGTAGGTGTTACCCTGACCGGCGATAAAGCTATAACCGGTAATGGTGGTACGTGACTTAACGGCAGGATTGGCAGCGATCAGGCTATCCAACTGGGTCAAAGCCTTTTGAGTGCGCTCCTGAGAGGTTCCGGGAGGCATATCCAACACGGCAAAGACGGTACCGGTATCCTCATTGGGGACCAAACCGGTCGGCGTCACCTTCATCAGGAACACCAGCAGGAAGATACCCAACGCCACACCGCCAAACGCAATCCAACGACGCTGGACGAAGAAGAGCACGCTCTTCCTATATTTCTGCAACAAGACAGAGTAAGCGGCATTGAATCCCCGATGGAACCGGTTGACGAAGGTATTTTTCTCCTCCTTGTTCGGATCGTGCGGTTTCAGGAAGAGGGCGCAGAGGGCCGGACTCAACGTCAATGCATTGATAGCCGACAAACCGATTGCGATGGCCATCGTCAGACCGAACTGACGATAGAAGGTACCCGAGGTACCGGTCATGAAGCTCACCGGGATAAACACGGCCATCATCACCAACGTAATTGAGACGATCGCACCGCCCAGCTCGCTCATCGCGTCGATTGATGCCTTACGCGCCGATTGACAGCCTTGATCCAATTTTGCATGGACACCCTCGACGACGACGATCGCATCATCGACCACAATTGCGATGGCCAACACCATTGCGCAAAGGGTCAACAGGTTCAAGCTAAATCCAATGACATACAGTACAAAGAAGGTACCGATCAAGGCGACCGGAATCGCAATCAACGGAATCAAGGTTGAACGGAAGTCCTGCAGGAAGATATACACCACGATCACCACCAACAGGAAGGCCTCCAACAGGGTTTTCACCACTTCATGAATCGAGGCGAAGAGGAAGTCGTTGGCACTCATGATGACCTCGGTTTTCATTCCGGGAGGCAAAGTAGGTGCGATTTCGTTCAAATATTTTTCGATATTCTGAATAATCGACGTTGCATTGGATCCGGCAGTCTGGAACACCATGACCGTCACACCTGGATGGCCATTTACCTCGTTACTAAAGCCGTATGTCAAACGACCCAATTCGATATTGGCAATATCCTTCAAGCGCAACACCTCTCCATCGGAAGTGGCACGAATAACGATATTCTCAAACTCCTCTTCAGTTTGCAGACGCCCTTTATAACGCATCACATACTGGAACGACTGATTACCCTGCTCACCGAATTGACCCGGGGCAGCCTCAATGTTCTGTTCAGCCAAAGCTGCCGAAACGTCGGAAGGCATCAGTTTGTACTCTGCCATCACATCCGGTTTCAACCAGATACGCATGGAGTAATCGGTACCCATCACCATCGCCTCACCAACACCCGGCACACGTTTTACCTCCGGCACGATGTTGATGTTAGCGTAGTTTTCGAGGAACTCCTGATCGTAGCGGTCATCGTCACTGTACAGTGCGAAACCCATCAACATACTGGTCTGGCGTTTCTCGGCGATGACACCCACCTGGGTAACCTCGGCAGGCAGATAACCCTGCGCCTTGGCCACACGGTTTTGCACGTTAACCGCTGCCATATCGGGATCAACACCCTGTTTAAAATAAACAGAGATTGACGCACTACCCGTATTGGTGGCTGTAGAGGTCATGTAATCCATATTCTCTACACCGTTGATCTGCTCCTCCAGTGGGGCGATCACACTGTTCAGCACGGTCTGTGCATTGGCACCCTGATAGGTCGTGCTCACACGGACTGTCGGAGGGGCAATGTTCGGATACTGCTCGATAGGCAGCGAAAACAGACCCAACAGACCCAGGATGACGATGAGAATCGAGATCACCGTCGAGAGTACAGGGCGCTTGATAAATCTATCTAGTCTCATATTGATTCTTTCGTTTTAAACAATCACTATTTCTGTGCGGGTTTACCTTGTGCAGCGGCAGCGCCCTGTGCCTGCTGCGGCTGGGTCATCGCTTTAACTTTGGCAGCAGCCTGTTCGGGAGTTATGGGCTGGATCTGCGCGCCATCACGCAAATTGGCAACACCTTCCAAAACCACCCGGTCACCAGCTTTCAAACCTCCAGTCACCATATAGTTCTTACCATCTTCCAGCGGGAAGACCGTAATCTCGGTATTGTGCACTTTCGAACTGTCATCGACGATGTAGGCAAATTTCTTATCCTGCATTTCGGTGGTAGCACCTTGTGGAATCACGATTACAGAGTCAAGAATGCTCGGCACCAATACCGTACCGGTCGCACCGCTACGCAACACACGATTGGGGTTCTTGAACAGAGCACGCAACTGAACCGCTCCGGTCGTAGGATCAATCACACCACTGACCGTCTCGATTTTACCTTTAAGCGGATAAACCGAACCGTCGGCAAGGATCAATTGCACTTCAGGCATCGATTTAATCATCTCCTCCATTGAGCCTCGATCTTCACGGGTCATAGCCAACAACTGTTTCTCATTCATCGAGAAATAGGCAAACATCTCATCGATATCGGAAACAATAGTCAACGGTTCAACAGTCGATGAACTAACCAAACTACCAACACGATAAGGGATCGTTCCGACTACGCCGTTAGATGGGCTGGTAATAGTTGTATAGGAGAGGTCGTTTTGGGCATTGGCCAAATTAGCCTCTGCCTGTGCCAGATTGGCCTGTGCCGACGCCAAGGCAGCTTTTGCGACCTGCAATTCATAATCACTGATAATGTTTTGAGCATGCAACTGTGTTTTGCTATCCAGCGTCAATTTATTGGTTTCGACGTTGGCTTTAGCCACCTCAACAGTTGCGGCGGCAGCCTGTACCTGTTTCTGATAAGGCACGGCATCGATCAAGAACAACGGCTGTCCTTTACGAACCACTGCACCTTCATCCACACACAGCTTCACAATGTGTCCGCTCACACGGGGACGGATTTCGATATCCTGTTTACCCCGGATGGTAGTGGGATAGGTGCTGTTCAGTTCCTGAGAGGTTGGCTGCACGGTCATAACAGCCAAAGCTGATGCAGGCATAGCTCCTTGCTGCGAATTACCGCAAGAGAATGCCAACAGAGCAGTCAGCGAACATGCAGTTCCTTTCACCAAGGCCCCAATGGCCTTTCCATTCATCATTTGTTTCATATGCTTTACTGAAATTGATATTTTCGATTTACTCCTAAAAAATGCAACGCAAAACTAATCATTTTAACGGGATAGTCATCAATTTGTTATCCCCGAAGTGCTCTTTTTCGGATCAAAAACGACAAATCGGACATTACAACGGGTTATCTTGACATCCGGATGCCGACTCACTGAACGAAGAGACCATTTCGACGGAGCCAAACAACCATATCCAAGGCTAAATTTCAGAGTAAAGCCTCGCACCATTTGAAGTATCTCTTGTCCCAGTTCACCCTTCTACGTAGTCTATCCAAAATCAAAAAATGGGCCAGCACGTCATTCCTTTAGCAATCCCGTCAGGATATTCGTCCTGCATGGAACAGACCACTTATCAAGAACTATAAACCACTGATTAACAAATTTAAGCTACAATCGTCCATCCTCCGATACGGCTCTTTATGCCGGGCAAACCTCTACTTTAGACCCATATGCTGCAGACCATACACCTGGTATCTAATTTAATTAGAACAACTCACACCCTATTCTTCAGAACAAAGCGACTTAGCCGTATCTTGTATGCTCTTTGGCGACTTACCGTATACTCATATTCACAGGAACAGCTGTTGACCCGAAACCCCATTTATGAACCAGCCAGCCTCCCCATACAAAACATTTAAATTGGCGCCCGAGCTCCGTTTCCAAATTCTGTTTTTTCAGCAATTACTCCACCCCATACCATCCATCGAGACAGTCAATGGCTACTCTCATACAATGAGCAACCGAAATCCTGCCAGACCGTTCAAAATTAAACGATTTCATTCAAAAACAAAAACTATAATAAATTATCATTCAAACATTTACTATAATTTTATAAATTCACCACCCGCCCCAAACCTTTGTAAAATGGCAGAGTAATAAAATGCTGGGAAAAAACCGATATAAATTTCAAATCGTTATGAAAACCGACAAATAATCCCTAACTTCGCAGAGCTTTGAATTGCTTTGCAGACATATTCGTAGTGTCAGCAACTCCAAAGCTGCTTGTTTCGTTTCAGTATGGGATATCAGACCTCAACTATACGGAAAAGCAAAACCGAAAAACACATTCGGCAACCGGTCAGGTCCGATACAACAACTCGTTGTGCAACATGACCTAAGTCCTGTTTCCAGCCCTGCTCTCTGGGCGGAAGAGACAGTACAAGATGCGGTAAGGAGGGGGAATAAACGAAAATCATGGCGCGGCAGCGCGGAAGACTACGAATCCGAGGATTATCACCACTGAAGTATATCCTCAACGGGGTTAACGGAGAGCTTATCCCCGAATAAGCTATAAAGAAATAATGTTGTCGGGAGATTACGAACGCCGACACTATGAACTAAGGTACTGACCCAATTCAACGATCAGACATTTACATACAAAATGGACAGAAGGACTTTTCTCCGCCGAAGCGCCCTGTTAGCCGCAGGAGGATTTCTGGCCGCCATGTCGCCGACACTGGCAGAAGCGGCAGTCAAGGCTGCAACCAAAGGATCTTTGAGCTTCGATTCCGAAGCCTATAAACGGTTCAAAAATTCCCAATTCAAATACCATCCTTACGTACGCTGGTGGTGGAACGGCGATAAAGTCGAAGCCGAAGAGTTGATACGCGAGCTGCATCTGCTCAAGGAGGCAGGTATTGCAGGTGTCGAAATCAACCCAATCGCTTTCCCGACCACTGGAGATGATTTGGGCAAACGGTCTCTCCGGTGGCTCAGCGATGAGTGGATTGACATGCTGAAAGTCACTTTCGACGAAGCCAAACGACTCGACATGACTTGTGATCTGTTGGTCGGTTCGGGATGGCCATTTGGCTCGGAGGATCTGCCCGAAGATGAGCGGGCTCAGGTCGTGCTGGTCGATGCCGAAAGAATTGAAGGTCCCACCACGTTCGAAATTTCCAAATTCACCATCTGCAAGAATGTCGATCCGGGAGTAACCGATGTCAATCCGTTACGCACGTTCGACATTCTTTCATTAAAATTGGTTCCCAATCCGATGAGCGGGATCGATCAGGCAATCGATCTCTCGGACCAAATTAACAACGAGGTGATTTCGGTCGATGTCCCAGAAGGCAAGTTTGTCTTTTATGCCCTGGTACGTGTCAAGTCGTTTGCCTGCGTAATCAACGGCGCCCCGGGAGCCGCCGGCTCGATCCTCGACCACATGAACAAAAAGGCGGTTCGCAAATACCTCGATCACATGTCCAATACGATCGAACGGCGTATCGGCCCGCTGAAAAACTACATTCGGGCCATGTTCACCGACTCGATGGAGCTGGAGGGTTCCAACTGGACCGACGACTTTGCCGAACAGTTCCGGTTGCGTCGGGGCTATGATCTGATCCCCTACCTGCCCTACATGATGTTCAAGGTGGGACGTTTGGGGGATGTGCTCGACTACAACTACGGAGCCCAGAAGACTCCCGAATTCAAAGCCGAGCTGGAGCGTATCCGTTTTGACTACGAGTTGACCAAAGCTGAACTGCTCAAGGAGCGTTTTACAGATACCTATACCCAATGGTGCGCGGATCTGGGCGTCAAATCGCGGGCCCAAGCCTACGGCCGCGGGTTCTTCCCGCTCGAATCGAGCTTAGGGTACGATATTCCCGAAGGCGAATCATGGACGACCAACTGGCTCAAACACCGACTGGGCGAAGAGATGCGCGACGATGAGTATCGAGCCGGACGTGGTTACACGATGATCGACAAATATGTCTCGTCAGCCGCGCACTTGACCGGTAAACGAGTGGTCAGCTGCGAAGAGATGACCAACACCTATCTCTGCTTCCGGGCGACGCTCGAACTGATCAAGATCGGATCGGACATGAGCGCCATTTCGGGCATCACCCATTCGGTTTGGCACGGATTCAACTACTCGCCGGCCGACGCCCCCTTCCCGGGCTGGGTACAGTACGGCTCCTATTATAATGAGAACAACACCTGGTGGCCCTATTTCAAATACCTGAATGCCTACAAGGGCCGTCTGTCATCCATGTTCCAGAACGCAGAGATGTACACCGACATGATCATTCTGCCTCCCAACTACGACATGTGGGGTGAGATCGGCGTTCAGACCGAGCCCTTCCCCGGTACGCTGAACGTACTCTACACCTCGCTGATTTGGGAGGCCATCTGCAAAAACGGAGGTCAGGCCGACTACACCTCAGAGATCGTACTCAACGCCTCGACCGTCAAAAACGGCAAACTCTGTTACGGGCCCAAACAGTACGGCACACTCTTCCTGCCTGAGGTAACGAGCACCTCTCCTGCCACGCTTGAGAAGCTTTACGAGTTTGTTTCGCAGGGCGGCCGTGTCTTCTGCATCGAAAAACTTCCGGCAAAATCGCTTGGCTTCAAAGATTACAAAAAACGCGATGCAGAAATCGAGGCCTGGGTCAAAAAGTTAAAGAGCTTCCCGGATCGGTTCATTCTGGTTCAGAAGCCGGAGGATAACAAATTTGTCGAATGGTATGCTGACCTGCTCGAGCAGTACAGACTGCCGCACTACATGACCATCGAAAATCCCAATCGTTTCTTCATGCAGACCCGTTGGAAAGGGGAAGACGGCAACACCTTCTTCTTCCTGGCCAACGTCCACATGCACAACTCCTATAAGAGTCACATCACCTTCTCGAGTGAGATTACACGTGGCCGCTATCCCTGGGTATGGAATCCCGATACCGGTGAACGCTATCGACTCACTCTCGAGGATGACGGGTTCGAATTGGAGCTGGGACCTGCTGAGACGATGTTCATTGTCTTCGATACGGTTTCGAAAGGTGAAAAATGGCAGCCACTGCCCGCAACAACAGCCAAGGCGGCTGAACTGAAGGGTTGGGATGTAGAGTTGCAGCACGCCCGTGAGGGTTGGACCAAGACCGACCATATGGAGACCATCACCGACCTGAAAGAGACCCAATGGGTCGATTTTGCCGGCACAGTCATCTACCGGACCCAACTGGATATCGCAGGAGCACCGGATAAAGATGCGATTCTGAATCTCGGCAAGGTGTACGGCATTTCACAGCTCTTTGTCAACGGAGAGGATTGCGGAGTCAAATGGTTTGGCAACCGGATCTATCCGATTGGAGACAAACTTCACACCGGCAGCAATGAGATCGAAGTACGTGTAGTCACCGTATTGGGCAACTACATGCACTCGCTCACCGACAACGAAACAGCACAGAAGTTCACGGCAGGTCGTAAAGAGTGGCCGACTCTGTCGCTGGGTATTGTCGGGCCTGTCACCTTATATTAATATATAAGGGATTGGCAATTGGAATTGAACAGGATTTTGAATTACAGGAAAGGCTGTTGCCATTCCACATAATAGTAAAGAAATAACAAAAACCTTTCAACAACTAACAAAATATGACTAAGCTAAAATTTCTCGCATTAGCCATCGCCTTGATGTGCGGCGCCACGCAACTCTCGGCCAAGGATTATCAGGTTACGGACTTCGGAGCCAAAGCAGACGGTATCACCCTGAACACCAACATGATCCAGCGTGCGATTGACGCTGTGAATGAACGCGGAGGCGGTCGACTTGTTTTCGGACCGGGAAAATACCTCACCGGAACGATCTACCTCAAGAGCAATGTAACCTTGCACCTCGAACGGGGCGCGGTTCTGCTCGGCTCGACCAATCCGTTCGATTATGTAAAAGATCCTTATGTGCACTGGATGGCGATGATCTTCGCCATGAAACAGGAGAACATCGGCATCACCGGCAAGGGCACCATCGACGGTCAGGGTTTCAAAACCGCCAACAACATGGTGCAATACATCCAGCGCGGCATCTATGAAGATCCGCTGAAACTGGACCGTCCCAACGAGACCAACCGCCCGGAGAACATCTATTTCCGCGAATGCACCAACGTTACAATTACCGGCATTACGCTGCGTGACCCGGCCAGCTGGAACCAGACCTACGACCAGTGCAAAAATGTCTATGTGGACGACATCTATGTAGAGGCCAACTCTTATTGGAATAACGATGGTATCGATATCGTCGATTGTGACGGCGTTGTCATCAAGAACTCGTTCTTCAACGCTGCCGACGACGTACTCTGCTTCAAATCACACGATGTAAACAGCATCTGCCAAAATGTTGTTGTAGATAACTGTGTTGGACGTTCGGGCGCAAACGGTCTGAAATTCGGCACCGTCTCCAGAGGTGGTTTCCGCAACTTCAAGGTGACCAACATCACCATCTATGACACCTACCGCTCTGCGATCACTTTTGCTGCAGTTGACGGCGGTGAGATCGAGAACATTTTTGTGGACGGGGTTCGTTCGATCAACACCGGAAACGTGATCTTCTTGCGTATTGGTGACCGCTGGAGCCAAGGCAAAAAGCCATCGATGAAGGGGGTTACCATCCAGAATGTTTATGCAGAGGTGCCTTTGCGTAAACCCGATGCCGGTTACAACTACGAAGGTCCGATCGAGGATATGCCCCGTAACATCTCGCCGGCCAGCATCATCGGTCTGCCCGAATATCCGATCGAAGATGTAACGTTGAAAAACATTACGATGGTTTATCCGGGTGGCGGCAACAAATTCTTCGCTTATCGCGGCACTACGCCGGCTGAACTGGATGCGATTCCCGAAATGCCGACCCGTTACCCTGAATTCTCACAGTTCAAAGAGCTGCCGGCTTGGGGCTTCTATGTTCGCCACGCCAAAGGGATCACCTTCGACAATGTCAAATTTATTGCAGAGAAGGGTGGCGATTACCGTCCCTGCATCGTAACAGACGACGTACAGGGCTTCAAAATGACGAAGGTCGAATTCGAGGAGCCGGACGCTACGGGCAAAGAGCAGGTTGTGACTTACAAGACTACGGTGATCGAATAATTGGCAAACAAATAACAAGTAAAATAGATAATAACTTAAAAATCAGAGATCATGATCAAGACGAAAATTTTCGCACTCGCCCTGCTGCTGATCGGAGCTGCCGTGGGTCCTGTATCCGCCAAAGAGTACAAAGCATCGCTCTTCGGTGTCAAATCGGACGGTACGACCAACAACACCCGCTCGATCCAGAAGGCAGTCGATTTCATAAGCGAAAACGGGGGTGGAGAGCTTGCATTTTATGTAGGTCGCTACCTGACCGGCACCATTCATCTCAAAAGCAACGTAACGATCGTCATCAAGGAGGGAGCTGCGCTGATGGCCTCTACGTCACCTTATGATTACGACTATGTGAACGGGAACGCCGCCCTGTTCGTAGCCGATACGGTGAAAAACATCGCCATTACCGGCAAAGGCATGATTGAAGGTCAAGGCGCATTGGTGAGCGAGCATTACAAGATCCAGGGCGACAAGGGTAACCTGGCTGCAGGCAAGACCTCGGTTCCGGCTTTGATCTACATGAACGGCTGCAGCGGCGTTACCATCGACCAATTGCTGCTGAACAACCCCGCAGGCGATGTGGCAGTGTTCAACAAATGTTCAGACGTCACCGTATCGGGTGTTACTGTGGACAGCAAGCTGGAAGGGGCTGCCGACGGCATTGTGATCGAGGGCTGCACCAACATCAAGGTAAGCGACGCCTATATGGATGTTGCGGGTACTGCATTGAAACTGAAAGGTGCCGCATCGAAGGGTGTATCGGCAACCAACTGCATCACTCCTGCTGGCAAGAAACTTTCGCCCCGCAAATAGGGCCTTTTGTCCGGCGCCCGCTGACCCGGACGCCGGGCCCAAATTGAAGTGAGAGAGATTTTTTGAGAAGAGAGGATATACTGAGTTTTCATTCGCAGATAATACTGAAACCTCTGCGACAAACACAAAATAGCTCAGACAAATATATGGAATACACTCTATGTCTCAGAAAATTTTGGGAACAACCCACAAAGGATCCCAATCGCTCAAATTCTAAATTAAAAAAAGACGATTACAGACCTGCCCCTTTTTTGAGAAAAGCAATTTCATAAAGCAGAATCATCAAAAAGAGGATCCAGGCAAATGATGACGCAACGAAACAGAGACTATAAAGAACTTCCCGATTACTAACGAAACGACAACCTAAAACAGATCTAACCACCACTTCAAAACATGGACCGCAGGACATTTCTCATACGCAGTGCAAAACTGGCCACTGGAGGATTAGCGTTGAGCATGTTGCCCGGTTTGGCACAAGCTGTCGACCTGGCCGAGCGGGCTATTCAAGCCGCCAGTGACGGGACGTTACGTTTCGATCACGAATTGTATCACCGCTTCGCTAATCCGGACTCCATCTATCATCCTTTTGTACGCTGGTGGTGGAATGGCGATATGGTCGAGATCGAAGAGTTGCGCCGGGAGTTGCGTGTGATGAAAGAGGCCGGCATTGGAGGGGTCGAGATCAACCCGATCGGTATTGCCGAAGAGGATAACGATATGGGCAAACGTTCGCTGCGTTGGCTCAGCGACGAATGGATCGAAGCTCTGCAGGCCACCTTTGACGAGGCCAAAAAGCTCGACATGACCTGCGATCTGATTGTAGGTAGTGGCTGGCCTTTTGGAGGAGAGTTCCTGAAGGGGGACGAACGGGCCCAGGTGGTGCTGATCGATGCCCACAAACTGGAAGGCCCTACCACGTTCGAGATCTCAAGGTTTGCCATCTTTAAGACAGTTGATCCCGGTGTAACGGTTCCCTTCCCTGGACGCACCTTTGAACTGCTGGCCCTCAAACTGGTCCCCAACCCTATGGATGGGATCGATCAGGTAGTCGATCTATCGGATCAAATCGGCAACGAAGTGATCCGCGTCGAGGTCCCAGAAGGTAAATATGTTTTTTATGCACTAGTCAAAGTAAATGCCTTTGCCAGTGTCATCAACGGAGCTCCGGGTGCAGCCGGTCCGATCCTCAACCACATGGACAAAGCAGCCGTCAACAAGTACCTGCATCACATGTCCGATACGATCCAGGCCAAGACCGGCCCCCTGAAAAATCACATCCGTTCGATGTTTACCGACTCGATGGAGCTGGAGGGGTGCAACTGGACTTCAGATATTCTGGAAGAGTTCAAACGACGTCGCGGATACGACATCTTCCCTTACCTGCCCTTTATGATGTTCAAGGTGGGACGGCTGGGCGATGTTTCAGACTACAACTACGGAGCGGCCAAAACTCCGCGCTTCGCCCGTGAAATCAACCGTATGCGGTATGATTTCGAGCTCACCAAAGCGGAGCTGCTGCGCGAACGGTTCAACGATACCTATTTGGCCTGGTGTAAAGAGTTGGGCGTACTCTCTCGAGCCCAGGCCTATGGACGTGGCTTCTTCCCGTTGGAAAGCAGCATCGGCTACGACATTCCCGAAGGCGAATCCTGGACAACCAACTGGCTCAAACACAAGCTGGGCGAGGAGATGAGCAACGAGGATTACCGTCGCGGACGTGGTTATACGATGATCAACAAATTTGTCTCATCAGCAGCTCACCTGACCGGCAAACGGGTTGTCAGCTGCGAGGAGATGACCAATACCTACCAGGTATTCAATGCTACGCTCGAATTCCTGAAACTGGGTTCAGATATGAGTATTCTCTCCGGCATTACCCACTCGGTACTAATTGGTGTCAATGTTTCGTCTCCCGATATTCCATTCCCGGGATGGGTACGTTACGGAGCCTATTTTAGCGAACACAACAACTGGTGGCCCTGTATGCCGCAATTTACCGGTTACCGGGCACGCGTTTCGGCAGCCCTGCAGAATGCAGATATGTACACCGATATTGCCCTGCTTCCGGCTTATCCCGATATGTGGAGTGAGGTGGGCGTCAAAACGGAACCCTTCCCCGACCGCTTGAATGTTCCCTATATGACATTGGTTTGGGAGGCTATCCACAAAAACGGCAGCGGCTGTGACTACACCTCGGAGATCGTGCTGGCCAATTCGGCAGTCAAAGACGGAAAACTCTGCTATGGTCCCAAACAGTACGGAACACTCTTTATGCTGGGAATCGACAGCATCCGGCCCGAGACATTGGCCAAACTGTACGACTTTGTTGAACAGGGCGGGCGTGTATTCTGCATTGAGAAGTTCCCGCACCAATCGCTTGGCTTCAAAGATTACGAAAAGAACGATACTGCCGTCCAGGAGTGGATCGGCAAACTGAAACGGTTCCCGGATCGTTTTGTACTGTTGGAGAAGCCGGCTGATAACGATTTTATCACCTGGTACGCCGACGTACAGCAACAATATGGCCTCACGCCCTACTTGACAATCGAACATCCCGACCCCTACTTTACGCAGAACCGTTATCAGGGAGATCATGACGAAGAGCTCTTCTTCCTGGCTAACTCGCACCTGCACAACCTCTATCGGGGGCGGATCCGGTTCAGCAAGGAGATCACCGCGGGCCGTTACCCATGGGTGTGGGATATGGAGAGCGGCAAGAGATGGCGCATCAAACTGGATCGTGACGGGGGCTTCAACCTCGATATGGGGCCAGTTGACACCCTAGTGATTGTCTTTGACCACAACAAGCAGGGGCCGCAGTGGAATCCGCTGCCTTATGAGGGCGATGATAGCCGTACACTGAAGGGCTGGGAGGTTGAACTGCACCACAGCCGCGAGAACTGGACCCGCACAGATTACATGGAGCAGCCGACCGATCTGAAAGAGACCAAATGGGTCGATTTTACCGGTAAGGTCACCTATCGGACCACCGTAACGATCGATGACACTTCGCGCCGCACCCTGCTCAACTTGGGGAAGGTTCACGGAGAGGCCTATGTTTCGGTGAATGGTCAGGATTTGGGGTTGCGTTGGTACGGCCGACGGGTTTATGATCTGAATGATGTGCTGCAACCGGGTGAAAACACCATTGAAGTACGTGTGATCACCACGTTGGGCAACTATATGAAGACGCTCAAAAATAATCCGACTGCCCAGAAGTGGACCAACACCAAAAACAAGGTGCAACCGATCCAATCCATGGGTCTGGTCGGACCGGTAACGCTCTATACGGCCAAGCAGCGTTAATTCAACCACTTCGTTTCTAACGGATGTTAATAGGAGGAAGAAAGATTATCACCGCAATGGTACTGACGTTTGAGGCCAGTCGTGCAGAGAAGAGAAAAAGGTAAATAAACAATTATAACAAAGCAACCAAGAGAAGATGAGAATGAAAAAACTTTTTGCGCTGATCCTTTGTCTGTTTTGCTCCGCTCAGTTGTGGGCGAAAGACTATCAGGTCGCAGACTTCGGCGTTGTAGCCGACGGTACGACACTCAATACTCGGGCCATTCAACGGGCCATTGATTTGATTCACGAGCAGGGCGGCGGCCGATTGGTTTTTCCGTTGGGTCGTTATCTGTCGGGGACGTTGCATCTGCGTTCAGGGGTGACGCTGCACCTTGAGAACGGAGCTGTACTGATGGGTTCCAACAACCCCTACGACTACGATCGGGTTCCCAATCTGAATACAGCTTTTCTGTTAGCAGTGGGCCAGCAAAATATCGGTTTGACCGGCGAGGGGCTGGTGGACTGCCGAGGCCGTCAGACTGCCTACAACCTGGTGGATCAAATCCATCGCGGACTGTTTGACGATCCGCTTATTTTGGACCGCCCATACGAATCGCACCGCCCGATGATCATCTATTTCCGGGAATGCAAAGGGGTAACCGTCGAGGGAATCAGCCTAAAAAATTCAGCCAGCTGGGTTCAGACCTACGACCAATGCTTCAACCTGAAGATCGACCGCATCCATGTCGAAAGCAACGCCTACTGGAATAACGATGGGCTCGATCTAGTGGATTGCCAGAACGTAACGGTAACCAATTCATTTTTTGACGCTTCGGACGATGCGATCTGTCTCAAATCACACGGTGACGACCAGAAATGCCACAATATCCTGATCCGCAACAATGTGGCCCGTTCAGGAGCCAGCGGCATCAAATTCGGAACCGGATCTCGCGGCGGATTTACCGACATCCGCGTAATCAACAACAAGGTTTACGACACGTACCGTTCGGCCATCACCCTGCAGGCTGTGGACGGCGCCACCATCGACAACGTGTTGGTGGATTCGCTTTATGCAATTCATACCGGTAATGTCATCTACCTGCGTACCGGAGATCGCAACACCAACGGACGCCACTCGTCGATGAGCAATGTGACCATTCAGAATGTCTATGCCGAGGTCCCCGCCTCGAAACCGGACAAAGGGTACGATTACGAAGGTCCGATCCACCACATGCCCCGTAACATCTCGCCATGCGGTATTGTAGGATTGCCCGACCATGTGATTACCAACGTTACCCTGCGCAACATCAAGATCAACTTCCCGGGTGGGGGTAATAAATTTTACGCTTATCGGGGCACCACGCCGGCCGAACTGGACGCTATTCCCGAAATGGCGAAGAGTTATCCGGAATTTTCGCAGTTCCGCGAACTTCCGGCCTGGGGCTTCTACATCCGCCATGCCAAAGGGGTTACCCTGGAGAATGTGGAGCTGGTGGCTCAAAAACCGGACTACCGTCCTGCTGTTGTACTCGACGATGTACACGACATCACCTTCGACAAGGTGACCTACAGCGAACCGGACGCAGCCCAGAAACAGCAGCTCTACCCCTACAAGTCGACCGAGGTGAAAGTGATCGAATAGTACGGATTTACTGAACAGAAGCAACACGAACTAACCAACTCAGATTAATAAAACTTACATGAACAAAAAACTGCATATACTCTGCAACTGGTTGCTCGGCACAGCGATGCTATTCGGGGCAACCGCTTTGCAGGCTGCACCGGCTGATCGGACAGGAAGCGATCCATCGAAACAGGTTTCGAGTGGGAATGCCTACTACGATCAGTTCCGCAATCCGGAAGCCAAGTACCGTCCCTTCGTACGGTGGTGGTGGAACGGTGACAAAGTCAACTCTGACGAACTCCGCCGAGAGCTGCATCTACTGAAGGATGCCGGCATTGGGGGCGTAGAGATCAATCCGGTTGGTTTTCCCGGTGGAGCCGACGATCTGGGCATTCCCTCAATTCCTTGGTTGAGCAAGGAGTGGATCGACATGCTCAAGGTGGCATTCGACCAGGCTTCGAAACTCGACATGACCTGCGATCTGATCGTAGGTAGCGGATGGCCCTTTGGCGGAGAGTTCCTCCAGGGCGACGAGCGCGGCCAGGTGATGGTTGTCGGCGTCGAAAAGCTGTCCGGACCACAGGAGTACACCACATCGGTATTCTCTCTGCTCAAGGAGGCCGATCCAGCCATCAGTAAACCCTATTCAGGACGGGTTCCGCACCTGCTCTCGCTGCAACTGGTTCCCGAACCGCTGGGCAGCCTGGATCAGGTGATCGACCTCAGCGACAAAATCAATGAAAAAGGTGCTTTTACAATCCAGATTCCGGAGGGCAAATATGCACTCTACGCACTGGTACGCATCGATTCGTTCGGGGCGGTAATTAGCGGTGCTCCCGGTGCACAAGGCCCGACGCTGAACCATCTGGACAGTACGGCTGTCAAGAAGTATCTGAACCACATGTCCGATGCGATTCAGGCGCAGCTTGGTCCGTTGGCACAATACATCCGCTCGCTGTTCACCGACTCGATGGAGCTCGAAGGGGCCAACTGGAGTAGTGATTTTGCAGCGGAATTCAAAAAACGTCGCGGATATGACATCATGCCCTACCTGCAGTACACAATGTTCAAAACGGGAGGTATGGGCAATGTGCTCGACTACAATTATGCGGTTGAGATGACCCCGGAGTTCAAGGAGATGATCGACCGGATGCGCTACGACGTCGAACTGACCAAAGCCGAGATGTTCCGTGATCGCTTCACGATTCCCTACACCAACTGGTGCCGCCAATTAGGCGTAAAATCGCGGGCACAGGCCTATGGCCGTGGATTTTTCCCGTTGGAGAGTGGTATGTACTACGACATTCCCGAAGGAGAGTCGTGGACGACCAACTGGCTCCAGCACCGCATCGGTGAAGAGATGAGCAACGAAGAGTATCGTGCCGGGCGTGCCTACACGATGGTCAACAAATACATCACTTCGGCGGCCCATTTGACCGGCAAACGGTTGATCAGTGCCGAGGAGATGACCAACACCTACCGTGTTTTCAACGCAACGCCTGAGTTCCTCAAGATCGGCAGTGACCAAAACGCACAGGTGGGCATCACCCATTCGGTATGGCACGGTTTCAACTACTCGCCACCCGAAGCACCCTTCCCCGGCTGGGTACGTTACGGTTCCTATTACAGCGAGAAGAACAACTGGTGGCGCTATTTCAACTGTCTGAATACCCACCGTGCACGTGTGGCCTCACAGTTGCAGAATGCCGATATGTATGCCGATATCGCGATCCTGATGCCGGTATCCGATATGTGGACCACGATGGGCATGCAGAACGAGCCGTTCCCCTCGTCGATCAACAAACCCTACCAGTCGCTGGTTTGGGAGGCCATGAACAAAAATGGCAACGGAACCGACTACATCTCCGAACCGTTGATCTGCGCATCAACCATCTCTGACGGAATGTTGCATTACGGTCCCCGCAGCTACAAAAATCTTTTCTTAGTCGGTGTTGAGAGTATGAATCCGGAGACGCTGGCCAAGCTGTACGAATTTGCACAACAAGGTGGCCACATCTTCTGTGTTGAGACGGTACCCTACAAATCGCTCGGTTGGAAAGATCACGAGAAACGCGATGCAGAGGTCAAAGCCTGGATCGAAAAGTTGCAGGCCATGCCCGAACAGTTCATCCATCTGGAGAAACCGACAGACAACGATTTTATCACCTGGTATGCCGGTGTGCAGAAACAGTACGGCATTACGCCGACCGTTCAAATCGAAAGTCCCGATCCATTTGTTATGGCCAACCTCTTTGTACGGGATGATGGCTCACGGATCTACTTCTTCACCAACACCCATCTGCACAACAGCCACCAGACCAAACTGACCTTCCCGCAGGAGGCGACTCGCATGAACGCATGGGTGTGGAATTTGGATAATGGCGAACGTTATCGTCTGCCGCTGGACAAAGCGGGTGCCATGACCCTCGATCTGGGTCCGGCCGATGCCCGCATGATTGTCTTCGACCGCGACAACAACAAGAAAGCCCCGGTATGGGCACCACTGCCCACCTCGGGAGCCGACAGCACCACGCTGAGCGATTGGAGCCTTGAGTTCCACCACAGCCTCGAGCATTGGATCAAAACAGCCACTACCGACACGCTGAAGGATCTGAAAGATACCGAATGGAAGAGTTTTACCGGCGATGTAGTTTACCGTACCGATGTCGAAGTGGACGATCCGGAAGGAATGGTACTTAACTTGGGTAAGGTTTATGGCGTTGCTTCACTGAAGGTCAATGGCGTTGATTGCGGAACGAGCTGGTATGGACGTCGCATTTACGACCTCTCGAAGGTGCTGCATAAAGGGTGGAACCGAATCGAGGTAACCGTGACCACCACGATGGGCAACTACCTGCAAACCTGGAAAGAGAATCGGATTGCACAGCAATGGACCAACCGTCCGGGACGGCCCCAGCCCGTACAGTCGATGGGCATGGCCGGCCCTGTCACGCTGTATCACAAATAGGATTTGGGAAAGGTTTTTCAACACCTTCACAATCATACACAAAAGATAAACCGAGAAACAAACAACAATAACAAATAAACACCTTTAGAACATGAAAAAGACAAAAGCCCTGATTCTTTCGCTGTTGCTGCTGGCCGGCATCGGAGCACAGGCCAAGGACTACAATGCCTCGCTGTTCGGCATCAAGTCGAACGGTACGACATTAAACACAACCGCTATCCAAAAGGCGATCGACTACATTCACGAAAATGGTGGTGGTCGTTTGGTATTCTACGTCGGACGTTACCTGACCGGATCGATCGAGCTGAAAAGCAACGTAACGATCCAGCTCAACGAGGGTGCCGTTCTGTTGGGATCGACCAACCCATACGACTACCGCAAGATCGAGGGGACCTGGTTGGGACTGATTTTAGCCAACGGTGCTGAAAACATCGGGATTGTAGGCCGTGGAGTCATCGACGGTCAGGGTCGTGAGACCGCATACAACTATGCTGATCAGATTCAGAAGGGGATCATCAACGATAACCTCAACTACGACCGTGCAGCCAACCGTCCGACATTGATCTATCTGCGCGAGTGCAAGAACGTTGCAATCAACAACGTAACCTGGAAAAATTCAGCCTTCTGGGTACAGATTTACGACCAGTGCCAGAACTTGAACATCGACAACATCACGGTGGACAGCAAAGCTTTCTGGAACAATGACGGTATCGATATCGTAGATTGCAACGGTGTGAAGTTGACCAACTCCTTCTTCGACGCAACGGACGATGCGATCTGCCTCAAATCACATGATCCGAACAGCATCTGCCAGAATGTGGAGATCAGCCATTGTGTTGCTCGTTCGAGTGCCAGCGGCGTGAAGTTCGGTACGGCATCTCGCGGAGGCTTCCGCAATGTCAAACTGACCAACATCAAGGTTTATGACACCTACCGTTCGGCTCTGGCCTTCGAGGCAGTTGACGGTGGTGTGGTTGAAAACGTAACGGTGGACAGCCTCTCCTCTTATAACACAGGAAATGTTATCTTCTTCCGTATCGGCGAACGTTATCAAGGCGAAAAGGGTAAATTCAACAACGTAACCGTTTCGAACCTTTACGCAGAGGTTCCGGCCGGCAAACCCGACGCTGGTTACGAGTACGAAGGTCCGGTAGAGGATCTGCCCCGCAACATCTCGCCGGCGACGATCGTAGGTCTGCCCGAGCAGTACATTACCAACGTGATCCTGCGCAACGTAACGATCGTCTATCCGGGTGGCGGTAACCCCAACTATGCTAAAGTGGGTACCGATGCCAAATCGCTCAAGGCCATTCCCGAGATGCCGACCGCATATCCGGAGTTCTCGCAATTCAAAGAGCTGCCAGCATGGGGCTTCTACATTCGTCACGCCAAAGGGATCACCTTCGACAACGTAACACTGACCGCTGAGAAACCAGACTATCGTCCGGCCATCGTTCTGGATGATGTTCACGGCGGCGACTTCTCGAAAGTAACCATCAATGATCCGAGCAAGAGCAAAAAACAGATCATCGAGTTCCAATCGAGCGATATCACCAAATAGTACGGATCCGCCAAGCCTCTTTCCTATTATAAGGAACAAGCAAACCTGACGAGCCTATACAGCCCTAAGGTGATCTCAGAAACGCGTAAAGGCGCTGACGGTCCGAATAAAACTCCTGTGTCGTATGGCACAGGAGTTTTTATTTTCGTATTTTCGTACACGGGACCATGTTCCACAACAAACCTTTTTGCAATAGCTACGTAACGCCATGTTCCGCCACCTGCTTCATCGTCACCGCCACAGTTATAAAACAGAGGTTCCGTCGGCATTCGATACCCTGCAATTGCCACGGCGGCGGGTGCGGGTAAGTGTGTTGGTCTCCGTATTATTTCTATCGATCTGCTCAGCAGCGCCCGTTTCTGGATCTGCGGCAGATATTTCCTCCCCCCATTCTGCAACATCGATTGCAGCCGACTCCATTATCGGGACAAAGCAATCACCGATACCGCAGGGCACTGCTTCCCATGTTCCGTTGAATCGGCCCGCATCCCTAAAGCATCTCTCTGACGAAGAGGTTACCCGGTTTGGCCGCATACTTGTACAGACGCCTCAAGGCCGTATCGAACCGATCGACACATATGCCTCCGAACTGCTCCGGAAATTATACCATCGAGATCACTACCGGCAACTGGACGGCACACGTTGGCTCTTGTCTCTGCTATATGATCCGACTCGCTGGACCCACGAGCCCCTATTAAGAGTAAGTGACAAATCGTTGATCAAAGAGCTGCGACAAGGGCACAAACAACAGGCCCACCACAACGCCTCGGGCACCCCTTTGAACCGGTATCTGGCCTTGTCCGAACTCTTCACAAGTCATGGAGACTACATCCTGTCGGATCAGATTGAGGCGGCCTATGCCAAACCAGTCCGCCTGCGCAACAAACGGGACAAAGAGCTGATCAAACTGGACGAAAAGGTCAATATCCTCTACAACCTGCTATCCGGCAAGATGGTGGCGATTTTCCCCTCAACGCCACTTTCCTCCCCCACCGCCCAATCTACGCACCTCTCCAAGCAAACCGACCAAGAGTCTGTCCGTTCGGAGCTTACTCGTGCCGATCGAGATAATCTTCAGGATAGTCTCAACAAGTCCCACTCCTCAGCAAACTCAACAATATCGCGAGAAGGCAGCGCGCTCTCCCGTCTTGGATGGTACTCGGTTGGGGATGAGCTGTGCGGTCTGCCGGAGGCAGATTCGTTATTCATTACCCAAACACTTCCTGCCTACATAGCAGCGTTGAACGACTCCACTCACACGGCGACAGCTTATCGACTCGGTCTGCTCAAAGCCATCGAACACTTTCAACAAAAGGGGGCCGCAGGAACGCTTCCGACTCCGGCACAAATCAATGCCGAACTCTTTTACAACCACGCCGACATCTTCCGTACCGCCTTCCGGGGATATCTGTTGCTCGGTCTTTTGCTGTTACTGATATCCTTATGGCGGCCTCCACTCCAACGCTGCCATGTAAAAGCGTGCCTGTTACCCCGACTGCTGACGGTCTTAATCGTGCTGCTCTTCTTATGGCAAAGTGTCGGCTTGGGGCTACGATGGTACATCTCGGGACGCGCCCCCTGGACCAATGCCTATGAATCTATGGTCTATGTCGGATGGATCACGGTCCTGGCCGGATTGATCTTTGCCCGTCGCTCTACGCTGACCCTCGCGCTGGCCACCCTAATGGGCGGAGTCATTCTGTTCGTTTCAAACCTCAACTGGCTCGATCCGCAAATCACACCCCTGGTACCGGTTCTCAAATCCTACTGGCTGATGATCCATGTATCGGTCATAACCGCCAGTTACGGATTTTTCGGTATTGGAGCCATCACCGGTCTGGCCTCACTTCTGGCGATCATTGTCGGCCATCCCCGGCGAGAGTTGCGCATCATCGGCGAGTTGTCCCTATGGATCGGGCTGGTTCTACTGGCCGCCGGAATATTCCTCGGAGCCATTTGGGCCAACGAATCGTGGGGACGTTACTGGGGATGGGATCCTAAAGAGACTTGGGCACTGATCACCCTACTGGTTTACGCCTTCATTACCCACTCTTACCACATTCCACGACTGAATAACGATTTTGCCTTTGCCTCCCTGTCACTGGTGGCCATTGCAACTGTATTGATGACCTTTTTTGGCGTCAACTACTACCTCTCCGGGCTACACTCGTACGGAGGAAGCGGAGAAGTTGCTATGCTACCCGTTGTCATTGGGGTCGTCATCACGAGCGCTGTAATCACCTGGGCCGGCATCCGCTATCGAAAAAGGCATTGAGACCCGTTTCATTGCTGTACCCTTCCATTGCCTCACGCCCATTTCCGGACCATACCCATTTCCGGACTAGGCAAGCGCCAATTTACATCATTGCAAAGGTCTCCCAGAATATGGACTGCACGGGAATCGATCCGTTCCACCGTTCGGCCATCCACCAAGATTCTCACCCACAAGGAAAAAGATTCGAGATATTTTTTTATATTTGTATGATAAGTAAGATCCGGATCAGCATCTATCGTCCGGAGATCAAGATATTGATAAATAGACACATAAATTCATTACCATGCAGACAAAAAGATTTATCGGAGAGAACCCCAAAGTGGGTATCCGTCCTGTCATTGACGGCCGCCAGGGAGGCGTTCGTGAATCGCTTGAGGAGCAAACGATGAACATGGCCAAGAATGTGGCCGAGTTGATCACCTCAACCCTGAAATATACCGATGGCACTCCTGTTCAGTGTGTGATTGCCGATTCGACCATCGGTCGTGTTCCGGAGGCTGCCGCATGCGCCGAGAAGTTCCGCAAAGAGGGCGTAGGGCTGACCATTTCGGTTACCCCTTGCTGGTGTTACGGTAGCGAGACGATCGACTACGACGATCGTATGCCCAAAGCCATTTGGGGTTTCAACGGTACCGAGCGCCCGGGTGCTGTATATTTGGCAGCCGCATTGGCCGGCCACAACCAAAAAGGCATGCCTGCCTTCGGCATCTATGGCCATGACGTGCAGGATGCAGACGATCAGACCATCCCTGAGGATGTCAAAGAGAAGCTGCTGCGTTTCACCCGTGCCGGTATTGCCGTAGCACAGATGCGTGGCAAGAGTTACCTCTCGATTGGTTCGGTTACCATGGGTATTGCCGGTTCAATCGTCGATACGGACTTCTTCCAGACCTATCTGGGCATGCGCAACGAATCGGTCGATGAGGTGGAGATTATCCGCCGCATAGACGAGGGCATCTACGACAAAGAGGAGTTCAAGAAGGCGATGGCTTGGACTGAAAAGTACTGCAAAGTTAACGAAGGCACAGATTACAATACCGCTGCCAAACAGAAGAGCCGTGCACAGAAGGATGCCGACTGGGAGTACATTGTCAAGATGATGATGATCATGCGTGACCTGATGTGCGGCAATCCGAAGCTGCTGGAGATGGGCTTCAAGGAGGAGGCCTTGGGACACAACGCCATTGCAGCCGGTTTCCAGGGTCAACGTCAGTGGACCGATCACCTGCCAAACGGTGACTTTGCGGAGGCGATGTTGAACTCCTCGTTTGACTGGAACGGTGTTCGGGAAGCCTTTGTGATGGCTACCGAAAATGACTCGCTGAATGGTGTAGCCATGTTGTTTGGCAAACTGTTGAGTGGCAGCGCACAGGTATTCGCCGACGTTCGTACCTACTGGAGTCCTGAAGCTGTTGAGCGCGTTACCGGCAAACGTCCGACTGGAGCCGCAGCCAACGGATTCATTCACCTGATTAACTCGGGTGCCGCAAGTTTGGACGGTAGCGGTCAGGAGACACGTGACGGTCAGCCAGCCATGAAACCCTTCTGGGAGATCACCGAAGAGGAGGCCGAAAAATGCTTGAAGGCAACCACTTGGTATCCTGCCAACCGTGACTACTTCCGGGGCGGTGGATTCTCCTCACACTTCGTATCGAAAGCCGGTATGCCGGTGACGATGATCCGCCTGAACCTGGTCAAAGGGCTGGGTCCGGTACTGCAACTGGCCGAGGGTTATACCGTCGAACTGGATCCTGAAGTACACAAAATTTTGGACGAACGTACCGACCGCTGCTGGCCGACCACCTGGTTCGCTCCACGTCTGACCGGCAAAGGGGCCTTCAAGGATGTCTATTCAGTGATGAACAACTGGGGTGCCAACCACGGTGCATTCAGCTATGGGCATATTGGTGCCGACTTGATTACGATGGCTTCGATGCTTCGTATCCCGGTTTGCATGCACAACGTCGATGAATCGAAGATCTTCCGTCCGAGCGCTTGGGCAGCCTTCGGTATGGATCCCGAAGGGTCTGATTACCGCGCTTGCAAAAACTACGGCGGACTGTACAAATAACATTTGAACACATTCTTATAAAAAAGGTCGCGAACCAATTTGGGTCCGCGACCTTTTTTCTTTTATGCAGATGGCTGCTCTCCGTAGTGCAACTCCTCCCTTCGCCTCGAAATCTCATCCAGATCCATCATGCCTCACCCCTACCGCAACTAGACACACTGCTCAATAACACTTCACAATCATCTTTACTTACCCCCTTCACTCTCAGCACCACTGAAGAGAACGGAAGAATTGGCATGTATCTTGGAGGATTAAATGGTGTAACTTAAAAAACAAAAAATTATGGGCATCAAACCAGGACCAAAACGAATTGCCAAATCGACCGGCAAGCCGGACCAGCGACAACGGGACAACAAACAGACTCCCGGAAACACCCCTTCACTAAAGCCCCACCTGCATAAAAAGGGAGACTAATCCCATCGCGAGGGGAACCAGCGTGCCCCTTTTCAAAAACACACTTCCCGGGAAACGTCAAGCAACGACACTCAGCACCCGTAAAACAACTCACACAAAAAGAGCGAGCCGCACAGCAAATTGTGCTGTAAAGCTCGCTCTTATAGTTTATTTTACCTGTCCGACCGTGCAAGTTGCTTTGCCCTATTTGGATCTTCTAAACGTACTCTTCAAATGCTCAACACCTGCCCAACGTCCCCAAACAGTTCAAGGCCATACGCAGTAGTCCGCTCCTCGAAAAGAATTCAATGATCGTTCGCTCAGGCACTGTTTCCCAGTCCCTGAAGGTGGAAACAGTTTCGAGACTACGGGACAATTTGCCGTATAGAACCATTCAATTGTACTGCATTGGACTGTGATGGCAACACGATATAGCCAACCCAACTTCCAATCCAAGGAGCATAGTTGCTACCCCGGAACAGCTTGAAGGTACGGGTCAAGGTCCAGGTAGAACGCCATGCGCTCTGAATATCGGTCATCTGGGCGACCAACGTAACCTTGATATTGCCTTTTTTATCCGGAGCCATGGTTAGGGTATCAATTTTACCGACACTTTGACGGAACCCCTCACGCCGCATACCCTGTGCCGACCAGGCGGCCTGAAAAAAGATCGAATCGCCCTGCACACGCATGAAATTATAGCAGATCTTCGATTTGTCCGTACTGCGAGGATCGTAAAACTCCCACACAAAATTGCGAGACTTCAAGGCCAATTTGGCAATCTGGAATTTTTTTGCCCCCTCTTGAGCTTCAAGAAGCTTCCGTTGTTCGCTTTTAGATTTTCCCGTATCATTCGTTTGAGCCAACACGGCACTAACCCCAAAACATAAAAGCAGACTAAACAAGAATATCTTTTTCATCACAGGTAACCTTAAGTGTTAGTATTAGTAGGTATAAGCAAGTTAAATATTTTTTCATACAAAACAAGCGCTTATATCTACTGAATTTATGGAATCAATATATTGGGATGTGCTTTAAACACTTTTGAAGCTTCTGCAGGCACCAATCTCCCATAAAAGGTGATTCTGTCATTGCTAAAGGTCGAATTCATCACCACAGAGACCTGATTGTCACCATGGTACAGGGTTACGATGACGGTCGACGAAATCGAATTTCCTTGTACCCGGAATTGACAGGTCACGTTTCCATGTTTGTCAATGCGCTCCTGCACGTCTGAAACTTGTCCTGCCAAAGTGACACCTCCTACGCCATTCAATCCCGCAAAAGCCGACAACACAGCCAATTGCACCGAGGCATAATCTTTATTCATCAAGACAAAATTTTCATTCGGGGTCACATAGACGGTGCGGCCGAGCTGCCCGATAATCCGATCCACCTCCACCACAAACATACTGTCTTTCAACGCTTGTCGTGCAACTTCAAACTGCTGGTTAGCCTGCTGTTGAGCAATCTCTTTTTGCTCCTGCTTGCTGATTTTGCGATCCTGCTTCGAGGCCTGCGTTTGGGCCCACCCCGGAAGAGCACTCAACAGAGCGATCCCCATCAACAGACTCAATCCTATAATGCGTTTCATATTCACTTTTTATTTATTAGCTGAACTATACGGACTGTTCTTGCAAATTGAGATCCGTTCTTCTCGATTTCTCATTGCAATACTCGGTCAGCTCTCACGGTTCCCTTTCACGAGCCATTTGTAGTGGTCAAAAGACTACAACTGACAACTGCTTGGAAACAGCATCATCGTTTTTGTTTCCGTAGCATTTGACCTATAATATAGATGCATAACGACATGAAATCGTTGCAAACAGACTTACAAATCGCTTACGTCACCGACAGGGTGCAAGGCACTGTTATGGTATATACTCTAACTGTCAAATACTTCAACACCCAACAGCTATGCACCGAATGCCATGCCGCGTTACGGTCAGACTGTGTACCCGTTCTTTTCTGGACCCAAAGATATGGCAATCCTGGATTTTTTTCATATTTTGATCGCACTTTCCAGTGCCTCGAAGAGTTTCCAATCGCTTTGGACTAAATAGAAGAAAAATTGGTCTATTTGGAATATTGTTTAAAAAAACATACCTTGGATAAAAATTGTGCAGCTATGGACAAAAACAGAGTCAGGACCCTGCTTCTCAGTGCAGCGATTCTTGCGCTGGGAATGGTGTTGTTGGGCTGGATGCTCCGCAACGGTATTCTCCGTTTCAAGGAGAGTGAACGTGTGGTTACGGTCAAAGGGCTCTCGGAACAGGAGGTCAAAGCGGACCGCGTCATTTGGCCATTGACCTATAAGGTGATCGGCAACGACCTGCCCGAATTGTACAACAGCATTGAAAAGACCAATGCCACCATCATCGCCTTCCTCAAAAAGAACGGGATAGATGAAAAGGAGATTACGGTATCTCCCTCGCAGTTGGTCGACCTGAAGGCGGATCGATACGGGAGCTACAACCCCAGCACCTATCGTTACAATATCACTACGGTATTGACCGTAGCCACCGGCAATGTCGATTTGGTTCGCAGTCTGATGCAACGACAAGGCGATCTGCTCAAACAAGGGGTCGCCATTGGAGGCGAAGATTACCAATACCGGACCGAATTTCTCTATACCGGGCTCAACGACATCAAGCCCAAAATGATCGAAGAGGCGACGGCCAATGCCCGGACTACGGCAGAGAAATTTGCACACGATTCGAAAAGCAAACTGGGAAAGATTCGTACCGCCTATCAAGGGCAGTTCTCCATCAGTGACCGAGATGCCAACACCCCCTACATTAAAACAGTACGGGTGGTCACCACGGTGGAATACTACCTCAAAGATTAAGCAATTTTAGCCGAGACGGCCCAAACAGGCAGATCGTCTCGATTACATATACTCTGGGTCGACAAGGCAGCGATCAGTAGCACCATCGCCACACTTTGCATCCACTTTTGCAGCTCTGCGTGCGTATAGTGCTCTACAACGATGGCTGCCTTTGATCGTATATGTGCCCAAAGATACCGCTTCGCACCTTTTATTATAAATATAAAGTCAAAGCTGACACCTTTCTAACAACATAGAAAGAGGAATTGTCCCGCACAGACAGATCCCATGAAACATCTGTCCACAGCCATGAACGTACATTAACCCAAACCCTATATGAAACTTACACATTTAGCACCTGTTGCAGCGCTATTGCTGTTGATCGGTACAGGATGCAGCAAAGATCGCGGCACCTCTCATGGCGCAGGAACACTTAACATCAAACTGGAAATGGATGATCACATCGATCTGATCACCCGCACTGCCAACACCAAAGCGACACCGGATCTCGCCTCATTTACCCTCGAGGTACTGCAAGGCGAAGAGATTGTCGAAAAGCTACCGACCATCGGGTCCAACACTTCACCAAGTCTGACATTGGAAGAGGGTGATTATACCGTAAATGTATATTCACAACCTTTTACTGCTCCGGCGTTTGACACTCCTGTGTATGGCGATTCGCAAGATTTCAGCCTCCTGGCCGGTGAAACGAAAAATCTCACCATGGAGTGCGTGCAGACCAATGCCGGCGTGATCATCAGCTATACGGACGAGTTCAAAGCACAATACACAACCTACTCGACACGCATCGATTGTACTTCGGGTAGCCTCGATTTCTCGGGAGCCGATGCCACACGAACGGGATACTTTCCGGCTGGTTATGCTACGTTAACCATTACAGCTGACGGCAAAGAGTATCAACAAGAGATTCTACTCAAGGGGCAACGATTGTACAGCATCACGATCAAAGCTGAACCGCAACCCGTTGCGACAGGAGAGGCGACCATCTCAATATCGGTTTCGACAGCAGTGACTAATGAGGAGATGGAGATTACATTTCCGAACGACTCTGGAGGTCAAGTCACACCGGGACCCGGTCAAAGCGAGACGTTGTTTTCGGAAAATCTCGGTAACACGCCCGTCAGTACGGCCAAATTGGTTCTGGTCTATTCCGACTGGCAGAACCAACCCGAAAGTGGCTTTAGCTTCTCGGGATCGGGACAGATCGAGGCCCATACGGAATACGCTTCAACCGGCTACAACAACGCTTCGGGCGGCAACTACCTGTTGTTGTCAAGCGGAAAAAAATTCAACATCGAAGGGCTGAACACTACCGGTTACTCATCGCTCACTTTTACCTTTGGACTCAACTCCATGACCGGATCAGTCGATCCCTCCCAACTCACACTTTACGCAGCCGATGCCGGCTCGGCTGATGACGGCACCCCTCTCTCCTACTCTTATCAGTCGGGATCCGACTGGATGTTGTGTACCGTATCTTCAGCCATTCCGGCCTCCGATAATCTGCGGCTACGGTTCATCTCCAACGGTTCATTTCGCATAGACGATCTGACGCTGCGAGGCACGAAACAATAATCCACGAATCCTTTCTTGCTCAATCCATCCGACACCTACGCCAATCAATAGGTTCGGTCCTGATCGAACGCGCTACCTGCAGACTTTCGGGGACAACCCAACACAACCATTCGGCAGCTCCGCCGCCGAATGTACACTCTGTACGTTCGGGACCCGCACAAACACGCATAAAAAAAGCGGGGCTGTCACTGTTGTGACAGCCCCGCCCGGCTTATGCATCTTTTACCATGAATTACAATTTCGGACCGGCAGCAACCAGTTTCTTACCAGTTTCGTTGCCAGTGAACTTCTTGAAGTTCTTGATAAAGCGTTCTGCCAAATCTTTGGCTTTAACATCCCAATCAGCTGCATTTGCATAGGTGTCGCGAGGATCGAGGATCTTCGGATCTACGCCAGGCAGAGCGGTCGGAACCTTGAAGTCGAAGTATGGGATCATCTTGGTCGGAGCCTTGTCGATCGAACCGTCGAGGATTGCATCGATAATTCCACGGGTATCTTTGATCGAGATACGTTTGCCGGTACCGTTCCAACCAGTGTTTACAAGGTAAGCGGTAGCGCCGCTCTTCTTCATCTTCTTAACCAGCTCCTCACCGTATTTGGTCGGGTGCAATGACAGGAAGGCTGCACCGAAGCAAGCTGAGAAGGTCGGGGTCGGCTCGGTAATACCACGCTCGGTACCTGCCAATTTAGCGGTGAAGCCAGAGAGGAAGTAGTACTGAGTCTGCTCAGGAGTCAGGATTGAAACCGGAGGCAGTACACCGAATGCATCGGCAGAGAGGAAGATCACCTTCTCAGCAGGACCTGCTTTCGAAACCGGTTTAACGATGTTCTTGATGTGATAGATCGGGTAAGATACACGGGTGTTCTCGGTAACCGATTTATCAGCGAAGTCAACTGAACCGTCCTCGCGTACAGTTACGTTCTCCAACAGTGCATCGCGGGTGATAGCGTTCCAGATATCGGGCTCGCTCTCTTTGTCGAGGTTGATCACCTTAGCGTAGCAACCGCCTTCGAAGTTGAAGACGCCTTCGTCATCCCAACCGTGCTCGTCATCACCGATCAACAGACGTTTCGGATCGGTAGACAGCGTAGTTTTACCGGTACCAGACAGACCGAAGAAGATAGCGGTATTTTTACCCTCTTTATCGGTGTTGGCTGAGCAGTGCATTGAAGCGATGCCTTTCAGCGGCAGCAGGTAGTTCATGTAAGAGAACATACCTTTTTTCATCTCACCACCGTACCAGGTGTTGATGATAACCTGCATCTTCTCGGTGAGGTTGAATACAACTGCAGTCTCAGAGTTCAGACCCAGCTCTTTGTAGTTCTCAACCTTAGCTTTAGAAGCGTTCAATACAACGAAATCGGGTTCGCCGTAGTTTTTCAGCTCCTCAGCGGTCGGGCGGATGAACATGTTGGTTACGAAGTGAGCCTGCCAAGCAACCTCCATGATGAAACGGATCTTCAGGCGGGTGTTCTCGTTAGCACCGCAGAAGGTATCCACTACATAAAGACGTTTGTTAGAGAGCTCTTTGTCAGCCAAAGCCTTCAGAACTTTCCAGCTCTCCTGGCTCAGCGGTTTGTTATCGTTTTTGTACTCGTCAGAGGTCCACCAAATGGTATCTTTGGTGGTATCGTCCATTACGAAGAATTTGTCTTTGGGCGAACGGCCGGTGTAAACGCCAGTCATTACGTTGACAGCGCCCATGTTGGTCAGAGTACCTTTCTCATAGCCTTCCAGACCGGGTTTGGTCTCTTCCTTGAACAGCTCTTCGTAAGAAGGGTTGTGTACGATTTCGGTCACGCCGGTGATACCGTACTTGCTCAAATCAATTGCCATAATGTTTTATTTTTTGAAGTTGATACGTCCTTTGTCAATACTTCGACCTGTTGAAGGCGAACCTTGTGTCAGGCCGGTCGATCTGGCGGTCGTCACCACCCTTTTCGACCGCCGCAAAGATAGTAACTTTTTACGTTGTTACAAAAATAACAATGCAAAATATTAAAATTTCATAAAAATTGATCTCTCGCTATCAATCAGCATTTTATCACCTATAACGGAGATTTTGGGAAATTATTTTGATCGGGATTGACGTTGTATCATCCAACGACGGATCCCGGGAGCGGCGATCAGACCACACAAAGCGCCACAACTATTGGCAATAAAATCGAACAGATCTTTGGATCGATAGCCTAAGGCCCCTTGGATAAATTCGATCCCTCCGGAGCATAGAATCACCGCACAAACCACCGCTGCACGTCGCCAACCGCGAGGATTGAACCGCAGCAGCAACAAGAGGGTCTCTCCGAAATAGAAGCTCCAATGGACCACCTTATCAAAATAGGGAATCCAATCGAACCATCCGGCTGAGGGCAGATCATTGCCCGGAGCCAGAGAGCCATAAAGCACCCCCACACTCCACAAACCGAGGAGCCAATTGAGCACGGTCCTGTATTTGATCTCCTTCTTACACATTACACATAAATCGCTATCTTTGCAGTCGTTATCGGCCCATGCGCCACGCTGACGGATGGTTGTTTCGCATCATCGACACAGTTTCCGTTGAACCATTGGGTTGTGCGCGAATATAACACTTTTTTGCACAGGCAAAGTGCTCGTACGATGACCGACCTCATCATGTGCCGCTTTTTGCAAGATGTTGTTATCTGCTTTTGCACGGGGCATCGACACAAGGGAATGTCACAAGAGGGAACGTCGCAAGCCCGACAGCTCACGCTACCAATAACACGAGCAGCTCCGTTGGAAGGCCTCCCCTGGGAATGCGCACCCTTTGCATGCTCACTCATGGCCCAAACCTTTAGGGATAGATGAATGAGAACGCTTTTATTATTAGTGTTAATTATTTTAGGGAGGGGGCGAACAGAAGCAGAGGCGTTTTTGACGATCGGATTGTGTCGCAGACCGTCCCATACGGGTCCATACGGACAACACATAAATTATGGCAGGTATCTACATCCATATTCCTTTTTGTAAAAGCCGCTGCTACTATTGCGACTTCTTCTCCGGCACCTCGCTAACCCGCCGCAAAGAGCTGCTGGAGATGCTGCACCGTGAATTGCAGATGCGTATCACCCAAACCAATAGCGTCTCTCCCAAAACAGCTGTACAACAAACTCCTGCTGATCAGTCCTCTCTTCTTTCGTCAACATCCTTGTCGGAACCCGCTCAGGACACAACCACATCGGAAGAGCGACAGTACACTACGCTGATCTCGCTGCCCGAAATGGTCTCAATCGAAACGCTCTATTTCGGAGGCGGCACACCAAGTCTGCTGACCCCACCAGAGTTAGGGGCATTCATCCGGCAGGTCCGGCAACAATGGGCCCACGCACCGCTGGAGGAGATCACCGTCGAGGCCAACCCCGATGATCTCACCCCGGAATACTTGACCGCATTGCGACAGGAGGGGGTCAACCGGCTCAGCATCGGCATCCAATCGTTTCACGATCGGGACCTGCAATGGATGCACCGTCGCCACACGGCCCGGAGTGCAATTGAAGCGGTTCGGGCGGCACGGCAGGCCGGATTTGACAATCTGAGTATCGATCTGATTTACGGTCTGCCCCACATGACGCTGGAGGAGTGGCGCGACAACCTGCAACAGGCCCTTGCTCTACGCCCCGAACACCTTTCGGCCTACCATCTGACCATTGAGCCCCAAACCCCCTTTGGTCGGGCCAAAGCACGCGGCACCCTCCAAGAGATCGATCCGGAGAGCAGCTTTGCACAATATCAGTTGCTACGGGAGCTCCTTTGCGGTGCAGGTTATGAGCACTACGAGATCTCCAATTTTGCACTGCCCGGACGCCGTGCCCGACACAACAGCCTCTACTGGCATGGGGTCCCCTATCTGGGGATCGGGCCTTCGGCCCACTCCTTTGACGGCAAGCGGCGGCAATGGAATATCGCTCATTTGGGACAATACCTGGGACGTACCCCAACCGTCGAACAGACCGAAAGTGAAACTTTAACTCCCGATATGCAATACGATGAGTATCTCATGACCCATCTGAGGACCTCGGACGGGGTACACACTGCCGTATTGGCCTCCCGCTTCGGGACAGAGCGATTGCACTATTTCCTGCAACAGGCCCAACGGCATCTCGCCACGGGCGATTTGGTCTGTACTTCCGGCCCGGCAGAAGCCTCTTCAACCCCACTAAAACTCACACCAGGTCAAGAGTTTATCACTGGCCCAACCGATGCACTGAAGGAACTCTGCTCTCACACATCAACTCCGGCAGCAGCCGCGAAAGATCAATGCTATCGGATTCCGGCCGAGCGGTGGTTCATTTCTGACGGTATCATTTCTGATCTTTTTGTCGGATAACGAACACTCTAACGTCAAAAAATGTATATTTGTAAGCAGGACAAGATTAAGGCCTCTGTATCGTAATGGGGCCGCTACATTCGGGAAATTCTGACAGTCGATTGTCAACATCTTTTCAATGACAATCGCGAGGCAAACTAAGAACGAAAATCACAAACTGGGAAAAACAGAAAATATGTCAACGAAAGAGATCCATTTAAGTCCAGACTACCTGTTCGAGGTGAGCTGGGAGGTTTGTAACAAGGTCGGTGGCATTCACACGGTCATCGCCACCAAGGCCCTGACCGTTACAGAGCAGTTGCATGATCATTATATGCTGATCGGACCGGACATTCACCGCGAAGAGGGCAACCATGAATTTGAAGAAGACCCCACCCTGCTGGCAGATTGGCGGGAGTCGATGTTCAAGGCCGGCATCCGCATTCGCATCGGCCGCTGGAAGATCGAGGGGCGTCCATTGACCATTTTGGTGGACTTTACTGAATTTTTTTCGCACAAGGACGAGGTGCTGAAACGGCTGTGGGAAAGTTACCGGGTCGATTCGATCAGCGGGCAGTGGGATTACATCGAGCCGGTGCTGTTCGGTTATGCCGCCGCCAAAGTCATCGAAAATTACGTACAGACCTTCTGTACGGCAACCGACAAGATCGCCAGCCACTTCCACGAATGGATGACCTCGAGTGGTGGCCTCTACCTGATGAAGAAGAAGCCGGAGATTGCAACGGTCTTTACTACTCACGCGACGGTTATGGGCCGCTGCATTGCAGGCAACGGCATGCCGTTGTATGGCGACCTGACCCGATTGAATGCCGATGAATTGGCACGTCGTTTCAATGTCGTAGCCAAACACTCGTTGGAAAAGACGGCGGCTGAACATTACGACTGTTTTACAACGGTCAGTGATTTGACGGCACGTGAATGCAAATACCTGCTTCACAAGGATGTCGATCTAGTTACTCCGAACGGTTTTGAAGACGACTTTGTCTGGGCAGACGACGTATTAGAACAGAAACGCAAAGCAGCCCGTCAGCAGATGATCTCTATCGCCGAGATCTGCCTCGGCATCCACTACGACACCGACCCACTGATTGTCGGCACCAGCGGACGCTACGAATTCAAGAACAAAGGGCTCGACGTCTTTGTTGACTCACTGATTCAACTGGCCAATGGTCCGGCCTCAGCTCTCAAACGCCCCGTATTGGCCTACATCACAGTACCGGCAGGCAACAACGGACCGCGCAAGGATCTGCAGGCTCGCCTGAAAGATGCATCGGCACAGATCGACTCGTCAGTCATTCGCAACACGACTCACTATCTGTCTGCTCCGGAATGGGATCCGATCATCAACAAGATCAAAGAGACCAAGTTGATGGATCCATCGAGTCCGGTTCAGGTCATGTTTGTACCCTCATACCTCAACGGCCATGACGGTATCTTCGACAAAGATTATTACGAGTTGCTCTGCGGCATGGATATTACGGTATTTCCCTCGTATTACGAGCCGTGGGGATACACTCCACTCGAAAGCGTGGCTTTCGGGGTTCCGACCGTCACCACTTCGCTGGCCGGTTTCGGCTTGTGGGTAGCGGAGCATTGCAAGGAGCACAAAGGGGTCGAGGTGATCGACCGCAACGACGACAACGATGCACAGGTAACAACCCGCATCGCCTCATCGATCGTAAAGTTCAGCAACATGAGCGCTCGCGACTACACGACATACCAGAACTCTGCCCTCAAGACCTCTGAAATCGCCCTTTGGGAGAACCTCTTTGCCTATTATGCGAATGCTTACGACATCGCTCTGGAGAAGATGTCCATGCGCCGTTCGGGCTTCGAGTACGAAGGGGGTGGCAACCAGGATGAACAGATTAACTTTGTTCGGCAGCAGTTGGTCAGCAACCGTCCCACCTGGACCCGTCTGATGGTTGAACGGACTCTTCCCAAACGGTTGCATCCACTCGAAGAGCTTTCGAAAAACCTTTGGTGGTCTTGGCACCCCGAGGCATACGAAATTTGGGAATACATCAATTATGATCTGTGGGTAGCCTGCGAAAAGAACCCGATCGATTTTCTCGACAAACTGAACTACTCGCGTCTGGTTGAGTTGGAGAAGGATGAGACCTTCCTGGCCAAGATGGACAACACCTATGCGAAGTTCAAAGCCTACATGGATCAGAAAAAGGATGCCAAAGGGCCCAAAATCGGCTATTTCAGTATGGAGTACGGTATCCACTCTTCACTGAAGATCTATTCCGGAGGTTTGGGTATTCTGGCCGGCGACTACCTCAAGGAGGCCAGTGACAAGAACGTGCCAATGATCGCTGTGGGATTGCTCTACCGTTACGGCTACTTCACCCAGCGTCTGTCCTCAGCCGGCGACCAAGAGGCCAGCTACGAACCGCAGAACTTCACCAAACTGCCGATTACCCCAGTACGTGACGAACACGGAAACTGGCTGTCTATCCAGCTCGGATTACCGGGACGTATCGTTACGGGACGTATTTGGCGGTGCGATGTCGGCCGCACGGAGCTCTACCTGCTCGACACCGACCACGATCTGAACCGGGAAGAGGATCGCGCCATCACCTACCACCTCTACGGCGGAGACTGGGAGAACCGACTCAAACAGGAGATGTTGCTCGGCATCGGCGGTATGCGTCTGCTGCACACGATCGGCGTACACCAGGATGTTTACCACTGCAACGAGGGTCATGCGGCCTTTATCGGCATCGAGCGTATTCACGACCTGATCGACAAACGCAAATTATCGTTCAGTGAAGCGTTGGAGGTGGTTCGCTCCTCATCGCTATTCACCACCCACACGCCGGTACCGGCCGGACACGATGCCTTCCCTGAATCGATGATTCGTCAATACATGGGACACTATCCGGACCGTCTGGGCATCACCTGGGAGCAGTTCATCAACTTGGGCAAGACCAACCCCAATGATCCGAACGAGAAGTTCTCGATGAGCTTCCTGGCCTGCAACCTCTCGCAGGAGGTGAACGGTGTCAGCTGGCTGCACGGCGAGGTGAGCAAGGATATTCTCGGCGGCATGTGGCCCGGCTACTTCAAAGATGAGCTGCATATCGGCTATGTGACCAATGGTGTTCACTTCCCGACATGGTGTGCTACGAACATGCGCCGTCTCTATGCAAAATATTTCCCGGAAGGCTTCTCACTGCCATCCTATAATATTCCTGCATGGCAAAAGGCACACGAAATTCCTGACGAAGAGTTGTGGGCAGAGCGTCTGATTTTGAAGAAAAAGCTGATCAACCAGATCAAAAAACGGGTAAGCGATCCCGGACAGTTCCGTTTCGACTCTCCGGCACAGTTGATCCGCATTCAGGAGATGCTGAAACCTGATATTCTGACCATCGGTTTCGCCCGCCGCTTCGCGACTTACAAACGAGCTCACCTGCTCTTCACGAACCTGGACCGTCTGGATGCGATCGTCAACAATCCGGAACGGCCCGTACAGTTCATCTTCGCCGGCAAGGCACACCCGAACGACAAACCGGGACAGGATCTGATCAAACGAATCGTCGAGGTGGCTGCCATGCCTCGTTTCGTAGGACGCATCATCTTCCTGCAGAATTACGACATGGAGTTGGCCCGTCGCATGGTACAGGGTGTCGATATTTGGCTGAACACGCCGACCCGTCCGCTCGAAGCATCGGGCACCAGCGGCGAAAAGGCTGTTATGAATGGTACGATGCACTTCAGCGTACTCGATGGCTGGTGGGTTGAAGGTTACCACGAAGGCGGCGGTTGGAAGCTCCCGATGGAACGCACCTTTGAGGACCAGAACTTCCAGAACGAACTGGATGCCGAGCTGATCTACAACACGATTGAGAACGAGATTATTCCGAAATACTACAATCGTGGCACAGACAACATTCCGCACGAATGGCTCAACTCCGTGAAGATCTGCATTGCCGACATTGCCTCGAACTTCACCACGAACCGTATGCTGGCCGATTATCAGGAGCGGTTCTACGACAAGTTGTTCGCTCGCAATACCAAGATGAGGGCTGAAAACTTCCAGATGGCTCGGGAGATTGCCGCCTGGAAACGGAAAGTCAGCAACGCATGGGACAAAGTACGTATCGTAAGCGTTCAACGTTTTGACATGGGTAAAGAGGCGATTATGATTGGCCACTCATACAACATTGAGGCGGTAATCGATGTTGACACACTGCGTTCAGAGGATATCGGCGTAGAGGTGATCATGGCCAGCCAAATCGACAATAACAACGTTCATATCATCGCCAAACGGGAATTGAAGGTAGAACGTCAAGAGGGCTCGTTAGTCTTCTACAAGCTGTCGTTGACCCCTGACACAACCGGTTCATTTGACATTGCGATTCGTGTCTTCCCGAAAAACGAAAAACTGCCTCACCGCATGGACTTTGCTTTGGTTAAATGGGCCTAACAGACAATATCTCCCCTCACTCGTAGAGGACAATAGATGATAAAATTCTTCAACATTGTTTACCAATAAGCCTGGGTTGAAACCCAGGCTTATTTTTTTATTCAGGCTTATTTTTATCAAAACTGCTGTCCCCCAAAATCACATCAAACGCTCTTCTTCGATTCTGACGCATATTCCGGCACAGAATCACTGCTTCCCGAATACGATCTCCGATACTTGTCACTAACCGAGCAACAGTCATCTCGCAGAAGTTCTGTAATCCATAGCTCTATAATCTTTATCCATACCATATTTACTGCAAAATTGCTCATTCCATTTTATACGTCTAAGTACAGATCTTTTCACTATTCCGTCCCCAGCCATCAGCTATACCCAGGGTTGCACCCATCTCAAAGCAGACGAAACCGTCATAAAGGCCCTTACAAGCGACATTTTGCACATTTAATTAACATTAATATTTAATATTTGATTCAAAGCATACTCTTCTTGATATTTTTATTTATATTTACGAGTAAGAAAATTTGATTCGCATGAGCGTTCTACACTTTGACAAAAACGAGTTGGGCAACCTCGAATACTCCCTGCGCCGTGAGATGCTAAGCACCAATCGTGCGGGCGGTTACATGAGTACCACCATGGTCTGCTGCAACACACGCAAATACCATGGGCTGGTCGTCTGCCCACGCAACGAAGAGGAGGCGGACAACTATGTATTGCTGTCGTCGATCGACGAGACGATCGTTCAGCATAACCAAAGTTTCAATCTCGCCATCCACCGTTTCCCAGGCGTGTATGAGCCTCGTGGACACAAATACATTGTTAACTTCAATTACACCCCCACCCCGACAATCACCTATCGGGTGGGTGGAGTCACCCTGCGCAAAGAGCTGTTGTGGATCCACAGCAGAACCCAACTGCTGATTCGCTACACCCTGCTTGAGGCCCGGTCTGAAACCTGGCTGAGGTTACGCCCCTACCTGGCATTCCGCAAAAGCCACGAGCTCACCCATGCCAATATGGTAGCCGATACGCACAGCTATCCTGTAACCGGAGGTGTTTGCAACCGTTTGTATGACGGTTTTCCCTGGTTATACCTGCAAACAAGTGCCGAAGCCGAATTCATTGCAGCACCTGATTGGTTCTACAACTTCGAATATGCGGAAGAGGCCCGCCGCGGATACCCCGCACACGAAGATCTGTTGACCACAGGCTATTTTGACATGAAGATTGCCAAAGGGGATAGCATCATCTTCTCCTGCGCCACCGGCCAAGCCAAACCTGAAGAGCTCGAAGAGATTTTTGCCGAGGAGTTGGCACGGAGATCGAATAAAATCGATTTCTTCTCATGTCTGCGCCATTCGGCACGACAATTTATCGTACGGCATGGCAAACGCACTGAAGTCGTAGCCGGATATCCTTGGTTCGGACGGTGGGGCCGCGATACCTTTATTGCGCTGCCGGGCATCACCCTGACCCAAGGGAATGTTCAGGATTGCCGGGATGTTATCGACACCATGGTCAACGAGATGCATGACGGGCTGTTCCCCAATATGGGCAGTGCCTACAACTCGGTCGATGCACCGCTATGGTTCTTCTGGACCCTGCAAGCGCTGGAGAAGCATGTAGGAGCAGCTGTAATCTGGAAACAGTACGGGCACGCCATGAAAGAGGTGTTGAAAGCCTACCGTCGAGGCATCGGAGAACATATCCGCATCCACGACAACATGCTGGTTTGGGCTTCGAATCCCGATTTGGCGATGACCTGGATGGATGCTGTTGTGGACGGTAAGCCGGTCACCGGACGCGATGGGTATCAGGTCGAGATCAACGCACTCTGGTACAACGCTGTTTGCTACACCCTGGAGCTGGCACACAAATTCCGGGACACCACCTTTGTGCACCAATGGAAAGATATCCCCGAACAGATCAAGGCATCGTTCCTCAAGCTGTTTTGGAATGAGAGTGAAGAGTACCTTGCGGATTATGTTGACGAACAAGGGCAAAACATGTTCATCCGCCCGAACCAGATCATTGCCTGCTCGCTGCCTTACCGCATGTTGAATGAGGTTCAGGTTCTGGGTGTGTTGTTGATTGTACGGCGCCACCTGCTCACTCCGAAAGGGCTGCGAACCCTCTCGCCGAGCAACCCGCTGTATGAAGGGCGTTACGAAGGTGATCAGCCTACCCGTGACAGGGCCTACCATCAAGGTACGGTATGGCCCTGGTTGTTGGAGCACTACGCACAAGCCTGCTTCAACATCAAGGGAGCCGATTTCTGCAATGAAGCGATCGAACTGATCAAAAACTTCGAAGAGGATATCAGCGATAACGGCTTAGCCTCCATCTCTGAGATCTACGATGGCGATCCACCATTCGATGCACGTGGAGCCTTCTCGCAGGCGTGGAGCGTCGGAGCCATCCTGCGCATCAACGAGATGGTCGAGAATTACGGCGGCTATCAACAAAAAGAGTCTTGGGAATAGTTGCCGAACAGAGAGGGCCGGTCATCCAACCCCAATCGCAAAACGATTTCTCCGTGGCTGATTGAAAACAACCCCAAAATCGAAACAGGGGTGGTGGAGGAAAAGTCGAGGAAAAGGGACAAGAGACAGAGAGGGAAAGAGAGGAAAAAGAAGAAGAAACACAGAGACGAAAAGAGGTCAAAAAAGGGGTCGAGCGATTGCAACAGACATAATGCTGCAGAAATAATATAAGGAGCTTACTCTCCACCCTGAGACGGATTGGACGACACAGGGCAATAGTCACAATGACGATAAGGGGCAGCAGAGAGTAGATCGTCTCGACAGTTACTGCGATGCAGTTTGTTGCTACTGGGATAGCCGATATTTGGTCCACCGGGAGCAACAAAATACGAATTAAGGAATACAAGGAACAACAATAAAAGCAAGACAGATGAGAGTTTTGATGTTCGGCTGGGAGTTTCCCCCACATATTGCAGGAGGTTTGGGAACCGCCTGCTACGGCATGACGCGAGGGTTAGCCCAGCATGGTGTAAAGGTGATCTTTGTCATGCCCAAGGCCTTTGGCGACGAAGACCAGCAGTTCGTACGTGTTGTCAACGCGTCGGACGTGGAGACCCTGTACGGAGATCCGAAACAACAGAGCATCTGGGATAAACTCACGTTCATACACATCAATTCGAACATGGTGCCCTACATCTCTCCGGAAGAGTATGCCAGCTATTCGGAGCAGGCACGCCAGACCGGCAGCTTCCCCACGCAGGGCGATGTATGGAAAGAGCGATACAACTTTTCGGGGAGCTACGGACCGAATTTGATGGAGGAGATCGCACGTTACGCCATGGTAGCCGCGCAGGTAGCCAAAAACTTGGCCGGGCAGTTCGACATTATTCACGCCCATGACTGGCTCACTTACTACGCCGGCATTGCGGCCAAACGCGTCTCGGGCAAACCGTTGGTTGTACACATGCATGCTACGGAGTTTGACCGCAGCGGAGAAAATATCAACCAGCAGGTTTATAACATCGAACGGACCGGAATGATGGAGGCAGACCGAGTGATTGCGGTAAGCAACCTGACCCGAAACATCGTGATCAACAAATACGGCATTCCTCCGGAAAGAGTGGTGACCGTTCACAATGCAGTCCGCTTTGCCGCTCAGGAGCACGAAGCCGAGGAGCGCGGTGTAGATGATAAGATCGTCACATTTTTGGGGCGCATCACCTACCAAAAGGGGCCGGACTATTTTGTTGAAGCTGCCGCCAAGGTGCTCAAACGGGTCGATAATGTCCGTTTTGTCATGGCGGGTAGCGGGGATATGCTCAATCACATTATCCGCCGTGTAGCCAAACTGGGCATTGCAGACCGGTTCCACTTTACGGGATTCCTGCGGGGAGCCGAAGTGCAGAAGATGTTTGCCCTCAGCGATGTTTATGTCATGCCTTCGGTCTCTGAGCCGTTTGGTATCTCTCCGCTTGAGGCGATGAAATCGAACGTGCCGGTCATCATCTCGAAACAGTCGGGTGTAGCCGAGGTGCTCGACTACGCAATCAAAGTCGACTACTGGGATGTTGACGCACTGGCCGATGCCATTTACGGACTTGTCAAATATCCGGCTTTAGCCAAGATGTCCTCGGAGCGCGGATGCCACGAAGCGACCAACCTACGGTGGGAGGATGCAGCCGGCGAGATTGTCCGCGTCTACGAGTCGGTCCTCTGACGTAGGACGAGGGCAGGAGACGAGCAAAAGCAAGGAGCCGGGCAGCACAAGAGGCGCACCAAGACAAGAGAGCGGCAAGGAGGCAAGACATGGAGGCAAAGTAAGGAGGCGACGCACGGAAGCAAAGCAAGAAAGCAAAGGCTAGGCAATGAGGTCAACAAGATCTCGACTTTGGGCTGACAAGAGGTTCTTCCAGCAGCTTCTCATAACCAAGCAGGCAACTGAATATTATAACATTGGGCAAACGTTGCTCAAATCATAAAACGACAAACAAAAAACGATATACACATGATGAAGACCGTCTGCTTTTATTTTCAGGTACATCAACCTTTACGGCTGAAACGGTACCGTTTCTTCAATATGGGTAAGGACCACAACTATCTGGACGATCTGACCAATCGGACGATTCTTCAGAAAGTCGCACAGAAATGTTACCTGCCGATGAACGCCCTGTTGCTGGACCAGATCAAGGCACACAAAGGCAAGTTTCGGGTAGCCTTCTCGATGTCTGGTTTGGCGATCGAACAGTTCCGCACCTATGCGCCCGAGGTACTTGACAGTTTTCGTGTTTTGGCCAAAACCGGCTGCGTAGAGTTTTTGGGTGAGACTTATGCCCATTCGCTCGCCTCGTTGATCGACCGCGATGAGTTTATCGAACAGGTACGGATGCACTCCGATGTCATTAAGCAGGAGTTTGGGGTACGTCCACGTGTCTTCCGCAACACGGAGCTGATCTATTCCGATTCGATTGGCGAAACGGTCTCCGAAATGGGATTCGAAGCCATGCTGACCGAAGGTGCCAAACACATTCTCGGATGGAAGAGCCCCAACTTCATCTATGCAAACGCAAAGGACCAAAAATTGCGGCTGCTGCTCCGTAACTTTAAACTCAGCGACGACATCGCTTTCCGCTTTTCAAACAAGAGTTGGAACGAATGGCCGCTAACGGTTGAAAAATATGTGGGATGGCTCACCGATCCGAACATGAGCGGCGATACGATCAACCTGTTCATGGATTATGAGACCTTTGGCGAACACCAGTGGGCCGAATCGGGCATCTTCGATTTCATGCGTTACCTGTCCGGAGCCATCATTGACAGCGGTTCACTCCAGTTTGCGACGCCATCCGAGGTGGCTGCAGAGTTCCAACCGGTTGCTGTACTCCATTCGCCCTACCCCATTTCGTGGGCCGATGAGGAGCGTGATGTCACGGCCTGGTTGGGGAATGAACTGCAAAATGAGGCCTTCACGAAACTTTACGCCCTCAAAGATAAGGTTCACCAGCTCAATAGTCCCGATTTGAACTATGTTTGGCGGTTCATGCAGAGTTCCGACCACTTCTACTACATGGCGACCAAATGGTTCTCGGATGGAGACGTGCACAGTTACTTCAATCCTTACGGTTCACCTTACGAAGCGTTCGTCAACTACATGAACGTACTGAGTGATTTCGAGATCCAGATTAAACGTCGGTTGGAGGCTTATCAAGACAAACAGGCTGTCCCGGCTTAATTGAGATGGGGCCGCATCGGACTCAGTTCAAAACAGGGGGCTGAAACACCTTCCGATCGATTGCAGAATGGTGAAGAACCTGGGAAGGGCAACAAAGCGGTACGAGCGAAGGCGCGAGCAATAAACTATACCAAGATGCCAAAAACTCGACGCTCAGCTCTGGGAGACATGCATTGGTTGCACGTTCCCGCAACTATTGAACGAGAGCAAAAAGACAGCTATAGGGACTCTTACCCTTGTATAACTGCACAGGACGCGATAAATCACTTTCCGGACAAGTCTCCTCAGGGAGGCTTGTTCTGTATTGGATGATACGAAAAGACGCAAACTATCGCAGAGCATTTACGGCCGGAGCAAAGAGCATCGAGCCCAAACGGTGCAAATCCGATTGGATTGGCCACTACGGCAACCGTGCGATGCATGGTGAGAAGACAGCGAGCCATGAGGGTCAAAGAGCAGAATCGCTACCCGTTGGGGGCAGATAGATTTTGTCCGGAAGCGCGATTTAGCGGCCTGAAGTTGTACCGTAGAGAAACCAACCAACTATTCACCACGTCTCGATTGAGTAGCCATTCGGACAAAAAAGCTGCAACGAAACGGAGAGCAGAGGCGTAATTATTAAAATTTTATTGTATTTTTGGGACATAGAATCCAAAACCTCGAAATGAAAAAACTGTTGTTACTGTCAGCAATGGCCATAGTGGCTGCTTCATGCGGACAAAAAAACAAAGCCCACATATCGGGAACCTTCTCCGGGATCAACAAAGACACGATCTATCTGGAGATGATCACGACCAAAGGTGTTTCCGTGGTTGACTCTACGGTAACCAACCAACACGGCAATTATAGTTTTACGGTCACTCCGGAGGATGCATCTCCCACCTTTTACAACCTCGTTTACAAACAGAGTCGTATTCCGTTGATCGCCTCTCCTGGAGAGAAGATCGAGATCAACTCGCTGTGCGATCTTCGCCACAATTACACGGTGGAGGGCTCCGAAGAGTCGAAATTGCTCAAGGAGTTTAACACACTCTATACAACGGGGATCAGCGCTCTTGACTCATTGGGCAATCTGTACGCGGAAACAGCCCCCGACAGCGATGCCCGTCGTGAAGCGCTGCTGCAGGAGTACACGCAGCATTACGTCAAGATCAAACGTGAGCACATCGCCTTTTTGGTTAAACATGCCGGCACAATGACCGCCGTCTATGCGCTTTACCAACGTCTGCCGAATGATGAGGCGCTGTTTGATGCCAACGACAGCCGCATCTACTACCGCATGGTAGCCGATTCTGTCAGCAAGAAATATCCCGCTTCTCCCCATGTGGTTGCCCTGCTCCGCGATCTGAAAGAGATGGATGACGCAGCGGCTTTGGCTCAGCGCATGAACAGACGGCAACGTGCCGAGGCAGCTTTGAACCATCCCGAAATCAAACTGCAGGACATGTTGGGTCAGGAGCGTAAGTTGTCGGATCTGAACGGCAAGGTGGTATTGCTCTATTTCTGGTCCATCACCGATCCGAACACCAGCGCGATGAACAACGAGATGAAGGCCGTTTACAAGGATTACAAAAACAAAGGTTTCGAAATCTATCAGGTTGCCCTGGACGATGATAAAGCCAACTGGGTGATGGCCGTACAGACCCAGAAACTTCCGTGGATCAATGTGATTGACCCGGCTGGATTTACCGGCCTGCCTGCCATGAGTTACAACGTAGCTGCCACTCCGGTCAACATCTTGCTTGACCGTGAAGGCAACATTGTCGATCGCAACCTTCGGGGCGAACAGTTACGCACCCGCCTCAACGGGCTTCTGTAAGCGCTATAAGCCCAGAAGCCAATCCACTTTTACACCGGGAAGAGCTTAGGTCACTTCCGTTTTAGACACCACAAATAGCCATGTACTATTTCGCATCGGACATTCACTTGGGCCTACCTGCGGGAATTGACCCGGAAAAACGCGAACGGCTATTTGTCCAGTGGCTTGACCAGGCAGCGCAGGATGCTGAAGCGATCTTTTTGGTCGGAGACATTTTCGATTTTTGGTACGAATATCGACATGTCGTTCCCAAAGGATTTACCCGAACCTTAGGTAAATTCTCCGAATTGAGCGATCGGGGTATTCCCATCCACTTCTTTGGCGGCAACCATGATATCTGGACCTTCCGCTACCTGCATGACGAGTGCGGTCTCACCCTGCATCACAATCCTTACACGCTTTTTGAGCTGGGTGGACGACGAGTAGTCATCGGTCATGGCGATGTGCTGGGGCCTCGCCCAAGAGGACAGCGTATCTTGTCCGCCGTATTCCGCAACCAGCTGCTCCGCACCCTCTTTTCCGCCCTGCATCCCTATTGGGCCATCTCGTTGGGGCACGGCTGGAGTCAATCCAACCGGGCATCGAGACCCGTATCGCACAAATTTCGCGGGGAGGAGGAACCCATTGTCCGTTTTGCACACCGTTACCAACAGGAACACCCCACTGCTCCAGCCGATCTGTTTGTTTGTGGACATATCCATTGTGCAGAGCTATATCCGCTACAAGAGGGCGGCACGATCGCCTTTTTGGGCGAATGGATCGAACATCCGACCTTCGGCACATTGGGCCCGGAAGGATTTCGATTGCAACGTTACCCAAACAGTGAACCATAAATCCCCAAACAAAGGCTTAACTACAAAAGAGACTCCGTGTAAACAAAAAAACTGAATTGATTCCCTTCCCCGACCACACAGCGATAAACTGACACAAGCCCTCTGTGATTTGCGTCGTTATCAAACAAGAAGGAAGCTCATCACCACAAAGGAAACCTCGCTCTGACATCTTGCCAAGCAAAAACAGAGCTTGATACGCAATGAGGCAGGGAATGGAGAGGCCGGAGAAATAAAAAAAGCCTGCTTGGAAACTTTGACCACAACTCCTAACAAGCCATTATAAGAAGTTTAGGAGCAAAACAAGAATAGGAAACGGAATATCCGAACCGCCACATATAGACACGACATAAACTCAATTCAATGCAAGTCTATCTCGATCTTTTACGCCACATCAAGGCACACGGCACCATCAAAGGAGATCGTACCGGCACCGGTACCATCAGCACCTTCGGCTATCAGATGCGTTTCGATCTGAGTCAGGGGTTTCCTTTACTAACCACCAAAAAGGTACACCTTCGTTCCATCATTTATGAACTGTTGTGGTTCCTGCGTGGGGAGACCAACATCAAATACCTGCACGATCACAAAGTGACCATTTGGGATGAATGGGCCGATGCCAACGGTGAATTGGGGCCGATCTACGGTTATCAGTGGCGGAGTTGGCCCACCCCGAACGGAGGCCACATCGACCAGATCACCCAACTGATCGATCAGATCCGCAACAATCCCGATTCACGGCGGCTGATTGTCAGTGCATGGAACGTTGCCGAAATTGAGAAGATGGCTCTACCACCCTGCCACACATTGTTCCAGTTCTATGTTGCTGACGGGAGGCTCTCTTGCCAGCTTTATCAACGCAGCGCTGATGTCTTTCTCGGGGTGCCGTTCAACATCGCCTCCTATGCCCTACTGACCATGATGATTGCACAGGTTACCGGGCTAAAACCCGGAGACTTTGTCCACACTTTGGGGGACGCTCACATCTACCTCAACCATCAGGAACAGGTCGATGAACAGCTTTCGCGGACTCCACGTCCACTTCCTACAATGAAATTAAACCCGGAGGTCAAATCGATTTTCGATTTCCAGTACGAAGATTTCACCTTGGAGGGTTACGATCCCTACCCAACGATCAAGGCTCCAATCGCCGTATAAGGGATTAACAACATTACCATCTTTCAGCCATTTGACCACACTTAACCTACACGACCATGATCTCCATTATTGTCGCCATTGCCCGTAACGGTGTGATCGGAGCGGACAACAGTCTGATATGGCACATCAGCGAAGACCTGCGCCGCTTCAAAGCCATCACAACCGGTCATCCAGTTGTGATGGGTCGGAAGACCTATGAGTCGATCGGGCGTCCGCTGCCCAACCGCACCAATGTGGTCATTACGCGGCAATCGGATTTTAAAGCAGAGGGGTGCGTCGTAGTCCATTCGTTGCAGGAGGCAATTCAGCGGTTTGCGGAGGACGAAGAGGTTTTTATTATCGGAGGGGGGCAAATCTATGCTGAGGCGCTGCCGTTGGCAAAACGGATCTATCTGACCGAGGTTGATGCCGATTACGAAGGTGATACCTACTTTCCACAGTGGGATCGCTCATCATGGCAATTAATCGATCAGGAGCGCTTTCCTCGCGGTGAAAAGTTCGCTCAGCCATTTGCTTTCCTGACCTACGAACGCCGGTAAGGGGGAACAAACAACACTATCCATTCCGACATCTCCCGACAAGAAAGGGGTAATCCTATTAAAATCAGAACGTCCTCAACAGAGCTGCAATTCCTGCATCGGCAAATCTTTCCTAAAAGGAAGCCCACTATTTCAGAAGGATTAGGGACGATGCCTCTTACGCATTTTGCGGCAAGGCATTGCAAAAGGTGTTATAACGTTATCGTGTCCATATTGACCGCCGGCCAACTTTTAGCACTACTATATTGAGCCATAAATGCAGCAGGGGAACCCTATTGTAGGGTTCCCCTGCTGCATGTTACACCGTCGCATTGTCACCTATGTTTCTATATCGCTAATCTCGTATTCTCGTCCGCCTTCCCGAATGCGGCGGGATGAGTAAAACTTCTCCTCGCTCAATTTAACGTAATCGCATACCACCTTGCAAATGTGTTCAATTGTGATCCATGCTCCACAAGAAATGCCCTGAAGCAACCAGCAAGGCATAACCGCCAGGCCGACGTTAATGAGCCTCCAACCAGTTGTGTCCGACGCCACACTCCGCGACCAGCTTCACCCGAAGATGTGCTGCATTCTCCATGCAACGTACCACAATTTCACGCACCTGATCAAGCTCAGTTTTAGGGACATCGAGCACCAATTCGTCATGCACCTGCAGGATAATTTTCGCCTCCAACCCTCGCTGCGTCAACTCGTCGTGCACAGCAATCATCGCCAATTTCATAATATCGGCCGCCCCACCCTGAATCGGGGCATTGATGGCATTGCGTTCCGAAAGTCCCCGAACCACCGCATTGGCCGAACGAATGTCGGGCAACATACGTTTGCGCCCAAACAGGGTTTCAACATACCCCTGTTCGCGAGCCTTTTCGATCACCTGATCCATATAACGCTTGATGCCAGGATAGGATTCGAAATACCCATCGATAATCTCTTTAGCCTCAGTACGGGGAATGTTCAGCCGCTGCGCCAAACCGAACGCCGAAATACCGTAAATAATACCAAAATTGGCTGTTTTGGCCTTACGCCGCTGCTCTCGTGTCACATCTTCCTTGGCCTCCTTGAAAAGCAGGGCGGCGGTGGCCGTATGGATATCCTCCCCATGCGCGAAGGCATCGATCATAGCCTGATCGCCACTCAGATGGGCCATCAACCGCAACTCAACCTGCGAATAATCGGCCGACAACAATAGCCGATCAGGAGATGACGGAATGAATGCTTTGCGTATTTCGCGTCCCCGATCATCCCGGATCGGAATATTTTGCAGATTAGGGTTGGTCGAACTCAAACGGCCGGTAGCAGTCACCGCCTGGTTGAACGAGGTATGAATTCGTCCCGTACGGGGATTGACCAGCTGGGGCAGAGCCTCAACATAGGTCGAAAGCAGTTTGCGAAGTCCCCTATACTCCAAAATGAGTCCCACCACCGGATGTCGATCCGTAAGCATTTGCAGATATTCCTCATCGGTACGGTACTGCTTGGTTTTGGTCTTCTTAGGTTTGGGGTCAATCTTCATGCGCCCGAAAAGGGCCTCGCCGAGCTGTTTGGCTGAATTGACATTCAACGTCGGATCGCCGGTCATCTCCCGGATCTGCTCCTCCAGAGCCGTCAACTCCCCGACCAGCTGCTTGCCAAACGCAGCCAGCGCATCGGTGTCGATCTTGACTCCGGTCATCTCAATATCAGCTAAAACCGGGATCAATGGCTCTTCGATCTTGGCATACAGCTCAACCAGTCCTGCCTGCTGCAACAGCGGCCACAACACTCGATACAGTTGCAGGGTCACATCGGCATCCTCAGCCGCATACTCCGCCACAGTAGGGATGGGCACCATATCCATGGTCTTTTGCTTTGCACCTTTACCAATCAGCGCCTCGATCGGAACCGGCTCATACTGGAGATAGGTTCGGGCCAGATAATCCATATTGTGTCGTGCCTCCGGATCCAGCAGGTAGTGAATGATCATCGTATCGTAGAGACGTCCCCGCACCTTGACTCCGGCACTACGCAACATCATCATATCAAACTTGATATTCTGCCCAACTTTAGCGATCGCCTCATTTTCAAACACTGGACGGAACATTTCCAACACCGATTCAACATTGGTGCGATCACATGGAATGTACCACGCCTCATGAGGCTCCACCGCAAAAGAGATCCCCACCAAACGGTCTCCAAACACATCGAAACCGGTGGTCTCGGTATCAAAACAGAAGAGATCGACTGCAGACAATCTTTCTGCCAAAGCTTTCAGTTTATCCGGTTCAGTCACCACATGGTACTGATGCGGAACGGTCTGCACGGTTGCCAACGCCGGTTGCGCGAACAGATCGCTACCTTCTGCTGCTCCTTCCTGTTCACCTGCACCCACTCCAGCGTGGAGATTATGATTCGCCATAGCAACAGCATCATCCGATATGGTCGAGGCCTTGAACATATGCCCATTGGGACCGTCTGCTGCCGTTGATGGAGAGACACTTGCAGCAACAGAGAGCCTCTCACCCGATCCAACAGTCTGAGCCTGCTCATCGGTTACAGCGGGTTGCGTACCGGATGCCGACGATCCCACCGACGACACGGTGCTGAAAAGATCTCCCTGCATCGAGGACTGTCCGGATGAAAGGGAGACTCCTTTTGTGGAATCTGTCTGAACCACTTGCTGACTCTTACTCCCAGAAGATCCAGTCCCGTTGACAGGTTGCGCACCTTCGATATTTGCCCGATGTGTTCCCTTCATGCCTTGGAACGGATTGGGTGCGATCTCATTGAGGAAAGAGCGGAAACCCAACTCTCGATAGAGGGCAGCCAGCATCTCAATATCGGGAGACTCCATCGTCAACGCCTGCGGATCGAACGCTACCGGAACATTCAGATCGATCGTCGCCAGTCGTTTGGCCAACAGAATCTGATCATGCGACGCTTCGATATTTTCACGCTGTTTACCTTTGAGCTGATCCGTATGTGCCAGCAAATTTTCGACCGTCCCAAACTGACCAACCAGTTTAATGGCGCTCTTCTCCCCGATGCCCGGGACTCCAGGGATATTATCAGCGGCATCCCCCCACAAAGCCAAAATATCGATGACCTGCGTTGGATCATCAATCCCATAGTGTTCACGAATCTGTTCGCAGCCGATAATTTCGATTCCTTCGCTGCCTTTACGCTGTTTGTAGATGCGCACGGTAGGACGAATCAACTGCCCGTAATCCTTATCGGGAGTGACCATATAGACCTCGTAGCCAGCCGAGGCAGCCTTCATGGACAAAGTTCCGATCACATCATCCGCCTCATACCCAGGAATCTCCATAACCGGGATGCGCAAAGCCTCTAAAATCCGTTTGATATAAGGGACGGACTGCACAATATCCTCAGGGGTTGCCTCACGGTTGGCCTTGTATTGGGGATAGATCTCGTGACGGAAGTTACCCCCTTTCGGATCGAATGCTACGCCCAACAAACGGGGATCCTCACGGCGAATCAGGTCCCGAAGAAACTTAACAAATCCGAAGATGGCCGAAGTATTGAGCCCCTCCGCATTCCGCATGGGACGTCCGATAAAGGCATAATAGGCCCGGAAAATCAGTGCATAAGCATCGATCAAAAACAGTTTTTCCATGATAATCATTTAGGTTTGAATCGGAACCCAACGCCCCGACCCGAATCAGATTAGCAGGGTGTATCGCTCATACCGGCAAACGGCACCCTGTCCCATAACGAGCTCTCGCCCCCTTCCACACGCACCCCCAGCAACAACTTTCGTGCGCACAGCCTCAGTTTTCCCAACCAACCAGAATCGGGAAGCTCACCTCACACGGCCGACGAATCAGCAGTTATCCGTTGCGTACCACTCTGCGAACGAGGTGGCTGTTTCGTGCAGTTTCACGCTGAAGAGCTCCACTCCCGAAGGCAACTCAGCCGCAATAACGCGGGCAAAATCCTCCACCATATTTTCGCAGGTAGGCTGATAGGGGGTCACGATGATCTTATGGAACACCCCACGCATCGCCTCCAGAGCGGCACGGTTCTGCTCCGTCTCCCGCATGACAAAGGCGTGATCATACCGATCGACAATCAGTCGGTTCACGATCCGTTTCAGATCGCCAAAGTCCATCACCATGCCATATTTCGGGTTCGTGGGATCCTGTTCGGGCACTCCACGGACTGTCACAAACAGCCGATAGGAGTGGCCATGAATCTCACGGCAGGGTCCATCGTATCCGGCCAGTGTATGCGCCATCTCAAACGAAAACTCTTTAGTCAATCGTATCATATTCGAAGATAATCATTTTTCTGTTGTCATAAAGGCCTTCCCTAAAGCCGAAGGTCCACCACTGCCACTCACCAAAACCATCTGGGCAGGTAGTGCATCCGCTTATCATTCTCAACCCCGCTCAGCTCCAGTCCGCTGAGGATATAAGGATACAGGCTCGATTCGGTATCAAAAGTCACACTGGTCAGGCATTTCATCCGTAAGGAAACAGGACGCTCCTGCCATCCTTAATTCCATACCGGAATCTCCACGCCGGAACACGGATCAGCACCTTTTGTTTCATGCCGCTCCCCCCGCAGCCCGACTTCTCTCCTGATAAGGTTCACATCGACACCTAATGCACCACCTGCGATAACGCCGAACTGAGGATTGGCTTGCACGACCGCCAAGTGCATTGCATCCCATCTGCCCCACCGGCTGTTTCTGCCGGGCGGTGACAAAACATGCCGTCGGAATTTACGACATTCCGACGGCATGTTCATCCAATCGCTATGATAATGCTTACGCCGGAATTGCCCGACTCCATGGTCCCTCCATCACGATGCTGCACGCAATAGAGAACCTTTTCCTCAACAAGCCAAACCTACAAAACAAGTCCCGTGGTTCTCACCCCCACTGCCGTCTTGTGTCTCGCTCTACTGGCTCCCTGCTTTCTACCGTCTGCCCCCTCGTTGCAGCCGTTTCGGCTGTTCATCCAAAGAGGCGACCCCGGCCTCCGGCACGGGACTATTCGTCACCCTCCTTACGGACACGAACCTGACGTCCGAACGAATCGGAAAGCGAGATAAAGGTTTCGGTCTCGGAGATACCCGGTACGCGTAAGATATGGTCGAGAATGGTATGCATCAGATGTTCATGATCGACGCAATAGACTCTCGTCCAGATATTATACTTACCCGTCACGAAATGGCACTCCACCACCTCTGGAATCTTCCGCAATCCTTCGATAATCTCGATATTTTTCATCGGGTCGCTGATGCGAATCCCGATCATTGCGCTAACGTTGTAACCCAACGCCCGCGGATCCACTTCGAGTCGAAATCCCCGGATCACGCCCGACTCCTCCATCTTTTTGACCCGTTGATGGATGGCCGCGCCCGAAATACCACACTCACGCGCAATCTCCAAAAAGGGCATCCGGGCATTACGAATCAGCAACCCCAAAATTTTGCGGTCTGTGGCATCAATGGTCATCTTTCCCATAATCAATAACAGTTTTTCAGGCGCGGAAGGCGGGCAGCAGTTATCCGCGGCCCACCGGCTTCCGGCACATTATTATTTGATCACACCCAGTTCGCGACCCACTTTCGTGAAGGCCTCGACACATTTGTCCAAATGCGCTTTTTCATGACCGGCCGAAACCTGTACACGAATACGCGCCTGACCTTTCGGCACTACCGGATAGTAGAAACCGGTTACATAGATACCCTCATCGAGCAATTTTGCTGCCATATCCTGTGACAACTTCGCATCGTAGAGCATCACAGCACAGATAGCAGACTGAGTCGGTTTGATATCGAATCCAGCCGCCAACATTTTGGTACGGAAGTACTCAACGTTCTCAACCAGTTTATCATGCAGTGCGTTGCTTTCCGCCAACATTTTGAAGAGCTCAAGACCGGCACCAACCACTGCGGGTGGCAGCGAGTTCGAGAACAGATATGGACGAGAACGCTGACGCAACATGGCAATAATCTCTTTGCGGCCAGTAGTAAAGCCACCTACGGCACCACCGAAAGCCTTACCCAGCGTACCGGTAATGATATCAACTTTACCCCGTACATTGAACTTCTCGGTTACACCACGGCCCGTTGCACCAACCACACCGGCAGAGTGGCACTCATCGACCATTACCAGGGCGTCGTATTTTTCAGCCAGCTCGCAGATCTTATCCATCGGAGCGACGTTGCCATCCATCGAGAAGACACCATCGGTTGCGATGATACGGAAACGCTGTGCCTGAGCAGCCTGCAGCTGTTTCTCCAGGTCGGCCATATCGGCATTTGCATAACGGTAACGTACCGCTTTGCACAGACGTACACCATCGATAATCGACGCGTGGTTCAACGAATCGGAGATAATGGCATCCTGATCGGTCAACAGCGGTTCAAAAACACCACCGTTCGCATCGAAGCAGGCGGCATACAGAATGGTATCCTCTGTGCCGAAATAGTCCGCGATCGCCTTTTCGAGCTGTTTGTGAATATCCTGCGTACCGCAGATGAAACGAACTGACGACATACCGTAACCTCTCTCATCCATAGCCTTCTTGGCAGCTTCGATCAGACGAGGATTATTCGACAGTCCGAGATAGTTGTTTGCGCAGAAATTGAGCACCTCTTTACCGCCTTCTACGGTAATATCTGCCTTCTGCATCGAGGTGATAACACGCTCCTGTTTGTACAAACCAGCCTCTTCGATCGCTTTGAGTTCGGCCGAGAGGTAATCTTTCATTTTTCCGTACATGATATTATCATTTATGAAATCTTCTCTTCGCTTGTTTTGTTCAACAGAACATCGGTCTGCGTCCCACTCCCTGTTAACGGTTTCTAATCCGTAAATCCAACCGTACGCAAGATCTCAGGTTTACATCACAACCGCTTCTAAGGGAATCTTCGCGCCGACTCACCTCACAAAAATAGCAAAAGATTTTCAATTCTATACCGCTCTGGGGCCGATTCTCAGAGCTCAAGCACCGCAAAACGCACATATCTTTTGCCAAACGGAATGTTTTGCGTAAAATTTGTTGTAAATTGCGAAAATCCGAAACAATGCGTAACTTTGACCAGTTTTTAAATATTTTTACTAAATTGAATCACCCCTGAAATGGGGGGGGCAGTCTGATGGAGCTTCGCACATCTACGCAAGATGAGCCCGCTTTGTGAGACCCATTCAATCAATAAAAATTCTGACAACTTTAAAACATAAAGCCATGCAATCAATCGACACGTATGATTTCACTGGGAAGCGCGCGATTATCCGCGTTGACTTCAATGTGCCTCTGAACGACAAGTTCGAGGTGACCGATGACACCCGTATTCGTGCAGCCATTCCTACTATTAAAAAGGTACTCGAGAAGGGTGGTTCCGTTATTCTGATGTCACACCTGGGCCGTCCTAAGAAAGGTCCGGAAGACAAATTTTCATTGAAACATATCATTCCGACCGTTGAGAAACGTCTCGGTGTAAAGGTTGATTTCGCTCCCGACTGCCAGGGTCAGGAGGCTGCCGAGAAGGCTGCCGCACTGAAACCGGGTCAGGTATTGTTGCTCGAGAACCTCCGTTTTTACGCTGAGGAGGAGGGCAAACCCCGCGGACTGAAAGAGGATGCAACCGACGAAGAGAAAGCTGCAGCCAAGAAGGCCGTAAAAGCATCGCAGAAAGAGTTCGTAAAACGTCTGGCCTCTTACGCTGACTGCTACATCAACGACGCCTTCGGTACTGCACACCGTGCACACGCCTCTACGGCACTGATCGCAGAATACTTCCCCAACGACAAGATGTTCGGTTACGTTATGGAGGGTGAGCTGAAAGCGATCGACAAAGTGCTGAAAGATCCTGCACGTCCCTTCACCGCTATTTTGGGTGGTTCGAAAGTATCGACCAAAATCAGCGTGATCGAGAACCTGCTCAAACTGGTGAACAACCTGATTTTGGGTGGTGGTATGACCTACACCTTCAAAGCTGCACTGGGCGGCAAAGTTGGCCAGAGCATCTGCGAGCCCGATCAGTATCAGACTGCCAAAGACATCTTGGCGAAAGCTAAAGAACTGGGTGTAAACATCTACCTGGCTGAGGATGCAGTTGCTGCTGATGCCTTCAGCGAAGATGCCAACACGCAGATCGTACCGGCTGACAACATTCCTGACGGTTGGGAAGGTCTCGATATCGGACCGAAAGCTGAGGCTGCCTTTGCCAAGGTTATCTCAGAGTCTAAGACCATTCTGTGGAACGGTCCGGTTGGCGTATTTGAGATCAACAAATTTGCCAAAGGTTCGAAAGCAATTGCTGATGCGATTGTAAAAGCTACTGAGAATGGCGCCTTCTCGTTGATCGGTGGTGGTGACTCAGTTGCCTGCATCAACAAGTTTGGTTTGGCAGACAAAGTAAGCTACGTATCGACTGGTGGAGGTGCACTGCTCGAATACATGGAGGGCACCGAACTTCCTGGCGTAGCCGCTATCCGCAAATAAGCAAACAACAACAAGCGGTTAAAGCCGCAACACATTTTCCACAAGGCTGGGATCAATGATCCCAGCCTTTTTTATGTCCCACGTAATGGTTAACTACCTGATATCTTACAAGTATTTTCAGACTCACCATTTACACACGACATTCTTGTTTAAGAGCAATTCAAGTAATTTGTTGTTAGAATTTCACCTTCAACATCTACTACTCAATACAAGTTAGTAACCCTCCATTTTACCCATTACCTATTTTGTGCATTACTAAAACAATTATTTAATATTTCTTTCTGACGATATCGACCATATGTAAACTATAATTTTTCTTTAAACACAAATAAATAGGAAAATAATTTCACAAAATGTTATAGTCATACGACTCGCTTACAAATATATTAATACCGGAATACCTCCTCAAAACAAAGAATACTATACCGCAATAATATATCAAAAAACACTTTGCAATAGCCAAATTGTCGGCAACTTGTTTGCAAATGTTCAGAAATTTTGCGAACAT